>Ga0209147_100014_pt1 | contig 597841 bp, 683 predicted proteins | sample AraplaCol_mLB_r2_FD_184278 | JGI IMG/M metagenome (GOLD analysis project Ga0209147, IMG submission 184278) | Arabidopsis root microbial communities from North Carolina, USA - plate scrape CL_Col_mLB_r2 (SPAdes) (version 2) | ecosystem: Host-associated > Plants > Roots > Endosphere | place: USA... | reverse complement strand
TTCGTCCAGTCGTTACACCGAAGTGTCGTCTCTGTCTAGACAAGAAGATGAAGGGTGCTGACTAGGTCAGCACCCCATGCGACTGCCCGTCGCACAAAAGGACCGACAAATCGTCGATCACGTTGTTGAACTAAAGCATGCTTTAGTTGAATTAGATTATTTCTTTCGTCCGCCAACATACACAGTTTTACCACTCCAAAAGTCATCAAGATGAATCCACCATTTTAATGATTCAGGAAGTAAGAATTTTTTTATTCCATCATGATTCCCTGCGTGCTGTTGTATATCTTCAAGTAATCCAACGGTAGCAGCTTCTTTAACAACTTCATCTCCTTTGATGTGCAATCGCTCAACCAATTCAAATATAGTTGGGAATTCATCATATTGTCCTTTTTTATGTAATTCAGCTACATGTCGTGCAAAATCAGATATATCTAAATACAATAATTGTTCTTCATTTTGTTCATAATTATCTTTTAGATATGCCTCCCATCTTTTTTTATAAGAAGGACATGCTCCTACTAATAACTTCATTACATCCTGTTTTTTAATTTCGGTACTCACTTGGAACACCTGCTTTAAATTATTCTTAATAATCTATAATTCATTCATATTTGTAAATTTATTTTTATTTTATCATTAAGTCAAAAAGTATTAATCAATCAAAAGACTCATGAAAATTACAATTCCTTATTCCACTAAACTGCCATTTAGTCAAATAAAAAGACCGCCGAAGCAGTCGAACGTTGTTCAACTAAAGCATGCGTTAGTTACATAAGAAATAATAAGGATTACTTGCAGTTCTCACTCCAATTTATTACTTCAGCACCTAAAATGCTCACTTCCCCTAAGCTTAAAATGTGAGGAATAAATGGAAACATTCCAAATTGATTACCTTTCTTATTTTCTTCCTCATAGTAATTTCGGGTATCAATTGGAAGCTGAGTCATTTCTTCAAATTCCTCTATATCGATAAAATGAACATCTTCACTATTTATGTTCTCAGCAGGTCCTTTATAGTTTTCTTTACGGTATAAATAAATCACATTTTGATTATTTACTAAATTTGTAGTCGGGATCTTATAAAATAGTAAATCCGTTTTCACTTTAACACCAACAGTTTTTAAGGCTTCGTAAACAAGATGTGGATGTAAGGGTAATAAATGAATAACATCATTCCACAGGCAATTCAATTTTGGAATTTCTTTTTCTAAAAGTTTTGGTCGTTCAGGGTGGTCATAGTATTTTTTTGCATACTGTTTATATAGTTCTGGATCCAAAAGCTTTATTTTATTTAAAGACATGAGTGTTTCTCCACTCATATTTTTTGGAACCATATGATAAACGTATTTCATAAAATCTCCCCCTATTTTCGAATTTTCATTTTTCTCCCAAAGTTAATTGTTTGTTGGGTTGATTGGATTAATGATGAATCCCCTTTTAATTTTCTAATTTCTAAGGCATTCTCCAAGCAGACTAAAGCTTTTTCAACCATTCCTAATTCTAGGAGACACTTTCCCTTATGCTGCAATACAAAATCTAAAAAATAAGTATCTGTCCCAGCATTCTTACATTTACCTAATGCTTTATCAAACTGATCCATAGCCTCTTGATGCTTATTGTCATACTTATAAGCTTCACCCAGACGGATTAATGTGACTACTTCTTTTTTATCATTCTTTTCCTCCATACAATATAAAAGGTTTGATTGTAAATATCTAATAGCATTTTTAGGTTCACCATAAATCCTATATAGATTTCCTAATGTTCCATTTAGAAAATAGATTTCATCTTTATTTTTAAGATGATCTTCATTCAATTGTTCTAATAATTCTTCTGCTTTAATAATAACTTGTTTTAGTTTAATAGGATTTGATGTTTTTTCACGAAGATAGTCATTTTCATCAAAGTAAATGATGTCATTTATTGAACCAATATCGTTTTTAAATTGTTGAAAAATAATATAATATGCTCCTTTCATAGAAAAGGAAATTCTCTATACTATTCTATTTTTATTTACTAGCACCTTTTGCTTATGCAACTAATCTGCCATTTACTTCAATAAAAAAACGAGCTACATGCAACTCGTGATCTTTAACTATTACTAGCGCTAGTTTCTTAAGGAACTTAAAGTTAATTTTAAACTAAACCTTTCATTCTCAATACCTTACCATCTAGTTCTGTTTCAAGTTCTTGCATCCCGTTTTTGCGATAAAAAGAAAGTGCATGATAATTAGTTGGTGAAACCCGAAGATGGTATTCACTTACGCCATTTGCTTTAAAAAAATTCATAGCATACTCATGTAACTTTTTCCCTAAACCCATTCCTCTTTTTTCTGGAACCAAATAGTAAAGATTTATATAACCTATTTGAATCTCATTATATTCACGTATTGTCAATTCAAGTTGACCAATTGGAGTATCATTTTCTTCTACAATTAAAAATCCGTTTGGATATTTCATCGATTGAACTTTAATCCAATTTAAATAGTCATCTTCACTTCCGAAATCTATGTCAGTACCAAAACTTACAATAAATGAATCTCTTCTAAAAGATACAATGTAGTTTTTATGTTCATTTACATCAATCGGAATAAACTTCATTATTTACACCTCAGTTTTTTGAAATTTGGTATAAAGTTGGTTTGGAAATCCATATTATTTTGTGGTATATAAATATATTCATTCGACATTTTTCAAATTCCATGTTCAACTATCCTACCATATACCGAAAAAGAGGCTGATCAATTATTGATCAACCTCAGCTTGTTGTTCAACAAATACAAGCGTTAGTTACATAAGAAAAGTTTAATTTATCAAAGGATATACAACTATTATAATGACAGCTATATTATCTAAAATCTTTGATATCCGAACCCATCCTTAAAGAAAATTTACTCGTAAATTCCTCTTTGACAAGTTTTTAAGAAGTCTCCTTTTAAACAATCGGCTTATAAAAATGTCATTGATGTCAACTCCATCTAGACACTTAAATTCTATATTAAATGTAAGAAGCTTTTGTGTAAAATTAACATAATCAATATTCGAGTAACAAACTTTTCGGTATTTTGCCAGTTTAAAGTAAAAGCCTGACTGAAATATATTACCCTTTATCTCAAAAAAATCTTTGAGAAATATAATTTTCCCACTTGCTTTTATCCCATCTTCTGATCCGACTGCACAATATATTTTTTTCACGATTGATTCCCCTAACATGATTCATTGAAAGTTGATTAGTGAACCTACTTGTACCACTAAAGCACTGCGTTAGTTGCATAACATTTATTAAAACGCGACATAAAAAGGGTGTTCTTCTTCATTTAGTATTTTTAGAATTCTTTCTTTGAAATTTGACCACGTGATCATTTCTAATGCCTCTTCTAGTGTAAAGAAACCTACCTCTAAACTTTCACTACTAGTTTGCATTTCTCCACCGATTGCTTTCCCTAACCAACATGTCGCACAAACATTCGATTTTAAGTTATGATAAATACCACAAAACTTGATTACTTCGATATCAATCCCAGTTTCTTCTTTTACTTCTCTAATAACGCCATCATGAATAGTTTCACCGATTTCGATTAGCCCACCTGGAAATTCCCACCCCCTACGAGGACCTTTAATTAGCAAGATTTTACCTTCATCATTTAAGACAACTGCACCAGCAGATAAAGAATGTTTAGGATTAGAAATTTTGCCCACCGCCTTTATGGATAATTTAGAACCATAAATTCTTATTTATTTCATCATAAATCTTTAATTTCCTGTAATTGTTGTTTCAATTATACTTCTATTTTGTGTATTAAAAAATCGAATACAAAATCGATTATGTTGTTCAACTATTGCATGCGTAAGTTGCATAACACACTGAATTTTTGTTAACTTTTTGGTTCTACATAAATCACGATATTACCAAATAATTTGTTCGCAATATAGACGTTCAACTTCCATTTACCTGGCTTTGAAAACACCATAATTGAAGGTAAAGTTGCATTAGCACCTTCAATTGGACTCGTACTAATTCCAAGACTTGATGCGGTAAGAACTGTTTCTTTTTTTCCATTTTCAGAAATTCCTTCTACCTTCATTTTTCCTTTTAACTCTTCATCTGTACCCCAAAAATACCACATATACTTATCTGTTTGTCCTTCAACAATCGGATTTACAACACCCTTATCTTTTTCTCCCGAACCAATTTGAAAAGCAACTTTATCTTTCTCACCGATCAAGATATATTCACCCTTTTTACCATCACCAAAAGTTACTGGATAATTGAATGTAGAACTTAGCTTTGGTGTATTAGGGTCCTGTGTAGATACATCTTTTGAACAACCCACTAACAATAAAAAAACAATCGAAATTAACATATAAACTTTCTTCATAGGCATCTCCTTCTTTTTCCATAATATGTTAATTCTTGAACGGAAATGATATTTCCTTCATTATTCCTAATCTAAGTTTTTCATTTTTTTCTTATGTAACTAACCTGCCATTTACGAAGCAACTTTGAGTTGTACAACTAATACATACGTAAGTTCAAAAAGAAAATAAACTACTTATAAAAAAACTATTTTAAATGTATAGCAATTTCTACTTCAGAGAAACTAAATTAAAAATAATTAAAGGAGAACGGAATTATGAAAAAGTTTTTATCATATATATGCATTTTATTTGTTTCATTTTTTGGAAGTGCAATCAATGCACAAGCATTTACTCCTAAGTCATTACCAATTATTCAAGAGACTGATCATTGGAAACTAAAAATAGATACATCTACGGAACAACAAGCGAGAAAAGATGTTTTTGATGTATATTCTTTAGCTGTTATCAATAATGCTGGTTGGGCTTATAATGTTCACGTCGATGTTTTTCGAAACGAACCAAAGACTCAAACTAAATATGAACTATTTACAGATGAACAAGATAAAGTAGGTCGTAATAGCTTTAGACGTCATTTTCCAATTTCAGTTAATGCAAACGAACTTACAGTTGTAATAACATGGCAAGATGAACCTCTCATAAAAAAAGAAGATATGAAACCAAAAGATTGCAATGGTCAACGAAAACACATGCAAGTATTCACGTTTAAAAATTAATGTATATAAAAAAAGATAGTAAACAGAGTTCAACTGTTTTACTATCTTTTTTTAGTACAAATTTGATTATTCGTTATCGAACTAAAGCATGAGTTAGTTGAATAAGGTTTTTTAATATACAAGTAACATATACTAATTATCATGCTTATTATTATTTTTCCACGTTATATTTCCAAACATTATCCCCATTAAACTCCAACTTATCAAGTACATTAAATATAATTTAAAAATCTCCTGTAAAGAATATGTTACTTTAATATGTCCAAACACTGTCAACGTTGGAAATAGTAATGAGATAGCCATATAAATAAGTAAAAAATTTAACAAATACCTTTTTTTGCCTTTGGATTTTATTCTGTTCCATCTTTCTTTTTGTTTATCTATTTTACTCACTAGTAGCCCCCAATTTTTTTTATTTACTAATAATTATACCTTGACAATTGTTCTTTGTAATTTGGGGGAATTTTGCTCTTATTTAATAAAAATTACAGTTATTCTTGTTCAACTAAACTGCCACTTTGCATAATAAAAAGGCTGCTTAGCAGCCTTTCACGATCTACAACTAACGTATGCGTTAGATAAACATTAATCTTATAAATCCATATGTAAAATTAACAATTCTCCTTTTCTTCCCATAACACGAACACCCTTATCTATGAAACCACCTTTTTTGTATACATGTTGTGCAACCAAATTTTTATGATTAACAGCTAATATGATTTCATTTTTCTCTGGAAAGTGTTCTTTTACAAATGAAGGAAGAATTTGAAGTGACAATTTAGCAATTCCTTTTCCTTGGTAAGGAGTATTCACCGAATATGCTCTTAATAAGATTGCCTGTTTATTTACACTATATGCTTTTACACCTTCCCATTCATGTAGCACGAAAAAACCTGCAATTTCATTATTACTTACGATTAGTATTGGGTGACGATCAATTTCCAATTTGCATTTCTCAATATTCGCTAATGGTAAACCAGTAAACTTTAATTGCTCCTCAGGTAAATAGTAGTTTTCTAACTGCATTTCAAAAGTTGGGTGGTAAAATTGCAAGTTAACTTCTTGTTTAATTACTGATTTCATTAGCATGTTTATTTCCTCCAAAATTGTAAAGATGTTTTAGACCAATATCCACTTATGAATACAACAGCACCAATAATTTCTTATAATGAAACTTCCGTTGATGCCCCATTCTTTTTTTGTATCCCAACGATGGTAAACGATAACAAAGCAGAAATTGCTATTAATACTGATCCAAAAATGTAAACGGATCTGATTCCAAATGTATCAGCAATAAAACCGATTAGCGCTATTGAACAGCTTGTAATGGTTGATAGAACTATACTTCTCGAAGCATATACCTTTGTTAAGACTACACTATCCACACTTGTTTGAAACGCCGTTTGTTGAGCAACATCTCGTAGTTGATAAGCAGGACCCATCGCAATACATAGCAGTAACGAAAGATAAGGTGTGGAATTCATTCCATATAAAAAGGTAAAGAAACTAAATAGAAATGAACCAATTGCCATACTAAGGATTAGATTTTTCTGGATTCTCCTTGCCATAAATAGAGTGAAAAAACCACCTACTATCGTTCCTATATAATAACTAGAATTTATGTAGCCCCACCATTGTTCGCTTTTATGTAATGCTTCAGTTACATATACTAGCGTAATTGCTCCGACCCAAATAGTTCCTGCCATTCCTTCAATAACATCCATGATCGTAATGATTCGCAAAGTTGGATTCTTCCATAGATGCAACCAGCCTTCTTTGATGAGACCCCACTTCGAATTGCCATTTTCTAGCTTATCATCTGCTCCAAACGAACTAGTAGCTAGATATAAACTCACCGTAGAAAGCCAAAAAAGAATACACGCAGCTATTAAAATTGGTAAATGACCGAATTTTACTACCAATAAACCCGTAAAAGAATAACCTGCAAGTTGAACCGATTGGTTTGTTACAGATAATGAACTATTGGCTTTCACTAAATCATCTTTTGGTACTACTCTTGGTACCACTGAGCTTACTAAGGGGGTAGACCATCCTTCGATAAATGAAATGATTAATATAAAAAGTAGCAGTGAAATCATATTAGCCGTGATCAATGGAAATCCAACTAAAAGTATTGTTAATAAGCATGCTTTTATGAATTGAAGTGAAACTAACAGTTTAGAATAAAAGAATCTTTACGTTAATAACGGGGCAGTAAACCCTGCTACTAATTTCGAGATCGCTTTAAGTAAAGGAAAAAGTGCGGCTATGAAAGCCGACTGCGTTTTTTGATAGATAAATGTTGTGACTACCATTATATAAATCACATCGGCAAGTGAAATACTCGTTGTAGCGATCCAGTAATAATAAAAGGTTTTTTTTCAAATTTAATTCCTCAAATCTTTCTATTAAAATAACTTCCATTAATTATAATAATTCTAAATAGGGGGAAGAAAAACCTTCTTAATAATATAAAAAAAATTATCAAACAATTATTTCCTTGTTTAACTAATGCATGCGTTAGTTTAAATACCTACTGATGTTTTATATTTAACTCTCCATTCTCCTTTTTTACTATCCCTAACCAAAATCCAACAATAACCATCTAAATGTGTACCTGGTTCCCAACCACTATCGTCAGAAATAGCTTCAAAGTTATAAAATATGACAATGGCATTTTCTTTTTTTACATCAGTTATCCAACTCCCATTTGCAGAATGCTTATAATCTTCTAGCATTCCATTTGATTCTTTTTCTGAATACCATATATCTGTAATTCTGCTTCCTCCAATATCGAATCCTGATTTCACTGTATTTACAGCTGCATTTATCTCTTCCCCAGTGAACTTTTTAGATTGACCTATTCTTACCTTCACCGTATCAGCATTCGTTTGATGATGATAAATAAAAATCGAGATTCCAACTATTAGTAATAGTAAAAGAGAGAGAAAAGTTTTCTTATTTTTCACGTTATGTACCCCTGTCTTTATTTTTGTTTTTGTTGAACAAAACTTCCAGTAACTTCCACACAATTTAATTATACTTTGTATATCCACTACTTTGATTTGGGGGAATATCGCCTTTTTTACTTGAAATTTAATATTTCTTATGCAACTAAACTGCCATTTTGTTGAATAAAAAAAATCGACTAAACAGCCGATTTTGTTGTTCAACTAATGCATTAGTTAGTTGCTTAAAGTTTAGCTAGGTGAATGGTCTCTTACTTATTATTTTTCAGGTTTAATATAGGGGACGATTTGTGCAGTGGCACCGACTGAAGCACCACGAATAATCCCTTGATTTTCTATGGATTTGAAATTTTCTGTTTGACCAGTAAGCATTACTCCTTTGATTTTCACTTTATCAAACGGTTTATTTTTATTTGAAGTTAAAAACTCCTTGATTGTCTCGTAATCTCCATTAACTTCATATTGCTCCAGTGCATTAATAAAACTATTATACGCTTCTTTCGGTGAATTAGATGGATCAAACCCATAAACCGTCGCACCAGAAGGTCCTTTACTTTCATCGACAATTGGTGATGTCATATATAACCATACAATGTTTAAATTATCGGGAATTTTTGCTTGTATTTCTTGAAAGGTATAAGGTTGATTGAAAGAAATGGCAACTTCCGCAACATGATTCTTCATTTGTGAAATTTCTCCTAGTTCGTTTTGTACACCGTCATAGTATTTTTGAATAGATGGATTATAAAATGTCGCAACTTTATTTTTTGTTTGTCTGTCATACTCATAAAATTCTTTATCAGACCAATGAAAGCCTGGTATTAATTCATTATGATCTATATTGTTACGAATCCAATCATACGAACTTGTGAGAGTACTCCATTGAACCAAATAGCCATTAATATTTTTGGACCGATTTGTGATAATGTTACCACCAAACATAGATGAACTACTTGTTACTTGAGAATCGATTTGAATATTCGGTTCGGCAATGGCATTATGTAGGAAAAGTTTATCGTGAAGTCTTGCAGAGCTTTGCGCCGCAAAGTAATTACCTGTTTTATAAAGGACTGGTAATAGAAATAATACGACAATAATTGAAGTAATAATAATTTTAATTAGTTGTTTTCGCCTAGCCTTTTTTAACGCTCCATTTAAAGAATTGTCCATTATTGTTTTCCTCCTACTTTTGAGTGGATAAATTTACGTGAACGATATAATTTTTGCTTAACGCTATCTACTCGAATATCTAAAATAAGAGCAATTTCCTCGTATGAAAAATCATAGTAATACTTTAAAAAGAAAATTTCTTTGTATTCTTTTTTGATGTCTTTTAATAAATAAAAAATCTCGTCCTTATTTAAAATCTTGTCAATTTCGCAATCTAGGTGTTGAAGCTTTGAATAAATTCCCTCGGTTAAGTAAATGTTTTGCTGCTCCTTTTTTCGTTTTAAATCAATATATTGATTAAGTGATACTCTAAAAAACCAAGGACGTATATTGCTCGCTGTTAGCTCATTCAACAGTGTATAGACTTTGTAAAAAGTATCTTGAATGATATCTTCTGCATCCTCTTTTCTGGCTCCTCTCGCCAGCAATAACTCGTACACTTCCTCTCCTAAATTGATAAGATAGGAGGCGAGCACATTTTCTTTTTTCATCTTTGTTCCTCCCTATACTTATACAACGAATGAACAATAATAAATGTATACACTAAAATTAATTTAATAATAAAGTTTTTTCTATATTACCTGTGGTTATTGTTACCAAAATTAATGTAGTATCAATAACTTTAATAACCTCCTACCCAATTAACAAGTAAGAGGTTTTTACTTTCTTAAGCATATTTCATATTCTACTAAACTGCTATATAGAGAAATAGAGGATGATCATTATGGGGCTGTTGACGAATTAAATAGGAATTTGTAAACCTGTGTAGAAATTATTCTATATAGGTTTTTTTATTGGGGGAATTCTTATGATGGGTCGAAAAGAAGATTGTCAAAATAAATTAGAGTTCATCGATTTAAATGATTTTGTACCTAGTAACCATATTTTACGCCAAATTAAAGACAAAATAGATTTCACGTTTATATACGATAAAATGGAAAAGTATTATTCAAAATTAGGAAGAAAGTCTTTAGATCCAGTCCTTTTATTTAAAATGTTATTACTTGGCTATCTATTTAATATCGAATCTGAACGTGAACTGGAACAGGAAGTCATTTTAAATATAGCTTATCGTTGGTTTTTAGGTTTGGATTTATCCGACCCAGTGCCAGATCATTCAACATTTAGCCAAAATAGACGTAGAAGATTTAAAGATAGTTCGGTATTTCAAGAAATTTTTGACCACATTATTAGTCTTTGTATTGAAAAAGGATTCGTTACTGGAGTTGTGATTGTGACAGATTCTACACATATAAAAGCTAGTGCCGCAAAAGAGAAAGTTCAAAGAGTGGTTTTAGAAAAAACACCATCACAATACATAAATACACTTGAAGAAGAAGCAAAAAAAATTGAAAAAGAACATGAAAAAAAAAGAATAGATTCAGGTAAAAAGAAAAAAGGAAGAGAGCCAAAAAGTGATCCTACTTTAAAAACAGTCGCTGTCTTTCGAACAGATTCTGATTCAGGATCGTTAAATCGTTCAGGAAAACCTTCAGGACCGCATTACTTAGCACATACTAGTATTGATACTGAAAATGGAATCATTGTAGATATTCATCCGAGTGCTGGGAACGTTAACGATTGTGAACCTTTTATAGAAAGATTAACAATCCTACAAGAAAAGTTTGACCTAGATATAAAAAAAGTCGGAGCTGATCGTGGGTACGATACAACCCCTATTCATCATGGCTTAAAGAAATTAAAAATTACAGGATATATTACCCCAACAAAAAAAGAAACAGCTTATGACACTATGTCTCATCATGAATTTAAATTTAACAATGAAACAGACAGTTATATTTGTCCAAATCATAAGGAACTTCCGTTTACTCATTTAAAGAAAAGTAATGGTCATTACTCCAAAATCTATTCAGCAAAAGCGAAAGATTGCAAAATTTGTCCATTTCGAGAAAAATGTTTCGGAAAAAAATCAATCAAAAAAGCCATTTCACGACCAATCGCACATGAATTAATCGATGAAAATCTAAAAAGATCAAAGACTAGTGAATATAAACAGATTCAAAAACAAAGAAGAGTTTGGTGTGAAGGTACTTTTGGGACGATGAAAACAAAACATAATCTATATAAAACTTATAAAAGGGGCATTCAAAAAATTCTTGAACAATGCCTCTTTTCGGCGTTGGCATTGAATTTAAAAAGAATGGTTAAAGTAATAAATTAAACAAGATAATGTGATAAGAAAAGGTTTGACCACGTTGAATTAGCCTGAAAACACAAAATGGGAAAGGAGTTAAATCTCCTTTCCCATTTTGTCAACAGCCCCTTATTGATCATCCTCTATTTGTTGTACAACTAAAGCATACGTTAGTTGCATTAGAACAGTTATTCGTTTTCGTAACAGCTAATTGATAAATGTATACCTAACTCTCCTATTAACTTAAGAGCTTCTGGTTCTAAAGCAAAATTGCATTGTTCTTTATAAAATACACCTATAGCAAAATCAATATCTTCTACTCCACATTTTTTAATATCATCTATAAAATCATATAATGTCTTTGCAACCCAATAAATCTTATTATTATAATCCAAATACACTATTCCTTCAGGGGGACATAGAACACCTGATCCATATTTTACAGGTTGTTCCTTAAAAGGACCTTTTGTTCCAATTTCTCCTACTTCTTTTTTCTGAATCAGTTTTACTCCAGTTAATTCTTCTACCTTTTTTGGAGAAAATTTGTCCCCAGATAAATGACATCTAACATCTAATTCTTCTATCATCTATATCCTCACTTGTTTGATTATTTCACTAAATTAATTTGTTTTTAAATTAATTATATCTAAAAGTAAAAAATCCTTCATCAACTCTAACAAATAAGTAAATAAAAAAAGCCGCATAAAAGCAGCCCGTGTTGTTCAACTAACGCATGAGTTAGTTGCATAACGTTTCTCTAATTGTATGAGCAATTTCTTGTATTAGTTCTTTAAATAATATTGTAATAGACATTTCTAACTTATTCTTTTGTACTATTAATTAAGGTATTTCATGCGCCTTGTATCATATGTTTTTTCATCATCAGTTCCAAATCCATAACCATCTTCAATAAGTGAACTTATTGGCGGTATCGATTGTATTATAATTTTCCTTTTTTCATCTTCTAACACTGTCGTTATAAAGTAGTAATTTACACCGTTTAGTGCATACTTATCCTCTTTGTATACTTTCAAATCCACTCCTACATAAAATACTCTCGGACTTTTAAACTTTTCTAAGTACCTCGTCGGTAAATATTGTGAAGCATACGAATACGGAATCTCTTTCAGATATTTCACTTTAGCTTTCTTGATCCCAAAGAATCCATTTTTATCTTGTTGATTTTGCTTTTTTTGAATAAAACCAAGCATATCCGAATCTTTCACCCATAGCTTTGGAATCAGATACCAGTTTCGTTCATCAATCGCTTGAAAGTATTCTTTCACTATTTGACTTGGTCGGACCTTTTGTTCTGCATGGACAAAACCATTGAAGCCCACTACCATGCATAATGAAAAAAGTAACACTCTAATTTTACTTCTTTGCAAGGAATTTCCTCCGATTCTTTTTTAGAGTATTATTCCTCAATGGGTCGGTCATAAACATTCTCGATAGACATATTGTTCTTACTCAAAATTAACAGTATTTCATTAAAAAAGACTGCATAAGCAGCCTGAATGATCATCAACTATTGCATGCGTTAGTTGTATAAATATTATCATTTTCTAACTATGATAATACAATTGCTACTAGAATCCATACTTCCTATGCCACCATAGGTAACCCTTTATTAGTCCTTTTAGAAATTAAATATATAAATAAAATTAATAAAATCATAAAAGGTATTATGTGTATAGGATCGCTGATAAACTGAAAATAAGCCTTTGTATAGTTTTTCTCAGGTATGAATTGCAAAGCGTTATTTAAAAAATGTAAAAATATAGATGCTAACAATGATTTAGTTTTATAAAATACGAAGCAACAAATCATTCCAAATAATACTGTATAAGAAAATACAACAACATTTTGATGTATTAAACCGAAAATGAGTCCATTTAATAAAATTGATTTATAAAGTCCAATGTGTTTTGATTTCTGAAATAATAGTCCACGAAACAATATTTCTTCAATTAATGGTGCAATCATAGCCGTGGTGATCATGAAATATATAAAGGAATCGAATGAAAATTTATAGTTTTGAATTGAATGTTCATTTAAAAGATCTGATAGGATTGTAATTAAACCATGAGCGATAGGTTGAAATAAAATGACTAGAATCATTAATTGAATATAGATTTTAAAAGGAATTTTAATGATTTTTAAATCCTTTTTCCAAGTGATTTTCTTTTTCCTAAGTATATAAAAAGTAGGTATCACTAAAAATACAATTTCAGATGCAATGTAGTAAACAAAATTTACTTGTTTGTTAATTGCACCTAAAAAGGTAATAAACACAAAATTTCCAATTCGAAAAAATAAAAAAGTAAAAATGATGTATTTAATAGCTTGTTTTATGTTTATATTTTCCAATGTCTTCATCCTTAAATTAATGATATTTACATCGATTTTATCATCTTGAATTAAACCCCAATACCACCAATAGTAGGATTTTTCTTATGCAACTAAACTGCCATTTTGTTCAATAAAAAAACGGCTTTTCAGACGATCATCTAATTCAACTAAAGCATGCGATAGTTGAACAACAATGATTTATTAAAATAGAAAAGCTACTTAAATTTCTAATTGAATCGTTGTTATTTTTTTCTCTCTATTTACCCATAAATACATATTCTTACATCTGTGAGCAAAATATCTAATCGCTACGGAATCTTTTAAAGATTCATCTAATACCAGACTTACCCACGAAAATGATAATAAGTGTTTATCTTTTTTTGTTCTAATTAGATATTCGAATACTAAATCAAAATCTTGATCTTCGTATTTTTCTATTTTCTCTGGAACTACCTTGTAACTTAACGATGGACTCCATTCTGGTTCAGTTTCACTTACTTTACCAAAAAGATCGCTAATAATAGGATTTATCCCTTGTTTATGAATCTCATTTAAAGACACCTTTTTAGGATTCGATAATCTTACTTCAGTCGGTAAATTATTTTCATAAACAACTCTACAATTATTAAAATGTAAAATAACTTCTGATATCAGCTTGTTATCCAACTTTTTATTAATAAAAACAGAAATTTCCCCGTTTTCAAATTGATTACCTAACATTAAATAAAATTCTGTTTTTAATGAAAAGTGAGGCTCGTGGTTTTTACTTGATATAAATTCTCTAATTCTAAAATCCGTGTTGACCTCATCATAATCTCCAACTACTTCAAGATTTTCATAAAGTTCTAGCCATTCCATATTTTCGAAACTTAAATTTTCTAAGTTAACTATATATTCTGGTTCAATCGTTATCGTAGCAAATGAAGTCCATCCTACATTTTTAGGCGTTAATCCAAACAATCTAAATAACTTTTCCTTGTAATAATCATTAAGTTTACCCATCTATACCTCCAAAACTTATTCATTTCAATATTCAAGATACTCCTAGTATTCCCCTTCTAATTCAATTAAACTTCCTATATAAGAAACAGAGGATGATCGATTAATGATCATCCTCTGTTGTTGTTAAACTAAAGCATTAGTTAGTTGCATAAGCTTTTTTACACATTCACTTGAATATCTGGCTGTTCTTTAGGTTTCTTTTCTAGAGCTGTTATGAGTATATATCCAAAAATTAGGGCAGCAATGAAATATATTTCACTAGACAAAAGCACAGTGCTCATATAGTTTGGTAACATCAGTATGTGTGCTTTGGCATAAATCAAAGGATACAATGCAATATATAGTGCAGGTACACCCACAAAAACCAATTTTTCTAATTTGAAAGCCCATCTTCCACTTTTACTGTTCTCTTTAAGAATTGTTGGTAATCCTAGGAGTATCCCAATGATGATGTATAACAAAGGGGCACAAATTATATATGAGATGAAATTATAAGTTTCAGCTGCATGTTGTTTCAACATTCGTTGGACATGTAAGACAATGAAAATAGTAATAAAGAAACCAACCGAATATATGAAGTATCGAATTGCTACCTTCAACGAAATAAGAATCACTCCTTTTCTAGGTTTACCTTTATATATTCTTCAGATTAAAGATTATACCTTTTTGCTTGAGAATACAGTACTCCTGCTAATTAGTTCAATTTGGTTGAGTTCAACACTAAAAGGATTTGGCTACATTCGTTATAAGGTTCAAAAAAGTCGACTTCCGTGTTCGGAAATCGACTTTTTAATATACTCTTGTTCAACTAAAGCATTCGTTAGTTGAACAAGAATCAGGCTAGTTGAATCTCTTATTTAATTTCTACATCAAAAATATAAGAGGCTTCTCCATCCGACCATTTTCCGACCACTTCGTAAATGAAGTAACCACTTTTTGACGGAACTGTGATGTAATTTTGCTTTAAATTAACTCCTTTAGATTTCCCGTCTTCACTCCATAGGTAAACAGTTAAGTCAGGATTATCTTCAATAACTAGTTTAATTTTCTCGTTCTTCTCTACTTTTAAGGTTTCAAAGTCCTTAGCTATTTTTATTGGGGAAAAATTTTCGACTCGCTTTATCTTAGTATTTTCTCCTTCCCAATTATAACGTCCTACCTTCATTTCATACTCACTATTATCAACAATGATTTTTCCAGCCACAGGTATTTGGTTTTCCTTAGAAACGTTTTGTAAGCCACAGCCAACAAGTGTTAACGATAATGATAAAGAAATTATATAAATCAACTTTTTCAAGTTTAACTCCCCTTAAATGTTTTTTCACATTCTTTCATTCTAATTCAATCCTTATGTAAGCGAGTAAAGCGTTAGTTACACTATTTATTTTATTCCATTTAATTCCAATAAATCCTTTTCTTATTAAATCCAAGCGTTTTTTAGTTATTAGATAATATATCTCTTAATATTTCTTTTTTTTTGTGAAATAAGCAAGTACGAAAGGAATAAGAGATACAAGTCCAAGCAATCTCAATGAATTATTAGCACCAACGAAATATAGAGATGGCAGTAATGTAATTCCACTCATTATTAAAGTTTTAGATGATTTTTTCATAAGTCCTAATACAGTTAATAATATTCCAACTACTATTAATCCCCAAAATATGAGACCAACCAAAAGTTCCATTTGCTTGCCTCCATTCTTTTATTACGTATCTATTATATTTTAACATAAATTTCCAGTATCCTTTAAAAAACAACTCACACTCCTTAAATCAGTATTGAAATTAGCAGTGGAAATAACAACTCTTTTACCACCTTAATTTCAATGGTGACCATAGTTATTGTCACCCTGCTGTTTAATGTGCTATTTCAATGGCTAATTTATATCTTTTTACGCTCAAAACATTGATACATCAATAAAAACAAAAGACCAAATCACAATGCGATTTGGATTTAATATTCGTATTTATTTTTATGGTTTCTCCACAAAAACTGAACTACTTAGTTCAACGCGAAGTTCCTTTTGTTCTTTGTGCAACGAACGCAAGCGTTAGTTACATAAGAAGTTTTTAGTTTTTTTGTTTTTTAATAGGTTTAGCTAAAATAATTTAACAAAAAGGGTTGATATTTAATAAAGATTTTAACAATTACCCACTTTTTGAAGCAAAATATTTTATTATTTTTTCAATTAAAACCCAAAAAATATAAATCAATAAAGACGAACCTAATACTACACATACAAATATTTAAAGACTAAATCAAAGTCTAATTCATAATGTTTAACTTTAGGAGGATAATTAACTGTGTAATGAAATATAAAGTCTCCATCAAAAACAAATGATGAAATCGTAATTCCAATGACAATTCCAATTAATAAGGAAATCAACAATTTTTTTAAGTACCCACTCCTTTCAAAAATTGTGTTAATAATAAAGTAAATCATTCTTTTTATTATTAAAAAAGTTCTTCAATTGAAGAACCTCTATGAATTTTAAAATTATTACGAAGAACCGCCATCGCCTGGTGGAAATGTATTGGATTTTGTACGGTCTAATTCCTGTAATTGATGATCAGTAAGTTCATGTGTTGAGTTACTTCTTGGTCTCATTAATCCAATAATGACAAATATGGCTATAATACCTACAATTACCCATATCATTATTAATCACATCCTTTGAATAATAATTTCTCGTTGTTAATGAGATGTCTTTATTATTTTATTCCATTTAATTCCAATAAGCCCTTTTCTTTATTGAACCATTCTGCCATTTACATGAACAACCTTAAAGCTACCGAAGCAGCTTTAAGGTTGTTCAAAACTATTACATGTGTTAGTTCAATGGTATTTATCCACCAGGACCTGTTGCATAATACATACCAAGTAATACAATCATTAGAAGCAATATAGCAAAAACAACACGTTTCAACGATACTCCCCCTTTATAAAAATATGTACAAAGATATAAATTCTTTTTCCAGGACGAATTAACCTTCTTCAATTAATCTGCCTTCAGCACAATGATGAAAGTCTACCTAAAGCCTATTTTGTACAACTAATGGAGCGTTTGTTGAATAAGAACTCCAATCAAAGACTAAGGCTTTGTATAAAAACTCCTTGTACACATATGTTATTAATGGAGGTGTAGGAATGAAAAAAATATTTCTAGTTTCAATCATAACAATTTTTATCAGTATATCTGCCTTTTGGGGTGTAACGAATGCAAACAATATTGAAGTAATGGATGTTTCATCAATTAAATTTTCATCGTTAGACAAAGTAAATAATCGATTTTATGAAATTTTTATACTGGATCTTTATAATAAAGAAATAATGAACCATATCGAAAATTATTATAAAAACAAAAATGAAAAAGTCGAAGGTTATGCTGCTCCAGAAGATGAAAAGTATGTTTCCATACGAGCAACAAGAAATATAAAAGGTTTAGAAGACAAATTTAGTTATGTATTAAAAATTACAATACGTCCAGTGGATCAAGATGGAACGATCCGTGGTCTAGACACATTATATTTGGCTGTTGAACCATCAAGGGTAAACATGACTAATCTTCCTAAAGGTCTTACAAAAACGAAGTTTTTAAAATATGAGCATAAAGAAGTAGAAAAATAGTATTAGTTTTGAATTTATATATACATAAGAATCTATATAGACAATAAAAAAGGACTTTCTCATTCCTTATATAACTATCGCACGCGTTAGTTATATAAGAATTATTTATTCTGAATTATAACAAGTATTAATTCTCTTGCCTTTTCAAAACTTACGAGTCCCTTATAAAAATGAGGATATTTACTTACAGAATCCTTTAAAATCGAATAATTAGAATAAAGTGAAAAAAAGTCTTTATACAGAAATTGACTTTGATTTTTAGGGATTCTCTTATTAGCTAAAACATAAGAAGAACATCCAGCGATAAGCATACAAAACTCATTAAAATAAGCAACTAGCCAAACTTCTTCAGAGATACAATCCTTAAAATCTTCTTCAATCTGTTCAATATCTTCTTTTGGGAAATCGTTCATTAATTCTGTAATATAAAGATTTTCAAGTTCACCGAATAAATCGTTTTTCATCTTTTCCCCACCTGTAAATAAGTTTGTATATATTAATAATTATATCTAAGTGAGAAAAAACCTTCTTCAACTAAACTGCCATTATGTTGAATAAAAAAAAGCTACCGAAGCAGCTTAAAGGTTGTTCAACTAATGCATGCGTTAGTTGGGTACTGAATTAGTTTTATTAATCTAAAGACTTAACTAAGGTTGTTAATTACCAAAAGAAAGATTGCAATAATCACAATTAGAACTTTAAGTACAATTAGTAGATTTTTATTTTGGCGGTCCAAAATTTTCATTAATAGTATAATCACACACACAAACACAACAATTAAAATATCAATTAACCAGTGCATTTTAAATCCTCCAGATTTATAATTGCTTAATTAATTATACACTTCATCCGACTTGGATAATTTGGGGGAATTTTGCCTTTTTTACATAGAATTTCAGTTCATCCTAATTCAACTAAACTGCAATTTAGCTGTACAAAAAAATCGACTTTTCAGCCGATCGTGTTGTTCAACATACGCATGCGTTAGTTGCATAACATTTTTTATTATGTTCTTTTTCATTAATTTAGTATCGAATACTCACTGTAAATCAAAATCAATACAATAAGAATAAAAGCAACCTTATACCTTAGACGATATTTAGATGACTTATTATTTTCTGAATCACTTTTTTTATTTTTCGAAGTAGACATTTCATAAACAAGTGGAGCTACTCCAACTAAACAAAGTATTAAGTTAAAAATTATTTCCATTCTTTTCTCCCATTTCTAAAGATGTTTTACTTCTATTATAAATTCTTTTCAAAAGTCTGTAACTTGGGGGAATTTCGCCTTTTTTACTTGAAATTTAATATTTCTTATGCAACTAAACTGCCATTTTGTTGAATAAAAAAAGCCGCAAATAAGCAGAGTGCCTTTATTCTGACTATCGAAAAAGTAAATTAACAAGAACTGCAAAGACTATAAAAAAAATTGCTCGTTTAAAGAATCTCTTCAAGTCGCCCTTTGAATCTAAAAAGAGTATGACTAAAACGTAAATACCACATATAACACCGAATACTAAATCAGAAATATTAAAAAGTTTTTGTAGAAATAGAAGTGCAACTATTATTAGGATATCAGAAGTTTTTATATCTTTACTTTTGTTTTTCACTATAAAACTCCTTTATTTTCGTAAGTTTTCTCCTTCGATATTAGACTCCTACTTAATTAATTCAATTTAATATTGTTAGAGTCCTTGTTCAACTAAACTGCCATTATGTTGAATAAAAAAAGAGTCACATTTAGCGACTCAAGTTTTACAACTAAAGCAGTGCATTAGTTGAATTACAACTCTACTTTTATCATAGGCGAGCGCTTTTTAAGTTCTTCTAAAAAACTCCACTCATCTTCTGGTGATACTTTAATTGTTTTAAATCTTCCATTTGAGTAATGTATTTCGATTACAGGTTCAAAAGTAGAAACAACACGTAATCCAGAGCCAAAATTATTAGCTATTACTGCTACTTTTGTCATATTATCATAGGGAAAATGAACTCGAAAATATCCTGCTTTTATAAACAGACTTTTATCAAGAAAGACATATTCAATCGAAAGAATGCTCCATAAACAAATAGATAATACAATCACTAATACTAACGCTGGTACAATACTTTTCCCAAAAAAATATATATGACTTATAATTGGAAGGACTACCACCAGGAGAAATGAAAACACTAAGGTAACACCAAAATATGTAAAAAATGAAACACTTCTTTTTGCTTTAAATCTCATTAACACCATCTCCTGACTATTGTTCTTATGAAAATTAATTATGGTATTTTGAAATTAACTTGCTAATTATGCTAACACCGAAACCAAAAACAAAAATGCTTAAACAAAGAATGTTATTGCTAATTTTCCCTGTAAGTGAAATATATGTAACCGCGGAAATAATACCAACAATGATGATAAGAAAAATTTCTGATTTTTTCATTCTGCTACCTCCTATTGTGAAAGTTTATAAGTAAATTATCTTTTGCTTCAAAGTGAACGTCAATTGGGTTATTTTAGTCTTGATTTAATAGTATTCATAAGTTTTCAAAGTAAAAAGTGTCTTTAATTAGTATTAATTAACCCAAAAATATACGAATCCTATGCAACTAAACTGCCATTTAGCACAATAAAAAAATCGACTTTTCAGCCGATCGTGTTGTTCAACTAATGCATTAGTTAGTTGTACAACTTTTAATTTTTTGGAAGAACCCCATTAGTAATCTTTTTAAGCGTATTTTCTAAAATGCTTCCAAATATACTAAGAGTTAAAATAATTACTACAATTTGAATCAATGCTCTGACAAATTGATTTGAAAGGTTTCCTCCAATCCAATTCCCACCATAATAAATACAAATAAACATTAAAAAAATCGTAGTAAGGTAGGCTAAAAATACACCTAAAATTTGAAGTTTTGTTAGTTTCTTTATTATTTTTCTATATTTCAAAATTGAATAAATCGTGATTACAATGAACAAGATCGTCATTAAAATGCCTATCATTCCATCTCCTCCTTCTCCATATCCCTTCTATAAATCCCTTTAAATCACCTTCTCTCTTAAGCAACTAACCTGCCATGTAGTCGAATAAAAAAAGCCACCTAAATTGGCAGCTGCTATTCAACTCATGTATTAGTTAGTTCAATAAAATTTAAATAATTAATTTAAATTGCCTACCTGTTTTATCTTGAAAGTTTATCTACTTCTTTGTTATGTTCGAGCACACCCCAAAGTAATCCAATAGCTATGATCAAATCAATAGGGTCAAAAGCATGAAACAAAAAAAGTATGATATGTAATAATATTGCAGTTAATAAAAGTATATAAATGTTAATTTTCTTCGGGTATATTTCAGCACTTTTTTTCAATAATTCCGCCTCCTAATTTTAGTATATTTCTCTTTATTAGTTAAATTTCCTTCTTCAACTAAACTGCCATTTTGTTTAATAAAAAATGACCGACAGATCGTCAATCATGTTGTGCAATTAAAGTATGTGTTAGTTGAAGATAAATTGTTTATTCTCTTTTTTTATTTGATTTAAGGCGTAACACATCTAATGTAAAAAAGAATCCTATAATTGCAAGAAAGAATGCCACTGAAGATAATTTTGAAGGGTAATTCCAAATACCAAACACTAAAATAGCAACAGTTAAACAAATTCGATAGAGTAATAATTTTTTCATTCAATTACCTCCATCTAAGATTTTTATGATCATTTTTTAAAATTATACTTCGTTACCTTTGTAAGTAGTACATGTTTCTTATGCAACTATACTGACATTTTGTTCAAAAAAAAGATCGACAAAATCGTCGATCCCATTGTTCAACTAAAGCATCAGTTAGTTGAACAAGAAGAATTAAATATTATTGAAAATTTTTATTGCTATTTCTGCCATTTCTTTTATTTTAAATGCATCCAAGTCTTCAATTTCAAAATCTTTAGCAATACTCTCAAAGTAGGTCCAATCGTTGTTGGCACTAATTAGTTGAATTTCTTTTATTAGTTCAGTAAATGTATCTAAACCCTCAATATCTATATACATATTTGCTAATCGTTCAAAGCCAGTTTCATCTGGTGTTTGATCAATACCAGAAAAACAAACAATATAATGTTCAAAGTAATTTTCAGGATACTTGTTTTCCATTCTAATCCACCTCGGGTATAATTCATCGTTATTTTTCTTTATATTTAAGCACTATTAGGAAGTTTCAATTACCTTCACCTTTATTGATTATATTCCATTTCCTTATTCAACTATCCTGCCATTTACTTCAATTAAAAAAACGAGCTGCAAGCAACTCGTTTTCTTCCACTAATGCAATGCGTTAGTTGCTTAATAAATATCAAGAAAAAGGATATTTATCTAAAGAAACTACTAAATTTCTTAATTCCTCAATCTCTTCACTACTCCACTTTTTTCTATCAATATCTCTTATAACTTTTTTGGCTGTGGTAAGTAATGAATCCCTAAACTGACCAATGTTACATATCACTTGAAATTCAATAGTTTTTCCATCAAAACAAGATAATTCGATTTCATCATTTGTTATTTTCTTAGCCAAAATAATAGGCGTTCCATCCATAAAATCAAATTCATAGGTTCTACCTATATCTGATATAATCAACGATTTTAACGATTTAACCCACCAAGATAAATTGATAACCACAAAATCAGACCAATTTTCTTCTGGATAAGATTTATGAAAATCAATCATAAAATAAATAATACCTGTAATGTGATTTGACTTATTTAAAGAGTCTAAATCGACCTTAACTTCTACGTGCTGTAACATATAAGCCACCCTTAATTATTAAAATTAATTAAACCAGCAGTGTACCTAATTCACTTTATTTACTACAATATATTGAATCTTTTTTCCTTTTTTCTTATTCAACTAAACTGCCATTTTGTTGAACAGAAAAGTCGCATATGCGACTCGTGACCTTGTACAACTAATGCAAGCTTTAGTTGCATAAGTTTATATATTATCTAAATAAAAGCTTTTCTTCTAAAGACATAAAAAACTACTGAGCCTAATGCGCCACTCAATGAAACCACAATTAAAAAAATGATGTCTGAAGAACTTGCGTAGTTTGGCTCGTAGAAAATACGTGCATATATAATTCCGCCGTATACCAAACCTAACAATATAAAATGATAAAGTTTAGCTGGTTCCACTCGAATACGGAACAATCCTTCTCCCAACGCACATCCTACTAATATGAATAAGGCTCCAAGTACGGATACACTTAAAAAATCAGTTAATTCTGGGGAGGAGTAATGTCTACCATTTAAAATATAAAATAATACGATTACTAAGTTAATAAGAATAAAGGAAAAAAACGATGCTAGAAATGAAAATAAAAAGTTTTTCATTTAATCCTTCTCTCTTGAAAATCATTATTTTTAGATTTAATTCGACATAAATTACTGAAATCCTTGTTCAACTAAACTGCCATTATGTTGAATAAGAACAAGCAAATTTCTCTATCTTTTCAATACTGTATTTTTGTTTTGCGGTACCACTTATTATATTTTCAATGGAAGACCTTATCTACAAAGAAAAATAAAAACCATCTTAATCACAACAAAAAAATACCTTTTTTAACAAATGTTATCAAAGGTATTCTAATTCAACCGTAAACGGTGCGTTCCGACGTATAGGGTTATTCGGTGATAAGTTTTTCAACTCTGAATCTAGTAGTATACGGTTATAATATATCTTACGTATAAACCGTTTTAAGTGAGTATTTACTTCCATAGGATCTGCATTACCATTTTCAATATCATCCAACACAGATAAAACATTAGACAACTTTTCTGTTACTGTTGAAGTATTAGTATTTGCAAGCCTAACAGTCAATTCTTCACGTTCTGCATTAAGTGATTCAATTGTATCGGTTATGGCTTCCTTCTTACTTGCTATTTCATTAACAGTAAATACACCACTAATGGCTAATTCAATTAATTTATTAAACTGTTTTGTTTGCTCTTCTATTTTCCCATTTATATGAAATAACTGTTCTTCTAAATTGGCTGTTAAATCAGTTGTATCATTATTAAGTAGGCGTTCAATTTCAAGCTCTATTTCTCCTCTTAACTTACCTACTTCCTCCATTACCAATTCTTCAACGTAAATAACGTTTATACCCATATTGGGGCATTTTGTACCATCTTCCATTAAGTACTCGCACCCTTTAATGTAATAACTTTCATTTCTATTGTTTTTACAAATCACTAGCTTTCTACCACAGTTATTGCAATAACATAAATCTTTTAAAATGTTTACCCCTGTTACAGAGCTTGGTCGTTCCCTTATAATCTTTGCCGTTTCTGCCCTTGCATCACGAATACCGTTAGCCTTTTCCCAATCCGCTCTGCTAACAATTGGGGGGTGGGCATTTTCTACCTCTATCGTATTAAGGTTAATATAAACATACTTGCCATTCTGCTTAACTCGCTTACGATCATTAAACACTACCATCCCCTTATAAGCTGGATTTCGAATGATCCGTCTAATACTTGGTAAGTTAAATGCTTTACCTGTGGCACTTTTATATCCCTCTGCATTAAGTATATCTCGTATACGATAGCTACCTAAACCTTCATTTTGCAGCTTATATATGTAGCGTATAATATCTGCACTTTCCTCATCTATTTCTAACCGTTTAGTATCCCTATTACGCTTGTATCCATAAGGTACAGTACCACTAACATGCATTCCTTGTTTAACCATTGATAACTTATTATTTTTACTACGAGCACCAATTAAGGAGTGTTCTTGTGAAGCAATTAAACTTCCAAAACGGTACATTAATACGTCAGATTGACTATTCGCCAAATCGTAAATACGTTCTCTTGTAATGATTGGCTTATTATAATCTACACATGTCTGCAACACTTTTTCACTGATCAATCCGTTACGGCTTAAACGACTCAATTCAACTACTAATATTCCGTCGTATAACTCTATATCGTTTAACATACGTTGAAGTTGTGGACGCTCGCTTAACTCGGATTTACCACCGCTAAGTACTTCTTGGTACAGTTCGTATGCCCACCCACATTCCTTCGCATATTCCATTAACATGGATCTATGGTTAAGTAATGTGTCTGCGTTCTCACCTTTCTTCTCTTGAGATATTCTTAAGTAAATAGCAACGTTATTTATGCTGCTAGCTATGTTATTTTTTTCTAAGATATTCAAAGTAACCCCCCCTTAATTATTATTACTGTGCGAATGGTTAAAACCGTACAAAATTTTGTATAAAATTAATCATACAATGAAATGAAAAGTACTGCATTATAAAAATGCAGTAGGTACTGCATAACCAGATGTATGACCACGTAATCCCTCAATAATCTCCAGCCCTTTTGCAACTGGTGCTCTAAAATGACCAATTCCTTCTGATAAATCACATTGATAAATATAATATGGTCGGACTCTTATTTTTACTAAGTCATGCATTAACTTTTTCATAATCGGTACGCTGTCATTAATCCCTGTTAAAATAACTGATTGGTTGCCAACTGGAACGCCAGCATTTGCAAGCATTTCACATGCTTTTTTTGCTTCTTCGGTTACTTCAATGCTCGTATTGAAATGAGTGTTTAACCAGACAGGATGGTATTTTTTTAATATTTCACATAGGTTTTCAGTAATTCTTTGTGGGAATACTACGGGTGCTCTAGTACCAATTCTAATAATTTCGACATGATCGATTGCTCTTAAATTTTTTAAAATATATTCCAAAATATTGTCATTAATTAATAATCCGTCTCCACCGGAAATAAGTACATCTCTTACTTCTTCATTATCACGTATATAGGCGATTGCTTCGTCTAATTGTTTTTTCGGTACTCCCATACCAATTTGACCTGAAAACCGACGTCTTGTACAGTAGCGGCAATACATTGAACATTGATTTGTAACTAAAAAAAGTACTCGATCTGGATATCGATGAGTTAATCCGGGAACTGGACTATCATCATCCTCTCCAAGTGGATCTTCCGAATCATATTTTGTTTTATTTAATTCTTTACTAATTGGTACAGACTGCATTCTAATGGGACAACGTGGGTCAGTCGGATTCATTAAAGAAGCATAGTAAGGAGTAATATTTAATGGAATGGTTTTAGTTGATATTCTAACCCCTTCTTCTTCATCCGGCGTTAAATCGATTACTTGTTTCAAATCATCCAATGTTCTGACTGTATTTGTTAATTGCCATAGCCAATCGTTCCATTGTTCATCCGTAACATCTTTCCATAGAGGAATATCTTTCCAATGTCTTTGAGGTTTATAAAGCTGATTTTTCATTTATGGTCCTCCTTGTTTAATAGGACAATTTAAATTTACTAAATTAAGTAAAAATTTCTAGTTATATACCTACTTCTTTATATGCACTACATAAAAAGTTGGTGAAAAAAGTAAAACTCAAAAAACAGTATGAATACCGTGAAAAATGAAATAAACCGACTAACTAAATGTTAGTCGGTTTCTGTGGCTGACGCTCAATAGTTTTTAGCAAGTTACAAAAGACGCACCGATGATAATTAATAAAATAAATAACACAACGATTAACGCAAATCCTCCGCCGCATCCAAAGCCACCGCCGCAGCCGCCGTAGTAAGGTGAATATCCCTTCATAATAGATTGCCTCCTTCACTTAACTTTTAGAAATCACAATAAAGTATATGTAAGGTTTACAATCCTTGTTACATAGGCATTTGACTATATTTCGTGCAAAAAATTAAATCGATTTTTGGATAAACATAAACTTATGGATGTCTATGAATAAGTAATCAATTTTACGAAAAATAAACTTTAAGAAATAAAAAAAGTCTTGAGAAAAATTCTCTCAAGACTCTAAAACTTAATAAATAAATGATAAAAAATATGTCCAAATACAAACAAATGCTAGTAATCCAAAACTATATTTTAAAGTCATCTTTGTTAATGTTGATTCTTTACCTGTTTCGCCAACTGCAGCTGTTGCGATTGCGATCGACTGAGGTGAAACTAGTTTTGCTATTACTCCACCAGCAGTATTTGCTGATACTAATAATGAAGGATTTGTACCTAATATATTACCCGCTGTAACTTGAATTGGAGCGAATAAAGTATTGTTATTTACGACAGAACCAGTCATAAATACCCCAATCCATCCTAAAATTGGAGATAAGAATGGAAATGCATCTCCAGTGTGTGCGACTGCTTGACTTAAAGCACTTGTTAATCCTCCATATGTCATCAATTTTGCGATACTAATAATGGCACAAATCATTATGATTGGTATCCAAAATTCTGAGATTGTTTTTTTAAGTAGTGCTAAACCCTTCCTTACATTTATTGATTTAGAAGAGAAAATTGTAACTAATCCTGCTAATAATATTGCTGTACCTGTTGCTCCTATTAGATCAATACTGACATTTATCGTAGAACCTGGAACAACAAATTTTATGACAGTAGAAGCTAATGCTCCTCCATCAGCGAATAAACTTTTAAATGATTTTAAGCTCCAAATTAATACGAAAATTGTTAGTAAATAAAATGGTGACCATGCTTTAATCACATCAGCCATTGAATAAGATTCAGTTTTAAACTCTTTCCCATTTAGTAAGAAAATATTTTTAGGTTGCCATTTTTTAAGAAATAATGCTAAAACACCCATTGTTAATAATGAAGGAATAATATCTGCTAACTCTGGACCTAAAAAGATTGTCATAATTGCTTGAGAAACTGTATAGGTAATGGACGTTACTAATATTGCAGGTAAAATTTCTTTAATCCCTTTAAATCCATCGATTAACCAAATTAACAGAAATGGAATCGTAAAATTAATAATCGGTAATGTTAGTGCAGTCATGATTGAAACTTTCATTGAAGTTACGCCGTGTAATCCAAATGTATCTATAATTCCCACAGGTATTCCAATTGCTCCAAACGCACCAGATGCACCATTCGCAATTAAACATAGCATAGCTGCTTGCAATGGTTTAAAACCGACTGAAACTAATAATACCGCACAAATAGCAATCGGTACTCCAAAACCTGCTGCCCCTTCAAGAAATGCATTAAAACAAAATCCAATCAATAAAAACTGAATTCGTTGATCACTCGAAATACCGACTATACTGCTACGTAAAATATCAAACTTCCCAGATTCTACTGTTACTTTGTATAACCACACAGCCATTACAATGATATAACCAATTGGCCATAATCCTTGAATAGTTCCTTGGGTAACACTTCCGATTGATTCACCGATCGGTAATTTAAAAATAGTTAGTACGATTAAAAACGTAATTCCAAGGTTTAATAATGCTGCATAAATACCTTTCATTTTCAATACAGTTAAGCATAAAAGAAATAAAAGAATCGGTACAGCCGCTACTAATGCTGAAATTGCAAGATTATCAAATGGATTAAAACTATCTACTAACATTTAGTTTGCTCCCTTTTTTAGGTTCTTAGATTTAACCTTCTAAATCTAGCCATCTAACCTAATTATTTTGTTAAAAAACTTCCCAAACATTATTATTTTTAATATTGCCATATAAATAATTAATATTATTACAAATAAGTGATATATTTTGTGAAATATTTCACATGTTTATATAAAAAAATAAAATCATTTTGCTAATTCCCTTGTTTTTATTGTGAAGTTTTTAACAAACTAAATTTTATACTAATAATTATTTCATAACAATCAACTAATATTTCCACTTATGGAAATATTAGCTATTTCTCTATTTTCCTTTTTTGATATGTATTTTCAAAATACTAGAGGGGAAATATAAACTAAAATACATAAATAGACCAACTAATATATAGAAGGAGTAATAGATTCATGTCAAAGTTCTTGCGAATATGCCTTCTTTCTTTTCTTGTTTTCATTCTGACCAGTTGTCAAATCAAACCATCAAATCATGGCCAAAGCCAATCAAGTCCACTAAGCGAGCAAAAAATGAGCTTTAAAAATAAACTTTTAAAAAATTCATTATTTTTCCTTGTTATAGGAGTTGATTCTCGGGGCGAAAAAAACTCTCGTTCAGATAGTATCGCAGTAGTTCAATATAATGTTGAAGACCGAACTTTAAAAGTTGCCTCAATATTAAGGGATTCATATGTTAAAATTAAAGGATATAAGTATGGTTACGGAAAAATTAATCAGGCCTATTATTTAGGTGGAGAAAAGCTACTAAAAGAAACAATTTTTAATAATCTTGGTATTCCAATTGACCATACGGTTATAATCGATTTTAAAGGTTTTGTTGGAATTGTAGATACACTTGTACCAGAAGGTATAACAGTTAATGTTAGTCAATCCATCATTAATGATATGAACTTAAAAATGAAACCTGGAAAAAATAAACTACACGGTGAACAGCTCTTAAAATACGTACGGTTTAGACATGATCATGATAATGATTTTGGAAGAGTTCAACGACAGCAAGAAGTATTGTTAAAAGTCGTAAGTGCCGTTAAAGAAAAGTTAAATACGTTTGGTGGAATCGCTAGAGTACCTCTTTTATTAGACGAAACAACAAAATATGTTTCAACTGACTTAAAATTAGATGAAATACTTTCGCTTGCTTCCATTGCATTTTCTCAACCAATTGAAAAAATTGATCGCTTAAGTATTCCTGTAGATGCTGGCTTTACAAACGAAACTGTTGAACATTCAGGTGCTGTACTAAAATTAAACTTTTCAAAGAACAGACAAACGATTAAGCAATTTTTTAAAGCACCTGCACCAGTAATAAATAGTAAAAATAGTAATGGTAATAAAAAGTTGAAAAGTAAATGATATATTGATCTTCACAAAAAAGAGAAGGCTGTAAACCTTCTCTTTTTTGTTTATTTTTTTCTAATTTGATTTATGCACTGTCATTGATTAAATGAAATCACCTTATAAGTATCAGATGAGTATTCCAAGATTGTGATACTAGCGTTTTTTATTTCTAATTCAATATTAAATTCCTCTGAAAATTTTTTTACAATATTACGAATTGTATTTCCATGAGTGACAATTAATACATTCTCATCGTTTTTATTATTTTCGATAATTAGTTCATTTAGCCCTTTTTCAATTCGATCCCATAGCTCGGAGTAACTCTCGGCATGATGGTATGGATCGGATTCTTTTATAAAATTTGTAATATCTTCTAGGGACCGATTTCTTAAAAGTTCTCTAAAGGAAGTATAACCATGATCATTTGCAACTTTACCTAAAGCAACGGCTGAGAATTCTCCTTCAAAACTACCAAAAAATGACTCTCGGAAGGCTTTTGTTTTTCTAATGACAGGTATTTCATAACTGTTTTGCTGTAAAATTAGTTCTGCCGTTTCAACAGTTCTACCAGAATCGCTAGTATATACACGGTCAAACTGGATATCTGATAATTTATTTCCACATTCAATCGCTACTAGTTTTCCTTCTTCTGTTAATGGACTGTCGGCCCATCCTTGCATTCTTTTATAACGATTTAAATAAGTTTCACCATGTCTAATTAAATATAAATGAATTCTATTTTTCATCTAATCACCTACAATGTGAATTTTAAAATCTAGTTAAAGCATGGGAAATATTAATCCTTATTTGCCAAAACCTTTCCTAAATAAATCCCACTAGCCGCTGCTTGAGATAACGAGTGGGTAACTCCAGAGCAATCTCCAATTACAAATAATCCCTCTAAACTCGTTTGAAAGTTTGAATTGGTTTCTATTATCGGTGAATAAAACTTTCCATCCATTCCGTAAAGAAGTGTATCCTCATCAATTCTCTCTCCAATAAATTCTTCCAATTGCTTCAAAAATCCTTGTAAACTATTCAAATATAAATTAGGAACTTCATTTTTAAGGTCACCGCAATCGGCATCTAATGTTGGCTTTATACTGTTTTTTTCCATTTTGTCATTAGTTGTAGGCTCACCGATTAGTAAATCACCTAATCGTTGAACGACGATACGATCTAAGCCATTATTTATTTTCCCTATAATTTTATTAGCGTAAAAATTTGCGTCTTTCAGTGATAGAAAATATTGTGGTGTGAATAAAGTAAAATTTAAATTAGTTGTTCCTGATTCTTTTTCTTTAAAATTTTGTCCATCAGGCATAACTAATCCTTCTTGAAACTTTCGAACGATTCTACCTTTTGGATTCATACAATATGTAGTTGAAATCAATTCATCATATTCAAAAGCGAGTTTCGTTTCGAATGTATCTTGTAAAATTGAACGAAGCTGTTGTTCTTTCATCTCAACTCTAATCCCCAAATCTAAACGAGTTCTTCCTTGTTTTACTCCAAGTGAGGTACACTGATTATTTAACCACTCTGTTCCGGATCTACCTGTTGCAAATACTACGTTTTTAGATTCAAATTTTCCTATGTTAGTATCCAAAAAGAATAGATTGTTCTCCTTTTTAACCTCTAGTACATCAACTTCAAAGCGAATATCAATTCTACAAGATAATTCGTTATATAATCGTTCGAATATTTCTGTTGATAGACGCGTTCCGAGATGTCTAACTTCAGTCGTTAACATATGTAAATTGCAATCCTCAGCTTTTTTTGCTAAATTTTCATTTACTGTCGAATATTTTTGTACAGAACCTCCCCCAAAAAGGCATAATAGATCGTCAACCTCTTTCATTAATTGTTGAAGATTTTCCCTTCCTACCTTTTGAGCTAGTTCTCCTCCAAAATCACATGAATAGTTAAATTTCCCTTCTGATTTACCGAGTCCTGCAAAGCCATAATATTTACCACAAACATCGCAATTGCATATTCCGCCTTTATCTATAGCACAAGCCCTTTCCGCTAAAGACTTTCCTTTTTCAAGAATTAATACTTTTTGATTTGATTGTAATAATGTATATGCTAAAAAAATGCTACTTACACCTGAACCAATAATTGTAATATCATACATCTATTTCACCTTCTTGATTATTTCACTTATTCTAATTGTACAATAGTTACTATACTTAAGTGAAATCCCCAAATTATAATTATTAGGTATTATATTTAGTAAAAAAAACACGCCTTATTTGGCGTGTTCAAGGATTTTTATTCTTATCCTTATCTTTAAACTCTAAAATGGCGATCACAAACATACCAAAGCTAATCATTAGTGATAAAACTTCGAAAGTAACTATAGAAACCGCCTCCTTACTGTTAAGCCTTCCCGGAACCAAGTTTGTCCTATACATTCAATTTTTTTATTTTAATATTGAAAAACTCTCTTTAAATAGAGGGATTAACCTGAAGATTCTACATTGCTGCAGTTAATCCAATTTCTTCCATTAAACCTATTAAGGTCTATTTTTTGTTAAAAATTGGAACAATATCACCATAGGAGGAATGTACATGAATCATTTCGAAGCATTTTTGAATAGTAAGAATTGGATTGATAATGATTTAGATGCAAGGTATATAAATATAAACCACCCTTATGCAATTTTAATTTCTGGAGATGAAGGACAAATTACTTTAAGAGGAAACACCGGTATTGATAACGGTCAAAACGGAGAAGAAATCTTCTCCTTTACATCAATAAAAGAGCTTCAAGAGTGGTTTGAAGATAATATTGGGGAATGAATTAGTTGTATTTAATAAATAATCCTACTCATGCCAAAATCTAAAATTATTGGCTGAGTTTTTTTATTTTTTGAAATTAAAAAAGCAGTATACATAAAGGATATTGAAGCCTTTACAACGAATAATTTTCTTTGGAGGTGTTTGATATGAGCAGTAATAATAATGAATTCAATAGTAATAAAGAAGATTTGTATCTTGAGGTGATCAACGAAATGAAAGGAATACAGATTCATTTATTAGAAGAAATCACTCGGTTAAACAGCGAAGTTAATTTTCTGATATCAGTTGTTCTACCAAATATAGATCGAGATAATTTAAATAATGATCAATTGGCCATGTTCGGAGAGATCGTATTGAATAAAAGAAGTTAAATAAAAGATTAAGTATTACGTAGAATTTTTATCAAATGAAAAATTAAAAACTCTCTGAAGCAATCAAATCAAATTCTGTTTCACAAATTACTTCTCTATTACCTCATCCTAACTTATACCACTTAAGATTGATTGTTAGATTGATGAACCTGACTCCATAGGTGTAAAAACATGTAAAGTAATGAAAATTATTTCAATGTAAACTTATTTCTGTATTTAATTCATCAAAATTCTAAAACAATTACCGTTTTACTCTTCAATCTTTTTAGAAAAAACTTTACCGTTATTCAATTGACACCAGTCCAAATCTGTAGTGTCACTGTATTTTGAGTTAAATTCATCTATAGAAAGGAAAACTTCAATATTACCTTTTTCAAGCTCTAAAAGAAGCGTATACGGAGTTAAACCGTAAACATTAGAAACAGCAATTAATTCACCTATATGTATTTTCTCTGAAAAATCAATATTTTCTTCCATTTCAGTCTCTCCTTACCTTTTAGAATAGATCATCGTAAATACTTTTATATACTACCCTTAATACAAATATTTCTTCAAAAATTTTAAATTTTATAGAGTTTAAATTAAATTAAACACCATTACATGAACAATCTTCATCTTGAAAAATGAATTCAAAATAGTAAAAATGACTCAAGTATTTTCTTGAGTTTTTTATTGTTGGCTTTATTTACTAAATTATTGTATTAATAGTATTATTTTTTATTTGTTTATATTTGGGATATTTTAAAAGAATTACGTGATATTATATAAGGAGCATGACAAGTCACGCTGCTTCTTTAGTTAAGTTCCGCTTGCAATTCTTCTATTTTTATAACAAAAAAACCTTCTGAATCAATAGTAACTAATTCCTTTTTTCTTAATTGATTTATAGTACGATTAACTGTCTCTCTAGATGAACCAATCATATTAGCAAGCTCGCGATTTGTAAAATGCGTTGTTATTTTATATTGATTTTTCTCTAAAGATACCCCATTCGATTTACATAGTCGTAGAAGTAACATGATTACTTGATCATATGTATTATGAAGTGTTTGTTCAACTAATCGAGCTTGTAGATCAATAATTTTTTCGCCAAGAAACTTTAATATCTTGATACATAGTACAGGGAGTATTTACCTATCCCACTTATATAATTAACAAGAAAAAGACTCCTTTGCTAGGAGTCTTCATTTTATTATATTTATTCACCAGGAAAAACCGGAATAAATTTAAATTCATTTACATTAAATAAACCTTTAGTAGTTAGTTTTATACTCGGAATAACAGGCAGTGCTAGAAATGATAATGTTAAAAAAGCGTTAAATGTATTGTTTGGTCTAATTTGAAGTAATGATTTTTCAATTTGATGTAATCCTGCTTCGACTTCTTCAGCAGATTTATTACTCATTAAACCGCCAATCGGTAATGATAATTTGGCAATAACTTTTCCAGATGATACGACTACAATTCCACCGTTCATTTCTTCTATTGTTTTAATTGCAAGATACATATCATCATCATTCATGCCGGCGACGATTAATTGATGTGAATCATGGGCAATGGTTGTAGCGATTGCTCCCTCAATTAAATTTAAACCTTTAACAATACCTAGACCAAATTCTTTTTCAGAATGATAACGATCTATTACTGCTATTTTACATAGGTTTTCGGTTAAACTTGGAACAAAATGTGTTTTTTCTATTGGTAATTTTTCTATTAAATGATTTGTTACGATACTATTCGGATTAATTTCAATTACATTTGCAAACGTTTTAGAGTCTGTTTTTAATTCAAGATCTTCAATTTTTAGATCTCCTAAGCTAACTTTTGAATCAATTAAATTTGACTCTTCATTTTTAATCAGCTTCCTAATTTGTTTGTTTTTAACGATAAACTCATTTTTACACCAAACGTCCGTAATTTCTACTAATTCTAAATCGTTTAAAAATACAAAGCTAGCTTCATATCCAGGAGCAATTGCGCCCTTTTGTTTTAAACCATAGCAAGTTGCTGGATTTAATGTTGCCATTGAATAAGCAGTCACTGGGTCAATTCCATATTTGATTGCTGTTCGAATACAAAAATCAATCGAACCTTCTTTCATAATATCGTCTAAATGTTTATCATCAGTGCAATACATAATTCGCTGTGCATTTCGATCATTTACAGCAGGTAATAAATCCTTTAGATTTCTTGCAGCGGACCCTTCTCTAAATGCAACATATAGCCCTGCTCTCAGTCTTTCCATTACTTCCTGGACATTTGTACATTCATGATCAGTTGAAATACCTGCATACGAATAGGTATTTATTTCATTTTTAGTTAATCCAGCTAAATGACCATCGATCGGCTTTTGATAAGCATGAGCTAATTTTAATTTATCGATCATTTGTTTTTCCATCGACATAACTGCAGGATAATCCATTACTTCAGCTAATCCAAGTACTCTTGGATGAGACATAAAAGGCTCTAAATGTTCGGCATACAGTATGGCTCCCCCACGCTCTAAAGAGGTTGCAGGTACACAGGACGGTAACATAACTCTAACGTCTAACGGAATATTCTCTGAAGCGTCTAACATCATTTTAATTCCATCCACTCCAGAAACATTTGCGATTTCATGCGGATCACAAATAACAGTTGTTACTCCATGTGGTAGTACAGTTCTCGCATATTCACTAGGTAAAACCATTGATGATTCGATATGAACGTGAGAATCAATAAAGCCAGGAGAAATATACCTCCCCTTTGCATCTATTACTATATTAGCCTCATAATCACCTATTCCAACTATTATTCCATTTGTAATTGCGATTGAATCTTCTATTATTTCTTTCGTAAAAACATTTACTATTTTCCCATTTATTATTAAAAAATCAGCCTTTTCAGCTTTTGTTGACGATTTCATTTCATGTAAGTTCATATTTGTTTCCTCCTAAATATTTAGGAGAGAATATGCTAAGTCATATCTCTCGTAGTCAAACTATATCGGCAGCTTGGTAGATACTTTTGGACCGGTTATTTCCAAAATTATACGAGCGTATTAAGAATCTCTTTATTTTTTATTGACTCAGACTAAAAAAAGTTTACTGAATCGTTTAATTTAAAGTGAATGAACTTAATTAGCTACTATTTAATTGTAAAAAACTATATTGATAGTATTCTATAAAATTTCAACTCTAAAAAGCAATAACTATTTTAAGGGATTTAAATATAAAACAATTCATAATATTCTCGTTAATGAATACTATTTTAAATGGGATCGTAGGATGGTAATCATAGGAGGTATGTAGTTTGTTCCAAGTTAAATATAATCACTTTGATACGTTCCAAAGGCTTATAAAAAACAATTCACCAATAAGTTATAAACAGGACAAAATAATAAAGCAAAATTTAGCTTATATTAGACTCCTAAATGTTTTACCTAAAAAAATAAGCTTAGACATTTATATTAACCGAACTAAATTTATTTCGAATTTAACTTTTAAAGAATCAACTCAATATTTACCTTTACCTTCAGGGATACACTTAGTTGAAATGTTTAAAACGAATGATCAATCAAAACCAATCCATTCAGAACAAATCTCTTTACTCGCAGAACATCTTTATACGATCGCTGTTGGAGATAATTTAGACCAAGTCTCTCTGTTTTCATATATGGATAATCTATCCTTGCCTCAAGGAGAAGCAAAAATCCGCTTTATTAATTTATCCCCTAATTCACCAAATTTAGATTTTGCAGTAAAGACTGGTGAAGGCGATGTTGTTTTCCCAAATGTACCATACCTGAAAGCTTCAGAATATCTACCTATATCGCCTATGACAGTTAATTTGGAAATACGATTTACAGGTACGAAAATGATCATATTTCCTCTCTATAAATCAAAGTTTGAAGAAAATATAGTATATGATTTAATTTCAGTCGGGTGTGTTGATGAGAACCCCAAATTTGATGTTCTTACATTATTTTAGACCGTTCATTAGATAAAAATCTCTTTTATAAAAAATTAAAACTCGGACTAATCATCCGAGTTTTTTATGCCTCTTTAGGCAACGTTATGTAAAATGCTGTCCATTCGTCATCCGAAAAACAATCAATTTTGCCATCATGTTTTTCTATGATTTGTTTACAGACAAATAAGCCAATTCCAGTACCATGATTTTTGGTCGTAACAAATGGTTCAAAAATTGTGCGTATGCTCTCTTCACTAATTTTAGGACCATTATTTCTTATTTGAATTTCAATCATATCCTCTAAATCTGAAACTTGATAATGAATCGTTTTTTGTCCATCGTTTTCAGCCAAGGCATCGATTGAATTCATTAAAATATTAAGTAAAACTTGACGAAGTTCATTTCTGAAACCTGGTATGTATATTTTTTGTGAAATTCCTTGTTGTAAAATGACATTCGAATTTACAATACTCGGATATAAGAATTCTATGATTTCTTGAAATAAATCATTAATTAAAAAGGATTCCACCCTTTGGTCATGATCCTTTTTTGAGACATGAAGAAACTGATCAATTCTAAAATTTAATTGATGCAATTCATGATCTATGATGTCTAAATATTTTAATTGTGGATGATCTCCTTTAAGTAATTTTACAAATCCAATAATTGAAGTAAGTGGATTTCTAAATTCATGAACGAAACTAGCAGACATTTGACCAAGGATTGTAAGTCTCTCTTTATGAGTCTCGTCAATAAACTGTTTTTTCTCCTCTATATCTTGTGTAATGAGATATGAATATTGCTTTACAGTAAAATAAATAAACTGGTCAAAAACGTAATTAATTTTATTTATGAGTGGCTGAAGTAAACTAATACTTTCTTCAAATTCAGACAAATGTTTAAAAAGTTCACTTCTAGCTATATTTGAGTTATACACAAAGTCTCCGATGTTAGCACTTGCTTTTGCTCGTTCAAGGGCGATTTTATGTGCCAAATCTTTGACTTGATCCTCATTTATTTTGTCCTCAATAAATAATAATGTAAAGTCAATCAATTTAGTTCCATTAATGATAATCTCGGATTTAAATGGATCATTATCGCTTATTACTGCTTGAGCGACCCAATTCTTTGTTAATGTAGGCATACTTTCCTGTATGAAAGTGCTATACCTACTCTCTATTGACATATCAATAAGGAACACCTCCAATAAAAAATCTATTAATTAAATAGTAACAAATTTTTAAATATTCGTTAAGTAAAAAAATAAAAATTTGTCGAATTTATTACGACAAAGTAATTTTTTTTACAATATTCTGTTAAATTGTAAATTAAATTTATGAATATTTCTTTCATATCATTCAGTACCTGAACTTTTACGATTGTCACTAGTTCTAGTAATAATAAAACTAAAAGTATACAAAAATGTCAATAATATGGTGTGTGGAATAGAATAAAGTTAGATACAATTAAATTAATAAAATGAAGGTAGGTATTACAGGTGGCTGGAAATAATGTTGAAGATTATTTAATTAAAGGTATCTATGGTGAAAAGCAAATAAAAATTGAAGAACGAAATATTTTTTTAGGAACAATACGTGAAAGAATTGAAATTGCGTTAACTACAAGTCAAGTCATGGCAAATTCAATTTATCCAATCGTTGAAAAATCAATCAATATGAAAAATGTTACTTTATTATTAAATGGTACACTTCCTTATAATACAATTTCAAAATATCTTTTAATGGCAAAGAAAAAAAATATTCCCTTTTCACTAGTCAATAATTTACCCGTCCCTACTCCGATCGGGCTTGTCGTTACGCATAAAGATGCAATTGATAAAAATGAAATATTTATAAAAGATGAGCTTTACAAATCAACCAATTTTTAATGATTTCGGTATGTGAAATTTCTTATAATGTGGAAAGCGCAGCTCAATTGTTTTTACAATTTAAGTTGCGCTTTCTTCTTGGCTTTCAGGTTTTTTAACCAGTTCCCGTGTTAATTCAATTGATTTTATATAATGACCGTCTAACTTAAGGACTTTAAATGCACAATTATGATATTTAATCGAATCTCCTTCTTGCACATCAAAATTTTCAGTTAAAATCCATCCACCTATTGTGTCAACATCAGTATCATCAATGTCTAAGCTAAAAACATCATTAATCTCACTAATTAAAACTTTACCTGCAATGACGAATTTATTTTCACTTACTTTACTTATATCCTCTTTCTCATCAACATCAAACTCATCTCGAATTTCCCCAACAATTTCTTCTAAAATATCTTCTACGGTTACTAACCCAGATGTACCTCCGTACTCATCAACTAATATCGACATATGTATATGTTCTCTTTGCATTTTAACAAGTAAATCATGAACGGATATTGATTCAATAACTTGAATAATCGGTCTAATATATTGTTCAAGTGTTTTTACCTCTGCTTCCCCTTTATGAAGAACAAAATCAGTAAAAACATCTTTAAAATTTATTAAACCAACGACATGGTCCTTATCTCCATCTACAACAGGAAAACGAGTATATTTTTCTGTACTCATAAAGTGAATATTCTCATGGAAAGCTTCACTTAAGTCAATTGCAACCATTTCCGTTCGAGGAACCATTATTTCTTTTGCTACTCGCATATTAAAATCAAATATATTGTTTACATACTTAAATTCAGATTGATTTATTTCACCACTTTTATAGCTTTCAGAAAGTAGAATTCTTAATTCTTCCTCTGAATGAGCAACTTCATGTTCTGAAGCAGGAGGAAGTCCAAATATTTTTAAGACCATCCTTGCTGAATTATTAAACAACCAAATGAACGGATAGGTAATTTTGTAAAAAAGAATCAAAGCTGGAGAAAACGTTAATGTAATTTGTTCAGCCTTTTGTATAGCGATTGTTTTAGGTGCTAATTCACCAACTACAACATGAATAAATGTAATAATACCAAAAGCAAGTAAAAAAGAAATTGTGCCGCTTACTGCAGTAGGTAAATGCAAATCGTCAAGTAATGGATGCAATAATTCATCTACAGCTGGCTCACCTAACCACCCTAATCCTAAACTCGTTACAGTTATACCAAGTTGACAAGCTGAAAGATATTCATCGAGATGTGTGATTACTCGTTTTACAGCCCTAGCTTTTTTATTTCCCTCACCAATTAACTGATCAATTCTAGAACTTCTAATTTTTACGATTGCAAACTCTGATGCAACAAAAAATGCAGTAAATGCAATTAATACAACAACTAATAATAACTTAGTACCAATTCCAAACAATTGAGTCATCCCTCCAATTGGAAGTGAAGGCCATCTTCATATTTAATATTTTATATTAGGCTTATCTTAGTATATTCAGTTAAATAATTTGTTATCAAAATTTTTTTATTTAGGCATTCTTGAATCATGATCGAAATGATGATAGAAAAACTTCTGCATTTACAGTTTTGCCACTCAATATACCTTTTCTCTTACTTACCATTCTTTACCTTATTACTAAATTCCTTCTTCAATCAGTGTCTTGCATTATATGCTATTTATCTACTTTATATTCTAAAATTAGTAGAATATTTTGTTAAAAACACCGTAAATAACCGAGTTTCGATAAAAATCAATACAAAAGTAATTAAGTTTACATTTTCAGCCTTTTTGAATGTATAGAACCTATTTATTCGAAGTATTTTAAGAACTTTTGCCGAGTCAACACTAGTTTTGTCAACCTCAAAGGAATGTGCGGTTTAATAAAGAATTTTTAATATATAAATTATTTGGAGGAGGAATACCATGTATACAACTTCTCAAGTGGCAGAACAACTGCAATTAACAAATAAAAAAGTATTATTTTATTTAAAAAAAGGAAATTTAAAAGTAGAGAAAACTCATAATGGATATTTATTTACTGAGGAACAAATCGAACAAATTAAAGAAATTTATGAAGCATCGATGCAAACGATCGAACCAAAACAAAATGACACTGATCATATTGACATTATAAAAGAATTAACCCAAAAATTAATAAAACTTGAAGAAAAAGTTGAAACAAAAGCAAATGAAGTTGTTTCAGTACAAATATTGGAACATCGATGTGAAATTGAAGATTTAAAGAAAGTAGTTGTTAAACTTGAAAATCAAGTAGAACAATTAAATGAACAAGTCACTTTATTAAAAGCGGATTTAGAGGATCAGAAAAAGATTATTACATTTAAACCCAAAAAACGATTTGCAATTTTATCAATATTCGGAGTTTAAACTGGACTTTAGAACAAAGCCAAGCGAAGTAAAGAAGAATGAAATGGTTTTGGCGTGCATTTAAAACGTAGAAGATTTTTTTCTTCTACGTTTTTTTACATACTAAAATGAATATTGGTCAAAATAATTTTGTATGAAAGGAGGTATTTCCATGCAAAAAAATGCGCGACAACATACTCAGGATGCAACTACTGAACTTAAACACGCAATTGAATGTCTTCAATCTGCATTAGAAACCGTTGAAAAACCGCAAAACCATGAAAGAATCGAACAAGCGCTTCAAGCTTGTCAAACAGCCTATAATCAAACGAATCAGGCAGCAGGTACTCTTGAACAAGAATAGTATGGAAATTGAAAAACTCAGGTTAATCCCTGAGTTTTTCGTAATTACTTATCATAGTACATTAATATTTCTTTAAATTCATTTGAATATTTTAATAACTTAATAGCATGCTTAATATCCAATAAAAATGGTACAGCAATAATATCATCACTTATTTCAAAATATTCATCAATCGGTAAAATTTTAAATCCTGCACTTCTAGCAAACATATATAGTCTTTTATTTATTGTACCAATATACCAATCCGCGTTAGTATGATTGGCATGATCATAACACGCAAGTAAAATTTGTTTAAAAAATCCTTTCCCTCTATTTTCCCTTGTAATTAATAATTTACCAATTTCATAGATTTCTTCATTTTGAATATATTTAATATATTTGTTTTCGGAAAAATTATAATAATATTTATTTTTATCCTCATTTTCAATATTATATTTACTAAACTCGAGGGTACCAATTAACTTCTTATCCGAATTACAAATTCCATAACGAGTAACTTCATTACTTCTTATTAAGAAAGGTATTTCGTTTTCTTCACAAAAATCTCCCCAAAGCTCGTTAAATAAATTATTCTCTTCTTTTGTATGAATAACACGAAACACTCTCACTCACCCCTAAAATTCCTATATAAATATTCTTATCTTACGTCTATAAAACAACGTTTATACCAAATTTTAATATTGTCTCTTTAATTCTATTTCGTTATTTTGTTAAAAAAATATTTTATTGTCCTGTTTATATATGGCTCTATTGTATGGTAAAATTTAGCTTTTGGCAACGCTTACATAACTAATTATGTATAATTTGTGAAATCAAAATTATCTCACAATTAGTTTTCTAGTATAATTAATACGATTTTGTAAGTTTTCAAACGAAATATTATTTCGTAATTTATAATATAAACAATGTATAAAAATGTCAAAAAACATCTTCGAATGAAAAAATTATGCCCTATGCCATTGATTGGTAAAGGGCACATAAATTTTGTTTGATTGACTGTCTATATTCTGTTTCAATTACACTCCAACCGCAAAGTTCAATTTTAGCTTATTTAAGTTCTTCAAGCGTTCTGTTTATTATTTCTACTAACTCTCTTTCACCTACAAGTTCATAAAAATCCTCGCCCTTTTTCTTTGGATAAAACTGAATATAAGTGCCACAACCCGCTTCAAGAACTTTACGGTGAACATTACTACCCGGATATAAACAAATCACTTCGTTGATCGGTTTTCGCACATATGTCATTTTTCCATTTACACGTTCAACATACTTAAGTCCCCAGTATTTATACATTTGTTCCATTGCCTTTGTATTCCCTACTGGTTGATAAATATTAAACATTGGACTATATTTAATTTCAAAAATGATTGACGCTACGTATTCTTTATTTTTTTTTCGATAAAAATCTAGTCTTATATCCGGTTTTTTTGACTCTTCTCCACTAAAAAAGTTTGTTCCTTTTAACAGTGATACTTGCGGACTTCCCTCGATAATTTCGTTATAAACTAAATTAATTATCCAACTTTTATTTTCAAGAGACACAAATGCTCCATCCATTAACTCATCGTCTTTTATATGCATTAAAATCTGTTCAGCTAATGGTTCAGAATCATTTTTAAACTTTAACTTTAAAAAAATATCGCATAATGAGAAAAAGACAAAGTATTCATATAGTAAAAAAGTTGGTTTATATACAGGTAACAGCATTTGTTTTTTTCCGTATTCCTTTACTTTTTTATCAAACAAGCTTAAGGAATGAATAAAATTTAAAAATACTTTCGAAGGACTAGTTGGATATTTTGAAGTATCAGTATCTGTTGCTAGACGAAATATGCCTATTGTATATTCTCTAAAATAGACTTCATAAAGTTTTTCCAAAGAATTCGTAATTCGTTCTTTTTCTGAAACACTCTTAGTTAATTTTTCTAATTCTAGCTCTTTTAACATTTTTGACTGTCTATATTTAGCTTTTTCTCGATCAGTAATTGAGCCATTCCCAACTACATTTTGCATCATTTTTTCTATATCCTTCACTTGAAAATCGATTTGATCCATTTTATTTTTGTCTTTAACTAATTCATATTTTACAAAGGTTAATAATGTTTCAATTGTAAGTAAAAACTTTCGAACTTTATGTTTAGCATACTTTATCTCATCGATATAATTTTCTTCTTGAACAACTGGTTGCATTGTTAAATTAGTTGCATTTGAAATGGCTGGATGCAATAATGTCCATCTAATTGTATTAAAGTCTAATTTTTTTACCTGTCTTTTTAATTCATATTCCTTTTTTTGTTTCCGCTTCAATTTACTTATAAACTGCTGAATTGCAACTAGTAGTCTTTCTTCATTTGACTCGATAAATCGAATAATCGGCCAAAAATACATTGTTCCATTTTGTGTAAATGAAGCGGAAGATTTTTTAAAGTATTGCGAGTCATTCATTATTCCATTTATTTGTTGATTTAATGTTGAATGCATCCACTCTAGTTGATCATAATCTAAATTTTTCGGTACTATTTTTATCATTCCATAAAATTGTTGTTCTTGATAAATAATACAAAATTCATAAAATCCGCATCTCCAGGGATAAGCATTCTCCGTTTTACCATGTTCATATATTAATATTCTTCTTTTTTCAGATGTAAAAATAAACTGCTGATCATCCAGGTTTTCTTGTTGAAAATGATAAAGATTATTCCAAACGAACGTAATTTTACCGTCAAACTCTCCATCTACTTGAAATAAGAATCTTTTTAATTCCTGTATTTCATAGGCAAATAAATAAGCCTCTTTTGGGTTCATTGTAAGTGCATCAAGAGATATTTTTTCTTCTTTCCCCCTAGTTCCGACAAGAATTGCAATCGTGAATGGGAGATAAAGGGGCTCAAAAATTTCTGGACTATTATTAGTTGACATATCCATCAATCTCCAGCTGCTTTCTCTTCTTTTTCAATTCTTTAATAGAATATTCAAAGTCAGAAATTGATCTACCTAAATTAGATTTCATAACCATATTTAGTAACCCTTCCTGCTCGTTCCCTTCACCTGTACCAATTAGTTCTTCTAAATTAGCAAATAATCCTCTAACTTTCGTTAATACGCGTTGCTTAACAAAGAGATCGATCGCTTCTTTACGTTCGAATTGAATATGGGAAGGAAGAGTAGGTATGTTAGCTAAATAATTTGATAAATCTTTAATCATACGTGGAGAGATTATTCGCTCACTTAGTGACTGTTCAACTATTTTATTAAACTCATCAAAAAACTTTAATTCATCACTTGTAAGCTCAGATGCACTTAAAGTTTTCTTTGTCCAATTACTATAGTTTTCTGCATTAATATATATTTGTGGTACAGTTTCATAAATATTTTCATTATTCATCTTTTCTGCATAATTTACGAATGAAGTTGATCTAAGTGAAATTATATTTACACGATCTAACAGTCTTAATGAAAACTCACTTGAAGTTTCATCAAAGTTAACTGTTCCAACAAAAATTATATTATTACCTATTCTTACTCTAGGCTTATAATATTGATTAATGACTACGTTATGATCATGGAATAGAGTAATCACTCTCTTATCCTGAGGCATTTCTAAAATTGATAGAAATTTACTAAACCAATGTTCAATTTGAGAAAGATTCATTTCATCAAAGATTACCATATACATCCTGTGTGGAAATTGTTCAGCCTCAATCAGTAATTTCGTTAATCCCGTCTCAGAGTCTATATAAATCCCAGTAGTCGGATTTAAATAACCCAATAAATCATAATGTTCACGATAAGATGGAGAAATTGGAACAAATAATAACTCCTTACCAAATTCAAGCCCTAAGGTTTCGCCATAAATACGTGCTAATTGAGATTTACCAGTACCACTTACACCACCTAAAATTGTAAGGGCCTGAAATTTACAACATATATGAAAATTAATAATATCTTTTTTTTCATATAATAAGCCTTGCTGCAAACAATTTTGGTAAAAACGCTCAATAAAAGCATTTTCAGTATCATTACTCCATTCAATTGGAAAAGCTTGTTTCTCAGTAAAGTCTTGCGTATAAATAAGTTCTTTGCATTCTTTTTTAAAGTTTTTACACATCTCTTCCCACTGTTTATCGGGAATAAAATAAATTAAATGATTTAAATGAATAAAGGACTTTTTAAGTTCATCTTCATCATAATCTTGAAATGTAACTTCATTTTGCTTTTCTAAATAACTAATATCATTCATCATCGATTTTAAAAACAAATTGCCATATAGTCTATTTTCATAAAAGACGAATTCAGGTTGTTCAAAGTCATTAAAATATTTTGGCAGATGAATTGGCAAAGAACCTTTTATAAGTCGGTTTTCAACCTCTTCACGCTTTCCCTCTCCCCTAAGTTCAATGACAGGCAGTAGATGGTAGGAAGTGTCCCGTTTCCCATCAAAAAACTCAACTAGATCTGCTGTGACTACTTCATTTGCGTATTCAAGACGAAACATGACTAATTTCGAATCAAAAAACTTTTTTAATCCTTCAATGATGTCATCTTTTTTCTTACTTTTAATTAATGGTTTTATTTTACTTTCATTATTTTTATTTGCAGTTGTCCCTACAAACAAAACATCTTGAGTTGAAAAACTAGCTTTTAACTTTGATGGAATTGGAGATAAGCACTCTACATAAAAACGAATATGATCTTCATCTTCATAGAAAAGTAAGCTCTGCTTCTCTTTGTCCACTACTCTTTCTGTAACAATTTTTCCAAGGAATAAAAAGTTGTGAATTTTTTTGGCTAATTTCTGGGTCAATGCGCGTTTTAATTTCAAAGTCATTTCCCCCACTTTCCGACATTTCTCCTACATTTTACGTTCATAGTATAGAAATTATGAATAATACGGCCTTTTTACAAATAAAAACACCCAGGTAAACCTGAGTGTCAAACGATTGTTTTCTTCGATACTTCGCCTTTCTAAGTGCCCTTACCCTCTAAAGCAATTCTGCTCCTGACCCTGCTTTGCGCCTCGAGAGACAACCGCTTGCAATCAGTTTGAAAATCTTGCATTTAGTACTTTATCTATAGCATTAATTGATAATAGACAATATCTAGCCATTGATTAAATTTCTGGCCTACTTTATTAAAATGACCTACCTTTTTATATCCTAATTTCTCATGTAATCTTTCGCTCACTTCATTTCCGCTAGTAATACAAGAAATAATTGTAAAGTGACCTAATTTTTTGGCAGTTTCAATCATCTCAATCATTAATGCCTTCGCTAGTCCTTTTCGACGATGATCAGGATGAATATAGACAGATAGTTCAACCGTATGTTTATATGCATCTTTTTCCTTAAACTGTGTAAGTGAACAATATCCAGTTACTTGACCATTTTCTTTCGAAACAATTACTGGGTAAAGCTCATTATGGTTGGCAAACCATTTTTGCATTTCTTCTTCCGTTTTTATTTTCATATCAAATGTTGCTGTAGTGTTTAGAATTGCATCATTATAAATTGTTACAATTTCTATTACATCTTCTTTTGTAGCAAACAGTATTTCCATTCTTCTTCCTCTTCTCACGTTTTATCTTTCCATCCATTGTACATGACAAAAATTGATTTTCAACATTCCTATAAAAAATCCTTACACCTAAACATGCACAGTGTTTAGGCTCCTTACATATACTGCGTTAGTCAGAATGATAGGAGGTATGAATATGAGTGAAAAAGAAAAAAACAACGCTCAAGATGAAAAACAAAGTCATTCATCTATTGATCTTCAACATTATTTAAAAAAGGTGGATGATCTAATAGATCAGTCGCCTATTAGAGGTCTTTTTGATGAGATTGATAAATTCTTTCATAAACATGGAGTTTTTTCCTCAATCGGTGTAGAGATTATTGAAAACGGTGAGGAATTAATCATTCAGGCAAGTATGCCAGGTGTGAGTAAAGAACAAATTTATATGGACCTTGAAGGAACAATCCTAACAATTGGCTTAAAATCTGATACGACAACTGAAGTACAAAACGATCAATCAAATTACTCCTATAAAAAATATTCTTATAGCCAATCCCAAAGAGTCGTAAAATTACCTTACCCAATTAATGCAACAACAGCAACTGCAACATACGAAAACGGTATGCTTGTTATAAAAGGTACAAAATTACCTGAATACCAAAAACAAATCTTTTTAGATTAAAAAGTAACACTGCATATTAACGACAACTAAAAGCAAATCCGATAAGGTCGTTGTTTTAACAGACAACACAATTAACTAAATTCAATAAAAAAAACTGAGTATCTTTTAGAAACTCAGTTTTTTATTAAATAAATAGAAATCTTTTTACTTAAACATTATTTTATTTTCCTGTCAAAGTTTCAATATCAGATAAAATCTCATCAAATGGCACATTACTTACACCACTATAATCTTTAACGATTTTTCCGTTTTGATCAATTAAATAAAATTTAGTCCCATGGATAACTTGTGAATTGTTTTCGGGCTTTTTAACAATCGTTTTAAAATTTTCTGATGCAAATTTTTCAATATGTTTTTGAGAATAGCCCGTTAAGAAATTCCAATTACTAAAATCAGCATTAAATTTATTTGCGAATGTAGTTAATAATTGTGGCGTATCAACTTCCGGATCAATACTAAATGAAATGAAGTCTACATTTAACTTCTTCTCTGCAGCCTTTTGTTGAAGTTTTGCCATATTTGCTGTCATTGGCGGACAAACTGTTTCACAACTTGTAAATATGAAATCTGTTAGCCAGACTTTTCCTTTTAAATCTTTCGTCCCAAAAGTCTTACCGTCTTGGTTAGTGTATGTAAATTTTTCTAAATCCCAATTTAAAGGATTATCAATTTTATTTCCACAGCCACTTAATAATGCAAGACATAAAATCATTATTAATGTCACAAATACCGTATTTCTCTTCATACTTATCCCCCTATGTTGCATTGTACTTGTCCATTGTATCAAAAACAGATCGTTTCTTTCTAATAATTTAAACTAATTGACATATATATTTAAAATTTTTCAAATGATACTTTTACAAAGTAAAGTTAAACTAAACATATTGATAAAGAATCTTGAAAGGATGACTGATAATGGCAAATAAAAAATATGAAAATTTAGACACGAGTTATCGTAAAACTTTTAAGGATTTTATCAAATGCGGAATCGAAAGAAGTAAGACAAAAAAGGATTATAGTAGTGTAATTCAACAATGCAGTCATAAAAAAATATCCTATTTAAAGGAAAATCGTGATAAAACAACAATTACTTGGATTGGACACTCTACTTTTTTAATTCAAATAAAAGGAGTCAATATATTAACTGACCCTGTTTATGCTAATCAAATGGCTTTAAAAAAACGATTGTCAAAACCAGGGATACTTATATCTGAATTACCTCCAATTGACATAATTTGTATCTCTCATGGTCACTATGACCACCTAGATTTTAATACATTGCGACATTTTCCTAAAAAAACTCAATTTATTTTACCGATCGGCTTAAAACAAAAATTTGTTAGTAAAGGCTATCACAATGTCCATGAAATGAAATGGTGGGAGTCAAAAGACTTTTTAGGGATCAATATTTCATTTGTTCCTTCTCAGCACTGGACAAAAAGAACTTTATTTGACAGGAATAAGTCACATTGGGGTGGATTTGTATTCAAAACATCCAATGACTGTATATATCACGTTGGTGATAGTGCGTATTTTTCAGGTTTCAAAGAAATCGGTAAAAAATTTAAAATTGATACAGCAATTATTCCAATCGGAGCATATGAACCTGAATGGTTTATGAAACACAACCATATGTCACCTGAAGAAGCTGTCCAAGCGTTTTTAGATTTAAACGCAAAGTTATTTATCCCAATGCATTACGGAACATTTAAACTTGCAGATGACACTCCTTTAGAGGCTCTAGAACGATTATGTTCTGAATGGAAAAGAAAAAAAATAAAACCCGAAAAGCTTAAAATTTCTTTACTTGGTGAAACAATTCAACCCTCAGCTGTTGGAAATAAAAAAGAAGAAGCCATTCTTTATTAAGCTTCTTCTTTCTTATGTTAAAAAATAATTTGTTGAATAGAAAATCTATTCAGCATAAAAAACGAACCCAATAGCACCTTTTCCTGTATGTGTACTAATTACTGGAGTTGTATAATCAGTTTCATCTAATTCAAGGTTCGTTAGCTGTTGTATTGATTTTCTAAGGTTCTCTGCAAGCTCAGTAGCATCTGCATGTGCAATTCCTACACCTTTTATCGTTTTTCCAAGTGTGTCTTGTTCAAAATATTTAGTTAAAGTTTTTACTACTTGCTGATGGCTACGCACCTTTCCAACTGGAGAATAAACTCCACCTTCAAGTGATGCAATCGGTTTAATATTTAGTAAAGACCCAATGAAGGCTTTACCCTTTCCAATTCTTCCACCTTTAACTAAATTTTCAAGAGTATCTACCATGATATATAAATACGTACTATTTTTAATTTCCGTTAGTCGGTTCACTATGTCTTCAACTGTGGATCCCTCTTCAGCCATTTGTGCTGCCTCGATGACTTGAAATGCCATTGCTCTTGTAATAAAAGCTGAATCGATTACTGTTACATCACCTTCAACCATCCCAGCCGCTGCACATGCCGTTGAATAAGTACCACTTAAACCACTGGATAAGTGAATTGAAATGACTTTACTTCCATCGGCTGTCAATTTTTCAAATGTTTCTACAAATGTTCCTACAGCTGGTTGAGATGTCTTTGGCAATTCAACTGATTGTTGCATTTCATCAATAAATTGCTTTGGAGATAGATTAACCCCATCTAAATATGTTCCACCATTTATTTGAATTGTTAAAGGAATGACTGTTATATTTAAATTTTCAATTTCTTCTTTTAATAAGTCGGCCGTTGAGTCAGTTACAATCTTAATGTTTGCCAATCAATTCACATCTTTCTTCTCTAAAATTCTACAAAATTTGCAAAGCAAATTCATTATATCATTTTTACTATAAGTTAACAGTAAATATTAAAGTTCCATTAAAATTTCAAAAATTGTTTAAAAACCATATTGACATGAGGGGGAGTTTTAAGTTATAAGAGGGACAAGATGAGGCTTTTGAATAAAAAGGGTAGAGGGAGAATTTTCAAAAAAAAAAACCCGGTACTTTTTACCGAGTCTTTTACTGATTTATTTGCCGTTCTTTTCGTCTTTGTCTTCTAAAAGATCATTTGTTAAACCTTGTGTAGAACGCTTAAATTCTCTAAGTGTATCACCAAATGCTCTTCCGATTTCAGGTAATTTTTTTGGTCCAAATATAATTAATGCTAAAATTAAAATTAAAATTAAACCTGGAAAGCCTATGTTAGCCATTATTTTCCCCCAACTTCCATCCACTATTAATAAGTAAGTACCAAACTTTCCTTATATAGTAATATTGTCAAAAATTTGTTCATTCGTCAAATAATTTCAAGGAATTTTAATAAATTTTAATAACTTATTTAGATTTAGTTTACATAATAATATTATTAGTTCGTTTTATTGTTTTTTAATTAAATTAATTTTTCTTTAAACTCTTCGTACTCTTCTTTATTACTAGGTACTACTAAAGCACCACTTTGAATTTTATCCTTATATTCATTAACCTTTACTAAAATTGGGTCCTCAACATTATTATCCGCCAGTATTAATTTTATACCATCTTCATTTAAACCATAAATTAATGTTTTACCACCATGAAATTCATTCGATTTTGTTTGTTTAGCTAGATCATATACTGCCTGATCAATTTTTTTCACAAGTGAGATAAGAGTTACATTTTCAGGTAAACCGTGTTTATACTCATTACGGTCAGCTCCTATTACCCATACTTCCCCTTGATTTGATCTCCTAATCTTTTTCGCAGCAGTAAATACGCCTTTACTTGTTAAACCAGCTACAGGAAAAATGATATCAACGTCTTTCATAAAAAAGTCATTTGCTATTCTTGAACCTATTTTAGGGTCATTAAAGGTATTTGAATACGCTGTTAGTACTTCAATATCTTTATTTACTGATTTTACTCCAGAAATAAATCCATACTTATATCTGTTAATAATTTCATTGTCGTCTCCACCGATAAATCCAATTTTTTTGGTTTTGGTTTTCATTGCTGCGATAATACCTGCTAAAAAACTTCCGTCTTGTTCAGTAAAATTAATACTAATTACATTTGGTTGGTCAACCCTTGAATCAATCACACCAAATTTAGTACTCTTATTGTTTTCTGCAACCTTATTCAATACAGAAGATAAATTATTACCTATTCCAATAATCAAATCATAATTTGCATCTGCCATTTTAGTAATTTTCTTTTCAAAACCTTTTTTACTACTTGTTGTAATGTATTTATAATTCTTATCTTTTTTTAAATGTTCCTCTTTTGCAAATTTAGTAATACCTTTCATTGCAATTGAGTTTAAATAACTATTATTTTTACCATTTGAATCTGAGACAATCCCAATTTTGAAAGTATTACTAGACTCTTGATTATTACTGCAAGCCGAAATGACGACTGCAATTATCGAAATTAAGATTAATGCAGTCTTTTTTATATACAAAATCATTCACCTCATTCGAATACAATTATTTCTAGTATGAATTTTCGATAAATGTTTTATTCGTTGAAAAGAAGAGGGATTAGGAAAATGAGGGTATTTTGGGTTTAAATTTATTAAAAACAGGAAGTCCTTAGTACTCCCTGCTTTTACGTTGTTGAGAAACAACCATGTCAATTAAATTACCAAATTTTCGTAAAAGGTGTAGAGTGATGTTGATTTCCACTACATGATGCTCGCTTTCCATGGGGCGAGATTCTTTAACCTCCTCGGCAAGCCTGCGGGGTCTTTAGCCTTCCCGCTTATCCCATAGGAGTCGAGCACCCCTCCGCTCCAATCACTTATTCATCAAAAAAAGTCTGCAATAAATCCTAATCAAATAGCCTTTACTTAGAGTATCCTCACTGTTGTATATTAATCAGTTTGTTGGTCAATTAATATCGACCATTAATTAAACTAAAAAATTGAATTTGCTTTTCTAAACTTATAATTTTTTAATTTCTGAAAAAATCATTTGATGTTATTGGAATCATGAAGTTGCTCAAACATATTAACATTTAAAACCATTAATAGATCATCCAAAAAGATAATTTCATCTTTAAATAAATGTTCATTTAATGTTCGTTTTCCCCATTGACTATTTTATATTTCAACAACCTGTAAGCAGGAAGTACTTAGTACTCCCTGCTTTTATTTATACTTTACTTATTCAAACGTTCCTTTTACTAAAACTACTTTATCTTGCATCATTATTTTTCCTTTTGAAATAACTGCTTCAATTTCTAGTGTGGCTTTGTTTAGTAAGACTAAATCTGCATCGTATCCATTTTTAATTTGTCCTTTTTGTAATTTTAATATATTGGCTGGGTTTTTAGTGATTACGCTAATTGCATCTTCAATCTTAATGCCTTCATTTAAAATTGCGTCTTTTACTTCGTTATATAAACTGCTTACACTTCCAACTTTCATTCCTCGGAGTATTCCGTTTTCATCAAAATCGGGTAGACTACCTTGTCCATCAGATGTAAACGTGATTTGTTCAATGCTAACACCTGAATTGAGCATTCTTTTCAATCCTACACTACATTTCACTTCACCATTATTCAAAAAGTGTGGGATTGAGCTAGTTGTAAAGTCAACAAACCCTCCTTTTTTAGCAAAGTTAATTCCTGCTTCAAATAAATAGCTATTGCGGTTAATATGTGTTGGGTAAAATTGAGTAATTGGCAATTCGGTTTCTTCAACAATCTCCTCGATCATTGATAACATTTTTTTACTGTCTCCAATATGTACATTTACAACGCCGGACTTTCCTGATAGCAAGCCTCCATTTCGAGCTTGTGCAGCTATTCTTGTAAATTCTTCCTTTGTCGGCTGAGATGATCGATGGTCCGAAATTGCTATTTCTCCTACACCGATAATCTTATCAATTAGGATAATGTCTTCCTCAATTTTAGAAAATAATGTTTTGACAGGTGTTTGGTACGAGCCCGTATAGACAAATGAAGTGATTCCCTCTTCTTCTAATGCTCTACATTTGGCTAGTAAACTGGCCATTGTTCTTGTTGTTCCATCTGTCCCAATTACTCCTACTACCGTGGTGATTCCTCCTTTAATACAATCAGACAACAATAGTTCTGGTGTTCTTGTTTTAAAGCCACCTTCACCTCCGCCACCAATAAGATGCACATGAGCATCAATGAAGCCAGGCACAATATAATAGGCAGATGCATCAAATATTTGTATAGGTACCGAGGATGAAGTAATGTCTATTTCTTTATGAACATACTCAATTTTTTCATTCGATATTAAAATATCATTTTTACCTATTGAATTTGGGGTAAAGATTTCACCATTTTTTATGAGTAACATATATACCTCCATTTAGATAATTTTGTTTAAATTCAGATTACCATATCTATGTCGTTAATAAATCATTCTTGCTTGTTAGTAACTGATTAAAATGATCAATCAAAAGATACATAATGCTATTAAATATTGAAAACATTAAATCTCTAGATTTGTTCATAATACTCTCATGGATGAAAACGATCTAATTAAAATAGGAGGCATTTTTATGAGTAGAGCAATGAAAGAAGAATTAGCAAATGCTATTACTCATGGGATTGGTGCAATACTGAGTATCCCAGCACTTTATTGTTTAATTAGTAAGGCTATGAATAAAGGAACACCCTGGCATTTAATTTCCTTTTCAGTCTTTGGTTTGTCTATGTTGCTACTTTATATTTGCTCAACATTACTGCATAGCGTTAGGGACCCAAAGCTAATTAGGCTATTTACAATTTTAGATCACTCGGCAATTTATTTATTAATCGCTGGAACTTATACTCCATTTTTACTCGTAACTTTAAGGGGTAGGATTGGCTGGTCCTTATTTACAATTATTTGGGGCTTGGCAGTTTCAGGTGTAATCTTTAAATTTATATATGTTAATAGGTTTGAATTATTTTCAACCATTGTTTATTTAATTATGGGTTGGCTAATGATGTTTGCAATTAAACCTATTTATGTAGGACTATCTGGAATAGGATTTTTCTACTTATTATTAGGAGGGCTTTTTTATTCGATCGGTACAATATTTTTTCTGGTCAAACGCTGGCCATATAGTCATGCAATTTGGCATTTATTTGTATTATTAGGTAGTGCATCTATGTATTTTTGTATATTTAAATTCGTTGTATAAAAAAAAGCGCTTCATTTTAGATGAGCGCTTTTAGTTTTATTTTTCAATAATTTCTTTAATATAGTTAGTTAATTCTTTCGGATCAGTCATTCCAATTTGTTCAGGATAAACTGGTGGAAATACTTTTAGTGTAACATTTGCTGGTTTAATTCGATTACCATTAGCTTCTAAAATATTATAAGTGCCTTCAATTCTTACAGGAATAACAGGAACCCCTGATTTCGTCGCTAAATGAAGACTCCCTGATTTAAATTCACCCATTTGACTACCCTTACTTCGTGTACCTTCTGGAAAAATAACTAATGAATGGCCATTTTTAAGTTTATCAATGCCTTCTTTTATAGCATTAAGTGATTGTCTTCGATCACTTCTGTCCATAAATACACTATGCATTTGTTCCATCCAGCCTGGTACGATTGGTAGTTTTTTTAATTCGGCTTTTGCAATGAATCCTATAGGCTTATTTAAATATCCTAATAATAGTGGTATATCAAAATTACTTTGATGATTACTTACAAATAAGACTCCTTCGTCTTTAGGAATATTTTCGATCCCTTCAACCTTTACTTTACTACCAGTACAGCCAATCATCATTTTCCCGAAGTAATCAGGAAATTCGTGCATTCTACGGTCCCACTCATGTACAGGTAATTCTTTTGGTATTTTTTTTACTGATGATAATTTTAGCTTTGCTTCAATTACACCAATGACTATGCGTGTTGCAGCAAATATTGTGCGAAACATATTAATCCTCCGATAATTGAGTATGTTAATTATTATACAAAATGCCCAACCACTTGAAAAGTATTATCCATCCTGTTTATTTAATATAAAGGAAATCACAAAAAAAGAATCGGCTTTTGTTTGCCGATTCCTTTATTTTATGAATCTTTAGTTCGAAACTTTTGCACCACTGAATTCCGCAGCAAGAACTTTAGCTTTTTCAATTGCATTAGCTTTAATTTCTTGTGCTTTATCTGGCATTGCAGCCATACCTTCTACGAATAATGTAGTTACATCAGTAACACCAACAAAGTTTAGGATACTTGTTAAGTATGGGCTAGAGAAGTTAATTCCAGTTGCAGGACCTTCTGAATATACGCCACCGCTTGCTTGGATGTGTAATGCTTTTTTATTCTCAAGTAAACCTACTGGACCATTTTCAGTATATTTAAATGTTTTGCCAGCAATCGAGATATTATCAATAAAGTTTTTTACAACTGATGGGAAACTAAAGTTCCAGAATGGTGTAACAAATACATACTCATCAGCTCGAGTGAAAATTTCTAAGTTACGATTCATAGCAGCTAAAGTAGCTTGTTGATCAGCACTTAATTCTTCAAATGCAGCACCGTTACCTAATTTGCCCCATGCATCAAATACATTTCCATCTAACATAGGAACATTTTCTTTAAATAAATCAAAATGAACAACTTCATTTTCAGGATTTGCTTTTTTGTATTCATTAATAAATGCTTCCCCTACAGATAGACCAAATGAATTTTCAATTGCATTTGGATTTGCAGTAATATAAAGTAATTTTTTCATCTTAACATCTTCCTCTCAGTTTCGTTTATCTTTAATTCGAGATTTATTTTGAAAAATTAAGGGATAACCAAATCCCTTAACCTCATATTAATATCTTTAATTCAAGATGTCAACACTTTTTTTCATAAACAAAATATCTAAATTTAATTTTTGATTTTTCGTCGACTTGTACATCAGATACAGATTTAACATTCCATTCATCTTTTGAAAAATTAGGGAAGAAAGTGTCGCCTTCAAAATTATGTTCAATTTCAGTAATGTAAAGTGTATCTAAATATGGGAATGTTAAATTAAAAATTTCAGCCCCACCGATAATAAATAAATCCTTATTTTTATTTTCTTCAACATAACTTATAACATCATTAATGACTGTAACACCTTCTGCTTGAAAATCCTTTTGTCTTGTAACAACGATATTTTCTCGGTTTGGAAGTGGTCTACCAATCGAATCAAAGGTTTTTCTTCCCATAATAATTGTATACCCAGTAGTTACTTTTTTAAAATAAGCAAGCTCTTGTGGGAGATGCCAAGGCATCTTATTATTTAAACCGATGACATTGTTTTCTGACATCGCAACTAATGCAGCAATCATACACTTACTACTCCTTTAATTGCAGGATGACATTCATAATCTTCTAATGTAAAATCCTCGAATTTAAATTCAAAAATGTCTTTGATTTCAGGATTCATCTTCATTTTTGGTAATTTATGAGGCTCTCTTGTTAGTTGTAAATTAATTTGATCAAGATGATTTGTATAAATATGAGCGTCACCAAAAGTATGTACAAAATCACCTAATTCTAAATCACATACTTGAGCAATCATCATTGTTAATAGTGCATAAGATGCGATATTAAATGGCACTCCTAAAAAAATGTCCGCACTTCTTTGATAAAGCTGACAAGAAAGTTTTCCATCATTCACATAAAACTGGAAAAAACAATGACATGGTGCTAAAGCCATCTTATCAAGTTCTCCAACATTCCACGCAGAAACAATCATTCTTCTTGAATCTGGATTTGTTTTTATTTGATTAATTACTTCTGTAATTTGATCAATTGTCGAGCCGTCAGCAGCTTTCCATGATCTCCATTGTTCGCCATATACAGGGCCCAAATTACCATTTTCATCTGCCCACTCATTCCAAATACGAACACCGTTTTCTTTTAAATACTGAATATTAGTGTCGCCTTTTAAAAACCATAATAATTCATGAATGATTGATTTTAAATGAACTTTCTTTGTTGTTACTAAAGGAAAGCCATCCTGAAGATTAAATCGCATTTGATAACCGAATGTACTAATTGTTCCTGTTCCAGTACGGTCTGTTTTTGTCATGCCATTGTCTAATACGTGTTTACATAAATCTAAGTATTGCTTCATATTGACCTCCTAATTATGTATTGTTAATTCTTAATAATCCTCTTTATTCATTTCAATATAACCAAAATGAAATTCTGATGATTTACGAATTAATTGATTAAATCCATATTTTTTAAATCTTTCACTTCTAAAATGATCTTTCAACACTACTCTTTTCTTGGCAACGCGCTTAGCTTCATTGATTACTTCATAGGTTAAGTCATCATATGATGCTAAATTTTTCAATGCTGCAATACCTGAAGAAGCTTCGATATTTTTTTCAAACATCGGATCAAAATAAACGATATCAAAAGATTGATCTGGAAGTGTCTTCAAATAAGTTTTATAATCTATATTTTTCACTTCAATTTTGTTAATGATATTCGACCAATCTAAAATGTTCTGTTTATTTGTTTTTAAACCTTTCTTAGTTAGGTAAGCAATAATTTGGTTTTTCTCTAAGCCTAAAACTTTACCTTGGTCACCTACAACATAACTTGCAACAATACTATCTGAAGCCATTCCAAGTGTACAATCTAGTAGCGAATCACCTTTTGTTAATATACAAGCTTCACAAAATGGATCATGTTCACCCTTCATCAATCGTCGAATTCTAAAAACTGAGGAGTTTGGGTGAAAAAAATATGGAATTGCTTGGTCATCCTCAAACCATTCTAATCTATTTTTACCTAAAACAAGTATTGGTTTTTTAAATTTATGATAGATTTCTTCAATGCTAAATTCTTTTCGGAGAATTAGCTGCCCATTTAAATCTGAAGCAATTTTATCTGCTTCCTTTTCTAAATAAACATCTGGTCTTAAGCAAGTTGTAATAATCATATGTCTCCTTAATTAAGAAAAAAAGAGGAAGACTCCTCTTTTTACATTTGTGCAAATATTGATTGAATTCTTGCTTTAATATCTTCAGGAGTTGAGCCTTCGATTTGTTCACGAGGAATAAATCCAACTACTTCTTTTCCTTTAAATACTGCCATTGAAGGTGAAGATGGTGGGAAGTCAGCTAAATACTCTCTTAACGTCGCAGTAGCTTCCTTATCTTGTCCAGCAAACACTGTCATAACATTTGCAGGTTTTTTCTCTGATTCAATAACCGCTTGTACGGCAGAAGGTCTAGCAAGGCCAGCAGCACAACCACAAACTGAATTGATTACAAAAAAAGCAGTATCATTTAATTCATTCATAAATGACTCGACTTCTTCCCCAGTAGTTAATTCTGTAAAACCATTTGAAGTTAATTCCTCTCTCATTGGCTTTACGATCCCTTTCATGTACTCATCATATGCATTCATTAGTTTGTTTCTCCTTTGTCATTTTCTATTTTATTACGCTCAGTCATTTGTTTCCAAACTGAACCAAGTGCTTCCTCACCATTCTCAATTCGATGCAAAGCAAGTTGAACTTGTAATTTCACTTCGAATTCTGGGTCTTCTAATGCAGCTTTTAATGCTGGAATTGCACTTTCATCACCTAGTTCAAAAAGAAACATTGCTGCACGCCATCTAACTAATTTACTTGGATCTTTTAATGCTTCAATCATAGCTGGCATGGCTTCTTCAAATCCTAAGTCTGATAGACAATCTCCAGCAATTCGTCTTACACCAACTGCCTTATCCTTTAAAGCCTCATATAAATAAGGTAACACTAATTCTGATTTTAACATACCTAAATAGGCTGTAGCTAATCTTCTTATTGAAACATGTTCATCTTTTAATGCGATTTCTAGTAAAGGTAAATCTTCAAGAGTAGGATCGATTTTTACAAATCTTGCATATCTTTTTTTCCAATCTTTTTCTTCAAAAATATCTGCAGTAAATGGTTCAAATTTAGGAACTTCTTTTTTCTCAGTATTGGATGCATCATTCGTCATCACTTCGTTGACGATATTCTTAATGTCATTTTCAGTGTGAGTAGCCGTTAATTCATCAATAATTTCTTTCTCAATTGTTGCTAATTCACCATAACGAATTCCATAATCAATCCATTGTCTTTCAAACACTACATTTGATGCAGATGTTGTTAGTTTCATAATTGCTTCTTTATAGAATGGAGGTAAAGCTGCTCTTTGTTCTTCACCATTTACAATTAATTTCAACTGCATTGGTATATTATGATACATTTGAACAAATACTTGTACTTCTCCAAAATGATTATCAATTATCGTTTCATTAGTAGCTTCATTATTTACTTCTTCACCAAATACATTTCTGACTTGAAGCAAAATAGTTTGCCAATTTGCATTTGACTTACGATCAATGGCAATAAAATCAGCAACATGATAGACACTTTTGATTCCTTCTATTCTTAATATTTCTTGTATTATTAATGGTGCCTTGTCAATATTTTCAATAGAATAATGATTTCTACTTCCTGATGGCAGTTCCTCATCTAATAACACTTTCATTGTATTAGGACTTGGTGTTGGTTCGATTGACTTAATTTTCATCTTAATCTCCTCTTCTTGTTATTTAGTCCATTCTATCAAAAAGAGGAAAAACTCACTATTGTAACGCCTTAACAAATTCTTCAAAGTCATTTGTACTAGATTCGATTACGTTGTGAGTTAACTCTTCAGATCGTCGAGTAAAAAGGTGAAATTTCTCAACTATTATTTCCGTCACATAAATAGGCTTTTCAGATTCCTTTACATAACTTGAAGTTTTTATAACTCCTTCAATAGAAACTTCCATCCCTTTTTTTGCTTTTTTAGTAGCATATTCAGCAATGGGCCCCCATAATTTTACTGAAACATAGTTCGTTCTCGTTTTTTTCAGATAATCTGAATAAACATTCGTAGCAATATTAATAAAAGTTGTTTTCCTTCCATTCGGTGTAGTTTGTAAAATGGGCTCTTTCGTTAATCTTCCTACTAATACAACATTGTTTATCATTATTACCATCTCCTTTATTTTTTTCTACAATACAAAATTATTGTAAGTTCGTAAAAAAAGGAAAATAGTATTTTAGATAAACTTTTATTTTAAAAAATTCATTATGTGAAAAAAAAACTTGAGTAGTAAGATGACATCATAATCCAAAACTCAAAATTAATACTCTACTTTAAACTTTCTACTAAATCACTTAAAACTGACCAACGCTCCATTTTCTGTTCTAACCCTGCTTCTTTTTCCTCAATTTCTTTAGAAAGTTTATAAGCCTCATCAAAATTAGAGCCTACACCTTGTAATTTTTCATTTAGTTGCTCAATCTCATTTTCTAGTTTTTCGATGTCTGATTCAATGCTATCCCATTCTTTTTGTTCTTGATAAGTTAATCGCTTTTTCTTTTGTTCTTTTTGATAAACTGGTTTTTCAATTGTCTCTTTTATTGCTTCTACTTCACGTTTTTCGTTAGATTGTCTTTCTAAATAATCCGTATAGCTTTCTAATGTAGATGAAATTTTTCCTTCACCTTCGAAAATTAATAATTTATTTGTAACTTTATCTAGGAAATAGCGATCATGTGAAACGGTAACTACTACTCCACTAAAGTTCTCAATATAGTCTTCTAAAACTGTTAAAGTATCAATATCTAAATCATTTGTTGGCTCATCAAGTAATAATAAATTTGGTGCTGTCATTAAGAGTCTTAATAAATATAGTCTTCTTTTTTCGCCACCTGAAAGTTTTCCCAATTGTACTCCGTGCGATTGAGTAGGAAATAAGAATGTTTCCAGCATTTGTGAAGCTGAAATTGTTTTTCCATCTGGTGTATGAATGACTTCTGCTTCTTCCTTAATATAATCAATCATTCTCATAGTTGGATTCACATTTTCTTGAATTTGAGTATAGTATGCTACTTTTACTGTTTGCCCAATTTCAATTTCACCAGAATCAACTTGTTCTTCTCCAACAAGCATTTTCAATAAAGTTGTCTTACCTGCACCGTTTTCACCAATTATTCCAATTCGATCAGTTTGAAGTAAAAGTAAGTTGAAATGATCTAATATCGTTTTCTCGTTAAAAGACTTATTAACATTTATAAACTCAACAACTTTTTTTCCTAAACGAGTTTGTTGAAAGTTCATTTCTAATTCCGCTTTTTCTTGATTGTTGAGTTTACCTGATAAATCATCAAATCGTTGAATACGAGCTTTTTGCTTAGTCGTTCTAGCTTTTGCCCCTCGACGCATCCAAGCTAATTCTCTTCTAAATAAGTTGTTTCTTTTTTCATTTGTAGCTGCCTCTTGCTCTTCTCTAGCAGCTCTTTGTTCAATATAATACTGATAGTTACCTTCATAACGATAGATATTACTATTAGATAGCTCTAATAATGCTGTAGTAACTTCATCTAAAAAATAACGATCATGTGTTACAAATAACACTGCATTTTGCAGTCTTTTTATGTATTCTTGTAAAAATACGATGCATTCATAGTCCAAATGGTTCGTAGGCTCATCTAAAATTAATAAATCACATGGATGTATTAATGCTTTAGCTAATGCTACTCTTTTCTTCTGGCCACCTGAAAGTAATGAAACATCTAAATTTAAATTTGATAAACCTAATTTCGATAAAATTGTCTTTGCATTTGCTTCTAAATCCCAACCATTTAATGAATCCATTTCAGCTTGTAATTTTAGTAATTCATTTTGTAATCCTTGATTAGATGGATCTTCTCCAAGTGCTTGTAAAGTTTTTTCATATGATTTTACTAAAACCATTACTTTATCATCACTCTCAAATACTGCTTCAAGAATCGTTTGCTTTTTATCAAAGTCTTCATGTTGAGGCAAATAGCTTATTACATAATCCTTTGGGGTCGTAATTTTTCCATCATCAGCTGACTCGACACCTGCAATAATTTTTAATAAACTCGATTTACCAGTTCCATTTATACCTAATAATCCAATTTTTTGCCCTTCGCTTACGGTAAATGAAATTTTATCGAATAAAGTTTTTTCCCCATAAGTTTTAATTAAATTCTCTACACTTAAAATCTTCATATTTTAAAATTCCACTCTTTCATAAATTCATCAATGAATTTTTCTACAAATAAATGTCTTTCTTCTGCCAATTCGAATGCTGATTTAGTGTTCATTAAGTCTTTTAGTTTTAATATTTTTTCATAGAAGTGATGTAGCGAAGAACTTTTGTCACTTCTATATTCTTCTACCGTCATGTTTTCTCTTATTTTAAACTCTGGGCTAAACATACTACGACCTTTTTTACCTCCGTACGCAAACGTCCTAGCAACACCAATTGCGCCAATTGCATCCAGGCGATCTGCATCTTGTACAATTTTACCTTCTAAAGAAGTTGGGATAACCCCATTCCCTCCTTTATAGGAGATATTTTCAATTATGTACAAGATTGCTTTTACGTCATCATTACTATTTAATAATTCATTTAGAATTGATTCTAATTGTATTTTTTGAGCTTCAAGATCATCATGTAATTTATCATCTATTACATCGTGAACTAATGCAGCACATTCTACGATGAATTGATTTGCATTTTCTTTTTTAGCAATATGTACAGCTAAGTTTCTAACACGGTCAATATGATGCCAGTCATGTCCAGAACTATCACCTTGATGAAGATTTCGAACATAATTTTCTAATTGTAAAATAATTTCCTGCTGATTCATACTCGTACCTCCATAAATCGACTAGTGATATTATATCATTTTTCTAACACCGTAAAACATTAATAGGTTAAGTGGGCATTAAATTTACGAAAAAACCTTCACGTTGAGTGAAGGTTTCAATAGCAATCTAAATAAATTGAGTAGTATATTTGTTCTTATATCCATTAGGATTCGTTTTATGCCAATGCCAAGCATCTTTAATAATCAAATCAATGTCTTCATTCTTAACTGTCCATCCTAAAACTTTTTTAGCTTTCTCTGAAGAAGCAATTAGAATACTCGGGTCACCTTCTCTTCTAGAACTAATTTTATATGGTATTGGATGCTTAGTTATTCGACGAACTGCTTCAACAATTTGTAATACTGAATACCCCTTATTATTTCCAAGGTTAAAAATATCACTTTTTCCACCATTAAAAAGATATTTAAGTGCTAGTAAATGAGCATTCACTAAATCTTCAACATGAATATAGTCTCTAATACAAGTACCGTCTGGCGTGTTATAATCATCTCCAAAAATAGTAATCTCTTTTCTTTGATTTAAAGCAACTTGTAAAATTAATGGAATTAAATGCGTCTCAGGAGAATGATCTTCTCCAATTTCAGCTGAACTTTTTGCCCCAGCTACATTAAAGTATCTTAGTGAAACATAATTAATACCATATGCTAAACTACTCCATTTCATCATCTTTTCCATCATTAATTTTGTTTCACCATATGTGTTTGTTGGATCTGTACTGAAGTCTTCTGAGATCGGTACTTTTTTAGGTTCACCATATACAGCAGCCGAAGATGAAAATACGATATACTTAACATTAAACTCATTCATCACTTCTAATAAAACATGTGTGCCAAATACATTATTACTAAAATACTCCAACGGTTTTTCCATTGATTCACCAACTAGACTATTTGCTGCAAAATGTAACACACCATCAATTTTTTCTTTTAGAAAAACTGACTTTAAAAATTCCTTATCTCGAATATCCCCCTGGTAAAAAATGGCGTCTGAATGAATTGCTCCTTTGTTTCCTGTCTGCAAATTATCAACAATTATTACATTTACGCCATTTTCAATCAGCATGTAAACTGCGTGTGATCCTATATAACCAGCTCCGCCAAGTACTAAAATATTCATATTGATCACATTCTTTCGTTTTTAAGTTGTTTTTTAGTCATATTATTATTTTTAAAAACAAGTAATTTTTGACCAAAATAATTTAAAATCGTATATAACCCAGAGCTAATTAAAACAGCTAAGTCATTTTTAAAATTTAGAGATATAAAATCTTGTAAATTTAAAATGTAATCAATTATTTTAGCTCCAAGATTAAATGCTATAAAATAACAGGTTAAAATGACTAGGATAAACATTGGGATACTTTTTTTTACAGAGCCTTGACTTTTAAATGTAAAATTCCGATTTAAAATATAACTGATACATGCTCCTAAAGAATTTCCTATAAATGTTGAAATCCAATAAGATAAACCAAATAAATGAAGTAATAAATAAATGAATGATAATCCTACAATTGTATTTGCAATTCCTACTGCAATAAAACGAAAAAATGTCTTATTCATCTTTGACCCTTATTTACTAGTTCAGAATCAATCATTGTATATAAATCTGTTTCAATAGCATATCTTGGACGATTTTTAACTTCCTGATAAATCTTTCCAATATACTCCCCGATCATTCCAATACCCATTAATTGAACTCCACCAACAAACCAAATTGAGACCATTAATGATGGCCATCCACTAACCGTATTCCCTAATATATGTTGAACGATTGCATAGCCACCTGCTATTAAACTAAATAAGATAGATAAAAACCCTAACAGTGAGACAAATCTAATCGGAGCTATACTAAATGAGGTGATTCCGTCAAACGCAAAAGATAGCATCTTTTTTAATGGATATTTTGATTCACCTGCAAACCTTTCTTTTCGGTCGTAATAGACATTGGTTGAAGGATAACCTACAAGTGGTACTAGTCCCCTTAAGAATAAATTTGTTTCTTTATATTTAAATAATTCATCTAATGCCCTTTTGCTCATTAATCGGAAATCAGCATGATTAGGAACTAGATTAATCCCTATTTTCCCCATGAATCGGTAAAATCCAAGTGCTGTTGAACGCTTAAAGAAAGTATCTGTTTCCCTACTGTCTCGTACGCCATAAACAATATCAAAACCTTCTAAATACTTTTCTACAAATTTACGTATTACATTAATATCATCTTGTAAATCCGCATCAATTGAAACCACACAATCGGATTGCTTGTTTGCAATTTCAAGCCCAGCTATGAGTGCGTTTTGATGACCTACATTTTTAGCAAGCTTTAATCCTTTCACATATTGATTATCGTTACTTTCCTTTTCGATTAATTCCCATGTTCGATCCTTACTTCCGTCATCTACAAATAGAATTTTACTATCATCAGAAATAAGAGAATCATATATTAATTCTTCAATTAAGTAAGTGAGTTGATAGGCTGTTTCTTCAAAAACTTCCTGTTCATTGTAACAAGGTACAACAATCGTTAATAAAGGTATCATGTTTAATCACGTCCTTTTCAAGTGTAGTTATTTTACTTCGTATAGATAGATGCGCCATGCAGAATTATGATCATTAAAAATCTTCATCAATCTAAGACCATTACTTTTAGCATTTTCAATAGGGACAGCCGCAAAAATATATTCCCCACCCATCTTTTTAAATTCATTAATATTTAGTTGTAAATGATGGATTTTTACGTTTGAGTCCTTTTTAAATTCATAATTTTTACCTAGTTCAGCTACAAATAGGTAGCATCTTCCCCCCCAATGATCAAAGTAATTTTCAAGCAATGGGCTTTTTTCAAGTTCAGGTGCAATGATTTTTCTAAATTGGTGCTTATATTTTAACGAATAAAAATTATTATACGTATCGAGTGTGTAAAAACCGTTATACTGAGCAATCGCGGGGTGAATGCCTATACTGACAACCCGATAACTTTTTTTAGGTTTTCCAATATATTTTGAGATTTCATTAAATTGATTTACAGCATAAAATTGTTTAAATGATGGTTTACCCGCTACACGATATACAATTTCGTCATTAGCACAAAACATTACAATTACTTGAACTACTAAACAAATTTTTACAAACTTTTGCCAACCTTTTCCCTTTAACCAAAGAAGATAGGCTCCGACAGCAAACATTAAATAGATAATTAAAGGTCTTAAAAAATGAAATCTAGCAAAGTTAAACGTATTTAAAAGTTGAAATTGTTCTTTTACTGGCTTCCATCCTTTATAAAACCAAAAGGCGTACCAAACGGATAATAAAAAATTAAGAATAAATAAGTATAGAAATCTTTTTTCAATACTATCTCTTTTTTTATTTCTTAAAGTCCAGAATACAATAAAAGATAAAGGTACAATGACTAGAGTGTGAAGTGTTAGCACATGGGTATGTCCTAAAAAATAATTCTTAAACACTAATCGAATCGTATGCCAAAAACCTAATGTAGAGCTTAAAAACTCATTTCTACTTGTTGGCTCAGATGGAATGACTAGTGAGAATACAAGGCGATATTCAATTGCTAAATACATAAAAGTCATTAATAAAATACTTAAAAAAAACACTGGATTGATTTTCTTTTTTACAAATACATCTCTTAACCATAGCAATCCCATAAATACTAAAAAGAAAAAGAATCCTAATACAAAACTAGAATAAAAGGGTAATAATATAAGAGTGATCCAGTCTTTCCAGGAATATTTCCCAATTCTTATATTTAGAAACGCCCATAGTGCTAGTGGCATCCCCAATGTACTTAGCATTCCAGACGGCCAAAATGGTGTTAGTGCAAATGCAAGTGAGACCCATACTCTAATTAGGTAATTTTCTTTTGATGTTATAAAATGCTTTTTTAACAAGAGATACATCCCTAGAAACGCGAAAGCTCTAGTAATTGTCTGACCGATGGAATAAGCGAGCATTGGTGGAAAGAGATTATTTAGCCACTGTATACCACTTAATTCCGTTCCATAAGCATTTCTTGGCAATCCATTAATGATCTGCGGGATTGTAGAATTTAATTTACCAAATAATTGCCCGGAGTTTCTAAGTGTTTTATACCACGCAATATTTGAATCTAAATTATCATGTACTCTAATATGGGCATTTTCTCCTAATATGAATAGAGGAGAAACATAAATGATCATTAAGATTGTTGCAATCATTAAATGTTTATTTTCCTGGCTTAATTGTTTAAAAAATTTCATATTTATGACACCACTTTGTTTATATTTAGTTTTTGGATTACTGATTAAATTCCCCTCCTTAGTTCAATCCTTCCAGCCTTTTTCTCACTACTATTAATTAATGTTTAAGATTTCGTTTAATAGCCGCTTAATTATATGTTCAATTAATATTAAAATTTTTTTCTGAAAAACAGATGAAAATTTGACTAAAATTTCATTTAAATTTTCCCTATTATTTTCAATAAGTAAAAAATATTAATTTTATAATGTGCATAAAAAGTTGATTAGGTTAATTTCATTAATAGTATAAAAAGTTTTTAGAAGTAATTAAATCATGTACTAGAGGTGCAATCATGCTGATTATTGTGGATGACGAACAAAAAAAGTTTCATCTAACAAACGGAAAAATTAGTTATGTATTTTATGTCATGAAAAATGGTCACCTTGGGTCTTTGTATTTTGGAAAAGCGATTGATATTCATTCAAATTTTACTTATATCCAACAAGACAATTCTTCTACAACATATACTTCTTATGATTATGCTGATCGATCGATTAGTCTTGAAACGCTCAGACAGGAATATCCCGTATATGGCACTTCTGACTATCGAGAACCAGCATTAAGTATTCGTCAGTTAAACGGTAGCCATATTACTAACTTTATCTATAAATATTATACGATTACAAAAGGGAAACCCATTTTACAAGGTTTACCTGCCACTTATACAGAAAATGAAGAAGATGCTGAAACCATTCAGATTGTCCTAGAAGACTCAACTCTTAAAGCCGTGCTTGTAATTTCCTATACAATATTTAGAGATTTAAATGTTATTACTAGAAGTGCATATATTTGTAACCAAGGAATTGAACCATTTTATTTAGAGCGATTTATGAGTGCGGCGATTGATTTTCCTGATTATGATTTCATTATGATACAGCTTAGTGGTGCATGGTCTAGAGAGAGACATTTATTGGAACGTCAGTTAGTAATGGGTACACAGGGTATATCGAGTTTACGTGGTTCAAGTTCACATCAACATAACCCATTTCTTGCTTTTAGAAGAAAAGAGACTACAGAAAATCATGGTGAAGTATTTGGTTTTAATTTAGTTTATAGCTCAAATTTTATTGCTCAAGCTGAAGTTGATCATTACGATATGACTCGAATTACGATGGGAATACATCCGTTTCGTTTTACTTGGAAATTATCTGAAAACGAACACTTCCAATCCCCCGAAGTAGTGATGGTATATTCTGATCAAGGAATGAACGGGATGAGTCAAACTTACCATGATTTATATCGAAACAACCTAATTCGTGGTAAGTGGAAAAATAATGAACGACCTATATTAATAAACAATTGGGAAGCCACTTATTTCAACTTTAATGAAGAATCCTTACTTCAAATCGCCAGAGAAGCAAAAAAGCTTGGAATTGAATTATTTGTATTGGATGATGGATGGTTTGGTAAAAGAAATAATGCTACTAGCTCTCTAGGCGATTGGTATTCGAATACTGAAAAATTCCCTAAAGGAATAGATCGTTTTGCTAATAAGATTAAAGAGTTAGGTTTAAAATTTGGTCTTTGGTTTGAGCCTGAAATGGTTAGTCAAAATAGTAATTTATTTAAAAATCATCCTGATTGGATTATTTGCACACCTAATCGACAAGTTTCTTTAGGAAGGCATCAATTAGTATTAGATTTCTCGAGAGCGGATGTTGTCGATTACATGTATAAAAAAATGGCTGACGTTATAAAAAATACAAATTTAGACTATATAAAATGGGATATGAATCGAAATATTACTGAGGCTTATTCTAAGAAGTTAGCTAATGATCAACAAGATGAATTTTTTCATCGGTATATATTAGGTGTGTATGAATTATATGAACGACTAGTAAGTAATTTTCCAAATGTGTTATTTGAATCATGTGCTGGCGGTGGTGGTCGATTTGATCCTGGCTTATTGTTTTATGCACCCCAAGCATGGGCTAGTGATAATACTGATCCAATTGAACGATTAAAAATTCAATACGGTACCTCACTACCCTACCCAATTTCTAGCATCGGATCACATGTATCAGCATCACCTAATCATCAAACATTTCGTAATACCCCATTATCAATTAGAGCCAATGTCGCATTCTTTGGAACATTTGGTTATGAATTAAATCCTTTGATACTTACAGAAAAAGAAAAATCAGAAATTAAATCGCAAATACAATTTTACAAACATCACCGCTCCTTAATGATGAATGGAGATTTTTATCGGTTACTTGATCCTTTTAAGGAAAACGAAGTAGCTTGGATGGTAATAAGCAAAAACAAAAATGAAGCCATTATAGGTTGGTACAAAATATTAGCAAGCCCTAATCCAAAGAAGTACCAGACTTTAAAACTAACCGGTTTAAATCCAAATAAGAAATATTTACTAAACACTTCGAATCTCACTTTTTATGGAAACGAATTAATGGAAAACGGAATCCCCTTACCACTCGAGTATAATGGCGCCAATAAAAAAATTGCAAAACGTGCAGGTGATTTCCAATCTTGCATCTTTCATCTTATTTGTCCTGATTAAATGTACGAAACTCGTCCTTATTGTCCTATGACAAAGTTCGAATAAGTTGCAATATGTATGGACCAATTAAAACGCTTGTCTTTTCGTGCAGCTAATCTTTTAAGATGTGCGATAAAAACAAGCGTTTTTACATGTTCTCTAAACCATTCAACATTAAATAAGTTTCTTAAGCTTTCAATAATTTCTCAATGATCGATCTCATCTCTTGAGGATTTGTTTGAGGAGCAAATCGTTCAATGACTTCACCATTTTTATCAATAATAAATTTAGTAAAATTCCATTTTATTGATTTTAACCCCATAATTCCAGGAGCTTCTGAGCTTAAATATTTAAATAGTGGGTCTGCTTTGTCACCATTTACATCAATTTTTCCGAAAACAGGGAAGGTAACACCAAAATTCAATTCACAAAAACTTTGAATTTCTTCATTTGAACCTGGTTCCTGATTCATAAATTGATTACATGGAAAACCAAGAATTTCTAATCCATCTTCTTTATATTCTTCATATAATGCTTGTAAATCTTTATATTGAGGAGTATATCCACATGCACTTGCAGTATTTACAACAATCATTACTTTATCTTTATATTTTGAAAGAGATACTTCTTCGCCCTTGCTATCTTTTACTTCAAAATCATAAATACTCATTTCACATTCCTCCTTCTTCCTTATAATGTTAATAGTAATTATTTTCCATCAAAAAGTCTATCCTAATTACTATTTTTTGAAAAAAACCTTCAAACCTATTAGTATTTAAATTATAGTTTAATTAAACTAAATTCTTCACCTTTTAACAAAAGAATGGAGGTAAGTATGCAAGATTTAGGATTTAATACATATTTAATTGATTTATATGATTTATCTTTTCAGGAACGAACGGGTAGCTATATTATTTTAGATGAAGAAATTACAATCATTGAAACAAGTGCAAGTCCTTCCCACGAGTATTTATTACAAGGTTTAAAAGAGCTACAAATTTCATTAGACAGAATTAAAAATGTTATCGTAACACATATTCATTTAGATCATTCAGGTGGCGCTGGCTTACTAATGGAAAAGTGCCCTAATGCCACTCTTTTTGTCCATCCAAAGGGAGCTAGGCATTTAGAAGATCCGACAAAATTAATTGCGAGTGCAAAACAAGTTTATGGTGATGATTTTGATCGACTATTTAAACCAATTCTTCCAATTAACTCTACTAAAATTTATCAGGTAGCCGATGGTGGGGAGCTTGTTATTGGTAAAAATCGTAAACTTACATTTTTACATACTCCAGGGCATGCTAATCATCATATTTCAATTTTCGATTCTTCTAGTAAATTTATGTATACAGGAGATACATTAGGTATTTATTATCCGCAGCTCCAAAATGAAATTGGTACGTTTATTTTACCTTCGACATCGCCTAATCAATTTTCATATGAAGCAACGCTAAGTTCATCTGGAAAAATTCAAGAGTATAATCCTGATGCTATTTGCTTCGGTCATTATGGATTAACTAGAGATACAAATTTCGTATATGAGTCTTTAAAACTATATTTAGACCGTTTTTTAAAATTAACTGCTTCCACGATTGAAGATAATAAAGAAAAATCTTTTTATGAGAAAAGCAGGATTTTGTCAGCAGCATTATATAATGAAGTAAAGCATGATCTTCAAAGTAAGAATATAGATGAGCATCATTCAGTTTTCCAGATTATTAAATTAGATTTGGAAGTTTCAGCTATGGGATTAGTACTGGCAATGGATCAAAATTAATAAAATAAAAAACTTCAGCCATTGGGCTGAAGTTTTTATTATTTTTTATTTTTTTTCATTGGTTTAGTTTTGCTTGAAACAGGTTTTTTATTTTGATTTGAAACTGGTTTCGTTCTTTTTTCTTTTGATTGATTTTCGTTCAGTTGTTCTTCGTTCATTTCGACTTTTTGTATTTCACCGTGTGAAACCGTTAAGTGTTCAAAAAACAATTTTTGCGTTCCTCTTAAGCTAAATAAATTCTTTTTCTCTCGAGGTGTTACTAAGTTTATGACAGTACCTTGATTACCCATTCTTCCTACACGGCCACTTCGATGAGTATATTGTTCAACTTTTTCTGGTACATCAAGTGTTATGACATATGGTAACTCTTGTAAATCGATTCCTCGTGCTGCTACGTCAGTTGAAAATAGTAAAGTAGTTTTACCAATTTGAAGATCTTTTAAAACTCGACTTCTTTCCATTTTCCCTAGTTTTGAATGCAGTACCGCTGTTTTAATTCCTCTAAAATTTAATTTAGAAGCATATCCTTCAAGTTTAAATGGATCATTACTAAATACGATTGCTTTCATATTTTGAACAGAAGCAATTCTTCTAAGTAATTCTAGCTTCTCTCTTTCTTCACAAGGAATAAAACCATGAATTATATTTCCTTCCAGGCTTTGTTCAATCGAAATTTCTTTTAGATTTGTACTTGTTTCCTTTGCAAATTGCATTGCCCCCGGTGTAATGGTTGCAGATAAATATACTAGTTGGCGATCTTTCATCGTTGCTTTGACAATTTGCGGTAAATCTTTTTGATCATCCGTTTTTAATAATTCATCAACTTCATCAAAAACAATTGTCTTAACACAATGCATTTTTAATTTTTTCTGTTTAATTAATTGTGAGATTCGCCCCGGTGAACCAACGATAATTTTAGGCTTCTGTTTTAATTTTTCTATCTGACGTTTTATATCAGCTCCACCAACAATTGAAGCCACTTTTATATTTGTATTTTGTGTATAGTCTTGTACAACTTGAAAAATTTGCATTACAAGTTCACGAGTTGGAGCCATAATAATAATTTGAGGATTTTCTTCCATTACATCAACCTTATTAAGTAAAGGTAATACATATGCAAGAGTCTTACCAGTACCTGTAGGGGATTGAGCTATGACATCGTTCCCATCTAAAATTGCTGGGATTGCTTCCTCTTGAACTGCTGTCCATTTCGTAATATTATTTGCTTTTATTTTTAAGATTGTTTGTTCTGCTAATTGAAAATGTTCCATTTAAATCTCCTTTAATATTTGCTCATCGTACCATTGTAACATTATTTCTGTAATATGTACCAATTCTTCTATTAGATCGAAGTCATCTTCAGTCATTTTATTTTGAAATTTTATGTTTACTGACGATTCAATGATATTTTTATCTAAAATAGAGTGTTTAATGTTATAAAATGGAGTGAATTGTTCATTTGTCTTATTTTGAAACAAAACTAGACTTCTTTGAATAATTTCGATTTCTAATGGTTTAGGAAAGGAAAATTCAATTTCAATATAACATCCTACTTCGGGATCTCCATTAATTAATTCATTATATAAATCACTAGCTGTTGTACTCATTGAAAATGTGCAACTTGTTGTCTTTGTAAACTTGTTTAATTTTTTAAATCGAATTGAGAATAATCGATCCATTTTGGAAAGATTAACAAAGTCATTTCGATCAGTTATTTCATATTCTCCATCTAAATCTTTGTCATATAAGAGCCCTTCTATTATAACCTTCATATTATCAAAAGCGGTCGGATCAAACATTATTTAAACTCCTTTAATCAATAGATTCCTAAGTTCGCTTATTTTCTATAATGTATCATTATAAACGAACCACACAAAAAATAATCCGATAAAATCATTTTGATTCAATTTTATCGGATCAATTTTTATTTAATTATTTAATGATTTCAAATTGGCTATTATAAAGATTTGCGTAGAAACCTTCTTTTTCCATTAATTCCTCATGAGTACCTTGTTCAATAATATCGCCATCCTTCATACAAAGAATCAAATCTGCATTTCGAATAGTTGAAAGGCGATGCGCAATCACAAAACTTGTTCTTCCTACCATTAAATTATCCATCGCTTTTTGAATGAGGGCTTCCGTTCTCGTATCAACACTACTTGTTGCTTCATCTAAAATTAATATTTGAGGATCTGCTAAAATTGCACGAGCAATCGTAATCAGCTGCTTTTGACCTTGGGATATATTATTCACTTCTTCGTTAAGTACCATATTGTATCCATCAGGCAAAGCTCTAATAAAGTGATCAGATTGTGCAGAAATAGAAGCAGTTGTTACTTCTTCATCCGTTGCATTCAGACTTCCAAAACGGATATTATCTGCTATTGTACCATTAAATAGCCAAGTATCTTGCAGAACCATTCCAAATAGTGATCTAAGTTCATCCCTTTTAAAATTCTTTATGTTATGTCCACCGATTGTGATTTCCCCACTATTAACATCGTAAAACCGCATTATTAAGTTTACTATTGTTGATTTACCAGCTCCAGTTGGCCCAACAATGGCAATTTTTTGGCCAGGTTTAACGACTAAATTAAAATCATGAATAATCATTTTTTCAGGTGTATAACCAAAAGCAACATGATTAAAGCAAACGTCTCTTATAACTTCATTATGTTTAATTGATCGTGCATGTGTTACTTCAGCTACTTCTTCTTTCTCTTCTAAAAATTCAAATACTCTTTCTGCAGCTGCTGCTGTTTGTTGAAGTATATTTGAAATATTAGCAATTTGTGAAATTGGCTGCGTAAATGATCGAACATACTGAATGAAAGCTTGAATTCCCCCAACAGTCATTGATCCATTTGCAGTAAAATATCCACCTAATATACAAATTGCAACATAGCCAATGTTTCCAATAAAATTAGTGATTGGAATCATAAGTCCCGATAGAAAATTCGCTCTCCATGCCGATTTATATAACTCATCATTATACTCACTAAAAGCTCTTGTAGATTCATCTTCACCACTAAATGCTTTTACTAAAACATGATTTCCTAACATTTCTTCTACATGTCCATTTACTTTCCCTAAATATCTTTGCTGGTTAATAAAATGTTTTTGAGATTTTTTAACTATCACCATGACAAATATCATTGAAAGAGGCAATATGCATAGCGCAACTAAAGTGAGTTGCCAGCTGATTGAGATCATCATAATTGTTATACCAATAATCGAGGTTATCGATGTAATTATTTGTGTTAAACTTTGGTTTAATGTTTGATTAATTGTATCGACATCATTCGTTATTCTAGAAAGAACTTCACCGTGACTAGTCTGATCAAAATAGCTTAAAGGTAATTTATGAATTTTATCATTTATATCACTTCGAAGCTTAAAAGTTACCTTCATCGTAACACCACTCATTACATAGCCTTGAAGATATGCAAAAAGTGAGCTTAATAAATATAAACCGATTAACCATAAACCAATTACACTTATTTTTCCAAAGTTAATTTTTCCACTACCGCTAATTTGTTTCATGACACCGGAAAAAATTTCATCTGTCGCTTTACCAAGAATTTTTGGCCCTAGTATTGTAAAAACAGTTGAAATAATTGCTAGTATAAAGACAAAAACGATTGTCTTTTTGTGCGCACCTAAATAACTCATCAATTTTGCCATCGAACCTTTAAAATCTTTCGCCTTTTGACCTGGAGCCATTGGGATATTTCTTCCAAACATTTGACCGGGCCCGCGGCCACCGCCCTGATTTTGAAAAGTATTTTTATTAGAATTGCTCATGCTAATTCCTCCTTGGATAACTGCGATGAAGCAATTTCTAAGTATTCCGGGCAATTTTTCAGAAGTTCTTTATGAGTACCTTGACCTACAATCCTACCATGATCTAATACAACAATATGCTCTGCATTCATGATAGTATTTACACGTTGAGCAATTATGATCATCGTAGTTGATTCTATATCCTCATTTAACGCTTTTCTTAGCGCAAAATCCGTCTTAAAATCAAGCGCAGAGAAACTATCGTCAAAAATAAGAATTTCGGGTTTCCTTGCTAAAGCCCGAGCGATCGAAATTCTTTGTTTTTGACCACCTGAAACATTATCCCCACCTTGAGAGATTTCAGCATTAAATCCCCCTTCTTTTTGAGTGATAAATTCACTAGCTTGAGCGATTTGGGCTACTCTTTCCATTTCTTCATCAGAAATATTTTTATTTCCGTATTTTAAATTAGAAGAAATTGTACCTGTTAGTAAAAGTCCTTTTTGAGGTACATACCCTATTTTAGTCCGTAAATCCTTTTGCTTTACTTCCCTTAGATCTACACCATCAACAAAAACTTCCCCTTTGGTAACATCATAAAAACGTAATATTAAATTTGCAATTGTTGATTTTCCCGAACCAGTTGGACCAATAATGGCAGTTGTTTGTCCTGGCTTTGCAACAAATGAAATATTATTTAGTACATCATTTTCTGCACCTTCATATCGGAAACAAACATTTTTAAATTCAACAAATCCTTTTTTATCTGCTTCAAAGTTTTTTTGATGCTCTGGATCGATAATTGAAACGTCAGTAGATAATACTTCTGAAATACGTGCAGCAGAAACAGCAGCTCTAGGGACAAGGATAAACATGATTGAAATCATTAAAAATGCTGTGATGATTTGCATTGCATATTGCATAAATGCGATCATATCGCCAACTTGCATATTAGATTTTGCAATTTGATGGGCACCAACCCAGATGATTAATAGTGATGAGCCATTCATAATCAACATCATTGATGGCATCATCATCGTCATGATCCGATTGACAAATAAATTCGTTTTCGTTAATTCGCTGTTTACCTCTTGAAATCTTGTTTTTTCATGTGAAGCATTTCCAAAAGCTCTAATAACCATCAATCCAGTTAAATTTTCTCTTGAAACTAGGTTTAACTTATCGATTAGCTTTTGAATTAATTTAAACTTTGGAATAGCAACTGTCATGATTACAATAATTAAAGAAAGTAGAACGATAACAGCTAATGCAATAATCCAGCTCATCGAAGCAGATTTATTAATTGCCATTATAATTCCGCCAATCCCCATTATTGGTGCATAACAAAGCATTCGGATCCCCATCATTAAAAGAGTTTGAATTTGCATTACATCATTTGTACATCTTGTAATCAGAGATGCTGTTGAAAATTTATCAAATTCATTGTTTGAAAAGCTTTCAATTTTTTTGAAAACATCTTTACGCAAATTCCTAGCGACTCCAGAAGCAATTCTTGACGACAAGAAGCTGACTAAGACTGTTGCTATTCCTCCAAGTAAAGCAATCGCAATCATAATCAATCCTATTTTAACGATATATAAACTTCCTAGTTTATGTAAATCAACGCCTAGTTCAGCATAAAATGCTTTCGTCATCATAATCCCACTTTGAGTTAGTAAGGTTTTATCCGATGAAATAGCTTTTTTATGCGCATTTTGTAACACATTTTCAGGAAGTTTATCAAACATTGGTTGCAACTCATATAGTTTTGTTAAATTAATCTTATTTGAACGCGGCGTACTACTAGTTTGTGCATGACTTACTTTTCCAGTAGCTTCTTCTTGGATTATATTAAATAACGTCCAAGTGGAAGCACCAAATGATTGATCTAGTTGTTTTTCTACATTATTATTCAATTTTTTCTTTACGTAAATGCTCTGATCTGCTTTTTTGTAAATACTTATGTATTTTTTTCCTTTTGAATTTTTATCATTTGCAGATTTTAAATCATAATTTTTATATATGATTTCTTTTTCTTGATCTGTCATAAAAGTAGTCATTAGTTTCATACCTTTTTGACTAATTGCATCTGGAGCAACATGCAATATACCATTTTGCTGAATACCATTGTTTACAATTTCGGACATATAGTTAGGTAAGTTCAAATCACACATGGCCTGACCAAATAAGAATAATATAGCTAAAATTATACTTGTACTAAATGTTTTTAAATACTTAGCTAACTTAATCAAATAAGTATCTCCCCTATTATGATATTTTTTTAAAACACTAACTCATACTGAAAAAACTCGCATCAAATGCGAGTATATTTTTCAGTATGAATTATTAAGTTAATTAAAACAATCCTTTTGGACGGCCTAGTTCATCTACGTCCATATTTAATGCAGCTGGTTTTTTCGGTAAACCTGGCATTGTCATTACGTTACCTGTTAGTGCAACAATAAAACCTGCACCAATTGATGCTTTAAGTTCTCTTATTTCTACTTTAAAACCAGTAGGTCTTCCAACTAAACTTGGTTGGTCTGATAGTGAATATTGAGATTTTGCCATACAAATTGGTAGGTTGCCCCAACCATTCTCATTAAATTCCAAAATTTGTTTTTTTGCTTTAGGAGAAATATTCACTCCGTCTGCACCATAAACTTCTTTTGCAATTTTTTCTATTTTATTTTCAATTGAATCAGATAATTCATACAAATAATTAAATTTTTCTTTAGGATTTCTTAACATACTAACAAGAGATTCAGCTAGCTCTATGCCACCTTTACCACCATGTTCCCAAACTTCTGTTAAGACGATCTTAATGTCGTTTTCTTGTCCCCATTGTTTTAATACACTTATTTCTTCTTCTGAGTCAGAAATAAATTTATTAATTGCTACTACAACAGGTACATTGAATTTGCGAACTGTTTCCACATGCTTTTCTAGATTTTGAATGCCATCTTTTACTGCTAAAGCGTTTTCATTAGTCAATTCATTTTTATTTACTCCACCATGCATTTTTAATGCTCTAATTGTTGCAACTATTACGACTGCATCAGGTGTAACACCTAAAGCTCTAGTTTTGATATTTAAGAATTTTTCTGCTCCTAAATCTGCACCAAAACCTGCTTCCGTTACAACATAATCCCCTAATTTCATAGCCATTTTAGTTGCAATAACACTGTTACAACCATGAGCAATATTAGCAAATGGGCCACCATGAATAATTGCTGGAGTGTGTTCAATAGTTTGAACAAGATTTGGTTTAATTGCGTCTTTTAGTAATAAGGCTAGTGCACCTTCTACTTTTAAATCTCCAACAGTTACTGGAGTTTTATGTATAGTATAGGCAACAACAATTCGTTTAAGTCTTTCTTTTAAGTCTTGAATTGATGTAGCTAAACAAAGAACCGCCATGATTTCAGAAGCAACCGTTATATCAAAGCCATCTTCTCTTGGAACCCCGCCAGATGGACCACCTAAACCTACAACAACATTTCTTAAAGCACGATCATTTAAATCGACTACTCTCTTCCAAGAAATTCTACGTACATCAATTTCAAGTTCATTTCCTTGATGGATATGATTGTCAATAAATGCTGCTAAAGCATTATTCGTCGTAGTAATGGCATGGATATCACCGTTAAAATGTAAATTAATATCATCCATTGGTAAAACTTGAGAATAGCCTCCTCCAGTTGCACCGCCTTTTACGCCCATTGTTGGCCCTAAAGAAGGTTCACGTAATGCTACGATTGCATTTTTGCCAATTTTGTGGAAAGCTTGTGCAAGCCCAACAGTGACCGTTGATTTACCTTCACCAGCAGGAGTTGGATTTATTGAAGTAACTAAGATTAATTTTCCATCTTCATTTTCTTTTAATCGGTCTAAAATTGATAATGACAATTTAGCTTTATAATGACCATAGTTTTCAACTTCTTCATCAAAAAGATTTAAATTATCTGCAATTTCGTTTATTTTTTTCATTTCTGATTCAAAAGCAATTTCTAAATCTGACTTAACTTGACTCATTCAATCATCTCCAATTGCACTTCATTATAATCAAAATTATAGCACAATTTTACAAAAAATTCATTTTTAAAAATTCAAAATACTTTCATCATAACAGTCAAAATTACTAATACTTTCTACTTATCAATGGAATTCAAAGTTACATACTAAAGATAAGGCATTAAAAGAAAGGAGTGTAATAAAATGTATCGTCATAAAAAGCATAAAGAACATAAACGTAATCACAATTTACCAAAGGATCAAAATGAAGAATATAGTGCAGAGTTTTATCCCACAAGGAATGTGTTTTATTCGGAAACTACTTCAGATAAATCTCATGCCTCTGGAATTGTAATTGGATACGTAGCTCTATTTTTTTCACTATTTTCGTTATTTTTAATGCCTGTTTTATTCGGAATCGTTGGAATTGCACTCGGAATATACTCTGTAACTAAAGGGCATTCCACTTTAGGATATACAGCAATTGGATTTGGATTATTTTCGGTAATTGTAACTATTTTCTATAATTTATTAATTGTCCTAAGTGCAATTCTTTAAGAATATTTTGAAAAAAGCAAAAAAAGACCTTTAAGGTCCTTTCAGAATAGAAAATTTATTCCATCTACACACTGAAAGAACCTTAAAGGTCCATTTATATTTCCCGCAAACATTCAATACACCTTGTTCATCATCAACAATTGGTATCTTCAAGATAAGATAACATCTCAAAGCGAAAGACGTTCAATTTCTTTAAACTTGAACGACAGACCATTCGTCATCTTTCTTTGAATAAGTTAAATTTGCAATTTGATTTGTAAGGTCACGATACTCTTCAACATTTTCCAATATTTCATCTACACCAGAATAAAAATCAACTCGGAAAATAGGGATTTCGATTACTTTTCTATTTTCAACTCTTTCACTTAGATCAATTATTAACCCATCCTCCATTAGAGGGTATAATGTCAACATTAATTTAATATCGATTGGATTAATTTGTTTTGAACGATTAAATATATTTAAACTTCTTCTCTGAAGTTGTGTAATTTTATATGATATAACATTACAAAGCATAAAAATAAAATCATTAGTTCGTTTATAATATACCTTCTGATACATTCCATCACTTATGTTCATATATGCAAAAGAATTGTTTAATCTTGGTATAAAAGGTTTTTGTAATGGTTCTTTTTTATGAGCAAGATACAGTAATTCTGCAATTTCTTTAGGCTCTAGCTCATCTAAATCTGCTAATTCTTCAAAATCGATCCAACATAGGTCATCATGTTCACTATGTTCTAAAATAAACTGATTAATATATTCTCTTTCAACATAAAAAAAAGAGGAATTTAAATTAAATTCGGACCATTGAATATCGTGTTTTAGCAAAAGAATGTTTTGAAGAGGAAAAGGAAGTCCTTGAACAAACTCTTTATAATTAATGCCTGATGTTATAAAGCAATGATTATGGTTATCACCATAAATATAGATTATCTCCTTTATTGAATCAATTCCCGCCAACGATATTGCCACCTTTAATTTTTTTCTTTATCATATCATACTTTATACTAAATTTATCATCAAAAATGATAAATTTAATTCTTTTTACCTAATATTTTTTTACATTTTTTACCAAAATCTCGCATGTTCAACCTAAAAAATAATGTTATACAGGAGGTCTACATAATGATGTAGTTTTTGTTTGAATTGGTTCTTTCGTAACAGAGCGAATACTCCATTCACCGTCATCATTTGAAAAATTAAATTTAACAAGAGTGTAAGGTGGTTGTTGATCTTGTTTATATGCAATTAATTGAATTGTTGCTCCGAACACGTAAGTACCATTATATTTCTTTTTTATATTTGTTATTGTTGCACAGTTATATTGTTCTCCTGGACCGAACATTTGATATAATCGGTTATTTATACTAGGAAACAGAATTGACAACACTGCATCTTCTAATACTTCATTTTGTACCGCAAATGCATTTGCCGGTTTTGATGTCGCAATTAAGCACATTAATAGTATGATAATAAATCCTCTTTTCATATCTCATCCTCCATCTTAAGGTTTTAACAATTTACTTAGTATCTATTCTTTACAATTTACCAATGGTTATGAAAGAGAGTTTAAATGAAGTGATCATATGCATTTTTAAGAAATAGAAAAAGAAGACCATGAAAAGTTTTTTCTCGGTCTTCTTTTTATCTATGAACTACACTATTGATGATCCCAATAGTATTTGCTTAATATATCTGAGAGCAAGTCAATTGTTCTATAAAGTTCAGGTAATGTATTATCGACTCCTCCTACTTCAATTAAGATGGAGTGCGGTGATAAATCTTGGTTATAAACGCCATTTCCTTGTTTATAGTTTTTACTAAATATTCCTCTTGTTAAACCTTTGTTAAATTTCATAATTTCACTATTTAAATCTTTAGCTAACGCTAAGTTTTTTCGATAATTTTTGTTTTCTACTCCAACTACAAAGTATAGCTTTGCGTATTTTTGCCCATTAATCTCAGTAGTTGTCACATTTTTTCTCTGATCATCACGATGTATATCAATAAGATAATTTAAATCTTGATCTTGAGAAAGCGCATCTTGTACAACCAATCTAGACATTTTATATGAACTTCCCCAATTCCAATTTCTTTTCGATAATTCAGCCCCAATATTTGTTTTATCGTCAATCGCACCAATTCCATTTGCTTCTAAATTCTTTTTCAATCGTTCACCTAATAAGCTTACATTTACTTTTGGAGAAGAAGCTTGATTTGGCGACTTTGCACCTGGGATTAAAGGTAAAAATGATTCCCAGCTATGTGTGTGGTAAATAAAAAAGACATCTTTTCCATTTGTAGTTTGTGATGGCGGATTTGTTGGATTTTTAATTGGTTCATTTACTGGATTTTTAACAGTTGGATTATGGTTAATTTCGTCGAGTGTTAAGCTTGATTCTATTGGAAGATTCGTAAAATCAATACCTTCTCCAGCAACTAAGATATTATTTTCAAATTTTGTCATACTAGATATTTCATGCACTAATAAACTTTTTGGATCGTACAGTCTAATATTTGTAATAAATGAAAAAAGTATATTACCGATAGGTTGTCCACTTTTAGTAGAATCGTCACCTACCTTAAAATGACCATTTTCATATTCAAACGCTTTAATAAATCCTTCATAGCTCATTTTTTCAAACCATTGATGCACATAATATGATTTAGTATTTTTCATTGATGTCACAAATAAACTCGCTAACAAAAATAATAAGACAATGCCTACAAAGACACTTGCCGTTACACGTTTAAGATTAATAGATTTTATATATATTGATTGTCTCATTAAATCACCTCTAATAAATCGTATGTACAAGCTCTATAAAATAGAATGAAAAAATTATTAAATACTATAAATTACTTTCCCTATATAAACGTGAGTGTGATTAGAATATTAAATTGTTCGACACTTCAGAATTTTAATCAGTAAAAAAGAGATGCCTTAAAAGACACCTCAAAAAAAGTTCATAATTCAATTAGTGTAAAAGCTCTTTTTTTAATAAATTACATATTATTATTATTGTTGCAACGATTGAATGCTGTGAATGGATTTACAACGCAACTATTTCTTGCTGCTTCTAATTGAGTATCACAAAATGAGCTTGTTGCTGGCGATACCATGCTGTTATTCATATTTCTATTTCTGCTACATCCACTTCGTCTATTATTATTCATATTTCTGTTTTCGTTTCTATTTTCGTTCATGTTTCTGTTTTCGTTCATGTTTCTGTTTCTGTTTCTGTTTCTGTTTTCATTCATGTTTCTGTTTTCATTCATGTTTCTGTTTTCATTCATGTTTCTGTTTTCATTCATGTTTCTGTTTCTGTTTCTGTTTTCATTCATGTTTCTGTTTTCATTCATGTTTCTGTTTCTGTTTGAATGGCCATTATTCATACTTTCACTCATAACTCTGTCATTATCATTATTTCTATGAAAATGACAATCACATTCATTACATGGTCTACGAACTTCAACAAACTCTCTCATATCTCTTACTGGAGATACTTCTTCTCTTTCTTCTCTTCTACGATTGCAACCACAAAATCCCCACATTTAAGAACACCTCTATAATTATTTATTGTACATTTATAACATACGTAAAAATTTAGATATTGAATGTGTACATGTCTAGATATGAACAAGTTTTTTATTTTATTTTTCTATTTTTAATGTCATTTCGGTAAATGAAATTTTAAAAAAAGTCTTTTTTATAAAAAATTGTTAGTTGTTTATCCTAAAAGTTAAAAAAAAATGAGCCATTTAGGCTCATTTTACTTGTTACGGTATACGTACGCATCTTTTGGTGGTTGTATTTCCTTAATATTCGTGACGTCTAAATAAGGAATGTTTACTTTAAATGGTTGATAGTACATTTGTTGTATATTACCAGTAGCTTCAATCCATTGATCATTTTTAAACGTTTTTCCATCAGGCAAATCAATTAACACACCATATACACCAGAATCGGCAACACAGTGAATAATTCCAAATCTAAATAAGAAAACCTGATTCTTTTTTAATCCTTTTTCATGATAAATAAAGCCTTTGTACGTTAATTGCTTTCCTAAATATTTTCCAGGCTCATCATATAAAACTTCCATTCCTTTAAGGAAGTCATAATCATTTAGGACAATGCTTTTTTTATTTATATATTCTTTTGATTCTTGTTTAATTAGTTTTTGATAGCCTTCTTGGCCATAGTAGATACTTAAATCAGGCTTTAAATACTGCCTTTCCATGAAAGGATCATTATTACCCGGTTCTGAAACAGGGAAATGAAACCCTTTTGCTTGTACAATCGTAGAGTCCAAAGTTGCAACAGGCAAAAATATACCTGTAAACAATGGAAAGATAAAGACTAGGCCATTTAAAAACTTTTTAAATCCTTTTGCTTCTTTATGAACATGTCCATGTACACAAGTATGATCACAATTATGATCATGATGGTGGCTATGGTCGTGGTCATGATCATGGCTATGCTGTTCATCTTCATCAGGACTAGTTCTTAAAGTATGAATTACTTGAATTAAAGTTAGAAATGCAAATAATATCCCAGCTGTCAGAGATAAATAAGAGTATTTCATATTAATATATTTTGAGATCGTACCTTTAATATGCAATTGCATTAAAAAGAAGGTAAATCCTAATAGTACATATGCTCTTGCCATATTGATTCTCCCTTAAATGAATAATGTTGTGAAAAACGTTAATACAATAACTAATCCAATAATTATTAATACATATCGGCTTTTAAAATGTTGGAATAACATTAATGTATTTTTTATATCAATCATTGGACCAATAACCATAAACGCAACGATTGAGTTTAAAGAAAACGTACTTTGAAATGAAGATGCAACGAATGCATCAGCCTCAGAACAAAGAGATAGAATAAAAGCTAGTGCCATCATTACTAGAATACTAGCAACTTGTCCATTACCTATATGCATTAATGTTGAAGTTGGAATAAATGTTTGAACGAATGCTGCAATAAATGCACCTAAAATTAAAAACTTACCCATAGAGAAAAATTCTTCTATAGCATGTACACAAACACTCCATAATTTTTTCCTAACAGGAATTGTATGATCAACTGGAATTGTAACTAAATCGTGTTTTAATGGATTCTCAATTTTTAAATATGATAATACAATTCCAATTATATAAGCAATGATCATAGCAGCTCCAGCACGATAAATAACCATTTCAATATTATTACCAAATGCAATAAATGTTGCAAACAGTACAATTGGGTTAATGATTGGCCCTGTTAACATGAACGCGACCGCTACATAGTGTGGCACGCCTTTTTTGATCAACCTACTTACAATTGGTACAATTCCGCACTCACAACCTGGGAAAATAAATCCCAATAAAATAGCTACTAATACTGCTAGATATCTATTTTTTGGTATTATCTTATATAACATTTCCTCAGTAATAAATATTTGAATGATCCCCGATATAAAAACACCAATTAATATAAATGGCAATGCTTCTACTACAATCGAAATAAAGATCGTATTCATTTGTAAAAACGAATGATAAAAATTCGTACTCATAATCTCTCTCCCATGTACTTTTTAAAAATGAAAACTCACAAAACCTCCGAATGACCGGCGGCTTTGTGAGTTAAAAGTACCTTTTTTTCCAAAATATTAGTGCAATTGTTGTTGATAATATTGCAGATATACCAATCACAATTGGAAATGCATGTGGAATATTTGCTAATGGAATATGATCAACGTTCATCCCATAAAAACTAGAAACCATTGTTGGGATTGATAAAATAATTGTAATAGAAGTTAAAAATTTCATTACAATATTTAAATTATTTGAGATAACTGAAGCAAATGTATTCATCATTCCACTTAAGATATTACTATAAACTTCTGCCATCTCTATTGCCTGTTTATTTTCGATGATTACATCCTCTAATAAATCTTCGTCATCTTCATACATTTTTAATATATTCCCTTTAAGAATTTTTTGCATGACGATTTTATTCGATTTAAGTGAAGTAGTAAAATAAACAAGACTTTTTTCAAGGTTCAGCATTGTAAATAACTCTTGATTTCTCGTGGATTGATGTAATTCAGCTTCAATTTCATTTGTTTTACGATTAATTTGTTTAAGATAACGTAAATAATATGATGATGTCGTATGCAATAGTTGAAGTGCAAATCTAGTCTTTTTAAACGTAAAGAAGCCTTTTACTTTTTGGTAAATAAATCGTTCAAAGATTGGATTTTCACTTAAACAGATCGTGACAAAAGTGCTGGATGAAATAATCATCCCGATTGGTATTGTATCAAAAATTGTGTGCCCATTATCATCATGAGCGACAATTGGAATATCAACAATAATTAGAGTGTGTTCCCCTTCAACCTCTATCCTTGAACGTTCTTCATCATCAAGTGGGTCTTTAATAAAATCTAAATCTAAGTCTAATTTTTGAACTAGATATTGAATTTCTTGTTCTGTTGGATTGATTGCATTGATCCAACAACCTTTCTCAATAACATCGACTTGATTTAGTTTCCCTTGTGCATCTGAAAGATAAAAATTTAGCATCTTAATTCACCTCTAATTCTAAAACAAAACTACACAATAATAGCATACGAAACATTTTTATATGTTTCAACCTTTATTAAAAAGAAAGTCCATTTTCTAATAATCAAACGCTTTTTAGCAGCTATTTAAGTGAGCATTTATACTATTCACAAATAAAGAAAAAGGCCACTTATAGTGACCTATTTTTTAGTATCCGGTTTTATAAAAATAATGCATATCACTTAATTCATCAATGTATTGATAAACTTCTAACTGACTTTGTAATTGCTCTTTTGTATGTAATGAATAATCTTCCGTATTCAACTGATTTTGAACATTTGAAAGAGTATTTGATAAATCAGATTTTAATGCATTATACGACATAGAATACATAAAATTCATCCTTCCAATGTGAAATTTATCATATTATATGTAATATAATGTAAAACAAATCATATTTATTTTATTTTCTACCTTTTGCCACTAATTTTTTTATTAAAAAATATACGACAAATAGGGCAATCGCAATAATGATTAGCATTGGGGTATATGGAGCTAAAACAGATTTAGCAGTTTCCCAGTTTTTACCTAATTTCTCACCTATTTTGATAAATAGGATCGACCAAGGTATGATTGCAAGAAGTGTATAAAGTGTAAATTTACTCATTGGCATCTTTGCTAATCCCGCTGGAATCGAAATGGCATGTCGAACAACTGGAATAAAGCGAGCCGTAAAAACTACCCCAACGCCATATTTTGAAAACCATTTTTCAGCTAAATCAAGATGATGCTTATTAATTAGAATATATTTACCATATTTTTCAATGATTGGTCGGCCACCAAAATAACCTAACCAATATAAAAATAATTGTGCAATCGTTCCCCCGATCACACCTGCTACTAAAGCACCTACAAAATTGATATGCCCTCCGGCTACAAGATAACCAGCATATGCTAAAACAATCTCACTCGGAATAACCTCTATCATTAATCCTAATGCTACCCCTAAATATCCTAATGATGCAAAAAATTCTAATATTTGATGTATGATATTTGTCAATAGGATCCCCCTCTCAAAAACAACTTGTACTAACAATGATAATACATAGCAAGATAAAATATGTCAAAATAAAGAAATACTCTGGTGAAAGTATTATTTCATATAAAAAAAGGCTGTCCAAGTCAGTGACCTGACATTAGAACAGCCTTTTATCATTTCTAAATTATTTAATTACAACGTTTTTGTAAGTGTAATCTGGTCCGAATGCATGCTCAATTAATCCAGTTACTTTTGGCTTCATTAGGTATGCGATCGCACGTTGATACATTGGAAGAATTGCCGCATTATCTTGAACTAAGATTTTCTCAGCTTGTAAGAATGCATCAGAACGCTTAGTTGGATCTAATAAGAAATCTGAACCAGCTTGTGAGATTAACTTATCATACTCTTTGTTAGAGAATCCCATTTGGTTGAATGGGCTTTGACTAGTCCACATATCGAAGTATGTCATTGGGTCTTTGTAGTCTGGACCCCAACCGCCCATTGAAATATCATAATCCTTTTTAGAGTTTAAATCTAATTGTTGAGCAAATGGTACTGATTTAATGTTCATTTTTAACCCTGGTAAGTTTTTAGTTAACTCACCTTGTAAGTACTCAGCTATTTTTTTAGATGTCTCTACATCTGTACCTAATAATTCAATACTTACTTCTTTTTTACCGATTTCTTTTAAGCCTTGTTCCCATAATTTCTTAGCGTCTGCTGGATCATATTTTACAAGTTGTCCAGATGCATCACGGAAGTCTTTACCATTAGCATCTAAGAAGTTACTTGGAGCTAAACCATATAATGGTACTGAACCGTTATTTAAAATAACGTCTGTAATGTCTTTACGATCAAACGCTTCATTTAAAGCTTTACGGATGTTTACGTTTTTAAGAGCTGGATTTTTTGTTTCGTTTACACGTAAGAAGAATACAGTTGGCTCTTTTGTAGTTCCGTAGTCAGGATTTGATTTATACTTGTCTACAAACTCTGCCGTTAAACCAGCACGATCAACTGTTCCTGATTCAAAAAGGTTTACACCTGTTGCAGGGTCTTTTACGATTTGGAAATTGATTTCATTTAATTTTACGTCTTTAGCATCATAGTAATCTGGGTTTTTCACTAATTTATAGCTTACTTCATGTTTCCATTCTTTTAATTCGAAAGGACCATTGAAGATTAACTTGTCAGCTTCTAAAGCGTAATCTTTACCTTGAGATTCAACATACTTTTGATTTAAAGGTAAGAATGTTGGGAATGTAACTAAAGAATCAAAGTATGGAATAGCTTTCGTTAATTTAACTTCTAAAGTTTTATCATCAATTGCTTTAACGCCTAATTGATCAACTGGTTTTTTACCAGAAGTAACTTCTTCACCATTTTGCAATACATTCATCATGAACGCATACTCAGAAGCATTTTTAGGATCTGCTGCACGTTTCCAAGCGTAAACGAAGTCTCCAGCAGTTACAGGATCACCATTAGACCATTTAGCATCACGTAAGTGGAATGTATAAGTTAATCCGTCAGCTGATTTATCAAATGATTCAGCAATACCTGGTTGTACTACATCATCTTTACCTAATACATTTAAACCTTCCATGATATTACCTAAAACGTTGAAAGATTCAGCATCTGTAGTAGTAGTAGAATCTAAACCTGGCAGTTCAGCTCCGCCTAGTAAGTTCAATACTTGTGGTTTTGCTTTTGCTGTTTCTTTTTTACCATCCTTTGAGTTATCTGAGTTACATGCAGTTAAAAGCATGCTCACAGCAACAGATAAGGATAGAAAATACGATACCTTCTTTTTCATTAGATTGCCTCCCCAAAATTAAACAATTAGACTTAAAAACTATTAAAATATTCAAACAATTTATATTGTCCGAATAGTTAATAACCTTTACCTTAATTCTTATTTTACATACTTTTTAGAAAATATCAACAAAGAATCGACATTTTTTTCAAAAAAATTAATAAATTTAAATAAATCTTTACTTTTTTGTAATTAAAAACAACATTTTGAAGTCTTTTTTTGCATATTAAATCAAAACTATTAATAATTGCCCCAATTTCAATAAATGATTAAATTTGGACAAATATGTATACTTTTTTATTTAAATCAAATCAAAAATAAAACTGTATCCAGCTATAAAAGTGATCCGCATTTACTTATTCACTTAATAAAGTAAATATAATTTTCAGTTTAAATAAAACCAAATTTCTAAAAAAAGAGAAGGGTTGTCCCTTCTCTTTACAGTGTAAATTATTATTTTTCGTTAGATGCCCATTTGTAAGAGAAATCTCCGCCAAATTTGTGCGCAATGATACCTTTAACAGAATCTTTTTGTAAATATGCACGACCGCGTTGGTAAATAGGGGAAATACCAGCTTCATCCATAATTACTTTTTCAGCTTCAATCATATCATCCCAACGTTTTTGTGGATCTACTTCTTTCTTAGCAGCATTTACAAGCTGATCATATTGTGGATTATTGTATGCCATTTCATTGAATGGGCTGTTAGATAAGAACATATCAATGAATGTCATTGGATCTGGATAGTCCGGACCCCAACCTGAGAATGAGAAGTCATAGTCTAATTTTTTCTCGTTATCAAGTTTAATCTCAAACGGTTGTGGAGCTACAGTAATTTTTAATCCAGGTAAGTTCTTCTCAAGCTCACCAGCTACATACTCAGCAGCTTTTTTGCGAGTAGTATCATCATATGAAAGCATTTTTAACTCAAATGTATCTTTACCAAGCTCTTTCTTAGCTTCAGCCCATAACTTTTTAGCTTCTTCAACATTATATTTATTGAAATCACCGTTATGGTCACGGAAGTCTTTTGAATCTGGGCCTTTTACCCATTCAGAAGGAACTAACCAATAAGCTGGTTTAGAACCATCATTTAAAATTGAAGATGTAATAGCTGATTTATCATAAGCTAAATCAAAAGCTTTACGAGCTTTAGCATTTTTAAAGATTGGTAATTTTTCATTAAAACGGAAGAATACTAAACGAGCATCTAATTGAGTTTTGTATTCAGGGTCATTTTTATATTTATCAACATACTCAGAATCAAGCATAACTTTGTCAATATCGCCGTTTTCATATAAGTTAACTGCAGAAGAAGTATCTTTAACTACATTGTATTTGATTTCATCTAACTTAACTGAATCCTTGTCCCAATATTTCGGATTCTTCTTTAATGTAAAGCTTTGCTCATGCTTCCACTCACTTAAAGTAAACGGACCATTGTATAATTGAGTATTTGCTTCTAAACCATATTGATTTCCTTTAGACTCAACCCACTTTTGGTTTTCTGGTAAGTATGTACCAAAAGTAGTTAATTGTAAGAAATAAGGCGTTGGTTGTTCTAACGTTACTTGTAAAGTTTTATCATCTAGTGCTTTCACACCTAATTGGTCTTTTGGCATTTTACCATTGAAAATTGCTTCAGCATTTTTCACATAGTATAAAATAAATGAATATTCAGATGCAGTTTTTGGATCTACAGCACGTTGCCAACCATAAACGAAATCATTAGCAGTTACTGGCTCACCATTTGACCATTGTGTATCACGTAAATGGAATGTATATGTTAGACCATCTTTACTAACTTCAATCGAATCTTTCTTAGCAACTCCGTCTACTACTTCGTCACCCTCTCCTAAACGAAGTAAACCTTCGTTTACATTGTCTAAAACTTCAAATGACATTGAATCAGTAGTTTTTGCTGAATCCATTGAAGGAATCTCAGTAGTTGTAGTTAACCTTAATGTTTGCTTCTTATCCTTTTGTGAGTTAGTTGCTGTTTTTTCTGTGTCTTTGCCACAAGCTGCTAGTACCGTACTTAGTACCAATAAACTTGAAACAGTTGTTGCTAATCTACGCTTCATTAGAGCACCTCCATATATTAGTGATTATTCATTTTATAATTTACTTATTTTTCTGAAAAATCACTTTTTACTTTTTCAATATACTACATATTTTTCAGAAAAAAAAGTATTTTTTTAATATTTAATTTATTTTTTATTAAAATCCCCCAAATTCCTAGTTCAAATATCATATTTTTTATTAATTTTAGTGTAGTGCAATATGATTGTAATACTATTCACATATTTTTTCGGTGCAAAATACGACAATTTTCAATAGACTTTATGTCGATTCTAGAAACATTTTATGAACTTAATTATTAGATTCCATTATTACTAAATTTTGGGTTATAATATATCTTATTGAATTTGAACATATCTATTTTTTATAACAATTTTAGGAAGTGAATGTATGATAAGAAGAAGTATTCCAAACCTGTTTACTCTTGGGAATTTATATTGTGGATTTCTATCGATCGGGTTTGCAGCTAAAGGAGAATTTAGAAATGCCGCAATTCTTATTTTAATAGGAATGATGCTCGATAGTATGGACGGTCGAGTTGCTAGAGTTTTAGGAGTCCAATCACAATTAGGAAAAGAACTAGACTCTTTAGCTGATATAGTTACTTTTGGAGTTGCACCTTCCTATTTGGTATATTGTACACAATTTTCATCTGAAGGTATCCTTGGCCTAGGAATTGCTGGTTTATTCCCACTGTTTGGGGCATATAGATTAGCAAGATTTAATGTTACACCGATTTCAACATCACTAAAATATTTTACAGGAGTACCAATTACAGCAGCTGGTGGTCTTGTTGCCTTTTTAACATTATTTGGAAGCCGAATACCGCAAATAGTCATCATAACAGTTTTTGTTGCATTAGCATTTTTAATGGTTAGTAGAATTAAAATTCCAAGCTTTAAAGATATTCCGATTCCTAAATATGCTACAATTATTACGATTTTTTTAGGATACGCATTATATCTAGTATGGCATGCTAAAAAAGAACAATGGCCATTCTTTATTTATATAGCAATTCCGCTTTACATCTTCTTTATTTTCTTTCAATTTTTCAAAAGTAAAAAGAAACAATCAGGTAATGAAAATAAGAAACCACGTAAATTCCGTTTAAAAAGAAAGTCTTAATACAAAGTATGTTTTGATGCATTATTTTTCATCAAAGCATACTTTTTTTATCTATTTATCCTTTTAAATCGCATTTTTCTTGCACATTAATCATTACTGTTCTATAATGACAAAGGGTTAAATCGTATTTATTACGATTTTGAATATTTTATTAAATTTATGTACTTAATTGTTTGATAAGAATTATCTTACATTTTTTTTTAAAATGTAAAAAGGAATGATTACGAATTAATTAAAATATTTTAACTTTATTCGTTTATTAACCGCAACATTATAAAATACTAAAATGATTAATTTTTTTAGGGAGAGAAAAAAATGAAATTTAAAAAATTAGCAATAACGACTTTGCTATTAACGAGTGCAGTTCTGTCAGCTTGTAATAAAGACACGCATCAGCAAAGTACTAAAAATAAAAATAAACTAACGATTTATACAACTATTTATCCTCTACAAGATTTTGCAGAAAAAATTGGTGGTAAATACGTTGATGTACATTCCATATACCCTACTGGTGTTGATACTCATGATTTTGAACCAACTTCTAAACAAATAGTAAAAATCGCAAACTCCGATTTATTTGTTTACAATGGTGCAGGTATGGAACCTTTTGCAGATAAAATCAAAGATACACTTAAAAATAACCATGTTGCAATCTTAGAGGCAACTAAAAATATTGAATTAATAAAGTCAAACGAAGAAGAAATTCAGGAAGATGAAGATCATCATGACGTTGATCCACACGTTTGGCTAGATCCATCTCGTGCAAAAATTGAAGCACAAAATATTAGAGATGAATTAGTTAAATTAATGCCAAAAAATAAACTGTACTTTGAAGCAAATTATGATAAAATTGAAAATCAATTTGATGAACTTGATAATGAATTAAGAAATTTAGTTTTACATTCTGCACGTAAGGATATTGTTGTTTCACATGCAGCTTATGGATATTTAGAACAGCATTACGGAATTGAACAAATCCCGATCACAGGACTTTCCCCTTCTCAAGAACCATCTCAAAAGGATTTAAAGAAAGTTGTTGATTTTGTTAAAGAACATCATGTCAAATATATTTTGTTCGAAACGTTTGCTACACCAAAAGTAGCGACAGTTGTAAAAAATGAAACCCATGCTGAAATTTTAAGACTTAACCATCTAGCAACTATTTCAGAAGATGATTTAAAGAATCACAAAGATTATTTCGACTTAATGCAAGAAAATATTGACACGCTAGATAAGACATTAAATAACCGTTAAAAAGATCAGACTGCCCGCCAAGTGCTTGCAATCAGTCTGAAAATCAAGTTTTTAAAGTACTTTGTCTACACAATGAGAGGACCCAATTTGTTGGGTCCTCTTTTACTACCATTTATCCTACCTTCATATGATCAGAAAACACTTCAGGTTTTTTCTTGATCTCTTTAAACATCAATTCAAATAAATATGCTCCAATCAAGGCTAGGATTGAAATAATGCTAAATGTCCATTTATATCCAATTAGCCCTGCTAGTGGAATCGTTAATGGTGCAATAGTTCGTCCGAGTGACCATCTTAAACCTGCTGCTGCAAAATACTGTCCGCGTTGATTTTCAGGGGCAATTTTTGCAATAAATGAGTTCTGATTTCCTACAACTAATATCTCACCCAAAGTAAAGAGTGCCATTGCAATAAAAATTACATAGGCGGATAGCGTGAATCCAAACAATAACATAGATAAAGCATAACAAACCGATGATGCAAAAAATAAAAATCTTTCATTAAACTTATTTGCAAACTTCGTTATTAAAACTGTAAATAATGCTACGATTAAACCGTTTTCAGCTATGACCCAGCTAAATAATGTTTCACTATTTGTCTTTAAAGTAAAATTGCTAAAACTAAATAATGTTTGAACAGGAATACTTTCTTTTATATAAACCGCTAGTAATAAATCTAATTGAGTAAAAGTTTGAGAGATTAATATACCAGCTGCAACAAATAAGAAAAAAACCTTATCAGTAAAAATTACACGATAATTCTTTACTTGTTTAATTAAAACTTTTGAAATAGACGCTTCTTTTTCTTGTCTTACAGAGTCTGGTAATGACTCCTTTATTAATAGTAGAATCATAAAAGCGACAATTAAAAAGATCAATGAAGATGTAGTAAATAATAAGAATCTTGCTTTGAAAAATAAAATACCACCAATAATTGGACCGATCACTACATTGATATTTATCATCGTATAAAAAACAGCGAAGACTAAGTTTCTTTCGTCTTTATCCTCAACTGTATCTGCCACCATAGCCGAACTTGCTGGATTATATAGCATTCCTGTGACACTAATAATTGCAAAGCCTAAAAAAGTTAGCCATGGAGAAGTTAAAATTGGTGAATTTGCAATTGTTAGCAAAATCATTCCTCCAGCTTGAATGAAAGCTGAAATGACCATCATTTGTTTTCGGCCATACGTATCAGCCAAATATCCACCGATTAAATTTGCAAATACTCCAACAGCTTGTGAGCACATAAGTAAAATCCCTGCTGTCACTTTACCTAATTCTTCAGCAAAATAAATTGCTAAAAATGGTAAATACATCCAAAAGAATAATCCAAAGAAAAACTCAGCAACAAGCCTGATCTTCATATTAAAATTCCATTTTAGTATATTCATGTTGTCCGTCCCCCTAACCTTCTCACTTTAACATAATTAAAAAAATGCGTAAATTGCATTTTAAATGGTACAACATCCTTCTTCTTTGAATTCAATAACAATAAATGCATTTAAATAATTAGTTTAAAAAGTTTTACTAAGGGAGCATGTCTATTTTCCTAAAATGTATCATACAATTTAGTACTACATTTAGGAGGACTTCCTATGAAATTCAACTTTAGTAAAGAAGCTCGAAATATAGCCTTTACGTATGTCGGAACAGTGATTGGAGCAGGTTTTGCCACGGGTAAAGAAATAGTAGAGTTCTTTTCAATTAACGGGGTATATGGTGCAATGGGGATCCTTTTTGCCACTATATTATTTTGTTGGTTTGGAACTAAAATTATGACAATTGCTCATACATATAAATTAAATTCTGCTCAGCAATTTAATGTACTATTGTTTGGAGAAGTTGGGGGAAATATTATTAATGGGCTATTATTCTTTGTTTTAATTGGCGTTACAAGTGTCATGTTATCTGGTGCTGGAGCTGTATTTAAAAATTACTTACATTTTGATTCATTTATCGGATCATTATTTTTTATCATTTTGACTTTTATGGTTTTAAGAAAAGGGACAAGTGGTTTATTCAGTTTAAATAATACGGTAGTCCCAATTATGTGTGCTTTTATCGTCGCAGTTTTCATCAACTCACATTTACCATTTACGATGCATGAAATAACATTAGACCATATTTTACCTTCTATTAATACACTTAACTATACAGTGTTTACAAAACCCATAACGTATGTTTGCTTAAATATGGCATTAGCACAGGCAGTTTTAGTACCGATTGGTTTTGAATGCAAAGAAAAATCTTCTATTGTTCAAGGCGGTGTATTAGGCGGTCTAATATTAGGCACTATTTTATTACTAATTCACCTGAACGTATCAGGTGTTACCAATTTTCAACAATATGAAATTCCAATGGTAGAAGTAATCAAAAAAATCCATCCAATTTTCTATTACTTTTTCTTAATGGTTATTTTAGCTGAAATATTCACTACATTAGTTGGAAATATATATGGGATGTCTAGACAAATTAATTCTTATATCCGATTAAATACAAATTTAGTCGTTATCTTATTATTAATTTGCTGCCTGTTTATTAGCATTATTGGCTATGGACCATTATTAACATTCCTTTATCCACTTATCGGTTGGATTAGTTTTCTTGTAATCCTAACTTTACTAAAACCTAAAAAATCATCTTAATCGCAATCATCACAAACTTCATAATATAAACCAAATTCGATGTGTAACTTTGGCTTCCATTGAATCTTAAACATCCTACTTTGCCAACGTTCTAATACAAATTGAATTGAATTTTCATCATGATCGTTTATTAAGATCATTTGATGAACTTGTAGGCTTTTTACTGAGAAGCGATTTTCATTTTCGATATACCAATCAATTGTTAACTCATCATATTCATTTATAATAAACTTAACATATGTGCTCGGTTTATCTTTCAGACTCATCTCGCTATATATTCCTTCGTCAGTCACAATAATCGGATAATCACCTTTATCATTTTTTTCTAATTTTATTTGAAAGGTATTTTCTAAAAAACAAATCATTTTGTCACCTTCTAATTTATGATATGTTGATAGTTTAACAAATAAAGACAGGAAAAGACAGGAATATGCCGGTTCAAAAATCTTGTTAGACTGGAGATACTGAAATTTTGGTCTCAAATTGAAAAAGGATTACTCTTAAATTAAAGAGTAATCCTTTTTATTTATTTTCGATTGTATAAAGCTTTATATTTAGACCATGTATTTCTTCTTTCTTTCATTAAACTAATGAATTCCGGTTTACATTCATCTAAATTAGTTAACGCTACTAGTTCGTTATTTTTCCATTTTGTTACAATACCTTCTGTAGTATAAATTAAATATTGGTATTCTAAGTAACTTCCTAACGTTGTTAAGCTTATTTGTTCAAAAATATTTTCTGCAAAACTGTTAGAAAATGATACACATACAGGCCTAGTACCCACTCGATCCAAGTCAAGGACATGTACAATTTTCCGATTACAGTCTATACATAATGAATAGACGGAAGGAACAATTCCACCAGTTAGAAAAACTTGTTCATTGCTATAGAATTCCTTCACTCTAATCCTCCTATTATCATTGTATATAAGTATATGCAATAAAAAATAGAATTGACTAGTTAAATTACATTATGCCCCAATTTATTTAATGGAATTTTGGATAAACATAATCTTCCCGGATTCATTAAATTTTAAAGAAGCCTCAAATTCTTTGCCATCCTTTGAAAATCCTTTTATAACTTCTGTAGTCTCACCGTTTAATAACTGCTTCATTAACGTCTTTGTAATTGTTTTTCCTAATATTTTTTTTGAAATTGTAACTCCGCATTTTGTTTTTTGGAATTGATCACAACCATAAAATGACCCTTTATCGATCATTTTACCATCGCATTTAAAACATTTTCCAACACTAGTTGATTTTTTCTTAGGCCCAAACTTCGAATTTTGCATCTCTTCAATTTTAAACTCTGAAAAATTCCATATTTTCTCGTTTTCATATGCATCAAGAATTATTTTTTCAGTTAATTTTTTTGTTTGTTCCATAAACTCAAGACTACTTGCTTTTCCTTCACCTATTTCACTTAATCTCTGTTCCCATTTTGCAGTCATTTCAGGTGAAGTTAAAATATTTTCCCCTAGAGCATAAATTATTAGCTTCCCTTTATCCGTAGCGAAAACTTGGTTTTTCTTAACATCAATATATTTTCTATTTTTTAAAGTACCAATAATTCCAGCCCTAGTTGCCTCAGTACCTAGTCCTTCAGTTTTATTTAGTATTTTCGTTAATTCCGGATTATCTATATGTTTTCCGGCTGACTTCATTAATGTTATTAATTGTCCCTCTGTATATCTTTTTGGTGCTTGAGTTTTCTTTTCTTTTACCTCTACCTTTTTTACAATTCCTTCTTGCCCAGTTTCAACAACGGGTAAATTTTGTTCTTCTGTATTTTTTTCTTTTGATTTTTCGAATATGACTTTACGCCAACCTTCTTGAACCATTATTTTCCCTTTTGAAATAAAAGTCGCTCGCCCGTCTACTAACGTATGAATTGTTGTATAATCAAAAATTGAATTTGGATAATGTGCACTAATTAAACGATTTACAATTAGCTCATATATTTTCAATTCCTCATCATTCATTTTATGGATATTCGGTACTTGCTCAGTCGGAATAATTGCATAGTGATCAGTTACCTTTTTCTCATTAACGAAGCGACTATTATTTAATATAGATTGATTTGGCAGAGGAAAGAATTTTGAAAATTGCTCAATATTTTCAAGTTTCTTCAATATATCTGGGAGCATCATTGCTTCTTCTTTCGTAATAAAACTTGAGTCTGAACGTGGGTATGAAATATTCCCTTTGACATAAAGTTTTTGTGCAATCTCGAGTGTTTTTTGTGGTGAAAATTTATATTTACTGTTTGCATCAGCTTGGAGTGCTGATAAATTATAAAGAAAAGGTGGTTGAAACTCTTTTCTTTCTTGCTCAATATCAGTAATTTTTACGTTTTTATTTTCACAAAAGCCTGCAATTTTTTCAGCTAATTCCTTTGACATAATTTTAGATTCTGTTTCGTTATGCCATTTTCCAAAAAACTTTTGCTTATCAAACTGAAATGTAGCAAAAACCTCCCAATAAGGTTCGGAATTAAACCTTTCAATCTCAAGTTCTCTTTTGACAATAAGAGCTAATGTAGGTGTTTGAACTCTTCCTAACGAAAATACATCCTGGATTCCTTTTTTTTGTAAATGTAACGAATATACTCTTGATGCATTCATCCCAACTAACCAATCAGCACATGCACGACTATACGCCTCAAAGAATAAGCTTTTTGTTTCACTTTCATCCAATAATTGACTAAATCCTTTTTTAACAGCATTTTCTGTTAATGACGAAATCCAAAGTCTTCTCATTGGCTTTTTATTTCCAGCTAAATTTAAAATAAGGCGAACGATATGTTCTCCTTCCCGTTCACAGTCACCAGCAAGAATTATTTCAGTAACCTCATCTAAATGGACTAAATTCTTAATGATTGAAAATTGATCCCATTTTCCTTTTGATACTTTATGGCCAAAACGATTAGGTATAATTGGTAAAGTATTTAATGACCACTTTTTCCATTTTTCATCATATTCTTCAGGAGATAATAACTCACATAAATGCCCTATAGCCCATGTTAAATAAGCACCTTTTGGAAAAAACTCATTAGGTTGAATGACTAAGAACCCTTTTTTCTTTTGAAACTTAAAAGGGGCTGCAAGCTTTAAACCTTGATCAGGCTTTTCGGCAATAATTAATTTCATTTTCTTCCTCACAATTTAAACTAAATTTTGTATCACATTATTTGTTAGATATAGTTATTATATAACTTATGTAATGGTAGGGAAAGCAGGAAGAAACAGAAAAAGGCAGTGCCAAAAGAATTCATTCTCTTGAACTGCCTTTACTTCTCTTTCATAATTAGACGCTTTTAACTACACGCTGGATTACGTGGTATTTGAATCAATTCTACTTCTTCTAATATTTTAATCCGTTTTGTTACAATGACAACATAGTTAGCTGTCCAAATATATTGAGGAAAGTTATGTTCGTCAACCATCATTGCTTGAAATGTATCATTCATCATTTCTTCAAATTTTTCTTCTGTGATTAAATCATTTTCAATGTTAAATTCAATCCATTCACAATGAATCATTTTCATCACTCCGTCTCTTTATCAAGTAAAATCAAGATTGATTCTTAATAGTAATTTAAATTACTGACTATGGTAGTAGTATATCATTTATTTTTCAGTATGTGAATAACTTCACATATTCGTATTAACTTTTTATTTTATTTATGAAATTTTTAAGTCAATTGAATGGATATTTTGATATTAAGCGCTTACTTGACTTATATTCTTAATAGTTGTATATTAATTTCAACATTTATTATAAAAAATATTAATAAATGGAAATTCTTTCGCGCTTCATGTGCAATGTTTTAGGAGGAAAAGAAAAATGCAAGGAAAAGTAAAATGGTTCAACAATGAAAAAGGTTTCGGATTCATCGAAGTTGAAGGTGGAGACGATGTATTCGTACATTTCTCAGCAATCCAAACTGACGGATTCAAATCTTTAGAAGAAGGTGCAGAAGTTTCTTTTGACATTGTTGAAGGTAACCGTGGACCTCAAGCTGCTAACGTAGTAAAGCTATAAAATAAACTTGACTACATAAAGGACTGAATAATCAGTCCTTTTTTATTTTTCCTAAGAATTTATCATTCAGTATACTTAAACAAAAAAATCCTCTCACTTCTCATGATTCCTATTATATTTGGGAATACTACGAAGTGAAATAAGGAGGGTGTTTATGTCAAACTTTAATAATTTTGAGGATGTTGAAATGAAAGTTAAAGCTGCTCAAAAGCTTGTAGGCTATGCAACAATGAGCATGGATGAGCAACAATTAACAGATGCAACAACTGCAGTTAATCAAGCAAGAGAACAGCTTGAAAAAATGAAGGGCCTTGCTACTGATTTAGATGATGAGTTTTTAAAGAAACAAGAAGAAGACTTAATGCAAATTGAGCAACAAATAAAAGAAGCTCAGATATTTTGAAAAAGAAGGTACTTTTATAAGTACCTTCAGGCTGTCGAAAAGATCGACAGCCTTTTATTTTGGATATTAACATGGTTTTAAGTACTCCGTTGATTTTACATTTGCTATTAATGTTTAATGTTAAAGAGTTAACAGTCAGAAGTTAATTGCTTACCGATTGTTTTTATTTTTTCTCCAATTGTACATTTATTAATACAAAATGATTGTGCGAATTTTTGACTATGGTCTTTTCTAAAATGTTTATAAACAAAACATCCATCGCAATAAGTCTTTATTAAAGAATCTATTTCCTCCAAGATTTCTTTACGTTCCATCTTTCAATTCACCTCTTCATGTAACTTCAATCTTACTTATTATCTTATTCCCTTTAAGTGCTTGCGTTGCTAGATTATGAGCTTCTTTATTATCATTACGTTTAATAAGTTGTAATTGTAAGGTTAACTTTAAGTTTTTACATTTTCTTTCAATTCGATTTATGAATCGTTCATGTTGTTCTTCATAACATGGCCAATCTCCATTTAATTGATTAATAACTACTTGTGAATCTCCTTTAATAACAACTGTTTGTCCTGTTATATTCATTTCCTCTAATAATAGGATTGCATTTTCAATCGCAGCAAACTCCGCTTCATTATTTGTCAGTAACCCATCTAATTTTTCATTAAACCTTTTTCGATAGTTTTTACCATTTTGACTAAAGTATAAGCATACACCTATTCCAGAGATAGATGTTGCTATATCAAATCCTCCGTCAAAAAATATTGAAATATTATGGGGTTCTTCTTCGAGTTCTTTTAAGTACTTTATTACTTGTTTTTTAGTCCACTCTGTGTCGAATTGATCTAAAAAGATGATTTCTCTTGTTCTACCTGTACTCTCAAAATCTTCCGCTAAAAGTAGTGCTTCTTTTATTTCTAACCATTCAGTTTCAAGTGTAATTTGATATTTCTTTTTGGTTTGATACTTCCAACTGATTTTTAGCTTCATCCGACACACCTCTTCAATTGTTTATTTTAGACTTGCTATTGTAGAATTTAAATTACTTCATTTCATATTTTAAGTTTTCATTTTTTTGAATATATACTAAAATGGTACATATATAAGTGTTGGAGGTTTACTATGATTGAAGTTTATATTGACGGAGCTTCCAAAGGAAATCCCGGGCCCTCAGGGGCAGGTATTTTCATAAAAGGAATTAAAGAACCTGTTTTTTTAAGTATTCCATTAGATTCGATGTCTAATCATGAAGCTGAGTTTCATGCATTGCTACTTGCACTAGATTATTGTGTCAAAAATAATTTATCAATTGTTTCATTCCGTACAGATTCAAAAATCGTTGAAGAAAGTATTGATAAGAAATATTCGAAAAACGATTTGTTTATTCCTTTATTAGAGAAATCACTAAAGTTGATTAATCAACTTGAACTTTTCTTTATTAAATGGATTCCATCAAGTGCAAATAAGGTTGCTGATGAACTTGCTCGAAAAGCTATAAAATAAAAAAGGAATGGACGATATGAAAAATAAATTAATCGCTTTTTCTTCTTTACTCTTTGTGTCCTTCATTTGGGGTTCTTCGCTTTTCATTGTTAAAGAAACACTTAAGTTTGTCCAACCTTTTACATTTAATGCATTACGATTTATAGTAGCAGCAATTGTATTATTTACAGTTCAAACATTATTAAATCGAAAAAATAATAAAAGATATCGTGGAAAAGCTGGTTTTATTTTCCCCGGAATCGTTATAGGATTATTTTTATTTCTAGGTTTTGTATTTCAAACATTTGGATTACATTACACGTCTATATCAAAATCAGGTTTTATAATAGGTATTAGTGTTGCGATTGTTCCTTTTCTTTTATTCTTTAAATATAAGAAAAAACCTACTTTACGGGAAAATGTATGTGCAATTATTGCCTTCATCGGATTATTTTTATTAACACTATCAACAAATTCCAAATTTAATTCTGGTGATATAATTTCCTTTTTCAGTGCGATTGCGTTTGCTCTTCATATTATTTATTCAACGATCTACTCACCTAGTTATAATTCACTACAACTTGCGACCGTACAAATAACCTTTGTAGGTTTAGCCTCATGGACGTTTGCTTTAATCTTTGAGGATTGGCAAGTCATTTTCAATCATGCATTATGGACAAATAAATATTTTGTTTTTTCAATATTATTTACTGCCATTTTTTGTACCGCTGCAGCTTTCTTTATCCAAATGTTTGCTCAACGTACAATAAGTGCGACTGAAGTAGGGATTATTCTCGCTACTGAACCTGTTTTTGCAGCGATTACTGGGTATTATTATGGTGGAGAAAGATTACAAGAAATTGGTTTATTCGGTTGCAGCTTAATATTAGTTTCTACAATCGTAACTCAAATTAGAAAGAACAAAAGTAAAAAGCAATTATATAAAGAAGAAAAAACCATTCACAAAATGTGAATGGTTTTTTTTCCCGCAAATGCCGTTATTCATTTATGTCTAAGTAAACCGAACTCCAAGGTGGATGTCCTCACAAGTAACGCTCATCCTCCTATATGTAGGCACGATGTTGTTACTTAAATATTGGTCTTCCGGTAAACAAATCATTGGTTTAAGACATAAACTGACAACGCACACAGCAGGTTTTGTTTAATTTGTATTCTCATTCTATACCAACTAAAACTATTTTGCAACTAATTATTTTTTCTTATTCACTACATTTTCTTCATAAGAAATCCAGTCACTAAAACTGCCAGGATAGAGTTTTACATTTGTATATCCAGCTTCAACTAACCCTAAATAATTAACACAGCCAGTGACACCTGAACCACAATAAACAACAGTTTCATTGTTATTGTTAAATGGTTTAAAAAGAGTTTGTAATTCTTCTTTTGATTTAAATTCTCCCTCTTCATTTAAAACATCTTTCCAAAATGAATTTTGTGCTCCAGGTATATGGCCAGCAATTTTGTCAATTGGTTCAAATTCGCCAATATATCGAATTGATTCTCTAGAATCAATTAAGTTAAAATCCTCTTTATTACCATTCTTCTGAACTTCATTCATCGTAGTAATCATAAACTCTTGAACATTAATCTCGAATTTTTTAGGTTTGACTTCTTCAATTTTAGTAGTTACTTCAAAATCATTTTCCAACCATTTTTTATAACCACCATTTAAAACAAAAGTAAACTGATGCCCTACTAAATTACATAAAAACCAACATCTTGCGGCGTTATCATTCGTACCATCGTCATAACAAATAACAATCGTATCATGATCAATCCCTAGGTTTCCTAAAAGATGTCCAAAATCATTTAAATTAGGAAACGGATGTCTGCCTCCATGCTTTTGTACAGGACTAGATAAGTCATTATTTAAATCAACATAACGAGAAAGCGGAATATGATTTTTCTGATACTCACGTAAACCATATTCAGGATTTGACAATTGAAATCGACAATCTAAAAATACAACATTTTTATTTAAGCGCAATTTATTTGCAATGTTTACATCAATAATATTTTTCAATTTTAATTGTCCACCCTCATATTAAATTAATTTTTTGAATAAGGTTAATACTTTTTCATCTACTACTACTTCATTTAAGTTTTCAGTTGCTTTAATTGTTTGTTGCACATCATTTTCGATTTGCTTGCTACAGTTGTTCAATACAGAATTTAATGCATCAACATATTGAATGTGATAATGCTCTGCAAATAAGCTATTCATATTTGCTAAATAGTCTTTTAATGGTGTTCTCAACTCATTAATGCATTCATCAATCATCGTTTCTTTCATGTTATCAACAAAAAAGCTTTTTGGATTTTTAAAGTAATTCTTTAAACTTTCAAAACGATCTACATTAATAAATTGGTCAGGATTTTTTATCGAAACAGGTAAGATCTCATTAATTTCACTTTTTTGTACGATAAATTCAGATTGAATAGAATGTAGTTCACCAATTACTCGATCTTGTGACATTGAAATTTCATTCGTTAAAAACTTCTCTAATCTAAATCCTGTTACTCTTAATTCCTTTAAAATCTCTTCCAATACTTCATAAATAAATTCACGAATTTTAGTTACAAATAATTGTTTAATATTTTTCGTTGTATTATTAAAAATACTTGGATTAAAGAAATAAGGGAATAAATCTCTCATCCTTAATTCGATACGCTTTTCGATAAAGAAAATCAATTGTTCGTTTTCTTTCATAAATGCTCTTGGTAAATTAGTAGGTTCTGCATTTTTAATCGCTTCTTTAACTTTTTCCTGAATATGCTCAAGTTCGTTGAAGAATTGATCTTTTTCACGTTTTATTCTTTCGAAACGATTAATCGTATCACGTAAGATTTTTTCAATTGTTAATAGGTCAGTAATAAATGTTTTAAAGACTTCATTCGCAATTTCAAATTGGAAGAAATTTTGGATTTTCGAATTTAATTTCTTATAATTATTCTGGATTTCTAAATTTAACTCTGAGTCACCATATCCCTTCATCTGAAGCATACTTGAAATAGCAAATACAGATGGGAAACGTACTCCTAATTTCGTTAATTGATTTACAAAGAAGTTTTGCACGATTTCGATTTCGTTTTGATCCTTTGCTAAATCCGAAGCATTTAAAACAAAGTAAACTTTGTCACTATCAAAGCTTTCTCTCATTCGTCCGATTTGCATTAAGAACGACTCATCTTGACGTGTAAAGGCATGTTGATAATGTGCAACATATAAAATTAAATCCGCTTTTTTCAAATAGTCGAATGCTAGTTCGGTATGTCTTGAATGGATACTATTTCCCCCTGGCGTATCCACTAATACAACTCCACTTAATGTGATCTCACAATCAAAATAAACTGTACTTTCTTTTACAAAACACGCTCTATTTTCTTCACTTATAACACTTACATACTCACTTAAATCATAGCGCTTAGTTGTACCTAGTAAACTTCTCATTTCTTCATAATTTTGACAAACGCTTTCTGCATAAACGAAAGCATCAGTAGGGATTTTATCCTTTTGTTTCTTAATTAACGTTTGAAGGGTACTAAACCACTCTTTTTCATTTGCTTCCACACCCCATTTTTTAAAGAAATCAAGAAACTCTTCTTTTAATGATTCTTCTGATTTATAACTCACATCCGCTTTTTTATTACCGGATTCATATGTCGAGCGTTTAATCTTACAAATTGCCGCTGTTGTTGGGTGTGGAGAAACAGGTAGTACACGATCGCCTAATAAAGTATTTATATACGATGTTTTTCCAGAACTAAAAGCTCCGAATAATGCAATTGTGTATTCGTTTGATTTTATTTGTTCTCTTTTTTCTTTAAGAGTACCGATTTTACTTTGGACAAATTTATTTGAAGTTAATTCGTCTAATATAAAATCAGCGACTTCATATTTAGCTTGAATTTCTTCGTTTGAATATTTTTTTGAATTAGTTTGTTCAATGTCAGTAATAAGTTCTTCTTTTATTTCCGGTGCTTGAACTGTTAAGATTTTGTGATTAATTAATTCACTTACTGAAATTAAAGTAGGCTTAATTTCTGGCAAGTCTTGATTCATTTCTTGATGATTATTTAAAATCGTTTTAATTTCTGAAACCATATGTGAAATTTTTTGATTATTAAACTCTAATTCATCAAAACCGTCTATTTTTGATTGTAAATCATTCTTTTGTTCTTTTAATTTTAGAATTGTTGATTCATTTTGCACTTTAAGTTCCTTAGAAAGTGTGTAGATAAATTCAGCAATACTTTTACGATATACCGCCTTTATTCCTTCACTTACTTCCTTCGTATACTGTAATAAATAGTTACCACCTGTATCAATCAAATGGGATGGCTTTGGACAAATTACCTCTTCACTCAAATTAGGTTCTAAGATTTTATCAAAGTCACTACTATCAATTTTATTATTTTCAATTTGTTTTACAGTTCGAATTGCTGCTTCTTTTACAAAATACTCAATTTGTTTATTTGTTAATTCTTGTACCTTGTGAATAAATTGACTTTTAGATTCATGTAAAGCATTTTCAAGTTTTTTTCTAGATTGAAATAATCCTTTATTTTGCAATGCTTTTTCTGATTCTAAATATTTTGATGCTAATTCTCTCATTTCAAATGGTGTAATGTTTGAATTTGTAAGAACTTGTTGTGTAGACTGCAAACAATTTTCCTCAAATGTAGAAACTGATGTTTCAATAACATCAATTTCATTATTTAAATCATTATACTGCGATCTAATCTCATCAGCATTTTGATCGAGATCGATGTAATCGTTCTCAAGTTGTTGTACTTGTTCGTTCATAATTGTTAAAAAGCTTGCATAGTCATTTTCAATTTGCACTACATCTTGATGACTGTATAAGTCATTTAAATAATTAATAAACTGGTTATATTCGTTATTATTTACAGATTTATCTCTTGTAGAAATATAAAAAACTTGTAAGTTGCCTAATCCTTGTTTTTTCAAGTTTCCAATTACACCATGTTTAAATTGTTCAAACGTCAATTCTGTTTCATCGTGTTTATCAATACATGTAATGACTAAACAAACTTTATTATTTTTTTCAACTAAATTATGAATAAAATCAATATTTGTTTTCGAATGAACATGTTGATAATCCATTAAATAAAAAATACTATCCGCTAGATGAATGACTGAGTTTGTCGCCTCTAAATGATCCATATCTGTTGAATCAATTCCTGGAGTATCAATTAAAACAGATCCAGTTGGAATTTTAAACAGTTCTTGTGCCCACTCGAGCTCAATAATTGAACCACTATCAGAAGCTAACTTTTTTAGTTCATCTACTTGAATATCCTCTTGAATCTGATACATTTCACCATCTTTAAGAGTAATTAGCATTTTACTTTCGCCATTTTTTAATTTTACAACGTTTGCACTTGTAGGAATTGGGCTTGTAGGTAGTTTTTCTACTTGTAAAAGATCATTTAATAAAGATGACTTACCAGCAGAAAAATGCCCACAAAATACGTAATAACTTTCCTTATTTTGTATTTTGTATGCTAATTTTTTTAATTGAAATAATTCCTTCGAATTTCCTTGTTCAGAAAGTAAATTGATACCTGAAGAAACCTTATTCAGTAATTCCCCTCTGTTAATCTTAGTGTTTTGCAACGTGATTTCCCCATTTCATTTCATACTCAAATAATTTCCCTAGCATTATTTTATCCCCATATATATTAATTTGGAAGAAGAATGTATAGGCATATGCATATAAAATAAAAAAAACTAGGTTACATCACCTAGTTTTGAACTTGTTTAAGTACATATTTAGTTAATAAAAAGTATAAAAGAATTGTAGCTGACACAAATCCAAGAACCATTTGACGCACAACCTTTCGAAGTTGATAATGATTTTCATTCTATGTTAATCATAATCAGTTATTTTCCATTTGTCAATAACTATTCGATTGATTGTAAAAGCGCTTTATTTTCTTCTCGGATTCTTACTTTTAATAAAATTAAGTTACAAACAGAAAATATTACAGTGGTAATATACGCATGAAACATAATAGGTATTACTAATAATTCAATTGTAACGATTATGTAATTTGGATGCTTGATATATTTATAAAGCCCACGTTTTACTAATTTTTCATTAGGTAAAATAATGATTTTTGTATTCCATCTTTCTCCTAATGTTGAAATAACCCATACTCTTGCTAATTGTAAAATGATAAAAACGATTATGAGAAAAGTAAAAAATCTAATTTCTAAATAATGAATGAAATAATTCTCAATTAGTATTGAAATAAAAAACATGCTATGTAAGATGATAAAAAATTTATAATGCTCTTGGCCAAATTCAAGTGCGCCCCGCTCTTTTAATTTCTTTTCATTATTCTTTGCTATACCTAGCTCAATCACTCTTTGTATGATGATGAATAAAAAAATAATCTTTAACATTAGCATTCTACCCACTTTAACAAAGATAACTCCGAACTAAATCCTGGTCCTAAAGCACAAAGAAGACCGTACTCATTCGTTTTTCCTAACTTCATAAACTCACTTAACACAAATAACACTGTACAAGATGACATATTTCCATATGATTTTAAAATATTTAAGGAAATTCCGATATTCGCTTCGGAAAGATCCAATGAATCGATATATGCATCCAATACTTTCTTTCCACCAGGATGAGCAATGAAATGAGTTATATCCCTTATTGTTAGTTCATTTTCCGTTAAAAAACTTGAAACAACTGGTTGTAACCAATTTTTAACGATTGATGGTATATCCCTTGAAAAGATGACAAATAACCCATCATTACGAACATCCCACCCCATTACGTCTAATGAATTTGGCATTAGAGTTGAATTAGTATGTTCAATAGACGGTAAAGATTTATGTATCGTTCGATTTTTCAAATCACTTTCATCGCCAATAACTAGAACCGCTGCTGCTCCATCAGCAAATAATGAAGTTCCTATTATATTACTTTTGGAAAGATCTTCTTTTTGAAATGTTAAACTACATAATTCAACTGCAACTAATAAAATATTTGACTTTGGATGGGCCTTACAATAATCAAATGCTCTAGAAATACCACTAGCACCACCAGCACACCCTAATCCCCATATGGGAATTCTTTTAATTGAAGCATTAAATGGCAGGATATTTGCGATATGAGCATCAATTGTAGGGGTTGAAATACCAGTTGAAGAGACAAAAATAATTCCATCAATTTTTTCATATTGTATTTCAGAAGATAGAAATTCATTACTTGTCAAACAATTTTTAATCGCTTCTATTGATAATTTAATTGAGATTTCAGTGTAGGCCTGATTTTTTTGCTCAAAGCTATGCTCTTCGCTATACCAAGAAAGCTCCTTAGAAATATATCGATTCTGAATCTCGCCATTTTGAAATACAGATAATAGGCGATCGATTGAAGGGTATCTTTTCAAAAAAAGCTCTCGAATAAAAGGCACTATATTTTCCTGATCGATTTTATATTTTGGTACAGCTTTCCCAACAGATAAAATTAAAGGCATAATTTCCCACTCCTTGTAGTCTTTACCTTTTGTATTAAATTGGAAAATTATTCTTTAATAGATGAAAAATGTTATAGTCGAAATAAAATGACATTTTAGCCTCGAAATAAAAAAAGACAATTCACTATTCATTCATGGACCATGAACAAATAATAAGAATTGTCTAAACGTTTCAAAGGAGTTTTCTTTCTGTTGTGCAGTTTTAGTATATCTCATTTTACTTGAATCTACATTCGCAATTATTTCCATTAAAATGCTTCTAACATACCCCCCACAACATTTCTATTTCACGCTTATGATTTATTTACTTCTTCTAACTCATACAATTTTGTATATTTTGATTCTAAATAATCAATAAAATATTTCACATTCAATTCTTCACCAGTAACATCCTTCAAAATTTGTTGTGGTTCCTTCATTGCACCATATTGATGAATATTCACTTTTAACCAATCAAGAATTGTTTGGAAATCATTCGTTTCAACTAATTCATTAAAATTTGGTAAATCTTTTTCCATTGTTGCTTTAATTTGAGCAGCATACATTGCACCTAATGCATAAGTTGGAAAGTATCCAAAAAGCCCCATTGACCAATGTACGTCCTGTAAAACACCTTCTCGATCAGTTTCAGGAATGATTCCTAGATACTCCTCCATTTTTTGATTCCAAGTTAAAGGAAGCTCTGAAACTTGAATTTTTCCATCTAATAAATCCTTCTCAATTTCGTAACGAATCATTACATGTAAAGGATAAGTTAATTCATCAGCTTCAATACGAATAAATGAAGGCTTACTATTATTTATCACTTTATAAAATTCATCTAGAGAAACATGATCTAACACTCCATTAAGTTGCTCTTTTAACTTTGGATAATTTGATTTCCAGAATTCATAGCTTTGTCCAATTATCTTTTCATATAAAAGTGACTGAGATTCATGAATACCTAACGACGCTCCTTGAGCGATCGGTAAACCTTCCAAATCTTTGGAAATGTTTTGCTCATATAGTGCATGACCACATTCATGAATTGTACTAAAAATGGCTTTTTCAAAATTATTTTCATGGTATTTCGTTGTTACTCGAACATCACCTAAATTAAGAGAAGTAGCAAAAGGATGTGGAGTTGGATCTAATCTTCCGGCATCAAAATTATAACCAAGAGATGTTAATAGATTTTCACATATTTCTTTTTGTTTTTGCGTCGAAACGAATGCTTTCATTTCTTCTTTTTCAAAGTTTTTCCCACTAGTCGATACAGCTTTAACAATCGGTACTAATTTATTTCTTACCTCTGAAAATACTTCATCCAGTTTGTTTACAGTCATTCCAGGTTCGTATTGATCTAAATATGTATCATATTTACAGTCTTTATATCCTAAATATTCAACGAACTTACGTTTATACTCAATTATTTCAGTTAAATAAGGTTCAAATTTAGCAAAATCATTTGCTTCCTTCGCTTCTGCCCAAACACTCTCAGAAATTGCTTGGCATTTAACAAAGGCTTCAAATTCATCAACTGGTATTTTCGTATTTTGATCGTACTGCTTTCTTAAGTATTTTACAGTTTTTTCAACTTCTAATGAACATTTACCTGCACTAATGGCTTCTTCCATTGTAATTAAATAATGAGCCATATCTTTAGATGTACTCATTTTAAAAACATCGGCTGATAATTGACTAATTACATTTGAACGCTGACTTACAGCATTTTTAGGTGCACCTGTTCGAAGATCCCAATATAAAACACTAATTGCTTCTTCAATGTTTAACATTTTTCTTACATAATCTAAAAACGAAGCCTCATAATCTTTTAAGCTCATCAAAACACCCACCTTTTAATATCAAATTTTAGAGTCAGCTAAATAGTAACACAAAAATAGTTGGATAAATAAGAATTATCTTACTTTTCAAATAAAATTTCTCGACAAAATGAATATTGTCTAAACACTTCGTAAATACTACTCAAGTCTTTTTAGTTCAACACGAATTTTTATTCCGAATATTCCTTGACAGGAATATTCCTCGTGAGGTATATTCAATTTATGAATTCGACTTTAATTGCTCTTGCAGAGCCGAACCGGTTACAGATTGTCGAACTCTTACGTGACGGTCCTCTATCAGTCGGTGAAATAGCTGAAAGCCTAGGACTTAAACAACCACAGGTTTCAAAGCATCTTCGCGTTCTAAGTGAAGCTGGGCTTGTCGAAGTTCAACCAATCGCCAATAAAAGAATTTATAAACTAAGACCCCAGCCGCTAAAAGAAATGGATTCGTGGATTAAGTCATTCCGACACGTCTGGGAACAGAGATTCGATCAATTGGACGATTATTTAAAAAAATTACAAGGCAAATAATCTTAGCTTATTCATTGCACACAATTTAATTAGTACTAACTATTATTGAAAGGAGAAGTACCTAGTTTTTTATGGAGGATCACTTTTTGCTTTTGCAGAAATTCGCAAAAAGGTGTTCAAGATTTTGGCGCTATTGAAGGTGGAAAACAGACATTAAGCCGCCTTACAGATATTTAGTCAATATAAAATAAAGGGAGGAATTATAAATGAGTAAAAATACGTTTAATGTAGATGAACAAGGATTAGTTTTAACAAGGGTTGTTGATGCGCCGCGTGAATTAGTATTCAAGGTTTGGTCAGAGGCAGAACATCTTAAAAACTGGTGGGGTCCAAAAGGCTTTGTAATGGATGTAACAACGTTAGAGTTTAGACCAGGAGGTAAATTCCACTATAAAATGGAATCACCAGAAGGCTTCGTAATGTGGGGATTATTTGTTTTTGGTGAAATTATTGAACCTGAGAAAATTGTATTTGTTAATTCATTCTCTGATCAAGAAGGTAATATGGTTCAAGCTCCATTCTTTGAAGTTTGGCCATTGGAAATTCAAAACACGTTAACTTTAGAAGAAAATGATGGTAAAACAACTATTACATTAAAAGGTTTTCCAATAAATGCTACTGATGAAGAAGTTGCAGCATTTATTGCAAATAAAGATTCTATGCAACAAGGCTTTACTGGTACATTTGACCAACTAGATGAATATTTAGCTAAAACATCATTATAAGATAATAGATAAATACCCTTTAAAGCTTAAAAATAGCTTTAAAGGGTATTTTTTAGTGCTATTAATAATAAACAACCTTCGTTTTAGCGATTAAATCATGCAATGTTTTCCGATCCTTTCGGAAGATAAAAAATAGATCAATTAGATACAAAATTCCGATTGCTTCTATAAATATTGGTAAATTTAGCTGACAAAAAAAAGCAAATATCGAGCGTAATGTCATTGTTTTGAGATCAACTAAGTCTTCTGTATCCCTCACAACCATAATACTAAATAATCTTTTTCCTATTGTTTGTCCATTCCAGATATAAGTAGGTACAACGACATTAAATAGGAAAATAAATAATAACGACCAAATTGAGTATAGAAACAGTTGCTTATTACTAAACATAAATAAATCTAACATGTCTTTACTTTCTACCCCAAGTATTAGTAACCCTAGTTTAGAAAATAAAAGATTTAATGAGCCATCAATCCAAGCTGCAAACAATCTTCTAATACGACTTGCCAGTTCGAAATCCATCTAGAACCTCATTCCACATTTTTATAAAAAAATGGATATTAATCGATATACTCTATTATACTTAGGGAATTTTGTTTTTGATTAGTGGTTTTTAACTATTGGGTTTAATTTTTTTATACAAGCTACATAATTAGCATTGTTCCAGTATATGGTGCTCCCTTTTCCCCGGGGCGAGACTCTTAAGCCTCCTCAGCAAGCCTGCACGGTCTTAAGCCTTCCCGTATATCCAACAGGAGTCGAGCATCCTTTCGTTCCAATCAACTTAAACATCTTAAAATGTTTATCATTAAAAACTTTAGAATAAACTAATTGAGGAAGTATAATATCTATAAATAAAAATCAGAAGAGCTATAAAGGGCCATAATACATGAAGAAAAAGAGGAGAAAAACTATGTTTTATTTTCAACGCACTAAAAAAGACCACAAAAAATAATCTGTGGTCTTTTTACTATTTTTTCATATTGGTTTAATATTAATTTTTGTTTGTTTAACTGCAACCGTTTTCAATAATTTCTGTAGTTCCCTTAAATCAGTGTCCAACTGATGACGAATCTTTACTACTTCTTGATGATTGTCATTATTTTGATTTTGAGCTTCTTGCAACTTGATTCGTTTTTCTTCAATATTTCGTTCTAAAGATCTGGCTGTTCTAAAAAACATTCAAATTACCTCCTTTTCAAAAAAAGTATGAACACGCTTTCATTTTTATCTATAATACTATAAAAAAATGTCTTAAGACTTTCTAAATGTGAATATTTTTTGAACTTAATTTCAGTTATTTTAGATCTTCAATATTTCACCTAATTAAATTCAACTCTTCTTAATTAACAATCGTGAACACGCTTTCATTTTTATCTATAATACTATAAAAAAGTAATTTATTAAATATCTAAATGTGTCTATTCTTTGAATTTATTAAAAAAACATAAAAAAAATAATAACTTGGTATTAATCATTTCTTTATATATTCTTTAATATTGAGTATGGGGAGGTTCTTAACAACCTCCATCCACACGAATTAGATTATACTAAGTTATACAATTTTGAGTATTTGTCTTCTAAGTAATCAATAAAATATTTTACATTTAGATCTTCACCTGTAACATCTACTAATATTTCTTTCGGTTCTTTTAGTTTTCCAAATTGGTGAATATTAAGGGTTAGCCAATTAACAATTTGATGAATCTCGCCGCTTTTTAAAATCGTTTCATAATCGCTTAAATCTTGTTTCATTTTATGCTTAAACTGTGCTGCATACATCGCACCTAATGCATACGAAGGGAAATAACCAAAATCTCCACCTGCCCAGTGAACATCTTGAAGAACGCCTTCTCGATCGTTTGATGGAACGACACCTAAGTATTCTTCCATTTTATCGTTCCATACTTTTGGCAAATCCTTTACTTGTAAATCACCATCAAACAGTTCTTTTTCAATTTCATATCGGACCATTATATGCAATGGGTATGTACATTCATCCGCTTCAATTCGAATTAATGAAGGCTCACTATGATTTATTGCTTTATAAAATTCTTCTACCGATAAATTTTTAAAATACTCACCAGTTTTTGCAATTAAATTTTCATACTGAGCTTCCCAAAACTCTTTACTTCTTCCAATCATATTTTCAAAGAACAGTGATTGAGACTCGTGAATCCCCATCGATGCACCTTCACATAATGGTGTCCCAATTAAATTCGATGATAAATTTTGCTCATATAGTGCATGTCCACATTCGTGAATGGTTCCAAAAAGCGCACTCATAAAATTATCTTCAATATATTTCGTTGTTACACGAACATCACCAGGATTTAATGTAATTTGAAATGGATGTACTGTTTCATCTAAACGACCTGAATCGAAATTATACCCTAATTTTACAAGTATATCTTCACTAACTTCTTTTTGAAGATCTATAGTGATCGGTTGTGACAATTCTTTGCGAATTAGTTTTTTAGTTTGCGAATTTGAAATTTTCGCTACTAATGGTACAAGACTTTCTCTTACTTTACCAAAAACTTCATCAAGCTTTCCAGTTGTCATACCTGGCTCGTAAAAGCTTAATAAAGTATCATATTTCTTTTCTTTGTAACCCCAATATTCAATGAATTGTTTTTTCATCGCTACAATTTTTTCTAAATATGGTTGGAACTTACTAAAGTCACCTTCATTTTTAGCGTCTTCCCAAGCATTTTCACTTAATGAACAAAGCTTTACATATTCTGCATATTCATTTTTAGGGATTTTACAGTTTAAATCATAATTTTTTCTACATTCCTTAACAGATTTTTCAATGATTTCATTTAAGCTTCCTGTGCCTATTTCTTTTTCCAATAAATTTAAATAGTTTTCCATTGTATCTGATGTTGTCATTTCAAATACTTCTGCAGAAAGCTGACTGATGACATTTGATCTTTGTTCAGCTCCATTTTTAGGCGCACCCGTTCTTAGGTCCCAATACATCACATTAATTGCTTCATTATAATTTTCGATCTTCTTTAAATAGTCAGTAAATTCTTCTTGTATTTTATTAATTTCCATATTTACCCCTCATTTCTAAATTTTAGGATGTTAATTTCATTCTATCATAACTTTTATATTGAATTCATATTAAGCTTAAAAAGCATTTTATTATCAGAAATCATATGATTAAGTTTAGATAAAAGACATAATTAATAAAAATATTGTACAATACAGCAAGGTGATGTTATGAAAATATTATTATTAGGAGCAACCGGAAGAGTCGGATCTTTTTTAGTGGATTTATTATTAGAAGCTAAGTGTGAAGTAATTGCTTTAGTAAGAGATGAACAAAAAATAACGATTAAACATGAAGCACTTACCGTTTTAAAAGGAAATACACTAAATGAAAAAGATTTAAATTTAGCTTTAGAAAACATAGATGGAGTAATTTCTGCCTTAAATACTGGAGGTGAAAATATTTTATCGAAAACAATGGGTGTACTTATCCCTCTTCTTGAAAAGAAAAAAATAGATAGGATTGTTACAATTGGAACTGCAGGTATTTTACAATCAAGAGTTAATCCAACAATTTTACGTTATAAAAGCTCTGAATCAAAACGAAAATCAACAACTGCAGCAACCGATCATGAACAAGCTTATAACTTATTAAATGAAAGTCAGTTAAATTGGACGATTGTTTGTCCTACTTACTTACCAGATGGTCCAATCACTAAAAATATTCATGCTGAAAAGGATTATTTACCAATTGATGGCCAACGTATTACGACTGGAGATACAGCTTTTTTCGCGTTTAAAGAATTTTTCGAATGCAAATTTAGTAAATCTAGAGTAGGAATTTGTAATTAAAAAAAGCTAGCTCTCGCTAGCTTTTTAACTATCTTCAGAATGAATATCAGACTGATTATGATGGATTTACAGGTAAACTGTTTAAGATTTTTTCTTTCGTTTCATTATTTAAATCATTCTCAATAAATAAAACGATTTTCCCTTTATCTTCATGACTACGGATTAGTCGTCCAATTCCTTGGCGTAATCTTAATAACATATACGGCTCATCAATTTCGAGGTAAGGATTTTGTGAATTTTGACGTTTTGATTGGAATACTGGATCATTTGGCGGGAATGGTAGTGCATGAATAATCACTTGACTTAGTGACATTCCTTGAATATCTAATCCTTCCCATAAATGAACAGCACATAAAGACGCGTTGATATCTTCTTGGAACTTTTGTACAATCGAACTAATTTCTTCTTCACCTTCAAAGTATAAATTGAAGTCCAAATTTTCTTTTTCAACTTGCAGTTTAAATTTTTTCATTTCTTTAGTTGAATTGAAGAGAATTAATGTACTTCCGTTATTACCCTTTAACTTCTCAATAATCTTTTCATTTTTTTCCTCAATTTTGGTTGGGTCAATTTGATTCAACTCTATTTTCATTTGTTCATCATAATCAAACGGAGAATTGACCGAAAATGATAAGTAATCTTTTATCCCTAAACTACCTGCGATATAATCAAAAGAACTATTTTGAGAAAGAGTTGCAGATGAAAATACAATCGGCATTTTTTGATTAAATACTTTTTCTTGTAAAAGCTCATTTACAGCCTTTGGCATGATGACTAATGTTAATTCTTTTTGATTATACTCAATCCATTGAATCGCTGTAATTTCATTAATAAATAAATTTAAGCAACGCTCAACATCATCTAAATGTTCATCAACAATATTTAACTGATATTCATCAATCGTATACATTTCACTTTCAAAAACTAACTCATCACCAATGCTACTAATTTGAGACTTTAATCTCCTTGCTAACTTAATTAATCTTTCATTCATATTCAGTTTATAACGTCTAGAACCTTCAACTTCTTCGGTATTATTATCTAATTCATAAAAGAATTGATCGTACGTTTCTAACGTATCTTCTAGTAACTGTTGGAAGCTTTCACGCGTACCTGATTGCATTAAAAATGATAAAAATGTATTTAATGTCTCTTGTTGTAGACGATAAGTTAACGATTTTTGACTTGCAAATTCAAGTAAATGTCCTTCATCAAATACTACACAGCTTGGATTAGGAAGTAATGGCAATTGCCCTTCACGTTTTCTTGATTCTACCGTCCAAATATGTTCCATATAAAATTCTTGTGAGCATACAATTAGGTCAGTTGCTTTACGATAATGTTCTCTCGATAGAGTTTGTCCACATCTATGTCTTTGTTCACAAGTAGAACAATCCTGGAAATAATCATATGAAATTGTATCCCACTCTTCATCAGTTAAGTCCTTATACTCAGTACGATCTCCATATGGAGTAAACTTTTGGAGTGTTCCATAATCATTTACAAAGCTTGGTAAATTTTCATAAACCCCTAAAACAGCATCCGATACATCAATTTCTGAACGTTGTAAATCTAATTTTTTTAAACATAAATAATTTGTAGTTGATTTTGCTAATCTAACATCAATTGACAAATTTAAAGCATTCGATAATTTTTCAATGTCCCCATTTTTCTTTACTAGCTGTTCGATTAAGGATTCATCAGCACATGCGATAATAGCTGGCTTACCTGTATATCTTGCATAGCATAAACAATATAGCAAATAGACAAATGTTTTACCTGTACCAACACCTGCTTCAGCAAAAATAACTTTCTTTTCTTTAAATGCTCTTTCAACCTGATAAGCCATAAAGATTTGCTCATCTCTTAGTTCATAGCCTGCATCTGGTAATAAATCGTAAAAAACGTCCCCAATCCATTCCCCTAGCTTTTCAATAAATTGGTCTTGCTTTCCTACCTCAAAAGGTAATTTAGTTGAATGACTCATTGCTACCCCCAAAATGTAAATTAAAAAGAAAAAGTCCTCTTTTGAGAACTTTAATTTTGCAAATTTATTCGATCCATTATATTATTTAAAAATTGTCTCTACCCGCTATCATACAAAAAATGTGTGGGAAAGGCAAGGGAAATAAGGCATGGTCCCCTAAAGACTAAGGGAAATGTTTATTTGAAACGAAATAAATTAGCTTTTCAATCTTATAGCTCATTTATCTCCTTCTAGATCACTTTACCAGCCTTTTGCTTGCTTGATCATTTCTTCTATAATCATTTGAGATTTTAATGCTTCCTCTCCATTAATCGATGGATTTTCATCAGAGTAAATGCAATTAATAAAATGGTTGATACAATCTTCAAAACCTCTTTGTTTTAATGTTGTGTCCCAAGATGATGAAAACGAATTATTTATAGAGTTATTTTTTTCGACTTCGAAGTTGTTCATATTTTTTACTCTTATAATCGAACCTTCAGTAATTAATTCTAAGCGCTCAAGATTTGTTCCTGCCATTCGGTGCATTACTGAATTTATAGTAGTTCCTTTTAACGATTCATATTGGTGAGTAGCATACTCTAATTGATTAGTATGAGTAAGTTGCACTCTACCATTAATTAAGTTAACTTCTCCATCTGCAAACCATCTAACGGTATCAACTAAATGTAAATAATCATCCAGCATCGTAAACTCGAATGAATTAGATCCAATTTTATTCTCACGATGTTTTTCAAATCTGATCACCGCTATATTCTTTGCCTGTTCTTTTGCCTGCACATACATTGGACAGAATCGGCGGTTGAACCCAACCATAAGTTTTCGATTTAGTTTAATACTTAATTCAGTTAATTTTTCTGACTCTAGCAATGTAGCTGCTAGCGGTTTATCAACATATACATCTTTACCTTTATTTAATAAAAACGATACAACTTCAAAATGTGAACTAGTTGCACTATGTACAAATACTGCGTCACTTTGTTCTGCGAGTAACTCCAAACTTTCAAAATCTTGAATTCGGTATTGGGAACATATTTTCTTACGTTTTTCTTTACTTGGTGAAAATGCACCGACAAAATCCCAGTTTTCTTCTTTTGTAAGAATCGGCAGATATGCTTTTTGTGCAATATTGCCTAATCCTACCATTCCAATACGTAGTTTTTTCATTTTTGATCAGTCCTTTTAATTGGTTTATTTTTCTAGATTTATTGTAACAAATTACCTTTCTTCATTTAAAAGAAAATGATTATATTTCAATCTAATCTAATGGCAATAACATTCGAATTATCGGGAAATCTATAAACTAATGATAAAAATGGTAGTTTGGAGGTGTTTATTTGTACTTATATTCTTTAATTCAGACTAATTTTGATACAAATGATGATATAAGTGTTGTAAGAGACCTTTATTTACTTCAGCATGAAAAGAGTTTCTCTAATGATGAATTCCATGATCTAGTCACTCAATATAAAAGTACTGCAGAAACGAATTGGCATGTTGCACATTTACTTGAAAAAAATCATGGATTTAGAATTGTACCTGCAATAAATTTATAATGCTAACAAAACGGATTCAATTTATGTTCAAGTTTTGTTCGTAAAAAATTGAACGAAATACGTTATTATAAATAAAAGGTGCCCCAATCGTCTGAATAGACATTGGGAACACCCTTTTAACCTTTTTACTCTTCGATTCTTCTTGGAGGTCTTTTTCCAAAGTATTGATAATAGTCAGTTTTAATGAAACCATTAAATAATTTACGTTTTTTTGTTGCTGGTTTACCGTAAAATTGTTCAAATCCTTCATGACTAGTAAGTAGATAAACTGACCATGTATCTAATTTTGTAAAAACGCTCCCCATATCTGAATATAACTTTTCAACGTAAGGTCGATCGTTTAATCGCTCACCATATGGTGGGTTGGTAACAACATACCCATACTCAGATTTAGTAGTAAAGTCTTTTACTTGCATTTGTTTAAAAGCAATTGAATCTGATAATCCAACTTCATCAGCATTCGCTTTTGAAACATTAATCATTCGATGATCTATATCTGAGCCGATTATTTCAAGTTTTTGATCATAATTTGCTAAGTCTTCTGCTTCTTGTCTTGCTTCATTCCATCTTTTTTTACCGATCCAATGCCAATCTTCAGATGCAAAGCTTCTAAACGATCCAGGAGCAATATTATGTCCAATTAATGCAGCCTCAATTGGAATAGTACCTGATCCACAAAATGGATCAACAAAAGGTAAATCAGCATTCCAATTCGTTAGTAATACTAATGAAGCCGCAAGTGTTTCTTTTAATGGTGCTTCACCTTGGTCTACACGATATCCTCTTTTATGTAAGCCTTCACGACCAGTAGTATCAATCGTTAATGTTACGATATCCTTTAAAATAGAAACTTCCACTCGAAATAATGGACCATCTTCAATTAACATCCCTTGGATATTTTGGATTGTTTTTAATTTATCAACAATTGCTTTTTTAACGATTGCTTGGCAATCTGATACTGAAAATAATTTTGATTTATGCGATTTTCCTGATACAGGAAATTGACCGTTTCTTGGTATAAACATATGCCAAGGTAAGGCTTTTGTTTTTTCAAATAATTCATCAAATGAGGTTGCCTTAAATTCTCCTACACGTAGTTTCACTCGGTCAGCTGTTCTAAGCCACAAATTCGCTTTCACAATTCCAGCTTCGTCTGCTTTAAATAATACTCGACCATTTTCAACTACTACATCTTCAAATCCTAGGCTTTTTATTTCTCTAGCGACTAGAGCTTCGATCCCCATTGCAGCAGTAGCAATTAATGTATATTTCGCCAATTTAACCACCTATCTCATTCAAATTAAGAATGAACTTTTCTTTTCATATTTTCATTTTGATTCCTATTTTCATTATGAACAATTTACGTCGAAATTACAAAAAACTCTCCATAGAATGAAGAGTTTTTAAACAGTTTCATCATTTCATATGTTCTGTAAGCCATGTTCTGTACCATTCGTACTACAAACGGCTCTCGCCTCGTACTACTAGGTGGTAATCATCTATCTACAGAATAATCTGTCCCTTTCTCTGTTCAATTCCTTTGAAAGGATTCCCCTACCATAATTTGGGTTTCTCACTCGTGGGGTTTACCGCGTTCCACTCCTCTCATTTCTTCGAGGACTACGTCACTGTGGCACTTTAAAGGTAGTAGAACCATATCCATAAAGGACTTAGGTCCGTTCCCTGCCGTTAGCTGATTACACAGCTACCCTATCTTATGACTTCGATAGGCACGAACACTACAGCCATCGCAGGACTGTGCGAGCATGGACTTTCCTCAACAACGTCAAGCGTTGCAGCGATTACCCGAACATATTGAAACGAACATTTATTAGTATAGTAAATTATACTTAAGTTTGCAATGCTTTCTTAAAATATAAATTAAGTTAAAATTATTCGAATAGTTTACTACCAAAAACATGCTTCTCTAAATTTGATAATCTTTTTAGAACATCAGTATTCGTATTATTAAAAGGTGAAGGTGGAGGTGTAGCTGTGTTCTTTTGGTCCTCCAACAATTTTTTATACTTTGCATTTTCTTGTTGTAGGGCTACGATTTGATTTTGAAACGATTCATAATCTTTAATGATACTGTCTAAGTACTGATCCACTTCCTCTTGATTATATCCTCGCATTGAAACTTTAAACTCTTTATTTAGGATATCTTTTATACTTAGTTTTATTTTTGTTGATTCCATGTGTGTCACCCCAAAACATTTAGAAATATTTACCTTCTATTTTTTCAAACTCTTCATAAATTGTCAATTATCTATTCTATATTTCCCTATATTTATTGTCATCATTCTCAAATGTCTCTTCTGCAATCACTTGTAAATCGTCAAATGTGATGATTTCTACAGGATAATTAAATAGTTCATTTTTCTTGTTTGCTAAATCATATAAATATCTAGGACTGCCTTCTTTTTCATTGTCGTAAAATAAAATACATCCGTCACTTTTACTAACTAAAAATTCATTTTTTGCTTTTAACTGTATTGGAGATTCGTACGGTTTTCTTGAGATTGAGTCGACGTGATCTGCCCCAATTAAGATTTCATTATAATATTCTTTATTTGCTTCATTCCAATTTTTCTCTTGATCCTCGTATGGTGTAAAAATACCTAACTTTAAATCGGGATAATCAAGCTGAAGTTCGAATACTACTTCTGCGGCCCAAAGTTCAGTACCCATTTGACCTGAAATAATAATCCATTCTAGTTCATCTATAAATAAAAGTATTTTATTTTTTAAAGCTTTTTTTATGTATTTAACTGCATCATGTTTATTCGAAAAAATCCCTAATTCAAATGATTTATAACCGGATATAAGTAGTATCTTCATATTACCTCATAATAATAATAAATTAGGAAGAACTAAAAGTTCTTCCACAAATTAAATTTTATTTTATTAAATACTCTGCTTTATTTCAAATATTTAGTAACAAACAAATATGGTAAGTATATTTATCTCGCAAAAATCATTTATTTAAATAATATTCAAATGTAGAAATTCATATTGAGGGAATCTAATATTTAACTTTGCATGGTAGTCATAAGCTTAGTGGAAATCAACTATTAAGACCAATTTAAGATCCATATTTGAATATTTGATTTCTGCTCATAGAGGATATTTTATTCCCTTTAGATTAGTTATTGTGATAGGAATATTATTGATAAAATTTTTTCGTCGAAATTTTACTTATGATAAAATTACATATAAAGCTTGTTTAAAACTCGTAAAAATAATTAGTGTTAATGTAATTGTGAAAAAAAATAAAAAAAGTATTTTGTTCAAAATTATCCTCTCCAATATCCTAAATATACTTTAATGTCAACTTTTTTATTTTATTAGGTTTGAACATATTTCACAACAATAAAATTAATAATGATTAAAAGTTTAAATATTCTGATTTTTGCGAGTATACACAATGATTGCCGAAAGCATTTTATTCCTTTAAAATGAGTTATGAAATCGTTTTAAATATAGATAATTAATGCAATTCAAGGAGTAAAAAATGATTAACAAAAATTCCCCAATACCAATTTATCATCAATTATTAGAATACATAAAATGTAAAATCGCTTCAGGTGAATACCCTTCTGATGAATTGATCCCATCAGAAAGAGAGTTTTCTGAGAAATTCCAAATATCTCGTATGACCGTTCGACAAGCATTGAATAATTTAGTTCAAGAAGGAATTGTTTATAGACAAAAAGGTAAAGGTACATTTGTTAGTCGTCAAAAAGTTGAAAAAAAAATTAGCAGATTAAATAGTTACACTGAAGAAATGATTGAGAGAGGTTTAAAACCTAGTAGTAGATTAGTTCAGTTTGATATTTTAAATTCTGATAAAGCATTATCCAATATACTAAAGATAAAAGAAAACGATCCTATTTATTTTATCAAGCGGGTCCGTTTAGCAGACTCTATTCCTATGTCGATTGAAAGTATCCATGTGTCATGCGATATTGCTCCAAACCTAAATCAAAGTGTTTTAGAAAAATCATTCTTTGATTATGTAAATGCCAATATTCCAGATCCTATTCAATATGCTGATCAATCGATTCAAGCTAGAATGCCTTCTGAAGAAGAAGCGCAATTATTAGAAATTCCGCCGAATTGTCCCGTATTAGAAATATATCGAACAACATATTTAAGAAGTGGCAAAGTTTTAGAGTACGAACTGACTGTATATAGAGCAGACCGCTATAAGCTTGTACATTCTTTATCTAGAAATGATTAATAGTATTAGGTACATTCTTTATACGATATTAAAAAAGCCAGGAGAGATCCTGGCTTTTTTATTTGAATAAAACCCCTATTTGTTTGAATAGTCCACCTACTTGATTCATCGTATTCATCATTTGACCCGCAGTAGACATCATTTTGGGGACATCGTATGAACCTGAACCATTTTTAAATTGATTTAATATTGATGAAAACTGAAAAGATTGACCATTATTATTTTGCTGGTTTAATTTTTTTGGTTGAGTTGGATAAGGTGTACTAGGCGCAAACATAGGTGGGGTTGTAAATGGACCTTGTTGTAACATTTGAGCATGTTGAGGTTGCATTGAATACTGGTGATTTTGAGGGCTGCTTAAATAATTCGTTTGATTACCAAATTGTGAAGGATACATTTGCATATATGGATATTGGTTTTGCATCATACCGTAATAATTGGGATCGTATTGATACCCTTGGTTATATGAACCAGTAGGATGCTGCATTGAAAAGTGTTGTGCTGCTGCATGCTGCATTTGACCTTGATCATACATACCTGTTTGTATTGATGGTCCCCCATAAGGTGATGGATCAATCATCTGTGATTGTTGGAATGATTGTGTTTGTTGAACTGGTTGTGTTAGTTGAGTGGATTGTGCTTGTTGTGTCTGTTGTGTTTGAACTGGCGGTTGTAGTGTATTCATAGTCGGGTTTTGGGAAAAAGGTTGAATTGTATTTCCATAGTAACGCTGATCTTCATTAGATATTTGATTCATTTCTGGAAAATTAAAATTCTCATCAATCATTTGATTTTGCTTTCTAAACCATTCAAAGCTGTTATCTGAATGATTTGGAGGAAACATTTGAGATTTCATATTCTCACATCCATTATAAGTTTTCTCATTTATAAATATGTTACAAATGCCTATTCTGTTACTTCTATTATCATATGCGCTATTTGTCATAATATGTCGGAAGTTTAAATTTTTAAAAAAATTTAAATTTTAAATATTTATGGTACATTTTATTTAGTTATACAAGTTGTTAATTAAATTTTAATGTTGGAGGGGTAATAATGACTTTACAAGAATTAAAGAGCAAGTTTATTTCATCAAAAAGTTTCGAACCAACTGACTTTAATCAATTAATGGACTTTTTACAACAAAATTACCTAAATGGTGAGGTTACTATTCAACATTACAGAGAATTAGTTAAAGAACTTGAACTATTTGGCGCTTGTAAGCCAATTTAGTAATCGGGAAAATAATATTATAAGAAATAAAGCGATACACATTTACTAAATGTAAAAGTGTATCGCTTTATTTAATTCAATTATTCTCTTATCCCTTCATACAAAACAAATATGTTTTCTTATATATATTTATTAAATGTTAAATGCTAATTGTCTTCCTAAAAATGGTGTTGAGATCCAACTACCACCCTCTTTTGCTTGACTTACTTTCTTTTCAAAATGATGAAGATGCACTGTTGTTGACTGGATCTTATTTAAAAGTACATTCTTTTCTTCGTCACATTTTTGATCAATTCTTAAAGCTAAGGAGTGCTCAATAAATTCAACCTCATTTAAAAATTCATCAATTGCTCGAAAAAAATCATCTCTTTGAATTAACTCCATACAGTTCAACTCCTCTTCCTAATTTTCTAAATTTTCTTTACAAAATAAATTCAACAACAGTTCATCAACTTCCTTCCCTAGTGACAAAACTAGAACTATTTCGCTAAACAAAGTGAATAAAGGTATTTTCATCTATAATTTCGACAAAAAAACTTGTAACGTAGAACAGAATTGGGAAAGTTATATTACATGGAGGTGTTTCAAATGGCAAAAAACAAAAATGAAAAAAAGAAAAAACAAGAAAAAAGTAAAAGTCAACAAACTGGAAATCCAAAATTAGATGGACCTAATTTCCCTGCTACATAAAAATTGGGAACCACTCGATATTGATTGACATTTTTACTATTGAAAAATCGGTTTAAACGAAAAAAGCTAGCATTTGTGTGCTAGCTTTTTACTTAGTGTTGAAAATATAAAACGGTACATTAGGATACAAAATGTTCGCTAGTTAATTGACAAGACTGTTAGGCATGCATTACGTACTAGCATCTTTATTGAAAGATTGATTTCAATTTTAACAATGAACCAAGCAACTCTTGCTTTATTAAAAAAGATTGCTTAAAACTATCTCCATTAATAACCTCCTCATATTCATACCATTCATTTAAAATTTTACTATTTGTATACCAATCATCCTCTTTAGTTCGTGTATGAGGAATTATTGGATAAACATCTCTTAATTTCGGATTATTTGAACTTGAAATTCCAACTAACCCTTCATAATCACTTCTACTACCTGTGTGAATAGTTTGCATAGCAAAATCGATAAATTCATTGTGTAAATCCTCATGAAATAAAATTGAATATAATTGTTTACCGATTTGAATCCTTTTTGTTAAATCTTCAAATTGGTAAACACCAAGTCCATATAATTCACCATTTCTTGTCGGAAAAATAACATAACTAAGTTTTAATTGTTCTTGAAGTTTAAATGCTAAAGAATTAAAAACTTCACTTTTAAAAAATTTATTTTGAATGACTGGTCTTTCAATCATATTTTGTTCGTTAATGATTAATGAATAAACTAGTCTTTTCTTATCACGATCCGTCCAATATTTCTCCCATTCAATTTCCATAAAACTAGATACTGAAAAATATTTCAATAAATAAAATAATGGCTTATTTTTCACTTTTGAATATTCAAATAGAAGTAACTGTGGAAATGCATCTAAAAAAATAATCCAATTTGCCCGTTCATACGTCATAAAAAGCTGTTTTCTTTGTTTTACACTTAGTCCATTAACGAATACTTGGTTTTCCAAATCTGTCATATTGTAGCCTGCATTACGTGAGACCATACTTGCAAGAAAAGACCACTCTATTTCACATTGCCTTAAAAAATATTCTTGGTATGCAGTCGTTCTAGAAATATTATCTGCATTATATTTAACTGTTTCTTTCTTTATTAAATCAATAAGTTTTGCTTCTTCCTGTGATAAATTGTGATCTTCTCTTCTTTTTTCTATGAAACCTTTCCAGCTTTCATGGTTTGCATTCATTGACTCACCCCAAGCAATCTGGTATTTTTTTACACGAACATCTGTTTTAGTGCTATAATACAAATTGTATGTAAATTAAGGTGGAGTTGGTTTTATGACAATAAGTTACCCAAATCGAAGAAATAATGTAGTTCAAAAAAGTCAAAAAAATAACGAAATACAAGTTAAATCAAATAATACTTATAGTAATCGCGGAATGTCCCTTGAAGATGATTTAAATGCTACTAATACGTATTATTTATCAAATAACATCGCAAACATACATAAAAAACCAACACCTGTACAAATCGTAAAAGTAGACTATCCAAAAAGAAGTGCTGCAGTTATTAGAGAAGCCTATTTTAAGCAACCATCAACTACCGACTATAATGGCATCTATAAAGGGAAGTATATTGATTTTGAGGCTAAGGAAACCAATAATAAGACTAGTTTTCCTTTACAAAATTTCCATTTACACCAAATAGAGCATATAGAAAATGTACTGAATCACGGTGGAATTTCGTTTGTCATATTAAAATTTTCATTATATAATGAAATTTATTTTATGAAAGCAACTGATATTCTTACCTTTTGGAAAAGGCAAACAGATGGTGGAAGAAAATCAATTTCTAGAGAAGAATGCAAAGAGTATGGAACGTTACTTAAACCAAGTTATCCAATTATTGTTCCTTACTTAAAATGTATTGATGAACTTTTTGTAATTTAATATTTTAATAATTTCATTAAGTTCATTTGAAAGGCAGGAGAAACAAAAAATGGCAAAAGAGTATAGTTCAAGACAAGAACGAAAACAAATGGAAATGGAAAAGCCTTCAAATGTCAAACCAAAAAAACGTGAAGGTTTATGGAAAAAGATTACTTTATCAATATTAACTTTAGCTGTACTTTGTATTCTTGGGGGAGTTGGAACTTTCTATTATTTAGTAAGTGATGCCCCTAAACTTGATGAATCAAAGCTTAAAGTACCTTTATCGTCTACGATTCTAGATAAAAATGGGAATGTTATTGCAGAACTAGGAACTGAACAAAGAACAAAAGTTTCATATAACGAGATTCCTAAAGTAGTAGAAGATGCATTTATTGCTACTGAGGACGTCCGTTTTTATAAGCATAAAGGTGTTGATATTCGCCGTGTACTTGGCGCAGTTTTAGCTAATATTACTGGTGGATTTGGATCACAAGGTGGTAGTACGATTACTCAACAAGTTGTCAAAAACTCATTCTTGTCTCCACAAAAAACAATTAAACGTAAAGTCCAAGAATGGTATTTATCATTCCAGCTTGAACAAAAATATTCTAAACAACAAATTTTAGAAATGTATTTAAATAAAGTTTACTTCTCAAATGGTTTAAAAGGCCGAGGAGTTTATGGTGTAGCAAAAGCAAGTGAAACATATTTTAGTAAAGATTTATCGAAAATTACATTACCTGAAGCAGCTACACTTGCTGGTATGGTACAAAGTCCAAATAATTACAATCCAGCAAAACATCCAGCTGAATCAGAAGCAAGAAGAAATGTTGTATTAAGCCAGATGAAAAAATATGGATATATAACGAATGAACAATATGCTAAAGCGAAAGCAATTCCAGAGAAATCATTAGTTAAAATTCATGAAAGTGGCCAAACAAAGTATCAGGCATTCATTGATGTCGTTATGGATGAAGTGAAAAAATACGGTGATGCAGATATAAATACAGATGGATTAACTATTGAAACAACTTTAGATCCAAAAGCACAAGATAAAGCAGATGAAATTATTAATCGTGGATCTGATTTTTATCCAAGTGATGATTTCCAAACTGGTTTTGTATTAACAGACACTAAAACAGGTGAAATTAAAGCTGTTGGTGCTGGAAGAAACACAACAAGTGGTGGTCTAAATTTTGCAACAGATATTAAAAGACAACCTGGATCAACTATTAAACCGATCCTAGACTACGGTCCTGCGATACAATATTTAAAATGGTCTACTAATCATCAACTTGTTGATGAGCCATATCAATATTCTGATGGGACGCCTATTCGAAACGCTGATAAATCATATAAAGGTAAATTATCGATTCGTAAAGCGTTAATCGGTTCACGAAATATTCCTGCACTAAAAACAATGCAGCAAGTTGGATTAGATAAATCACGTGAATTTGGTAACGGACTTGGATTTAACTTCCAAAAGGACAGTTTTTATGAGTCTCATGCAATCGGTGGGTTTACAGGAGTATCTGCAATGGATATGGCAGGTGCATATGCAGCCTTCGGTAATGGCGGTGTATATATAAAACCACATGCTGTTACAAAAATTATCTATCAAGATAAAACTGAAAAAGTATTAGCTCCTGAACCGAAACAAGCGATGAGCGATTACACTGCATATATGATTACAGATATGCTACGTGACGTTGTTAAGGCTCCAGGCGGTACGGGTGGTAGAGCTAATGTACCTGGACTTGATATGGCAGGTAAAACTGGTACTACAAACTACCCACAAGAGGTAAAAGACAAATATGGCTTCCCTTCAAATGCAACTCGAGATAGTTGGTTTGTTGGTTATACTCCAGATGTAACTATTTCGGTATGGACTGGATATGAGAAAAATAAACAAGGTCATTATTTAAGTAAAACATCAACAAATATAGCTAAATATATTGCTAGAGATATGTTAGCAGCAACAGCTGATCGTTCATCTGAGTTCCATAAACCAAGTTCAGTTGTAAATGTACAAAACGAATTATATATTAGAGGCGAAAAAATGGATGATCTACCAACGCCAGATACATTAGATCCAGCTAAAGGTGTTACAGCGAAATATGATGAAAAAACTAGCAGTGTTTCGTTAAATTGGCAGTATCCTTCTAACTTACTTGCTTCTACTACTTTTGAAGTAAACTATGATATTAACGGTGTTAAAGGCCAAACTCAAAAAGTTAATGGTACATCAGCAAAAATTAATGGGATCGTAGCTGGAAACAAAGTAAAAATTACGATCGTGGCAACTAATGGCGAAACTAAGAGTGCTGCGGTTACTGTTACAGTCGATTTAACTACAACCCAAGAGCCTACTACCCCTACTACCCCACCAGCTGATAATAATGGCAATGGTAACGGTAATGGTAACGGTAATGGTAATGGTAACGGTAACGGTAACGGTAACGGTAACGGTAACGGTAACGGTAACGGTAACGGTAATGGTAATGGTAATGGTGACGGCACGGGCACTGGAAATGGTGACGGCACGGGCACTGGAAATGGTGACGGCACGGGCACTGGAAATGGTGACGGCACGGGTACTGGAAACGGTGACGGTACGGGTACTGGAAACGGTGACGGTACGGGCACGGGTACTGGTGATGGTGGCGGAGCTGGAGATGGTAATACAAATCCAACTACACCTCCTACTACACCTGATCCAACTAAACCAACTAAACCATCAAAACCAACTAATACGAATCCAACTTCGTATAACTCAGATTCTTATTCAAATAATCGATTTAATAAGTTGGAACGTAATATTATTGCATAAATTAAAAACCTCCTCGTTTTTTGAGGAGGTTTTTCTATGTAATTAATCTAAAACATTTTAGCCTACTAATATCAATTTACTCTAAATCTAAAAACCTCCTCATCTTGAGGAGGTTATTTTTTGCTTATAATAAAGCTTTTCTAACTCTGTATATAAGCCAGAAAGTTGAATGAATGAGTGATAGTGATCTGGTTGATTTAATACAAAACTAATACGCTCGTCTAAATTGATTGGCTTAATCTTTAATTTATCTAACTCAAGTAATAAATTATTTAAATTAAGCAGCATTTGGCCATTTATCCATGTAAGAATTGAAATAAAATTAGCTAAGCCTCTTATCATCGGCTCACACGCAAGTTTTCGATTACGTTGTTTAAAGTAGTTAGAAATGTGTTCAGATTCCTCTTTCCATCCATTAATCATCTCTTTAATAATTTCATCACTTTCATTCGGGATGTTAGTGCTCTTATTAACTAGAATCTGCTTGCTTTCATAAAAAAACGGTTTATTTTTAATTTTAATTTCTTCATTGATTATTTGTTCATTAGCATTGTCTTTATAAAATGGAGCAATGATAAAATCCTTATAAATACTATTTGTCATCTACTTTCTTCACTTTCATTCGTTTTTTTCCTTCTCTACACATGTCAAGTAAAGGACATACCTCACAACTCGGCCTTTGAGCTTTACAATGGTATCTACCAAAAAATATGAGTCGATGATGAGTTACTCCCCAGTCTTCGATCGGAACTTTTTTCATTAATGTCTCTTCTACTTCTAAAACAGAATCTTTCCAACGGCATATAGCTAATCTTTTTGAAACTCTCTCAACATGAGTATCTACTGCGATTGCTGGAATATTAAATGCGACTGACATTACTACATTAGCTGTCTTTCTACCAACTCCAGGCAATTTTACGAGCTCTTCTCTAGTACGTGGAACTTCTCCATTAAACTCATTAATAATCATTTCACTTAATTTTTGGATATTTTTTGCTTTGTTCCTGAAAAGTCCGATTGAGCGAATATCATTTTGTAATTCCTCTAAAGAAACATTTAAATAATCCTGAGGTTCTTTATATTTTTCAAATAGATTTTTTGTCACTTTATTTACTAAAACATCAGTACATTGAGCGGATAAAGCAACCGCTACTACTAATTCAAATGGATTCTTATGGTTTAATTCACAATGTGCATCAGGAAACATATCACCAATTATATTAAGAACCTCATTTATTTGTTGTTTATTTAACATTCAAAACACTCCTTACTAAACAAAAGCGAGGAGCATGTCCTCGCTTCAGACTGCCTGTCAACCGCTCGCTTTCTTCGTTGTTTCGCCTGTCTGCGGTGCTCATTACCGTTTAAAGGTAACTCCGCTCCTCACCAGGCTTCACGCCTCGAAAGACAAACGCTTTCAGTCAGTCTGAATCAAATTTTTTGTATGTTGTTTACACAATAAAGCGAGGAGCATGTCCTCGCTTTATTTTTCAAGCCAATTATAAAAAGGAATTGATCCTGTATACTTTGTTTCGTTTTGTGGTTCCCTTGTTTCTTTCTTTCTAAAATGCTTACTATAATTCATTGCTTGGTCTACTTGCTTTATTCCATTTTTCTTCCACTCAAAAAGAATACGATCTATATAACGAAAATTTAATTTCCCACTTATAACTGCTTCTTTAAGTGCAGTTTTTATTAGTTTTTCATTATGATCATCTTGGTCCATCCACATTGTTAAAGTTTCAATCTCAAAAGGAGACAATAATCTACCAAATTCTTTTTCAAATACTAAGTAAATTGATTCCTCTTCTTGTTCAATAATTGAAGGAATAGTATGTTTTTCATTTGATTGTTGACCATTCTGGGTCAAATCAATTAATTTTAACCATAACGGAGAAAGTGAATATGCCTCACAACGTAAATTATGATGGTCAATTTCTTCTGTAATTTCTAATAAACCTTTTTTTAGAAGTTCTCGAATAACTTCCATACATTTTTGTTCATTTATTGACATAATCTTTGCTAATTGAGTAGGTGTTGGAAACGTATGACCTTGTTGTTGAAAAGAGTAAAGCTGTAGAATCATGACTAGTTCTTCTTCATTTATGTTTAAAGAAGAATAATGACTGAGAAGTATATTTGGAATACTAATATTCCCAAATTGAATCCAGTTTAGAATGCTATTATTATTCACTTCGAACACCTCTAGCATAGTATAGCATGATTACATAAAATATACAGTAAAAGAAACTCGTGAAATAAAAATAAATAGAGGCATGTAAATCACATCTCTATTTTAGTATATCTAGTTAGTATTTAAAAAACCAACTAATAAATTATTTAATTAAGGATATAGTCTGTTTAATAAAGTAGGAATGGTTTTTGCATAGTGGTGCTTAAAATTCATGCAATTATTGAAAAAAGCTAAGCATATGCTTAGCTTCTGTGTTTAAAAATATGTGTTTCAAATTATTGAAATTAACTTAAGATACTTGCTTTCATAAATTGCTCTATACGTTCTAAAGCTTTATCTAACTGTACTTGAGATGTTGCATATGATAGACGGATATTATCAGGTGAACCAAATCCTGAACCAGGGATTACTGCTACATTTGCTTTTTCAAGTAATTCAGTAGAGAATTCATCTACATTTTGATATCCAGCCATTTTAGCTGCCTCAGTCACATTTGGGAATAAATAAAATGCACCATTCGGTTTAACACAGCTAAATCCTGGAATTGAAATTAAACGCTCATAAGTTTTATTTAAACGATCTTCAAAAGCTATTCTCATTTCTTCAACAGGAGCATCGCCTAACTCATATGCTTTAATCGTAGCGATTTGAGCCATTGTAGTAGGATTTGAAGTAGAGTGACTAGCGAGATTTGTCATGGCATTAATTATTTCCTTATTACCAACAGCATATCCAATTCTCCATCCTGTCATTGAATGAGATTTAGATACACCATTGATTATAATCGTTTGCTCTTTAAGCTCTGGGCTTAATGAAGCAATTGAAACATGTTTTGCACCATCATATACTAATTTCTCATATATTTCATCAGAAACGATTAATATATCATGTTTTAAACAAATTTCTCCGATTGCTTTTAATTCTTGCTCATCATAAATCATACCAGTTGGATTACTTGGTGAATTAATAATAATCGCTTTTGTATTCTCTGTAATTGCTGCTTCGATTTGTTCAGGTGTTACTTTAAATTGTTGATGTTCATAACCTTCAATAAATACTGGTACACCTTCTGCTAATATAACTTGCTCAGGATAGCTTACCCAGTAAGGTGTCGGAATAATTACTTCGTGACCAGGATCTAAAATCGCTTGGAAAAGTGTGTAAAGTGCATGTTTTGCACCATTTGTTACAACAACCTCACCTGGAGAATAGGTTAATCCTTGATCCCTCAATAACTTATCACAAATAGTTTTTCTTAAAGCTGGTAAACCGTTTGAAGGAGTATATTTTGTTTGGCCATTAAGCATTGCTGTATAAGCTGCTTCAATAATTTCAACTGGTGTATTAAAATCAGGTTCACCTGCTCCTAATCCTATTACATCAATTCCTTGATCTTTCATCTCTTTTGCTTTTGCTGTAATAGCTAGTGTTGTAGATGGTGTTAGTGCACTTACTCTTTTTGCTAGTTTCATCTTGTTAATTTCCCCCTAAATACTATAACGTTTTAAAAGCTCTCCATTTTCGAAAGCAGCGTAGTAAAAATTATATCTGCCATTTTGGTCTATATATACTACTTCCCAAAGTGGTATTTTGTTCTCTATTCCTAACTTTACTTTATGTATTTTTTTTGGGTTTCTCTCACTGACTACTTTGTCAATGATTTGTTTTTGGGTCAATCCTTCACTTTTCTTTCGTGTAATAACTTCTCCATCCTGTACCCACGCGATCATTTCATTATTTGCATCATCTTTACCACTTACAACAATCGCTTGTTCTTTTCCATGGAAATAATCAGAAGTTTCCACAGTTTTTAAATACCCTTGATTTAATACAAGCTCTTCCGCATGTTTTTTATCATCATTTAGCTTTGAAATGGATGATTGATAAGTGGCGATTAAAAATAATAAAAGAAAAATGATGCTTAATCCAAGGATGACTAACCATTTTTTCATATATACCTCATTTATGTTCGATAAATTGTAAATACCGCATATTCTTGATCTTCTTTATCAAGTGCTAGTCCAAACATTAAATCTTTTTCTTTTAAAGTACGATTTAAACTATCAACAATTTTGTATAAATCTCTAGTATATTCAATTTTTGTTGTTGATAATACTTCAATATTTGAATTCATGTTGCTCCTCCTAAAAATGTATTATAAATACATTACAATTTATGTCATTATACCACACGTCTAACCTTAAATCCCCTACTATTCTCATGCTAAATTTTGAAAAACTACTAAAAATCTTTTAATAATTCATCGATTGTATTAATTTTTATTTTGTTTTTCGGGATTAACTTTAAAAATTCTGATCCATAACTAGTATTTATTATGCGATTATCTAAAACAAATAAAGAACCTTGATCTTTTTCATTTCGAATTAGACGACCATAACCTTGTCTGAACTTAAATACTGCTAGTGGTAAAGCCAAACTTGAAAAAGAATTTTCTCCAGCTTTTTTTAATAAATTTGATTTAGCAATAAACATAGGCTTTTCAGGGTTTGTAAACGGTAAACGTACAATGATTAAACAATCTAATTCTTCATTAGGTAGGTCAATTCCTTCCCAAAAAGTGTTTGTACCTAATAAAATTGTTTGTTTAGATTGTAAAAACTGTTTTATTAACTTTTGTTTTCCTCCAGGAGAAACACCTTGAGCAAATACAGATGAATTCAGTGAGTCTAAATCTTGTATTAATTGATCATAAGTCTGTTTTAATAAATCAAAAGCTGTAAATAAAACTAATGTTCTACCTTTTATTTCTCTAACAATTTTGCGAATTGTATTCGAAGTTTGTAATGCATACTCTTCTTGCGTGATCTCTTTTATTCCCATTAAATCTGAAGGAATATATACTCTCATCCCTTGGGCAAAATCATTTGGGACTGGGTATATTTTTTCAATGACATTGTTATTTTCACTAATTCCTAATGATGACTTTATAAATGAGAAGGATGAATCAATTGACATCGTAGCAGATGTTAGCACAATTGAATTTCTTCCACTAATTAAATAATTTTGTATTAAATCTGCATTTTCAACTTTCTCACAATAAAGCATCGTTGTATGAAATGAGCCTTTTGCTTCAGTTTCCATCCAGCAAATATATTGATCATTTTTATCGAATAATATTTCATAAAGACCATTTTTCATGCTTTTTAATTGGTCAATAATCATTTTAAACTCCTTAACGATTGAACGGTGAAACGCTGATACCTTATTATCTTCAATTAAATTCAAATATTGCTCGCAACCCGCGAATAAAGTGTTATTCACATGAATGAATCTATTTGCACATTCTTGAATAACCTTCCAATTTTGGCTAGCAGTATTTTTATCACTTAATGTTATTGACTGTCTAATGTTTTCTTTATCAAATTCATTTTGTTTACTTAAAATAAAATCACGTAATAACCTAAATAACTCTTCTGATTCATACTTTATTTCTTTTACTAAATAATCAACTTTTTTCCACCATTTTTCACGATTTGGTATTCCCTCATCAAATTTATATAATCGGTGAACCAATTCATTACTATCAGTAGTACTTAATCTACTTAAATATTGGTAATATTTTAAGCAAGAAAAAGTGATTCCAAACGTTTTTGCTGCTGTCTCCTCAAGAGCATGCGCCTCATCAATTATAAACGTTTTGACAGAATTAATTAAGTGATCTTTATTTTTTAATGTCGACAATAAATAAGCATGGTTTGTAATAATTATATCGGCTAACATTAATTGATTTTTAGCCTTTTGATAAAAACATTTATGAAACCAAGGATTTGTTCTTTTATTTTCACTTTCTTCGTTACAACAAACACGATCCCATAAATGTAAGCCACCTGAAGGAAGTGATAATTCATCTAATTCGCCATTTTCAGTTTCAGTTAACCAAACTGTTATCATAGCCTTAGATAAAATACTATCGTAATTATCATCAAATTGTTCGCCAACAATATATTCAAACTTTTGCAGACAAAGATAATTTCTTTTACTTTGAATTGAAGCTATTTTCAACTGAAATGGAACTATTTTTTCAATCGTTTTTATATGTTTTTTAAGTAATTGTTTTTGTAACGAGATCGTACTTGTACTAATGACCACTTGTTTGCCAAATTGTTTTGAGAAAAATGCTGAAGGAATTAAATAACCAAATGTTTTGCCAACACCTGTTCCAGCCTCAGCTAAGAGAATATTATTTTGGCTAAATGCATCAAACACATCGTACATATAGGCAAACTGTTCATCTCTTTTTATAAAATTTGGAATTTCCACAGTCATCTGATCTACAAGTTCACGTTTAAGATGCTCTTCGAATTCTACGAAATCTTCTTCCTCTTGAGGTAAACTAAAGCTTCTCTTTTTAAGAGCTATTCGTCTAAATTCTTCGTAATCAACAGATTCATTTGAAAATGATTCTGATTGCTTTTGCAGTAGGTCCGAAATATAGTATGTAATGTCACTTTTAAAACTAGCGCTAAGTTTTTCTAATATTTTTAATGATGCATATGGTAAGCTCTCAAGTTTTTTTAATAAAATTGTTAATAATTCGGCAGTTACTTCAGCATCACTATCAGCTTGATGAGGGTTTTCATGTTGTATATTGAATACTTTTGCTAAATCAGATAATTTATAACTAGTTAAAGTTGGATATAAAATTCTCGTTAACTCTACTGTATCAATAGCTAACGGCGAAATTTTTGGTAAGCCAATCCGCTCAAATTCTTTTTGCAAAAATGTTAAGTCAAAATGCACATTGTGTGCAACAAAATAGGCGTCATTAAACATCGGGTATAACTCTTCAACTATTTGTTCAAATTGAGGAGCATATTGAACCATCTCATCTGAAATCCCGGTTAGTTCGGAAATAAAGGTTGGAATATTCATGTTTGGATTAATAAAACTTGAAAACTGTTCAATAACTTCTCCACTTTCCAATAAAAAGGCTGCAATTTGAATAATTCGATCTTGACCTCTATTATTATTTCCGGTTGTTTCTAAGTCAACGACCACAAATTTATTCATACTTTGCCACCTCCAAATTCTCTATATAGATATTATTTTGCATAAACAGATTAAACAATACAACCAACAAAAAAATCCCCTAAAGAAGGGGATTTCAAATTGCCCTCAAACGCTCGTTTTCTTCGCTGTTTTTCTTGTTGTTAAATAAGTTGCTGACTTTTTACTTAACTGTACCTGCAATTTCTTTGCCAATCATTTCGACAATTTCATTTGCATCATTTAAAATAGCAATCTTTGGTTCATGTTGATCCAGTTTCTCTTCCTCTACCTGACCATATGCAATAATAATTACTTTGTCGCCTTCTTGAACCAATCTAGCCGCTGCACCATTAAGACAAATTACACCACTTCCACGTTTTCCTGGAATAACATATGTCTCAAGTCGTGCGCCGTTATTATTATTTACAATTTGAACTTTTTCGTTTTCAAGTACATCAACAGCATCCATTAAATCTTGATCTATTGTAATACTTCCAACATAATTTAAATTAGCTTCAGTAACAGTTGCTCTATGCAGTTTTGCTCTCATCATTGTGCGAATCATGTCATTTCCCCCTAGTTGTTGAATCCTTAAATAGAAATTAAAATATTATCGATTAAGCGAGCATTAGAAAATTTTACTGCTAACGCAATAATTACTTTTCCATTTATTTTATTTAAAGGCTCTAAATCTGGATAAGAATAAACACTTACGTAATCTACCGTTCCAGATGTTTCGCTTTGTATTGTAGAGATAATATTTTGTTGCAGTTGATCTGGATTTAAATTCCCATTATTTATCTCTTCAACTGCTTTTTGTAAACTTTTATAAAGAACTGGTGCTTCTTGTCTTTCTTTGTCTGTTAAATAGACATTTCTAGAACTTTTAGCTAATCCATCTTCTTCTCTAATAGTTGGAACTGGATTAATTTTTACTGGAATATTAAAGTCTTCAACTAAACCTTCAATTACAGCGACTTGCTGAGCATCCTTTAATCCAAAATAAGCCTGGTCTGGTTGAACAATATTAAATAATTTTGTTACAACTAATGCAACACCATCAAAATGTCCAGGTCTTTTTTCACCACAAAGGACATCTACTCGTTTAGTTACTTTCATTGTTGATTTTAATTCATTTGGATACATTTCTTCAACTGTTGGATAAAAGAGGCAATCTACACCAGCATTTAGTGCAACTTTTTCGTCTCTCTCATAGTCCCTTGGATATCGATCAAAATCTTCATTTGGGCCAAATTGCGTCGGATTAACAAAAATACTTAAAACGACGATATCATTATTTTTTCTAGCTTCTTCTAATAATGACGCATGACCTTCATGTAAAAACCCCATCGTTGGAACAAATCCAATCGATTTTTCATTTTTTCTGTGAATTTTTAGTTCATTTCTTAAATCATTTATCGTGTGAAACACTTTCATTGCGAACTCCCCCCGTATAATGCCTTTAGCTGTTCTTCTTTCATCGTAAATGAATGTTTAGTATCTGGAAATTGTCTAGTTTTAACTTCTTGTACATAGGAAGCTATTGCATTTTCAATCGTTGTAGATACATTTGCATACTGTTTAACAAACTTAGCTACTCGACCAACACCATATGTTATTAAATCATGGTAAACAAGTACTTGACCATCTGTATCAACACCAGCGCCTATTCCTATTGTTGGAATGGAAAGATCCTTTGTAATATCCTTTGCAATTTGCTTTGGTACACATTCAAGTACGATTGCAAATGCTCCTGCTTCTTCACATTTTTTTGCATCGTTAAACAATTTCATCGCACTTTCAGAGTCACGTGCTTGAACTTTATAGCCACCTAATACACCTACGGATTGAGGAGTCAATCCTAAATGAGCTACAACTGGTACTCCCGCGATTGTTAATGCTTTAATCACTTCTATAACATTTTCATCTGCGCCTTCAACCTTAACAGCGTGTGCATCACCCTCTTGCATAATGCGACATGCACTACGTAAAGCTTCTTCTTTTGAAAAGTGGTAAGACATGAATGGCATATCTGTCACTATAAACGTATTTTTTGCCCCGCGTTTAACAGCTTTTGAGTGATGAATCATGTCATCTACAGTAACCTTAATTGTGGAATCATATCCTAGGACAACATTCCCAAGTGAGTCACCAACTAAAATCATATCTACTTCACTTGCTTCTGCTAATAGTGCTGAAGGGTAATCATAAGCAGTAATCATAACAATTGGGTCATTATTTTGTTTCATGTTTAAAAAATCTTTTGTTGTTTTCATCTTTTTTCCTCCTTTTAAATGAAGAGGAAATGGGGGCTACAATAAAAAAACTTTGCTCAAAAAAGAACAAAGGAAAATTGTAAACCGTCTCATTCCTCTGTCCCAGTCCCTTATAGGATCAAGGCAGACACATTTTTAAAATCGATTTTTTAAAACGTGGTGTAGTTCTTCTTAGGATACTAAAGTTTGATTGACCCTATTCAGATACCACCCTTGAAGTATCAGCGATCGTCGCGACCCTTCCAATACAGTTTATAGTAAGAATAGCAATTAAGTAAAGAAAAAACTTGGTATTATTTACAAATATACGTGACAATTATACAGCAAATAAAATAACTCTCTTTCAAAGATAAAAAGAGAGTTGTTTTATTTCGTATTACATTATTTATTTAACGATATATCCGCTGAATAAATTGTATGAACATTACCTAAGTGGTCTTCAATCAACAATTGACCTTCATCAGTAATTCCAATGGCATTACCGACAATTTCTTCGGTTAAAGTCGTAGCTTTTATTTGTTTCCCTAACGAAATTGCATAGCTTTCCCATAAAATTTTTATCGGTTTAAATCCTTTTTCTAAAAATATTTCATAGAACTTTTCAAATTCAACTAAAATAGCTTGAATTAAATTAGCTCTCATAAAGGTTTGTCCTTTTTCAATACGTAATGAAGTAGCGATATCTGAAAGTTCTAATGGGTAATCATCTTCTACTTGATTTACATTGATCCCCATACCTATGACAACGCTTTTAATGCAATCAGCGTCACCTTGCATTTCAGTTAAGATTCCACAAACTTTTTTATTATTGATCAAAATATCATTTGGCCATTTTATATTGGGATGTAAACCGGTGACTTTTTCGATGGCTGAAGCTATGACTACAGCCGTTAATAAAGTTAGCTGAGGTGCTACTCTAGGTGAAATAGCTGGTCTAAGGATTATACTCATAGCTATTGCTTTTCCATCTGAAGTTAACCAGTTTCTTTGTAATCTACCTCGTCCTAATAATTGACGCTCAGCCAAAACGATCGTACCTTCTGGCGCATCATTTAGCACTAATTCATTAGCTATCGTTTGGGTTGAATTAGTTTCTTCTTGGTATACGACATTTCTTCCAAATTTTTTCGTTTCTAAACCAAGTTGAATATCCGTTGGAGTTAATCGATCAGATTTGCCTGTTATTTTATACCCAACCTTCCTAACTGCTTCAACTTCTATTCCCTCATCTTGCAATTCTTTCATGTATTTCCATATTGCAGTACGTGAAATTCCTAATTCATCACTCAAAAATTGACCTGATAAATATTCATTACTATTTTCCGTAAACAATTGTATAATTCTTTCTTTTACTTTTGAAGCCAATTTATGAACCACTCCTTAACAGCAAGTTGGTTATTCTCAAGCTGGTTCTCTACTAATTGTAATTCTATTTCACTTAATACTTCTTTCAACCATGGCCCACCTTTTAATTGTGACCATTCTAATAAATCATTACCTGTTATACATATATCTGACTTTGAATAAATCGGTAATTGATTATATAAAATTTTTAATTTATCCTCATTAAATTCATTTGCATCGATCTTGTCAATTACACATTGTAAACGCTCATATTTTATTGCATCCGGTAATCCAACTTGATATAACTTTGTATTGCTCCATTTAATTTTCGTTTCATTTAACAAATTATAAATCTTTACTATTTGTTTCATACGATTATTCGACATCTTCCAATTTCTTAAAACCTGTTCTGGATTATCAAAATTACATTTATATAATATTAGCGCCCAAATCTCTTCAATTGTTTTTAATGATTGAATAGGAAGTTCTAATAGATCATTAAACTGATTTGCATATTCTTTTATGCTTGGAAGATGATTGACTAAATTTGTTTGTAATAATAGTCCGATACCTTTTTTAGGTGACTTTCCTATTAACATTTTTTCTATTTCAACTGAAATGCGTTCAATAGCTATATTTTCAATTAACTGTTTATTTGATTTAATGGCGTTAAACGTTTCATCATGTAAACGAAAATCTAATTGGCTTACAAACCGTATACCTCTAAGCATTCTAAGAGCATCTTCTTGAAATCTTTCCTTAGCTTCACCGACACATCTAATTAACCCATCATAAAGATCAATTGTACCATTAAAGGGATCTATAAGTTCATTTTTTGTCGTCATAGCAATGGCATTCATTGTAAAATCTCTTCGTTTTAAATCTTCTTCGATTGATTTTACGAATGTAACCTCTGATGGCCTACGAAAATCTTGATATGTTGATTCAGTTCGGAATGTTGTAATCTCATATGGCTCACTATTTTGTATAACTAAAACCGTTCCGTGCTGTAATCCGGTAGGAACAGTTTTTGGAAATATTGACATAACCTCTTCAGGTAAAGCTGAAGTTGCAATATCAATATCTCCAATTGTTCTATTTAATAATTTATCTCTTACACAACCGCCGACAAAATAGGCTTCGAAACCATTTTTTATTAATTTATCTAAAATCGGCTTTGCTTTATCAAAAATTTCCATATTATTTCATTCCTAATAACTCATTATAAATGGATAAATATTGTGAAACGATTTTATTTGATTGAAATCTTTCTTTAACAATTTCAATCGCGCGACTTGATATGCGTTTATATAGTTCTTCATCTTGTAATAAGTTGAGTGTATAATAAGCGATTTGTTCAATATCTCCTAATTCACAAATAAATCCGTTTTCCCCATGTTCGATTACTTCTGGAATCCCACCAACTCTAGTACCGATACATGGAACTCCACAAGCCATCGCCTCTAGTAATACTAAACCAAAGCTTTCCTTTGACGAAAGAAGTAATTTTATATCGCTCATTGAAAGTAACTCTTCAACATTTTCTTGCTTTCCTAAAAATAAAACATCATCCTCAATACCAAGCTCTCTTACTAATTTACATAAACTTGAGATTTCCGGACCATCACCAACTAATAGTAACTTGGATGGAATTTCTTTTCTTACTAAGTTAAATACATCTACTACATCTTTTGTTCGTTTAACTTGGCGGAAATTAGAAATATGTATAATGACTTTTTCATGCTCCTTAATCCCATACTCTGCTTTTAATGCCCGGCAATTTCTTTTGTAATACACTCTTTCATCAATAAAATTATACACAGTTTGTATTTCTTTATCAGGGTTAACTAATTCATCTGTTTGACGTATTAAATCATTTGAGACCGCAGTTACAACATCTGATTTTTCAATCCCAAACTTAATTAACTCTGTTAATGACGAGTCATAACCAAGAACAGTTATATCTGTACCATGTAATGTCGTTACAATTTTAATATCATGATGAATCATTTGTTTTGCTAGAACAGCACATATTGCATGCGGAATCGCATAATGTACATGTAAAATATCTAATTTTTCACGGTTTGCAATTTCAGCCATCTTACTCGCCAATGCTAAATCATATGGTGGATATTGGAAAACTGAATATTGATTTACTTCAACTGCATGATAATAAATATTAGGATATACTTTATTTAAACGAAACGGCATACTTGATGAAATAAAATGAATTTCATGTCCTAGTTCTGCTAATAACTTTCCTAGCTCAGTCGCAATCACACCAGAACCGCCTACTGAAGGATAACATGTAATCCCAATTTTTAATTTCATTTTATCTCTCCTAAACTTCTTCATTTCTTCTTAAACTAACCAATCTGCATTTAATAGGAGTGGTCTCTTTGTCATAAATCCTTCCCCATATGGCACTCCAGCTTCTTTCCCAAAAATTTTCTCTCTTGCAATTACGCTATTTACATAGTCGTTTGTTAAAGGCGTAACTACACCATCTGGACCGGGAGTAAATTGACTTTCATATGCTTCTAAAGCTGCCCTTTTGATTTCAATCGTTTCTGAAACATCAACTATAAAATTAGGTCGATGAAACCCATTAATCATATATTGAAAAACGTGTTTTACCTTGTGAGCATCATGATTTGTATTGACATTAAATTTTCTAATCCCAGATGAAAATACAGCTTCTTCTACAATTTTTGTACAATTACCATGATCAGGATGACGATCCACTTCATATGGCGAGAATATAATACTAGGCTTCGTCATTCGAATTAAAGCAGCTACTTGTTTAATCGCTTCCTCAGATAAGTATAGCCCCCTATCTGGTAATGATAAATTAAAACGCTTTGAAACCCCTAAAATCTTATCTGCTTCTTCAGCTTCTTTTCTTCTAATAAAAGTATCCCCATTTGATGAGAGTTCCGCTTCAGTCAAATCACAAATAGCAACCTTATAGCCTAACTTAGTAAACTTAGCAATCGTACCTGCCATTCCAATCTCAACATCATCTGGATGCGCTCCAAATGCTAGTACATCAAAATATTCCACTTATCTCACTCTCTTTCAAACTAACTAAAAAATTTCACAACTGCCTTAGCGGTTTGAATGTTCGTTGCCACCGGGACATGAAAAACATCGCATAGCCTTAATAAAGCATTTACATCTGGTTCATGCGGTTGAGCAGTTAATGGATCCCTAAAAAAGAAAATTGCGTCCATTTTCCCTTTAGCAATTAATGCACCTATTTCTTGATCTCCTCCGAGTGGACCAGATTGAAAACGATAAACTTTTAAAGTTGTATTTTCCATTACACGAAGTCCTGTAGTACCTGTTGAAAATAGTTCATGCTGCTGAAAAAAAGATTCATTTTCTTGAACGAAAGTTACTAATGCGTCTTTTCTCTTATCGTGAGCAATTAGAGCTATCTTCACTACCTGCACCACCTTTAGTCCATTATATTTTCTAAACCGTAGACAAGCTCAGTAAGCTTCATTACTTCCTCAACAGCTACTTTAACTCCAGACATAAAAGAAGCTCGATTCATTGAATCATGTCGAATTGTTAATAGTTGACCATCTCCACCGAATAAAACTTGTTGATGCGCAACTAAACCAGGTAATCTCACGCTATGAACTCTCATTCCATTTAGATCAGCACCTCTAGCTCCTGCTTCAGTTTCAACTTCATTTGGATGTCCTTGTACTTTCGATTCACGAACTTCCTCAATCATTTGAACTGTTTTAAGAGCTGTACCTGAAGGCGCATCTAATTTTTGGTCATGATGTAGCTCAATGATTTCGATATCTTTAAAATATTTCGCTGCCATAGCAGAAAACTTCATCATTAATATAGCACCAATTGCAAAATTTGGCGCAATAATACAGCCCAGCTCATTATTTGAAGCTAACTCTTTTAAATCTTCAAGCTCCTCTTTTGTAAAACCAGTTGTACCTATTACTGGTCGAATACCATTTTTTAATGCTAAAAATGCATGTTTTTTTCCAATTTCAGGTGTTGTTAAATCAACTAGTACATCAAAGCTTTCATTATCAATACATTCCTCTAATGTTTCATATATTTTTGCTTCACCTTTAAAGCCAGGGCTAACCTTTTGGATTTGTTCTCCGCCTAATTTATAATCTACTGCAGCTACAAGGTGAAAATGCTCAGTTCGATCAATTAATTGTAAAGCTTCAATTCCCATTTTACCTCTTGGTCCTGCTAATACTACTCTAATTACTTTTTCCATTTTAAACTTCCTTCCTCGTCCAACGATCTTTATCTCGAGTATTGAACTTCTTCATCACCATATCATGTGCTTCTTGTAAGTCTATATTTAGGCTATTTGCTAAACAAATCATGACAAATAATACATCACCTAACTCTTCTTCAATTAGCTTTTCTTCTTCAGTACTTTTCTTAGGCTTTTCACCATAGGTATGATTGATTTCTCTAGCTAGCTCTCCCATTTCTTCAGTTAACCTAGCCATCATTGCTAAAGGACTAAAATACCCTTCTTTAAATTGACCTATATATGTATCGACTTCTTTTTGCATTTCTTTCATCTTTTTTTCGTGCATACTAATATCAACTCCTCAATTAAATCTTAGCGAATTGACCACTTTTTGACAAATTATATATTATTTTACTTGAAAAAAATACAAGATAAGATAAAAATAAGAGTTTAGGGTAATTTTTATAGTATGGAGGAAGTATATGATTTTTAAATTAAAGTTACGCAATATCTTATTTATCATTTTAGGTTCTGCAATTTTTTCTTTTGGAATTATGAATATTAATATTCCAAACAATCTAGCTGAAGGTGGCTTTACAGGAATTAACTTAATTCTTTTAGCTGAATTCAATATTCCAGTTTGGATCTCAAACTTAGCCTTAAACATCCCTTTATTTTTTATTGGTTGGAGATTACTTGGTACAGTAACAATGCTTTATACAATCATTGGAACAGTTGCAGTCTCTTTTTTCTTGAAACTATTTGAGAAATTTACGTTCAATATAGATGTTCATGGCGATTTAATGTTAGCTTCATTATTTGCGGGTGTATTTATTGGTGTTGGGTTAGGAATTATTTTTAGATTTGGTGGAACGACTGGTGGTGTCGATATCATCGCTCGTTTAGCATATAAGTACAAAGGTATGAATATGGGGAAAACGATGTTTATTTTTGACTTTGTTGTTATTACCCTCTCACTTTTAACTTACTTAAAAGCATATGAAGCAATGTATACCTTAGTTGCAGTTTTTGTCGGAGCAAGAATAATTGATTTTATGCAAGAAGGTGCATACGCTGCACGTGGAGCAAATATTATTTCTGAGAAAAATGATTTAATTGCCGCTCGAATTATGAAGGAAATGGAACGTGGCGCAACTTATTTAAAAGCAACTGGAACATTTACTGGAGAAAGCAAAGACGTTTTATTTTGTGTCGTACCAAAAAATGAATTAGTCCATTTAAAAAACATTATTCAGGATATCGATCCACACGCTTTTGTAGCCGTTACAGAAGTGCATGATGTACTTGGTGAAGGCTTTACATTAGATGAAAATAAAGTCCCACTTCACCCTTAATTTTTAACTAAAACAAAAAAGGTTCTTGGCATTTTGCCAGAACCTCTTTTTATTTTACATTGATATTAATCATCATTACGTGTCATACCAGTATAAATTAAAACTAATCTTAATAATTCTGCGACGGCTACCGCTGCCGCTGCAACATATGTCAATGCAGCTGCATTTAAAACACGTTTTGCATAAACATGCTCATTCGAATTGATAATGCCCAGAGTCGTAATCTGTTTCAAAGCTCTACTTGAGGCATTAAATTCAACAGGAAGTGTAACAACTTGGAACAATACACCAAGTGCTAATAAAACGATCCCTATTAATAATGCACCTGATAGACGTGAAAACATGCCAATTAATATAAATATATAAGAAAAATTGGAACTGAAATTCGCAACAGGTACTAATGAATGACGGAATCTTAAAAAGCTATAGTTATTCGCATCTTGAATTGCATGTCCTACTTCGTGAGCAGCAACTGCAGTACCCGCAACTGAATATCCATGATAATTTTCAGTTGATAATCTTACAACTTTTGCACGTGGATCATAATGGTCAGATAAATATCCTCGAGTTTCCTCTACTGCCACATTGTATAACCCATTTTCATTTAAAATTTTTCTCGCTACTTCTGCACCCGATAAATGTGATGTAGAACCAACTTGAGAATACTTTCTAAAAGTTGATTTAACCTTCATTTGTGCATATAAAGGTACAAGCAACAAAATTAAAAAGTAAATTAGATAACTCATTGTAATTCCTCCAAGGAGTGTGATTTTACGATATTGTAATAACTTTTAGAGAAATTTGTCAATCATTATGTTCTCTTCTTTTTTTGTTCTTATTTCGATCACCTATATATTTTCTCCAACCGACATAACTTAATGTACCGACAATAATGATCCCTGTTGTAAATATTGTCCAAATAGAAACAGGTGGAATAATTGAATTACCTTGATCAAAAATGAATAATAATTCACTTTTTGTCTCATCCAACTTTTGTTGAAAAGCCGGTATGGATTCTTGGTTAATACGATAATCATCTAAAAACGAAACAAGTGAATTTATTTTTTTTACTTCATCATATGGAAGATCCATGATAAGACTTGGATAAATAATCTCAAATTGGTGTAAGAACTGATTTAATTGTGTTTCATATGCTTCGGAATTACCTCGTTTATATGCAGACTCCATATTCTGTAGTGGAGTCATAACCGACTTTTTCATTTCTTTCCACATAGGCTGCATAGTTGTTTCTCCAGCATCAATCAATAATCTCAAACCAAGTACATCGGCAACTTTTTCTTGTGGATCAATTGCATCATTTGTTAAAGATACAAGCGCATTTTGAAAAGTAACTGAAATGGTTTCTAACTCCTTTGGTGTGAAATCCTTATTCTTTTTTGCTGACGCCATATACTTTGATTCTAATTGTTCCAATAAATTAGCGCCATGTACATAATCACCATCTTGTACTAAAGAGAGCGATTGTTCAATTAGTGAAGTTTCTTGATCTATTTTAGCGTACCCTTTAACGGTATTAAATGAAAAGAAAATAAAAAAAACGCTTATCCCCGCAATTAATTTTTTCATCAAACCCCTCCCTCATAACTACTAATAATTATGAGAGAAAGGACAAGATTAGAACTTGTTCAAACACGAGCCCTATTTTTTAAAATTAACTGGTAATAAGCGATTAAAATAACAAAAATAGTTAACCAAAATGTAATGAAAGCAATCCAAATCCTGTAATCAGAAAGCATATAGTATTCTGGCATCGTTCCAAAAACATAGTCTAAAATAAGATCTTGTAAAATCCAAATACTTGCAACAGTCAAGTGCCATTTCTTAACTTTAAATGTCGGTGCATACAAAACAGCTTGAATCGCCATAGCTCCATGTGAAAAAATTAGTAAGTATGCAACTGCATCAAGTCCTCCTGATAAATATAGTACCATTCCATTCATCAAAACTGCCCATATTCCATATTTCATTAAGCTTACATATGCTAGTGCCTCTATTAATCCGTTCCGTTTATTTAAAATGTACAGTAGCAATACAATACAAAAAAATAAAGATGCAGTTGGACTATCAGGTACAAATATTTTTAACCAACCAGGAGTAAACTCAAGTTGAGATTTATACCAATAGTATCCATAGATTGTTCCTAATGCATTTATTATAAATAAAGCAATTAAGTTAGGTTTAAGCCGTAGCATACTGTAGAGTATGTTCACTATTTCACTTCATCTCACTTTCACTGAGGAGATTTAATAAATTTATAACACAAAGTTCACAATTTATATGTATCATGACATTTTTTACATGTTATTATTTCAGTATACAATAAAACATAAAAAAAGAGTCGAAAATTCGACTCTCTTTTAATTACTCTGTTTTACCTGCTTTTGAAACGAATTCAGCTAGCACTTTAAGTTCTGCGTCAGTACCTTTAAATACTCCAGATGGCATCGCTTTTCGTCCGTTTCTTGCGATATGAGCGATTTCTTCAGGTTTTAAACCATTATTTTGAAGACTTGGAGCTGCTGCGCCACCTTCAAGATTATCGCCATGACAAGATACACAAGTATTTTTTTGCAATAGTTTATATGCTGGATCTTCTTTATTTAATTCAACAAAAGTACGGATTTTACCTTGTTCTTTTTGTTTTTTCCAGTCATGGTGAGCCGCTGCTTCCCATGTTAAATAAATTACACCAGATAAAGCTAATAACATAAAGCCTGTAGCTAATGGACGTTTAATTGGTTTTCTATGTGGACTACGATCTAAGAATGGTGCTAATAATAAGCCACCAAATGCTAATCCAGGAATTACGAAAGCACCAATTACGTTATAATCACCAGAAGCATAGCTATATTTTAAGAATTGATATAAGAATAAGAAATACCAGTCTGGTAATGGCGTATAGCCAGTATCAGTTGGGTCTGCAACCCTCTCAAGTGGAGATGGATGTGCAATTGTTAATGTTAAGTATCCAATTAAGAAAACTGCTCCTACCATCCATTCTTTTAATAAGAAGTTTGGCCAGAATGCTTCAGTTTTACCAGGATATTCTGAATAATCCTTTGGTACATTAGGTTTACGTCCTGCCATTGCAGGTACACGTGAGTCACCTACAAATTTCATTCCTTTACCGCGATGCATGTTCTCCCTCCTTTATTTCGACACACTTTAGTCATTTTTTACTAAAGCCCCATGCACTAAAACTTATAGTGGACCTGAAATACCTTGCTTACGAATAATTAAGAAATGGGCACCCATAAGAGCAAGTAAAGCACCAGGTAAGAAGAATACATGGATTGCGAAGAAACGAGTTAATGTTTGTGCACCGATGATGTCCGGATTACCTGCAATTAACGTTTTCACTTGCTTACCAATAAATGGTGTTTGTTCAGCAATTTGCAGACCTACTTTAGTCGCAAATAACGCTTTCATATCCCAAGGTAATAAATATCCTGTAAAGCCTAATCCAAGCATTACGAAGAAGATTAAAACCCCTACAACCCAGTTAAGCTCACGAGGCTTTTTATATGCGCCTTGGAAGAATACACGTAAAGTATGTAAAAACATCATAACAATTACTAAACTTGCACCCCAGTGATGCATACCACGAACGATTTGTCCGTATGCAACGTTGTTTTGTAAGTAATAAACTGATTCCCATGCATTTTTGATATCTGGAACATAGTACATTGTTAAGAACATTCCAGATAAAATTTGAATCACTGTAACGAAAAATGTTAATCCACCGAAGCAATATACGAATGCTGAAAAATGGTGTGCTGGATTAACGTGTTCTGGTACTTCATGATCAGCGATATCTCTCCAAAGAGGCGTAATTTCTAATCGCTCATCTACCCAGTCGTAAATTTTGTTAAGCACGATTATTTACCTCCTGTATTTGGTTGTAGTTTACCAAGATAGAAAGAATCACCTTTCACTTTTACTGCATAGTTGTCTAGTGGACCAAGCGGTGGTGTACCTTTAATGTTTTTACCATCCTTATGGTAACGACCGCCATGACATGGACAGAAGAATTGGTTTGGAAAATCTTTATTGTCGTTCCAACCAACTGTACAGCCTAAATGCTTACAAGTAGGTGATAACGCAACGATGTCTCCATTTGAATTCTTGTACACCCATGCAATGTGTGACGCGTCAGATTTAACCCAACCATCTACCTGCTTAACTTTAAAGTCAAAGCGTTTTGGGTCAGTCGTTAAATCTTTAACTAGTCCAACTTGCACCATTGCTCCAGCTGCTTCTTTTTGTAAGACTGGGTCAATGGCAAAACGAGCCAATGGCATTAGCATTCCTGCCGCCATAAAGCCGCCTACACCTGTTAAAGTGTAGTTTAAAAACTGGCGTCTTGAAACCTTTTCACTCATGAAAATTCCCCCCTCTATCACAAGTACTCCTGTACGGACAACAGCTATAATAATAAAACTAGGACACTTTCATAATATAATAACAAATTTAGAAGGTCAATAATATCCTAATAATAATCATAGTAATAATGTTGTTTTTATTTTTATCCCCATATTTTAGAAAATAATGCATTTATGTGAGATAATTGTTTATCTACAATTACGCGTTGTGATGATTCATCTAAGCTATTGATGTTTAAATTAGGTAACCAAATTAATGATTCATCCAGCTCAGCTTCTGACTGTCTCCAATCAAAATCACATGTTAAATAAAAAACATGCTTAATCCCACTAGCTTTAAACTCTTCATTCCAAGCTTTTAATCGGCTTATTTTATTAGATTCTTCAGTTAAATAAGTAAATTCCGGAGCGATTACAACTCTGCCTTTATATGTACGTTCTAGTTCCGAAGTAAGTATTATTAAGTCCTCTCTTTGCTCGGCTAGACCAATATTTTCTTTTTTCAAAGAAACAGGACAAAGTGGAATAATGATCGTATCGATGTATTCCAGATTCTCAATAACTTGATTTAATTCATTAGTTGTCCATTTCATCAAATTTACCTCTTTCTATTAAAATAATTTATTTATAATTGTGAAATTTTTGTGAACAAATTTCTATTTACCATTTAACCATACATTACTATTTTAAGAAAGAAAAAAAGCCCGCTAATAAAGGATTTTTCATTCATTGGAAAAGGATCTTTGTATTCAATTCAGTAATCCCATAATCGGTTTACTGATTCATATTAAAAAGTTGTGAATTTAGTTAAACTCCGACCCGTATATGAAGCAAATATTTCTATGTAATCAATCAATAATCCAAGAATCTTTCTCTCTTAAGTGACTTTTTTACTATTTTTTTTATACGAGTAGTTTTTTATGAGTAATTTGCTAATCTTAAGTTTACATACTTTAATATTAAATTTGGATAAGTTGATTGAAACGCTCGACTTCTAGGGATAGACCAGAAGGCTTAAGAACTATTTGGAACGCCATATGATGATTAAGAGCATGAATCTTGCCACACTTAAAAGCGAGGGTACTAAAATGGAAATTAACCCCACATATCTTATTTAACAATAAATTTTTCTTGTGTTCAATTAGCAAATACCTTTTCAACAGTAAAAAAGCCCCCATAATGAGGACTTTTTTTAAGTTTACCATTAAGTTAATGAATTCAATTGCTTCGTTAATTCTTGGAAAAGCTTTTTGTCTTGTTGATCTAGAGCTTCGTCAATCATTTTCATCAACCTGTCTTTTTGGAAATTAATAATTGAATCTGACAATAGCTTTTCAGCAATTACGCGGTCTTTTTCGTTACTATTTAAGTTTTTAGGTATATGTGGATTCTCTTCTAAAACTGAAACAAACATTGGATATTGAAAAGAAGATTTAAAATTGAGCTGGATATAAATATCCTCATCCCTATTTAGTCGAATATCGTGAAATGATTTCTCTGCATCTGTCGTCATAACATTTTGTTTATAAAAATGAAATGGGACTTCTTTAACACAGTTTGTCGACATCACTAACCCGCGTGGACAATATTTAGACTGTTCTACAAAATGAACCTTTTTCATTAAATAGTCATGGCTCATTAGGTAATTTAAAATCCAAACACATTCTCTTTGCTTTAATTGAAAATTACTCAGAAACCACTTAACAAAATCTTTCTTCTCATTCACAGATACAGGGGTTGCCATTATTAAATCCCTCCTCTGTCCTTAAAATTTGTCCCCTTTTCTGAATAAAGAAAACTACAGAATTTCATTTATTCTTTCAAGACGCTCTCTAACTTCTTCCTGTAGATACTCATCGTCTACAAGTTTACTGTAAACCTCTTTTGCTTCTTGTACTAAACCTTCTTCAAACAATAGGTCTCCGTATTCCTTTAAGAAGGAAATTTCCTGGTTAAAGTCATTATATGCTAGACGATATTGATTTAATGCCAATTCATAATTTTCATTTCCATAATATGCTTTGCCTAAGTCCCAATTAATATGAGGATCTGAAGCCCCATGCTCAATTGCTAGTTCAATTGTACTAATTATGTCATCGAAATCTTCCTCTTCGAAAAGAATTCCGACTAATAACTGAACTGCCTCAATTAGCGAAGGATCATAAATTAATGCTTCCTGTAAATGTTTTTTACTTGCTTCTAAATTCTTCATTTTACGAGCTAATTTCGCTGCTGATAAAAGGCATTCTACATTTGTTTCATCAACAAGTAAAGCTTTTTGTAATATATCATAGCCTTCTTGAAATTGACCTTCAAGGTCATGTGCTTTACTTAGCCATAAGTGTGCTACCAAATATTCAGGATCAAAGAAGATCGCTTCTTCGAATACCGGAATAGAGGCTGCATAGCGTTCAGCTTGAAATAGTGTAATGCCATATCCTAATAGTGTATGGAAGTCCTTTGTTTTCTGAATTCCTTTTTCATAATAGGAAATTGCATCTTCCCATTCACCCTCAGCACTTAAACATTCAGCAAGTCTTAATTCCTTATTTACACCACTCACTTCAATTTCTTGATTAGCAAGTTTTTCATAAAATGGAATTGCTTTTTTATAATCGTATTTACTAAAATAATACTCCCCTAATGCAAAATCTACTACAGGTTCATTCGGTAAAATTCTTTTTGCTTCAAATAATTTTTGTTCAGCTACTTCATCAAGACCCTGAACTTGATAGAGATCAGCCATTAATAAAAGTGCTTGAACTCGACTTTCACTATCATCCTTTATAGCAAGTAAAATTTCTAAAGCGTCGTCTTCTAAATCAAGATCCAACAATATTTCTGCATACATTATTTTAAGATCATCGTCGTCATCATATAAGTAAACTAAATCTTCAATGATATTTTTCGCATCTTCCACAAATCCTAATGATTGAAATAAAAGTGCTGCTTCGTATTTTTCTTCATCGTTTGCAGTTTTTAAATTCTTTCTTAATAAATCTAATCCCTTTTCGGTATGACCGTTCTCTATTAACTGAACAGCTTCGTATAAACTCATTCTTACACCTCATATGACTACTTAATTAATTCATTTAATTGCTCTTTAAAGTTTGGAAAAGATACAGCTATACATTCTGTATTTTCAATAATTGTATCACCTTTAGCAAGTAATGCAGCAATTGAAAGCATCATTCCCATTCGATGATCTCCATGTGAATTTACATTAGCACCTATTAAAGAACTATTCCCTTGTATAATCATACCATCTTTTGTTGCTTCAATGCTTACGCCAAGATTTGTAAGTTCTGTTACAACAGTCTGGATACGATCCGTTTCCTTTACTCTTAACTCTTCAGCATCCTTAATAATGGTCTCTCCATCTGCTAATGCTGCTGCTAAAGCCAAAATCGGTAACTCATCAATACATGTAGGAATTTCAGCCCCACCGATTACAGTTGATCTTAATTTTGATGATTTCACTCGAATATTCGCAATTGGTTCACCGTTTACAACTTTTTCATCCTCTAATGTTAGATTAGCGCCCATTCTTTCTAAAACAGTTAATATCCCTGTTCTAGTAGGGTTAACCCCTACATTTTTTAGCAATATTTCGCTATTAGGAACAATCGACCCTGCTACTAAGAAAAATGCAGCTGATGAAATGTCCCCTGGTACAATAACGTCTGTTGCAGTTAATTCTTGGTTTCCATTAATTGAGACTTTGTTTCCATCAACTACTAACTCACAACCAAATGCCTTTAGCATTCTTTCAGTATGGTCACGAGACTTTTCTGGTTCAGTCACAGTCGTTGTACCATTTGCGAATAAACCAGCTAGTAAAATTGAAGATTTCACTTGTGCACTCGAAACAGGAGAAGCATAAGAAATACTATTCAGTGAACCTCCTCTAATAGAAATAGGTGTATATGTAGCGTCTTCACGACCATCTATAGAAGTTCCCATCATTTTTAAAGGTTTTGTAACTCGTTTCATTGGTCTTTTACCAATGGATTCATCACCAATAAGAACTGAATGGAAAGGTAAACCACTTAATATTCCCATCATTAATCTTGCTGTTGTTCCCGAATTTCCTACATCAAGTACTTCATTTGCCTCTTTAAGTCCTTCAATTCCTTTACCATAAACGACTACTTCATCTTCTGATACTTCGATTTGTACACCTAATTTTCTAAAACACGCAATCGTACTTAAACAATCTTCACCTAATAGAAAGTTAGTAATCTTTGTTGTCCCTTTTGCTAATGATCCAAACATAATTGCTCTATGAGATATTGATTTATCTCCTGGAATTGTCACATCACCAACTAAACGGATTTTTTCCAACTGGGAATTTCTCATCATAGTCACCTTATCTAACCTTTCTATATGTATTTACATTCCATTTTTTATTAAATCAAACCTTTTTTTTCTCTGAAATTCTATTCGACGAATTGTCCTATGTTTTTCATTTTCAGTGAGTAAGTTAGCCTAATTTAGAAAAAGAAAATGATATTTTGATTTCACATTTGATCAAAACACCATTTTCAAGTAAGTATTATGAAATTATTTGTTTTAAAAAACGATCTAAATTTTCTTTTATAAAGTCTTCCTCTAATTCACAAATCACTGGATGTCCAAAACTTTTTAAAATGATATATTTAATTTTCAAATCGATATTTTTCTTATCTTGTTTCATTAGATTTATAATTGGATCTAATTCTAAATTTGAATAAACAGGATAATTCAATCGATTATACCACTTTAATACCTGATTAAATTTTAAGTCAACATTAAAGAATTGTTCACTCAAATAAATTGAAAATAACGTTCCAAATGCAATTGCCTCACCATGAGTTGTTTTAGCATAACCTAAATAAGCTTCAATTGCATGCCCAAGTGTATGGCCTAAGTTTAAAAATGCTCTTTCACCAGTTTCTCTTTCGTCCTTGGATACAATTTCATTTTTTACACTTATTCCCATTGTCACACATTTTTCAATTAACTCATCATCTAACTCTTCAAGTGAAAGAATATTTTCCATTAGCCAATTCAAATTATCGATAGAAGAAATCATAGCTTCCTTACTAATTTCAGCAAAACCTGATCTCCATTCCTCTATTGGTAAAGTAGTTAAAAAATTTAATTCATACAATACTAATTCCGGTTGATAAAATGCGCCAACTATATTTTTAGCTTTTGGAAGATTTATAGCTACTTTGCCACCAATAGCACTATCGTGGGCTAGTAAAGTAGTAGGTAATTGAATAAAACGAATACCACGCATATAAGTAGCAGCAACAAATCCTGCTAAATCACCAACTACTCCCCCACCTAAAGCAATGATTAAACTATTACGATCTAATTGGACATCAAAACAATAGGTTAAACAATTTTCGTATATTGCAAAACTCTTACTTTTTTCACCATGTGGAATGATAAATTGTTCAACTTTATTTGTTTTACTACAATTTTGTAGTACTTCTTCTAAATAAAGTGGGGCAACTTGATCATCTGTAATGATAAGTATTTTGGAAACTTTAGGAACTAAACTGTCCAACTTTGACTGAAGTTCACCGAGTACTCCAAACCCTATACAAACATCGTATTGTTTAGAGCTTGTTTTTACAGTTATCACACTCATTAAAACTTCCTCGCATACTCACGGAAATCTTCAATATTACGTTTCAAACGCTCAAGTTGATCTGATTCAAATTGTTCAATAATTGCTTTTGCAACTTCCCAAGCAACAATATGCTCTGCTACGACACTTGCTGCAGGAACAGCACAGCTATCAGAACGTTCGATACTTGCTTCATAAACTTCCTTTGTTTCAATATCAACGCTCTTTAATGGCTTGTAAAGCGTTGGGATAGGTTTCATTACTGCTCGAACGACAATTGGCATACCAGTTGTCATACCGCCCTCAAAACCGCCAGCACGGTTCGATAATCGGTAGTAGCCTTGTTCTTCAGAGTATGCAATCTCGTCATGAACTTCACTACCTGGTAAGGAACCAGCTTCAAACCCGATACCGAATTCTACACCTTTAAAGGCGTTAATGCTTACAATTGCACCTGCAATTTTTGAGTCTAGCTTTCTGTCATAATGAACGTAGCTACCAACACCAGCTGGCATACCTTCAACAACAACTTCTACAATCCCACCAACTGAATCTCCTTTTTGTTTTGCATCATCAATTAATGATTTCATATTTTCTGTAGCTTCAGCGTCTATACATCTTACTTCTGAGTTTTCAGCTCTATTATGTAAGTCTTCTACATTTTTATAGTCTAAATTTTTTGCTTTAACTCCACCAATTTCAATAACATGGCTTGCAATTGTGATTCCTAGCTCACTCAACAATTTCTTTGCCACCGCTCCAGCTGCAACTCGTACAGTCGTTTCACGAGCTGAAGATCGCTCTAAAACATTCCTTACATCTCTAAAACCATATTTTATAGCTCCATTTAAATCGGCATGCCCTGGTCGTGGTTTTGTAATGCTTCTCTTTCCTTCGTATTCAAGATTATCCAAAGGTTCAGGACCCATAATATTAGTCCAATGTTTAAAGTCGTTATTTTCAACAACCAATGCGATAGGAGAGCCTAATGTATAACCATGTCGAACACCGCTAGTAATTTGAGCAGTATCCTTTTCTATTTGCATTCTTCGCCCTCTTCCATATCCACCTTGACGTCTACGAAGTTCAACATTTATTTCTTCTGCTAAAATTGGTAAGCCTGCTGGAACGCCTTCAATAATTGTAGTTAATTGTGGACCATGTGATTCACCAGCTGTTAAATAACGCATTTCAACACCTTCTCTTTATGTAAGTTTAAAATTATTAGTTACTACTATAGCACAACCTATTCTGAATTTAATATTAAAAAAGAGCCATATTCGAGCACTTTTTTGATTTTTTTACAAAAAAATGAATTATTCAGTAGAAAAACCTAATTTTTTTGCATTTGATCGTGCAATCTTTTTATCAATATTTCCAATCTAGACAAAATGATTAGATAAGAGTTCTTTGGCACAGTCTTTTAGCTGTACCGAGATCTCATCCAACACTTGAATTCTTTTTACCTATTTAAAGTTGTTATAAGTTTTTATCATATTCAATTATGTTTCGTCCCTATCCCCCTAAAAAATTCAATTGACCAACATCTCTGTCTTCTTTTCAAAAAGAAATAGTCATGTAAAAAAATAAAAACAAAAAGTCCCTACTGAATAAACAGTAGGGACGAATTATTTAATCGCGGTACCACCCTAGTTGTGAACAAAAACTCTGTTCACCACCTTCATTTTGATAACGGTCAAAATGACCGTTTCTATTTTCAATAAATAAAATAGAAATTGCTCCAAGAATGAAATTTCGGCATATTTTATGTACTGACTCGCAGCTTTCGTCAGCTCTCTGAAACAGGGAAGTTATGCTTACTGTGTCCTTATCAACGCAATTTATTTAATTGTCGAAAGATTCATTTAAAAACTTATTAATGATGATTATAAGCAGATTTAAAGAAGCTGTCAATGCAATATTTTAATACAATTTGTTTTGATTACTAATATCGATTCTTCTTAAGTTAATAAGAAAAAAGATCCCCAGATCTAGATTTTAATATTTTCCTAAACAAAAAAAGCCAGCAATTATGCTGACTTCTTTTTATAAAACTATTTTATTAGTATACCCACTCTTTAATAAGCTTAGAGTATTCAACTAATTCATTTTGATTGAAGAAAATTCCGATTTCACGTTCTGCACTAGCAGGTGAATCTGAACCATGAATAATGTTTTTACCTACAGTTGCAGCATACTCACCACGGATTGTTCCTGGTGCTGAATCTTTTGGGTTTGTTGCACCCATCATTTGACGAGCGGTAGCGATTACATTTTCGCCTTCCCAAACCATAGCGAATACTGGGCTTGAAGTGATGAAGTCTACTAATTCACCAAAGAAAGGACGCTCTTTGTGCTCAGCATAGTGAGTTTCAGCTTGTTCTTTACTCACTTGCATTAATTTAGCTCCAACTAATTGGAAACCTTTTTTTTCAAAACGTGAAACGATTTCACCAATTAAGTTACGTTGTACACCATCAGGTTTTACCATTAAATAAGTTCTTTCCATTATGCTCTACCTCACTTGAATTCAATTATGTATAAACAACACAGTAGAATAGTAACATCAATTTATAAAATTATCAATAGTTTAAAATCTTGTTATATTATAAAAATTGAAATCGCTTTCCAAATTATTGATAAACTTTTGTAAATATAACTAAATAACTGTAATTCTATACGTATCTAAAAAGCCAAAAGAGGCAGTTGTAAATGCACTAGCATTTTCACCGCCTCTAGTTTTTTCGATTTCCAATATTTTTAGCAATTAATATTAACATTTCCTTTGCTTCACTATTAGGAAGGCTATTGATACTGTTTAAAGATTTTTGTAAATATGCTTCACTAACTTTTCTTGCTGCTTTAATATATGTACTTTTACGAATTTGATTGATAAGAGGTTTTACAGTTTCCGGATCGATTCCTTCATAAACAGATTCAATTTTCTCTTTAAGAGTTAAATCTTTCATCGCAAACAAGACAGGTAGTGTAATATTACCTTGGATTAAGTCGCTACCTGATGGTTTCCCTAATTCCTTCTCAGAAGCCGTAAAATCAAGAATATCGTCCATAATTTGAAAGGACATACCTAAATAGTATCCGTAATCTTTTAAACACTTTTGAAAAGCTGGAGAGGCTCCTGATGCAATAGCACCAATTTCACAACTCGCTGAAATTAAAAGTGCAGTTTTTCGTTTAATTCTTCTTAAATAACATTTTAAATTTTGGTCAAAATTATATTTATCTTTTATTTGTTCAATCTCACCTAAACAAATCTCTAAAATAGTCTCAGATAATTTTTGATGGGCCAATGGGATTTCGATTTCTGACATACATTCCAATGCTTTTGCAAATAAAAAATCCCCTGCATACATAGCAACACGATCATTGTAAGTTGAATTGATTGTCGGTTTACCTCTTCGTAAACTAGCTTCATCAATTACATCATCATGAACTAACGATGCCATATGTATGATTTCCAAAGTAGCTGCTACATTTTTAATCGATTGAAGGTTATATTGTCCAAATTTAGCACTAAGCAATACAAAAACTGGTCTAATTCTTTTTCCCCCAGATTCAAGCAACTGTACAGATGCATTTTTCAAAATTGGTTGTGAAGAATTGACTACTTTATGAAGCGTGCTTTCAATCTCATTAATGTCCTTTTTTAAATAAGAATATTTCCATTTAACCTTCATTCCGTTCACCTTACTATTCATCCCATTTTCTCGCTTTTTTGTAACTAGCTTTTTGGCTTAACACCTAAATGCATTGCTGCTACGCCAAAAGTATAAGGTTTAATTTTTATTTTTTCTAACCCTGCTTTTTTGAAAAGATTTGCAAGTTCATTCATTCCTGGAAACGTGCTTGCACTTTCTTGTAACCAAGAATATTCTTTAAAGCTTTTAGCAAATAATTTCCCAAAAATCGGCATGATGTATTTAAAATACGCTTTATACACATGTCTAATACCAAATGCAGTCGGTTGTGATGTTTCTAAACAGACAACAATACCTCCAGGCTTAACGACTCTAGTCATTTCCTTCAACACTTGATAATAATCTGGAACATTTCTTAAACCAAATCCAATTGTAACAACATCAAAATAGTTGTCCTCAAATGGTAACTCCATAGCATTTCCATGAATTAATTTTACTTGGTCTAAGTGCATATTTTTAACTTTTTCTTCACCGATAGATAGCATATTTTTACTAAAGTCTAATCCTACTACTTCTCCATCTTTTCCAACTGTATTTGCAAGTGCAATTGTCCATTCACCAGTACCACAGCATACATCAAGCGCTTTCATACCTTTTTGAACATTCATAATTTTCATAGTTTGTTTGCGCCAAGCAATATGTCGTCTAAAACTAATAATACCATTCATTGTATCATATTTATTGTAAATCTTTTCAAACACGTCATGTACGCGTTCTTCTTTTGATTGAGTCATATAAACCCCCACTAAACTAATTACGATTACTTCTATGTAGATTAATTTTGTAATTGTATTATTTTTGATAATTCTTCTTTTGTTTTAGCTAAATCAACAATCCCCATTATTCTTTGAAATTGCGAAATAAAATCAGAGCAGTTTTCAACTGATGATCGTTCGAATTCTTTTTTCAGTCTTGACATTAAACATTCTTGCTCAATATGCTTTATTGATTCTTCAGCAGATATAAATTTTGCAAAATGTACAAGGATAGTTGATTCGATTACAGTTATACAGTTGAAAAGATCTTCTAAAGAACTAAATTGTTCGTGAACTAGATTGATCTTCTCTTCATTCATTTCTTTAACAGCATATGAAAGTTCTCGAATTAATCCAATTTCCCCAGTTTTAGATAGAGCATCGTAATATAGTCCGCTATATAAGTCACCTTCTAAAACGGTTAATTGTTTCTTTTCACGATCCATTGGTGTGCCTTCAAATGTGGATACCTTTTCATGTGTATCTAATGCAATTTGATGAATCATCAAGGCTTTACAGTAATGTACAATTTTATCACTCGTAAAATTGTGTTCTTTTAATAAATTGATTAATAAAGTAACCTTTACATCATCAATGGTCGGTGCTTGAAGAAGTTGATTTAAATATGGGTGTCTAATCGTATGTAAGATTTGAGTGATTACTTCATTTTTTAACTCGTGAATACTATTCATTATTTCCATCCATTCCATTTATAACTGATTTTTTCATTATACCATAAGTATTTTAGATGGTATAAGTTGATTGCTCAATCAACTTGCATTATTTATAAATGAATATTTTAAAAAAAGCAGGACTTCCGGCTTTTTAGACTGCCTATCAAACGCCCTGCTTTTTGATTATTTGATTCTATTTAGTTGAATGAATCATTGCAAGAATTTCATTTCTTCCTTGCACATCCTCTTTAAGTGAGCCACGCACAGCTGTCGTAACAGTTTTTGAGCCTGGTTTTCTTACTCCACGCATAGACATACACATATGTTCCGCTTCTACAACTACCATTGCTCCGTGTGGTTGTAGTACGTCCATAATTGCATCAACTACTGAGGCAGTAATACGTTCTTGTAACTGGGGTCTTTTAGCTACTGTTTCTACAGTACGTGCTAATTTACTTAAACCAGTTACTCTACCATTTCTAGGTATGTATGCTACATGTGCAACTCCGTAAAAAGGTAATAGATGATGCTCGCACATTGAATGGAATGGAATATCTTTTACTAGAACTAATTCTTCATGATCTTCACCAAATACTTTATGTAAATGAGCTTTTTCATCTTGGCGCATACCAGAGAATACTTCAGCATACATTTTCGCAACTCGCTTTGGCGTTTCGTAAATTCCTTCTCTATTTGGATCATCACCGATAGCTTCAAGAATTAGACGAACCGCTTGTTCAATTTTTTCTAAATTAACTTCATTCATTAATTGATCCCCCATGCTAAAAAAAATTCTAATATTCACTATCAGATTCGTTTTATTTTAACATAATTCTTTTTTTATAGGCAAAAAAAAGAAGGATACTTTCAATTTCCTTTCTTTTAGACACCTAAACTTAACGCTTTCTTTGTCCAAAATACATTATTGGTCTCAAAAAACATTAGACTTTTTGGACTTTTTTAGCAAAAAAAGAAGGATGCTTTTTTTAGCATCCTTCTTTTTCGCTTAAATTATGTAATTATTTTACTGCATCCTTAAGCGCTTTACCAGGTTTGAAAGCTGGAACTTTACTAGCTGCGATTTCGATTTCCTCGCCAGTTTGTGGATTACGTCCTTTACGAGCTGCACGCTCACGAACTTCAAAGTTACCAAATCCGATTAATTGTACTTTATCCCCGTTTTGTAACGCACCAAGAATTGATTCGAATACAGCGTCTACTGCTAAAGTAGCTTGTTTTTTAGTTAATTCACCAGCTTCAGCAACTGCATTGATTAAATCTGTTTTGTTCATGTCTTTCACCTCCTCCCAAAAATTTAGATGTTTCTTAATTTCATTTGTGACCAAAATTTTAAATTTTATACAACAAATTCCAATTAATTTCTTTGTCATGCCTTATATTATACGATTCTACGGCTTTTTTCAATATATTTTATAAGAAAATGTTGGAATTACTCGAAAACAGGGGGTGATTTTTCTGAAAAATTCATTTTTCGTCTTCAATTTTCTTATAAAAACTTCTGAAAGTACGATGGTTACTGAATTAATCAGCATTTTTTTAATTTTTTCGATGATTTTTAATACATTTATTTTTGTTGAGTTTTGTCGAATAATATTTATTTTCTCTTGCTAATTTTCTGTGATTTTTTTAAGTATGTCATTTCACCAGATAAAATAAAGTCTTTTAGAATCTTTAAAATTTAATCTTTCTATTTCGCTAACACAAAAAAAATCAGATGGTTTTTACCACCTGATCAATTATTGATTAAAGGATAATTGCAATTAAGCCGCCACTTCCTTCGTTAATAATTCTTTCTAAAGTTTCCTTCAATTTATATCTTGCATTTTCAGGCATTAGAGAAAGTTTTGCTTGGATGCCTTCACGTACGATTGAACTTAATGAACGTCCAAATATATCTGAGTTCCAAATTGATAATGGATTATCTTCAAAATCTTGCATTAAGTATTTAACAAGTTCTTCACTTTGTTTTTCAGTTCCGATGATTGGTTCAAACGTTGACTCAACATCTACTTTAATCATATGAATAGAAGGTGCTACTGCTTTTAATTTGACACCAAACCTTGAACCATGGCGTATAATTTCTGGCTCATCTAAGCTCATATCTAAAAGCGAAGGTGCAGCAACTCCATAGCCAGTTTGTTTAACCATTCTTAAGGCATCTGATACTTGATCATACTCTTGTTTTGCATGAGCGAAATCTTGCATTAATTCTAATAGATGATCTTTACCGCGAATTTCTACTCCCACTACTTCTTTTAAGACTTGATCATATAACTCATCTGGTGCAGATAAATCAATTTCTGCAACCCCTTGCCCCATATCGATTCCAGCAAGTTGTGCATGTTCAATAAATTCATAATCACTAAATTGGCCAACTACATAATCTACATCTCTTAATCGCTTAATATCTTTAACTGTTTCTTGAATTGCTTCTTGGTAGCTTTGGCGTAGCCAGTGATTCTCTTTTAAAACCAATACCCAGCTAGGTAAGTTTACGTTCACTTCAAGGACTGGGAATTCGTATAAAGCTTCGCGAAGTACATTCATTACATCTCCTTCGCGCATTGCTTCAACACTTAATGCGATGACAGGAATATCGTACTTTTCAGATAGTTCTTGTCTAAGTGCTTCTGTATTAGGATGATATGGCTGAGAAGAGTTGATTACCATAATGAAAGGCTTTCCAACTTCTTTTAATTCAGCCACTACTCTTTCCTCTGCTTCGATATAATCATATCTAGCTATTTCTCCAATTGTACCATCGGTTGTTACAACAACTCCAATTGTAGAATGCTCTTGAATAACTTTTCTTGTACCGATTTCTGCCGCTTCATTAAATGGAATTGGTTCTTCATACCAAGGAGTACTAATCATTCTAGGACCATTTTCATCCTCATATCCTTTAGCCCCTGGCACACTATAACCAACGCAATCTACTAATCGAATATTTACATCTAACCCATCCGCTACATGAATTTTTACTCCTTGATTCGGAACGAATTTTGGTTCAGTTGTCATTATTGTTTTACCTGCAGCGCTTTGAGGTAATTCATCATGTGCTCTAGCACGATCAGCTTCATTTTGAATATTAGGGATTACAACAGCTTCCATAAAGCGTTTAATAAATGTTGATTTACCAGTACGCACAGCACCTACAACACCTAAGTAGATATCTCCTCCTGTGCGCTCGGCAATGTCTTTAAAAATATCTATCTTTTCCATGTGTTCCCCTCCCGATTTATCAATACATGGGAATAATTGACTTGAAGTAGTATACCTATGACAATATCATTCTATGATGTTGTCCTAGTGAGTTATGACAAGATTTTTTATTTTTTCTTATTATTCACTTGGGATCAAATAAAATAATCCTTCGATAAAATGTATTCTTTTATCAAAGGATTATGATTTATATTATTTATTTTTGTTCTAAAAACACTGGTTGTCCATCTTTAATCGTATATGGAAGTGAGTATGCAGGCACGATTGGTGAGTCTTTTACTAAGATAGAACGGATATCTTCGCCGAACTTATAATTTTTTGCTTCTTTCATTTTTGCATATAAATCAGTTGAATAGTCTACATAAAACTCACCATCATTCCCCATGACGATTGGTAAGTTCTTATTACTATAAGGACTGACTACAAATGGTTCTTCCTTGAAACCCATCTTTTTATAGTTTAATAGAAAAACACCATTAGCCAATGTTTTCTTGATTGGTGGGTATGTATGTTTATCTTTATAAACTTGTACTCTTAATGAAACATCTCTTAGCTTTTCTGCAATTCGGAGATCGACTAATTTAACAGTCGGATTCTTCTCTGCATCTACTAATACGTACTGGAAGATCCCACCATTTTCATAAGAATTACCTGGTGCGTCACTTAAATAGCCAGGTGTTAGTTTTGTAAAATCAATTGGATATTTGATATAAATAGGTGTATCCATATCCTTGTTTTTTATCGGTAACATTCCGGAATTGTTTTCCTTAAATTTATTAACTGCAGTTTGAACAGATTGCAATTGATCATCATATGGTACTTGATTTTGTGCAAGTTGATCTTGTGGATATAAACAGCCACTTAATAGACTTATAACAAAGCACATTAGAATGGAAAGAAATAGCTTTTTCATGTTAGTCCCCTTTATTCTCATTAACTAGGCCAGCTTAATACGATATATGTAATTAAAATCCCTGAAATAATTAAAGACATATATGCAATAAAAGCTGTAATCATTTTTAAAAATTTTATTTTTATTTTGTTTCTGCTCAAGAAAATTAAAAATAATGATAAAAGCATTAATCCGATTCCTACAAAAGAAATAATTTCATTAATATGTGCCGCGTTCATTATGTTCCCCCTATGTATTTTCTACCATTATTATAGTATCAAAATAATCACATGATTTGAATTAAAATCTTTTTAATCCTATTTAGACATTATCGACTTATTTAATGCTTACGTATACTTGTTTGTTATAAATTTATTTTTGTGCTTCATAAAAAAATCCATTAGAACATTTTCACTAGTTACATCCTTAACAATCACCATCAAAATACCTCCTTGATCGAAACCAACCAAGGAGGATTTTTGGACCATTCACATATTTAAAAGGACAAAATAAAAAAGAAAGAAAAAGTAAAAAATATACTCCTTCTTTCTTCGAAGCAAACTGGGGCAATTGCTTCGTAATCATCCTCGACTAACACCCACCAGAATACATCCGGTATAAGTCATTCTATAGTATGCGAAAATGTATGATTATGCACTAAATACATCGCTGAAGAATAAGCCCAATTATTTTTGTTTAAACATATTTGTTAATGATTGAAAATCTAATGGCATATTATTTGTAACAATTGCTTGAACGATTTTGTCTTCTTTTTCCTTAGAAACTTGACGACCTGTCATCAATGCAATTTGACGAACTAGTTTTCTAACAGTTGCTTCATCTTTAAAGTTTGCATCTTTTACTGAATCAGCGACTTTAAAAATATCTGATTTGCTTACATTTGCTTTCTTTTCAATCTTATCGAAGAAACCATTTGGATTATTATTAGTCACCATTCAAACCTCCTTCTTTTCTATACAACATATGCTATGCAAAAAAAGAGAAATGGTGAAACGCCTATTTTAGTCCTCAAAAGAAAAAGCATTAAAACAAAGTTTTAATGCTTTCAGACTGCCCGCCATACGCTCGCTTTCTTCGTTACTTCGTCTGTCTGCGGTGCTCATTACCGTTAGGGTAACTCCGCTCCTCACCTGACTTCGCGCCTCGAAAGACAAGCGCTTGCAATCAGTCTGAAAATCAAGTTTATAGAATTTTGTCTATATAAGAAAAAGCATTAAAACAAAGTTTTAATGCTTTTAAACTTAAATACTTATATAAAATAATTTATTCAGCAAGATCACTTATATAGTTTGAAGTACTTTCGCCCTCATGTTTTTTTACACGAGACATTAGTGCATCAACTGCTAATTTTGGATTTTTATTTTCAAATAATACTGCGTGTAATTCATTAACAATTGGCATCTCTACATTTACTTGTTTTGCTAATTGATATGCAGCCTTAGTCGTGCGAACACCTTCTACGACCATACCCATATTATCTAACACTTCGTCTAAAGATTTGCCTTTCCCTAATAAATTACCAGCTCTCCAGTTACGGCTATGGACACTCGTACAAGTAACGATTAAGTCGCCCATTCCTGTTAAACCAGCAAAAGTTTGAGTATTAGCTCCCATAGCTTTACCTAAACGAATTATTTCTGCAAGTCCTCGTGTCATTAAAGCCGCCTTCGCATTATCTCCATATCCAAGTCCGTCAGTAATACCTGCAGCAAGTGCGATGATATTCTTTAATGCTCCACCAATTTCTACTCCAATGACATCTTCGTTTGTGTAAACACGGAAATAACCATTTGAGAATAATTCTTGAACAATTTCCGCATCTTCCATATTTTTAGATGCCGATGTTACAGTCGTTGGATGTCTTAAAGCAACTTCTTCAGCATGACTTGGACCTGATAATACAACTACTGATTTTAAGAATTTCGAGTCAATTTCTTCAGAAATCATTTCTGAAACACGCTTAGAAGTGTCTGGCTCGATCCCTTTACTTGCATGGATGATCGTAACCTCGTTTGACAATTCATTATTTAATTGTTGACAAACTTCTCTTATTGCTTTGGTTGGAACAACTAGCAAAATATAGTTAGCTCCATTTATAGCTTCCTTTAAATTGACAGATCCCTTTAAATTTTGGGGTAAATTAATTTCTGGCAAGTATCTTTTATTAGTATGCTGTTCATTTATTTCATTGATTTGTTCTGATTTATTTCCCCATAAAGTAACCGTATGTCCATTATCTGATAAAACCATGGCTAAAGCAGTTCCCCAACTACCTGCACCTAAAACAGCGATTTTTTCCAAATCAACACTCCCCTTCATAAAGAATCCATATTCTACTCGAATTTAAGCTCGTGCACGACCGATAATCTTAATTGGAGATCCTTCAAAATCAAAAGCATCTCTAATACGATTTTCTAAGAAACGCTCATAACTAAAGTGAAGTAATTCTGGATCATTTACAAAAACAACAAATGTTGGTGGTTTAATTGCTACTTGTGTTGCATAATACACTCTTAATCTTTGTCCGTTATGTGTTGGTGTTGGATTCATCGCAATTGCATCCATAATAACATCATTTAATACATTTGTAGGAACGCGTAAACTATGGCTTTCACATGCTTTATTAATCATTGGTAATAAAGTTTGAGTTCTTTTCTTCGTTTTAGCCGATAGGAATACTATTGGAGCATAATCTAAGAATTGGAAATGTGCTCGGATGTTTTCAATGAATTCATTCATTGTTTTTTCATCTTTTTCTACTGCATCCCATTTATTTACAACAATAACAACTGATCTACCTGCTTGATGCGCATATCCAGCGATTTTCTTATCTTGTTCGATAATACCTTCTTCACCATCTAATACGACTAAGACGACATCTGATCTCTCAATTGCACGTAATGCACGTAATACGCTGTATTTTTCTGTACTTTCATAAACTTTACCTTTTTTTCTCATACCAGCTGTATCAATAATGACATAGTCTTGGCCATCTTTTGAATAAGGTGTATCGACAGCATCACGTGTAGTTCCAGCAACATTACTTACAATTACACGCTCTTGACCTAATAATGCATTTACTAAAGAAGATTTCCCTACGTTTGGACGACCAATTAAACTAAATTTAATTGTCTCTTCATCGTAATTATCATCTTCTTGTTCAGGGAAATGTTTTACAACTTCATCAAGTAAATCACCTAGTCCTAAACCATGTGAACCTGAGATTGGAAATACTTCTCCAAATCCTAATGCATAAAAGTCGTAAATGTCACTTCTCATTTCAGGATTATCGACTTTATTAACTGCTAATACTACCGGTTTTTTTGTTTTATAAAGGATTTTAGCAACTTCTTCATCTGCCGCTGTAACACCCTCACGGCCATTTGTTAGAAAAATAATAACATCCGCTTCATCTATTGCGATTTCAGCTTGTTGACGAATTTGCTCTAAAAATGGCTCATCACCAATGTCAATTCCACCTGTATCGATTAAACTAAATTCTTGATTTAACCACTCTCCTGAACTGTAAATACGATCACGAGTAACTCCTGGAATATCTTCTACAATTGAAATTCTTTCTCCCACTATCCTATTAAAAATAGTTGATTTCCCTACATTTGGTCGTCCAACTATTGCAACTGTCGGTTTAGACATTTAATTCATCCTTCCTAGCATAACTATGTACCATTTAAATCATCTAAATGAGTTTTAGTTTAGTTTTAAAAATTGATTTATTTAAATAACTTATCTATTTTAACAAAAAATATGAGAAAAGACCAATACACTTCAACTTTTTAGTAATTTTCTATTTTTTAGACTTATTTTTGATACGTATATAACTATGAATTGAATTGCTGACAAGAATAAAATGGACATAAATAAAGTATCAAACCAATTTAAATCGCCAATTATATATTTAAAATTAATCGACTTAAACGTAATATAATTAAAAATGTCTCCCTGAACTAGACCAATTGTTATATAACGCATTTTGTCATTATAGGATTTACTTAAAAAGAAAGAAAGTAGTATTACTAAAATTGAACTAATTATCTTCTCATCAATAAAAAAGCTTGCAGGATCATAAATCGAAAGCAGTGTAACTACACTATATGTCATGCCTATAATCAGCCCTTTAAAGAAATGAACGATTTGTTCAATCAAATTTAATAAACTAATAAAGTAACTTATGATAAAAATTATGATGATATATGAAAAATTTATTTCAATTGAAAATAGATCAATTGTATAAGATGAACAGCCGATTAATATAAGCAATCCCGCTAAATACAAGAAATTCTTCTTAGTTCGATCCCGATAATGCAAAAGAAATAAAACAATAATCCAAGAACTAATGATAAATAGACTACCTTGCACACGAAAACCTCCTAATAATACTAGTATGAACAATTCATATTTCAAAAATAATCAAATACAAAAGAAAGTGTATAAGAAGTTGGATTTAAAACGAATCTATAAATGAGATTTTTTTGGAGGTGAAACGAGTGGGAAAAGATCGTCAAGAAAAGAAACTTAAACAATCTAGAAGAGTTGAATCTGATCGAGATCAAAGCATTCATAACAAAGGTGCAACGCGTTTAGACACACCTGAAGAAGCAAGAGAACAAAATCAACATAACTAAAATGTTCGAAATAAAAAATCCTTCAGCAAATGGCTGAAGGATTTTTTATTTTATTTTTTAAATTTATTTAATTTATCACCAAGTAGTTCGCTTAATTGGAAACCACTTTCACTTGGTTGTACGTATTTAGCAATATCCTCTTGAAGTTCTGCTTCACCAGCTTCTTTAATGCTTAATGATAAGCGTTTTTCAGTAGGGTTAATATCTAATACTTTAACTTTTACTTCTTGACCAACTGTTAGGACTTCGTTTGGATTTTTAATATGTTTATCAGCAATTTGAGAAACATGCACTAATCCTTCAATTCCATTTTGAACTTCTACAAAAGCACCAAAGTTTGTAAGACGTTTTACAGTCCCTTCAACTACTGCTTCTGCTTTAATGCTTGGATTTAATTGATCCCAAGGTCCTGGCTGAATTGCTTTCATTGACAATGCAATACGGTTAGTATCTGTATCAATTGAAAGAACTTGAACTTTTACAGTATCCCCTACAGCTACAATTTCTTCAGGCTTTGTAACACGTTTATGAGACATTTGAGATACATGGACTAATCCATCAATTCCACCAATATTTACAAAAGCACCGAAATTTGTTAATCTTTCTACTTTACCTTCAACGATTTGCCCAACTTTAATAGAAGAGTATGCTTGACGGCGATTTTCAACTTCATTTAATTGCTCAACAGCTTTATGAGATAGGATTACGCGATTTTTTTCGCGATCTAGTTCTTCAATCACTACTTCAAGCGATTGACCAACATAGCTTCCTAAATCTTCAACGAATTTTTTTGAAACAAGTGAAGCCGGAATAAATCCACGAACGCCTACGTCTGCAATTAGTCCACCATTCACTTGCTCTGTAACAATCACTTCAAAAACTTCTTTACTAGCTAATTTACCTTCTAATTGTTCCCAAGCCTTAACAGAATCTACGGCACGTTTAGAAAAAACAACAGTATCTTCCTCAACTTTAATAACCTTTAATTCAAGTTCTTGTCCAACAGTTAACGCATCACTTACATTTTCAATATGTACGTTAGAAATTTCTTTTATTGGAAGAATACCATCTGTTTTTCCACCGAAACCTACGATTGCTTGCTTATCTTCAATTTGTTCTACTACACATGAGATAATTTCCCCAACTTCTGGCATTACTTTTTCAACCATGTCATATTCCTCCTTATGTTTTAAAAATGGATAGACCAATTATGTATTATCCTCTTTTACCTTCTAATAAATAAGCAGAAAAGTCAAGAAATCTGATGACTAATTCTTCTAAATATTATTTATTTTGCCTTCAACAATCGTTAATATTTCATTTACAACATCTTCAATGTTTTTAGAAGTAGTATCTAATGAGATTGCATCATCAGCTTTTTTCAATGGTGAAACTTCTCTTTCCGAGTCAATTCGGTCTCTTGTTGCTATTTCTATTTTCAATTGCTCTAAATCACTTTCAAAACCGTTTTTGACATTTTCGATATGTCTTCTTTGAGCTCTTTCATCAACAGAAGCAATCATAAAGATCTTAACTTCTGCACCAACTAATACATGAGTCCCAATATCTCTTCCATCCATTACAACCCCACCATTTACGGCATATTCACGTTGTAAATCGACCATTTTTTCACGAACTAAACTATGTTTTGCAACAAATGATACGTTTCTAGTTACTTCTGGTGTTCTTATTGGCTCTGAAACATCAACATCATCAATAAAAACTTTTTGAGTACCTTCTTCCGGGATTAACTTAATCGTTATATTTGAAAGTAAGTTACTTAAATCCATCTCGTTATTTACATCAATATTGTTTTGGATTGCTTTAAAAGTTAGAGCACGGTACATTGCACCAGTGTCGATATATACATATCCTAATTTTTTCGCAACAATCTTTGCAACTGTACTTTTACCAGCAGCTGCAGGTCCATCTATCGCTATACTAATTTTTTTACTCATAAGTCCTCCTACATAAAAAAAGTGCTACTTTAATAGCAACCTTTAATCTTATCATGTCCTAAAAAAATAAAAACAAATAAAAATAAAGCAGGCTAGCCTGCTTTAATTTATATTACCATATGATTCCGACGAATTCATCTATTTACCAATATGATTATATACTTCTCTAGTTACGTCCTTAGCTTTTTGCGTAACGCCTTCATATAATTCAATTTTCGTTAAATAGACTGAAAGACTAGGGAATGATAAGACATATTGACTTATGACTAAACAAAATAATTGAATAATAATTAATTTAAGTAGTATTCGTTCGATTCTTTTCATTGATAATCATACCTTTTTTATTACCAGTATGATTAGATTCAATTAATTTTATACACAATTTTGAATTTAATTTTTAATTCATCTAACTTTTAACAGTGTTAAGCCTAAAAAAAACGTGCTATGCACGTTTTTGAGTAATGTAAAACAAGTAAAAATTATTTAGAGAATCCTTCAAGAATATCATTCACTTCGGATGCTAACATAACAGTTAATTTAATTCTTGCCTTTTTACTATCATAATCTTTACCTAAAATAACACCTTTATTGACTAAATCATAGGCACTTCCGTAATAATCATAAGTAGGATAAACTTCGCCTTCTTCAGAACTTGTTGTGATAACTACTTTAATGCCTTCTTTAACTGCTTTTTCGATTTCTTCAGTCATATGTGGAGATACTTGTCCTCTTCCAACGCCTTCAAGGACAATCCCTTTAGCGCCATTTTCAACAGCTGCTTTAATTAAATATCCTTTTGCTTCAATATAGCATTTAATGATATCAACTTGAGGTAACTTACTCGTAATTTTGTATTTATCTTTTAATACCGGTTTTTGATAAATATGTACTTTATCGTTATCGATAATACCTAGGTATCCGAATCCAAATACGTTAAAACCTTGAATATTAGATGCATGTTCTTTTTTAACATATTTTGCAGTGAAAATACGTTCATTAAAGACAACAACTGTACCAACGTTTCGAGAAGATTCGTCAGATGCAGTATAAATTGCATGTCTTAAATTGATAAAAGCATCGGTACCTAATTCACCTGGTGATCTTTGAGAGCCAGTAATAACAACTGGACGATCATCGTCAATTGTTAAATCTAAAAAGTAAGCCGTTTCTTCTAACGTATCAGTTCCATGGGTAACGACAACCCCATCGATTGTTTCATCTTGATAATATTCTTCGATTTTATTCTTTAACAACATCCAATGTTCGAAGCCTATGTGCATACTTGGAATTTGGAAAAAAGAATCAACAATAACATTTATATCTTTTGGTAAATTGAGCATTTCTGCTATTTCTTGACCTGACAATGCCCCAGAATCTAATTTACCTGATTCTGCATTTGGTTTACTTGCAATCGTTCCACCTGTTGTAATTAATACTACTTTTTTCATTTCAGCACCTCATTTCACAAGAAATTATAACATTTTAAAATTCTCTAAGTAAACAGAAAACGGCTAGAAAATCTTTAATAAAAAAAACGTAGCATAGCTACGTTTCATTTTTTTGAAATTATTTATTACTAATTAAGTGAGAAACGATTAAGTCACCATGAAAACGACCATTTTCTATAAATATTTCGTTCGCATTGTTTCCTGCAGCAATTACCCCTGCAATATAAATGCCTTCAATATTTGTTTCCATTGTTTCTGGATTAAATAGTGGTCTTCCTGTTGTATCGTCAACTTTTACGCCCATACTTTTTATTAATGTATGATCAGGATGATAACCTGTCATGGCATAGACAAAGTCATTCTCAATTTCAACTATTTGTCCTTCTTTTTCGTATACTACTGATGATTCTTTTATTTCAAGTAGATTTGCGTTAAATTCCATTTTAATAGTTTCAGAATGGACAAGTGCCTCGAATTCTGGTAGAACCCATGGTTTAATACTTGGTGAATAAGAACCGCCTCTATAAAGTACAGTTACATCCGCTCCGCATTTTTCTAGTTCTAGTGCTGCGTCAACACTTGAGTTTTTCCCACCAATAACAACAACCTTCTGATTAAAATGTTTGTGACCTTCAAAAAAGTAATGGGAAACTTTATTAAGTTGTTCACCAGGTGTTAGTAAGTAGTTGGGTTGGTCATAATATCCAGTTGCTACAATAACAGCTTTCGCTTCATAACGTTTTTCTTCACCATTTATTGTAACTGATTCAATGATAAAATCACTTTTCTTACTAACCGTTTTTACCTCTTCAAAAGCATTAATTTTAATTCTATTTCGTTTAACAACATCACGGTAATATGCTAGAGCTTGGTGTTTTTTTGGTTTTCTACCTTCAATAATAAATGGAATATCTCCCACTTCTAATTTTTCACTTGTACTAAAAAATGTTTGATGCGTTGGAAAACGACTGAGGGTATGAACTATATTTCCTTTTTCAATAATTAATGCAGATATCCCCTTATTTATTAATGCAAGATAAGCTGCAATACCACAAGGTCCTCCACCAATGATCAGAACTTCAACTTTTTCCATTTGAAACATCTCCAATAAACTAGAGTCTTAGTTATATTTACTATTACTATTTTACGTAAAATATTCAATTTGTCTAATGATAGCTAATCAAAAAAAACAAGATGGATATTTTCCACCTTGTTTTTATCAGCAAATATAATTTTATACCCAGCCTCTGAATCGGCTAGCTTCAGCCATTTTACGTGCACCAACCATGTAAGCAGCTAAACGCATATTTACTTTTCTATTTACACTTGTTTCATAAATATTATTAAATGAACGTACCATAACTTTTTCTAATCGATCTTCTACTTCTTCTTCAGTCCAGTAGTAACCTTGGTTATTCTGTACCCATTCAAAGTAAGAAACAGTTACGCCACCAGCACTAGCTAATACGTCTGGAACTAATAAAATACCGCGCTCTGTTAAAATCTTAGTAGCTTCAAGTGTTGTTGGTCCGTTTGCAGCTTCAACTACGATACTTGCTTTAATATTATGAGCATTATCTTTTGTAATTTGATTTTCAATCGCTGCTGGAACTAAGATATCACAATCTAATTCTAATAGTTCTTTATTTGAAATTGTATTATTAAATAGTTTAGTAATTGTACCAAAGCTATCTCTACGATCTAATAAATAATCAATGTCTAAGCCGTTTGGATCATGAAGTGCACCATAAGCATCAGAAATACCAATAACTTTTGCGCCAGCATCATGCATAAATTTCGCTAAGAAGCTACCTGCATTACCAAATCCTTGGATAACAACTCGTGCACCTTCTAAGTTAATACCTCTACGCTTTGCTGCTTCACGAATTACAATCGTTACACCTTTAGCAGTAGCTGTTTCACGGCCGTGAGATCCACCTAATACTAATGGTTTACCAGTAATAAAACCAGGTGAGTTAAATTCATCTATTCTAGAATATTCATCCATCATCCAAGCCATAATTTGTGAATTTGTAAATACGTCTGGAGCTGGAATATCTTTCGTTGGTCCTACGATTTGGCTAATTGCACGAACATAACCGCGACTAAGTCTTTCTAACTCACGGAATGACATATCACGTGGATCACAAACGATTCCACCTTTACCTCCACCATATGGTAAATCTACAATTCCACATTTTAAGCTCATCCAGATTGAAAGGGCTTTAACTTCATTTTCTGTTACATTTGGATGAAAACGGATACCACCTTTAGTTGGTCCTACCGCATCATTATGTTGAGCTCTGTAACCAGTGAAAATTTTCACTTGTCCATCATCCATGCGAACCGGAATTTTTACAGTCATCATACGAACTGGTTCTTTTAAAAGTTCATACATTTCATTTGAATATCCTAATTTTTCTAACGCTTCTTTAATAACTACTTGTGTAGGCGCTAGTACATCTAACATTTCTTCAGTGTTGCTATTTTTCTCTGTAGATTTCTCGGCAACCATTGTAAACCCCCTAGAAATTTGAACTATGAAAAGATTCATTCATTCTGAAATTAGTATACAACTTTCCATCCCATTTTGAAAGTTATAAACACATAGAAAACAAAATATAATATTCGTTTAATGTAAGCGTTTTCTATGGTCATTATACTCCTATTTCCAAAATTTGAAAAGGAAAGAATACGAAGAAATATAATATATTTATAAAAAATTTACAAAAGTAAAACCTCTCGTAATAAATTACTGAGAGGCTTTATTTTTAACGAAATAAAAATGCAGTTGTTCAATAGCATTTTCTGAGATAAGTTCTTTACCATATTCAATAATACGGTAAATTGTTCTTGTGGAAGGATTACCATATTCAGCTAAAATCGCATAAAATGTTTCACGATCTAGTCTTCCTATTTCATTCTCCTCGAACTTTAAGTAAAACGTATTTTCAAAAGAGAATAATCTCCCACCTAATGCATCACATGAAACCAATTTTTCAGAAAGTAGGATGAGATCATCTAAAGTAGAAAACTCGTACAATATATGTTCACTTTCATCTAGGATTACTTCCATCGAGATAAAATCGTCTTGAAATTCATCTTCCTCTTCTTCAATTTCATCGGATTTTGTTACAATTACAACCATTCCTTGAGCTTGAAGAGAGAAAACTTCAACGGATACTTTTCCATCTACTTCGAAACCTAGTTCTACGCTAGCTTCATGCATCATATCTTGAAAAAGCTGTTGAACTTTTGGTGCATTGTACCATAAGTCTTCTTTTGTCAGACCACGTTCAGATAAATCATCAGATGTAAGAAAAACTTTTATTTTATTGTAGTTCAACCGTTCCAACCTCATGAACTAGCCTCCTTGCTGCATTTACCATAGTACAGTTTATGTTTTTATATAATTTTGGTGATTCTAAAGTCAAAATTCATTTATAATTAAAATTTTGCTTTAACCATTCATCCCAGTTTGATTGTTGACTCCCAATATAAAATTCCTGTATGGAATCCATAATTGGGCTCTCACAAGTTGAAACTGCGTGTCCACCAATTCCAATAATGATATCAGGTTTAATTTTTTTAATTAAGATGGCAAGATCAATTGTTTTCTTTAAATTTTCTCTTAAAGTACAAGTCATGATAAACCCGGCTGGATTCACTTCATTTATTACTTGTTCTACATCATTTGAGTCTATTGATGCTCCTAAATAAATAACTTGAAAACCAATTCTTCTTAAATAAATCGTAAAAATTAATAAACCTAATTCGTGCTTTTCTTCTGGTCCACAAACTGCGATTAACTTCGGCAAATGTTTATTGTTAGGTAAATTTTGATAAATCATCCCTAACCTCGTTCTCAAAAAAGAAGTTGCAAAATGTTCATGGGCACTTGTAATTTCACCATTACGACATTTATCACCGATTAATATGAAAACCTTTGAAATAATTTTAAATAATACTTTATCTACAGAAAAAAGACTAAAAGCGTCATTCACATAATTGTGGGCTTCACTTTCTTCAAAAGTTAATAATGAAGAAACAATTCGATTTACTAGAGCATCTGATTGAAGATTTTCAGTAAGAGGGCTGTCATTTGATGATTTATGTTCTTTGGCTTCGTATAAATTAATTGCTTGTCCAATTGTAAACCCTTCATTAACTTTTTGAACGAGCCATTTTAAAATATAAACATGTTCCTCTGTATATAGTCGATGGCCAGCATCATTTCGTACCGGACTAATAATATTATATCTTCTTTCCCAAGCTCTTAATGTCCCTGGTAAAATCCCAACAATGTTAGAAATTGCTTTAATATTGTACTTTCCTATTTGGGCCAATTTTCTTTCCTCCTGCATATAAACAACAAACACTTATTTCATAACTTCAAAATTTAAAACTGTTATTGTGTTTTGTTTGCGAATTCCTTTATTGTTATGTAGCTCCAAATATACCGTTTTCTGATTTCGATTGCCATTTAATTGACTTCTTTCAAACAGATAAACTTGAATACTTTCAAAATTACTTCTCTTACTATCCATGACTTCAGTATAACTTGTTAAAATACTAAGATCATCTTCATAACGCTCTTCAAGTGCAAAGTCTAAATGATCTCTCTTAGTTTTCACATCATCTAAACCAACAATCGAAAACTTTGTACCATTTTCAGTTTCAAATGAAGCACTTTTATTTTCTAAAATTGTAACTTTACAATCTAGTAATAATGCATTTAGATCCCGATAGTTGCCACTATAGTCAAAATCATTCCACAAAAAATAGACAGGAGCAATAGAAGATAAATAGTTGATGTTTTCAACTTTATATTTTTTTGACTTCTTTTTTGAGTAACCACTTAACAGAATTAATGTATTATGATTGCAGATTTTTTCAATCTCACTCAGTTTAAAAGGAATATCGCCTATATTTGGAATCCATATAAGCTGAATTGACTGTAATGAGTCATCTAAATGCTCTATCTTAATTTTCTTATGTATAATTTTCAACTTACTTTTTCGAGTAAACAATAAAATAATTGCAAAAATTACTACAAATCCGATCAATGATAATAATTTTATTTTAATTTCCCCCTTGTTACTTAACCCATCAACGAAGTAAATGTCAGCTTTTTTCTCTGATCTTAATTCATTTTTAAAAATCAATTTATCTATATCTTTTTTTTATTATACAAAAACTAGTAGAAATTGAAAAATTTTAAACAACAAAAAAACTTATATCCATTTTCAATGGGCATAAGTTTTTAAATTTGACTGAAATCTTCAGTTTATTTAATTGTTTCTTAAAACTCCCTACTTAATATTATTTATCCACATCAACATTTAATGGGATTTTTAATATCTGGCCGGGCGTCACTTCGATCCCATTTAAATGATTTGCATCTTGAATAATTTCTTCGCCATCACGATTACCATAATATTTCATTGAAATAGTAAATAATGTTTCGCCTCTTTGGACTTCGTGATTAATCTCTTTCACTCCAACTGTTTCACTTGAATCTGTTTGAGGTTTTACGTCATTTTTTATCTCTTTTTTGATTGGAGCTTTTTTCTGAGATTCATTTTTATTTTGTTTTTTTAAATGATCAGAAGCAGCTAATTCAACTTTTTCAAATTTATTTGAAGGAATGATTAAACTTCCTTTTTCAGTAAAAATTTTATCGTATTTACTATGTACAAACTTCACTACTCCAAATGGTAGCATGATAAAGATTATGACTAATGCAGTGATTAAAGGATATTTTATTTTCCACCAAGGTCTTCGTTGATCCTCTTTTATTTTCATTGTTTCACTTCTTGGTGGTAGATTTAACAAATCAACAGCTTTATTTTGATCATTTATTTTCTTATTTTTATATTTCTTATTTTTTTTCTTTCGACTTAAGTCAGCTATACTATTAGTCTGAAGCTCATTTTTCATTCTTTGTCTTCACTTTCCAAACTTAATTTCATATACATTCCTAAAACATAATCTAAGATAAAATGTGCGATAAATACGATAACAATATTATTTGTTATCAAATATAAATAACCTAAAAAAAAACTTTCAATTAGTACGATTGTAAGTAAAATCGGTTTTTTCACATATCGAAAATGAACTAAAGCGAATACAACTGATGCAATAATTAGTCCAAATTTAGCTTGAATAAATCCCCTAAAAAATAATTCTTCTGATAATGCGATTAAAATACAAAGTATTGTCATTTCAGGAACTGAAAGTGACGTAAAGAATCTTTTATTAAATCCACCATCATCCAACAAACGCTCCGGAATCATATAATTTAATAAAATATTAAATAGGACGAGTGAGAATCCAGCACCAAATCCATATAAATATGTTTTATAACTTTTAAATAAATGTAAATCATCTATAAATTTTTCTGTACCAATAAAAAAAGCAATACATAAAATAGCGATTACTAAAATGATTAACTGCGTACCATATACGCTTTTCTTCAAATAGTTAACTGGAATTTCTCGTTGGTTTAATTCGCTTTCCATATAGATTCCTCACAGCCCCAATTTATTTCTTAATTCTTGTTCCCATGTTAGTACGTTAGTATTTTCATATTTCTCATGATCATTTGAACAATACTCTTCAAACGATATACCACAAATGTTACAGCAATTTATTGGTCTCTGTACTAAAATTTCATCAAAAAGTAAAAGATATTTTTCGCGGTAACAAGTGGATGAAGTTAGAAAATCGATCATCGCTTTTAGTTTTAAATATTTTACTTTTTTTCGCTCCGAAATTAACGCTTTAATCGATTCGATTAAGTCATTATTTATTTTTTCTAAATACAAGTTTTCATCTACGATTGCATTAAATTTAAGCATTTCAGAATGAAGTGTTGTCCACTGTATTTCACTAAATTGAAAAACTGCTTTCCAATTATTCACGAGTGTTTCAGTCAAATTGATCGGATTTTCTTCTACTCTTTTTAAATACGCTAGAAAAGACTCAACTTGATTTACAGAAAGGATTTCGTCATCAATTAACCTTAGTGGTAATTCATGATCTTCTTCACAAACAATTAGTATTGCTATACTTGGCTCACCATCTCGTCCGGCTCGTCCAATTTCTTGAAGGTAATTCTCGATGTTTGAAGGATATTGATAATGAATTACAAACCTTACATTTGGCTTATTAATCCCCATACCAAAAGCACTTGTACAAACTATGATATCTATTTGATTTTGAATAAATTGTTGTTGAATTAAAATTCTTTGTTCATGTTCCATTCCACCATGATAATAAGCGACTTTGCAATTTAACTTTTCTCTTATGGTATGTGAAATTTTCTCACAAGCAGCTCTTGTACCACAATAGACGATGCCTGGACCTGTTAATTTAGAAAGATGATCAGTTAAAGACTTGAGCTTTCCTATTTCTGATTCTACCTTTTCGACTTGAATTGCTATATTCTCTCTATTAACTGAATTGATATATTTTTCAACATGTTTTAACTGTAATGTTTCGATGATTTCTTCCCGCACATTTTTGCTAGCTGTAGCGGTTAAAGCTAAGACCGTCGGATTATTTAATTTACGCTTTATTTCCCCTAAAGTCTTATATTCTGGCCTAAAATCATGCCCCCATTGTGATATACAATGTGCCTCATCAACAACAAATAAAGAGATTTTAGACGCAGAAAGCTTTTGAATTAAAAATTGATTTTGTAACATTTCAGGCGAAACAAAAATAAACTTATAGCTACTAATATTATTAAATAAATATTTTTTTTGCTCAAAACTTCTAAAGCTATTTAGTGCAATAACTCGTTTATCTCCAAATGCTTTAATTTGCTCTACTTGATCCTCCATGAGAGAAAGTAATGGTGATACGATTACTACAACGCCTGGCAATAGTAGACCCGTTAATTGATATAATAATGATTTTCCCCCACCTGTAGGGAGCATTGCTAAAACATCCTTCGAGTTTAACAAGTCATTAATAATTTCTTTTTGGTTATTTCGAAAACTTGAATAACCGAATTTTTCGTATAAAAGTTTATTTAGGTCCATATAAATCACCCATTCTTGCAAGAGTAATACGAATTTGAAAATAGGTTACCTCATTTAATAAAGCTTCTTTAATAATTTTTAATTTCCTTGTATTTAGTTCAATAATTTTATTTTTTATTAATGTAAATTGCTTTGCTGTAATAAATTCATTAATTGGAAATAATTTATCACCTAAAACACACTCAACTATATGATCCTCTATTGTACTAATTTTTAAATTACGAATCACAGCTATTTCTTCGATTGTTTTACCATCAGTAAATAATCGCTTCGTTTCTATTGAGGTATTCGTAATATTAGTACTTTTATCTCCAATAACAAATTTACTTAATAAAGGATAATGATTGTTAGGTTCAACCAAAATAGTAATCATATGATGCAAAGTATTAATCGAATTGAGATAAATTTTTTCAACACTTACTTTGTGTTCTGATGCAATTTGTTCAAAAGTCATGCCATAAGCATTTGCTCCAGACAATCGTTTCACAAATAGTAATGCGTCTTCGTCACTTATATTTTCTAAAATTGTATGCAATTCTTTATAAAATTGATTAACTAACTCGGTTTTATTCCCAGTAAACTTAAGAATCTCATTTTTTACCCAATCTTGTATTTGGTGGTTTTGAATGACTGCCCTAAAATATTTTAAATTCATATTAAGATTGGAAACCGTTTGAAAAAACAATGAAAATCTTTTCCAAAATATTTTTTGAATACTTGAAAACCTTAGTCCGTTTATATATGTAAATTCCATAAACTGTAGTTTTTGATTTGCTAGATAAGCTTGACCATTGTTATTTAACAAATAGATATTCTTATTTTCAGACTGACCTATATACCCCTTAACTTCTAACCCATTTATTATTTCTTGCATATTCTGATGAGTAAGGAAATGAAAAAGTCCGAAAAATGATGTAACTTGATAAAAATGAGAATCTTGAATAATTTGAGCACTTTGTTTACCTTTTAATAAATACATTATACCTTGAATTGTTCGTTCACCATTATATCGATGAAGCAAAAAAAGGATGATTTCTTCCAATATTGATAGCTTAAACATCATAAACCTCTCAAATAAAATTATTCCATTAATATATTTAAATATTTTTTCGAATAATAATTAGTAGTACAAAAATATTTGTGCATTTTTTCTAAATAGTTTTTATTTCTTCTAGCTTATCATATGTATCAATAACCAAACCATTTTAAACATATAAAAATCATTATTTATTTTATTTGAGATTTCTTCATTTCTCGTTTTTTTCAAAACCTTGTACAATTATATTGAAAAGTTTTGGAAACCGTTTTAAAATGTTTACAGGTACATTACAAAAATAGTATCTGTAACAAAAACAGGGAATAATTTGGGAGGTCAATACAATGGCAAAATATACAATCGTTGATAAAGACACTTGTATCGCATGTGGCGCTTGTGGCGCAGCTGCACCTGATATCTATGACTATGATGATGAAGGGATCGCATACGTTACTCTAGATGATAACCAAGGAATCGTTGAAATTCCAGACGTTTTAGTTGATGACATGATGGATGCATTTGAAGGATGCCCAACAGACTCAATCAAAGTTGCTGACGAAGCATTCGATGGCGACGCTTTAAAATTCGAATAGTAAAAACTGCGGCGAAGTTATTTCGTCGCTTTTTTTATTTTTTAAATAAAATTAGTTGATTTAGAATGAAAAATATAAACAACCAAAAAAAACAACCCGTTTTGTCCTCTTCTTTGATCCACAATATTTTTGAATTACACCAAAACATACATAGGACAGTGTGCAAGATTTTATAATGAAGCTAATTATTTCCTTATTTTACATATTCAGAATTATCTAATAACTTGTTATAATAAATAAAACATCAAGAGAGGATGAACAGCATGGAACTGATGACAGTTACCGAGAAAAAGACGTTTTTAAACAAGTTCTTAGAGAAAAAAAAGGTAAAAAAAGACATCGAATTGATATTACAATTTCTCCTTGCTGTTGATGAAGTACTATCAAACATTTCGTTTGTAGATGATGCAATGAGTACACCAAATGGGATTGTCATTAATTTTCAAAAAGATAACTGCTCAAACCCTCAGGTTTTGTATTACGAAAATAGTAAGAGGATTGATCTTTCGTCGGAATCAATTTACCATAAACTTCGATTACATGGGAAGGAAACACCGTTTTATCTTGAGTTGTTATTTGATGTGATGCCGATCGAGTACGCTTTGATCTTAGATACTAATCCGTTTTCGACAACTACCATTGAACCAAACGAAGAAGTGGAAGCAGAAATCGATGCGTTTCTTTCATCGCTTGTAGCTCAAACTTCGCACAAACTTCTGCTTTGTCAAATCGACAAAGCACTAGATGAACGCAATGAACAACTGTTTCTTTTGTTAACTTCTCAGCTAAAAAATTAACAAATAAACCATCTATCATTCGATAGATGGTTCTCTTTTTTTCTCCTATAAAATAAATATGATCTTTTCATTCAAAATAGGTACATAAAACAAAAAGTGTCTACCAAAATTAGTAGACACTTTCATTTATTTATACGTTATGGACATTCATTCTTTGAGTTAACCAAACCTTTAATTTAGGGTAGATAACTAAGAATAAGATCATGATTAATAAACCTTTAATTGCATTAAATGGCATAATTGATGCAACAATTACTTCATTTGGTAGCTTAAAATTCATGAAATGTGCATATGCAGGTAATAACACAAAATAATTTAAAAGACTTAATATTCCAGTCATCACTACTGTACCAACGATTAATCCAAGAGTTAGCCCTTTTACTGAACGATATTTTCTAAAGAAATACGACGCAGGTAAAATGTATAATACTCCCGCACTAAAATTAGCAAATTCTCCGATTGGTACACCAGTCATACTACCATTAATAACGTAATGAAGGATGTTTTTAATTAACTCAATTCCTATTCCTGCTACAGGACCAAAAACAATTGCACCTATTAATGCAGGTACGTCACTAAAATCAATTGTAAGCCAAACTGGAAATGCTGGAAGTGGAAAGTATAACATCATGAGTACATAAGAAATACTGCTAAGCATTGCCACTATCACCATTTTATTTACTTTGTTGCGTTGTTGCATATTACCTCTCTCCTTTTTCCCGATCATATCAAGAAAAATGAAAGGTTCGCTTAAGTTGCGAAAGTATTTGCACATATTTTAATAAGTCCGAATTAAAAATGAAAAATAATATAAAATTATGCAAATAAAATAAAATCCCCTATTTTTTCGAAATAGGGGAGAAATTTTAGTACGCCAAATAAGCGTTCAAAAAGAAAAAATTTTTGAACTTGCGAACCTCCATCTTCTCCCATCCAGACTATACTGTCGGCTCTAGAATCGCACTAGATCCTGCCCAAAATATCAGGCTCGCGGGCTTATAAGCAATGCTTAATTACCGCCGGTGGGGAATTTCGCCCCGCCCCGAAGATAGATCGTTTATTAAATTACAGTTTAATGTTACTAAATTAAATACAGTTTGTAAATAAAAATCTCCACCTAATCATTTAAAGCATTACTTAGGTTTTCTTGGCAAAAACTTACTAACGAATCATCCTTTTGATCGTTCGCATATAACAACAGCACTACTGTTGTAAAGACGGCTCTAAACTGTGCTAATTTCTTTGATGCTTCCGATACATTCCCATAAATCTCAAAAAACTTCCCTCTCATATCGTTCGGAATTAGAGTATAAATAATTGATAAATCTAATTCACGATTACCGATATGAGCATCACCCCAATCTATAATTCCTTTAAGTTGGTTTTGTTCATTACCAATCATATTCTTAAAATGCAAATCACCATGAACAAGAACTAATGGTGTCTCACTTTTCATTTCAACTAAGCTTTCAAAATAATGATTAATTTTCCGTTCATCTTCAATTAGGTTCTTCTGTATTGCCTGTTGTATATATTTTTTAGCCTGAGGTTTACGGAAGTTTATATCTAATCTCTTCAACTCATCATACGGTAAATTAAGATCCTTTAATTCATCGATATTTATTGAATGCAATTTTTTCAAGAAATTCGCGATTGGTTCAATCATTAAAATTCTCTCAGTTCTAGTTAAATAAATTGGAGGCTTTCCTTCAATAAAATTATATCCTAAAAATGGCCAAGGAAATAATTCAGACGGTTTTCCATCAAGTATTGGAACCGTTGTCTTCAATTCAAAATGATTAAAAATAATTGGGAGTAATTTTCTTTCAACATTTAAAATTGCTACAGCTATTTCTCTTCGTGGGAATCTTAGTAAAATTTCATCATTTAAACAAAAAACAGTATTATCAAATCCTTCGCCAATTTTTTTTATAAATTTTATTTTTATTTTAGGAAATTGTATCTTCACTAATTCTTTCGCTAATTCCTCTTCCATTACAATTGCTGGATCCCATATATTAGACATTTTTTTCTCCTTAACATCAAAAATAGAACTTCACATCTAAATGTACTTTACCAAATTTAATAGTAAATTACATTTATGGAAGTTCTAAAACCAATCGATGCATTCAACACTATTTATTAAACTTATAAGGCCAAAATAAACGACTAAGGATTTGAAACTATTTTTAATTCATGAAAATTTTTATCTAATATAATATCCTTTAATTTCTCACGATTTCCTCCGATAAATAAAAGGCCAATCGTTAAAACAAACACCACAATCAACAAACATCTCCTAAGAAAATCAAACATTATTTGCCTCCTACATGAAAATGTGAAAAGTGTTTAATCTACCCAATAACTCGTGGTTTAACAACTGGTAATTCAGAAAAAAGTTGGACTAAGCACATAAATCATTTCGAACCTTTAACACTTTTTTATGTATATTCCTTAAGCTGTATTGAGCAAATTGAAAATGTAAACGCTAAGAAGTAATTTTACTAAACCATACACTCAAACATTCTATGATTGAAAAAACCTATTTATACAAAAAAAATAGCGATTGATTAGAAAAATTTAACTAATCAATCGCTATTTTTCTTATTTATTTTTTATCAGTTCGAAATACGATTGCTCCTCTTTCGTATTCAACATCCTTAATATTTAAACGTGTGTTGATTAACCTTGCAAGTGCAAAGAAATAATCAGATAATCGATTCAAATATAAAAATACTGGAAGATGAATATTTTCTTGCTTCATTAATGTTACGACCGTTCTCTCAGCACGTCTCGTTACCGCTCTTGCCTGATGAATGATTGCAGCAGGTTTTGACCCCCCTGGTAAAATAAAACGCTGTAATGGTGGAGTTGCTTCCATATACTCATCGATTAATGTTTCAAGCTCTTCAACCATTTTCTCTGTCGTTTTAAAAGGGATGCTATCCTTTACTACTGCCAAATCTCCACCGCAATCAAATAGTTCATGTTGGATCTTTTGAAGTGAATTGTAAATATCTCTCGTATCTTCATGATCTAAATATGTCATTGCGTACCCAACGATTGTATTTACTTCGTCGATTGTCCCGTATGACTCTACCCTTAAATCATCTTTATCTACTCGTTTACCTACTAAGCTAGTCTGACCTTTATCCCCAGTTTTTGTATAAATTTTCATGAAAAACCTCTCCTTTTTTTCAATTTTAATTTACAATACATTACTTTTATAAATAATGACCTTTTTATTTGTTTCGGGATTATCTAAAATTTGAAAAGATGTGTCATACAAACCTTTTAATAAATTTTCACTTAAAACTGAGTCTGTTTTTCCTTCGATATAAATTTTTCCGTCCTTTAATCCTAATAAACGGTCACAGTATAGACTTGCTAAATTTAAATCATGAAAAACTGTTACAATCGTTTTATTCTCTTGTTTTTGTAATTCCTTTAAAACATCTAAAATTTTAATTGTATGCATTAAATCTAAATGGTTACTTGGTTCGTCTAAAAAGATATATGGTGTTTCCTGAGCAAAGCATTGGGCAAGAAATACTCTTTGACGCTCACCACCACTAATTTCATTTATGAAGCTTTTTTCCATCTTCTTAGTACCAGTCATCATCATTGCATTATTGACCGCTGTTTCATCGTTTGTGGACCAGCTAGGAAAAAAGGAAGACGAATGAGCAAGACGTCCAAGTTTAACTGTTTCTTTTACCTCATAAGAATATGTATAGGAATTTTGTTGTGATAAAACAGCAATCTTTTTTGCTATTTGTTTATTAGACATACTAGATACAAATTCTCCATCCAACATAACATTTCCTTTAGACGGCTTAAAAAGTCCACTAAGAATATTTAAAAACGTTGACTTTCCACTCCCATTAGGACCAATAATTCCTAGCCATTCTCCTTGATTAATAGAATAAGACAATTCATCCAAATCAGTATGAATTCCATCATATGAATATGAGATATCTTGACATTTGATCATACTTTTCCCCTATTTCTTTTCAAAGATAGTAAAATTAAAGCAAATATTGGAGCACCAATTAATGAAGTAATTACCCCTATCGGTAGCTCTCTAGGGGCTAAAACAACTCTTGATAATATATCAGACCCGATTAAAAATATTGCGCCATTGATCATCGATAATGGAAGCAATTTTTTATGTAATGGCCCTACCATAGTTCTAGTAAAATGCGGAACAACTAATCCTACAAATCCAATTGTTCCCGATACTGCTACTGCTGCACCAGATAAAATACTTCCTGTTAACAAAATTAAATAAGTGGATTTTTTCACATCAATTCCGATATGTTTTGCATTTGTACTACCAAATGTCATCGCATCTAACTGTCTATTTTGACTAAATAATAGTAAGAATGAAATAATTAAAAACGGTAATAAACTAAGAGAATACTGAATACCTCTCCCACCAATATTACCCATTAACCATCCAATTACTGCACGTAATTCATCATTTGAAAAAGTTATAAATAATGATAATAAAGCAGAACAAAATGAACTGATTATGATTCCACCTAATATGATTGTCTCTACATTAAGAGATCGATCTAGTTTTCTTACAAATAGTAATAATAAAATGAGTGTACCAAATCCAAATAATATACTAACAACTGGCAATGTAAAATAAGTTACAAAAGGTAAGCTTATTTGGAAAAACAAAACTAAAACAGCTCCTACAGAAGCGCCTGAAGAAACACCTAATGTAAAAGGATCAGCTAATGGATTTTTAAGTATTCCTTGAAATGCAACACCTGCCAACGAAAGGCTCGCACCGACTAATCCAGCTAACATAACCCTTGGCACTCGTATATTCATGACAATTGTTTGAATATCAGTTGGAACATAATCTGTTTTAAATAGAGTATCTGAAAAGCTAGTAATAATAGAAGAAAAGGGAATCGATGTAGACCCGATCGAAACCCCTAAAATAAATAAAAAGATTAATAAAATAATTGGAATTAAAAAGATTGAATATGTATTATTTATAAAGCTCTGGGTAAAGCGCCTTTGCAATTGCTTCGACTCCCTCTGCAAGTCTTGGACCAGGTCTAGATGTTGTATCTGAATTAACATCATATACACGGTGATTTTTAATTGCGTTTACTGTTTGCCAGTTTTTTCTAGCCATTACAGTTTTTTCTAAGTTTGGAACATAATATCCATAAGTTGTTAAAATCACATCAGGATTCGCTTTAATCGCTGATTCCTCACTATACTTTACCCAACCTTTTTCACTTTCAGCTACGTTTTTAGCATGAACAATCGAAAGCATTTCATCTAGGAACGTACCTTTACCTGCTGTATAGATTTCAGGTGGACCGGAAATTTCAAGCCAAACCTTTGGATTTGTATTTGCTTTAGCCGTTTTTTTGCTAATTTCGTCTAATTTCGTTTTCATTCCACTTACTACTTTTTTAGATTGCTCAGTTTTCCCAGTAATTTCTCCAACTTGTTGAATTGTATCATATACATCATTAATAGTTGCTGCATTTTTTACGACATAAACATTAATACCTGCTTGTTTTAACTGCTCTAAACCGTCAGCAGAAATACCTAAACTAGATTCATGCGCTAAAACTAAATCAGGTTTTAATGAAATAATTTTTTCAACATTATATGTCATATCGGCATTATTTCCGCCAACTTTGTCAATCGATTTTACTTCTTTTGGATAATTGTCAAAATCTGTTACTCCTACTACATCCTTGCCATCTCCTAAAGAAAACAAGATTTCAGTATTACTTGGAATTAATGAAACTATTCTTTTAGGCGCTACTTTAAAGCTAACCTCTTTGTTCGTTGCATCTTTAACAGTCATTGGAAAAGTTGCTTGTTCTGTTTTACTTACATTCGATTTTTTTTGTGTCGTATCATTATTACAACCAAATAAACCTAAACACAATAAAATAATGATAAAACTAGATAAAAACTTCTTCATTTAAATCCTCCTAAATAATTGGCATGCATAAAAAAAACCCCATTCATTTTGAACGGGGCTGAAACAACATAAATATACAAGAAGTCTTGCAACTGCTGCTTCAAATTCTTACTCCCCGAAGAATTGAACAAGGATGAATTTAGCAGGTCTACTGACTTAGTTTCAACCTACTCCGACCTTCCCATTCTTAAAGAACAGTGGCTTTTCGTTTCGTCCACATTACAGTTGCGGGGACAGTTCTGGATTATACCAGATTCCCTTTTAAGCACTACTTGCACTAAACTCATCAATATTTCATTAATTCAATCGTAAGATAAATTGGGTAAGAATTCAATTACTTTATTTATATGTTTATTATTTTAGTAACAATTTATTTGTTTTTTTGTGTTTTGAAGAAATTTCGTCACTAAACGGTTGGGAAATATGTTTTATATGAAACAAGATTACTCTACATCTTTTTCGTTCATTCGTAAATTATGCGGTATTTTAACTTTAAATGTCGTTCCCTGTCCTACTTCACTATAGACCTGGATCGATCCACCATGTGCTGTTACAATATTTTTAACAATTGATAAACCTAAACCCGTGCCACTTCTACCTCTTGTACGAGCTTTATCCGCTTTATAAAAACGTTCAAATACAAATGGTAAATCTTCATTTGAAATCCCTGCACCTGAATCAATAAAATTAAATGTAGTTGATCGTTCATTTTGATTTACTGAAACAATTATTCTTCCATTTTCATTTGTATGTCTTATAGCATTATCAATTAAATTTGTAAAAACTTGTTCCATCCGATCCTCATCTATGTAGATATTCAAATATGGAATATTGTCGATTTCACCGAATAGCTTAATATTTTTTTCTTTTGCCAAACCTTTAAACTTGCGTAAAATTCGATCTACAAATTGTACAAGAGGAACGATCTCTCTATTTAATTCTGTAAAACCGTTCTCCATTCTTGCTAAATCTAACAAATCATTTACTAATCGACCCATTCTAAGTGACTCATCATAAATGATTTGTGACAATTCTTGCATTTCTTCCTTGGATTCTGCTACACCATCAACAATCGCTTCACTATAACCTTGTAATAAAGAAATAGGTGTACGTAGTTCATGTGAAACATGCGCTATAAAATCTTTTCTCATCTTTTCTAAACGCCTTTGCTCTGTAACATCACGAATCACCGCTACAACGCCTCTTATATTTGTTTGATTGTAAAGAGGCGACATTAAAACTTGCCAATTGCCTTGATCAAAATGTAATTCGATAAATTGTTTTTTCTCGCTTTCGACTACTAATACAAATAAATCTAATAGTTCCTTCGTTAAAACAAGTGCAGAAGGTTCTTCCAATTGATCATCATTAAGCATTTTCAAAAATCGTTCAGCTGGTGGATTCGATGTCACAATTTGACCTTCTTTATCAATCGAAATTACACCATCTACCATACTTGTAATAATATTAGAAACTTTCTCTTTCTCTTGTTTTAATGCATTCATATTAAAATTTAATTGTTTACTCATCTTGTTAAATGAATACGCAAGTTCTCCAATTTCATCACTTGAATGAATTGGTACTTTCACATTAAAATTCCCTGAAGTCATACTACTTACAACTTCTTTCATCTTTCTAAGAGGAGCTGTAATTTTAGAAGAAAGAAAGAATGAGAAAAATGTTGTTAACACGATCCCAATCGATGCCGCGAGCAAGACAAAATTAGTCGTTTGGTGAATCATCACTTTTACAGGTTGTAATGTTTGGTATATAAATACAGCTCCATTTTTTGAGTTTGTATGTAACGGAACACCTACTACTAATTTTTCTCTCTCGCTATTTTCACCATAAACAAGTCTTTTACTAACCTCTTTATTATCAGTTAACGTTTTATTTAAGATTTCATCATTTTTTATTTCTTTAAAAGGTAGTCCCTGTATTCCATATGTATTATTTGAATACCATGGCTCTTGACCATCAATAGAAATGATTACTCTTGAATATCTACTAACAATATTATTAGATAAATACTCAATATTAGAGAGTGGTTGACCATTTTCTATTAATTGTGCAATTTTCGTGGCATCATCTTTCATATTTTGTACTTGAAGGTCAATATAAAATTTTTCAAAAAATCCTATTAAGACAAAGGTCAAGAATGATAATACAAGAGAGACTAGTAAGATAATAGTCAGCCAAAGCTTCCCAACTAAACTTCTTACGATCATTACTCCTGACCTACTTCAAACTTATAACCGACACCCCAAACAGTGACGATCATTTTCGCAGCATCCTCAGAGCTTTTACTTAATTTTTCTCGCAATCGTTTTACATGTGTGTCAACGGTACGTAAATCGCCGAAAAAATCATATTGCCAAACTGATTTTAATAATGTTTCACGATCAAATACTTTGTCAGGTGCCTTAGCTAAAAACAACAGTAGTTCGTATTCTTTTGGTGTTAAACTAATCTCTTCCCCTTCAACAATTACTTTATGAGCGTCATTATCAATCGTTAAATGCGGAAACACTACGATATCCTTCGCTGAAGAATTGTCTGAAGTAAATACTGGTACAGGTGAAGAACGTCTTAATAGAGCTTTAACTCGAAGAACGACTTCACGCGGACTAAATGGTTTAACGATATAATCATCTGTCCCTACTTCAAAACCTTGAACTCGGTTTGTTTCTTCACCTTTTGCCGTTAACATGATCACAGGCGTTGTTTTTGTTTTTCGTAATTCCCTACAAACTTCAATTCCATCAATTTTAGGCATCATCAAATCTAGTACGATTAAGGAATATTCATTCTTTAATGCTAAATTTAATGCATCCTCGCCATTTTCAGCTTCATCAATACTATAACCATCACGTTCCAAATACATTTTTAATAATCGTCTAATACGATCTTCATCATCTGCTATTAATATTTTTATATTTTGATCCATAATTTCGACCCCCTCTTCATAATTTTACATAATAAAAATTGTATATTCTAGTATAATTTGTGAACATTTTTACATAATTCATAGAATTTATTATTTCCATAAAATAGTGAAAAAAAACTAGGGAAGTAAGTGAACCATTTCTAGGCAACCAAATTTAAATAAATGAGGATTGAAATAAAAATTTTTAAAAAAGCCCTGCAAAGGATGGTTTATCATCCTTTACAGGGCTTTTTATTAATTATGCATAAGAGTGTAAGCCTGCAATGATTAAGTTAACTGCAATTAAGTTAAACATAATAATTGCAAATCCTAGTACGGCTAACCAAGCAGATTTTTCACCTTGCCAATTTCGTTTGAAACGAAGATGTAAAAACACTGCATAGAATAACCATGTTATTAATGCCCAATCTTCTTTTGGGTCCCAGCTCCAGAATTTTGTCCAAGCAATTTGAGCCCAAATCATAGCAAAGATTAATCCACCAAGTGTAAATACCGGAAAACCAATTGCTACAGCACGATATCCGATTTCGTCTAATAATTCACTATCGACTTTTTGTACAAAAGGCTGTAAAAATGCACCAATTCGTTTTCTTAAAATTAAACGGATGATTGCGTACAATGCTGCTCCAGCAAAAACTGACCAAATTACAGTGTTTAATTTCTTAGCATTAACCATAGCTGGTACTTCGGCAAGGGCTTCAAATCGATCTTTTGTAGTCAATTCACCTTTATGTGGACCAACAAGTGACGGAAGATTATAGACCATTTCTTCTTGTAGTTTATCTTTATTAATCCAATTATATTTTGCTTCATATCCAGAAGCAGTAAATGCTGTTGAAATAACGACGAAACCAACAACAGTTACTAAGAAATATAAAACTGCTTCTAGCCAGAAAGTTTTCTTCGTTGATACTTTTTGATCGATATTTTTAATTAAATAAATTAGTCCTGTAATAAAGCTAATCGCTAAAATAGCTTCACCCAAAGCTGCTGTCGTTACATGGATATGCAACCAATAGCTTTTTAAAGATGGAACTAATGGTTTGATTTCATGTGGAAATACTGATGCATAAGCAATGATAATAATTGACAATGGTAATGCGAATAACCCGATTATATTTAATCGATACATAAAATAAATCATGATAAACGCAAAAATTAACATCATTCCAAAGAATGTAATAAATTCAAATAGATTACTTACAGGTGCATGTCCAGCAGCAATCCATCTTAAAATAAAATAAGTAATTTGCGATAAGAATCCAATTATTGTAATAGTAATACCAATTGTACCCCATCTATTAGGACCATTATCATTTATTTTCATCGAGCCGCCAAAAAAGAAAGTAGCTACAATATAACAAATAAACGCGATAAATAAAAAATTACTACTTAGCTCGTACATATTTTCCCCCTATTTAAACACTATTCATTAGCTTGTTGATCAATCGGCAATTCTATTTTTGTGTCTTTAAACACTTTCTTTAATTCCATCTTTAATCCATAATAGTTTTTGTTTGTAAATGCCGCAACCCAAACTTCCCCATCTTGATTCTGAATCCAAACGCGTCGGTGATACCAATACATACCTTGAATTACACCGATCATAAAGATTGCTCCTCCAAGTCCAAGTAACCAAAGAGTTAAATCTTTTCGTACTGTTAAACCAGTTGAATCTTTTGTTTCAATACCTGCAAATGACATCTTATATTTGTTTTCACCATTTGGTTCAATATTTTGTTTGATTGCAACAAATGCTACTTCACCTTTTGGCGTTTTTGGAGTAGTCATTTTAAATACAAACGCTGGATTGTTCGGTTTTCTTGTTTTTGTATCAGGTTGACCATCAGAGTTAAAATAGAAATCTGGAAAATAATTTTTAAGTTCTACTTTATATCCATTTTTTAAGTCATATACTTCTTTAGGATTTTGTAAATCTACTGTTATTGGCCCTAATTTTTCACCTGTTTGTTTATTTTGTAAAGTAAATAAAAATGCACTAAATTCACCAATTCGATAATCTACTTGATATAGAGCGAAGTTTTGGAACTTTAGAGGTTCATTTACTTTAATACTATAATCTTTTACTTTTTTAAGTTTTGGATCTTCCCCTGGTATTAAATTTCCTTCGCGTTTATACAACGTCACATCAGCTTGATAGTTTTTTGGAATTTTATCATTTCCAAAGCGCTCAATTGCTTTTTTATAAACTTTACCCTCTTTATCTTTATCATACGTTTCCATATGAAAATCATTTAATTTAATATAATAGTTTTGGTTTGTACCAACGACAGGTTTTAATTCGCCTTCTTGTACCCAAAGCGCCTTATCCATATACATTCCTGGTACATATCTCATCATTACCCCAATAAGGAAGATAATTAATCCTATATGGTTTACATATGGACCCCAACGAGAGAAACGACCTTTTTCTGCTAAAATATTGCCGTTTTCTTCACGAATTTTATAACCTCTTTTTCGTAAATTAACTTTAGCTTTTTCTATTTCTTCTGGAATCTGTTCAACTCTACTAATACCAAACATTTTTTGTCTTTTTAAAAAGTTTGGATGTCTAGTAACAGTTTGTTTGTTTAGAGCTTTATAGAGTGGTAAAATTCGATCTAAACTACAAATTACTAGTGATATCCCAATTGACGCAACAAGTAGCATGAACCACCAAGAGTTAAACGTATTATCTAAACCAATTGCATCGTATATTTTACCAAAAATTCCATATTCATCTTGATAATACGTTGCAGGATTCGCAGTAGGCGGTAGTAAATCTCTTTGTGGAAAAATAGTACCTAATGCTGCTGCTACTAGCGTAATTAGAATGATTATGACAGCTACTTTTACAGATGAAAAAAACGTCCATATTTTATCTATATAAGTTTGATTATTAACGATTGATCTTCTAGCAGTTCCTTCATAGCGCATATCAAGTATATCGGTTGCTTTTTCATCTTGAGGTTTACCACATGACTCACATATTACAGTACCTACATGATTAAGATGACCACATTCACATTTAAACGTCTCCATTTTATTTCCCCTTACTAATGTACACTCATCATTTTGGTAATATTTCTTTAATATAACTTTCAAAAGAATTTGGTGTCATTTGACCAGTTACGATTCTTTTTATTGTCCCATCCGGACTTACAAAAAACGTAGTTGGTAAAGGGTTAACACCATATATATTTAAAACCTCTTGATCTTTATCTATTCCGACTGGAAAATTAAGTTTATAATCGCTTACAAATCTTTGTACTGAAAATTTCGATTCATCTGCGTTCATTGCAAGTAACTCGATCCCTTTTCCCTTATATTTCGAATAGATTTCATTCATAAAAGGCATTTCTCGCTTACATGGCTCACACCAAGTACCCCAAAAATTAACAATTACGCCTTTTCCTTTTTCACCTGAAAGAGTATATCTCTTACCTGAGTTCAGCTCCGTCATAGCAAAGTTTGGTGCTTTACTTCCTTTAGTAATAACTTCATCTTTCTTAAAGAAATTTATGTAAAAAGTATAACCAATTGCACAAACCAAAACTAATAAGATAATTGTTCGAATTAACGTTCTATTTTTCTTCATATATGCAGTTCCTCCCATATGATAGAATATCATTATTTCCTATTCTTGAATAGAAATTTGATACGTTTCAAAAAAGACTAAATTTTCAATCTTTTATCCTAAAATATTAAATGTTTCAAGCAAAGAAAAAACTCGGTATTTACCGAGTCGTAGTAGAAAAAATAGGATATCAGACTGAATTAAAACACAGTTTCTAAAAGTGTTAACCGGATTATAATAAGTACGATAAATAGGTAAGGTAACTAAATAAGAAAGCAGTGATCAATAGTCTGAATTATCATTAGCGTGGCTTTGCTGTAGCCATTGCTCTTAGTTTTTTCACTTCATGAGGTGATAGTTCTCTTGCATCACCAGGAGTTAATCCAGTCAAATCTAAAAACGCATATCGTTCACGTTTTAACTTCATAACAGGTGTACCAATCGCCTCAAGCATTCTCTTGACTTGGCGGTTTCTTCCTTCATGAATGATCAGTCTTACAATTGCAGTATTTTTACCTTTATCAAGTGAAATCATTTTAACTTGAGCTGGAGCTGTTTTCCCATCCTCAAGTACAATTCCTCTTTCTAATTTACGTAACTGCTCTTTAGTTGGAATCCCTTTTACTTTTGCGATATATTCTTTATCTATTTCATATTTTGGATGTTGAAGTAGATTTGAAAATTCTCCATCATTTGTTAATAGAATGATACCTGATGTATCAAAATCCAATCTACCAATTGGATAAATACGTTGTTTAATCATTGGAAAAAAGTCTGTTACAACTTTTCTGCCTTTATCATCTGAAACACTTGAAATTACACCTGATGGTTTATATAAAATGAAGTAAACTGGTTCTTCTTTATCAATCGGAATCTCTTCCACTTCAACACGATCGTTACCACTTACTTTTACACCTAACTCAGTAACAACCTGACCATTTACTTTCACTTTTCCTTCTTTAATTAACTCTTCTGCTTTACGACGAGAAGCAATTCCCGCTCTAGCAATAACTTTCTGTAATCTTTCCATTCGATCATTTCACCTCTTCAACCATCATACAGATTTATACAATTGAAAACAAGTAGCAGCTAGTAGGTTTTTTGTGAATAAAGTGCGTTATTCACCAAATCTAAACCTATTTTCCATTTTTTAAGTTATTCCCCATCGTCAATATTCTCCTTAATCCCTTGTTCCTTTCCTTCTCTCAATATCATATTTTCAAAAATCTATCATATAATTTACTAGATTTGCAGAAATGAGGTAATAGATATGAATTTAACTTTAAAACACTCCTCAGCCTTTGACCGTTCTAAAATTATTACGCCAGGTAGTGTGCTTATTACTAAAAAGAATGAAACAATCTATATGCTTGTTTATGAAGAAAATGAAGACGATTTTCCATATGTACTTGTCTCATTAAGCGATGCAAGACTAGTCCAAAATTATGACATTATGCCAACCCTAGGAGATATTGAAGATTGGATTGGTGAAGTCACAATGGTAACTCAAAAAAACAAACTTTCTATTACAATTCAAGCAAATTACTAGTTTGCTGTTTAATCTACTAGAAACCCGTCAATAATATAATAAGTAAAATGAAAAAGGAGCTTAACTATATGAATTATTCTTTTAACCCAGCAGTAAAATATAATTCAGTTGGTTCGTTTAAATTAGGCGATGTATTTTTCACTTCCGATAAACCTACAAAAGCATACAAATTAATCTATGACTCTACAGAAACTAACTTCCCTTATATTTTATTATGCTTAGATGATGCCATTTCAATTCAAAGCTTTGATGATATTCCAACAATTGAAGATATTGAAGAGAATATTGGTGCAATTAAATTCACCGTTCCAAAAGAGAAATTACTTCTTGTAATCAATTAATAAAAAAAACGACATAAATTAGTTAATCAAAAACGCCATCAAAATTCGGATGACGTTTTTTTATTTTGTTGAAAAACGATTTTGCCAATTAAGGTGGCAATGAGCTTTATTTCACATTTATTTATCTTTATTTATTTATTGATATAATTTGATTTGTTCATTTCTCAATCCATTTTACGTTTAGTCCTCGAGATTCTTCTGGGTTTCGCTCAAATTTATGAATGATTCTTGGTCTTATTTGCAGTTTACTTAATTTTAATTGTAGTTTTGACTTTTTTAATTGTAGTTTTGACTTTTTTATTTGCAGATTTGCTCTTTTTAATTGCAGTTTCACCTTTTTTATTTGCACTCTACAATTTTCCTTATTCAACAATAAAAAAACGTCACCCATAAAGAGGACGTTTTTTACGATTAAGCAAATACGCTTTCCAACGTTTCGTCTGTTTGTTCGCTCCAATATTTTAACCATTTTTTTGCGCCTTCAAGGTCATGAAGTTTTGCTTGGCCGCATTGAAGCTCATTTGCAGCCGGTACTTCTTCAACTTGTTGGCCAAGTTCAGCCGTCTTACGTAATAAAGTGATTACTTCTGAAATTGAAGGTGTACCAGCAATGATTAAATAAAATCCTGTTTGGCATCCCATTGGTGATAAATCAATAATTTTAAATGGGTCACCCGCAGGTACTGCTTCACGAACGTTCAAAGCCAATAAATGTTCTAAAGTGTGAATTGTATCTGGTTTCATTGCTTGCTTATTTGGTTGGCAAAAACGAATATCATATTTTGTAACGACTCCGTCTGTACCAACTGCATGAGTACCACAGTGTCTAACGTAAGGAGCAACAACTTTTGTGTGATCTAATTCAAAACTTTCAACTGATGGCATATTTTATTTCCTCCTAAATTACATCTCTCTATTTTTTTGTAGCTTCAACGATCCATACAAAATCATTATATTGTTCGAATTTCACTTCAAATCCATTATTTTCAAAATGTGAACGAACAACTGGAATTAATGGATAATATTCTCTAATTAAATCATCTCTTAGATTGATATAATTTGCATTTTCTGCTTTTGTAATTTCATTCTTATAATCGTTTTCTGTTAAAAACATTGTATCCGCAAATACGATTTTCCCATTTGAATTCAATATTGAGCTATATATTTTAATAGCTTCATATTTTTCTTGATCAGTTAAATGATGAAAAACGTATGAACTTACTATTGTATCGATCACGGCCTGTGGTTTTGGAAAATCAATTAAATCTCCGTCATGAATCGTAATTTTCTCTCCTAATTTCTTTGAGGCAATAATTCTCATCTCAGGAGATGGTTCGATTGGAAATACAGTTTTTCCTTTATCAAGAAGTAACTTTGTTAAATTCCCCGTACCAATACCAAATTCAAGGACGCTGTTTCCACTTCTATTAACAATTTCATTCAGTATTTCATCATAACGTCGAAATGCTTCTTTATATTCTGGGTCATGGCCTTGAACAAAAGAATCATAACTTTCTGCCCAACCAGTAAAAACATCTAAAAACTCTCTACCCATTTATCTCACCTTTGATGTTTGAAATATTAATGCTTGTTCTAGGTCTTCAATTAAATCTTCTAAATCTTCTAGACCAACTGATAATCGAATTAATTCATCAGAAATTCCTGATGCAATACGTTTTTCCCTTGGTATTGAAGCATGCGTCATTTTTGAAGGGATACCTACAAGACTCTCAACTGCTCCTAAACTTTCAGCTAATGTAAACCATTTTAATTTACTTACAAATTCTTCTGGATCTAAACCTTCTTTTAATTCAAAAGATAACATACCACCAAATCCACTGCTTTGTTGTTTTGCTAATTCATGATTTGGATGTGTCGATAATCCTGGATAGAAAACTTTATTTACATTTGGATGATTCGATAAGAACGTAACAATTTCATGCGTATTTCTTTCATGCTCTTCCATTCTTATACCAAGCGTTTTAATACCACGTTGTAATAACCAGCTATCGTTTGGTCCTAAAACTCCACCAATCGAATTTTGATAAAACGCTAATTCTTCAGCTAACTCTTCTTTATTCGTTACAACAATTCCTGCTACTACGTCACTATGTCCTCCAAGGTACTTAGTTCCACTATGAACAACAATATCAGCACCTAGTGTAAGAGGTTGTTGCCAGTATGGAGTAGCAAAAGTATTATCTACAACTGTTAATAAGTCATATTCATTTGCAAGTTTTGCAATTGCTTTAATATCCGTAATTTTTAATAATGGATTACTAGGTGACTCAATAAAAATTGCTTTTGTATTTGGTGAAATAACATTTTCAACTAAAGTAATATTACTTGTATCAACAAATGTAGCTGTTATACCTAAATTTGATAATACTCTTGTAAGTAATCGGTAAGTACCACCATAAACATCATCGCCGACTACGATATGGTCACCAGTCTTGAATAAACTAAACACCGTATGAATCGCTGCCATTCCAGATGCAAATGCAAACCCTGCAACACCGTGTTCAATATCTTTCATTAACTCTTCAAGAGCATGTCGTGTCGGATTGCCTGTTCTGGAATATTCAAATCCCCTATGTTTGCCAACAGCATCTTGTTTATACGTACTAGTTTGATAAATTGGAACACTAACCGCACCAGTTGTTTCATCTCTACTAATTCCCCCGTGTATTAACGCCGTCTTTTTCTTCATATTTTATCCCTCACTATATATGTTTTTACTTAAGTATCTTTCACTACTATCTGGGAAAATCGTTACGATTGTACTCCCCGGTTTTGCTTTTTTTGCTTCTAATAAACTTGCATATAACGCAGCTCCTGAGGAACTTCCGACTAAAAGTCCTTCTTTCGTTGCTAGTTCTTTTACTAAACGAAATGCGTCAGAATCAAGTACTGTATGAATATCATCAAATAAGTTTGTATCTACAAAGGCCGGAATGAATTCCATTCCAATTCCTTCTGTATCATGTGATCCTGGCTTTCCGCCATTTAATATTGATCCTTCTGGTTCAACAATAACTGTTTTTACATTTTGTAATTTATCTTTTAAATACTGAGCTGTTCCAGTAAATGTTCCTCCACTACCAGCTCCAGCAACAAATACATCTATTTTTCCATCGAGTTGGTCAACTAACTCTGGACCTAATGTTTTGTAATAGGTTCTTGGATTCGCTTCATTACTAAATTGTGAAGGGACAAATGAATTCGGTATTTCTTTTGAAAGTTCATTTGCTTTTTTAATTGCACCTGTCATTCCATCTTCTGTAGGTGTGTTCACAATTTTTGCTCCAAGTGCTTTCATCAACGTTTGTTTTTCAATACTGAATTTTTCAGGAACAACAAATATAACATTTACGCCATATTTGATAGCTGCTAGAGCTAAACCAATTCCTGTATTTCCGGCGGTTGGTTCAATTACTGTACCACCTTTTTCTAATTTACCTTCATTTAGTGTACTTTCTAATAATTCAATTCCAAGTCGATCTTTTACACTTCCACCTGGGTTATAGAATTCTAGTTTTGCAAATAGTCTTGTTCCTTTTGGTAAAGGGAATGTTGTAATTTCAAGCAATGGTGTTGATCCGATCAGCTCGTGTACTGATTTTACAACTTTCATAATTTCAAGCTCCTTTATGTCACAAAAAGGTTAGTTTCTTCCAATCCATTATATGCAACATGGGTAAAATTGAATGTTGTCTTAATACCAACTATTCTTATTGGTATTATAAGATATTAATTTTAAATGCGCAATAAAAAAGTACTTTTATCCTAAAATAAAAGTACTTTCATGCTGTTGAAAAACAATCTTGTCAATTCATTATCAAATTTTCGTAAAAGGAGTAGAGTGATGTTGATTTCCATTACATGATGCTCGCTTTCCATGGGGCGAGATTCTTTAGCCTCCTCGGCAAGCCTGCGGGGTCTAAGCCTTCCCGCTTATCCCATAGGAGTCGAGCATCCCTCCATTCCAATCAACTTATTCGAAAAAAAATGGTTACACTAAAAACCTAATCTAATATCCTTTACTTAGAGAAACATAACTGCATATTATCTGTTTTTAGGCCAATTAAGATTGAATATCAACGTATTATAATAATTTTGAACTTTTTTTCTAAAAATTAGCTCTTAAATATCTTTAATTCTCAAGAATAATTAATTACCCGAGTATGTTGATATTATAAAACTGCTTAGATTGCTCAGATAAATTAAGATTTAAAATCATTATTAAATCATCAAAAAATGAATTATATTACTAATGTTTACTAAATATACATTTGACCCTTTTTATATTTCAACACTCGGAAAAGTAATTTTTAATCTCATGGGTTTTAGTTAAGAAAAGAACATTGTTACAAAAATGATTGAAAAAATAATACTGATTGCATCTGCTATTAGACCCACTTTTAATGCATCACCCATTTTACGAATACCTACCGCTCCAAAATATACTGTTAATACATATAGCGTTGTATCTGTACTACCTTGCATAGTTGAAGCTAGCCTTCCGATAAATGAATCCGGTCCATATGTTTTAATTAAATCCGATGTAATACCTAAAGCGGCTGAACCAGAAATAGGTCGAATAATTGCCAGTGGAAAAACTTCTGCAGGAATACCTAGAGAACTTAATAATGGACGCATAAGTTCTACACAAAACTCTAGAGCCCCTGAGGCTCTAAAGATGGAGATGGATACTAGCATCCCTACTAAAAATGGAATTAATTGCACAGCAATTGTTACACCCTCTTTTCCACCTTCTACAAAAGATTCATACGTCGGCACTTTTTTCCAAGTTCCATGTATTAAAATGACAGCGATAATAAATGGAATGATATAAAGTGAGATCGTATTCATATATCCCATTTATTTTCTCCCCTTTCGATTTCGCCTACTTGCAAAAAAACTATTTACCGCGAGTCCCCCAATAAATGAAACGACCTGTGCAAGTATTGTAACCCCTACTATTTCAGTCGGATTTGAAGAATGATAAGACATTCTAACTCCTATGACCGTTGTAGGAATTAAAGTAATTGCACTTGTATTTAACGTTAAAAATGTAATCATGTCATCACTTGCTTCATTACTATTTCTATTTAATACTTTTAATTGCTCCATCGCCTTTATCCCTAGTGGAGTTGCAGCATTTCCTAAACCGAATAAATTGGCCACCATATTTGACATAATATAACCAAGTGCTGGATGGTCTTTAGGGATTCGCGGAAATAAGAATGCTAGAAATGGTTGAAATAATTTCGAAAGAATTTTTAATAATCCTGATTCTTCTGCTATTCGCATTAAACCTAACCAAAAAACAAGAACACTAACTAGTCCAATAATAATGGTAATTGCTTGCTTTCCTCCGTCAAATACTGCTTTATTTACTTCGTCCATCGTGCCATTAATCATCGCAAAAATAAAACCAATTATTGTGAGAGCAACCCAAATTATATTAACCATCAGAGTGCTCTCCCATTAAGTTTAGTAAAACTTGTTTTCCATTTTGGATTATTTCTTTCGTAAATACTTTGACTTTACTATCACTATAAAAAATATTTCTAAATCCAATTTGTTCACCTTCTAATTCAATAATCGCTTTACCAACAATTGCATCATTAGCGATTTTTTTCTTAGTCGGCTTTTGCATTTCAATTGTGATTCTTACTTGATCTCTCTCTTTTTTATCTAATGGATAAGAAAAGTCATTTTTCATATAAACATGTCCTTTATATTTTTTATTTGTGACCTCCTTAATTCCACCTTTACTTAATACTTTCGTTAAAGGAAAGTTACTGAACCCATATTCGAATAGTGACATATGATCTTGCCAATCCTGCCCATCATTTAGGGTTACAACAATTAAATCCATTCCATTTTTTGAAGCAGTTGAAACAAGTGTTCTTTTTGCTTTTTTAGTAAATCCAGTTTTTCCTCCAGTACTATACTTGTACATAAAAGTAAGTAATTTGTTTTTATTCTTCCAAACATAATCCCAAGATTCTGCCGTATTTGGGGCACGATGTACTTTTGTACCTGCAATTTTTGCATATTTAGGATTTTCCATAGCGTATCTCGTTAATAACGCCATATCATAAGCAGATGAGTAATGCTCTTTTCCTTGTTGATCTAGTCCTGATGGATTGCTAAAATATGTATTACTCATTCCGATTTCTTTAGCTTTCTCGTTCATCATATAAACAAATCCTTCGATGCTACCTCCTACAGCCTCGGCAATTGCATTAGCCGCGTCATTCCCAGACCTAAGCATTAAACCATAAACTAAATCTTCCAGCTTAATTTTTTGTCCAGGTTTTAAATAAATGGATGATCCTTCAGTTTGAACTGCTCTTGAACTAATTGTTATCGTGTTTTGCATTTTACCGGATTCTACAGCAAGTATTGCAGTCATTATTTTTGTAATGCTGGCGATTCTTTCAGAGTCATGCATTGCTTTACCATATAAGATTCGTCCAGTTTTTTGATCCATCAAAACAGCATTTCTAGCACTAACTCCTCCAAATGCCCTAACATTATTCGTCGGAATCAGAATCCCGATTAAAAATAAGCCAATGATTCCTACTACTAGCCATTTTTTCATCTTTCGCATCAACTCCACAGTTAGTCCTAATTAGTACAAGTTTACGAATTACATTATAAAAAAATGACTTCTTTTAAGAAAAAAAGTGCTGAACTTGTTCAGATATACAACCTGAGCATTTCCAGCACCTACTATTTTTCTCCAATTAATAAAAGGGTTGCCATTTTAATTGACTAGCATAATCATATCGATAATTTACATCCGGCCAATTAACTATGTTCCAAAAATTTGTAATGTATGCGTCCTTATCAAATTTATACTGTAAATAATAAGCGTGCTCCCAAACATCCAAAACTAGTAATGGAATTGTATCCCATTGCGTAAAAAATTGATGTTTTTCTGTTTGAAGGATCTCCAACCGATTCGCTCTTGGAACCCAAACTAAAATCGCCCAACCGACACCTTCCACTTTTTTAGCAGCTTGTGTAAAATGCTCTTTAAAATATTCATAGCTTCCGAAGTCATCTTCAATTTGTTTTAAAAGAGCTCCTTGGGGTTGCCCTCCACCTGATTTACTTAAATTATTCCAAAATATAGTATGCAAATAATGACCAGACCCATGAAAAGCAAGTTCTCTTTCCCAATGCTTTAATAAATCGTATTCCTTATTTTTTCTTGCCTTTTCTAATTCAATTTCAGCTTTATTTAAACCATCTACATAACTTTTGTGGTGCTTATCATGATGTAGCATCATGATTTCTTTTGAAATATATGGCTCGAGTGCATTATATGGATATGGTAAAGGTGGCAGCTCATGTTTACCAATTCCTACTCTCTCTTCTACTTCTATTACCCGATACGCATAGCTATCATCATATTCCTCTTCATTTAAAATTGAAATTAATCGTTCTTGAATATCATCCACATCCATACTAATTTCATCTAAAAAGGAATTTTGATCTACATAATGACTTTTTGTCCCCATTCTGTTTAACAAGAGTTTTACTTTATATTCTAATAGCTCTTTTTCTTGAATATGGTCAAATCTTTCAGACAGCAACTGTAATACATTCGCACACCAGATTTCTACCTCCTGAAAGTAAGTGACGAGTTCAGATTGATTTAACATCATACACCTCCATCAGAGAAAATAAATTTCTCTTCTACTTTCCATTGTATGATATTAAATTTATAGCTATTACCGGTATTCACGTGTTTCACGCGATAAATAGAATTCGCGTTATAAAGATATTAATTCCCATGTTCTTATGAAAAAATGATTAGTTTAGCTTCTCTAAAACAGTCTGGTTTTTTGAGTAAAACTCCATTTTTAATGAAATCACTTTTTCCAATTCGTAAACAATCATCATTAAACTAGCTCTAGTTTCAAACTCATCTCTTGATTCAGGTAATGGCATCTTCCTAAAGTCATTCATCATATGACTGAATTCCCCTAATAATTCAATCCCCGTAGATTTTTCTTTTAAGTAAACACCTGTATCCTCAAAAAATTCAGCGACAATTTTTGAATGAGGATAATTTAATGTAACCTTTTTTAACAATGGAATGATTTGATTCGATATGATTTCAAATTGACGTTCTCTCATTTCAAAATAATTAATATAATATAAGTTCGATTTTATAAAACTATTTTCAACTTGCCTATACGCTAACGTTTTCGCAGTTTGTAAAAGCATTTTAGTTTCATAAATTAAATCATTTTGTGAGTCTTCATCCTTACCCTTCATTTTTAAAGCAATACCTAGCAGTAACATTTTAAAATTTTGCTCGATTTTCTTTTGAGATTCGATCATCTTCTTTTCAATACTCGGCATATATGTATTCATGATTAAAGCAATTAAGATCCCAACTGCTAAAATTTCAACTTGATTAATTAAGAAAGATATTGATTTATTGGTACTTACATAGATTTGTAAAACGATCACTGAGCTTGGAATGATACCTTCTTGTAACTTTAATGTGACTAACAAGGGTATAGTTAAAAGAAAATAAATGACAACTGTTAATGGCGTATAGCTTAAAAATTCAAACATCATCCATCCAATTAACATTGCAATAACTGATGCAACGAATCTTTGAATTGCAACAATAAATGATCTGCGTTTTGTATTTTGAATACTTAATAGTGTAACAACAGCAGCAGTACTGTAATTTTGTAAATGTAAAGCTTCTGCAATTAATAGGGATATACCACTTCCGATTGCTGTTTTGATTGTCCTTTGTCCAATCGAATACATTTGTTTCATTTTTATTCCTCTTCTCTTACAAAGAAATTTCTATAGTATTGTAACGCATCTTAGGTAAAAATTACTAGATATATCCATTTTTTCGAATTTTATACAAAATGAAAAGACTAGAAAATTTCTAGTCTTTTTCTCTTAACATTATTATTTACATTTACCTATTTTCTAATTACTGTTTGTATTGTTGCATAAGTTTTGTTGAATAATCTATTTCATAATACTCAAGTTCTTCTCGCATTTGTTGAAAAACTTTTTCTAATGACGAGAATAGATCTTGAACTGTACCTGGCACAGCTTTATAGAATGTAATTGCTTGATTACCCGTGTATGCTGCACGACTATTTTCATACCATGCATCGTTTTTAGGAGAGAAGAATTCTGCGATACATCTGTGATAGATTTTATGTAAAGTATCTTCAGCTGTTGCTTTATGGAACTGTCCACTTAAAATTTTTTCACAAACTTCTTTAGCATCCTCACAATATACTGTAATTCTACGTAATGAAGAAAGTATTTTTTCTAAGTAGTTAAGATCCACTGCTTGATTTTCATGTTGAAATGACGGTAAAGAATTCTTATTTAAAAACAAATTACACTCTAGACCAACAATCCCTAATTGATTACCAACAATTTTTAATTGATGCTCTACCATCTTATTCGACATTTTTTTCCCTCCGTTAAATTAGATCGAAATTTCAATTCTATTTGAATTTTGTTTAATACTTCTCACATATCCTACCAATTTATCAAAATCAGCACCTTGTAGCTCATTTACAAATTGATCTAATTCATTAATATATATTCGCTTTCTTCCTCGATAATCAGGATTTTTAATAATTAGCGCAAGTGCCACTATCTCACGGAAATCTACTGATTGATCGCCATTTTCATATAATCTAGTTGTTTTTAAATCAATTACTTCAGAAAGTTGTTCTTCAAAAAAGCGAACATATAAGACAGAAGTTACAATTTTTTGACCATTATATTCATATTCAACTTCAGAACGATTAAAAAAATCTTCCGAAGTATTTGGCTGAGCCTTTACTAATTCATACCCAAGACAATTATAAATTAACAATTCTTTCACCCTCCAAGATTTCCATAGTATTAGTTTAACATAGGATACAGAAAGATTTGCAGAATTTTTTAACTAATCTTTTTTTTCAAATTTGCTAAAAAATAAATCCGCTTCTTCTTCAACTTCTTCCATTTTTAAATCTTGTGGTAGTGGAGGTAATTCTTTAATGTTTTTTAGACCAAAATAATCTAAAAACTCAGAAGTAGTACCATATAAAATTGCGCGTCCAGTACCTTCAGCCCGTCCAACTTCTTTAATTAAATATTTCGAGACGAGAGTTTGAATTGGTTTTTCAGTTTTAACTCCACGAATATCTTCAATTTCTGTCCTCGTAATTGGTTGTTGATATGCAACAATCGCTAAAGTTTCTAATGCTGCTTGTGACAACGAAGAGTTCGATGGACTTTCAACTAATTTTTTGAAAAATTCACCATGTTCCCTTTTCGAAGTCAGTTTATATCGGTTAGCTAAAATTCTAATTTGTAATCCTCTGTTAGGATTTTCATATTCTTTTTTTAAACTCTCAATTAATTCTAGAACATCGGTCTGACTTAATTCTAACGTCTCGGATAACTCGACAATCGATATTCCTTCATCTCCAGCTACAAATAAAAGTCCTTCTAGAACTCCTACTAAATTTTTTTCCTGTTCCATTACAAGTACACCTCAGCTTGCTTATCTTCAAAAACCTCCCGTGATATTAGAAAAATTTCTGAAAAGTTTTGTTCCTGTTCTACTACAATGTCTTTTGTTTTCATTAACTCCAAAATCGCTAAAAAAGTAACGACTATACTTTCTTTATCATTATATGGAAATAAGCTAATGAAATTAGTTCTCTTTTTTATACTTTTTAAGTAGGTAATAATTTCATCCATTCTTTTTTCAATCGATATTTCTTCACGAACAATTTTAGTTTGAAGTGGTTCTTGCAGCTTTTTACGTTTAAAAAGCTTCTGAAGTGCACCAAACATATCGTAAATCGTAACATCAGTCGGCATGACAATATCTTCTGGTCTAGGTCCATATTCGGACAAATCAACTGGATTTCGGGTAAAAATCATCGCACGTTCGGATTCTTTTTCCTGAAATACAATCGCCGCTTCTTTAAATTGCTTATATATAATTAATCGATTCATTAATTCTTCTCTAGGGTCTTCTTCAAGTATTGCATCCCAATCAGCTTGTTCTTCATGATTAGGTAAAATACTTTTACTTTTCATCGCAAGCAATTCAGCTGCCATCACTAAATATTCACTTGCAATATCTAATTCTAATTCTTTCATTGTATGAATATATGAAACATATTGATCTGTTATTTCAGATACAGGTATATCATAAATATCAATTTCAAATCGTTGAATTAAATGAAGTAATAAATCTAATGGCCCTTCAAATGCATCAATTTTAACTTCATATTGCTTCACAAACTACTCACCAACTTACTTTAAAATAAAAATATACTCTATAACAGTATAAAGTATTATTTCATAAAACTATATAACAGAAAAGGTTTTTTCATCGATGAAGTTACTTTGTTCCTAAATTTTTAGATTTGCGCCTATACCATTTTCTTAAAATTTTCATAAGATATCAGTGCAAGAAGAATTATTTTTTTGGTAAGGAGGTTATTTCATGAGTAAAGGTGCTGTTTCTCCAGAGTTCGGCGGTTTCGGCCACGGCAGAGGCTTTGCTTTAATCGTAGTATTATTTATTTTATTAATCATCGTTGGATGTGCTTTCGTCTGTTAATTTAACCCCGTGAATAAACAAAACGTGAAAGTCTAGACATTAGCTCTAGGCTTTCTTCTTTTTAAATAATTCCATTTCTGATAAAATTTTAGTAATAAAGAGGTGAAAAACTTGGTCCATTATAATAAAAACGAGCGATACATAAAATATTTATGTCATTTCCATTTTGATCAAGATTTTTTTGAATGTCATGAAATCCTTGAGGAACAATGGAAACTTGAATTAAATGATCAATATAAAAAGGTCTGGTTAGGTTTAATAAGATTATCGGTAGTGTTATATCATTATAGAAGAAGAAACTTTACTGGTGCTAAGAAATTATTTCGACACGTCATTACTTTTTCAAATGATTCTAATTTATTGGAAATGGCTGGTATAGATCAATTACGTTTTCAACAAATCATATCAGATTTACAGCTAAACCTTCAAAACGAAACGGAATTTCACCCTTTCGATCTCCCAATAAATGACCAAGAATTGATTGAAAGATATCAAAATCAAAAAGTAAATTACTCGTCTTTCACGGAAGATTTAATTAACAAGCATTCTACAAGAGATCGAACAGATGTCATTTCGGAAAGATTAAAGCAATTAGAATTACGAAGAAAAATTTAGCGTTAAAGAAAAAGGTGCTCAAATAATTGGGCACCTTTTTTTAGTGTGTTCGATATTGAAGTCGAATCGTGTATACTCATGATTGGTTCATTAGTAAGCAAACGAGCTTTTTGTTGCTTTTTACTTACTCACGGCTGGTTCATGAGGAAGCAAATTAGCTATTACCGATTAATTGAGTATCAAAAAACAGCAGTAAGTTGAAAAATACTTAATCATGACAGTTTCATAAGTAGCACTTAATTCAAAAAAAAAATGCTCAAAAAATTGAGCATCTTTTTCTATAATACTTTTAAACTAACATGACAATGTTCAATAAATGAAGCTACTTCTTGCGTTGTTACGATTGTATAGTCTGTATATTGAGATCTAATAGCATCGTAAAGTGAAGTTGCAATACCTTGATTTCGGAATGAAGGGTTTACACTTAAATGTTTAATCATAATAACTTTATCTGGTAGTAGTTGTATTCCAATAATCCCAACAATATCGTCTAATTTCCAAAGGAACAAATGATTATCATCTTTAGTTTCATAATCTTTAATCGTATTTACTAAGCTCTTCACATTCTTTTCATTCGGCATAAACGAAAGCAGGCCCATTGCAATTTTCTCATATGTTTTCTTATACCTAATTAACATGTTAACCCCTCTTAAAAATTATTAAAACCCTAATTAGCTTCTAAACCAATACATAATATATGATTGATTATCCCTCTATATTACGGTAAATATAAAAATTCGTTCCAAATATATCAATATTTCAAATATATAATTCTCACATTTTTCTGTCAAGTCTAAAAAATCAGAGAGAAGGAAAAACAGGTTATATGGTACAGGAGAGATTTTAAATATTTTAGAGTACTATTCATGTATTCTTCCTGCCTATCCAACCTTAATAGGCTTTTGTCACCAATTAAATTAATTTGAATACAGTAAATTTTAGTTAGAGTTATATAAAAGGGTGATCATTATGAGGTTGGATTTAGATTATACATCGCCAAGTATTCAATTTACTTATGATTTAAATAAAAACCATGCTTTTGTGAAGGATAATCAAAACTTTATCAATCAATTAAGTGTTAATGATTTGAATACTTTGGATAATTTGTCTTTATTAGATATCTATTTAAGTGTAAATAATGTTGTAGAGCCACATTATCATCAAAATTCATCAGAATTAGTATATTGTATTTCTGGCGCCGCAGTTGTATCGATTTTGAATCCTTATACAAAGCAACTTTTGAATTTCCCAATTACCCCTGGTCAAGTTGCAAACGTACCACAAGGCTGGTGGCATTATGAGATTGCAACTGTTGACAATACTCATTTATTAGCAATATTTAATGCACCTTCCCCTGATGTAATTTTATTCTCTGATTTAATGAAATTTACACCTTCAACTATCGTCTCACACACTTACTGTCTTGATGAAAACCAATGGAAACAAGCAACAGCAAATTTACAACCTTCTATATTTATAGGTCCACCAAAAAACTGTAATCGACAAGTTCCAAATCAGCTGAACCAAAATTATTATCAAAATTCCTATTACAACCAGCATTATACTCAACAGCGTTTTTAATTGCAGGATTAAGTTGAGTCCAGTTAGTGCAATTAAATTTAGGAAAACTGCAATTAAATCGGAGTATGTGCATTAAAATAAGCCAAAACTGCAATTAAATTTGGGAAATCTGCAATTTAAAAAATCATATCTACAATTAAAAATAAGAAAACTGCAAATAAGACGTGAATCATGCGGAAATAGTTTATTAGAATCAAGAATTATAAAAGAAATATCATGAATTAGAATGTGAAACAATAAAAACAAAACAATTTTCAATTAAATTAAAATACCAAAAATAAATCTTCAAATTTAACCTTTAATAAATAGTCCAACCTGTTATCACCATTTTAATCAAACATAAACATGTTAAAAAACCACAAGGAAAAAATTTTCCCCTTGTGGTTTTCTTCATTTGAAGCCTTTTTAGAAAGACTTCATTTTGGTTTGACTATTCTTCGTCCCAAACCTTTACTTCTTGCATAACATCGCCATTACGCATTCTTAAAACTGTATCCATACCTTCGATTACTTGACCGAAAACTGTATGTACGCCATCTAAATGTGGTTGTGGCTCGTGAACGATAAAGAATTGGCTACCACCAGTATCTTTTCCAGCATGTGCCATTGATAAAGCACCAGCTTTATGTTTTAATGGGTTACCAACAGTTTCACATTTAATTTTGTATCCTGGGCCACCTGTTCCATTACCGTTTGGATCTCCACCTTGAGATACAAATCCAGGAATTACACGGTGGAAAGTTAATCCATTGTAAAAACCTTCACGGATTAATTTTTCAAAGTTTTCAACTGTACCTGGTGCATGCTCTGGGAATAATTCGATTAAGATTTGTTCGCCATTTTCAAACGTAATACTTGCTTTTTTCATAATAAAAATCCTCCTTATGTATGTACAACTTTATAAGACTTAATTGTCCTATATTTTTCATTACTGAATAAACTAGTAACGCTGATATTATCATACAAAAAACAAAAAGTAATGACAAGTTTTCTAAAAGTACTATAATAGTGTTGTAAGATGTAAAATTTGGATTATTGTAAAGGGAGTGTCTCTTTGTTAAAACGAAAGTTATTAGCGTTCACCATTTCAATGGGATTAATAGCTATGCCTTTATCGGTATTTGCTGATTCTGTTCCTGGTGATACGATTGTTACTCTTGGACAAAATTTGTCTGAAACGCAAAAGAAAGCATTATTAGCTGAAATGGGTGCACCATCTGATGCTAGAATTGTGAGTGTTTCAAATCAAGAGGAGCATAAATATTTAGATGGTACTGTACCTAGTGCTCAAATCGGTACTCGAGCTCTTTCATCTGCTATGATTACAATTGGTGAAAAAAATACAGGTATCGTTGTTCAATCAAATAACATTTCATGGGTTACTAACTCAATGTATACAAATGCTTTAATCACCGCTGGATTAAAGGATGCAAATATTGTAATTACTGCACCATTTGAAGTCTCTGGTACAGCTGCTTTAACTGGGATTATGAAGGCTTATGAGCTAAGTTCAGGTCAAGTTATACCAGATGATGTTAAAAAAGTAGCAAATGAAGAAATGGTAAAAACTGCCCAACTTGGTGATTCAGTAGGTAATGAAAAAGCTGTACAACTTGTCACTAAAGTGAAAGAAGAGCTTGCTAAAAATCCAAACATGTCAACCGATGAATTAAAATCATTAATTGATCGATTAGCAAAGGATCTTGGTATTACATTAACTGCGGATCAAAAGGCTAGTTTGATGTCTTTATTTGAAAAAATGAAAGATTTAAATATTAATTGGGATCAAGTAGGAAACCAATTAACAAAAGCTAAAAATAAAATTTCAGACTACCTAAATTCTAAAGAAGGTCAATCTTTTATCCAAAAACTTAAAGATTTCTTCTCCGCATTATTTGATGCGATTCTTTCATTCTTTAAATAATTATGAAACAAACCCGGTTAGTTAATATAACCGGGTTTGCTTTTGTTAAAAAAGAAGTTCCCTTGGGAGTGAACTGAGCGTCGCGTAAGCCCCCAAGCTGCAAATAAGGGGAACGATTGTGCAAATAAATGATGAAATCGCAATTAAAATTGGTAAAAATGCAATTAAAATTTGAGTATCGCAATTAAATTTAACAAAACTGCAATTAAATTCCATAGAAATGCAAATAAAGATACATGTTACCCATACCAGTACAGGTATCACAGGTTAAAAATAATACCATATCAGCTTATTTTAAATAGATCGCTCTAATGCTTTTCTATTTCCAATAAAAATCTGATAAAATTGGGCTTAATCCTATAAAAAGTACAATTTCAAATGAAAAGCGCTGCAGAGATACCTCCCCAGCGCTAGTACATTTCCTGAGTCCGTCTATTTGTCAGATAATCTGACTCCTAAGACAGCCCTCGTCTTTTAAGGAAATTAAATGGTAGCATCACCGATTGTTTTTCCACCTTTTTGATGCTGACTTTCACTAGCTTTTGTACGAATCACTAAATGCCAGAAGGCTCTGCCATCAAATGGGATAAATGGCCAAAAATAAGGCGTATTTAATGTATTCAGGCTTGCTAAAAACAGTATAAATAATGTTGAACCAATCATAAAGCCTTTAACACCTAATATTGCAGTTAAAATTAAGATAAAAAATTTGGCCAATTTATTGGCCAGTGCTAGTTCATAACTAGGCGTCGCATATGATCCAATCATTGACACAGCCGTATATAGTACTACTTCCGGTTGGAAAAGTCCTACATCAATTGCAACTTGTCCAATCAATACTGCTGCAATAATCCCCATCGAAGTGGAAACTGCATTTGGTGTATGTATACTTGCCATTCTCAGGAATTCAATCCCCATATCGGCAATGATTAATTGTAAATAAATTGGAATATTACTTGTTTCTTTTGGACCAATATAACTTAATGATTTTGGTAATACCTCTGGATAATTACATAATAGTAACCAAAATGGTAGTAAAAAGACTGACATAAAAATCCCTATATAACGACACCACCGAAGGAAGGTTCCGACTGAAGGTGTTTGTCTGAATTCTTCAGCATGTTGCATATGATGGTAATACGTTGCAGGCGTAATAATTACGCTCGGAGATGTGTCCACGATAATACATACATGACCTTCGAGAATGTGGTTTGCAACAACGTCAGGTCTTTCGGAATATCTAACTAAAGGAAATGGATTATATCCTTGTTTTAAAATAAATTCCTCTAATTTCTTATCTGTCATTGTAAGTCCATCAACGTGAATACCTGTAATTCGGTCCCGAACTTCTTTAACAAGTTCCTCGTGCGCTAAACCTTCTATATACGTTAAACAAACATCGGTCTTTGAACTTTCACCTACTTGAAGTATTTCATTTCTCAAATTTTCATCGCGAATACGTCTTCTAATTAGGCCAGTATTATTAATAATGTTTTCAGTAAAACCATCTCGAGATCCACGTACTACTCGCTCGGTATCTGGTTCTGTAGGGCCTCGACCTGGATAACTTCTAACATCAACTGCAAGTCCTTTATCTTCTCCATCTACTAAGACTACAATTAAACCAGATAATACTTTCTTTATAACATCTTCAAATGTTAAAACAATCTCTACTGATTGATGGACAATCGTATCCTCAATATTTTTAAACATTGATTTATTTTTCTCGACTTTTTCTAACCCAATTAAGTCATCTAAGAACCTTTGAATAAAACTTGTATCCGTTAAGCCATTTACATAATATAAATTCACTTCAACTTTATTTACAAAAATCACACGTTTTCCGACATCAAAGCTTACCCCATAACCTATTCGATCACTTATTGTATGAGCATTTGTAACTAGTTTATTTGTGAGTTTTGTCGGCTCTTTTTTTGTAGTCATTGGAGTTCACTCCTCTCGAGGATATATTCAATTGCTTTTCTTGTAATGGGTGAACCGATTTCAATATCATCTCTTCCACCCATTTTTCCAATATCTCCGATTCCTAAAATGAAAGGAATATTTAATTGATCTAAGTTATAAACGGTGTCTCCATTTATTCTTCCGATTTCAATATCAGGTACTCCATATTTATCGACACCGTATTCAGTTAAATTTCCTTCGTTATCAATGCTTACATCCACTTTTGTCCATTCTTGATGATGCGTATTTGATGCTACTGCTAGTGCAGCAATAACTTCAATATGTTTATCACTCGCTACATATTTTAAAGCCTTTTCTCCAGGACCTTCTCCCATAAAGCCACTGTCATCAAACAATACAAATACTGGTTCTTTTTGTGCTTGCATTATGATTTCAACCATTCTCTTTCCAGAGAACTTAGTGGGATTACCTTTCGATTGTGATATTGTGCATCCGCCAAATTGTTTTGCCAAATACTCAATACTCCGATGTGCATAAACATCTCCGTCGGTTACGATAATGATCCTTTTCTTTTTCATAAGTTAACCTTTTGGCTTAAAAATAAGTGCAATTATAAATGAGAATAAAATTGCTGCCGAAATTCCAGATGAAGTTAGGGAAAAAATCCCCATTCCAATACCAATAAAGCCGTGGTCACTTGCTTCTGCCATTGCTCCATGTAATAAAGAATGGCCAAAACTAGTAATTGGAACGGTTGCACCTGCACCAGCAAATTTTATAAGCTTATCGTAAATGCCAAATCCATCTAAAACTGACCCAATTACTACAAATATGCACATCACATGACCTGGTGTTAATTTTGTGAAATCAAAAAATAATTGGCCAACTACACAAATTAGACCTCCTACTATAAAAGCATTAACAAAATCCATCTGAACACCTCCTAACAGCTTTCGAATACGACAGCATGTGAAATAGTTGGAATTGATTCTTTCTGTTGAATCATTGTTGGGCTTAAAAGAGCGCCAGTTGCCGCTACTAAAATTCGTTTATAAGTACCTTTATTTAACTCTTGAAATAGATGACCATATGTTACGACCGCTGAACAAGCACATCCACTTCCACCAGCGAAAACTTCTTGATTTTCTCGATCATAGATAAGCAATCCACAATCATTGTATTTTCCTGCCATATCATATCCTTCTTCTCTAACAAGTTGTTCGCAAATTGGTGCGCCTACAGCCGAGAGATCTCCAGTTACGATAAAATCATAATCATTAGGTGTTGTATTTGTGTCCTTAAAGTGTTGCACGATTGTATAGGCTGCCGCTGGTGCCATCGCAGACCCCATGTCAAATGGATCTGTCAAACCTAAATCTTGAACTGTACCAATTGTGGCGCATTTTACTTTTATTTTGCTTTTTTTATTTGAAAGGAGCACACTTCCTGATCCAGTTACTGTAAAAGTTGCTGAATCAGGTTTTTGCCCACCGTACTCAGTAGGATATCTATATTGTCTTTCAGCAGTAGCATTATGGCTACTTGTAGCTGCCAATGCCATTTTTGCATAACCACTATCGATTAGCTGTGCACCAAGTGCAGCCGTTTCCATTGATGTTGAGCACGCTCCAAACATACATAAAAAAGGAAGTTGCAATTCCCTTGCCATAAAGTTGGCAGTAACATTTTGATTTAATAAATCACCTGCTAAAAAAACATCGATATCTTCTACGGTTTTGTTTGCTTTTTTTAGTGTAACTGAAATTGCATTTCTCATTAATGCTCTTTCTGCTAATTCCCAATTATCCTCATTACAATGTAGATCTTCATAGGCATAATCAAATTTGCCAGCTAATAGTCCCAAGTTTTCCCTTGGTCCTACAGCGGTTCCAGATGCCTGGACATAAACACCATTTTGAAACTCCCAAGTTTGTTTTCCGACTAAAGCCATATGTAGTCACACCTCCTAAAAGAATACTTTCAATGCGTAACGTAACATTCCAACAATATATGCTGAAACAACTCCATAAACAATTACACAACCAGCTAGTTTAAACATATTTGTGGCAACCCCTAGAACTAGACCTTCACTTCTATGTTCCATAGCAGCACTTGTCATAGAGTTGGCAAATCCTGTAACTGGAACAGCAGACCCTGCACCTGCAAATTGTCCAATTTTGTCATATATACCAAACCCTGTAAGTAAGCTAGAAATTAAAACAAGTGTAGCTACAGTTGGGTCACCTACATTTTTTTCAGTAAAATTAAAATAGTTAATATAGATCTTTGTAATACACTCTCCTAAAAAACAGATAAACCCTCCAACTAAAAATGCTTTAATACAATTTTTTAATACCGGCTTTTTCGGTTGGTATGGTTTTATATTCTCTTTATAATTAGCTTTTAATTTCCCACTCATTTCATCCATCCTTTACTCTATAAAATAAATCCAATGAAATAATGACCCAAATACTTTACCTAGTGCGATTGCCATTAATAAGTACACAATTTTCTTTTGAATGCCAATTCGTTTTGCTAAGATTGGAAAAACGTTTAAAACTTCAGTTAAAGCTGCAGCTAACATTCCAATAAAAATACCTGCTAACAACCCGATAAAAACTGAAAATATATTCGGCAAATTAAATACAGTATTTCGCAAACTAATCCAGCAACCAAAAATTGCTCCTAAAATAACCGCAAACTCGTAAGCGCGAATTTTTTTAATCGTTTTTGTTAATTGTGTTAGTCTTGGAATAATGCCAATAACCGATAAAAATGCTACAAAGCCAGTACCAACAGCAATACCTCCCGAAAAACCTACAAATACTATAAACAATTGTCTAATCATCGGTATTTACACTTTTATTTGGCTTTTTATTTTCGTTTACTAATACAAATTCATCCATTGAGCGTTGATACTGAAACATTTCTACTTCAAGAGGACTCGGTTCTTCGTTTAATCTAGTCTTAAACCATTGATTAAAAAATAAAATCATCCCAATACCTAGTCCAAAAGAATATGGTACTTGAAGCAATAATGGTTTATGATTATGTTCTCCTGTAATCATATAGTAAATTCGTTGTTGAACCTGTTGCATGCTAACATCTTCGTGGAAATAAATAATTGCTAATGAAGAACCTGTAAATAACAAGATCCAAACGAAACAAAACAAGAAAAAACGATCCTTTGAAACTTCATTTTTAAGTTCTATTATGCACATTGTCACTCCAACGAGCTCGAACGAAATATCAGGTTCAATTTCAAGAATTAATGGTAAAAGCTCTAGAATATCAATAACTGTATGTGTACCATCCTCCTTTTTTGATTCATGTACAATGATGTTTTGAATTTGGGTTAAATCAACATTAATCCCTTGTAATCGTGCAATCTCTCCTAGATGTACACATTTACCTACTTGTACAACGATTCGATTAAATAATTTAATATATAACACCTTATTCATACTTTCCCCTCAGTTTCAAAGCTTTATGAATTCAATTACATCTAGTATGTGAAAACTTCCCAAAAATATAAGTCCAGGAAGATTGAACTACTTTAATTCGGTAGGTAAAAATAGGAGGAGTTAGGCGTCAGCTCAATCGAAAAAAGCAACTAGTAGTAGAATTTGAAGATGTCACATCTTTATTTGAAACAAGAGTTTACAGTAAAAACAAAGATATAAAGACAAAATAAAAAAGCTGAAAAATCGCATTGTATTTCCTACGATTCTTCAGCTTTTTTGGCTCAAGATTTTATTTAATTTTGTCTTTCATTTGTTGGAGAATTTTTTTCTCTAGTCTTGAAACTTGCACTTGAGAAATTCCTAATCGTTCAGCAACTTCTGATTGAGTTTGATCTTTATAATATCTTAAATAGACAATTAATCGCTCTCGATCATCTAGTTGTTTTATCGCTTCTTTTAATGCAAATTTTTCAAACCAATTTGTTTCATGGTTATCCGCAATTTGATCCAACAATGTAATAGGATCGCCATCATTTTCATACACCGTTTCATGAATTGATGAAGGAGCTCTACTAGCTTCTTGTGCAAGTACAACATCCTCTGGTGTAATTTCCATATGAACAGCAATCTCGTTAATTGTAGGCATTCTTCCAAGCGTTTTACTTAATTCTTCTTTTGCTTTTCGAATCTTATTATTCGTTTCCTTTAATGAACGACTCACTTTAACTGTTCCGTCGTCTCGAATAAATCGTTGGATTTCTCCGATAATCATCGGAACAGCATATGTAGAAAATCGCACATCATAAGATAGATCAAATTTATCTACCGATTTCAATAAACCGATACAACCAATCTGAAATAAATCATCTGGTTCATATCCACGGTTAATAAAGCGCTGAACAACTGACCATACCAGTCTCATGTTGTGCCCGACGATGCTGTCTCTAGCCAATTGATCTCCAGCCTGACTACGCTTAATTAACGCTTTTAATTCATGATCCTTTAACTGCGCACGGGGTTGATCTTGCTTGACTTCTACGTCCATAGGCGATTCTCCTTAATTACTTAAAACATTGCTATTTGATAAGTACTTTTTAACCGTAATCGTTGTACCAACATTGATAGTAGACACAACTTCACATTGATCCATGAAATTCTCCATAATCGTAAATCCCATGCCGGATCTTTCTAAATCTGGTTTTGAAGTATATAAAGGTTGCATTGCTTCATCTAAATCAGCAATACCAATACCTTCATCTCGAATCGTTAAAGTTACTGTCTGATCTTCAAGTAGAACTGAAATGAATACGATACCTTCAGGATTTTTTTCATAACCATGAATAATCGCATTTGTAACAGCCTCAGATACGACAGTTTTAATTTCAGTTAATTCATCTAATGTAGGATCTAGCTGAGTAATAAATGCAGCTACAGTTACACGAGCAAATGATTCATTTTGACTTAATGCGGAAAATTGAAGGTTCATTTCATTTCGCATTATGCCACCCCCAATACATTAAGTCCATTTGACTCATCATCAGCTAAATGAACAATCTTAAATAAACCAGACATATCAAATAACCGTTTAATTGATGGAGAAATTGAACAGACAACCATTTCTCCACCTTTATTTCGAATAACTTTATATCTTCCTAAAATGACACCTAAACCAGAACTATCCATAAATGTTAAATGCTCAAGATTTAATAAAATATGCTTGATAGTCCGTGACTCTAATACCTCATTTACTTGTAAACGTAAATCCTCAGCAGTGTGATGATCTAGTTCCCCTGCAAGTCTTACACAAAGGATTGCATTTTTCACTTCAAGTTCAATATTAAGACTCACTACAATAACCTCCTTATTTGACGGTTATTGAAAGTTTCGTTAAAACTAAACCGAATTCCTTCACGCATGACAAAACTAGTGGTAAAACGCCAAATCTTTTAGTAATACTCGAAATTAGTCGGAAAAAATTAGTTGAATCCTCCAACAGTACGTTTAAATAAATCGTACCAATTAGCTTTATTTACCGATTTATTAGCAACCAAGTCTGTTTTAGATAAAACTTTACTACCTTGTTTTAATACTAAAACTCCGACAACTTGCCCTTTTTTAATTGGTGCTTGAATATTTTTGTTCAACTTAATATCTTTCGTAATTTTATTCATCGCTTCACCCTTCTTCAATACAACTGAAACTGGGCTTTTTGTGATAACATTTACACCTTTAGACTTACCTTTGCTAATGCTAAGCCTTTCGATATTCTCACCTTGTTTAATTAATTGCTTTACTTGATATTGATTAAATGCATAATCAAGTAAATTTGTCATTTGTGCATTTCTTTCCTTAGAAGTAGGTGCACCCATAATCACGCTAACTACTCGCATGTTGTTCTTCTTAGCAGTTGCTGTTAAACAGTATTTTGCTTCTGCAGTAAATCCAGTTTTCAACCCATCCGCTCCTGGATAAAAACGAACTAATTTATTCGTATTAACTAACCAAAATTGTTTTTCGGTATCTTTTCTTAAATAATCTTCATAAGTACCAGTAAACTTTGTGATTAATGGATATTTTAAAAGCTCTCTTCCCATAATGGCCATATCATACGCCGATGAATAATGACCATGTGCAGGTAGCCCAGTTGGATTTTCAAAATGTGTATTTTTTAATCCTAACTGTTTTACTTTTTTATTCATTAAAGCGACAAACGCCTCTTCTGTACCTGCAATTTTCTCTGCCATTGCGACCGATGCATCGTTTCCTGATGCGATTGCAATTCCTTTTAGCATTTCTTTTACGGTCATTTCTTCGCCAGGTTCTAAAAAGATTTGTGATCCGCCCATAGATGCAGCATGTTCACTTGTCATCACTTTGTCATCTAACCTGAGTTTTCCTTTATTGATTTCTTCCATAATAATAAGCATCGTCATGATTTTCGTCATACTTGCTGGTGGAAGCTCTTTTCTAGCATCTTTTTCATATAAGATTTTCCCAGTATCTTGTTCAATAATTACGGAAGATAATGCACTTTTTGCCAAACTTACATCATTATTTTGTGTCTCTCTTGCATTTACTTTAGGTAGTGATAAAGAAAAGATCATAACACTACTTAAAAGAGTTAGTAATACCCTTTTCATCTATAACCCTCCATTCTTTTCATACATATTTTTTCCAAATATAAGTAGTTTAATCAACCTCTGAAGAAAATATTAGAAAGAATGGAACTATTTACATACATGAGAACATATGATATAAGTAAAGTGTATTAATTATACTCATACACTTAATACACTCCATACACTTAAGAAACTATTTGAGGTGGTGATCTCTTGATTATTATTTTAGACCCAAGAAGCCATTTACCCCTTTGGGAGCAAATTGTTCTACAAACAAAAGAACAAATGCTAAGAAAGATTTTGGTAAATGGCGATAAACTTCCTTCCGTACGTGAATTAGCAACTACATTGGTGATCAATCCAAATACAGTTAGTAGAGCCTATCAAGAACTAGAGCGCACTGGGGTCATTGAAACGATAAGGGGTAAAGGAACATTTGTAATTGGTTTAACAAAAGAGACTGTTTCAACAGATACCCTTTTAAAATATAAAAATAAACTTTCCAATTTATTAATTGATTGTTTAACAGATGGCGTAAAAGAGGAAGAAATAATTAATTGGGTAAAAGAGTTTTATTCTAATAAAGGAGCTGAATAGTTTGTTGAAAATCCATCAATTAAGTAAAAGACTCGATGAACATGAAGTGTTAAAAAATCTAAACTTTCAAATAGAAAAAGGTAAAATCACAGGCTTAATCGGTAGAAATGGAGCAGGTAAAACGACTCTTTTAAGGACAATCGTTGGTATACTTTCTCCAGACGAAGGCTCAATTAGTATTGGCGATGAAGAGATTAACGAATCACCAATTACTAGAAGACAAATTGCATATATGAGTGACTCTACAAATTTCATTAATCAATATAGTGTGAAAGAGCTTATTACAATCTATGAAAATTCATATCCAAACTTCAATAAACACAAATTTTTAGAAGCATTAAATAAATATAAATTACCTAATACATCTCTACGTAAATACTCAAAAGGGATGAAAACACTTATCTATTTATTATTAACCTTTTCAACAGATGCAAAATATGTCATTTTAGACGAACCAACTAACGGTTTAGATCCCGTCGTTAAACGAACTGTTTTGCAATTAATCATTGAATATGCAAGCACAAACTCAGTCGGAGTGATTATTTCATCACATCATCTTGCTGAGCTCGAAAAAATAATTGATCAATATTTATTTATTAAAGATGGAAGAATTAATTCAATCTCGACAATGGAAGAAAGTACGAGTCAATTTTATAAATTACAAGTAGCATTTGAAAATGGCTTACCTAAAATATTTGAAGATGACCCGTCTATTTCTGTATTCTCAAAAACCGGCAAAGTAGCAATCATCATTATTAATGGAAATAAGGACGAATATATAAAACGAATGGAAAGTGAAAATCCGCTTCTTTTAGAAGAACTTCCATTGACATTAGAGGATTTATTTTTCATAAACGATGGAGGGGAAATATATGTTTAGTAAAGCTTTGTGGCTAATAAATTCCAAACAATCTAGGCTTGCACTTATTTTATTATATCTTGTCTATCTGATTATTCTTCCATTTAGCTATTACAATAACACGGATGAATTAAATCGAGCATTATTAACAAATCCGAGTAATCCGTACCTTTATATATCTGACTTTAGTATGCTAGCATTTATTTCACCAATCATTGTATTAATATTAAGTATTTTATTAATAGGCATTGGACGAAATACAGGAGGAATTGATTTTCAATTTTCGCTTCCTTATTCACCTAGACAACTTTATTTATCAAAATGGGTATTTGGAATTGCTCATATTTTTATGGCGACTGTAGGATTAATTATTTTAACTCTATTAATCCATTACAATACTAATCTACACAAATATATTGATGCTTCGTCATTTGTAACTATTTTTACTGTCATTTTCCTATTTACGATTGCTTTTTTTACTATTGGTCTATCGATTGGAACAATTACAGGTCATTATTTTTCACAAACACTTTTCTCTATTTTTACGATTTTCTCACCTAGTATTATCTATTTTAGTATCTATTCAAATTTAAATGGCCTCTTTAACTATAAATTAACTGGTAATAGCTTTGAAAAACTGATTACTAGTTGGTCTATTCCATATCAAACAGGCCAACTATCAATTTCAAAAGATTTTAATGAACAAATCGTTGATTATCCAACTATAGACTACGGAAATTTAACGATCATTATCCTTTATATTGTTGCATTTCTAATAATCGGTTTATTATGTTATAACAGATCTGCGAATGTCAATAATGGCAAATTATTCGTTTATAAAAAATTCGGGTTATTCGTAAACGTCTTATTTGTATATCTTACAGCGACATTAATCGCTTTATTAACATCTACAATTGCAAATGGAAATAATACGATTATTTACGTGATTGGATTAATAATCGGTACCGTTGTTGGCTATTTCTTCTATAAACGATTAAATAAATTTTTTGATTAATGTTTTTCAAATCTAAAATTCATAAAACAACAAAATAAAAAGCGCTGATTCTCAGTAGAGAAATCAGCGCTTTTTTTTTATGTGATAAAGTTCAATGCGAAACGTACAAAGAATAATGCTGAAATTGCCACCATATATGGTGTGACTTCAGTTTTCTTACCTGCTGCCATTTTAACTAATGGATAAGCAATAAAACCGAATGCAATTCCGTCAATAATACTATATGTTAAAGGGATGAATGCTAAAATTAAGAAGGCTGGTATCGCCTCAGTAGGATCATCCAATTGAATATCAGTAATGTGTTTAACCATCAATGAACCGATTATGATTAAGATTGGTGCAATCGCAGATGTTGGAATATATGCTATTAATGGCATAAAGAGTAAACATCCTAAAAATAAAAATCCAGTTACAACAGAAGTAAGACCTGTTCGACCACCAGAACTAATACCTGCACTGCCTTCAACAGCAATAACTGTTGGACTAGTTCCAAGTAAACCGGATAAAATAATACCAAACGCTGTTCCTTGAACAACCTTTTGTTGCTTATGCTCTTGGTTCATCATGCTTAATTGTCCATGAATAATGCCGATTGATTCAAATAATACAACCATCGTTAATGAAAATACTGCAATCCAAAACGGAAAACTCAATATATGAGTAAAGGTCAGTTGTCCGACAACTTCACTAGCAGATTTCATTGTTATTCTTGATGTATCATGTGCTTTTTCAATTCCACCATGTAAAATGAATGAAATGATTGTACCTAAAATAACCGTAATTAAAAAGTTTGCAGGTACATTTTTAATAAAAAGATAAATCGCAATACCTAGTGTAATAACTGTTGCTAAAACATCCACGTTTGTAAAATTTGCAATCGATACAAACGTACTTTCATTTTTTACAACAATCCCACCAGCTTGAAGACCGATAAACGTTAAGAAGAATCCAATTCCAACTGTAATTGCACTTTTTAGTGATAATGGAATCGCAGTTGTTAATTTCTTAATTAATTTTGTGAATGATAAAATTGATAATAAGATTCCACTTACAAATACAACAGCAAGTGCTTCTTTCCAATTCATTCCCATTTCTCCAACCATTGTATAAGTAAACAATGCGTTGATGCCCATTCCTGGAACTAATACTAAAGGTGAATTACTCCATAATCCCATCATAACGCTTCCAAAGAAAGCTGACAAAATTGTGGCAATCATCGCACCTTGGAACGGTATACCTGCATCATGCAAAATTGTACTATTAACGGACAAAATATAGACAAGTGTTAAAAATGAAACTGCACCTGCAATTAACTCCGTTTTAATGGTCGTACCGCTACCTTCAAGATTAAACTGTTTGTTCAATAAATTTTTCAAAGAAATTCCTCTCTTTTAGTGTCTCCCTCTCCCACCCATGCAACAAGGCACGATTACAATTATACTAAATTTTTTCAAATAATTAAACAGGAAAATAATTTTCTTCAAGCTGTTGAAAAACAATCTTGTCAATTAATTATCAAATTTTCGTAAAGGAGTAGAGTGATGTTGATCTCCATTACAGGATGCTCGCTTTCCATGGGGCGAGATTCTTTAGCCTCCTCGGCAAGCCTGTGGGGTCTCAGCCTTCACGCTTATCCCATAGGAGTCGAGCATCCCTCCATTCCAATCAACTTTTTCATTAAAAAATGTCTGCGATAACCCCTAATCAAATAGCCCTTACTTAGAGTAATCTAACTGTTTTATATTAATCAGATTGAGATCAATTAATATCGAACATATATTAAACAAAACAATCCAATTTGTTTTCTATAAAAGCTAAAAATAATTTTAACTTCTAAAAAAATCATTTCTAGTGTTATTGAATTAATGAAATTGCTCTAACATTTTAACTTTAAAAACCATTAAAAGGTCCTTCAAAAAAATGCTATTTATCATAATTAAATGTTCCCTTAAGGTCTGTTTTCCCTATTGACTATTTTATATTTCAACACTCTGAAGAAAATAATTTTCTTTTGTGTTTTGAATTACAAATGCTTCATAATAACACACACACAGATTCTCGACTTGTAAAAGCTTATCGTTTTTTTGTGTTTCGTTTATGAAAATTTTTTCATGAATAAGTTGATTGGAACTAAAGATGTACTGGATCACTAAGAAATACACGAGCCTAAGACTTAGTGATGTTAGCAGGTTCAGGCTCAGGTCTCTGTTGTTTTGAGGAATGCGAGCATATTTAGTAGTAAATACCGTACTTGAAACAATTAATATTAGGCATTTCCATAATAATCAGCTACATAGATAAAACCTTTTTTTCGAAGGATATAATTTTCTTCATTTAAAGAATAACATTTTGCGTGTTCATTTCTTAGGAATTCCTTATCACCCTGATTATGTTCTTGGTCATCTGCTATTTCGGACTTTACGGCTAAAATAGGATGGCCATTAAAAAATACATGTGTCCTCAATGCTATTGATGGTGAAGAATGTAACACAAAAAATAAAATGACGGGTATTAATATTACCGGACTAAACATCAAAATTATTTCTTTCCACGTCGTTTGCCTCAACTTTACACCTCTTAGTTTCACTATTTATTTTTCTTGATTATGTGATAATTCGCTAAAAATTTTTTAACTCCTTTGTTCGACAATCACCTTCTATTTGAAATGGAAAGCCGATCATATATTGGAATTTATGTGCCTTAAAAATGCATTAATTGTATACCTGTAAAATTAAAAATAATCTAAGAATTCATCAATTTTCCCTATATTTTTTTAGTTTCATCTCGTAAGATGGAACAAGAGAATTAAATTAGGAGTGTTTGTTTTGAAGGAATTATTTAAGAAAGTGTCAGCCACAATTGGTTTTACATTGCTAGTTACAAGTCCCATTATCTTCCCAATGTTGTTTTTTTTATTTGGAATGTCAACTGACGCCGATGGTACTGGAGCTGGTAAGGAATTATCAGGATCCTTTTACTTTACGATGTACTTGTTAGTCTATTTTATTGCCATCATACTGATAACATCTATTATTACTAAATTGATTATTAAGAAAAGTATTGTTATAAAGCTTATTATCTGTACTGCCTTGTTGTTTTTACCCTTTGTTTTACAAAAATTTTCATTCACTGAAATGTATGGTTTCCTATTCATTCCAATAGGCATTATCTTATTAATCACTTTAGCAATCTATAACAAACTCGATACATGGAAGAAGCCTTTTGTATGGTTTTTAATCATCTTTCCATATATCATTTTTGTACTTATGTTATTAGGAAGTTTAAGCTTAAGTATTTAAAAATAATGGTTTAAAAATAAACAAAAACAAACCCTTGCATACTACAGCAAGGGTTTTACAAAAGTAGCAATACAGCTAAAGTTCGATTCAAATAATTTGATAATATTCTTTTTTAAATTTTCAACCTAGAATTTTTCCCCAGTCATAACTGACATAAAATCTTTATAAAACCCTTCATAATCTAATCCTACTGCGATATGTTGTTGAGGTCTCCAATCAAATTTCTCTGGAGCATCTGTTACACGAAAATCTGCAACACTTTGACCTCTAGCCACACCGGTCGAATCAATTACAACAGCAGACCGATAAAATTTAAATAGATCGCTACGAATGACTGCCATGAGAGTTACCGCATCATGAACTGGACTCCCTTTTATGCCGGGTACCTTCTTTTGATAGAAGTTGAAATAATAGTAATCTAATAATGGTTTTACAAGATCCGTTTTCCCTTTAGAATGAATATAATTGGCCATTGAAGGAGTAATGATGGCATTTTGCGTTACATTTAATGGGAAAATATATGCACCTTCTACATACTTCATAACGATATTAGCTGCGATTGGATCTCCATGAATATTCGCTTCTGCAATTGGTGTAACATTTCCGGGATATAGAAAGGCCCCACCCATGATATAATACGAATTCACACTTTTCATCAGATCTTCGTATAAGATAAACAGGGTCGCTAGCGAGGTTAGCCTCCCAGTATTCACAATAATTAGTTCATGCTTATACTGCTCAATCAAATCTATAACTTCACAAAAATTTTCTAAGTTCTCCAACTTTAACCCTGGATCGATCGGACCTAAACCGAATGGGCCATGTATATCTAGGTAATAGGTTGGGACCTCCCCCGTCATTGGTTTCTCAGCACCACCATAGACTTTAATATATTCCTTTCCTGACCTTTTAAGTAAAAACCGAACATTCCTAGTCGTTTCTAATTTAGATACATTCCCATACTCTGCCACTATCCCTATAATATCAATATCTTCTGTTAATCGTGCATAAACCAAAGCGATCGCATCATCAATACCGACATCACCGAAGAATAATACTTTCTTTCCCATTCGATTAGCTCCCTTTATATCAAAACTTCGGAACATTTCTTTTATTATTTATGCCTTTTATATAAAGGTATGTTGCTATCTTTTTGAAAATTATAAAAAAACATCCTATATTTTCGCTATAAGATGTTTTTTACTTTATTAAACAACTATTGGATTAATTTTCTAGTTTTGTTACTTGTTTAATAAATCTAATTCCAAATACAGTGCTCCTTCAATAGGATTAAATGTATATGGTTCAATTCGATAAAATCCCAAAGATTCATATAGTGAGATTGCTGGCTTCATTGTTGAAAGAGTATCTAATCTCATGAAATGATAGCCTAGTTGTTTGGCTTCCTCAATAATAGATGAAGCTAAAGCCCTTCCTGTCCCTTTTCCATTAAGGTTTGGTTTTACGTATAACCTTTTCATTTCACATATATCTTTATCTATTTTTCTTAAAGCGACACATCCCGCTGGCTGCCCTTCATACATAGCCAGTAGGATACATCCTTCGGGAGATTGGTATTTCCCCGGAATATTTTTTAATTCTTCTTCAAAATTTTGGAATTCTAAATTGATATCTAAAGATTCAGCATACTCAATGAATAGATTTCTGACTTGTATTAAGTCATCAACTGTATAAGCCTTTACAATACTTACCATATCATATCTCCCCTTACATCTTAACTAACCTGGCAGTTTATCTAAAGTCAATTAAGAATCTAATGATCTCTTCACGTTACGAACAATATAAGTTAACAAATTATCCTTTTCCCAAAATGAATTCAACGTATCATTTCCTAATTTGTCATTAACAACTTTAAGCATCATATCATGTCGAATATATTCTTTCGCTAATAGAATTAACATTGGTTCAGTAGTTTGAATAGCCTGTGGAATTTGCCCTTCGATAAAGCCCGCAGCTAATACCTCTTGATTATCCTGGATAGCAATCGTGAGCCTTTGACCCATTCTGCGTTTCTCAATCGAAGAAGTATTTGGACTGTGATAAAACGCATTTCCAAAAGATGAGGTTTCCTGGTCACTAAAAAGCAATGAATACATTGTAATTCCATTTTCTTGAACTTCTTCTGCACAATTACGTAATTCTTCTAGTTCACTTTCCCATGCTGAAAGCCAAACTTCATCCTTTGCATTTCTCATTAATTTTTCTATCGTATTTATAATTTGCTTACGCCCTTCCAAATGCTTAATTACATTGGTTGCGACTGGCTTTTCAATTGCTTCTAATTCATTTTCTAAAAAATCGAACGTTTCCTCAGCCTGCTTTTTTCGACTCGACAGCAATTCTTTTACAGGAACTGGAATATATGTTGGTGGTTCAGTTCGTAACTCTGTAATTGCCTCTTTTGCTACTAATTTAGCAATGACAGCATACACCATAGACCGAGGTACACCACTCTTTTTGCTAATTTCATAACCATTTATAGATGACTCTTTTAATAGTGCTATGTAAACCTTTGCTTCATTTGTTGAAAAACCTATTTCCTCAAACTTCTCTATTAGATAATCCATTATTACTCCTTAATAGTAGTTATTGTTATTACTACTTTAATCAAATTGATAGATATTGTCAATAATGACGTTGTAATAATTATTACTACTAATTAATTATTAAGCTTCACGATATGAAAAAAGATTACCGAGAATTTAAGAAGTGGATTGAAACGAATGTTCTCGACTCCCTTGGAAAATGAGGTAAGTTTTTAATCCCACAGCGTATTGTGTTGACGAGTCTCACATCTCACCTGAAGAAATTTTCAATAAGTAAAATAAAAAAGCTATTCTCATTTTTAGAGAATAGCTTTTAAAAATTTTTAAGCTTCCATAATTAAATCATAAACTAATGTTGGTTCTTCTACTTTTTCAGTAGAAATTTTAATGTTTTCTAGTAAGTCTTGTTCAACTTCACTAATATCTTCTGTACTTGAATAGACAGTAACTAATGATTCGCCTTTTTTAACTGCTTCGCCTACTTTTTTGTTAAGCATTAATCCAACAGCTAAGTCAATAACAGATTCTTTTGTTGCACGACCTGCGCCTAATTTCATAGCTGCTGTTCCAACTGCATCAGCAACGATTTGTGAAACATAACCGTCTTGCTTTGCTACTACTTCTTGTACATATTTAGCTTGAGGTAGTTTTGATGGATCATCTACTACTGAACCATCTCCACCTTGAGCTACTAAAAATGCTTTAAATACTTCTAAAGCTTTTCCGTTTTTCATATTTTCAAGAAGTTTAGCTCTTGCTTCTTCTAAAGTTTCAGCTTTTTTAGCTAATACAACCATTTGGCTACCTAATACTAAGCATAATTCTTCTAAATCTTTTGGACCTTCACCTTTAAGAGTGTCAATTGCTTCTTTTACTTCTAATGCATTACCAATCGCAAAACCTAGTGGTTGGCTCATATCAGAAATAACTGCAACTGTTTGTCTTCCAACGTTGTTACCAATCTTAACCATTGCTTTAGCTAAATCGCGTGCATCATCAATATCTTTCATAAATGCACCTGCACCAGTTTTAACATCTAAAACAATTGCATCTGCACCAGCAGCGATTTTTTTACTCATAATTGAACTTGAAATTAATGGGATTGAGTTAACAGTTGCTGTAACATCACGTAGTGCATATAACTTTTTGTCAGCAGGTGTTAAATCTCCTGTTTGTCCGATAACGGCTAATTTAATATCATTTACTTGTTTAGTAAATTCTTCTTCTGTTAATTCAACATGGAAGCCTTCTACAGCTTCTAATTTATCGATTGTACCACCAGTGTGACCTAAACCACGTCCGCTCATTTTTGCAACTGGGATATCTAAAGATGCTACTAATGGTCCTAATACAAGTGTAGTTGTATCACCTACTCCACCAGTTGAATGTTTATCAACTTTGATTCCTTCAATATTAGAAAGGTCAATTGTATCACCAGAATGTACCATAGCCATTGTTAAATCACTATATTCTTTCTCAGTCATGCCCTTTAAGAAAACTGCCATTGCAAAAGCACTCATTTGATAATCAGGTACACTACCATCTGTGAAACCTTTGATTACAAAATTAACTTCTTCCGTTGTTAATGTTTTTCCATCACGTTTTTTTTCGATTAAATCTACCATTCTCATTTTTGAAACGCCTCTTTCCAATTTATATATATTACTTCTAATGAAAAGTGACTTCCACATAATGTAGAAGTCCTTTTATAATCGTTAATTTTTGAATTAACCGATTTTACGAATAATCTCTTTTACTAATGATAAAAATGATTCTCTTACTCTTTGTGTTGTTTCAATCACTTCTTCATGGTTTAGCGGTTGATCTAAAATGCCCGCTGCCATGTTTGAAATACATGAAATACCAAGTACTCTTAATTCAGCATGACGTGCTACAATAACTTCAGATACAGTTGACATCCCAACAGCATCAGCACCTAATGTTCTAAACATGCGAATTTCAGCTGGAGTTTCATAAGATGGTCCTGTCAGTGCAGCGTAAACTCCTTCTTGAAGTTTTACATCTACTTCACTAGCAGCATTTTTTGCAATTTCTCTTAATTCACGGTCATATGGATAAGACATATCTACAAAACGAACGCCTAGTTCTGGGTTATTTGGTCCAATTAGTGGACTAGTACCAGTAAAATTAATATGGTCTGTAATTAACATTAAATCACCAGGTTCATATGAAGTATTAACTCCACCTGCAGCATTCGTTACGATTAATTTTTCTACACCTAATTCTTTCATGATACGTACAGGGAATGTAACTTTTTCCATGCTATAGCCTTCGTAGTAGTGAACTCTTCCTTGCATTGCTACTACTTCAATACCGTGTATCGTTCCAAAAACTAGTTGTCCTTCATGCCCTTCTACTGTTGATGTTGGGTATTCAGGAATCGTATGATACGGTATTTTTTCTTGGTTTTCTATTTCATCAACAAGAACTCCTAAACCCGATCCTAAAATCAATCCAATTTTAGGCTGTCTGTCAACTTTACTTTTAATAAAATCAGCGGCTTTATCGATATTTTCTTTATTCATTTTAACTCCACCTTATCTCAATTTTTCAAAAAAACTTGATCCATGTGATGGCATTGCAACTTTAAAGTTTTCTGCAATGGTTGCTCCAATATCAGCAAAAGTTTTTGGTATTTCTAATTCTTTACCCTCTGAAAACTGTTTACTATAAACTAGTAATGGAACATATTCTCTTGTATGGTCTGTACCAGAATATGTCGGATCATTTCCATGATCGGCAGTAATCATTAATAAATCATCTTCTTTTAATAAATCAAATACTTCAGGTAATCTTGCATCGTATTCTTCTAATGCTTTACCGTAACCTAGTGGATCTCTTCTATGACCGTATACTGCATCAAAATCAACTAAATTTAGGAAGCTTAAACCAGTGAAGTCCATTTTTAATGTTTCAACTAATTTATCCATACCGTCCATATTTGAAACAGTACGTAATGCTTTCGTAATTCCTTCACCATCGAAGATATCAGCAATTTTACCGATTGAAATTACATCAAAATTTGCATCTTTTAACTCATTCATAACAGTACGTCCAAATGGTTTTAATGCATAGTCATGGCGATTTGGTGTACGTTTGAAGTTTCCAGGTTCACCTACGAATGGTCTCGCGATTACACGACCAATCATGTATGGATCATCTAATGTTAATTTACGTGCTATTTCACAATAACGATATAAATCTTCTAAAGGAACAACTTCTTCATGAGCTGCAATTTGTAAAACTGAATCAGCAGATGTATAAACGATTAAATCGCCTGTTTTCATATGCTGTTCACCAAGTTCAACTAATATCTCAGTTCCAGAAGCAGGTTTATTTCCAATTATTTTACGATCAAAATGGGTTTCTAATTCACTTATTAATTCTTTAGGGAATCCATCAGCAAAAACTTTAAAAGGCTTATCAATGTGTAGACCCATAATTTCCCAATGGCCTGTCATTGTATCTTTTCCAACTGATGACTCTTCCATTTTTGTGAAATAAGCAAGTGGCTTGTCAGCCTTTGGAACCCCTTTCAATTCTCTAATATTACTTAAACCTAGTTTTGCCATGTTCGGCATATGTAAACCATTCATTTCTTCAGCAATATGGCCTAGTGTATCTGAACCAACATCATTAAATTTTTCTGCATCAGGAGCTTCTCCGATCCCTACAGAATCCATAACAACGAGGAACACTCTATTAAATTTTCTATTCATTTGTTTTCCTCCTAACTCATCGAAACAAACTGAAACTTAAATGATAGCGTCAGATGTCTGACAACTAAAGTATACTTATTGTCCTAATTCTTTTCAAGAATTATATTTTCCAATTTGTGTGTATTGATACTATAATTCCCCAGAATACTGTTATTTTGACATAAATATTTCATAATTTTTTTCTTTTTTAGTCGTTAATAAAATGATATGCTAAAATTTCCTCTTACATACTGTATTGCAAAAATAAAAGGCCAAGCTTTATTAGCTAGGCCTTTTATAGTATTATGCTGTTTGATTTTCTGAATTTGCAACTTGGTGTTTTTGTGCTCTTTTAGCAACTATTGTACCAGCTACAATTACGATTGCAGTCATGACAATTTTGAACGCTAAAGCAATAGTATGATTTTCAAAAGCATCGTTAATCATTTTTTCATGAGTAATCATACCAGCTGCTGTCCAAGCTAAGATACCTGAACCAATTGTTGTAATAATCGGGTATTTGTTCATAATTTTCATTAATAATGAGCTTCCACCAACAATAATTGGAATTGAAATTAAAATACCAATTACGATTGCAACTAAGCTACCATGTGATACACCAGCTAAAGCTAAAACATTATCAAGACTCATTAAGGCATCAGCAATGATGATTGTTCGAACTGCTCCCCATAATGTTGCACCACTTTTAACTTCACCGTGTCCTGAATCATCGACTAATAATTTAAATGCAATCCATAATAACATTAAACCACCGACTGCATAAATAAACGGAATTTTTAGTAAATACACGATTACTGCTGCAAATACTATACGTAGTCCAATTGCACCTAATGTACCAAATAATACTGCTTTTTTCTTTTGTTCTGCTGGTAAGTTTTTCGCTGCTAATGCGATTAGAATAGCATTGTCACCACTTAATAACAGGTCGATAAAAATTACATTCAATAGTACGCCAATACTTAATCCACCTAATAAATCCATGACTCTTCCCCCTTATGAAACTACTATTTTTAATTAAACAACCTGTACTTGTGACTACAAAATAAAAAGACCTTTGCCATTAGATGTAGTTCTACGGCAAAGGTCTTGCTGAGCACACATATGTATGCCAACAAAGCCGATGAGAATTTCTTCTCATGTAATGACGACTTTGTTTCAGGATCTCTCCTGACGCTACTCCCCTTTGGAGTATTCGATTGTTTATTAATAATATAATAGTATTCTAGCTAGTCCATTATGTCAATAGATTTTTAATATGTTTTTAATTATAGTTTTTTTACTTTTATTATCAATGTAAATAATTAACTTATTGCTTTGTCAATATTTTTGGTCCATTACTTGTTATCGCTAAAGTATGTTCATATTGTGCTGAATTTTTTCCATCTCTTGTTCTTGCTGTCCAGCCATTTGAATCCATTGTTGATTGCCATGATCCTAAATTAATCATCGGTTCAATCGTAATGACCATCCCTTCACGCAGTCTTAAACCTTTACCAGCCATACCAAAATGAGGAACATATGGCTCTTCATGAAGAGTTGGTCCTATGCCATGTCCAGTAAAATCACGCACAACAGAATAACCTAATGACTCAGCATAAGATTGAATCGCAAAACCAATATCACCAATACGGTTTCCTACTACAGCTTGCTCTATGCCTTTATATAGGCATTCTTGGGTAACTTTTAATAAGTCTTTATTTTCTTTAGAAATATTTCCTACACCGTATGTCCAAGCCGAATCAGCAAGCGCACCATTCAAATTTACAACCATATCAATCGTTACAATATCTCCATCTTTTAATGGTTTTTTACGAGGAAAACCGTGACAAATCTCATCATTAATTGATGCACAAGTTGCATAATTATATCCTCGGTAACCTTTTTGCTCCGGTTTCGCACCATTTTCAGCTAAAAACTTTTCTACAAATTGATCGATTTCCCAAGTCGTAATCCCTTGTTTAATCATCTTTGCAATTTCCTTATGCGTAGCAGCCAATAAAGTACCTGCTTCATTCATTAAGTTAATTTCACGTTCAGTCTTAATTGTAATCATTTATTTCATCCTTTCAAACACCTAGTTTTCAGTTCATACATGATTAATTTAATATATTATGCTTTTCACATTATAACAATCTTTTTACAAGAAAAAAGAGCTATATTTAAGCTCTTGGGTGAAACTCTTTATAAACATCCTTAAGTCTATTTTTCGTTACATGTGTATAAATTTGAGTTGTCGATATATCTGCATGTCCTAGCATTTCTTGAACTGATCTTAAATCAGCGCCATTTTCTAATAAATGTGTTGCAAATGAATGACGTAAAGTATGCGGTGTTAATTCATGTTGAATATTTGCTTTTTCAGCTTGTTTTTTTAAGTTTTTCCAAAATCCTTGTCTAGACATTCTATTTCCATGATGATTTAAGAAAAATGCATCATTATTTTTTTTACCCTTTAATTCATTTCTTGACAATTTCAAATAATTTTCAATTGATTCAATTGCAAGTTTACCTAAAGGAATAATTCTTTCTTTACTTCCTTTACCTAAACATCGCACAAATCCCATTGTTAAATTAATGTCAGATAGATTTAATGATAATAGCTCTGACACCCGCATGCCAGTAGCATACAACAATTCTAGCATTGCCCTATCTCTTAAACCAAATGAAGTGTGATCAGGTACTTCTAATAAAGCCTCTACTTCCTGTAGTGATAAAACCTTCGGAAGTACTTTTGGCGCTTTTGGAATTTCTATTAATAGTGAAGGATCGTCTTTCATCCCATCAACCTCACGAATTAAAAATTGGTGAAATGAGCGAATGGTTGCTAATTGACGAGCCATTGTTCGAGCCGTTAAATCTCTTTCTTTTAAATATTTTAAATAACTAATAATATGTAATCTAGTTATATTTGAGAGACCATTTATATTTTCAACAACGTCCAAATATTTTCCGTAACTTTCTAAATCCTTACCATATGATAGAATTGTATTTTTAGATAAACCTTTTTCAACTTGGATAAAATGGATAAAATCCTCCGTTGCAAAATCAAATTCTTTTTTAAAAGGTGTTTTATCAGTCGTTGTCACATTTCATTACTCCCCGTTTTGATAAAACCGTACCAATTGGTTAAAAGCACCATCCTTTTGATGTATGTCCACCTTTAACATTGAGCCTTCTGGTCGGTCATATCGATGCATATTTTCATATTCAGAATGAATCCATTGAATAGCAAAATAAAATAAAATTGTACATGTAATGAATAAAATCGTAACTTTTATTACATTAAAAACAATACTTGCTCTTTTTTTCATATGACCACCACCTTTTGCTAGAAGTAAAGACATCATTACTACATACTATGCAAAAATAGGACAAATCATACTTCAATAAATCAACATTAATCATTCAGTGTCTTTTTTAGACATGAAAAAGAGCAGACTCTATTTATTGAACTGCTCCGTCTTTTAAGAATCAAAAATAAAATGATTTTAATTAAATTAAAATCATTTTATTACTCTTCGTTTTGATCATGGCAACGATGACATACACCATGAAATGATAATCGATGATCTTTAATTTTAAAATTCCAACGTTCTTCAACTGTCTTTTCAACTTCACTTAATAGATTTTCATGAATTTCATCTACTGCTCCGCAAACCGTGCAAATTAAATGATGGTGAAAATGTTGTGCACCTTCATGTCTTAAGTCGTATCTTGAAACGCCATCACCAAAATTTATTTTATCAACAATTGTTAACTCAGTTAGTAATTCTAACGTACGATAAACAGTAGCAAGTCCAATTTCTGGCGATTTTTCTTTCACTAGGAGGTAAACATCTTCTGCACTTAGGTGATCTTCTTCGTTTTCTAATAAAACACGAACAGTGGATTCCCGTTGTGGTGTTAATTTGTATCCTGCTAAATGTAGTTGTTTCTTTATTCGTTCAACTCGTTCTTCCATTCTTTTCACTCCCTCGCCACTTGATAATAATTATAACAAAGAAAGAGAAAGTGTCAAAAATTATTTGTTAATTTTTTGAAACAATTATTTCTGAGATGGCTTTTAAAAAATAAGTTGAACCATATGCTTCAATAATACTTGCAATACTTAAGCAAACAGCAACAACTCCAAATACAATAGAATACGAGACTAGCTGTTTCATAATTGGTTCATTATCATTTTTAATAAATTGTTTTCGAATCATTCGAATGGATAGCTGAACTGCTAAAACTGTTAATAGTATATATAATGGTAAAACGATAACATTTTGTGGAAAAACAGAAGAAAATGCTAATAAAATACCGTGCCAACCTAATTGATTGACTAAAAATCCAACTGTAAATCCAACTACCAATCCTTTCATAAATAGTAAAATAAGAATGATTGGTAATCCGATAATTGAGATCCCTAAAACCCAAATCAATGCTAAAAACTTCAAATGAGAAGAATAGCTAGAAAGGAACACTTCATTTCCGCTAATATAATCTCCATTATTAACTTGTCCAAAAAAATGTGTAATAAAGGATAGAATATCCTGCTTTTGACTCACATTCATACTATTTACGATGACTGCTCCAAATACTACACCGAAAAGTAAGATCACACTAACAAAAATATAGAGTGACAAATAATCTTTAACATGTTTTTTCATCGTTGATTTGACTGAGCTTCTTGTCATGATATCATCTCCTGGACTATATTCTCTCTTCATTTTATGAATGGACAAGTAATTTATTCTATTAATTTATAAAAGTTGCAAAATTAATAATAAAGAAACAGTAGCTTTTGTTTAGAGAAATGGTGATTTCCGTTCGAGGGTGCACGCTTTTTTCGTGGGCCGAATATTTTAAAAAATTATAAAAAAGCTGTTAAAGTCAGGCAACGACTAAAACAGCTTTGTTTTAATTTAATAATTCAATTTGTTTTTTTATGATTTGGCCGATTGATTTTGCATTTTCTTCATTATTTCCATAAATTGTTGAATGTGTGTGGCCTTCTAATGTTTGACGGTTACCTTGATTCGTTGTTTCACAATATTCATTATGATAGTTTTCAACTTTAAGTAATAATTCCTTTTTTTTCTTCAGATTAAGCTGTAAACCACTTTGATTGGATGCTGTTAAGACTAGTAAAGGAATATTCATTTTTATTTTCAAAGCGTCCTTTATACGTAAGTTACTATAATTTAGGTTTTTCCACTCACTGACAACAGTCTTCCAATGCTTATAACTCTTAATTGCGCTAATCATTTCAAACTGATTATCTGGGGTAGTTTTCATTATTTTATTAATTAGCTTATTTGGAATTGCCTTAGTAAGATTAAATTGGTTCGCATTTTTCATCATTAAAGCAAATTGATATAGTAACTTATCATATAATTTCTGCTCATGTTCCTCTAGAGTCGGATGTGTTGGATCGAGTAAAATCAATGATTGGATAGCATTTGGAAAAAGCCGAGACAATTGAAATACAATATATGCTCCAAGAGAATGTCCTACAGCTATTAATGGACTTTTAATATTTAATGCTAATAAAATATCATAGCATTCAAAAGCTTGTTGCTCTGTTGATCGTTCTGTTGTCCATATTCCACTTTTTCCATAACCTAAGCGATCGTATGTTATAACTTTGGCATATTTACTCAACTCTTCTTGTAAATGCTTCCATTGATGAAGAGTATGCATCATTCCACATTCTAAAAGAACTGTGACTTTTCCATCCCCTTTTACTCGAACGTGATATGTGCCAAGCTCACCATTAACAAACAATATTCTCACCTTCATCGTATTTGAATTAGTTTGTCTTATTGTATTCATTTTTCCTGTTTTCTATTTTATCTTTAATTCTTTAATTTTTGCTTAATAAAAATGCTTTTTTTCGATAAAAGCATTAAAAACGTTAAAAAAGACGTTAATAAAATTAACGTCTTTAGTCATAACATTTTTAAATTGTTTCCTTTTTTTCTTCATATGCTTCTTTTACTTCTGCGTAGAATTGAGCCTGAGCAGTATAAAAGTACGGTGCTACATAAAACAAAGCAAGCCCAAAAGTGATAATAACTAATAGACCCCAACCGATGAATGAAAGCCCTAGTAAAAAGAATTTCCATTTATACCCATCCATCATTCTTCTACTTAGTGTAATTGCATCCAACGCTTTCATTTCTGGAAAATCTTTTAAAATATAGCCAACCTGTGAATAAGCGATTGATTTGATAATACCAGGAATGATTAATAAAATAGTCCATAATACTGTAAATAAAGTTACAAAGAATCCAACTAAAAATGCTCTAATAAATTGATGTCCACTTTTAAAATAGTTAAATAAGTCCGATAAGCCTTTTTCCTCATCTCGAATTAGTTTTAAAAAGTAACTAACTAATCCATAACCAAGTAATGTATTAATGATCGCGGATATAACTTCAATTACTGTAAGTACTCCACCTGGAATTAGTTCTTGTTGTTTAGAACTTGGAAATATGGTTCCAGTGTAATGCTTATCTACTGGTCCGTTAAGTAACATATAAATAAGTCCTTCTAAAATACCAAAAATTACTAGCGTTAAAATCGCTTTTCCCCAATTACCGGATAAATGATTTTTAGCTGTTTTTTTAACTGACGAAATTCTCATCTACTCATCCTCTCAAAAAATGTCACTTTATTTTAACATGTTTATTATCATATTTTGAGAATTATTTTTAATTATTTTTTAATTTTGTTGTAATAATTGTAAATATTGAACTGCAAAACATGTTTTTGCATCATGGATTGAACCTTTTTTTAGTTCTTCTATACACTCATCTAGTGTTAGCTCAAAAATTTCGACAAATTCATCTTCGTCTAAAGCAGCACTATTTTCTAATTTCTTTAAACCTTTTGCTACATATATATGTATGTACTCATCTGCAAACCCCGGTGAAGTATAAAAAGATTGTATATGCTCCCAACTTGCTGCCTCATATCCAGTCTCTTCTTCTAGCTCTCGTTTAGCCGTTACAAGTGGCTCTTCGCCTTTTTCTAATTTTCCTGCTGGAATTTCTAAAAGACTTCTTTCTAGCGCTTTTCGGTACTGCTCAACAAAAACAATTTTTCCATCATTTGTAATTGGAATAACAGCCACTGCACCGGGATGCTTTACGATTTCACGCGTACTTGTATTTCCATTCGGTAATTCTACCTTTTGGTGATAGAGAGAGATAACTCTTCCTGTGAATACTTTTTCTTCTGCTAGTGTTTTTTCTTCAAATTTTTTCATTTTTTTCATCACCTTGTTCTATTTAATATGGTTGTCACATACATTTTATCATTTATTTCATTTAAATACTTTCTGAAATGAGGTAGTCTGATGAAAATGTGTATGACGGAAAATTCTGTTGTCCTTGTGGGCTCCAAAACAGAAATTTTAAAAACCCTCAAAGTTATTGGTATGCAATATAAAACCGTTCAAGAATGGATTCAAAACTCCAATGGCAAGCTTCTCTATGTTGTAAAATAATTCTTTTTTCCCTACAATTAAATTTGGAGGGATTTATATGAAAAAACGTAAGCTTGGATCTACTTTATTAGAAATATCCGAAATTGGTTTAGGCTGTATGTCTCTTGGGACAGAAGAAAATGAGGCGATTTCAACGATTCATGCCGCAATCGATGCTGGCATCAATTACTTTGATACTGCTGATTTATATGATTTCGGTAAAAATGAAGAACTCGTTGGGAAAGCATTAAAAGGTCGAAGAGATCAAGTGATTATTGCAACGAAAGTCGGAAACCGTTGGAGTCATTCAAATGGCAATAAATGGTATTGGGATCCATCGAGAGCCTATATTAAAGAAGCTGTAAAAGACAGTTTACGTAGGCTAAATACAGATTATATCGATTATTATCAACTTCACGGTGGGACAATCGAGGATCAATATGAAGAAACTGTTTTTACTTTTGACGAATTAGTAAAAGAAGGCTTAATTCGCCATTATGGAATCTCTTCGATTCGTCCGAATGTTATTAATCGATTTGTAAATCATTCATCTATACAAGGTGTTATGATGCAATATAATGTACTAGAGCGTAGACCTGAAGAATTTTTTCCGCTTTTCGAAAAACATAATATCTCTGTCATTGTACGCGGTTCCGTGGCAAAAGGGCTATTAACAAGTAAATGGGAAAAGAAATTGTCTAATAAAGGCTATATGTCATACTCAGAACAAGAATGTAACGATACAATTCACAAACTTCTTGGGCTTCTTGACGAGGAACAATCCTTACATAGCTTAGCTTTACAATATGTTCTTTCTCATAAAGCAGTTTCATCATTAGCTGTTGGAGCTAGAAATAAAGAACAATTACTAGAGAATATTAACGCTTATTTTGCAAAACCTTTAAATTCACAACAAATCGCCCAAATAAAAGAAATTTCTCAACTTAAGATTTATGAGGAACATCGTTAATCCACTCCTTCCTTTTATGGAAGGAGTCTTATTTCTTCCATTTACTTGCTTTTCGATCGATTTCATCTAAAAATTCTTTTCTTCCACTTTTATATTCTGATTTATTTTTAGCAAGTTCTTTTTTTAATTTTATATATTCCATTGCTTGGTCAGTATGTGCGATCATATATTCCCTAAATACAATATTTCGTTCAACAGCAGCATTTCCTTTTGCGTATACTTGAATATGAAAGCTACATTGATCATCACATTTGATAAAAAATCTTCTGTCTTGCTTAGATTGATCCCCCAATTGCTCGTAACCTAAAGTTTTTAGAACATCACTATATTCATCAAACTTTTTTAAGCATTTGACTACGATCATTAAGTCAATGATTGGCATCGCAAACATATTCGGAATTGAAGTACTCCCTATATGATAAATCGCTGCTTTTTCTGGTAATAATAGATCAATTGCCTTTTTTTCAGACTGAAAATCTTCTTCCCAGGAAGTACGATAAGGTACAAATTCAATATTCTTTCTCATGGTGAACACCTACACTTTTTTCATTAACTTCCTTTTATAGCATTCGTTAAGGGACACATAATTATTGAAAAAATTAATTCGTAAAGTAAGTGCATGAAAAAGCTCTTATACTATCGTGACTTTTCACCTACCTCCTAATCCCTATAATTAAACGATTTCAATTTAGATTACCTAATCCCTTTTACCCTTAGTCATACTAAAAATGTTCAAAAATCATAATTTAATACTAAATTAAATTTTGGTTAAAATACTCACAATTTCTACTTTAATTGGTTCCTTTGAATTATAATTATTTTAGTTACTAAGATATTTAGTTACGTTAACTTTTTAGTACTTGCTATATTTTAAGGAGAGAATGAAATGTCAGAAAACCCAATCATTCGAAGTGAATTTATTCCATCACTAATAATGGAATTTAGAAAATTTAGCACTTCTATCGTTCTTTTTAATGAAGGGCTTGCCTCAAACCTTCATTTAAATGCGACGGATTTACGATGTCGAGAATTACTTTGTCACACTGGTCCGATTACAGCTGGAAAGTTATCTCAATTAACACATCTATCTACTGGTGCGATCACAGGTGTTATTGACCGACTTGAAAAAGTCAACTTTGTTGAACGTATTCAAGATCCTAATGACCGTAGACGAGTAATTATTCAACCTGTGTATGAACGTGATGATGAATTAGAAGTACTTTTTAAACCATTATCTGACTCTCTTTCTAATATTTTTAACGAGTATAATGACAAAGAGTTAACATTATTATTTAAATTTTGGAATGATATTAATGAATTGATTCCAAAAGAGACTAAAGAATTAAATAAGGGGGAAACTTAATGGTTTCAAAAGACAGCAAGGTTGGCTTTGTCGTAGCAGGTCTTTTATTAGGAATGCTCATGGCAGCTATGGATAACACAATTGTTTCAGCCTCGATGCCTACAATTGTTGGAGAACTAGGTGGTTTAGACCAATTTATTTGGGTAACCTCCGCCTATTTGGTTGCTACTATGGCAAGTATGCCGATATTTGGTAAGTTATCAGATATGTATGGGCGTAAACGATTTTATTTATTAGGACTTATAATTTTCTTAATTGGTTCTGCATTATGTGGAACAGCAAATAGCATTGTTCAATTAAGTATTTATCGTGCGATTCAAGGAATTGGCGGAGGCTCACTAATGCCAATTGCCTTTACAATTATTTTCGATATTTTCCCACCTGAAAAACGAGGAAAAATGACTGGTTTATTTGGTGCCGTGTTTGGTCTTTCTAGTGTATTTGGACCACTTTTAGGAGCATATATTACTGATCAAATTGATTGGCGTTGGATTTTCTATATCAACTTACCTTTAGGTATTATTTCTTTATATTTAATCTCTCAGTTTTATAAAGAAAATCTGCATCTTAGAAAACTTAAGATCGACTGGTTCGGTGCAATTACACTTGTTGGTTCAGTTGTCAGCTTAATGTTTGCACTTGAACTTGGTGGAAATGAATACGATTGGAATTCTAGTCCAATTATTTCCTTATTTGCAATCTTTGCAGTATTGTTTATCGCATTTATTCTAATTGAAAGAAAAGTTGAGGAGCCTATTATTTCATTTAGCTTATTTAAAAAGCAGCTATTTGCTGCAACTCAAGGTGTTGCATTTTTCTACGGTTCTGCTTTTATTATTACAACTGTATTAATTCCACTTTTTGTTCAATCAGTTTATGGTGGTACAGCTACAAATTCTGGTATTATTCTTATTCCGATGATGCTTGGTTCAGTTGTAGGTAGCCAGGTCGCAGGACAATCGGTACGTAAATTTAGTTATAGAAGTATCATGTTAGTTTCAGTTGTTTTATTCTTTATCGGAATGTATTTATTAAGTACATTAGATACTAATACAGCTCGATCAACAGTAACGTATTACATGATTATCGCGGGTCTTGGAATGGGTTGTTCATTCTCATTATTAAGTATGGCAACTCAACACAAAATCGAACCTCAAAAACGAGGTATCGCTACATCAACAAATACTTTCTTTAGAACATTAGGTATGACTATCGGTGTTACTATTTTTGGTACAATTCAAAACCACGTTTTTAAAAATAAAGTAAGTGATTTACTTGGTAATATGGGTGCATTTGGGGGAAAAGTTGACTCACGTGCATTATTATCTGCTGATGCAAGAGCTAAAATTCCACCAGAAGTACTTCATAAAATCTCAGAAGCAATGGCCCATTCTGTTGCGACTACTTTTAAATGGACACTAATTCCAATTACTTTAGGTTTTATCGCAATTATCTTAATGGGTAAAGAAAAGTTAACTTTTGAAGTAAAAGAAAATAGAGCGAAAAAAGCTCAATAATAATAAAGCCAAATCCGATTTAAAATGGATTTGGCTTATTTTTATCTTAAAAAACTAATTATTTTTACATTTTCCAACAATTATTTACTTTTATTTATTATTTTAATCATTAGAACTTTAAATTTATTATCTATTCTTATAGAGTAATAGATTTATATGAGGAGATGATTAAAATTGAATAGGAAAAAGTTAATTTTAGCAGCAATGACATCATTAATGGTATATTCAGGAATTAGCCAAGTTTCAGCACAAACAACTACTGCAAACCAGATTACGTTTAAGTCGTTTGGACCAAAAGGTTTTGACCTTCAAGCTCACCGTGGAGGACTGGGTCTTACAGTTGAGTCAACTATAGCTTCATTCTCTCATGCACTTGAACTCGGCGTTAGCACTCTTGAGCTTGACGTACAAATAACCGAGGATCACCAAGCTGTTATTACGCACGACCGCAAGATTACAGGTACTAAATGCTCTGACACAAAACCAGCATTCGTTGGTGATTCGGAGTACCCATACGTTGGAAAATACATAAAAGATTTAACGCTAGCTCAAGTAAGAACGCTCGATTGTGGTTCAAAAGGTTTACCTCAATTCCCTGGCCAGCAACTAAGTCCTGGTGCTCGTATGCCACTGTTAACCGAAGTATTTGATCTTGTAAAGAAATACAAAGCTAAAAAAGTGTGGATGAATATCGAAACGAAAGTTGAAGCTGGAGCACCAGAACAAACAGCTCCTCGAGAGGAATTTGTTCAAATCGTTGCCAAACAAGTACGTGAAGCTGCGATGTTGAACCAAGTGTCAATTCAAAGCTTTGACTGGGGCTCACTCAAGCTTATGCATGAAGTTGAACCACGATTGCCTCTTGTTGCATTAACGAATGGACCAGAATTTCTACAACCTGGCAAACCTGGTAATTCACCTTGGTTAGGTGGAATCGATATTGATGATTTTGATGGAAATCTCGTTGCTGCCGCCCATTCATTAGGTGTAGATGCAATTTCTCCAGTCCATGGATTCCCACAGGATGGCAAAATTACTGATGCGAACTACACGCCTTATATTACTAAAAGTATGGTTCAAGAAGCTCACCAGTATGGTATGAAAGTTATTCCATGGACAGTTGACGACCAACCAACTATGCAAAAGCTTATTGATGATGGTGTTGATGGCATTATTACAGATTATCCTAACCGACTACGTGATGTGATGAATGAGAATCATTTTAAGTTACCTAAAAGCTACTTTGCTAAGTAATTCATATATTTAAATTTAGTTTATTATTCTCTCATTATATAAAAATCAATGCTTTGTATAATCTAAATGTTGATTTTGAAAAAAAGGGTGTCTATTTAGGCACCTTTTTTAATAGAAGATATATATTTTTCCCACTCGCTATTTGTTTTCTATGAATCTTATTTAATTTTATATCTTTTTTTATTTGAAATAATTTATTTTTTAGTTTAGTGATTCATGTCACAAACAATGATTATATCCCCCCATATAATGAAGTTAGTAAAAATCGCTCCAGGGAAACGATTCCCAACAAGCAAAAAGCCCCCTAAAAAAGGGACTTTTTTACTCATCCTTTGCAACTCCACCAACGGACCAATTTTCTTTTTCGAATTCGTTTATTAAAATTCTTACCTGTGCTGGCTGAACATCTAATGTACGACAGACAACTTCATTTAATTCTTTCATTAATTGTTTTTTTAATTCTGGACTTCTACCTTCAATCAGTTGAATTTGAATGATTGGCATAAAGCACTACCTCGTAACTTGTAGTGACATTGTCTCGATTCCATCAAAACGTGCTTCTACAATATCGCCCTCTTCAACGTGGATTGCTTCTGTAATACCACCTGTTAAGATAATCATCCCTGGCTCAATTTGTTCACCGTTTTTACTTAACATCTGCACTAGCTTTACGACAGATTCTACAGGATGATCTAGTACATCAGAACTTACTCCACTTTGTACTTTTACGCCATTTTTATATAATTCAACATTAATTTCATCCCAAGAAGTATATGTAGGTGAATATTGTTGTTTACCAATGATAAATTTTGATGAAGATGCATTATCTGCTACTACATCTGTTAACGTAAATGAGAAATTTTTATATCGACTATCGATTACTTCTAATGCAGGTACAATATACTCAGTTGCTTCCCATACATCTTTTGCTGTTACATCATGTCCAAATAATGGCTTGTTAATCATAAATGCGATTTCTGGCTCAACCCTCGGATGAATTGAACCTTCCATCTTTAATTCATTTTCTTCTAATTCCATCGATTTTGTTAATCGTCCATAAATCGGCTCATCAACATTAACAGATTTTTGTTTAGCAATACTTGTTAGTCCCATTTTCCAACCAATTAATGGATCACCATTTTTAATCGCATGATCAATACTTAATTTTTGAATTTCATAAGCATTATTAACGTTTAATTCAGGATGTTCAATCGTAATTTTATCCATTTCTAGACCGTTTTTTTGGTGCATATATATTTTATTCGCAATTTCAGTTATCATAAAGCTCGTCTCCTCTCAAAAAACAGACAATTTTTTATTTGCTAACATACAAGCAACTTCTTGAATCATATCTTCTTGCCCACCGACTACTTTTTGTTTTCCTAATTCAATTAAGATATCTCTTGCATCAACATTCCATTTTTTAGCTGCTCGATTGGCATGTAATAGAAAACTAGAATACACTCCTGCATAGCCTAAAATTAGACTACCTTTCGTAATCTCTTGTGGTGTTTGAAGAATTGGTGCAACAATCCCCTCTGCTAAGTCCATCATCTTATAGAAATCAATTCCTGTCGTGATTCCTAATCGTTCTAATACACCAATTAACACTTCAGTTTGTGTATTTCCCGCACCTGCACCTAAGCAGCGTACACTTCCATCAATTCTAGTAGCTCCTTCTTCAATCGCTACTAGTGTATTTGCCATCGCTAGAGAAAGATTATTATGTGCATGGAATCCAACTTCAATATCAAGCGACCCTCGTAAAGCTCTAATACGTTCTTTTACTTCATGTGGAAGAAACGCTCCTGCAGAGTCAACCATATAGACAACATCCGCACCATAACTTTCCATCAATTTGGCCTGTTCTACTAATTTTTCAACTGGTGCCATATGGGACATCATTAAAAATCCGACAGTTTCTAATCCAAGCTCTTTAGACATAGAAATATGTTGTTTCGAAACATCAGCTTCAGTAACATGGGTAGCTATACGAGCCATTTTTGCTCCAATTTTTGCTGCCGTTTTTAATTCTTTTACTGTTCCAATACCAGGTAATAGTAAGACAGCAATCTTTGAGTGATTACATGAATTTACCGCTGCTTCGATCAATTCAAATTCATTTGTAGTTGATAAACCATATTGTAGTGAAGAACCACCTAAACCATCCCCATGTGATACTTCAATAAAAGGCATTTTTGCATCATCAAGAGCCTTCGCAATTCGAACGACTTGATCTACTGTATACGAATGAGCAATTGCATGACTTCCATCTCGAAGTGCTACTTCAGTTACAATGACTTCTTTTCCAAACATTGCACTCCCTCACTTTCTTTAGGTACTTTTTTAAACAGTTTTTACAACTTCATATTGTGCAATCTCTTCTGCTACTTTTACTGCTGATGCAGTCATAATATCTAAGTTTCCTGCATAGCTCGGTAAGTAGTCCCCTGATCCTTGAACTTCTAAATAAACAGTTATAGTTGAACCATCTATAATTGGATCCATTCTTAAACGGTATCCTGGAACATACGCTTGAACCTTTTTCACCATTTGCTTAACGGATTGAATCATGCTTTCATGGTTAAAATCTTCATTCGTAACTTTGCAATAAACTGTATCTCTCATCATAATTGGTGGTTCTGCCGGATTTAAAATAATGATCGCTTTTCCTTTTTTAGCTCCACCAATTTCTTCAAGCCCTCGAGCTGTTGTTACAGTAAACTCATCGATATTAGCTCGTGTACCAGGACCGGCACTTCTTGAGCTAATTGTTGCAACGATTTCTGCGTACTCAACTTCTGCAATTTGACCTACCGCATGAACGATTGGGATCGTTGCTTGCCCACCACATGTTATTAAATTGACATTGTTTTCAATTATATGTGAACCTAAATTTACAGGTGGTACGACAAATGGCCCAATTGCCGCTGGCGTTAAATCAATCACGCGCTTCTTTAATTCACCAAGTACTTTTGCATGATGAAAATGAGCTTTTGCAGAAGTCGCATCAAACAATAAATCAGCCAGTTCTTTTCGTTCAATGAATCCTTGAATACCATTATCGATTACTTCAATACCTAATTCCTTAGCACGGTTTAACCCATCAGATTCTGGATCAATTCCGATCATCGTAGTTAACTCTAGAAATGGATTATTGTGTAATTTCATCATTAAATCTGTTCCAATATTCCCCGAACCAATAATTCCGACTTTTAATTTATTCATAATTACCACCTCATTTATTTAAATGAAATCGAGACGTCACCTAATAATGGAAAATTCGCAGTAAATAAGTCCCCAGCATTTGCATTAATTGCAGCTGATAAAGCTCCTGATAAAATAATTTCTCCTGCATTTAGAGAGATTCCAAATTCACTTAATTTATTGGCTAACCATGCTACACAATGAATTGGGTTTCCTAACACTGCTTCTCCCTTACCTGAATTCATCAACTCTTCGTTACGATACAATTCCATCGTAATTTTCGGTAAGTCAATTTCCTTTACATCGAAACGCTCATTACCAAGAACAAATAAGCATGATGATGCATTATCCGCTACTGTATCCTCTAATCGAATTTTCCAATTTTCGATTCTACTATCAACTACCTCTATTGCAGGTACAATATAATCTGTTGCCTCAATAACATCTTCAAATGTAATATTTGGACCAGTTAAATCCTTTTTTAAGACAAATGCAATTTCAGCTTCTACTTTCGGTAAAATCATATTTCCAACTTGTACTTCACCGAAATTAGGAATATTCATATCTGTTAGTAAGTGACCATAATCTGGTTCATCTACCCCTAATAGTTCCTGCATGGCAATCGAAGTTAATCCAATTTTTTTTCCGATAATTTTTTGCCCTTTTTTCAATTTTTCTTCAACATTCGTTAATTGAATTTGATAGGCTTCTTTTTCAGTTAAGCCAGGATAAATCTCAGTTAAAGCTTTTATACTAACTCCACTCTCTTCTGCTTCTTGTATCAGAATCGTTAGCTCGTCTACACTAGTAATCTTCACTTTCTTTAGACCTCCTTTTTTAGTCTTTTAATTTAATCGTGATATTCGATAATTCACTATAAAACTCAAAGCTATGAATTCCACCTTCACGACCTAAACCGCTTTGCTTCATTCCTCCAAATGGAGTACGTAAATCTCTTAAATACCAAGTGTTTACCCAAATAATTCCAGCCTCAATTTGATGAGCAACACGGTGAGCTCTGCGTAAATCATTTGTCCAAATTGTAGCTCCTAAACCATAATGAGTATCATTTGCCCATTCAATCACTTCTTCTTCCGAATCAAAAGGCATAACTGTTACGACTGGACCAAATATTTCTTCTCTTACACATCTAGAATCACGGTTTAATCCAGTAATGATTGTCGGTGAAATAAAGCACCCTTTTTCAATTGATGCTGGTCTACTTCCACCTGTTAAAATAGTTCCGCCTTCTTCTTTCGCAATCTCGATATAAGATAATACTTTTTCGTAATGTTCTTTGCTAATAACCGCACCGACTTTTGTTCCTTCTTCAAACGGATCGCCAATTTTTAATTCCTTTGTTTTCGCGACAAATTTATCAATAAATTCATCAAAAATTGATCTCTGAACATAAATTCTAGATCCACATAAACAAACTTCACCCTGATTCATAAATGATGATTTTAAAGTTGTTTCAATTACTTCGTCTAAATCAGAATCAGCAAAGATAATATTTGGATTTTTTCCTCCAAGCTCAAACGATAATTTTTTTAACGTTGGAGCTGCCGCCTTCATAATGGCTGTACCTGTTTTTGTTTCACCAGTAAATGTGATTGCATCAACATCGCTGTGCTCTGTTAAAGCTGAGCCTGCCGCATTTGCTCCAAATCCGTGTACAATATTCACAACTCCGTCAGGTACGCCTGCATTTTTACAAATTTCAGCTAAAACTGTAGCTGTCATTGGTGTCCATTCTGCTGGCTTCATAACTGCTGTATTTCCAGCCGCTAAACAAGGTGCAAGCTTCCATGTTAATAGTAATAAAGGTAGATTCCATGGGTTAATCATTCCGACTACACCAACTGGCCTACGATATGTATAATGTAAGGCAGTTTGATCTTGCATATGAGACTCAGAGCTTAACGTTGTAATATAGTCAGCGAAAAAATAAAAATTATGAGCCGATCTAGTAATATCAACCTCTAAAGCAAGATCATATGGCTTTCCAGTGTCCATTGCCTCTAACGCCGCTAATTCTTCTTTTCGAGCTAATATTCCGTCCCCGATTTTTCTTAATACTGCCGCTCTTTGATTACTAGTAAATTGTTTCCACTCACCTTTTAACGCTCGTTTTGCTGCTTTTACTGCTAAATCAATTTCTAACTCGCCACCTTCAGAAACAGAACCTAACACTTCTTCAGTCGCAGGATTAATATTTAAAAATGTTTTTTGATTAAAAGAAGGAATAGATTGTCCATCAATAAAATGCTTACAATCGATCGGTAATGTTTTATTTTTCTTCTCTGTAACTTGCATAATAGGCACCTACCATTCTAATAGAATAAAAGGTGACACGAGTGCCACCAAAATTTTTTAATCCTCTATTTCTACAATCATTTCAATTTCGATCGCTGTATTATGTGGAAGTTGTGCCATCCCAACAGCTGACCTAGCATGTTTTCCTCTTTCACCAAACACTTCTACTAAAAGATCAGAAGCTCCATTCATCACTTTCGGATGATCATAGAAATCTTCTGTACTATTTACGAAACCTAATATTTTTACAATTCGTTTAACTTTTGAAAGTTCACCTAATTCGTACTTTAAAACACTAATTAAATTTAACATTGACTCTCTGGAAGCAGCATATCCTTCTTCTAGCGTCAACTCTCGTCCAACTTTTCCATGGTATTCATCTACACCTTGACCAGATGTAAATAATAGATTACCTGTACGAACAGACTTTACATAATTACCTGAAGCCGGTCTTATTCGTTTAAGTGCATAACCTAAACTTATTAATCTATCTTCTGGAGTCAATACTTTGTTTTCCATGAAGTAATTCTGCCTCCTTAATATTTAAAAATTTCAGGGCATTTTTTCCTAAAATCGCTTCTTTCATTTCTTTATTAATATCCATTTGATTAATCACTCTTCCAGGTGGCGTTTCTCTTAATAAGAAAGGATAATCCGAACCCATTACAATTTTGTCATAGCCAAATCGGTTAATTAAAAATTGAATATTAATAGGATCATAGTGAAGAGAATCAAAATAGAAATTACTTACATAATGACTTGGTGGATAGGCAGTTTTGCGTAAATGAGGCCATACCTTCCATCCTTGATCTAATCTAGGTAGAATAAATGGGAATGAACCCCCGCCATGTGCAAAACAAATCTTTAATTTTGGATATTTTTCAATCACTCCACCAAATGTTAAGCTAGCAGCAGCCAAAGCTGTTTCACTCGGCATTCCAACCGTGTACATAAAGTTATGATCGGGTGTACGATCCTTCGCTAATGTTTCCCATGGATGAATAAACAATGGGACATTCCATTTTTCAGCCATTTCAAAAAACGGACTAAACTCGTCACTGTCTAAATTTGTTCCATTTACATTTGTTCCAATTTCCAGTCCACTTAATCCAAGTGTATGAATACATCGATCCATTTCTTGAATAGCTATTTCAGCGTTCTGCATTGGTACTGTCCCTAATCCAATAAACTTGGTAGGATTCTTTTTAACTGTATTTGCAATGAAATCATTTTGAATTTTAGCCATTTCAAGTGCAGCTGGAGCTGGTGCCCAATACGAAAATGTAACTGGAATTGGCGACAGCACTTGCATTGTTACATCTTCTTTATTCATGTCCTCAATTCTCTTTTCAGGACTCCAAACTTGATCAGTTACTTCCCTAAATACTTTTCCAGCAACCATAATATTGGCACCGCATGAACATGTCGGTTGTAGAATAGGCCATCTTTCATGACCGTATTTTTCAAAAAAATTCGGTAAATCTTCAGGAATTATGTGTGTATGAAAGTCTATACGCATACCCATTCATCCGCTTCCTCTTTCATGACATGACCACAGTTTTTACATGTTCTTAATTCAAGGCTAGCATTGAATTGTTCAATTGCCTCTTTTACTTGCGTACCAATATCCGTTAATTGAACTGTCGTTTTATGCATTTCTTCATTACACTCATCACAGAACCAAACAAAGCTTTCTAATTCACCTTCTGCTCTTTTTCGTTCAAGCACAATTCCATATGAATCTTTTACTCTATGAGGTGAATGTGGAACAAAAGAAGGAAGCATAAAAATTTCACCTTCAGAAACTGTTACAACTTCACGTTTACCATCTGGTGTAATACACTCGACATAGCAATTGCCTTTAATTTGATAGAAAAATTCATCTGCAGGATCGATATGGAAGTCTCTACGTTTATTCGGTCCTCCAATAATCATTGCAGCATACTCTGAATCTTCCCAAATAACTTTATTATTAACTGGTGGTTTTAATAGCTCTTTATTATCCTCAATCAATTTGAAAATATTAAAAACTCGACTTTTAAGATTCATCTCTAATCCTCCAATTAATTCATTTTTATTTGAACTTAAGAAAGCGCTATTATTATGCATTAATATAACCAAGCTGATTTGAGACTGTTTTAGCAGTTTTCACAACATCCTGAATCATTCGACCAATGTCTTGGCTCATCATATACGAAACTGGTCCAACCATATTTAATGCAGCAAAAGTTTGACCTGTATATGTTTGGATTGGAGCTGCAATTCCAAATAATCCTAGATCATTTTCATTGTTGCTAATGCTATAGCCATTCTCTTTAATCGCAATCATTTCTTTTTTTAATGCATCAATAGTCGTAATTGTATTTGTTGTATAAGCTTTAAAGCCTTTTTCAATCGTTGTTTTTAAATATGCTGGATTATATGATAGTAGAATTTTACCGGTACTCGTACAATATGCAGGCCGTTTAGCTCCTATAAATGTTGGGACAGGTATTGAATGTTTAGAGGAAACTTTTAAGACAAATCTTACGTCCCCCTTATCAAACATTCCGATATGAACGGTACTCTCATAATTTTTTAGTAGATTTTCTAATAATGGAATAGCTTCACTATATATGTCTTGTTGATACATAACGTGGTTACTCCATTCAAGCAGCTTCCAACCTAGTCGATACTTTTTCTTACTATCCTGAATTAAAATCCCTTCAGCACAAAGAGTTCGAACTAAATGATGGACCGAGCTTGCATTCATATTTAACTTTTCAGCTATTTCTAAATTTCCTAGGACTGGTTCTTCTACCGTAAAGCAATCTAATATTCTAGAAATCTTTTGAACTGAAGAGATCATTAGATCCCCTCCTCTTTGATGCTAAAAAACTTCATAAAATCCCTGCTTTCTAAAATTAATCAGTTAACTTTAGAATTCGCTAGATTAGTCGATACTCCTTTTAAGTTTTTTGCTCCGTTTAATGCATCGTCTACCATACTAAACGTTTTCTTACGTTTCATTTGGTTATAGTAAATTGCTCTTTTACGAATTGGATCACCAGTATAATATCTTTCGTATTGAAGTGCTCTTTGTCCAAAAGCTTCTCCACATAAATCCCATGCAAGTTTGAATAATTGAACTCGGTCTAAAGAAGATACACCTTCACGGCCAACATAGTATTTATCCATAGCATCTCTTAGCTCCGGATGTTCAAAGTCTGCTTCTGTTGGTGACATTAATAAGCCACCTGCACCAATTGTTTGAATCACTTCAATTGCTTTTGGGTACATAGTTGGAAGCAAGCCACGAATTGTTTCAAGTGGTTCCCATGCTGGTCTTACTTCACCTGAAGGTAATGTCTCATACTCTATTTCGGATACTCGAAGTAAAGCACGAATTGTTTCGACTGATTGTAGTAGTTCACCTAAGTCATTTTGGACATTTAAATAAACATCTACTCCAATTGAATCAGCTAACCTGCATGCTACCTCTACTGCAAAAGCTAATTTTACATAGCCTCTTACGCCAGACTGGTGAGCAGGCTGTTGGGCAATACCTGTTTTTGGATAAAGATTATTTGCAGCTTCAACATTATTATGAATAAATACACGATTCCAAGGAATTAACACATCTTCAAATACAAGAACAGCATCCATTTCTTCGAATCTAGATGCTAATGGATGATCAAAAAATGATCTTTTACCATCTTGCATCTGCTCTCTACATAAAATTTTTAATCCTGGCGTGTCAATCGGAAGTGCAAATGCTAAAGCATATCGCTCATCTCCTTCGTGGAATCCAGGGAATGAATAGATAATGACTTCATCTGTAATTGGTGCTAATGTTGCAAGCATTTTAGCCCCTCTAACTACTAAGCCATCAACCGTTTCTTCAACAGCACCTAAATGGGTAAATAAATCTTTTTGTTCATATGATGGCTTGCTGCGATCATTTTGTGGGTTAATAATTGCGTGCGTTAAGAAGATGTCGTTTTCACGAACAAATTTGAAATAATTTTGGACATTTTTTGACCATTCTGAATTATATTTATCTAAAAACCATGAATTACTTGCCATTGAAGTTAAGACAATGTTCAAGAAATCTGGTGTTCTTCCCATTAAACCAAATGTTGACTTTGCATATGCCTCAAACAAATCTCCACGCTTTTTAATATCTTCAGATGACTTAGGCACTAAAAATGCATTAGAAATTCGTTCACCAGTTTCTTCACAAATATGTGTGATTTTGTCTTGATAAGCTGGATCGAACTGCATATCATATAATTTTGCAATCTCTAGAATCGGTTGCTTGAAAACTGGATGGTTTACGATATCCTCTACCTTTTCTCCACCTAGCCATACCTCTGGCTTTCTAGATCTTAGACCATCAATATATTGCGCTCCTGTACGAATACCCATTTAATAATTCCTCCACTCCGATATGTAATTTTTTTAACATTTGTTTTTTAAATCGAATTCGGAAATTTTTTAAAGCGCTTTCAAAAAGTTCAATTTCACGATCTTAAATTATTTACACCACCTACTACCTTTTATTTAGCTTAATTTCACTATAAAAAATTATAAAATTTTGAACAATCAAAAAATTTCATAATGTGAAATTCCTTATAAAAAAATGATTAAATAATTTTTTTCAAGTGCAAAAAAAATAAGACGCCATTTCGCGTCTTATTTCAGTGTGTAGACAAAGTCCAAAAAACCTGAGTTTCAGACTGATTGCAAGCGCTTGTCTTTCGAGGCGCGAAGTCTGGTGAGGAGCGGAGTTACCCTAGAAGGTAATGAGCACCGCAGACAGGCGAAGCAACGAAGAAAGCGAGCGTTTGTCAACAGTCTGAAATAAGACGCCATTTCGCGTCTTATTTAAAGTCCTTCCAAGAGATATTACTCTCATTTAGTAACTCTTCGAATGATTTATTTTTTTCACGTAATCTCTTTTCTTCACGAATACGTGCTTCTTCTTCCTCTTTTTGCTTCGTTTCATTTTCTTGCAATTGTTTTTTTGTATTTTTTAATTTTTGAAGAATGTCTTCATTCATTAATGATCCTAATGATATTTTTTCTTTCTGTTCATACGCCGGTTTTACAGGCTGCTGTGGTTTTCTTTTTTTCATTTTATATCACCTTCCATTTCCATTATTTTATCATTAATTTATAGTAGAAAGAGAAGTATTTCATCTTTGCTTTTATTATAAAACTACTATTTCTCTTTTTTCAAATGCTAAAACTCAGATTTTTTTAGTTCTTCATAAAAACAATAGGATGCCGCAGCATCCTATTGTTCATTTTTCTATTTAAAAATCTGCATTTCCTGGTGTACGTGGGAATGGTATTACATCACGGATGTTTTTCATTCCTGTTAAATACATAACAAGTCGTTCAAACCCAATTCCATAACCAGAATGTTTTGTACCGCCGTATTTTCTAAGCTCTAGATACCACCAGTAATCTTCTTCATTCATACCAAGTTCTTTGATTCGCTCTACAAGGACGTCTTCTCTTTCTTCACGTTGACTTCCTCCGATTAATTCGCCAATACCAGGAACTAATAAGTCTGTCGCAGCTACTGTCTTGCCATCCTCATTCGCTCTCATATAAAATGCTTTAATTTCTTTTGGATAGTCAGTTACGTATACAGGACGCTTGTAAATTTCCTCACTTAAGTAACGTTCATGTTCAGTTTGTAAATCTGTTCCCCATTCAACTGGGTAGTCAAACTTTTTACCAGAGTTCTGTAATAATTCAACAGCTTCAGTATAAGTAACTCGACCAAAGTCAGATTCTAATGCATTCTTTAATCTTTCAATAAGAGTTTTATCAATAAAGCTATTAAAGAATTCCATTTCTTCAGGTGCCTGTTCAAATACGTAATTAATGACAAACTTAACCATATCTTCACCAAGATCCATAATATCTGGTAGTTCTGCAAAAGCAACTTCCGGCTCAATCATCCAGAATTCTGCGGCATGTCGTGCAGTATTTGAATTTTCTGCTCTAAAAGTCGGACCAAATGTATACACATTACGGAAAGCAAGGGCATAAGCTTCACCATTTAATTGGCCACTTACAGTTAAGTTAGTTTCTTTGCCGAAGAAATCTGCGCCGTCATCCACTTTTCCGCCTTCAGCTTTTGGAAGTTGGTTCAGATCCATTGTTGTCACACGGAACATTTCTCCTGCGCCTTCTGTGTCACTTCCAGTAATAATCGGCGTATGTACATATACATATCCTTTTTCTTGGAAGAATTTATGAATAGCATATGATGCCAGTGATCTTACTCTGAAAACCGCTGAATATGCATTCGTTCTTGGACGTAAATGCGCAATTGTTCTTAAATATTCAAGAGAATGTCTCTTTTTTTGTAATGGATAATCTGTATCTGATAATCCTTCAATCACAATTTTTGTTGCCTTAATTTCAAAAGGTTGTTTCATTTCAGGAGTTGGAATAAATTCACCTTCTATTAAAACAGTTGAGCTTATAGGTAACTTTGTAATTTCTTTGAAGTTCTCAAGATTGTCCTCAAAAACTACTTGTACACTCTTAAAGAATGTACCGTCGTTTAACTCCATAAAACCAATCGTTTTAGAATCGCGAAGAGTACGAATCCATCCTGAAATTTGAACAGTGTTGTCTTTAAATTTTTCTTGATTTCTGTATAAATCTTTTACTACAGTCTTTATCATAATTAGCCTCCTTATATTAATTTCCAATAAAAAAAAGCCTTCTATCCCCTAAAAAAGGGACGAAAGGCTAACTTCCGCGGTACCACCCAAATTGTCATAATATGACCAACTTTAAAGCTTACATTGCTTATCCCAGTTAATAACGTGCTGGTAACGTCTAAGCCTACTTAAGGGATCCCTTTCGGTTAGAACTCAAAGGTGTTCTTCATTCATGCTTCATCACTAGGCTTCCACCGTCCCTAGCTCGCTATCGAATATAGCAAAAACTACTTTCCTTTTCATCGATTTAAAATATGTAGTTTTTAAAGGAATTTTTCTTGTATAATTTATCATAAATTATAATCTCTTGTCTAGTTGTCCCCTAAAATATCTTCATTTGAATCTCTACTTTTAAACAGCTTAACTTATTTGAATCAATTTGATACTCAGCATTGATATTTTATAGAGTAGTTGGATAGTTGCATAAGGAAGTAATAAAACGGTAGACAAATTAGACAGAAAAGTTATAATAGTGTAAATATAAAAACTTTGAAGAGAACAGTAAATAGAATTCATTCATTCCAGAGAGCTCCACTTGCTGAAAAGGAGTATGAATGATCTATTGAATCAAGACTCTGAGTTTCATATCGGAACCAATGATGGGGATGGTATGACAGGCGCTCCTGTTATAGAGTTTGGGTATATTTAAAATGTACTTAATGAGGTTGGTGTGATGACATATCAACAAACTGGGGTGGCACCACGATAAAGTAAACTCGTCCCCAAGACTACGGTCTTGGAGGGCGAGTTTTTTATTTGTTCCAATAAAAAAATTTAATTTAGAGGTGTTAAAATGAAAATGCATATTTCTTGGAAAAACCCTTTTCTATTACTATTTGGAATAGGTATTTCAAATATCGGGGATTGGATTTATTTAATCGCTCTAAATCTAATTATTTTTGATATGACGAAATCTGTTTTGGCTGTATCCACTCTTTATGTCTTGAAACCACTAGCAACAATAATTACTAATCTATGGGCTGGTAGTTTAATTGACCGATTCAACAAAAGGAATTTAATGGTTCTTTTGGATTTTTTAAGAGGATTATTAATATGCTTATTACCGAGTATATCCTCTGTGTTTCTAATCTTTGTCATTGTATTTATTGTTAATATGGGAAGTTCAATGTTTTATCCAACATCAACAACTTATATAACTAAATTAATCCCACAAAATCAGAGGATTCGTTTCAATGCATTACGTAGTCTAGTTCAATCTGGAGGATTCCTAACAGGACCAGCTATAGCAGGTCTACTTTTTATGATTGGTACACCTATGTTCGCAATTAATATTAATGCAATCTCATTTATCATTTCCGGTATTGTAACTGCTTGTTTGCCTAATTTGGATAAGGTAGAAGTGCGAAATGTAAAATATGAGAAGCTCTCCTTCAAACTAATTAAGAGAGATTTTACCGAGGTATTAAAATTCAGCCGTAAATCAATTTACGTAATGATAATTTATTTTTTGTTTAATAGTGTATTAGTTTTAACAGCTGCTGTTGATTCATTAGAAGCAGTGTTTTCAAAAAGCGTACTTCATTTGAGTGATGCAGAATATGGTGTTCTAGTAAGTATTGCTGGTGCAGGAATTGGTATAGGTGCAATTATTAATACAATTTTTGCAAAGAGACTTCATCCTTCTTGGTTAATGGGGATTGGCACAATTTTTTTATCAATAGGCTATATTGTTTATTCATTTTCTAATTCTTTTTCAATGTGTGGGTTCGGATTTTTCTTATTATCATTTGCATTGTCTTTTGCAAATACAGGATTTGATACATTTTACCAATCTAACGTAAATGTAAAGATCATGGGAAGAGTTGGAAGTATCTATGGTTTTGTTGAGGCAGTTTTAGTAATAGTTTCAACCTTATTAATTGGGTTTTCTACTCACTATGTATCAGTTAAAATGTCAGTAATTGCTGGTAGTTTTATTATGTTATTTTTAGCACTATTATTAAGTGTTTTTATTATCAGACCTTCAGGAGAAAACTATTTCAGAAGCATTGGATATAAATAAACTTTTTAAATTAAGTAAAAATATATTTGTTCTTATTCAACTAATGCAATGCATTAGTTGAATAAGTTTTAAAAGGCCAGTTTTTTCAAATAAAAGTTAGCCAATCTTTTTTAAAATTCTGAGGCTTTACTAACAAATGAGACAAGCTGTTCGTAATCAATCAAATCTCCTTTACGAAGCTTTAAAGTTCTTCTTTCTGATGGACCATCGAACATGCCTTCTGGAAGTGCCAGTTTAGCAGTATTAAAGCTAACCGCTGCTTTGGAGGTCGAGATAACGGCAGCGTACTTTCCGTTTTTTAAAAAATGTGGTTTTTTATATTGAATTCGTTCATGTACATCTGGTATGGCCTTGCGGACGGTATCCCGAAGATTTGTGACAAATTCTACTTGCCATGGTTCTTTAATTGCTTCAATAAACTCGTTAACTTCTTGATTCATTTTGTATACTCTCCTTTTTATTGATCCTTCTATAAATACGACGAATATACATTTGGGGAATCGACATAGTAGAATGTATTTAAAGATTTCATTTCCACTTCTAATAAGAAGACGAACGACTTTATGCAAAATCGACACTTACTTAAAATTATTTTTTATAAATTTTTCTTCTACTAAATTTTGAATTAATTAGTTACTTAAGAGTTACGTTTCATTACTACCTTCTTTTAAATATTACAAAATTTACCATTATATACTTTAATTTACTTCCATCTATTTACTTGGTATTCCTGCCAAAATAAAAAATGAGCCACAACAGTGACTCATTTTCTTCTACTTATCATGCTTTAGTTGATCAACAAAAAAGGTTGATCTTTTAGATCTTCATCTTTTTTTGCTTAATGGTAATAAAAATGTGTTATTCATATATCATAAACTGGTTTCTTTCCTCATCAGAAAGGTCTTTAGGCTCTAATCCTCTTTCATTACAATATGTAAATAATGCCTTAACTTTTACTCCAGGCTCTTTTTTATAACTAGGTTCTACATAAACTCCGTCAGGGAATCCCTTTTCAAACTTTTCAATTTTCTCAAGCATAGCATCACTCACCTTTTTATCAGTATTCCCCGCTACATTTGTATAAAATGGTATTGTCTCTGTTTTAGATTTTAAATAGATATACCCTTCACAGCCCTGGTCCAAACTATATTGACAAGCGAATGCGACTAGATTGTAGCCAACACCTTTATAAACTCTATCAAAATTAATACCGTTAGTCTTTTTACCGTCTAGATATATTTTATTAAAGTTAGCTGCCTCTATTGATTTAAGATATGTTGTGGATTCTTGTTTATTTACTTTAAGAGCAACAATCCCTTGAACTGTACCTCGATATTCTAATGTTTCTAAAACAAAAATTTCATAATCTTCTTCATACTCTTTTTGAAAATCAAATACTCAACGAGGAGGTTTGTATTCAGCCACTTCACTAATTTCCACTTTTCGATAATAACAGTCAGCCCAATTTTGTGTCTTTAAATTGAATATCACTCATATCAATTCACTTTCTACATTCATACTGAAATTATATCATAGGTGGATTATTTTTCTTGTGAACAAAAAGCGACAAAACTCAAACTTATTATTGTTCACAATTTAATTACTCTTTTCTTATTCTTCACAGATTAACTCTGCTACTTATTTCAATTATTTCTTTATATTTAAACGTATTACTTGATTTAATTGTCAAAATCCCTTTATTAAATTTTCTTTTTCCTATGATACACTTTACTAAAAAGGAGGGTTTTTTATGGCTAGAGCAGAAGAATTGTTAAAGGATAAATTTGATTGTTGTTTAAATTGCGGTTTTGTTGAGGTTTATAATCCTTCAATTTTAGATGGTAAAACCCGTGGTGAGTTAACTACAATTCTTGATATTCTTTTTGGATAGAGAGTGATGTTCTATTATGATGATTTGGCTAGTTGTAGTTGTACTTTTTCTCATTTATTTTATTGGAGTTGGCTACTATTTTACGCAGCAAGTTTTGTTTATGAAAACAAATTCACTTGAGTTTATTTATCAGCGCGAGCTGGAAAATTTCCGATTTGATGAAGGTTTGTATCGTTCTGTTCAAAAACAGACCTTTTCTATTCCATCTCGTTATGGGTATGAATTAAAGGGATACTTATTTGAGGCTTTTGATACAAATAATTGGGTCATTATTACACATGGTGTAACGGTTAATAAAAATAACTCAATTAAATATGCTGAGCTATTTTTAAAACTTGGCTTTAATGTACTTACTTATGATCATAGGCGACATGGGGAGTCAGGTGGACATACAACTAGCTATGGTTATTATGAGAAATATGACTTACAAACTGTTGTTCAATATTTAAAGGATTTAAAAGGTGAGATTGTTCTTGGCATTCATGGGGAGTCAATGGGAGCTTGCACAATGTTACAATATGCTGGTTTTGTTGAGGATTCTGCAGCTTTCTATATTTCAGACTGCGCGTTCTCTACATTTGAAGAACAGCTTACATATCGTTTGAAAATGGATTATAAACTTCCTAAGTGGGCAATTCTTCCAGTTTCTAGCATTTGGTTAAAGCTTCGAAATGGATTTTTTATTAAAGATATTTCCCCTTTACTGGCAACACATCATATTAAAAATCCCGTTTTATTTGTTCATAGTAAACCAGATCCTTATATTCCATTTACACATACCCTTAAATTATTTGAAGCGAAAAATCAAAATAAGAGGGAACTATTCATTGCTGAAAATGGTGCTCACGCTATGAGTTTAAATGAAAACAAAGATGATTACTATTCAATTGTTTCATCTTTTTTAAATAATATTGGCGTTAACCACCATTCAATATAAAAACTGGACAGAGTTTTTCTCTGCCCAGTTTTTATTCTTAAAGAGCTGCCTCTAAAATTTTCAATGCATCTTCTTGATTTAATTTTTTGAAGTTACCGAATGGACCATATTTAACCGTTTTACCTGCCATTTCAGGTAGTTGCTCTTTTGTAATACCGTACTCGCTTAAACGACTTGGCGCACCGATTTGGTTCCAGAATGTGCGTAAAGCTTTAATACCAGCTAATGCCCATTCTTCTTTTGACATTGATTCTTGCTTAATATCAAATACTCTATCTGCAAATTGACAGAAACGATCAACATTTTCGCTCATTACATATTCCATCCAATGAGGGAAAATAATTGCTAAACCTCCGCCGTGCGGAATATCTGTTACTGCAGAAACTGCATGCTCAATATTATGTGTAGCCCAATCACCTTGGACACCCATACTTAAGATTCCATTTAATGCCATAGTTCCACTATATAATAGCGTTTCACGAGCTTCATAATCATCTAATTTCTCTACTGCGATTGGAGCAGTTTCAATAACTGTTTTTAAAATTCCTTCACAGAAACGATCTTGGATTTTTGTATTCGTTCCATGGTGGAAATATGACTCTATAACATGTGACATAATATCCACTGATCCATAAACTGTTTGATCACGAGGAACGGTAAACGTATTTTGAGGATCTAGTATTGAAAACGTTGGGTAACTAAATTTACTTCCCCAACCTAATTTTTCATTTGTTTCCCAATTTGTAATAACTGACCCAGCATTCATTTCTGAACCAGTTGCTGCAAGCGTTAATACTGTTCCAAATTTTAATGCATCAGTTGGGAATGCTTTACGTGTAATAATATCCCAAATCTCACCATCAAATTTCGCACCAACTGCAATAGCTTTTGTGCAGTCGATTACAGAACCACCACCAACAGCTAAAACAAAGTCAATTTTTTCGTCTTTACAAATTTGTATACCTTTATGAACTGTTGATAATTTCGGATTTGGTTCAACTCCGCTTAGTTCATAAACTGTTTTATCAGCTTCTTTAAGAATACCTACTATTTGATCGTATAAGCCATTTCTCTTAATACTTCCACCACCGTAAACAAGTAAAACATTCTTTCCAAAGCTAGCAGCCTTTTCTTTTAACTTTTGTACACTATCTTTACCGAATATTAATTCTGTTGGATTTGCAAATGTAAAAAAATTCATATATATCCCTCCTATTGTTCAAACTTAATTTTAACTTAAACAATCGAAAGGATGCATCTTAAACGACTTTTGTTTCGAATATTTTTTCATTTATTGGGAACACTAAATAATCGTATGAATGATCCATTATAAATCTAACTTTCTCATATTTAAATCCTACTTTTTCATATAATCGGCGAGCAGATGGTTTGTCTTGATCAACATTTAATGAAACTCGTGCAATTCCTTTGTTTTTGGCAAAAGAAAGTAGTCCTTCTAATAATTCAGTTCCAATTCCTTTGCCTTGGTAATCTGGATGCACTGATAATGTATCAATATAAAAATCTTCATCATCTGCTTCTTTATCTACTTTGACATTTTGGATAGTTAAATTACGACTTATTATTTCAAGCATTTCACGATCAAGAACTGACAATTCCAAGGAATGGTAGGCTATAATCACCCCTACTACTTTTCCATCAATTTCTTTTACTAAACAATTATGGTAGCTTAGTCTATTTTGTTCAGATTGAACATAATATTCTAAAATTGGGGTTGCTTGTTCGTATGATGTTGTTCCTGTTAACATAAATACAATATCTTCAATCGCTTGTACAATTAGAGGGACAATTTGTTTGGCGTCTTCTTTTTTTGCTATTCGAATCATGAATTGTCACTCCTTAACTTAAATTTTTCTTAGTTAATTTTTTTAGAAAAAAAAACAACCTTTTCATTTTATAATAAATTCATATTAATTTCATGTAAAAATTAATAATTTGTTAAATAACACCATTTATTTTAACATAAATGTAATATATAATAATGTTAAGATGTGTAGGAGGAATTTTAATATGTCTGATGTTCAAATCAAGGTTTTAGATAATGGTCCTTTACGTGTCACTGGTACTGTTGAGTTAGTGGATGCTGAAGGGAATACATATCCGCAAAAAGCAGCTTTCTCATTATGTCGATGCGGCATGTCAAGTAAATTACCATACTGTGACGGTACTCATAAAGGAAAATTCGAATCTGTCGTTCGAGCTCCTAAAGAATCAGAATAATTTTATTTTTCTGGCGCCGATTATTGAGCAATTCTAAATAATCGGCTTTCTTATGCCCTCATACCTTTATTACCTTTGAATCATTCATAAAACTGATCTAATCACATTTACATTTAGGGAATGCACTATTAAGGGGGAAACAATATGAAAAAGGTAGTGGCTTCAGTCGTTTTATCTGCGGCATTAGTAGTACCAGGTGTAACTGCATATGCAGCACCAAATGCAAATGAATTAAAATCTTATTTAGTTAGTATCGACCTAACTCAAAAACAATTAGAGGATTATTTAAATTCTTACTATGGTGAATCAATCTCTGATTTCGATTCAGTTGCTGAGTTAAAAGATACTTTAGGTGAAAGACTTACTCAAAAATCTTTAGACAATCTTCTAGATGAGTACGGTTACACTGAAGATGAAATTATCGATCTAGCAGTCAAATATGATGATATGGACAAAAATGCATCATTACTAGATACATACTACTTTACTTCTGATATCGAAAACTTAATCTATTTAGATGAAGATGAGTCAGGTAGCAGTAGCCAAGATGCGTTCCCTTCAATGGATGATATTTCTTCTGCTCTTTCAGAATTCGGAATTACTGAAGCAGAAATTAATAATCTATCTGCATATATAGAAAAAGTTGTGAATGACGACCCTGCTGTCGAAGCAAAATTAGAAGCATTAGGCGAACGTGCATCTGCTTTAGAAGAAAATTATCCTGAATTTTTCTCAATGGATACAGAGGCTACTCCAAAAGAATTACCAGCTGATTTAAAAGTAGAATTAATGAATATCGTTAAAGAGCTTCAATCTACTTTAAAAATTGATATTAAAGTTGCAATTGAACAAAATGGCGTTAAAACTCCTCTAACTTTTGCTAAATTACTTACAATGGACGATTCTATGGATTCTATGGAAAATGTAAAAGTATATTTAGAGATTTATGACAACTCTGGTAATCTATTATTAGACGCTGTATTTTCACCTGAGGAACTTATTGGTGATGACCAAATAGTAGATATCGTTAAAGATACTCAAAAAGCAATTAAAAGTCCAAAACCAACTGTTACAGTAAGAACGGAAAATGGCGGTAAACTTCCAACTACTGCAACTCATACAACTGAATGGACAATGGTTGGTATGTTAATGATGTTAACTGCTGTTGTTTTACGTAAAAAGGTAATTGTTAAACGATAAGCTATGAATCGTAAACGAAAAGTTATACTTATTTTTTCAGCACTCCTTTTTATTGTCGGATTATTTTTTGCTACAACAAATGCTTATTCTCTAATTAAAACCTATGTGCTGTATAAACAGTCTAAGGATGATTTCAAAAAAGAAATCAAAACAGAAACAGCAACTAAATTGAAGCAAATTAAAAGAGACGAACCGCTTTACAAGACTTATCCTAAATTTGGCGATGAAATGGGTTCATTAACGATTCCTCGTATTTCTGCAACTCTACCAATCTTCCACGGGACAGATGAGGATGAGCTTGCAAAAGGAATAGGTCATTATGCTAAATCTGTGATGCCAGGTGAAAGAGATAATAGTGTTCTTGCTGGACATCGAGATACTGTATTCCGCGAGCTTGGCAAAGTAAAAGTTGGCGATCCGTTAATTGTTAAAACTTCGGCTGGTACATTTACTTACAAAGTTCATAAGATTCGCATCGTTGATAAAGATGATCGCACTGTTATTATCCCTAAACCAAGACCAACTTTAACGGTAAGTACTTGTTATCCGTTTAATTTTATTGGACATGCACCACAGCGCTATATACTTGTAGCTGGTTTAGTTAAATCAGAAGTAAATAAATAAACAAAAAATGCTTACTATTTAATAGTGAGCATTTTTTATTAGTAGTTTCATATTTTCATTTATTTTCCAATGCAGCCCAAAACTTTTCGTTATTTAAATTACGAACACTCCATTGGTAGTGTCCATCACTGCAAGTTTCCGAAAAGAAATTTGCCGAATAGATACTATAAAAAAGAACGTACAAATGTATTGTACTTCTAACTTCTTCGCCTAATCGATTAACTACTTTATTTAAATATTTTTCTAGCTTTGTTTCACCCAATTCATCATATAAATCAAATAAAATCCAGCTTAATGCAACATCAAATAACGGATCCCCATATAACGTCATTAATCCGAAATCAATTACCCCATTAATTTGTCCATCTGCATTTACTAATAGATTTGAGGGATAATAATCACCATGTACTAATGCATATTCCCCTTCATATCCAACCGAAAATGCATCCATTAAGCGTTTTAATTTCACTTCGTAATCTAATACATCTCTTTTTAAATAACAATCTACTTCTGTACTCTTTCTTAGTAACGATTGTTTTAAAAAATCGTTCCAGTCCTTTGAAGAAATATCATCATAATCACTTAATAATTTGATACCTTTAAATTGTTTTTCTAATTGAATCCTTTGAATACTTAATATTGTTGATAGATAGTTTTCAAAGAAAGAATCTAATTCTTGCTCATCATAATTTGATAAAGCCTTTTGAATATTTCTGCCTTCTATTCGTTTTTCAATTGTTAAAACAACGTCCTTCTCTTTTATAATCTCGTGAATTTTTGGTAATTCAAAATTTGCATCACTTGAATTCATTGATTCATAAAATTGCTTTAATATTTCTAGCTTCGAATATGCGGTTGGTTTATATAATTTTAAGACTCTCTTTTGATCATAAGCGTATACTTCCGCTTCTTGTCCCTTTCCTAAAAAATTTGCTTCGCTCATATGGTACTTATTCAAAATGTAACCCCTAACATTTTGTGTTATCATCTTTTCTTCCCCATTTTTCCTTATTTATCTTTTTTCAATTCTATTTCCATCTATCCTACTTCTTCCAAAATAGCCTACTATTTCATATACGGCAATATTAATCATTTGTTTATTCCCCGTATTAGCTTCCTACTCTTCTTTTGATACCCATGATCCTAGTGCTTTTCGTATATAGAGGATTTGTCCAATATGATAAGCATTATGAGTACATAGATTAGATAACGCTCTCCACCAGTGTGCATCTACTGGAAAATTTGGAATTTGTTCATAAAGCTTTGATTCATCCACTTCTTTTATAGCTTGCTGCCAATCTGCTAGATTTCCATCTAACCGTTCAACAAGCGCCTGCCAATCTTCTCTCGTTAAATTTTCCATCTCCCGAAAAGTTGAAGCGTTACTTTCAATCACTTCAGTTGGTATTTCTCCTTTAAACTTTCTCAACCATCGTTCATTATAGAAATACAGATGGTATACGATTTCACCAATCGTATGAGTAAAGTCATTTTGTCTCCAACTTACATCCTCTAAACTTAAATTCTCCAATGCAACACTTAAAGGTTGAATCCAACTTTCAACATTTCGGCAGACTTCTAATTGATCTAATATAAACTCTTTTTTACTCATAGATCATTCTCCTTTATTAATTTTATACTTTGCGATATGTACTTTCGTGGTTAGTACTAGATTCACCTTTATTACTTTATGAATTTAACCTATAAAAAAATGCACTACTTTTTAAAAAGCAATGCATTCTTGTAACGGAATAGGGAATTTTCACGGGGAGTAACGATTAAATCTTGTACTAATGGACTCTGAATAGATTAATTGTTGCACCAGCGCCTTGTAGCAACTTAACATCACCAACAAAGTCAAACAATTGAAGTGAAATTGTATCTCCAGCATCTAATGGTAAGATCATTTGGCTACCGTAAATGGATCTATTCACTTCATTTACGATTGCTGATGCATTTATAGGTCTACCATTTACTAATAGTCTTGTAGATACGTCTAATAGTGCATTTAAATTCACTGTGTAAGTAATAAAATAATTACCTGGTACCTCAACTGTTAATCTTTCATTTGCTTGGTCAATTGTAATTCCTTCACCTAAATACTGAAATGATGGAAAAGTTACAATTGTTCCTTCTTTTGTAACGGAAACTGTTCCACCACTATTAGTAACAAATGCAAAACTTTCGCCAGGAGGTATTGGTGGAAAATGATGTCTTGGCGGTCTTGGATATCTCATACTATCACCTTTTCTTATTATTAGACATAAATCCTCTTAGGAGTAACATATTAAAGGCTTGTCTCTATATTTTATTAATATGAAAGTTTTTTCTTTTCGTTACAGCATGTCCACTAGTTTTTTATTTTTTTTCAATTTTAATAGATTAAAAAAACTTAGTCATCATCGGACTAAGTTCTTTCAAATCATATAGTATTGCGAAAGTCTATGACCTCTCTAGTACATTTACAATCCGACTTAATAGTTCATTTTGCTTCTTTAATTCCTCGTTTCGGATTTTAAACAATTTATAGAAGTTGGAGATTACTACTATAAGACATACAGGAATTGCTATGTAAAAAAGCATCATAATGATTGGAATTATACTTAAGGCTGTATCCATTTTAACTTTCCACATCCTTTATAGTTTATATTTAGATTATGTTAGCCCATACAATCTTTATGTCTTTAAAATAGATGGAAGGAAAAATTTGGATACAGAACAAGCTCTATTAATAAAATAAACAAAATGTTTGCATTTCTTCACATAATCCTTTAAGAAAAGGCTCTATTAAATTAAAATGTTGATTTTTAAACTGAAAAAGACTGTCTAATTTAGACAGCCTTTAGAAATTCCTTATTGAACTACCTCACTGTGTTCGTTGTGTAAGAACCATGTTATTTTATGATTTCCAGCCTTCCAAATTAGAGTAAGTTTCATAATCGCAACCTGGTATATATTCAAACTCTTTTTTCATTCGCTTTTCATATGCAACAGAAGCTAAGGATAGTAACTTTTCAAAGGAATAATCTTTTGGCATATTTATCGGATTATTCAATGTATGGTCATAAAACTCTTTTCCTTTGGATATTACCAAGCATCTTTTGTACAAAAATAAATCCGGTGAAAAATACGATTCTTCATCTTCACTGTATGAATTTTCGCCTATGTTTTTAGCGTGTTCTTTCGTATCTAGTATATATAATTTGTATGAAAGGGTTTCTTCGAATTGTTTTATATCTTTTACACTCATTTTTGTTAGCACTTCTACGGCTGGTTGTAGTATTTCTTCATCATCAATGGCACTTTCTACATCCAGTAGTGAAATGATTGACCAAAAAGTTTCTTCGCTCATCATTTTTTTAGGTTTTTGAGGTTTATTTAGAAATTCTTCTCTTTCTATATTTTGACTTTCAAGAACTTTTCTTTCAAAATTTTCTCGGTCATGTAACCAGCGCCATTCATAATATACTGGATTAGCAATACTTGGATGCCACTTTCCTCCGTATGATGAACTTACTAATCCTTTTTCATAATCCGAAACAGGAGATTTCCCTATATAAATCATATCTTTGTGCATCTTTCCATCTTTCCAAAGTAAAGCTTCTTCATTTTCATATAGAAATCTATTTGACCTCAAAATCTCATTTATTTCTATGGTTTCTAAGGTTGGTAATTTAATGTCAATGTACTTTGAAATAAAAATTAAATATGATTTTTCTATTCTATTTATAACTTTAATCGTTCCATATCTTCCATCTGGTAATTCACATGCATAGATATCTCCAAGTTCAATACCTTTTTTACTCATATTTTTTTGATCCTCCGCCTATTACCAAAACATCTTTATTTAATTACCTTGTGATTATTATTACTTATTTTGTGAAAATCTGAATTATATTCCTTAAAATAATAAAAAGGACTACTTAGCAGCCCTTCTTGTTCAGCTATCGCATTGCTTTAGTTGCATAAGCGAAATTTCAATTACGACATGTCAGCATGAAGTCGATGCTTTTTACAGCAATTACACTGAAATAGATATCCCTGTAAATCACCATCAATTTCTAAAGTACTCTTAAATTCTTGAATTGATAATCCATACTTTTTACATACTCGGTTTATATCATTTTCTAATTCATGTTCTAAATGCTTTATTTCTTTCCATCCAACATACTCAATAATTGAACAGAAATCTCCACAATGACTAAGCCAGTATTCTTGTTGCCAGCCTATGTAGCCTGGATTTCGATACATCAACTCATCTACATATTCTTCATTGTCAACTTCATCACATGACTCTATATCTTGAAATTCGCCATCATATTTTTCGGCTGCTGAACCATCTGCTATACACCAAGGACAAATTCCTTCTATTTCCTCTTCTGAAAAAAAAGGACCTACATAAACATAATTCTGTTTCTTCTCACACACAGGACAAATTGTTTCTTCTTCAATTATTACTTCTAATTTTATTGGATCTGGATTGTATTTAAAAATCGGCAGTTTCATTAAATTTCCCGCCTATTCTATGTAGTCTATCCTAATTTTATCATTATTTCTTTTTCAACTAAATTGCCATTTTGTTGAATAAAAAACCCTCCATTTTTCGGGTAGTTCAGGAAAAATAATAGAAATTATAAACACTACAAAAACCGCAATCCAAGCAGATTCTAGCATTATCCATGAATAATTTACCAAAGTTATTACACTAAACTGCCATTTACTTCAATAAAAAAACTGCAATTAAGCAGCTTGTGATCTTCAACTAATGCACTGCGTAAGTTGAATAGGTTAAACATTAATTAAATGATATATACAACGTAGAAACTAATTACTTATTTATCATTTTTATAAATTTGATCATTAAGACATTAAAATATATTTCTGTTCCAACAGATATAACTAAATCGAACCAGTTGGTCTCATTCAAAGAAATTGAAGGATCAATATGTGGTAGAACTAAATAACCAAGAACAGTAATAACCGCAAGTAGTACAAAAAATCGGAGTGTGAGTGGAAGATACAAACTAAAATAGCGAAACACAAATTCCTCCCGTTCTCCTCGTTGATTTATTTTATATGCTATACAAATTCCAACTAGATTGATAAACAGAAAACTAATCATATCTATACTATCTAAGATGTTAAAAGTTTCAGTTAACAATAATAACGGATAAGCTAGTAAAACTATTGCGAATAAAGATATACCTATTATTTTATGGTATCTTTGTGACTTACTAGACAGACTCTCTTCTCTTAAAGCTTGAACGAGCCCTTTTGCATTCCAAATGTACATTTATTATCCCCTTTATAATCTCTAAATAAATCATATCCATTATAACATAGACGTAAAAGTGAAGAGTGAAGTAGAACTTATGCAACTAACGCATCCTACTACATTAGTATCAATAAAAACAAAAACCTTCAGATTTTTCATTAATTTAATAAATCCAATATTTTCAATCTCACCACTATTTGTTAATGAAAGTTCTTCAAGTTGATTAGTTCCAGATAATAGAAACACAAAACGAAATGAACGCATCCAGCTTATCTATAGTCGTTCAATCGAACACGAATAGCATCAGACTTACTTTCCATACTATATTTGTGAAACTTTTGACCTTTTTTCGCCATAAAAAACACCCCTTAAAATCAATGTTGCCCTACTGTGGGTTTTTCAACATCTACTTTAAGGGGTGCAGTCTAATTTCGGCTCTTTTTTTATTTTATATTTCGTAAATTTCCGCACATTCCGCCCCAGTCGGCTCATAAAAGCAATGATTCTTCCAAACTCCCGCATAAGGCTGATTATACCATGTAGGCGGACACTTGGTATTATGAACTCCCGCTCCCGATGGATTGAAATACCACAAAGAATACACAGCAGGATATAGTCGCCAATTCTGTAAACATTGTCTAGCAAGCTTCAAATGAGTCTCGGTCGCTCTTTGATAAAATGATGGCGATTGAATCGCGTCGAAGGAAGCGTCGCTCCCATGATATTGATAAATGACCTTTCGGATTGTATCAACATTTTTGAAATCTGAACACTTGGCCAAAGCTCGATTTATCACGACAGTACCAACAGATAACATTCCCCTTTGTCCTTCCGCTTCCGCTTCGGTTCGGATTAATCTTGCCAATAATTCAACATCACTTTGATTGTATTTTATTCGAGCCATAGAAAAACCCCCTTTATTCAAGATATGATTTTTCACAACTTTTTACGTTAAAAAACCTCGCTTTTAGAAATGATAATTACATTCTCTAGGAAAGAATATTATTAATCAAAGTCCAAAAAGCATTTAACTAAAGCGAAAAATAGTGATATTAAATACATGTAAAGCTACGATGTTGCATAAGGGACTGGTCTCTTTAATATGGAGTTACAAGGAGTAAGTTTATCAAATTACTTCTCTGATTTTTTTGATTGTTAATTATTAATTTTTGCTGTAAAAGAATTTTTCGTTCGTTCACAATATCCAATTAATTTAAGATTAATAGTTCTATTATTAATATACTATTGATTAAAAGAATGTCTTATTCTTATTGCACTAAACTGCTAGATAAGATAAATCAACAATCGACTTTAGCAGAGCCAAAGAAAATCAGCAAAATATCCCATAAAAAAAGGGATTTCAAAAGTACTTTAACTTTTGAAATCCCTCCAGACTGTTGACAAATGCTCGCTTTCTTTGTTGCTTCGCTTGTCTGTGGTGCTCATTACCGTCTAAGGTAACTTCGCGCCTCGAAAGACAAGCGCTTGCAATCAGTCTAAAACTCAAGTTTTAGTTATTCTGTGAGTGACAAACTGAATTTAACTTTGCTTTAATTTTTGTTTTTGATCTAAAAAATGATAAATTGCATGGGCTACGCCTGCTTCTTCATTTGTTTTTGTCACAAATGTACAGTGGCCTTTTAGCTCTTCTTTCGCATTTCCCATAGCTACTGGAAAACCTACGCGATTAAACATAGAAACATCATTAAAACTATCTCCAATTGCCATGCTCTCATTTAAATCTACTCCAAGGATTGGCGCAAGCTTTAATAATGCCGCTCCTTTACTTACATTTGCTGCATTAATTTCAACGTTATTTGAACCTGACGAAGTAATTAGCAGACCCTCTTCTTGCATTAGTTTCAGACGAATGCGACTAATAACCTCTTCTTTTTTGGAAAGAAATAATATTTTATATACATCAAGATCATTAAAATCTTCAATAGAAGAATAAGTTCGAACCTTTCTTAAAGTAGCTGTCACCTTGTGTGTCTTGCCAGTTTGCTTATCAGTGAAAAATTCATCATATAGAGTATCTCGACACTTTGTAAATGATCCTTCACTAGTACTAATAATAAATGTTTTATTTTCTGCTTCACATATGCTTAAGGCTTTCGCAAAAATTTCTTTATCCATTGAATCGTTGTGTAAAATTTTCGCTTCATAGTCATATATTTGAGAGCCATTTAAACAAACAATCGGACAAGTTAGACCAGCTTCATCTAATACTTCCTTTGCACTTTCATACATTCTACCTGTAGAAATGACAACATGGATTCCTTCCTTTTGTGCTGCCCGGATGCTTTCAATGTTTTCCATTGGTATTCCATTCTTACCATTTACCAGTGTACCATCCATATCAATTGCAATTAATGCCATGTCGTTCTCTCCTTTTCTACTATTCTCTTATAATCTGAATGCTAACTATTCACTAATTCTACTAAACATTCAATTTAACTATTTTCTATTCTCTATTTTATGTTTTCATTCTTTATTATTATAACGCAAAAAAAGACCTTCTGCATTCAGAAGGTCTTTAGACTGCCTACAAAACTCTTTTCCTAATAGAGCCTACAGCTCAATCTCAATAATCTCCTTACCAACCAAGCGTGCTCCTTGTTTTGCTACGACAACGCCACTTGTAGAAGTGAATACGTTGTTTGCTACAATTTTATCCATTACTTGATTGATTAAAGTTGGATTAACTGGAATTGTTGGATTATCTACTGTTAGCGTAACAACCTTTTCGTTTTCATTTAAAAATTTAAGTTCTAATGTTTGAATCATATCTCTTTCCTCCTTTTTTACAGACTGTTTAAAAGTAGTCCATTGCTTAATACTTCTAGCTCTACTAATGGTAGATCTTGCAACGATGCTAAAGCATTGCCAATTTCACTTAGCTTCACTAAATCAACATCAACTCGGACATTTTTATATGCCTTCTTCTTGATAATGATTTTCCCTTGTGCATCTTTTCCTGCATGTAAATTTACATACAATGTTAGTTGTTGAGTAGCAATTTGTGCCATTTTCAACTCCCCCTTTCGATGTATATGTACTTAAAAAAGGGGGATTTTCGTTAATGGTTAATTATTTTTTTTGATGTTCAAGATCCAATTTTCACGTCCACAATATCACTTAATAACAGCTCCATATATCCAGTCTGTTCTTCATAAATAGATAGCCTATTTTGGTGTAAATTAATTTTCCCTATTTTTCCTTTTACATTATGGTGATAGTGGTCTTTATAATAAGTAATTTGTACACTTTCATCTTCGTGAATTGCCTGTTGAAGATGACGGTTCATTTCCTCTAATAGTTGTTCATCTACCTCTTTTTGTTGCTCATAATTTTGTGATACTTTCCAATCACGAAGCATTTTTACATGTTCTGGTAACATCATTGACGTCCATTTAATCGTGCCACGGTCACGAATCATCGGCATTCTTCTCCTTTTCTTCTCTTTTTATCTTAGGTAGAACTAGTGGCTTTCACTTGCAGGGGCAAAAAAGACCAAAGGAAATTTTAACCTTTATGTCCACCTACCAGCTTGCTTCGGGCAAGTGCTGTTCCTCCTTCCGCATAAGAAACAGCCCAGAGGAGCGAAGATGATCCATATTTTTTTCGGACTGCGTCCATCACATATCCTAAATTGCGCTTTTGAGGTTTTTTCTGATCAAACAAATTTAACTGCATGATTTCATCACTTACAATATTCGAAAGAGAAATAAGAATTTGCCGAACTGTCTTCCCTTCATAATATCGATCAAATAGTTTTGTACAGATCTCATACAAATCTGAAGTAATATTTGTAGGTTCATCCATTGTATATGCATGGGAAAATCCTCCACCGAATTCTTCCCGACTATATCCGATTCCTAATGTAATCGTACGTCCTGCCTTCCTAGCATTACGAGTTCGGCGTGCAACTTCTTCACACATTTCACGAATAACAAATTTAATTTCTTCGACTTTCGTATAATCTCTCATTAATATTTGGCTTTTACCAAAGCTAATTTGTCCGTTCATTATTGGCGCACCTAGCTCAGATAGATCAACTCCCCACGCATGATGATATAGTTGATTCCCCATCACTCCGAATTTCTTCTCCAGCAAATGAAGAGGATATTTCGCTAACTGTCCTACGGTAAAAATACCCATTGTATTTAAAGTTCGCTCGGTTCTTTTACCAATTCCCCACATTTCACTAAGCGGACTCACCTGCCATAGTTTTTTTTCTACATCTTCATAAGTCCACTCCGCTATCCCATGTTTTTTTCCTTCTAAATCTAAGCAGAGCTTCGACAAAAGCATGTTCGGTCCAATCCCAATCGAACAAGGTAATTGAAATCGTGCCATAATCTCAGCACGAATTTTTTCGGCAATTTCCCATGCATCCCCCCATAATCTTTTCACTCCATCCACCTTTAAAAAACATTCATCTACACTGTATACATGTAAATCCTCTAAAGGGGCAAATTCATTTAATAACTTTACTATGTTTGTTGAGATTTCTAGATATTTTGACATTGAAGGATTTACAATTTTAATTCGTGGATCTTTCGGTATTTCAAAAACCCTTGATCCTGTTTTAATCCCAAATTCCTTTTTTAATCGTGGGGAAGCTGCAAGTACGATACTTCCTTCTCTCTCCACATCTCCAACAACTGCTAAATAACATTCTAATGGATCTAATTCGAGCATGACCGCAGAACAACTTGCATAAAAGCTCTTCATATCGATGCATAATATCCGATGATGTGGTAACTCTTCATAACAAATGCTCATACATATCACTCCGATTTTCCAAAAAATAGCAGAACTAATGTTCTTATTTTTATTATAAACATATATTAAACGAATATACGTTCGATTTCAATAAATTTTTTTCACTAGGAACAATACAAAATTTTGCTATACTAAAACTAGCTTAAGGGAGGAAAAACTAAAATGGATGGACAGTTTGTAAAGCAGATGATTAAACGAGCGTTAACGCAATATAGAGGAGAACACGAACAGTGGATTACAGCTGATATGCTAGATAAACTGTACGAACAAATCGTTACCGAACAATTAAATGATGACCGTGAATTACACGAATTAGTACAAGATATTGTTTACGAATACGTAACGAATTATGCCTAAGCAATCGAAAAAACCCGAGAAAGAACGTCCTGTTCTTTCTCGGGTTTTATGAATAGATAAATGATATTTCACTCATAATTCCAGCTTCTTCATCAAAACCAATGATGATTTCCATCGAAGAAGAAGAAAAACGATGAATCTCGTCTAAGTAAAAACCAATTGCGTCAGATATTTGTTGTTCGAAATAAATTAAATTCCGATGATTAGCAGATACTTCACAACTTACGCCCTCATCTTCATTAAATAGAAATTCTATTTGTACACTTTCTGGTCGAATCCCTTCCAAATCAGCCGCATATACACAAATCGCATTGGCAACATCTTGTTCATCAAAATAGATTTTCACAAGTCACCTCGTAAGGGAAAAGTTAATATCGGTTTCTACGAAATATTTTCTTAATAAACCAAATAATCACTATTACAACTAAAAAATCTAATAGTAATCCAAAAAATGAAAAACCAAACTGCTGACCACCATAGTAGCCACCAAATGGGTTTAGCATTGAACCAAAAAGGGAGCCTAACCCAAATGCACCAGCATAGCCTAAAAAATTCCTTCCAGGACTTCTATACGATCGATATCTCGATCTAGGTGCTGTTGGTCGATAACTTCTATTAGAACGATACGATCTCCTAATTGCAAGATGAGTTGATGTTTGTTTACTAGAAACTAATGTATTAGCATCTACCTTAATAGTTCGCTGGTTATACGTACTGCTACTTGCATCCACTGGGAATGACAAAGCTAATAAAAAAAACAAAACCCAAATGGATATTAGAGAATTTATTTTTTTCAATATTGACCCTTCTTTCATCATCACATCTTTCTTAGTATGGTCTATTTTAATAAAAAAATGTGATAATTAAAGAGGTCTATAACCACTTAATACTTTGTTTAGTAAACAACTGATCAGCTAATAGATGAGAAAAATAACCGACTGAACCAGCTAACCATAATCCATTTATCGCTAAGTCTTTCTGTAGTAAATAACAAATTCCACTCCAAATAGCTAAAAAGTAAAGAGAATGAGTTGGTCCACGATGCTTTAATCTCGATGAAACAGCAATAAATAATCCAATCGCAAAGATTGACCAATAACCATAAAAGAAAAACCAACCAATAACTGCAATTAATAAGCCTGTTAACATTAATATTGTTTTTAAATTCCGTAACCAGCTAACACACATCATAAATAATACGAGAATACCTGCTGCATAAATCCATGATCCAGAATAAATTAACTTCCCTGTTTCCACAACAATAAATAATGTAACTGCTAAAAATAATAAGCTGAAAAGAACTTTTAGCGGCATTGAAACCTTTTTTGTTAATGAACTATTATGATGATCTAAATCAGGAGCCAAACTACTGATTGCACCAACTACAAGTGGGACGATCATAGAATCATTTTTTGTTGCATACATTGTGACACCAGTTGCAAATAATCCTACAATTACATGACTTTTTCCATCCAAAACTTTAACCTTCCTTATCTTCCATACTCATACTATTATTATAGTCGGATAAGGTTCGTTTTCATATGAATAAATTAACAAATGATGGTAATTTAAGAATAATTAATGTCTTTATATTCATTGACGATTGTTCTTTTTTCTGACAAAATATAGGAAGCTCAATATTATAGAAAACTCGTCGATTGCGGGCCTTTTAGGCGAAGATAAAGACGTAGTTGCACTTACACTTTATTCCTAGAATTGGCTACTACATATCGACATCGCTAGCCAATTTATACTTAAAATGTAATAAAATACTTTCACAGTTTGCTTTGGGGGAAATTATGCAAGAAAAAGAAATGAGTGTCATTGACCATTTAGATGAGCTTCGAAATCGAATAATAAAAGTTATTGTTGCATTCGTTATTTTTTTAGGAATTGGATTATATTATACGAAAGCTATATACAATTTCCTTGTTCAAGATTTGCACGGAAAGCTTCTAGCGCTTGGTCCAAGTGATGTCCTTTGGATTTATCTAATGATTGGTGGAGTGTTCGCTATTGCGTGTAGTATCCCTGTCATTGCTTACCAAATATGGGCGTTTGTAAAGCCGGCCTTGCATGAAAAAGAACGAAAAGGCACAATGCTTTACATACCAGCTTTATTCTTATTGTTCGTTTGTGGATTAGCATTTGGCTATTATTTCATCTTTCCAAACGTTTTAAAATTTTTACAAGACATCGGAGAAGACTTAGTAACAGTTACATTCACAGCTGAACGCTATTTTAGCTTCTTATTTAACTTAGTTGTTCCTTTTGCGTTTTTCTTTGATTTACCAGTCATTATACTATTTTTAACAAGTATCGGAATCGTATCACCAGCATTTTTAAGGAAATCACGACGATTTGCATATTTTATCCTTATTATAATCGGAACAGCAATTTCACCGCCTGATTTTGTATCTGATATGATGACAAGCTTACCATTGTTAGTTATATACGAATTAAGTATTCTTGTTTCATCAATTGCATTTAGAAGACGTATTAAACGCATACAACATGAACCGGAATAAAAATAAAAAAATGGACAGCAATTAGTATGCTTGTCCATTTTTTTCTGACAATTCCTCATAATAAAATATGTGATGTATACAAAGTAACAACTAAACCTGAAAAACTATAAATTAACGATGCTTTAATAGCAATTTTTCTTTGAAAATCTTTATGTAAGTCATTAAATTCTAATCCAGCAGCACGCAACCATTGATATCGCTGCAAGGGAGTATAACTTACTTTTTTAGCTGTTTTCCAATAAAGGAAGACCGTCGTAACGAATCCTACCATAATAGCAATATTACTAGCCGATGAATCCGAGAGAACACTAACAAGGAACGTCAAAATTACTTGTACAATTAAAATAGCAAAAACGTAAATGAACTTTTTCATGTTAATCCTCCTTATTTAAGCTTATTTAAATTATAACAAAGATGCATTTTTCAGAATAGTAAAAATTTTGTAGAATCCATAGGTAATTAGAACTGAATAGACAACAAAATGATAAGAGAAAGAGTCTGTTTATAAGCCAAAAATGTAAAAGAACTGAAAAGATTCTATTCCCTTCTTCCTATTTAAGTTCATATGTTCGACTTTAATTTGCATAAAACGAACGTTGGTTCTATAATGAATATAGAAAAAAGATTCCCACATATATGAGAATCTTTAAGGTTATTAATTGTTAGTTTGAGCTAATCTCATCTTTCGATTTCGGCACGATGATGATTGTTTCTCCTTTTTTAGAGAACATGTATTGATCACGAGCATAGTTTGCTATGAAATCCGGATCATTTAATAGTCTAATCTGTCTGTTTAAATCTTTTTCAGTTTTAGCTACTTTTTTTTGTTCGACATGTAATGTTGAAAGTTCATGTTGCTTTGCCGAAGCGAACTTGTTTTGGCTATACATATATATTCCAGACGCGACAATTAAAGACAAAAATAATGTTGTCAAAATGATTCGATGGATTCGTATAGTTTTTCTTTTTTTAGTCTGCGGAAATTGATTACGAGAAGGCTTGTTTAATTCTTCTCTTTGTAGATTATATAGTTTTCGCGCTTCTGCCTTCACGTTAAAAACCTCCTTTTAAAAATATTATTCTACTCTAGTTTAACAATTAATATCTTTTTAGAAAAGAAAAAAAAGGTAAAACAAGTAAAAATTTGACTATTTTACACAAAAACTCGTCTTTTTTGTCGAGTTCCATTCACGTATATTATCAATAAAAGATACCATTAATCACCTCATTTCCTTATTTTTTGAATATTTTAAATTTTTTTAACAAAAGTAGTTGACGAATATTTTCCCATCATGTATATTAAATATAAATTAACTGAATATTTAAACAGTTAAATTTTAGTAATCATGTTATACACATCCCCCCAATCCCTATCACCCAATTAGATAGGGATCTTTTTATGTTCAAAATCCCAAGCCAACAAATTACCAATTTAGGGAAAGTTGGATTATAATACTTTTTAAAGGAGGTACGAGAAAATGCAAAAATTAGAAATTGGTGCTGCCCAAGATGCACTTCAAAATTATATAAATCAAACAGTCTATTTACATTTAGAAACTACAAATGGTGCATATGCTAATCACTTTAATGAAAAAGTAATGACGGTAAATGCCTTTATCAGAAATACAAAAGTAATAATTAGCCGTGCTACGATCACAGGCAAATACCCATACCGTGTCGGATTAAAGCTTGAAGAAGGCTGGGTTGTTGCAGAAGGATTAACTGATTTTGAAGTTGATGACCAAGGTCGCCTCCTACTAGCAGGTCATAATGAGGATGGAAAGCTTGCAATCGCAATACATTTAAGCTATACGCCATTTTAAGAGAGGAGCACTAAAAATGAGTCAAAAACAAGAAAAAGTATTACTTGTGTTCCCTCACCCTGATGATGAAGCTTTTGGGGCTGCTGGAACAATTTCGAAGTTTACAAATAAAGGGATTCCGGTTACATACGCTTGTTTAACTTTAGGAGAAATGGGACGAAATATGGGAAATCCATTTTTCGCAACAAGGGAATCACTTCCTACAATACGTAAAAACGAATTAATCGACGCTTGTAGGGAAATGGGAATCCAAGATTTAAGAATGCTAGGATTTCATGATAAAACAATTGAATTCGAAGACCCTGAGGATGTAATTAGTCCAATAAAGGAAATCATCGACGAGATTCAGCCAACTTTATTAATTACTTTTTATCCAGAACATGGTGTCCATCCAGACCATGATGCAACTGCAAGAGCTGCTGTTGAAGCAGTTCGACGAATGGATAAGGAAGATCGTCCAACAGTATGGTGTATTGCGATTACAAAAGAACGTTTTGAAGTTTTAGGAAAACCAGATATAGTGAATGATGTAATGGATGTTGCAACTCAGAAACTAAGAACATTGAAAGCACACCGTTCTCAAACAGAATCGATGCTAAAAGACGTTGTAAAAATTGAAAAATTTGAGGATATACCTGATGATCGATTAAAATCATTTTTTGCGAAGGAATCGTTCTATACTTATCAGTTTGAATAAGAACTTGCCTAATCCAATATAGAAGGTAAAAACCTTATATATGTAGAAAGAAAAAGAGATTAAACTATTCTGGAGGTTAATGAAATGTTGAAAATGAGGTATTTAATTTTATATGTTTCAAATCTAGAAAAATCTCTTACTTTCTATAACGAGACTTTAGGCCTTCCTATTCGTGGAAATCATGGTACGTATGTCGAATTAGATACTGGCAATACCGTACTTGCTATGATTGAACGTGGCAATGTTCAAGAGCTTACTGGATTAAAGTATAAAAATACTGAAGCATCCTCTCAAACCTTTGAAATCGGATTTGTATCTGATGATGTGCATTCTACAATAGAAGATTTACGAACAAAAGGTGTAAACATCATCAAAGAACCAATTACAAAACCATGGGGCCAAACAGTAGCATATGTAGCAGATCCAGACGGTCATTATATTGAGATTTGTAGCTCAATGGACTAATAAAATAGCTAAAAATCCATCTCTAAAATAAGAGATGGATTTTTTTGATGCTTACACAAAATTTCTAGTAGAACTATTACGACTAAACTTATAAATAGCAATTAAGAAAAATGCAGCTGCAAAAACTAGAAGGATTAAAATGTTTAAATATAAGCTTCCTAAACTACTTCCTTGTTGCAACTTCGTCAATGTCTCTAACGTCCATCTTTGTGGAAGAAAATCCGCAATTCTTTGGACTGATGATGGCATAATCTCAATTGGCCAGAAACAACCCGAAATCATAACAGTTGGAACAACAATTAAGTTCTGCAATGCTCCAGATGATTTTGAACTATTAGAGAACGCCACAATCATTAATGAGATCCCGACTGAGACCAAAGCAAAAAGCATCATAACAATTGCTGCTTCCCAAAATGGAATATGAATATCGATATGAAACACTTTAGTCATAAAGAGAAGCGTAATAATTACTTGGACAGTCATTACAATCATATTTACTACAACATTTGAAAAAATATATTTTCTAGCATTAATAGGTGCTGACAAAAGTCTATAGTAAATTCGATTTTCTTTTTCCTTTAAAATAATTTCCGAAAGATTCCCTGCAGACATTAACATAATCATAATCAAAAAGCCTAAACTGTATGTCGTCATATTTTCAGATTGAGATGAATCTGATAATGTTTTTGTTGCTACCTTGAAGCTTGCGTTTTGGTAGTTAGAATACATTTGATTAAATTTATTTTGATCTGTTTTTGCTACTCTACTAATTGCTGAAACATTATCGATATAATTGTATAAATAAGATTTTACAAAGCTCGTAATTTGAGCACCTTTTATAGAAGATATTTGAATATGCTCTGGATTACCAGAACGTACACTATCTGTAAAACCATCATGGAACGAAATAACACAATCAAGTGATCCTGAAGCGATCTTATCATTGGCATCAGAATTGTTTATTATTTCAATACGAACGTTATCTAAGTGTTCTAAAAACTTAATCGTATCATTCGCAATATATTGATGATCCTCATTGACAATCCCAACATGAACAATCGTTTTATTGGAGCCACCATAAGCTAGAAAGGAAATAAAAATACCAATTAGAGGCACTAAAATATACATTATAATATTTTTCTTATTTTTAAAAGTAGCTCTTAAAGTATTCGAAATTAGCCAAAAAACTGTCTGCATCCTACAGCCCCTCCCTTCTTTGTAGAGAAATAGATGCAAGAAATAGGAATAATAAAGAAAAACCTATATTAAAGACAAGCGCCGGGATAGCAGCTGACAAGTCGTTTGCATAAATAATTTTTGTAATTGCAGTATTAACCCATGTAAGTGGTGAAAGCTGAGTAATAAATTTTAAAATCCCACTAGTATCGCCCAATTTAAAGTAAGCTCCACCAAAGAATGAAGATAGCTGCACAACAATCATGATGATTGCTCTAGATGATGCATTTGATTTCGTTATATAGCTTACAACTAACCCTAAACTAATTGATAGAAGGACTTCCGTTAGTAAAACGATAAAGACTAATAATAAATGGCTACCCCAGTTGGCTTTAAAAAAGAATTTACTGAAATAGACAACTACAATAATGCACAGAAAGTTAGCAACCAAACTTCCAAGTATTTTCCCGATAAAAATCTCAAATTTAGAAATAGGAGAAACGATTAATCGATCAGCTGTTTTTCTCATTCTTTCTCCAGTAATCAATTTACTTGCAGACATAGCTGCATAAAGAGCAATCATAGTCGTCATTGCAATCGCATAATAATCCATCGAACCAGGCTGTTTATTTGATGCAATCGAAGTGTCCTTAATATAATCATCATGAGAATTACCTAAAAAGACTTCTTTAACTTGAGTTGGATCGACTTTTGCAACTTCAACTCCAACATTATATTTATCTACAAAAGAAGTTAACATTCCTTGAATGACACTACCTTCAACACTGTTTCCTTCATTTATATAAAGCTTAATTCCATTATCTTGAATAGAAATATAGCCATCATAATGATTTCGTTTCACTTCATTAACACCATTTGTATTACTCGTAGCTTTTTTAAAATGAATCCCAGACTTTTTCGTACCTTTAATAAGTTCGTTAAAATACTTCGAAAACTCACCAGTTGTTGATTGATCTTTATATAAAACATGCACATCCTTAATCGGGACTGATGTTGTAAATGCATTTGAAAGTGAAGTACCTAAGACAAGCATTAAAATGATAGGAAAAGCTAACATAAAAAATAAGGTCCTTACATCTCGAAAGTCGCGCTTAATTTCCATGAAAGCAATATTAAAAATGTTCAAGTCAATTGCCTCCTTATTAAATAATTTTGTTAATCACGCAAATTCCGACCAGTTAATGTAAGGAAAACAGTTTCTAAGTTAGGCGCATTTTCCTGTAATGAACTAATTTCAATTTCATTATTTATAAAATGCTGAATGATTTTATTTAGATTATTCACACCATTATCTGAAGTAATCGTAATAACATTATCTAAAATATTAACATTCTCAACGCCATTAATCGCTCTTAGCTCCGTAACATCAATGTTTTCAGTCGTTTTGACTTCAATTCGAATATCCTTTGTATTCGTAATAATCGATTTAAGCTGTTCCTTTGTTCCTTCAGCGATGATTTTCCCATGATCAATAATTGAAATACGTGAACATATTTCTTCAACTTCTTCCATGTAATGGCTCGTATAGATGATTGTACAGCCCATTTCATTAAGCTTACGTACACTATTAAGAATGTAGTTTCGGGAATGTGGATCAATCCCAACAGTTGGTTCATCCATAATAATTAGTTTAGGTTGGTGTGCAATCGCACACGCAATATTTAGCCTTCTCTTCATACCACCGGAGAAATTCTTTGGATATTCCTTAAATTTATCCTCTAACCCGACAAATTGCAGGGCTTCTTCTACTCTTTCATTTAATTCCGAACCTCTTAAACCATATAGTCCAGCGAAAAATCTAACATTTTCATAGGCAGTTAAATCTTCATAAATAGCTAAGTCCTGAGGTACCATTCCAATATTCATTTTTGCGAACTTACTATTCTTCTTACTGTTTTTACCTAGGATTTCTACAGTACCTTGATTACTTCGAAGCAGCCCTGAAATAATATTAATTGTCGTACTTTTACCCGCTCCATTTGCTCCAAGAAATCCAAAAATTTCTCCTTCTTCAATTGATAAAGACATATTATCTACGGCTATAAAATCTCCAAACTTTTTAGTTAAATTTTTTATCTCTAAAACTTTCATCCTCTCACCTCTTAAACTTTTTAGTATGATGCTATTATAAGCAAAAGGGTGAACCAATATCAGCTTATAGTATGTGATAGCCATATTAAATCCACCTTCTTATTTAGGATAAACTTAATGGATTAATTTTCCTAATTAAAAAGTTTTAATGATTTTCTTTTAAACTCAAATAAAAAAGAGTTTGTATCAAACCTAAAAAAGTCTCACTTTTGTTTTTATACTTTCGAAAGGTATTAGATATTTAATAAGAGAACGAAAACTTGTTTCTTTACCCTTAAGTTTGCCCTTAAGTGTTAAATAACCTGTCTCCTCATTTTTTAAGGATAAGGTTTCTTCTTTTTTATTGTCACTTTTTATTAATTTGGTTTTTATTTCGATCAACGAATATTCTGGAGTTATTTCCTTTTTCTTCAAATCAACTGGAGCGATTAAAATTTTTTCTTGTGCCACATTTACTACAACATAATTATTTCCCTCATACTCTATAATAGTGTGATTTATTTTTATATTCTCTCCAACATAACCATACAAGAGTGGTACGATAAGAGTAATAAGTATTGAGATGGTAATTGCAGCAATATAATATTCTAATTTAAAAAGTGAAAAAATTATAATAACTATTGAAAATGTAAGTATGCTAAATATCGCTAGATACCAAACTCTTTCGGGGATTGTAGAGTAAATTATAATTGCAACTATATTTAATATTGGAAAAACTATAAGGACTTGTTTATGAAACCTTTTTTGTCTTTCAATAGGTATTTTATTTACAATCTTATGTTGGTTTTTAAAAAATAGGAATATGGGTATAAAAACCAAGCAAACAAAACAAATCATTATAATGCTGACTTTTGTTACATTATTAATATCTATCTTTATTAATGTAACAGGATAATCAAAAAATGCTGCTCTTCCAACTTCCATTGAATACGTAATACCATAGCCTAGAACAGGTATTAGCGTTACCCAAACCGCTATATCCCAAAGTTTAAATGTATTTTTTTTGGTATTATCAACTTTCACACTTGACTTAGACCCACTATTTCTCCTTCTTAACACACTATTTCTCCTACTTTTAGACACACTATTTCTCCTACTTTTAGACACACTATTTCTCCTTCTTTATTAAACTATAAGTATATACGCCTCTTAATTTTTAAATACCGTTTCTTAACTCTAATTTCTAAATCTTCCAACCTACTTTCTTCCTATTAGTTATTTATTTAAATCATATCATGGTAATATTTTCTTGCATTAGGTAATTCCACCTAAATTTTCCCAGGAAAAAAGACTCTCATTGAGAGCCTTTTAAACGTTCAATAGGTGGTAAAGCCATTTGAGCAACAAATGGAACTGTTGTTTGTCCCCCTGTTCGTAATATATTAATTGCATGCCATCTTTTTAACTTCATACATTCCTCTAAATCATATGGAGCTACTTCCTCTTTAAATGCTTTCCATGTTTCTTTAGATGTTGGATATAAATGATAATGAGGTAAAGCGTTTTTAATGGCTAATCTTGCTTGAGTCGGTATTTGCTCCCAATAGTGGAAAAGCCATGTAAAACTAACTCTCCACTTTCTAGACTCTACCGCCATATTTTCCCATAATTTAGAGCTTCGGTTAAATTGATGTGGTTCATCAATAATTACAAAGAATGGATGTTGATCTTCTTCTTTTCTCATTTGCATAGCTAAATTAATTTTAGTCATTAGTAAATTACCAATAGTATTTATTTGCTTAGGTGTCAATCCATCCTTTTTACTTACATCAATAACAAATGCTTTTTTCTGATTTAGAATCTTTACGAAGTCCAATTCTGTATCACTCTTAAAGCAAGCATTTAAAAATGGATCGCCCATAATCATGTCTAATCGATTGTAAATTGGTCTTATAATCTTCATTCTCATGCCGTCTTTTTCCTGCTCATATTGTTCTAATGTACTTCTGTGAAGTCCTTCTGGCATGCTTTTGATTACATCTTTTAAATACTGTTTATCTTCCATTATCTTAAATATTTCACTCATTTTAGTAGATTTCATACCAATTACAAAAGCTCTTAAATAGCGCTCTGTTTGGACTGTATCCTCTAAAGTATCCTCAAAGAAGGATAATACTGTATCTGAGATAATCGTTTTACCATCATCACTATATTTAGCTTCACACCAATCGAATGAAGGTTTTAACTGTTTGATATTAATAATTTCATATTCCTCTGGCTGCAATACTTTTTTAATTTGTTCAGATACTTCTTTTTTAGCTGGATCTATTAATAAAGCACCAAATTCATTTCTTACAGCTTCAACTAACTTATTGGCTCCATAGCCATTAGTTTTCCCTTGCCCCATTCCACCAATAGCACAATAAGGTAAACATAATTCATCCCAATTCTTAACAGACATATAAATATTCGTTTCTAGTCCTTTATAAGTATTTGAACCTAATAACATACCTCCTTTTGATAACGACAAAGGAATAACAGTTTCTGACATAGTGATTCTTTCAATATTATATTTTTCTTGTAATGTAGATCCTGGAAGGTGAATTAACCTTGATACTTCTAAACTACTCATATAATTCGATTGTAGCAATCCTATTTTTCGCTTTTTCATTGATTCAAAGTATTTAATATTTCTCTTATTCGCTAATAATTTGTTATCGCCATCGAACACATTAAAGGCAGTTTCTATTGCCCGCAGTAGAACATCCTTGCGCTTTTCCTCACACTCAATACAAATATTTATCCTAACATTATAACCTCCGTATTTGGCTTTCTGGAGACTTTCGGAGCGTAACGTTCCATCTGTTAACATTGCAGCTCTATCTGATGCGAATAAATCATATTTATCTGGTGTAAATCCCATCAGTTCAACCATCGTACTGTGAGCACCTAAAATAACTCCAGCGATGCCTTTAACAGCTAAATTACCCACTTCTTTCTTATTAAAATGAAACTTATGAGGAAGCTCTCCTTTTTTAAATCCTTCATAACCTTCTTTAACTCCTGCTCCCCAATCAAAATGTAGAGGAATACATAATATTTGAACCAGGCATTTTTCATTCTTTTTCATTAGGCCAATTGTTTCTAATAAGTAAACTAGCCAATCGGTCCTCCTATCTACTTTTAAAGATAAAAAATAATGACTTTTATAATCCATGCATTTCATAGCGATTGGATTAATTTTATTTAGTGGATCATCTACAGGTTTAACTGTGATATTTGGAAAGGAGGACAGCAGAGACTTTTCGGCAAGCTCTGCTATTCCATTATTTGTAGTGAGATTAAATGTAGTTTTATTTTTCTCCATGTAGATTTCGTATGAAAAGAAGTTTTCCTCTTTATCCTTGTATCTTTGGTAAGGTGTTTTGTATTGGTTTAAAGCTTGAGTAAGATGATCCACTTTATCATTAGTTAGTTTACTATCCGGTATGAGCTGGAAGTGTTTCATACTTAAGCCCCCTTAATCGCTTTTCCTACTTCCATCACGATTGACATTAAACCAGGTGCAAATTGCAATCCGATAAAACCAACAATAGCCCATTTAATCATATTTAATCCTTTATGCTTTTGACCGATCATAATTAATACGCAGCCAGCACTAATTGTAAAGAAACAGGCTGGATATGCAAAACCAGAAATTGCTTGAAATAATGGATCAAATGCATGAGCTACTCTATCTCCTATACCTGTGCTAGCAGGAATGACATCTTTAATAATAATGTTATCTGAAGCAGCTGAAGCAACTTTATTAACAACAAACGATAATCCACCGCCTAAAGCACTTCCACCTAATAAAGTTGGTAAAAAGCTTTTATTCTCCTTTGGTAATTTATATGATCCATCCATAAAATCTTTGAATTTAATTACCTCTGTTTTCATCTTAAGCCCTCCTTAAATAAGTGAAAGTAAGATATAAGATAATGACCCAACACCAATGCATTTAATAGCTGTTTTAGGCATACCAAAGCAAATTAAGATAAAACCTAAACCCATGATAATAAAACTGAATTTCATACCTAATAATACATATGGAGCAGCTTTAACCATTGCATAACCAGTAGCGCCATTTGAAGCCTGGTGTAAAATATGTTCGCCTAAGAAGTGCCCAGTTTTATCTGCTACCCAAAATATACCGTCATGTATTCCTTTTTGAAGCTTACTAATAATTTCCATAAGTTTTTAGCTCCCTTCAGTAAATAATAAGATAAAGGAGTGATTAGTTGTGGCTTTGTTAACTAAGTTAGGATGGGGAATGGTTATTGGTGGATCTGCTATGGCGGTTTTAAAAGCTATTGGGGATTTTTTAGGATATTAAATAAATTTAGAAGCACTCGGTCCTTTCTTTACTGGTAGCTCTACTGGTTTAGGAAGGTCTATTTCTTTTAATGTAGGTTTTTGTATAGTAGGATTGGGTTGATTAATCACGATCCCATTTAATTCTTTTTCAATTAACCGTTTTATTACTTTAGAAAACATCCCTTTGTTTTCAACAAATTCTAATAGTTTCATATCAAGCTCATCATCAGAGTTAAACGAAACACCTTTCATTATCCTAGCCATTGTTATAAATCTCTTTTGCCAAATTATAGAAACCTATAGCATTTGCATATTTGGGATGTACTAAAGTATACTCATTATTCTTTTTGTGAACTGGCTGCCCTATCTTTGCATTAGGATAAGACTTTTTAATTACTGGATAAATCTCATTAGCTGCACCACCTACTAATAAAACATAATCATCTTCATGAAAGTGTTTAGTGGATTCCGAAACGATCCCTCTAGCTAATGCGGTTAAATTATTTGCTCTAGTTGAGTTAGCTCCAAAAGTTAAAGTAAAACTTTGTTTATCATTTTGTTCCCAATCAATAATAGATGCTACGTTAACTGTCCCAGAGCCGCAATCGATAATTCTAAAACTGGAGCTTTCAACAAACCAACCAAAGAAGCTTGAAGCTCCTTCTAATGCTACTGCTACCTCATCAATCATAAATTCTTTTTCTATTCCGTTTAAAACTACTTTGTATTTCCCTTTAAGCATCCTTTTTAATTTCTCTTTTTCATTTGGTAAGTGCATCTCTATAGGCTGACCTACTACAACAGTATTATGTTTATCATCACTATAACGATGAATAGCTGTAAGGATTCTTAGTTTCACATCATCATTAGCTTTAGTAGCTCCCATTGATCTTCTAGGAAAGTTAGATTCTTTTTCTGCTAATTCACCAACCCAATAAACCTCACCATCATATTGAAGAACCATTTCATCATCATAAGGTGTTACGATTCTACGCTCCCTAGCATCCCCTAAACAACTATTAAAAGAAAATACTCCTTTTTCTGTTGCCACTTTCACCTCATTATTTCCTGCATCGATTCCAAGCAACATATGAAACACCTCCTAGATTAAACAAATGATAATCAATTGCTCAACAAATGTTTATCGGTTTATCAATTGATTATCATTTGTTTAATACATGATATTTCCCAAGGTTTGAAATCTTGCCTGTACTGAAAAAATATTTCTGCTAGAGGAATAATAATGCAGTCTGTAGAAGTATTTTCAAGAGGTGTTCTTATGAAACTTAAGAATAGGATTAAAGCAATTTGCGCTGAAAAAGAGGTTAAATTATGGATAGTTGCAGATCATCTTAATATGAATCCTACATCTTTTAGTAAATTAGTAAATGGTAGAAGACCTCCATCTGGATTAGAGGTTTTTATGATTGCCAGGTTTTTAGAGTTGCCAGTTGAGGAAGTATTTTATTTAGAGTAATAGAAAAGAGCCTACCGTTTATAGTAGGCTCTCTTTCTTTTATAGTACATGCTTTGAAACATCTCCGTATGTTTCAATGTATGCCTAAAAAGGCTCAAAATTGCCAGTACAGGAAATATATTTAATAAAAAGGAAAATTTTTCTGATAAATAGAATATAGTAGATTAGATATTTATAAGGAGGACTAATATTAATGGGGAACTTTACTAAAATAAATCATCAGTATGCAGTTATTGAGTATCCTGTAACATTAGAGGAAATGATTTCATATTCAAAAGAAATGCCAAAAACCGAAAGAGCATTTTATGATCATGCTTTTACCGGATTGAAAAAGCACATGAAAAAGGATGAAAAAATATTATTTTTTGAAGTGGCTTGCCCAACTGCAACATCAAACGGATTTATTGTTGTTACGGAACGCCAAATTTATCTATTAACTAGAAAAGTAGGCTTAAGAGGTGGATATGTAGAAGTCGAGGAAATTTCATACAAAGATATTAAAGATGTAGACTTTGATATAACACCAGGGCTATTTGGCGTAAGTCTAATGAATGAAGGATCTGTATTATTTAAAACTAAAAAAACATTTGGCTGGAAGAATAGAACTATTAGAAACATTCCTAAAGAAAACGCTGATATACTAGCTTCTTTAATAAGAAGTAAAATTTAATAATAAGTGTTATAATACCCATGTTCATCTGGTTCATGGGTTTTTTATTAGTTTTAGAAAGGTGTTTAATATGTTCCCTTTAAAAAATTACTATGAAGCATTTATAAAAAAAGAAATTGTTGGAATGAAAAAAGAAGCAGTATTAAAACGACTTGGAAACCTTTTGGCTTGTCCTGTTATAACTAAAGATACAAATGATTCTGTACATATTAGATTTTTTACATGCACTATGGAAATGAAGCCTAATATGGATAGATGGTTAGGAACAATTGCATTAAGGATTGAAAATGGAATTGTGAAGGAATCGGCTATTAGTGTTCCAGAGGATAAAAAGAAGACTTAATTACGAAGAGAACTTAGGTCTTAGTGCCGAATAAGCATATTTTTTATTTACCGCTCTTAAAGTATTTTGAAATTTTAAATGTTGGGCTCTAATGGCACCATAGTTCATCGACCTTCCTCACCCAGCCATAGAAGCAGTATTGACGGTTTTAAATCTTTTTCATTCGCTGTGGTGCAGCGCTCGCGCTGCATGGGTGGCTAAATGGCAGATTAGTTGAACAAGAAATTTTACTTTCAGAAATTAAAAGATCATAAGTGGGTTATTAAATTAATCTTAATCTATAACTAAAGGGAGCATTTCTTTTAAAAAAAGGATGCCCATATGTTTTATCAATATGCAGTAACAATTCGAAGCCCAGGTCATACCCTATGATAAAGGATTTTCAATGATAAATTCCATAGAAGGGGAGTATTATGATGGAAAATCGAACCATTAATCAAGTGGGCGGAAATGTGCCACAGCCTATCCGAAGTGATGGAGCTGGAGGAATCGACTCAGGCCCGCGGAATGTTTTGAGAGATATTCAAAATCCGAATATGCTCGTCCCCCCTATTACAGATGCAGGTTTAGTTCCTAATTTGAAATTCTCATTTTCAGACACTTCTATGACATTAAATCACGGGGGATGGTCACGAGAGATCACCGCTCGGGAACTTCCGATAGCGACTACTCTTGCTGGAGTAAATATGAGCTTAACGGCAGGCGGAGTTCGTGAACTCCATTGGCATAAACAGGCAGAATGGTCTTATATGCTATTGGGACGGGCGCGTATAACCTCGGTTGACCAACAAGGACGAAATTTTATTGCCGACGTGGGCCCAGGCGATCTATGGTACTTCCCCCCAGGTATCCCACATTCGATTCAAGGGCTGGAACATTGCGAATTTCTACTCGTCTTCGATGACGGAAACTTTTCCGATCTTTCCACCTTATCTATCTCCGACTGGTTTGCACATACTCCAAAAGATGTTCTGTCGGCCAATTTCGGAGTACCAGAGAGTGCTTTTAACTCCATTCCTTCTAAACAGGTATATATCTATCAGGGGGAGGTACCAGGTTCAATGAAAAGTCAAGAAGTCCAGTCACCCTACGGAGAAGTCCCGTTAACCTTCAAGCACGAACTGTTGAAACAAACACCCATCAAAACGCCTGGTGGTAGTGTACGAATTGTAGATTCTTCTAACTTTCCAATTTCTAAAACAATTGCAGCAGCACTTGTTGAGATTGAACCGGGTGCAATGAGAGAACTTCATTGGCATCCCACTAACGACGAGTGGCAGTATTACCTTACCGGACAAGGGCGAATGACTGTATTTACTGGAAACGGAGCAGCTCGCACATTTGACTATCGGGCTGGTGATGTCGGATACGTACCCTTTGCTACTGGACACTATATTCAAAACACTGGTACCGAAACATTATGGTTTTTAGAGATGTTCAAAAGCAACCGTTTTGAAGACTTGTCACTGAATCAATGGATGACACTAACTCCAAATGAATTAGTACAAAGTAACTTAAATGTAGGACCAGAATTAATAAGTGCTTTACGCAAAGAGAAATGGCCTGTAGTGAAATATCCTGGTTTTTCCTATATACCTAAATGATTGAAAAAGCATTACAAATTATATGACCTATTGGCAGGTTGGCGGTTGACATGGGAAGCGTATTTATATCAATATTTGGTTCTGTGATCGTAGCTGTCGGAACGATTTCAGCTGCACTCGGTTCTACGCCATTGTACTTTATAAAAAGTAATTTGCGAAATGACTTAAATTTATTGGGAAATGTTTTACAGGCAGGTGGAAATGCTTTACAAGCTGATGTACAAGGGAATGTCCTAAGAACAGTTGGGAAGGAATTTCAGTCAATTGGAAATTCTATTGTAGTTACGGGATTGGTTATTGACTTTAAAAAAGAAATAGACCAAAAACTATTCATCACTGGTAACTGGATACAAGCTTTAGGTGGAGCAATTAATTTTGGCCATGGACTTGAGCTCGCCCCCTTTCCTGGGCATTCAGAAAACCTTATAGGAAACTTTTTGCAAGCCACAGGAAACTCATTGCAGGCTATAGGTGGAACATATGAATTAAATAAAAGCGGAAACAACGATGATGACAATGAAAATGGAAATTCATTTAGTCCTGATGGAGTAGTAAATAAAAAGAAAAAGAATGGTTTTGGTTATGAGCCTTATTTAAAAAATAAAAATGATAATTCAGAAACATTATTAGTGACAGGTAGTTGGATCCAAGCAATAGGATCAGTCATTTCGGTGATTGGGACAATAAAAGAAGCTACTCAAGATATGCAATTGAATAGTCCGTAAGATTTCTAGTCTTCTTTAAGACAAAATTATAAACGCACCTTTAAAAAATAAACGTTACTATCTTATTGAACTAACGCAGTGCAATAGTTCAATAACAATCGGCTGCTTCGGGCGGTCGTTTTTTTATTCAACAAAATGGCAGTTTAGTTTAATAAGAACCAGGATAAAATATAACCATTATAAACACTTAATGGTGGGATCATGTGCTTATTTATATTTTATGTGGATTTATTTTACCGTGGCTTGTGGGGATACTTTTATTTATAAAAGTACCGAAAATTATGGTCATTTTTATACCTGTTTGTGTAGCAATTGCTTTCATCATAAATACATGGGGATTTAATTATTATTGGAGTTTAAAAGTGAAATTTAATGAGTTAGCCTTGTCAGCATTTCCATTCAATCTTGGTCTTTATCCAATATTAGGCTGTATATATATATGTGCTATTTATTTTAAGAAGTTAAATATTTTTATTGCCATTATTCTGTTCACAGTAATTACTACATTAATTGAGTTTTGGGCTTTAAGTAAAGGACATGTAATTTATCGAAATGGGTGGTCGATATATTTGACAGCCTTAAGTTATTTAATTGCTTATATAGTGGTCTTGGGATATTACAAATTAGTACTTTATTATGGAATATTAAATGAACAGGAATAAAATTCTAATGTAACTAACGCATGCGATTCTTCAATAGGAGATCGCTTTTTCTTATTCAACAAAATGGCAGTTTAGTTGAATAAGGAATGTAAGTTCTTCATTTGGAGAAAATACCTACCAAATAGTAGAAAGTAGGTATTAAATTTGAGAAAAATCATTTTGATTAGCTGTCTGATTACTTTTATTACTATATCTCCTGTTCAAGCTGATACTAATAATTCACGTTATGAAATGATGCTTGAAGATATAATTTATACATTTTTATCCCCATTGGAATCGAAAGCAATTAAAGATTATTTTGGAGAGGTATACCTATCGGATTTTTGTAAGTTTGTCGAGGTTAAGACGAAGCCTGAGCAAGCATACAGATATGCAATAACTTACCAATTTGTCACATATGAAAGGGCAATAATGCCTCCATACCACCTGTTTACTTTGAAGGTTGAAAACAACCCTCGAACAGATTGGGTTATTAAAGATGTAAATGTAAGAAAAATAGCTGAGAATGAAGATTACACAAAGATATGTAGAAAACCAATGATAATACAGTAACTAAACAACAAGGTAATTTGCGATAAAATCCTTTATTATTTCTTCAACTATCGCAATGCATTAGTTGAACAACGTGATCGACGATTTGTCGGTCTATTTTTATTGAACAAAATGGCAGTTTAGTTGCATATGGGTACATGAAAATCTATGAAAAAAAGCAGAATTCCCCCAAATTACAAAGGTCGATATATTAGATACAATAAACTTAGAATATATATTGTTACTTAGAAAATATTTGGAGGATTATTAAATAGCATGAGTACTTTTAAAAACAGAATATTTAAAGACAGAATAAAGCCAATTGTAATTGCTCAAATTATTTTGTTGATTCTATTATTCATTTATATGGTCTATTTTTTTACACATGTGTTTACACATAACATAAATCCTATTTACAGAGGATTAAGTGATTTAGTAGTAGGAGCTTACATTTTTTTTAGTTTTATTGAAATTAAAATTTTAAAAAAGAAAGAATTTAAAAATTTAAATCTTTGGTTACTTAGTGCAATAATATTTTTTATTATTGGAATAACTGAATTAATTAGCATTGTTTAAGTACCTTCTTATGGTAACTAACACAGTGCAATAGTTGAATAAAAGTGTCAAAGGACTGTTAGTTTTAAACAGTCCTTTATCAAATATTAATTTTAAAATTTTACTTTAACCGAACTTTTAATTAAATAATTTAGCCCAAGTTATAGGACCGACTTTCCCATCTACAATAAGTTTGTTTTTCTTTTGAAAAGCTTTTACTGCTTTTTCTGTTAATGGTCCAAACTTACCATCTACTGTACCTTTTAATACCGTTTGAAGCAGTTTAACGTTAGATCCTTTAGAACCTTCTTTTAAAAGTGTTCCTGGATAAATAGGAGGTTTTGGAGCTGGCTTTACAACTGGCTTTGGTGGGTTAAGAATTAAACCAACTTGTTTTTGGAAATCCTCAAATAACTTTTCATCATCCACAAATGGAGCAGGACAATCTTTATAAGTTACATCAAAGTGTCTAACAATATCTTTTTCTGTTAATTTATAAGTCTTACAAAGTGCTGCAATATCATTAATAGCACGATTAATAGTATCTTGGTGAATCGTTCCATCTTTTTCTACACACATTTCATAACTTAATGTGTATAAGTTAGCATTAGGAGCAATTTCTTTAATCCCTCTATATGCTGAACCATCATCATTTCGTTTATGAACATCATTTGCATGATAGGCTACTTCATTTAATGGAATGATACAAATCGATTCATTTCGATCACCAAAGATATGAGCAGAAGCAGCAATATATTTCTTTCCTTGTTGCTCTAATAATTTACTTTGAGCAGGTAAAGTAACTCCGAAATAAGTTACATGATTCTTAGCTAATGCTCCAAAATTAGCAGTCCAATGTAAAACAATTTTTCTTACCTCTTTTAATAATGAACCTGGTCTTGTGTATTTGTTTTTAGGAATAAATTCATTTCTCCAAGTCATTCTGAACCTCTCCTTTATCAAACGTTTTTAATTTTTCCTCAACTTGAGCAGGAAGTACTACACCAATCGCTCTTAAATTTTCTACAATACTTCCACCTTCTTTATAGATAAATAAAGCAAGTGTAAAGCCTGTTAAATAGAAGTTAAGACCCAATACAATATCGAGAGCTAATACAAACACGATTCCAACAAGTTCACCAATCCACCGAATAAGACCATCTCTCATAACTCTTGATTTATATTCTGAAACACCTTTCCAGGTTTTTAGTAAGCCAGTTACAAAATCTAAGAACTTAACAAGAAAATAAAAAACTAAAGCTGTTTGAATTAACTTTGGCAATATTGCAATAAAACCAATCTCCATGATCTACCTTCTCTCAATTAAAATAGGCCTGTTAAGAAACAGGCCATAAAAAATACACCTTACATTAAGTCATTTGTAGGTGCAGACATTGGTAAAACTACTTCTTCAGTTATTAAAGCTACAGTTTCATCATATTGTTCTTGAGTAATGTACCCATGTTCTAAAGCGTTAAGAATTTGACCTCTTGTAAAGTTCTTAGCTGCGTAGTTTTCAACAGGAGTATAATATTCGGCTGGAATAGTTGCTAGTTTTTGTCTTCCATATAAATAAATATCTCTTGCGTAAGGCCCTATGCGAAATGTGTATACTGTCATGTTGTTATCCCCCTATTGTCCTATCTTTTCTAGAATGAAATCCATAAACTCCTGCATATCTATATTTTGTTGAATTACTTGTTGTTTCAATGCTGCATTTTCTTCTTTAACAACCTCGAGCTCCGATTTAGGCTCTGGTCTATTTTTAATTTCTTCAAGTTCTTCCTCTGTAATCGTTTCTACCCATTTACCATTAACAGCTTTAGGTTTCCAGTTTGGTTGAGGTAGTTCTTCTTCTAAGCAGTCAGATGGGATAGGCTCATCATCTCCGATTAATACAGGCTCTTTGTAATATCCATCCTCATCAAATCTATATACTTGATTCATCCTTACACCTCCTATATTTCAGCTACAAATGAAATGTTATTTAATGATACGGGATAAGTAGTATTAGACGCTATTAGTATTATTTGTCCATTAGTACTGACAGAAAGTATAGCATTAGCAGTAATAGCACCTGTCGCATGAGCACACGCAAAATTCAATGAATAGTCTTTTGGTCTATGCAAAGCTGGTAGTGTTCCAATAGTTGTATTATTTGGAATACCTGCGGAAATCTCCCCTTCTAAATACACTATATTTCCTATTTTTGTATATTTAGGTGTTCGGGAGTTATTTACGGTTGCATTGTTTTGCAATCCTAAAGTTGACCATGATGCAGCTTTATCTGTCGTGCTTTTTTGCCAGCCCTTCCATGTTCCTAAATCACAGTAGTTAGTATACATGTTGTTATTTGTATCTATAGCAAATACCCAACCTGTATTAGCAGATGTGAAATGAGCCATCCCTCGTACACTCGAAAATGTAGCAGGATTGTTAACAGCTCCAGAGATTTGATAAAACGTATGGATTCCTTTACCGTAAGATAAAATGATCGCTAAAATATCATCGGAAAGACTTGAAGCGTTAATTTTTACTCCGCCTGTAGAATCTATAATATAGTTTGAATTTTTAACGAAAAATCGTTCATCTGTTACGCTCATCGCGGAAATAGATGTTACATTAGTTCCAACGTAAGTCTGCGCCAATGGGATTTCCCACCTTGAGCTATTTTGCGTAAGTGCTGGAGCAGTAGGTGAAGCTGCTGGAGTACCTTGTAATACTGCTAATTGAACTGTGTTTGCTGTCCAATCCAACCTAACAATAATACGATCTATTCGAGGGTTTGTTGTATCTGGTGTAGCTATTGATACAACTTCTTCAGCATCAGACTCGAAATAATGACCTTTTATAAAAGCAGCACCAGATTTAACTCTGACAGTCAATCCTGCTGAGTTAGCATAAACTGATAAATCATTGAACACATCCTTTATTACTCCAGTGCCTAACCAGTGTTGGGCCATCTTTGACCACATAGCTTCTGTAGCATTTGCCCCTTGTCCAGAGTCAAAAGGGAAATATGTTTGAGTCATGGTATTTATCTCCTTTCTAAGTGACTTATTCGATCGTGAAACTTTTTCAATCTAGTAAAAATTCCAGATGCTTTTTTACATGTAGCATCGGGAGTACCTACAGTTGGTACAACTAATACTCCATCTTGATTTAGTGATATTTTAATTTCCCTTACAACATCGGTTATCTTTTGTACGTTTGTAGTATCATTTGCACCAGGAAGAATGACCGAAATCACATCTCCCACATTATAATCAGTACCAAAGGCTAACATTTCGGTATCGATTGGTGTAATACTCAAACTCATCTTTTCAGATTTTGAGGATAATTCCTCATCCATAGACTGAGTTAATTCAACCGTATCGGATGTATCCCTACGATCCAAAAACGTTTCAATTCGCCCATAGTTAGAGATACTTGTAGAATCACCTTTCTCAAGTATGATTCTATCCTTACCTTCTCCACCACCACCAACGATTGTATAGTTAGATTCTGGATCTTCTGTTAAATACTCAAACTCTAATAAATTACCTTGTAATGGACTGAAAACAGCAATTTTTGATTTGTCTGTAGGTTGATACACTTGAAACTCTAAAGCGTTGTTTTTTTGTATAATTCTGAATCCTAAATCTCCACCAACAAGAGCTAATGAAGTAAATAGCTCAAGGAGAGTATGAAACCTAGCTCTACCTGTAACTGAATAACCTAATCCAGCATCAGTTTGAGTAGTGATTTCAATTTTCCTATCTGGATAAGCACTAGCTCCTATATTTGCATTTAGATATGCTTTCATAACCGTTTCAGCTTTTCCTGTTCTTACATCATAATCACGATAAGTAAAAGGAAAAACATTAATTCCAGGTAAAGCTAGATTTCTTTGAAGTAAAATCATATCATCGAAACCATTAACCGTTAATTTATCTACACCGCCACTCCATTTTCTATTCCTGCCAGTAACAGGGCCAGAAATGAATGGCTTTCCATCCTTATATACTACAATTCCAGATTTCTTCTTTACTAACTCTTTAGCCGCCTCACTATTAGTTGGTAATTCCAAAACCCATGTACCTGGAGCATTAAAACGGATGATCGCCTCAAAACTTTGGAAATCCTGTATCATTGCTACTCTATTAAAATATTGATCTCTCACATAAAGTTCATACATAATTAAGGACTCCAATATCTAGGGGTATAGGATAGTTGCACAGATGATTCTGTCGTAGCGTTAGACATTTCAATCCTTATGCTATTTTGACTAGGCTGTAAAGCCCAAAATGATGAATCATCTGACTGAGTACTGAATAAATTCGTTCCGTCTGTTCTCTTAATCGATTTCTTAAGAGGTTTAGTATTAATAATTAACGTTTCACCAACCGAAAGTGTCGTATTTATATTAATAACTTCACCTGTAGTTAAATTACGAATAACAATTCCATTTCCAGGCCCTTTAACAATCCACTCTGGATAGGTTTCTACATCTCCACGATTATTGATTGCAATATCTGCAAACACTGTGGAAGATGATAAACGTAGAGGAAAGAAAGGAAAAAAAGTGGCTGGCTGTCCTGTAGTAAACGTTTGAACAATTGTACTAGAGTCATACCAAAACGGATCAAACGCTCTAAAGCTTAGTAAAGCTTTTTGCCACAGAATACCACTGTTTTCCTGGCCTTCATCCCCTTCAAATCCTCCAGTATATCTACAATTAAGCACCCTTTGACTTCCGTCAGATGATACAACTTTAATTTGACCATCTCTCTTTAATGGATTAACCATTCTTAAAGTATTTCTTACAAGGTTTCTTAATTCAATTTCTGAGCTTCCTTTAATTAACAAAGGGATGTCTACATCTCTAGGTTTAACTTTAAAAGCTCTAGGCACTGCTCCAGGTTGCAAAGGAATTTCATCCTCCACATACTCGATAGGGGGCATGAACTTTCCTCGCATACCTAGTAGCACTTTCATATTTGGAGTATCGAAAGAATATTCAGTGCCATTAGCATCAATCCAATAAGTTTTATCAGCCATATAGCACCTCCATTCTTTGGAATTGACGAACTACATCATCTTCATTTATGACTGCCTTTTGAGGATAGAAATTAAATGTATTACCAGTCTTAGCATAGTTATTATTAGTCGTATTACCACCTAATGTTGGTAAAGATACTAAACCAGGCATATAATTTTGTACCATTGGAGTGGCTTTTTTGATACTTGTAACTATTGGCCCTCCGAAATCTAATTTATCTAGATCACTTAATGGACCTGTTTTAGCAGGAGAGAACGGTAGGAAATCACGAACTTGGCCAGTTACTTCTCCAATTTTAGATGTTACATTAGAAACCATTGATCCAATACCTTTAATCAATTGCTCCATGAATCCCTTACCAGCGTTATAGAAAGAATCTGACATTTTTTCAAATTCTCCACCGATTGACCTTCCAATACCTCTAATAACACCCAGTAAAGCATCTACACCTATTTGGGCAGCATTACTTAAGAACTCCCATGCGCCTTGACTGATTTTCTTCATGTTTTCCCATGCGCCAGACCAATCACCTGTTAAGACTGAAACGAAAACTCCAATAATACCAGAAATGATTTTTACAGCTCCAGAGATAGCACCTTTAATGTTATCCCAACATGAGGTAACTACAGAACTTAATACATTCCATAAGGTTTTTAGAGTTTCTACAGTTGTTTTTACGTTGTTTATAGCATATGTTTTCACGAATTCCCAAACCGTTTTACCAATCGTTTTAATGTCATCTCCATTTTGCTTCCAGAAATCTTTTAGGCTTCCCCAAATCTGTTTAGCAAAACTTACTATTGCGTTCCATGTTGGAATTAAGACAGAGTTTAGAACATAATCCCACGCTTTAATCGTTGCATTTTTTATAGCAGTCCATGCAGAAATAACATTATCTCTAAAGGTTGCGTTTGTTTTCCATAGATAAGTGAATAGTGCTGTTAGACCAACAATCGCTGCTGCAACAATCCAAACTGTAGCACTCATAGCAGCAAGACCTGTTACTACTGGTCCTATAAATACCCAAAGACTAGAAAGAGCTGCTTGGAATCCTGCAAATAATCCTATCCCTATTGCTAGAGGTGATAGGAGTAGAGTTAGTATTGGAACAAGCATCATAATTCCCTGAATGAATTTTGCTAATGTAGGATGCGCTTCATTAAACTTGATGATGATTTGAGCTATTGCATTAATAAATCTAAATACAGGCTTCATTACAGCAGCGAACGCTTGGATCATCGGCTCAAACGCTTTCTTAACATTCTTACTCATTGTTTCAAAAAGCTGTTTGTATTCTTTATCTGCTTTCATAGCTCCTTTATGTAATGCACTATATAAAAGAGCAGAACCTACAGCAGCACCCATTGCAACCATTTGAAACCTCATTAAACCTTGAGTAATCATCATTTGCATATCTCGTAGTTTCTTCATGTTTGCAGTAGGTCCTAACATCCTTAATGCAAGTACAGCAGCATTACCGTTATTAGCAATTCGATTCATAGCACCAGCTACTGCTAACCCTGCTCCATTTACTCTGTACATTGGGTTTCTCATCCGTTTGTAGTTTTCAGAGATTCGTGTAGCTTGAGTTGTCATATTCATCATTGTTCCTGCAGTCATTAATAAACTACCTCTTAGATAGTTATTATTGGCAATCATTGCATCTGTAGCTGCTTTGTACTCAGCTCCTAAACGTCTTACATCATTCATGAATTGAGCATTAGTACCTCTATAGGTATCCATACTCATGCCTAAATCCATAAATCTCGCTCTAACATCTTGTAACTGAACTTTAAACGGTAACATTGCAGCTCTTGCAGTTCTCATTGCTGTTCTCATTCGTGCAGAAACAATATCGGCTCGCCTAGCTACTTGATCCATCCCTCTATCGTATTCGGATGTATCCACCCCTATAATGGCTTCCATTCTTCTTTCCATGATCTCACCTCTCTTTCACAAAAAGAAAAGTAGCCAAAGGCTACTCGTCTAAACTATCAAACTCATCTTCTAGTTCTTTCGTTCTTTCACTAGAGATTTTTTGCATATCTGGCTTTCTAAATAGTTCATGTTTTTTACCTGTTTTAGCAGAAACATAGCCTGTTTGAAAAGCAGCCCTAATAATCTCATAGTGTTCTTGCCTACCCTCATCAATTAACATTAACTCGAAAGGTGTAAGCTCCCAAAACTGAATCGGATCTACTCCATTTTTACCACAGGAGATTGAAAAAAGCTTTTCTACATCAAGCTTTCGCTTCTCCTTCAATGGAACTGGGTTTATCTCCGAATGTCCCTTCAATCGCTTGGCCCATCTTATCTGCTAGATACTCGAAACCATGCTCTGCAATAACATCATCCATAAAATCCCCAACATCCTCTGGAGTAAGTTCTTTATCTTCCCATTTAAGGCCTGCATAAAAGATAGTACGCATAGTTCCAAATTTAGGATTATCCATTACATCCATTAGACTTGTTCCTAATTGTTCCTCTACTGCTACTACCTGGTTTGTTCCAAATCTCATATGTCTTTCTTTATCTTGTGTACTAATAGTTACAATACGTTTCATAATTGTTCCCTCTCCCTTTAAAATTTATTAAGTTAGTGGTCCATTTCCTTCAACACTTACAGAGTAAGTAGCTTCTTTTTCATACGGGAATTCATTATTAATTTTAGTAATAATACCCTTACCAGATTTCCAGGATACAGCCGAACCTGTTCCAGTACCGTCAGAGATACGAATTTGAATATCTTTATCAGTATCAAATGCAGTTACTAGTGCTGCAAATGCAGTTTCATTTTTAACAAATAGTGCATCAAACTCGATAGACCATTCTTTTAATCCATGATCCTTCTCTTTATAACCGTTAGCAGATGTTTTTGAAGTTGTATCAATAGCATCTTTTGAATACTCAAGGCTTGCATCTCGTTGCCCGCCTGCTTTTGTCCAAACTGGAGATACATCTGTACCTGTGTTAACGTCAATATAGAAGTAGCGCCCATTAGAAGCGCCTGCAAATGTTTGTAAGTTAAGTTTTAACATTGGTTATCCTCCTTAAGAATCTTTATATAAATGAAAACGAACCTGTACGATGCCATGATAAATAATTACATTATCAGACAAGGTAACACGATTCGCATCTAATTCCTTATTCACTTCTGCAAGTTCTAAACCGTTACGACAAACAGTAAATCCTGTTACTGTAATTCGTTGATCTACTAACTTATTAATAATGTATTCATTCATTTCTTTCGCCTGTTTAGAGCCAGAATAATTACTAAAAGTGTGAATTGTAAGAACAAATTCAGAAAGTTGCTCACCTTTCGGATCGTTCCTATTTAACGTTTCATCACCTATTAGTATGTATGGCATCTGTAAAGGAGTTGAAACATCATCATAAACTGGATACGCTCCATTTAGTGCAGTATAAACAGCTTTCTGAAGCTCAATTGAAGCTCCCATTTAATTCACCTACCTCTTATAATTTTTTCTAGTTCTCTCTCAAAACGAGGTCGAATATAATCAAAGTTTTTAAAGAAAAATGGATGAGGCTTTTGTCCACGAGTTAAATAAAACTCTTCTCCATTGATCATAATGATTGGGAAATTGTATTCTTTAGCTCCTGCTGCTCGTTTAGGAAATGCCCAAGGTGTTTTCCTTCCGTTTCCTTCTACAGCATAAATACCTGTTCCAAATTCATTGTAGAGAGCGTGTTCTTTTGTGGTGTATACAGTACCAACCAATCCATCATTAGTAAATTCATGGTCAATACTTCTGCGTAAATCACCCTCATTAACAGCTACATCATTTTTCATTCGTGTTTCCATCGCTAATGTAGCGTTTTTAACTTCTGCCTTTATATCGGCTTCCATTTCTGCTTTCAATTCGCCTACGCTCTTCTTAAACTCTCGTACATTATTAAACTCAAACCGTAACATGGCTACCATTCCCTAATGTATAAGAAGTGACCTTCCCAAAGTTCTCAATATCTGCAATTTTAAATCGCTCACCATTGATTACTACAAAATCCACATCATTAGGAGGTTGTACTCCTTTTAAGAAAAACTTAGCTTCTTTTGTAATGTTAACTCGGGTTGTTTTTTGGTTTCTTGGATTTTCAACACTAGATAAACAACCATATCCAGTAAATACAATCTGTTCTGGTCCTTTTGTTGTGCCACCTATACCATCTGAAACCCTTGTATATTTATAAAAAACTGCTTTTGCATCTGTTCTCATAGCATTCGCAGCCTACCCTGTTTACTTTCAGTTGCATTATTCTTTAGATAGTTATCGAGTGTTTCTCTATATGGATCTAGCAAATTACCAGAGTAAGTAGTCGTTACAGTATCAATTTTTTCTTCAGAAATACCTTCAGACCGTAACCTATTAAACCTGGTAATACTAATATCATCTACGATCCAATTTAATGAAGCTGGAACTGTAGTTAATCCAAGATACTCTTTAACTAAAGAAGTAGCATTGTTAATGATGATGCTCAATACATCATCTCTACTATTGTCTGATATACCTATTAATGTTTTTACTTCTGTAATCGGCATTTAACCACCACCTAATTAAAGGTATTTATTGATTTCTTTAGAATATGGAGCAACTGCACATCTGCAATTCGGATGATAAGGATTGCTAATAAAGTTCCCTTTATGCTTCAGTAGTCCAGTATCCATTGTCATTATTTCATTGTCTAATGGTCCACACTCTTCACAAGTGCGCTCATCTTGTCTTGTTAGCCATATAACTTGTTTAAGTCCTAGTTGGATGTATGAGTCCATACTAGCTTGATTTATCACATGAGCCGATTCAGTGCGTATTACACGCTTAGTATCTCTCATGGCTGAGTTTAATTTGTTCTCAAGGTTTCTAGACATAACATCAATTGATTGGCCTTGTATCAAACCTCTAACTAATGTTTCTCTTAAACCATTGATTAGTGATATTTTGTTATTCCAAATTCTTGAAGAAAAGTCTGAGCCACTCCAAGGATAATAAATTACCTTTTCAATAGCTTTCTTATTAATCTTGATCAGATTCGACTTCAAGCCAATGCCTTTATATAACTCATCAATCGATTCAAATGTTTGCTCATAGGCATCAATTAATAGTTCTTCATTCGCTTCTATCTCTTTCTGGCCAAGCCCATTAATAATATCTCTTACCTGGCTTTCTAAAGTTACCATTCGATGATATTTACTCATCTCTTGATAAGTTAGTTCGCCTTGTTTGGAATGTTTAGCATAAAGCGCTCCTATTAAGCTAATAATCTCTTCATAAGCAAATGAATAATAATCAGTTAATATTGCGCTTCTTTGTTCAATATTGTTATAAACGTTCGCAGTTAAATTACCTATACGCTCGTTCCAATACTCTTGATCTTTCAAATGGTTTCCCTCCCTTTACACATAAAAAAAGAGAGGGAATAAATCCACTCTCTTACTTAGCTTCTTTTGTTGCTTTAACCTTCTCTACTTTATAGCCATTTGACTCATGCCAAGCTGCTAACCATTCGTTATCAGTTTCAGCAACACCTTGTAAGAAAGGTAAGTCTCCTGCTCCTAATCCAGTAAATTCAGTAGGTGCTGTAATTTTGTATTCCATAGCACTTTATCCTCCTATCAATTATTGAACTTTGATATTACGTAAAACACCAGCTTTACGAGTGTTCTTTAATGCAACACCTGCAACCATCTCAATTTCACCATCTTTAACTGCACCAGGTAAAGATAAGTCTGGTAGGTATTGGTTAACAATTGAATCACCAACCATAGAAATACCATGGAAAGCATCTAAGCCTAATTGAACTGCGTACATATCAGTTAAACCTGTTTGAGCAGTTCCTACTGTACGGTTAACAATTTGTGATACTGGAGTAGTTTGAGTAGCGCCAGCATTATTTGAAGCGTACCAACCTAGATCGATTAGTGGAATACCATCATAAGCATCAATTTTACGACCAAAAGCATCTTCTACAGCTGATTTATAGCCAGCTTCACGAGCTACTGCTTGCATAACTAGTTTCATTTTAGAGTTTAATAGTAAAGCATCTGGTCGGCCATCGAACTCTGATAACCAGTCATCAATTGCGAATAATAAAGCTTTGTAGTTAGTGCTGATTAATGCACCTGTAGAAAGGTCGATTACTGCACCTGTATTTTTCTCAGTAGGTTGACCAACTAAGATTTTATTTAATCCATCAAAAGCGTTAGCATCAGATGATTTATCACCATTGATAACTAAGTTGTGGAATTGGTTAACTGTTGCTTTCATTTTTTGATCTGCTTGGAAACCAATTTCATTTAAGTTACCAGATGCTCTTTGAATTACACGATCCACTTGGTACTTACCACCTAATACTGCTAGGTTAGTAGTTACTGCTTGGCGCTCTGCTTCGCCTGCTGTAAATTCACTGTTAATTGCACGAGTTGCAGCATAAGAAGCAGTTTTCAAACGAGTATAACCGTAGGTTAAAGTTGTTCCTCCTGTACCTGGTGATACTGCATCATCAAAAGTTAGAGAGTCTAATAGATGTGAAGCCCTACGGAACGTATCAACTAACATTTGATCAATTTTATTAACTTTTGTTGCGTTTGCTTGAGCTAAAGTTACTGGCATTTGTCATGCCCTCCTTATTTTTTATTATAGTGTTCTTGTAATGCACTTTCCCAAGTTAAAGGAGCGTTATCATTTGTTCCTGGAACTTTAGGAGCTGAACCTTTTAAGCGTTCCTCTACCACAGCTTGAACAGCACTTTGGAATGTTTGTTCAAAGGTATCAATATGGGCTTTTACTTTATCTGCATCATTCTCTGTAATTAAGAATGTTGCAAATTGAGTTGGTAATTTCTTATCTGCTAAAATCTTAGTTGTTTGAAGTTCTAAAGCATCTCTTTGATGTTGTAACTTCTCTGCTTCAAAAGTTTCACGCTCTTTTTTAAACTTTTCACGCTCTTGCTCTTCAGCAGTAAGTTTTGCTAATCGTTGTGCTTCTTTCTTCTCTAATTCAAGCTTTGCCTTAAAATCCTCTTCCCACTTAGCTTGTGACTTCTTAAGTGCTTCAGTTACCCTTCTATCTGTTTCAGATTGAAGTTTAGCTTGAAGCTCTTCCTCTGTGTAAGTTACAGGTGGTGGTGGTGTTGGATCTGGATCACCTTCATTTCCAGCAAATAATTGTAGATTTAAAGGTAAACCCTTGAATTTTTTATTAGATAATACGTTTTTCAATGTATTTCCTCCTAATAAGTTCAATAAAAAAAGCCCCTCTTATGAGTTGCTGTCGTTTTTGCCCTTAAGATTTGTTTGTTTTGTGTTTTTAGGAATTAACTTTTTAAAAGCTTCTTCCTTTTCCTTATCTTCACTTTTCTTACGCTTCAATTCCTCTTGCACATCATCGACCATAGGAAGGTTAGAAAGTAATGTCTCATCACTTACTACTCCAATTAAATCTTTAGCTAATGCAGCTAATTCTACTGCGTTCTGAGGAATATTAGCAGTAAATACAGGTTTAATAGTTAGATAGTCATAATTAGCGCCTTTAACATTTAAGAAGTTAACGATCATTTCGATTCGTCTTTGTAAAGACTTCTTAAAATAACGCTCTTTATTAACCCTGTTTTGTTCCATAGCTAACAATTTCATTTTAATTTCAATTGTCGTTTTAGATCCTGCTGCACCATCACCATCTAATGCTGGAGTGCTACTAAATTTATGAATATCTTTATCTAATCGAGTTTTGTAGTTTTCTATCCATGAATCGTTGATATCTTTAACCAGCCATTTAGCATCGCCTTCCTCATCAACTAACAATACACGATTAGTTTTCATATCTTTTACATCTTCGCCTGTTGTACCATTCATATTTTTTAACATTAAAAAAGCATCTGTGAATTGGTCCATATCATCAAGCGTATTAGATTGAGATTTATTATAAGCATCGATTAAAGAAATAACTGTGGAGAAATCTCCCATGTGTTCCTCATTATTAAAATAAGGATTAATAGGTACTTCCCCAAAGAAATGATCTTCTTCATCCTCTAAAATTATGTTTCCAGATTTAATTGTGTAATGATAAATCTTATTTGACTCATACACATCAGCATGAATAATTTCAGTATGTTTTGCATCCTTTGTTAATCGATAATAAACACCATAAACAATGTTATCTTCTAAAGTGTTATCTCTTACAACAAAAGTATTTTTAACATCTAATTTCTTAAATCTAACTTTTGAGTTTTGATCAGAGTAAATAACTTCATAAGCTAAACCAGTAATAGAAGCATCTTTTGCTATTTCTAAGTTAACGAGTTGCTCATCATTGTACTCATTCAATTCATCTAAAGCTTTCATTAACTTATCATCTGTATTTGTATAAGTAATTGGCTTCCCTACAAAATAACCAACATTCATATCAGTTATATATTTAGAGTAGTTATTCACCAATTGATTATTAGGTTTATTTGGATCAGTCACCGTTTTATTTAATATTTCATGTTCACCCTTATAATAATCTTTAAAGAATTTTAGTTTGGGCAAAATATTACTACGATGTTGTTCAATAAATTTCCTTACTTCTTCTTTTTCATGTGCTTCAAGCTCTGTTCTAAACACATTCTCACCTCCTACAATCCAAATTCTGATTTATTCATACTTCTAACTGCATTACCTTTCAAATCTGATACCTCGTAATCATCCAGAGCATACCAAATAGCCGAAAAGGTATGAGGATCGATGTTAAACTCATCTTCAATGATTTCCCCTTGTTTATCGACTGCAAAAGTTAAATCTTTTAGCTCATCTATTGTATTAACGCAATTACTCGAGCAAATAATCTTTTTAAATCGTTTTACTTTTTTCGTATATTGCACTCTTGATCCTGGGAACTTCTTACCAGCTTTCATCTTAAATCCGTTTTGTTTGAAGAAAGCAATCGTTTTTGGCTCTGCTGCATCTGCTTTAATTAACTCACCAGACTCTTTAAATTCTTTAATATCTTCAGCAGTTTTATCATCAGTTTGCTGATTTTTATAATACTCCCAATAGATATAAAGTATTTTTTCATCATGATCAATGGCTAATCTTAGAAGTGCATTGTAAGAACTTACAAATCCAAAGTCCATACCATTTTTATAGATTGGCTTCTTAATAGATTGAATACCCCTCATTACTTCCTCATGTGGAGCTTCAACAAACTGTGGTAATACCTTTACCCCATTCGTACCAAACTCACCTTTACGAGCGATTCTATGAAGGTCTGGATCATGGTTTTTCAAATCATCTAATTGCTCTATATAATCTTCCGGTAAGAATAAATTATCATCGGCAGTTGAATGATGATAGTAGGTTTTATTTACAACTATAATTCGTTGTTTATATAAATCTTTATCATTTAGGATCCAATACTTTGTTTTATCATTCTTAAAGAAATGTTTATAACTCCAATTACTCTTCCCTACAGGATTCGTAGAAAGGATAATATGAGTCTTTAATGTTGGATGCCTTAAGCGACCAGTTAACTCTTTAAATCCTGCATATTTAGCTTCAGAACACTCTTCCAACCAAACTAAAGAAACATTATGGACTGATTTTAGTTTTTCTGGTTTATCCATACCTTTAAAAATGATTTTAGATCCATTAGGAAACTTAATCTGCATAGGAGAAGAAACAAATTGTATTTTCCCTTTCTGCTTCCTGGTGCTATATAGTCCTAATTCATCTGCAATATCAGCAAATAGAGCAAAACATGAATCTCGAATAGTATCATATACTTCACGAACTACTAAAGCTGTACGCTTTTCTTCAAGAAGTTTAATCACCGTCTTAAGAGCTACATGATAACTTTTTGATGATCCATAACCACCAACCAGGAAATAATACTTATGTTCCCAATCAAATAAAAAATCTTCAAAGTGAGGATTGACTTCTTTTTCAATCATTTTTCTCACCTTTTCTCTTTATCACAATTTCAATTGACTTATCATCATCATCTTTATTCATATCTTGCTCAATCTTAGCAATTTCGCCCTTAAGCTTCTTAATGCGTAGTTGTTGCTCTTCAGTATTAGATAACTCTTCATATTGCTTGATTAAGCTATTTAAAGCTGACATAGCCCTTGATTGTGCAGTAAGAAAACTAGCGTGCTTATCCCAAGCAAATTGGATCTCATACTCTCTTTCAGAAGTAGTATCAGTTTCCCTAGTTTTCTTAAGTTCTTTAGTCATATCATGCTTATCAGTCACAAACATTATTTTTTGCGCTCTTATTATAGCTGCGTATTGAATATTAATTTGTTGCCAAAGAATATCTAAAGGACTGAGTTCTTGAAGCTCTTCGATGATATCTAACGATTCCTTTGGAAGATACTTAGCAAAGAAACCATGTTTAACTGCTTTATCATTCCCAACTGGTCCACCATGACCACCTTTGTTCCCTAAAGCGTTCTTACTACCTTTAGGTGCACCTCTAGCTCTTTTCTTAGTTTGTTGTACAACATTCTCATCCTTTTGTTGTACAACATTCCATTTATCGCGTTGTTTCCACACTGCCACTTTCTTCTCATCTTCACCAAGTTGCTTAGCAATTTCACGATTTGTAATGTTTCCATTATGACTTCGAAAAATATCAAAAGCCTTATCTCTGTTGGGATTCCTCTCTCTAGCCACTCATTACACCTCACCTCCAAATGTTTTATTTATTCATGTTTTTATGCAAAATAAAAAGGCAATTGGATTTCCCAATGCCTCTTAAACCCTTGATATATCAATTTTGTATAAAAAAATGAATAAATAAGAATTATTAACCTAGCAAGAACCCTTATGTATCAAGGGTGGCCATACTTTTCAACTTCCTAAAACAACTATTATGTAAACTAAAAATGGATAAGAAATTCAAAGTATAAAAATTTATGTTGGTTTTGTTAACTAAAAAAGCACTCACAAATGTGAATGCTTTAAAGACCGATAGTGTTTAATTTTTTTAACTCCAACTAATGCAACACCTAAAACCAATCCAGATAGTAGTACATAAAGAACTACTTCGATATTTGAAAGGTTTTCCATTTAATGTCCACCGCCACCGCCTGGATCTTTTATTTACTTCACCTCATTCAAATCTACTTTTTTCAAGTTTTTCCAATCAGTTACTAGGACTTTATCTTGTACATCATAAGAATAAATAAGTAAAGCTAATCCTTTGTCGCTTATTTCTTTAATAAATGTACTACCAGTTTCCCAAAGCCACTTATGAATGTCTGCGTTTAATAATCCGCAAGGACCGTTTGAGATCGCAGTACCAGATATTCTTAATTCTAGGACAAGTGTTTTTTCTTTGAAGAAGGTAACAGACTGATAATCTCCATTTGGCTTCGTTCTGAAACCACTAAATGCTTCATTAGAAAAATCCGGTTTAGGAAATTCATTTTTACGTTTTTCTTTTAAAAGTTTTTCTTGAGCATCTCTATCCCTTACGATAGCTTGTTGTTGAGGAGTTTTCCCACGCATATCATATCTAAATCCCATATTCTCACCTCCCTCTGTCTACTATTTTCGACAAAAAGGGAGATATTTCCTTTATATTATTTCCTTCTAACCGCCCCATTCCTTCTAGAAAAAATGTCACGATTCATTCCCATAATTTCTTTCCAATTTATCTTTTCTTCATTTTTAGTCTGATTATTGTTATGTTTCCTACGCTTATTTTTCTTAGGTGACTTAATATTACTCAGCTGCTTCTTTTGTTCTTTTGATAAATGATCCGCAATCTTCATGAGTACACCTCTTTTGAAAATCAAAAAGAGCACATCATCTAGTGATATGCCCTCTTTGATAGATTTCTATGTTATTAGAATAAATGAATTTGTATATAATTTAAATTCAGTTTTGGAGTGAACCTTTTATGAAACAAAACATAATAAATTATTTTTTATAGATTTTGTATTTTTAGAATTTTTTGTAAAACATTGGTAAAAAATCTGATATAATAACTAAGGTTTAATTTAATTGTAAAACAAGAAATGGAGATGATATTTTGTTATTACCTAATGATATTATCGGTCAAAAATATACTCTTATAAAGAGATTAGATCCAGGTGGAATGGGAGATGTTTGGTTAGCTGAAGATACAATATTAAAAAGAAAAATAGCTATTAAAACGATTCGTCCGAACTTACTTGCAAGTAACCCAGGTGCTTTATCCATATTTAAAGATGAAGCAATAGTGGGAGCTAGTTTACTAGGTCACCCTAATGTTGTTGCAGTCTTAGATTATGACATGCATCTAAATGCACAAGGTGAAGAAGAATATTATATGGTCATGGAATTTGTTGAAGGGATAAATATTGAACTATTTATTAATAAATATAAACCTTTAATAGATGAAGAAACATATTATTACTTATCAGTTTTTATTGCTATGGAGATAGTTAAGGCAATTACATACGCTCAAAAACATAATATTCTACATAGAGACATTAAACCTTTAAATGTTTTCTTATCTAAATATGGAATAACAAAAGTTGGTGATTTTGGCTTAGCTAGATTTGTAGATGCTGTTACTAGAACTCATACAGTTAGTCAATTTATTTCACACCCATATACTGCCCCTGAGCAGTGGAGGGATGAAGCTTACACTTATAAAACTGATATCTACCAATTAGGATGTACTTTATTTCAGTTATTTACTGGTCGATTTCTATTTGATAAGAGAAATATGGCAGCTCAGATGCATGCTCATTTAGTCGAGACTCCTATATCTCCTAAGAGTTTAAATAAGTATTTAAGTGATAGTCTTTCAGATCATATTTTAAAAATGGTTTCAAAAGACTCTAAAAAACGAGGTGAATTATGGCAATTATATAATCTTCTTGTGGGCGAATTACAAAAGAAATATGACCTTGTTATAGATACTCCATCAGACAAACAACTCCTAAAAAAAATAGATAAAATTACAGACTTTGATGTAGAAGACTGGGAAGAAGGAGAATCTCATACATATGAATTCCTTGACTTTCATGAGGTTTTATCTGAGGGTATTGAACTCTTACTAAATGGTATTACGGATTTTACAATACATCCTGTGAACGAAGAAGAAGAAAAAGAAGAAGAAGAAGAAGAACTTAGTACCATTTAAAACATGATGTAGATTTTTGGTTACACGTTAATTGTTTAAGTTAAAACATACAAAAAAAGCATTACCTACAAGTAATGCTTTTTTCATTTAATTTAAATTTTAAGCTCCTCTACAAACTTTATTGTTCTCACTAACTCAGCGTGCTTCTTTTTAATATGGCTTGAACTATAATTTAAATGTTCTGCAATTTCTTCTAGTGTAAGTCCATCGATGTATTTTAATTTAAGAACTTTATGATCTAAACCTTTAAAAGAACTAACCAATCGAACTAGCTGTTGTTTTTGATCTTTTTTCTCAGCGAGATCCTTCTTGATCCGGTCAATACGCTCCTCTAATTTTGCACCATCTGATTCAGCCTGTAATTTAACCCCAGATAAATCTCCAATTACCCACCTTTTTAATTCTCTTTCTGATTGTTCTAAGTTGAATTCGAGATAGGATATTTCTTCTTCTAATCTTTGATAATCTTTTAACCATTCATACATAGGACAATCACCTACTTTCACGTACAAAAATACAAATGGTCACTGTTTTTTTTCATAAAATGCGTTACGTTCACCAACAACTTCACGTTCCAATTCAACATCTTCATTATTAACAAAGCTAATGATATATGAATCTTCTTTTCTTTCAGTATAATAAGGGAGTAATTTTGAACCATCTTTAAATTTACTTGCTGCATGTTTACCATTTCCTTTTAAATATCCTTTATACACAAATTACTCACCTACTTTTTAAACCTTAATGATAAATTGTAAAACGTTTAATACGATTGTATAATTTTTAATTATGAACAAGGAGGAACTTACTTTGTCACACTTCGATATTGAATATTTATTTTTTAAAACAAGCCTATATGAAAAAATAGATTTTCCGGAAAACTTTGTAGAACTATTTGATAAACTTTTTTACAATCCAAAGTCTAATCAATTTGACTCATTTTGCATTCATTGTCAAAAAGACAGTACATTTAAATTTACTGACAATTATATTAGTAATCCAAACTTCCCAGGCTTACCCCCTGTTTCAATTGTTGGTGGAGATTATAGACCAAAATATTGGACGTCACTATCGATACCCTTTACTTTGACATTTAATTGTCAAAGAGATAATTCACATAAATACTCAATTATGTTTATTACAAATAATAATAAAAAATTGATAAAAGTTGGCCAAGAACCTTCTTTAGCCACAATTGAGACTCATAATATTAAAAAGTATAAAAATATACTAAAAAAAGATTACGTCGATTTTTCAAAGGGCATCGGTTTGTACTCGCATGGTGTAGGAATAGGATCGTTTGTTTATCTAAGACGTATATTTGAGAACTTAATTGAAGAAAGTCATCAAAAAGCAATTATTAACGATGCTAATTGGGACGATCAAAAATATCGTAATGCTAAAATGAATGATAAAGTTGGTTTACTTAAAGATTACTTACCTAAAATTTTAGTTGAGACTAAACAACTTTACGGTATTATAAGTAAAGGTATTCATGAACTTGAAGAAGATGAATGTTTAGAAATGTTTCCAAATATTAAAATGGCAATTGAATTAATACTTGATGAAAAACTTTTCAAAATAGAACAAGAAAAGAAAACAGTTGCAATTAAAAAATTTGTTCAAACAACTCATTCAGATTTAATAAAAAGATGATTACTGGCAATTGCCAGTTTTTTTTATTTTTTTTTAATAACAACTTGTTCTACTCTAAAACCTTTACCGTAACAATCTGAGCATTGGACTCTTAAACCAGTCTTTTCTGAAATACTAGGAAATTTCCTATCTTCTCAAATAAAATTACTAACTATATCAAGCACTGTATAAATTCCGTAGCAAACACAGACAAATATCAATTGTTTATTTTTCATATCCAAATTACTTTCAAGATCAATGATTTCTTTAATTTGCTCAGCTTCCTCTTCAGCCAGGATCATAATTTGTTTTTCTAACCATTCATTTTCTTTTGTAACTTTCCATAATTCATCCTTTTGCTCAAAGTATTCATTTCTTAACCCATGAAATTGGCTGTATAATTGCTCATGCTCTTTGTTCTTACTATCAAAACGTTCTTGTAAGAAATTCAAATCTAACTTGGTGCTATCATATCTTTGTTCATGCCATTTACCAATCGCTAAATACCTCTTAGCCTTGTTTTCAAAGTGTTTAACCTTGTTATTTGGCTTGAATTGTCTTTTCATTTCTTCTTCCTCCCTTTAAAACTAAAATCTGAACTTTTAGCACCATTACGACCTGCTTCATTTAACGAATAAATAGGAGTAGTAATTGCTCTCTCTTGATCCCAACCTAAACTACCACGGTTTTTAAGATTCGATTCATTAACTCCATACTTTGCGGCACGTTTGATTTGTGCTTTTGTTGGAATCCATTTCATTAAACTCATTTTCGCACGGTTATTTTTTAATTCCGTACCTTGGCCGAATGCCTTTTCAATCTCTTCACGTTCCATACCATGATTGATACGACAATGGATTTTTGAGATAAAATCAGCTTTATATCCGCATCCAGGATATTTGCAAGTCTCCACTTAGCTCACCTCTTGAAATAAATTACATTACTCTCGTTGCCTAACTGGGGATCACCTTCGAAAATCTCTTCGTAATCCTTTGGAATTTTTACTGATTTTGATTCTTTTTGGGGTTTTGTGTACTTTCCTATTACCTTATTAAAAAACTTCTCTATTAGCTTTTTAAACACGAAATTCACCCCTATTCGATTTTATAAAAGCAGGAGGAAAAACCTCCTGCATGTTCAATTAAAATTCTTCGTTATCAAACGATTCAAAATCTATTTCTACGTCTTCTTGATTAGAAGACTCCACTTCAGTTTCTTCAACCGTTTCAGCAACTTGTTCTTCTGGAACGACTTCTTCACTACTTGTTTGCTCTTCTTCGCTTGTAGACCCTGTTTCTTGATTTTCTTTCCATTCATGCCATGCTACAGCAGATGCAGCTACGCGTTTGCGATACTCATCCACAAATTCAACAATCTTTCCAGAAGAAATTCCTAGTTCATTGGCCAATTTATAGTATGATTCACCTTCGATTTTTCGTTTTACAATGTTTGCAAAATCATATGGTAAATCAGTGTAGTTTGGTGATAATCCACTCAATATGAAGTTATCTACAATTTCACGATCCAATTGTTCTTCTTCAATTCGTGTTTTAACCTTTTCAGCTGGTAGTTCCAAATCTGCTTCTAATTGTTCATGTGTAGGCTGTACCTCTGAAACAACACCTTTATCATCAACCTTGTATTCAGTGATAGGTTTATTTGTTTTAGCATTAATAGTGACGTTGTAATTAACCACTAACGAATCCAAATTCACTTCGACTTTTTGGTCAATCATTTCTGAGAGCTGGTCTAACTTGCCATCTAAAGCAGTACCGTTAATTTCTAAAACAATTTCTTTTACACCCTTTGGTTTAAGATTTACCTTTTTAACTAATGCATTAAATTCAACGTATGCCATTTAAATAATCCTCCTAGAATAATTGATTAATAGATACTTCAATGCGCGGTACTTCGCTATACCATTTGCTAACTGTGAGCTCTACCACTTGGCTGTCATCTTTCCAAATGATTGATTTAAGAGCATCCTTAATCCCTTTAACATAGTTGTCTACATCCGGTTTAGTTGTTGGCCTTAGTATGCCTTGTTCTGCTGTAATTGCTTTTTTCTTTGAAAAGCTTTTTAAAATTGATTTATAAACCTTTACTTCCATCTTCAATGGACCATCTAAAAGAGTTTCTGGTCTATGATCAGCTGCGGCTAGTTTGCAGTACTCCTTGAAGTCCTTTGATTTTTTAGGATCATACGCTCGAACATTTCCTCCGAATGTACTAAACTTTGGTCTACCTTGTGCTACTGGTTCTCCGTATATTGTGAAATTAATCTGCTTACTCATAAATTCAAATTCCTTACAACATCTTGAAGTGCTGGCATGTTTAAAATTTGATAACGTGTACCCTTTGCTCCTAAACTACGAGTTTTAAGAATTCCAACTATCTCTAATTTTCTAAGTGCAGCTACAGTTATTGAATTAGTAGCTGATAATGTTCTCATGCACATTTTGCCTTTTTCCTCACCTTTAATTGCATTAAAGAATTCTTTTACTGCAAATCCTTCTGTACGTGATAAGCATTTTGCGATTAATTCAGTAGTGGTATTAATGATCATTGAATTTTCCCCTTCCTAAGTACCTTCATATTTTCCGGATCTATAACCTCGCCACACTTCTTACATCCTCTGAGTAAGCGATGTTTAACAATTTTTAATTTGAAAGAACCATGTCCACAATTAGTGCAGATGCCTGGACGAATAAATTCTTGCTCATCCTTTTCCATAGCATCCGGTTTGAATAAATCTTTCCAACCCTTATTTTTCATGAATCCCTCCGAAAAATTAGGTATATTTTCATATCTCTTTGTAAATAATTAGAGCAAGCCTTGTCCAAGAGGCATTTATCACGCAACTCCTGCTCCTGATTGATTGATTGGCTCTATCAGGAGTGCCCTTTATTTAGCTGAAACTGAGCATACACAGCATCGAATTTTTTATAAAACTCTTTAGTTGCTTCTTTCCTCGCTAAGCAATCACTACACGAACATGATTGAAATTGAATTACGCCTGGATAAACTTCAATTACTTTTGAGCACATACCTTAACCCTCTTTAATATTTTTCATTCGATTATTTTGACCATACATTTCCAAAATTGTTGTATGCTGAATCATTCGACTAAAATCCCGTTCTCCATACATTTCTAATAGATTGTTAGGATCATAGTTACTTGTATAAATTGTTGAACGACCAACTCGACTATCTATTACTTCAAATAGCTTTTTCTTTGCCCACGAATCATCTTCATCCAATTTGTTACTTCTGTATTCCGTTCCAATATCATCAATAACTAAACAGTCGATTGTTGCTAATGATCTTAAAAATTCCGATTCACTTATATTTGACTGTCTTGACCAAGTTTCCTTAATTTTTGTGAATATCTTAGGAGATGGAATGAATGCAGCTGTAATTCCTTTTTTCATCAATTCCTTTGTGATTGAGACAGATAAATGACTTTTTCCAATACCAGGTGTCCCGTATAAAAATAAGTTTTCAGGCTTATCACCTTTAAAGCGACTTACATAATTTTCACAGAACCTTAATGCATTGATTTGGTCTTTTGTTTCTACTTTGTAGTTATTAAACGTTGCTTTCTTTAATTCCGGATTAATAAAACTGCTATCTTCAAAACTACGGTACAGATTAATAATCTTTTGTTTTTCATTATTAAGGTTCATAGAAGCTACAATTTGTTTATCTTCTCTAAGTACAACTTCGCAGTACCAGCACTTTTCTTCTCCATCTATTTGAACCTTTACTTTCCTACCGCACTCGTCACATCTACTCCCTTGTGTTGACGGTGATGTTTGAGAAGTCGTATTTTTTAGTATCGCTTGTAGGCTTTCCAATCCGGTTCACTCCTTTTTTATTTTGACTAAAAAGTTGTTGATCAAATGTATCCGCATCAGATACTGTCTTACAGTTAGCTTTTATCCAACTATTTAAAATGGACCTAACATATCCAAAACTTCTTTTATTTCTTTCAGTAGCTTTTCTAATGGCGTGTACTACTAAATCTTTTCCGAGCAATTGATAATATTCGTAATAACTTTCTTCATTAATTGTTCCTGCAATCATTCCGATGTTATTTTCAAAAATGGTAATTAATTCACCGTATTCAGGTTCAATTCCAGTAGTAGTAGATATAACCTTATTTTCATTGTTATCATTATTATCATTATTGTTTGTATGTTTTCGTGTCTGTTTCGTGTCGTTTCCGTGAGTGTTTTGTGATGTTTTTTCATCACTTATGTTTTGGAAATGTTCATAATTAGCAATGGTTATAACAGTCTTTTTTGTGTCGCTTTTATAGGTCATCATCCCATCATTTTGTAACAGCGTTAGGAACTGTTTTACTTTCGTATTACTCCACCCCCAACGGTCACATAATTTCCTCATTGAAGTGATTGTTTGACCGCGCTTAACCTCAACTAATTCGTTCCCTAAAAGAACTCTATTATCTTGGTGGTTAACCTCCATAAGAAGGTCAACCCACGCTTCGAATTTAGAAAAGACTCTTTTTTCTTTATAGAGCCAATGGTCTCTGACCTTCCTATGAAGTGATATCCAACCAGCCATATGATCCTCCTTCTAAGTTGTCAATTAGAACTCGTCTAAATCATCAAAAGTAATCTCTTCTGGTTCTGCAGTTTTCTTCTTCTTGCTCTCTAAATCGATTAATTTTGATAAACCAACTAATTGCTGCAGTGTAAGTTCTTTTGCTACTTTATTGAAATTAACTTTGATTATGTTCTTAAGTTCATCTTCACTTAGACTGTATTTAACTTGTTTGCTTTTAATTTCACTCCAGCGTGATTTCATTTCATCCTCTGGATCAATTACTTCACCTTCAGCAATTTGAATCTGATTAGGAGTAATTTCTTTACGATAACCAGATGTAGCTTCCTCTACTGGGCTTGAACTGATTTGTTCGTCTTCAGCAATTTCAATACCGTATTGAAGCTTTGCTGCACGTTTCATAATGTGCTTTTTGAACATGTCATTAAAGTAGTTGGTCCACATATTTTTGTTATTACCTTTTGTCATATGTTCAACTTCACTAACTTCCATAAGTGTTACAACATCAGTAAAGTTTTCTTTCTTAGCAATTGCATATCCACCAATTACTTTCCCTCGAGGGAATCCAACTGAATGAGTAATTTCTTTTGTAGCTGGATTGTATTTGAAATCATCATTCTCATGAACTAGCTCAACATCTACACCTTTAAAACCTGGCTGTTTACGAGCTAATGCAAGCACACCTTCAACTGCTACTTGAATGCTCATTTTCCCACCGTATACAATGCAGTAAATCTGATTTAAGAAAGGATTAAGACCTGAATTAACACATGTTTGAACGAATAAAGCGAACTGTTCATTTGATGTACCTACCGCGATTGTGTGCTTTAATGTATCCAGCTCGTTTTGTGTGAAAGTACCTACTACTGCTTGTGTGTTTGAAACTGCTACTTGATTAGACATTTACAACTTCCTCCTCTAATTGAATAGTTTTTATATTAAAATCTGTGTCTACTACTCTTGCTACAATCAGTTGACCAGTAGGTTTTGAGAATTTAAGAATCGATTCTGCATTATCTACAAATGTTGGAGCGATCAATTCAGATTGCTTCAATAGGACTTCACTAAGTTCTAAACCACATTTAATGCGTTCTGCAGTTGATAACTTACTGAAAGGTCTACCATGCATTTCGATTTCAAAAGTTGCTCTTTCTTCACCGTTCTTCAATTGCTCAAACAACTTAACTGAGATATTCGTAAATAATGAATCAATCTTTTTAACCATCAATTCAGAACGCTTTGTTCTAAATTCTTTAATTCCATCGATGATTGCTAATGACTTGTTTCGCTTGGTGCGGATATCTTCTTTATTAGCTTCAGCATCAATTAATTCAGCTTTAAGTCGTTCCACCTGATTCACTTGATTTAATTGAGTTTTGATTTGAATAATTTCATTGTTGATTTGCTCTAATAAGTCCTGGTCAATTGGAATCTGATTAGTGTTTTCAAGTTCTTCTAACTCCATTTTCAATTGCGAATATTCAGCTGATAGCTCTTTTCCGTACTCAACTTCTTTAGAGAAAACCAGTTGTTTATTCTTCTTAACTTTTCCGATGGATTCTTCATTTAATGATTGACCGCAAGTACTACAATTCATGTTGATCTCTTCATTTTTAATGGCCATAACCTTTTCTCTTTGTCTTTTTAACTGCGTATATAACGAAGACATTTTTGCTCTAATTGTGGATATCTTGTTATTAACTTGTTGATTTTGGGATTGTAATTTATTTATTTCAGATTTTTGAACTTCTAATTGCTGTAATGTCTTTTCGTTTACTCGATCTAAGTTATCGAACTTAAATTTTTCTAATTGCTCGCGTAATGTAACTACTCTTTCGCCAGCACGTTCGGAAGACTTGTCCAATTTGTTGTATTGATCACGATGTATTTTTTCTAGATCATCTATGTTATGTTTTTTAAATTCCGGTTCTAATATGCTTACGGACATTTCATGAAGCTCCGCGAATACTTCTTTGTTTAATGGTTCTGCAACGTACTGTAGCAACTGTTTTCTTTGGTCCTGCCAATTTTGGCTAGAAAAATAAGTAGGATTGAAAATTGATAAGAATAAATCTTTATCAAACAATTCACTGACAAGTTCATTAAATTTTGTAGCTTTTTCTGGCACTTCATTGATAAAGTATTTAGCTGTTTTCTTTTGTGATTTAGCTAACTGAAATTCTTTTCCGTCTACATTTAGAACTAGTAAAACCGTAGTTTCTGCATCATCTTCACCAATGGGTTTAGGATCTAATTTATTACCATTGATATCAGTACCGAATAATAACCAAGTTGGCGCATCACCTATTGTTGATTTACCAGCTCCGTTACGACCTTCAATGTTTGTAATATCTTTAAAATTGATAGCTAAATCCTTATGGTTTTTAAAATTAATTACTTTAATAAAATCGAATGAAATTTTCATAGTTCCCCTCCGTTTAGTAATAAAGATTTCTATTTTTATAGAACTCGAACAGTCCTGTTTTTCTTAAATTACTTACTTTCATTTGAATAGCTGCTTCAGTTTTTTCAAGCGCAAAAGCTACAGTCTGTAAATCGTCTGCTTCGTAATATTTACAAAGATACTCAAGCTCATCTTCAGTGAAGTTTTTACCATGCTTCTGATGGAATTCTGGATGATATTGCATTCGATAGTTATCATCGTATACATATACCTCTTCCAATTTTCTCCCTCCTATTGCATATTCTAGGAGTCAACGCATATAATTAAAGTTCCTAGGCTTTATTAAATGGCTGACCTTTGGTTAGCTGTTTTTTTATGCATTTGTACTAAAACAAATTTCACGAATGTACTCTTCAAAACAATCATTATTATCATGAATCTTTCCGCCATTTGGATGTCTAAGTATTTCATCACCTTTATAGATGTTTTCTTTACATCCAATACATTCACCGACGATTTCCATTGTCTTCACACCCCTTCAAAGTTATGACAGTTTTCAATCATCAAATTTCGCGAAGGATCTAAAAGTTAAACCAAGCTAGGTCTCCAAGCATTTATGTAATTTATCGCTTCATCATATTCATGTTTGCGTATATCTCTAAAACTATTTACTGCAAATGCATTTTTTAAATCTCTACCAATACCAGCGTGAACTTTTTGTACAGTGTCCATAATATCTGTATTGATTTTTCCGTTATTCCATAATTGATAAACTCGCTTATTTTTAGCGTTTTGAACACATCTTTGTTGACCGAAATCTAAAGTTAATTGGTTATTTACTTTGTCTTCTAAAGTTGCAAGGCGTTCATCTTGTTTCATCATTTCAGTAGAAATTGTATTGATCATTTGTAATGGAGTCATTGGTGGTAATTGTTGATTTACTACTTTTTCCATTTCATAAAACTTATCTACATATGCAGCTGTAAATAAAATACCTTTATCGCCTGTCATTTTGTTGGCTACCATATCGCAACCTTTTTTAGTAAGTAAATATTGTTTGTTACTTTTACCACTTGAATCTTTATATTCACTTTCTAAAAAGAAATCATCTGAACGCAATTTTGCGTTTAGTAAAGTTTGTTCATACTTTGAAATATCTCGCAAAAGATCCGAATGTCTTTTCCCAACCATTTCCGCAACTTCTACCGAACTAATAGCATTTACTCCATTATGATTAACCACTTCCAAAGTACCCATTACATTTCATCCTCCTCTTGATTCCATAAAAGCGAATTGAATTTATCTTTAACTGATTGTGGACCACAAGCTACTGCAATTAAGATTCCTGTAAAACCACCAGCGATAATTAAACCCATACCATACAAACTAAGCATTTAATTTCACCTCGCTTTTTTCTTTTTCAGCAAGTATCCTTGGAACACTTGTTGTTAGTAAAAACGAAATCATTTGCTTTAAGGCTTTCTTAGATGGCTGGTTTTTCATGTCTTAACCTCCTCATTATCTTGTTGTACGTTTTGTAAACTTCATACAACACCATCTGTAAAAAAAATATCCCTGGCATCTTTATTGAATACGTTGGATAGTTTTAAAACAATGTCGCTGCTTGGTACTCTGCCGTTTTCTATCTCTGATAGATAAACTCGACTAATCCCTAATTTATCTGCTAATTCCTGTTGTGTAAGATTAAATTCTTCACTTATTCGAAGAAACTTAATCCTGTTTTTGAGTCTCTTTTTCATCTTTATTAATCACCTCTTTTCTGTTGTGTATATCTTACATGTTTTAGTGTAAACTACATGCAACAGTCCGTCAACTATAAAATACAACAATTTCCATTTATTTTTTAGTAGTATGTAGTTTACACTAATTCTAAGGACAAAAATAAAAAGAGGATGTTATTATGACTAGGAGTGAATTAGGCATTTACTTGGAAGAACTAAGAGGAAAAATGTCATTACGAAAAGCGGCAGAACTATCTGGATTATCGCACACTTATATTAGAGATTTAGAGATGGGAATTAATAGAGGTACTAAAGCAGTTATAAAACCTTCAACAGAATCGCTAAAGGCATTAGCAGATACGTATGGAGTAAGTTTAGAGATATTATTAGAAAAAGCAGGATTTATAGAAGAGAAAACAAACGAGATTCCAAACGAATTGAGGACTATAATAGAGAGATTTAATAAGTTAGATGATGATAACCAAGATTTTTTACTAAAAACAATTGATAAATTAATAAAAGGATTAGAATAAAAAACCCCAGTCAGACCTTGATGGGGATTTTTTTTGTTGGCTGCAATTTGTCTAATGCATCATTTATAATTTTAAAGGCTTCTAAGCCCTTCTCAGATAAGATATTATACTGCTCGATTAATTTGTAAACCTTCTGATCGTTTTCCAATGGTCCATCCCCCAATATCTTCCTAATATATGTATTATACCACAAAAACAGAACAACTGTTCCCCTTTTTGGTAATATTTGTAATAAAAACCCATTCATAATTATTGCATAAAATTAACAAAATTTTAACAATTGCAGATTTAACAATTTTTTTACACATTGTTAAGTATTTTTTAAATGGTAAAAATAAGCTTATTATAAAGACTTATCAAAAAAATGAATAGGTGTTAAGATGTAACCTGTACTAAATAAAAATTACAGGTGATTATTATGAGAACTGCCATATATGTACGAGTAAGTACAGAAGAACAAGCGCAGGAAGGATACTCGATTTCTGCACAAAAGAAACGATTACAAGCCTACTGTGATTCTCAAGCATGGGACGTTGTAGGCTTTTATGTGGATGAAGGTATTTCTGCGAAGAATATGGACAGGCCAGAATTACAACGAATGAACGAGCATATTAAGCTTGGTTTAATCGATTGTGTTCTCGTATTTCGTCTGGATCGTCTGACACGTTCTGTATTAGATTTGTACAAGCTATTAGAGTTATTTGATAAACATGAATGTAAATTCAAATCAGCTACCGAAGTTTACGACACTACAACAGCAATGGGGAGATTATTCATAACAATTGTAGCTGCTCTTGCTCAGTGGGAGCGTGAGAACATCGGAGAACGTGTAAGAATAGGCCTAGAGGAAAAAGTGAGACAGGGAAAATATGCAGCCCATGTAAAACCTTTTGGCTACTCCCTTGATAATGAGAATGGATCATTAACAATCATTCCAGATGAGGCTAAAATTGTTAAGCGTATCTTTAATATGTATTTAGAAGGTAACAGCACAAATAAAATTGCTAATGAGCTGATCGGGATTCCTGGCGCTAAATGGAGCCATATGCAAATCTATAAAATACTTAAAAACCCTCTTTATAAAGGCTCATTAAGATGGGGAGATAAATCTAATAACTACTTTGAAGTGGCTAACGCTGTTCCTCCTATTATAAGTGCAGAAGTTTTTGAGCAAGCACAGCTTCACATGACACAAAGAGGGATGAAGCACCCAAGAGCAGCTACAAGTAATTATATTTTCTCCAGTAAAGTAAGATGTAGCCACTGCGGAAGTTTAATAGTAGGAAATACAATTAAAGGCAAAAATAAAGATTATAAAAATTACAGATGCACAGGATATAAATTAAAACTTTGCAATCTAAACATTTCAAGTATTGCCCTAGAAAATTTATTTGTACAACGAATGCTCGATTTTAAATATGAAAACGAAGTACTTGAGCATGACATAAAAATCGAAGCACCAAAAGATGATCGAGAAGATTTAGAACATGAGTTGAATGTGATTGCTAAACGTAGGAAAAAATGGCAGTATGCATGGGCTAATGATGCAATGAAAGATGTAGAATATTTTGAGTTGATGAAAGAAGAAGATGAGAAGGAAAAGAAGATAAAAGAAAAACTAGAAGTCTTAGTTCCTGTTAACAGCCATTCTAAAGAAGATATACAAACAATAGTTTTAGAGATTGATAGAAACTGGTCCAAACTGACTGAATATGAAAAGAAAACATTAGTCGATATCCTGGTCAAATCGTTTACTATTTCTAGGACAGGCGTTAGAGGCAAATATGAATATTCTATTGATGACATTGATTTTAATTAATGTCTCTTTTTTTTGGCTATTACATACTATAAGAGTGTATTAGTTCACCCTTTTCACATGAGAAAATTCATATTTTTATCTAGGCGAAATCATGATGGACTTAATAGAAATTCATATGACATGATGAAATTATTGGATTGGAAGCAAAGTTGTAACTGAAAAACCCTCATGACCATCCACTATTATTTTCCCGTTTATAGCCGCTGTTCTCTCTTCCATCCCAATGATGCCTAAACCTTTTTTAATTTTCCCTTTCCCTTTACCATTGTCTTTAACATTTGTTTTTATCATTTTATTCATGACATATATTTCAATCGAAACCTCTGTAGCATCTGCATATTTCATCGTATTTGTTAAAGCCTCAACTACATTTTCCTGAATGACTTTCCATTGAATTGGCGTAATAAGGTCGAGATTTCCTTTATAGACAAACAATGTTTTTAAATCATGCTTAGCAGAAAATTCATCTATGAATAATTTCATATGATGAATTCCCATTTGTTCAGTTGGAGGCTTCATATTTTTTAAAGTAAGTCTTATGTTTTCAATTCCATCCTTTGAAATATTTATTGCATTTTGAAGCAATTCTAATGCTTTATCTTGATTAGTACTCATTAAATGTTTAGCTGCTTCCATTTGATATAGCGCACCTGTCATTGAATGACCTATTTTATCATGTATTTCTTGTGAAATACGATTTCGTTCCTCCAATTTAAAGGTATATTCCGATTGCTCAATAAACTCATTATGATTATTTATCTTTTTTGACAGTTTTTGAATCGTTCTCCTCATTTTGTCAATTTGATCTTCTTTAAATCGTAATCTGGTGTTATACAAATTAACAAGCGAAAAGACGATAAAACTAAATAATGAAATTAATCCATAAATAGGCTGTAAAGAATTAGGTAAGTAGAAAATTGGAAGTAGTGCAAGAAAACAACCAATCCAGTTTTTCGAAGTAAAAAAAGAAACGAGCTCTAAGATCGACATTGGCAGTAGTAAGAGAAATAATGGCTGAATCTTTAAATTGGAATAGACAATTAAACAAATTGATAAGATTAGTAAAAATTTTATCAACGATCTATTTTTTATTAAATAAAGACTGATATTTAAACAAAAATAAACAAGTAATGCAAAAAGTACCCAAGAGAAATTAGGAATTTCTTTTTGAATACAAATTAAAGCTATATACAAAATAACAGAGAGCTTATTTAAAATAATCCAACGCTCCATATGTAACTCCTTCGCGTTAGTCTACTTTCCCAGTAATATAGAAAATAGCAATTTGTGTTCGATGTTCTAACCCTGTTTTTCCGAGAATTGAAGTAATATAATTTGCAACTGTTCCTTCAGAAATATAAATTTGCTTAGAAATTTCCTTATTCGAAAACCCTTTTGCAATTAGAGCCATTACATCTAACTCTCTTTGGGTAAACAAACTCGTATCTATTTTCGTATCTGCTGTATTCACATTGCTTGCTAAATTCGTTCTAATTTTATCTAGTACTAAATCTTGCATGACTGTATTTCCATGATAAACACTTTTAATCGCTTCTCTAATTCGTTCTGGTTCATTATTTTTTAATAAATAGCCCTTTGCGCCATTTTTCACAGCATCAATAATGTACTCATCATCATCAAAAGTCGTTAATATAAGTGGCCTTGTTTTAGTTTGCTCGGAAATATGCTTCGTAGCTTCTACACCATTCATATTTGGCATTCGAACATCTAAAAGCGCAACATCTACTTCATTATTTTGACAATATTTTAACGCTTCATTCCCATCACTTACTGTTTCTAATACTTCAAACTCTTCATAAGAGCTCAATATGATTTTAAGACCTTCTCTAATAAATGAATTATCATCAGCAATAATTAATTTTATTTTCATTTGAATAGAGGGAGAAAATTTCTACCCCGTTTTCACATCCTTTATTCCACGAATTATATTTCCATTATATACCACTATTGACTAATTACCATGAGAAGAAAAAGATAAATCATATTGAATTCACAAAACAAATCACTTAAATACATAATTTTATTGTTTAATGTAGCCTTGAGTATTCAATAAAAAAGTAAACAAAACAAATGAACCCTCTTCTTGTGATTATTTTCACAAATTATTCAATAGTTAAAGTAAAATATCTCAAAAAATTTAGTAAAATTTAATTGAGCGCTCTGTTAAATTTTACTAAAAAATATTTACCATTTATCTTATTTGTTTATACTCCTGTCGTTTTCAAAAAAATTACAAATAAGTTAATACTTTAATTACAGTCGACAAAATGAAGAGTTAACCTTTTTCCTATTAGTGAGTAAAACATTACAAGTCTTATTACAGGAGAAAAATAAGTTCATGGAAAAACTTAATACTAAAAAAATTCTTATTACATTTATATTGGTGATATTGGTGTTCCTAACTAATAGTTGTAATTCCTCTAATAAGACATTTTTATTGAGAGGCACATTTGCGTGTAAAGAACTGCCTTTTGCATCTATGGTCTTTGATCCAGAAAATGACTATACATTTTATTATTATTACGCGGATTTAGAAGGTAATGGAAAATTAGATAAAGGAACATTTTTAAGAAAATCTGAAACCCAATATATAATAAAAAGTTCAATTTTTAAAGACATAGTAGTCACTTATAAAAATAGTGGTTTCAAGATTATGCTAAATGAAAAGACATATTACTTTAAACAGATCGATGCAAACCCAAGTATCCAAACAAATTATGAAAGTAGGAAGTTTGATCATGAAAAAAATAGTAAGTTTACTAGTCTTTTTAAGCATTTTAATTTCTTCACCCTCAATTAATGCACAAGAAATTCCACCTGATGAGGCAACCCAAGAAACTTTTGTAATACCTGTACCTCAAGAAGAAATTGATAGAGAAGAAAAACAACAATTAGAGCAACAAAATAGTAAAGTAAGAACTCCATTATATGAGTATAAAACTGAACTAGTGGGAACTCAAACAGCAAAAAAGGTCAAAATTGGTTATGCAGAAGGTCAACCGCCAAAAGGGACTATATTTCATTCACCAGGAAGTTTTTATTGGTCAAATAGTGGAAGTAAAGTTACAGTTACAATAACCGTTGCATATGGTGCTTATTCAATAGGAGTAACTCCAGGAAGTATAAGTGGAACTGGGGTTGTAGTAAATTCGCCATATACTGGACAAGCAGTTAAACTTTTAATTCATAAGGATATAGAAGTAAAAAAATATAAGCAATATAGAAAAACTGTTATGGGTAGCGGAAAATGGGAATATGTAGGTGACGTATATACCAAGGTACCTGTGTTAAATCATTATACTGTAGTAAAAGTATAAGTCATAATTAAAACTATTTGATAAAGAAAAATTAATAAAACTTTCAATCACAAAATATAGAGACATCTACAATATAGGGTAAAAACACACCCATAAAAACTTGAAAGCTCAGAATTCTGAGCTTTTTTTATTGAGAGGTGTGATTTTGAGCTCAATGCTATGAAAAAATCCCAATGCATATGCAAAAGGGATTCAATAAAAATTACTTATTTTCAATTAATACTTTACCATATTGTACTTCATTATTTTCAAAATAATCATGAGCGTCCTTCACTTGATCAAATGTAAAAGATTTAGGATTGATTAGCGGTTTTAGCTTACCTTCTTCAACTAAAGTAGTAATTTTATTTAAAATCGCACTATGTTCTTTACGCCCTTCCTCAGTTTTTTGAGTAAGTAGAATAAAAATTACATGTAAAGATAAAGATTTGTTATGTAAAAGTGTTAAATCATGCGTCGAACGTGCTGCAATTGCTAGAACAGTACCTTTTGGTTTAACTGCAATAAATGATTTATCTAGGTTTTCTTTACCGACAGTATCGAAAACAAGATCAAAGCCTTGCCCATCCGTTAGGCGGTTAACATATTCTTGGACGGTCTCTTCCTTGTAATTAATGATGTGATCAGCACCAAGTTTTTTAACTAATTCAGCTTTTTCATTCGACGAAACAGTTGTCGTAACAGTAGCTCCAAAAGCTTTCGCTAACTGGATAGCTAGATGACCAACACCACCTGCCCCGCCATGAATTAAAATATGATCCCCTTGTTTTAAATTACCTCTGTCAAAAAGTGCCTCCCATGCAGTAATTGCTGTTAATGGTAAACTTGCAGCTTCTTGAATAGGTAAATTTTTTGGAGCTTTAGCAATTACTGTTTCTTCTATTAAAAAATAATCTGAAAGAGTACCTGTAAAGACATTTAATCCGAAAACAAAATCTCCAACTGAAAAACGTGAAACATTTTCACCAACTTCAATAACTTCACCAGAAAAATCACTATGTAAAATCATCGGAAAATTAGGATGGAACGCATTAGGTACAATCCCTTTTCTAATCTTTGTATCAATCGGATTGATACTAGTCGCAGAAACCTTAACTAAAACTTGGTGACCAGATGGCTTCGGTACTGAAAGTTCAACATTTTTAAACTCAGAGCTATCTCCATATTGATGAATGACAATTGCTTTCATAATAGCCTCCTCTTTCAAAATAGAAAATATTATTAAGTCATTTTAGCATACATCAGATGGAAATAAATACAATTTTGACCTCGAATCGATTCATAATGTTTTGATTATAATGGTTAAAAATTTATAATTTATATTGTTTTTTCATATTGATTCAGTATAATCAATATAAATCTTTTAATCTTAATTCATGGAGGAAAATGACTATGGTAAACAAATTAGAGGAATTAAATGAGAGAAATACGTTAGACCATAGAAATATTGTAAAGTATGTAAAACATGTCTTTGATGAGTTAGACTTAAAAGTTAAAAGATTTCGTGAAGAAACAGCAATTAAGGCAGCTCATCATGCAAAACCAGATTTAGAAGAAGAAAAATTATTTTATAACAGTATTCACCATATGAAGACGTTACTAATTGACGTATTAGAACGTACTACTGAAGATCTTGAACATATGGGAGATAAAAACTGGAATAAAAACTTCAAAGACGGCGTAAATGCTTAATTTTAAATAAAAACGTATTTTCTCTATAAAGAAGGATAGGAGGTTTTTTAGCCTTCCTATCCTTTTGATTATTGTTTTATATCCGGCTTCAAATTTCTTACATAATTTTTCAATACAAAAAGTACACTTTCATCAATTGGAATATTTATACCAAATCCATCACTTTTTTCAAGCGAAACAAAACCATGAAGCAAACTTCTTAAACCTCTTACCGCATGAATAAGTTCAATGTCTGTTAAATTATACGGTTGCAATAACTCATAGATTAAGTCCAATATTTTATTGCCAGTTAAACGATACTCATCACCTGGTGTTTGAGATGGAGATAAGGTAGCTTTATATAAACCAGGATGGGTTCTAGCATAATCAAGATAAGCAAAAGCTAATGCAAAAATTGCTTTCTCATTATTTTTACCTTCAACCGATTCACGAAGTTTTTCATAAAGTTGTGTCATACCATGTAATGCAACACTATTTTTTAGTTCATCCAAATTCTTAATATGATTATAAATCGATGGTGGTTGAATCGTTAGCTTCTTTGCAAGATAACTAATCGTTAAAGACTCCCACCCTTCTGTATCGACAATTTTAATTGAAGTACTCAGTAATTGATTAAAATTCAATCCAATTCTTGGTGACATTACGAATTCCCCTCTTACTGCTTTTTAAGAGCACGATCAATTGCTTCTTGTGGATGATTTAACATCGTACCATGACCGACTGCTAATAATGTAGGTTTTAATTCACTAATTTTCTTAGCACTATTTAATGCAGCTTCTTTATTCCATGTTGCCATAGATGGAAAAGGAAATAAAATTCTTAATTGACCAGAAATCGCAAAACCACCTCTTAATGAAAAAGCATCACCAGCGATAAGGGCATTTGTCCGTTGATCTAAAAAAGCCATTGAACCTGGTGTATGACCGGGAACTTCAACTGCTATTAAAGACCCAATTGTGTCGCCTTCCTGTAGTAAGCGATCAGGGATGGTTTGGATATTTTTAGGAACGCCGCCTTTTATAGGAGTATTTGGCTCACTAGCTTCTAAACTAGTGTCCCCTTTTAATAATTTTGCATCTCGTTTTGAAATGGAGACGACTGCATCAGGAAGTAGTGATTTTAATTGATCAAGCGATCCAACATGGTCACCGTGCGCATGTGTTAAAACGATATTCGTAATTTTTTTGCCTATTTGATTAGCTGCTTCAATAATTTTAGTCGCACTAAAGGATAGCGCTGTATCAATTAACGTAAGTTCGTTTTCTTCTTCAACTAAAAAGCAATTCACAGGAAAGAAATTGGGTAAAAAGCTCAACTCATAAAGATCATTATTTTTCGTAATCTTCATCTTAAACCCTCCTAAAATAAAAACTAATACCATTAGTTTTATAATACTAAAGGTATTAGTTTTTGTGAACAAAAATTCCAAATTTACATAAAAATCGTTAAACTAACTAAAAAACCCTTCCATCCTAGATGAAAGGGCTATACTTTATAATTATTTTCTAGATAAATCCATCTCTTTATAAGAAACAACTTTCGTTTTATGTTTAAATTTATAACCTAACCAAACAATTAAAAACACAGGAATTCCAATGTATGAAACAAGTACACCCTGCCAATCAATTACATTACCAGTGAATGCTTGCCAGTTTTGAGCTAGTACAATAAATAAACAAGCTAAGAATGCTAGAATTGGACCAAGTGGGAACCATTTAGCGCGGTAAGGTAATTCATTCAAATCTTTACCTTGAGCAACATAAGCCTTACGGAATCGATAATGAGAAATTGCAATACCTAACCAAGCAAGGAAACCTGATAATCCTGATAAATTTAATAACCAAGTATACACTTGACCTTCACCGAAAAATGAAGATAAACAAGCAAGTGAACCAACTGCAAGTGTTACATATAAAGCATTTGTAGGAACACCATTTTTATTTATTTTTGTTAAGAATTTAGGAGCTTTTCCTTCAATTGCTAGAGTATATAACATACGAGTAGATGCGTAAGTTCCACTATTACCTGCCGATAAAACAGATGTTAAAATAACTGCATTCATTACAGAAGCTGCAAATGCAACACCTAATTTTTCAAATACTAAAGTAAATGGACTAACAGCCACGTCGTTTTTGATTAGACCAGGATCTGTATAAGGAATTAATAAACCAATTACGATAATAGCTAAAACATAAAATAAAAGGATACGCCAGAAAATTTGACGGATAGCTTTTGGAACATTTTTTTCTGGTTGTTCCGTCTCCCCTGCAGCAACACCGATTAACTCTGTACCTTGGAATGAGAAACCTGCAACAATAAAGATCGATAATACACCTAAAAATCCATTATGAAACGGAGCATCTCCAACAGTAAAGTTTTTGAAACCTTCATGATGTCCACTTATAATGCCAAATATCATTGCAATACCAACAACTAAAAAGACAACTACAGTTACAACTTTAATTAATGAAAACCAAAACTCTGATTCACCATAGCCTTTAACTGAAAGTAAATTTAAACCTAAAATAATCACTAAAAAGATTCCGCTCCATAAAACAGCTGGAGTATGTGGGAACCAATATTTCATCAGCACTGCTGAAGCTAAAAGCTCAAAAGCTAAAGTGATTGCCCAGTTATACCAATAATTCCAACCCATAGCAAAACCAAATGCTGGATCAACGTAGCGAGATCCATAAGTACTGAATGAACCAGAAACTGGCAAATACGTCGCCATTTCACCTAAACTAGTCATTAAGAAATAAACCATAATACCAATTAGTCCGTAAGCTAAAACAGCTCCACCAGGACCTGCTTCACTAATTGAAGTTCCACTAGCTAAAAACAAACCTGTCCCAATTGAACCACCAATTGAAATCATCGTTAAATGTCTTGCTTTAAGGCCCCTTTTTAAAGAACCATCGTGAGTATTCGATACTACTTTATCATTTTTAGGGTTTGTTAGTCCCATCTTATTGCCTCCTCTTGATTCTTGCAATCTTATCTTTACGCGAGAATATGGGACGGTATAAAAGTGTTGTATGATGTGTATTTTACTCAGTATTTTCAACAATATGTAGAAAATGGAAAATCTGGTAAAATACAAAAAAACACGTGAAGCAATGTTCACGTGTTTAAGACTCAAATATATGTGTCAAACAACATCAACATCTCTTCAATAGCCCTCCACAAGAAATTCTTGTGACAGTCCTATGCTTATTCAGCAATAGGCCCAATAATAAATTTAAATGGTAAATTTATTACTTCGGCAGTTTCACCTTTTATTACTTTTCACAGGTACCATAAACCTCTAAGTAACGACTAATCAAAACTGCGCCTCTATCCATACGAGATAAAGATTATATTAAATTAATTTTTATAAACTCAATATACAATCTATTAATCTATTTTGTCAATAAGTTTTTCGACAAAAATAGACCCTGCTTAAGAGATCTATTTCTTGATTTTCGCTTCATAATGCTCATGTCTTGTACCTAGCACTTATGTTTTTGTATAATAATTCTATGTACTTCAAAGGAGGAATTTTTCACATGACAATTTATAAAGCATTGACACTTGCGGGATCTGATAGTAGCGGTGGAGCTGGATTACAAGCTGATATTAAAACGTTTCAGGAACGTAATGTTTATGGAATGAGTGCAATTACAACTTTAGTAGCGATGGATCCTCATAATCATTGGCATCATCAAGTATTTCCAATTGATATAGATACAATTGCAGCACAATTAGAAACAATCGTTGTTGGTGTTGGTATTCAAGCAATGAAAACAGGTATGCTTGGTTCAACTGAAATAATTGAGTTAGCTGCAAAGACAATAAAAAAACATAATATTGATCGAGTTGTTGTAGATCCAGTTATGATTTGTAAAGGAAATGACGAGGCTCTTCACCCAGAGACAAATGATGCTTTAAGAGAAATTTTAGTACCACTTTCAACAGTAGTAACTCCAAATTTATTTGAGGCAGCTCAATTAGCTAAAATGGCTCCAATCTGCACTGTTGAACAAATGGAAGAAGCAGCACGCAAAATCCATGAATTAGGGGCTAAATATGTTTTAGTTAAAGGTGGAAGCAAAATTCAGCATGAAAATGCAATAGATGTGTTATTTGATGGTGAAAAAATCGAGCATCTAGAATCTGACAGAATCGAAACTACATATACTCACGGTGCAGGTTGTACTTATTCTGCAGCGATTTGTGCAGAGCTTGCTAAAGGTGCAAAACCAAGAGAAGCAATCTACACTGCAAAGAAATTCATTACTGAAGCAATTCGTCACTCATTCCCACTTAATCAATACGTTGGCCCAACAAACCATATGGCATATCGATTACATGGAGAAGGCTAATATCAAATAATGGGGCTGTCTCATAGGTCAGATTAACTGCCTTATGAGGCGCCCTTTTTTTATTGTAAAAAAAGGGTGAATGTACTGACGCTGGTAGGGGAAATCTCAACAGTGTTTTAACTTGAGGCTCATATGATTGATCTTTTTTATGGAAAATTAGTAGATTTTTATCAAGTTTTTATTCGGTTTGAAACAGATTTGCTAGTATTTGATTTGAAAGTATCAACTAGTGTCTAATTTGTAGGTCATAATACCATAACTTAACTGGTATAGGTAATTTTTAATTTTATTTGCGATTTCCTGGAATTTAATTGCAGTTTCACTATATTTATTTACGATTCTCTAATTTTAATTGCTGTTTTGCCAAATTTAATTGCGATTTTCAATTTTCCGCATTACTTCTTTTTTAAACACTTTTACCCATTCGATGAATCGGTATCAAGTAACATTGTTATTATATATTGAAAGGCGTGGATTTTATGATTCATCTAAACAAAGAGCAGGATTAATCATTAATCGCTTTTTTTTTTGGTTTTTATAAAACTAATCATTTAATCCTTTTCCATCGAGAATTTGATCAATGTATTTTTCAACTCTAGACGTACGGGTTTTCGATTGTTTTGGCTGAGAAAAATAATAAATATAAGCTCTTTGACGTCCTGGTGTTAATGCTTCAAAAGCCGTTTTTAAGGCCGGGTTTTCATCTAATTTAAGTTGTAATTCCTCAGGAACATCATAATCTGAAGTCTTTTTTAATTCTACTTGCAAACCTGCTTTTTCCACTTCAATTGCTTCTTTAATATAGTCCTTTAAAATACTTTCCATTTCAATTATTTCGTGAATATTGGTGAAGCGAATCTGACGTGCTGATTGTACATTTTCTGTTTGTTGAATCAGAATGCCTTTTGGATCTTTAAGCAAGGCACCTTTGTGAAATAGAAGTGCACAATATTCTTTAAAACCATGAATTAAAACGATATTTTTATTATCAAGAGTGTAACAAGGATGCATCCATTTAAAATCTTCAGTCAGTTCACAGTCAATGACAATTCCTCTTAACTTATAAAATTCTTCTTGCCACTTTTTCGCTCTCAATAAAAATGCTTCAACTTTAGGATGCATATTATTATTTGCCATCGATAAACACCTCTTTTTAATTCCTCTTTATAAGCATTACAAAATATAATATTACCTTAGAATTTTCATCTCAATTTATTAATAGTACTTCATCAAAAATCTTCGTATTAAATTTTACTATACATGTTTTTATAATACCACTCGGATTAGCTCATCCACATTATTCTTAGCTAGTTAGATGGAATTAGTCCCCTCGAAAAAGTTATTCTTTAAACGGAGGCAAATTTCCTTCAAACAAAAAAAGAACAGGTTAAAGGTCTCCCTTATCCCTGTTCTTCATACTCTTCTTAGTGCTTAGTAATGATCCCAAGCAACTACTTCATCTAAAGTTAAACGAACTTTTTCGAAGCCTGCTTTGATTCCTTTACCAACAGAAATTAACATAACTGGTTTGAAGTTTGCTGGTACATTGAAAGCTTCTACAAATTTCGCTTGGTCAAATCCACCCATTGGAACTGTATCTAAACCTTTTGCTTTTGCTGCAAGCATAAATTGCATTGAAACTAATCCACCATCAACCATCGCAATTTTTGTTGCAATTTCTTCTGGTAAACCACCGTAGTTTTTTACGATTGATCCAACGTAGAAGTCTTTCACTTCTTGAGTCATCATACCTTTTTCAACTAATTCATCGTAAATGCGATCAGCATTTTTGTATGCTTCTGTATCTCCTAAAACAGCGATTACTGCAGATGAATCCACAACTTGTTGTTGGTTATTAGCGATTGGTAATAATTTTTGTTTAGTATCTTGGTCCTTAATGACAAGGAATCTCCAAGGTTGTAAATTTGAAGAAGATGGAGCTTGAACTGCAATTTCTAGTAATTCCTTAATTTCATCATCAGACATTTGAAAGCTTGGATCGTAATGACGAACTGATCTTCTTTCCTTTGCTACAGTGAAGAAATCCGTACTATCAAGTTCTTTTGGCGCTTCTTTACCAAAATCAATTTCGTTTACTTTATTTAAATACTCTTCTTTTTCAGATTTAACATTAGACATATTTAATCTCTCCTTATTTAACTGTACTATTTATAAATACAGTATATGACTTTAACTGTATAAAAGTCAACTACAGTTTATAAAAAAATAAAATCGAAACATCTTAGTTTCGACTAAATTAGAAAAAATACTAATAATTTGATTTTCAGACTGATTGCGAGCGTTTGGCGGTCAGTCTAAAACTAGTTTCGATTTTATTTTAACCATTTTCCTTTGGTAATAAGTCTGAAATTGTTTTCTTTGCAAGACCTTCAACAAGCCAGCTTTCCATCTCATCTTTTAAATCATATAAAGCAGATCGTGTAGATGGCGTAAAACATTCCTTACTATTTACATCTAAAAAGCCCTTTGAATATGGATCTGATCTCATCGCATCATAAACATCTTTTAAAGTAATTTCATTAGCACCTCTGGCTAAATAATATCCACCATCTCGTCCTTCTTTAGCTGAAATAATGCCTGCTTTAACTAAATTAGCAAGAATTTTTCTTAAAAAAGTAGATTGTGCTTCAAGTTTTTGAGCTAATACTGCGCTTGGACAAATTCCGTCTTGCTCCGCTAAAACTAGTAGAGATTGCAATGCTAGTCCAAACCATTTCGTACTAGAAACCTTATCTTTCAAGATCATTCACCTCAGTTAATAGTCTAAACTATTTTTTGAAAAAGACAACCTTATCTAAATTATAAAGAGATAATCTAATAAAGTGGTGAAAAAATTAAACGAATTTAGAAAAGCCAATTGCCTTTTCCAAAACTCACAATAATGATTCGTAGTTTTTAACAATAAATTTTAAGATTATTTCTTTTGACATTTCACCATCTTAAATTTAAACGGAGGTTTACTTTCCATATTCTTATGTGGCTCGAGAATTTCAGAAACTTCGATTAGTCCAAAGCCTCCAAACTCTTGTTTAATCGAGTCAGAATCATAAAAAAACATTTTTATCCCTTCCATTATTTCGAAGTAGTCTTTATCTAGCTGTTTGCCCTTTCCGTACATTGGTGCATCTTTTGAAATCGTAGTAAATACCATATAACCATTTGGCTTTAACTGATTATAGCAATCTTTAATAAACTTCTCTCTCTCATGTTTATTCAATAAGTGAATAAGTGCGTAACAAAATATACCGTCATACAGCTTTTGATCAAAAGGCATGTCGGTAACTGAACCATGAAAAATAGTAAAATTAATCCCATTTTGTCTTGCTAACTCAATTGCTGTTTTTGAAATTTCAATACCTGTTACGTTTATTCCATTGTCAGTAAAAATCTTTGCGTTTCTACCATATCCAATCCCCGGAATCAATACATCCCTAACATTCTTTTCAAGAAAAAAGTCTTTTGTTAAAATCGCGGAGTCTGATGGTTCATATCCCCACATCATTTGATTTTCTATAAAACTCGATTCCCAAAATTCTGCCATATCTAATTCCCCTTTCGAAGCCTTTCAATCTAAATACCTAATTTTAGTATTTTGTCTACAAACTAAAAAGAAAGACCCAAGGTCTTTCTTTTTTATTTCTATTTATGACGCATTGCTCTTAGCCATTTCTTTATCTGATAAACGCTCGTTACCCATTAAGAAAATTGAAATTAATGCTAATCCAACTGGAACTAATGTCCAAAGGAATGTATGAGCAATTGATGTTGAAAACACGTCAGTAATTTTTGTCAGTATTGGTGCGGGAATCAACTTGGCAGCTTCAGGAGTAAAGGCTTGATTTATATTAGAAAAATTCTGAGGTGCGCCACTTTTCGCAAATGCATCAGCAATTTTATCTGTAAATACATTTCGTTGAATAACACCAAAAACCGTAATACCAACTGTCATGCCTAGAGCACGAAGGAATGCATTAGTTGAACTTGCTGAACCACGATTTTCATTATCAAAATGATGCATCGCAGACATACCAAGTACTGAGAATGATGCCCCGACACCAAATCCAACAATGATCATATAAACGATCACTTGGAATTTAGTCGTATCAGGTGTTAACGTACCTAGGCAAATAATACCTGCTAATAAAAGTACAACCGATCCAACCATGATATTACGATAACTAGTTTTATTTGCTAAAGCTCCACCAAATGCGGCAGAAATACTTACACTCACCATCATTGGTAATAAAACTAAACCGGAATTCGTAGCTGTTCCACCTTGAACAAACTGGATAAAGATTGGAATATATATTGTTGCAGCGATGAATGCCGCTCCATAAAATAATCCTACAAAGTTACTTGCAGCAAAAAGGCGATATTTAAACATGCTAAACGAAATAATCGGTTCTGCCGCTTTACGTTCAATGAATAAAAAGACAATAAGGAAAACAGCAAATCCAGCAAATAAACCTAAAATTTGAACTGAATCCCAAGCATATTCTTTTCCACCTAGCTCAAGTGCAAACATTAAACATATGATACTAATAACAAATGTTGTTGCTCCCCACCAGTCGATTTGTTGCTTCGTATGGTTTTTTGACTCGATATAAAAATAACTAATTAGTCCAAGTGTTAAAAGTCCAAAAGGAATATTAATATAGAAAATATATCTCCAATTAATATAATCTGTAATATAAGCGCCAATTAATGGTCCAAGAACACTTGATAATCCAAAAACGGCACCAAAAATACCGCTCATTTTGCCTCGCTTTTCAACAGGAAACACATCCCAAATAATTGAAAAAGCAATTGGCATTAAAGCACTACCGCCAATACCTTGAATTGCACGGTAAATACTAAGCTGAATAATCGAATTTGCTGTTCCACAAAGAACTGAACCTAAAATGAATAAAATAATTCCTAACATAAAAAATCTTTTTCTACCGTACATATCAGAAAGTTTACCGAAAATTGGCATCCCAGCCATTTCTGTAACTAAGTAAGCTGATGTTACCCAAACAAATTTATCATAGCCACCTAAATCTTTTAAAATTGTAGGCATCGCCGTAGAAACGATTGTATTATCAAGGGAAGCGAAAAATATCCCAAGTAATAACGCAATCATAACAGGAACCAGTTTTGTTTCCCTCTTTTGCATAACCATCTCTCCTTTTACATTTCAAGCATAAAATTTAAGTTCAATACTGTATTTATGGCCTTACTAACAAACTGACTGACTAAAAAACACTATTCTTTCGAGGATCTTAGTCTGATAAAGAGCTAATCTTTGGCGATAATCAGCACAGCAATCAAAATCAGTCTTTATTAATGTATAAAATAGCATTACTTAATAGACCTAAACCTATTCCAATTCCAAAACCAATAAACCCTCCAACAATTAAATGTGATGTAAAATAACCTACACCTAAACCAATTGTTAATCCTAAAATTACAAAAGCAGCATAAAAAATACCTACAGCTTCCTCATGTCTCATAATATATAATCATTCCTTCCATACAATTTAACTTCTTAACTTCACATAAAGTAATGAATGTCTCCATAAATACTTTAATTAATTTAAAGTTAATATAACATTGTTTCGTTACTTAAACAATATATAAATTAAAATTTATTATTTTATTTTTATTAAAAACAGTACTTTATATGTAAATCATGGTATTTATTCATTAACTTTATAGTATAAAAAGGAATACAACAACGTTACGCATAAAAACAATCTACAAAAACAAAACATTGTTGCGCTACTCTGAAGATAAATAATAAACTCCAGTCTACCCCTTACTCATAATCATTTTATAACAAAGACCAAGTGCACTTATTAAGAAAAGCCAAGCTGCTAAATGAAACATAAATTGAATGTCAATTGATTCAAGTAAAGTCCCTACACCTATAATACAAATAGCTGTCACAAAAGAAGTCCAAAATAAGTAACTTCTATAAAAATCAGATGAAGCGTTCATAAATAATTTCTTTTCAGCGATCTTGAATAACGCAGTAATTCCTCCAAATAAAACTTGCCCAATATAGACAATCTTTATATTATCGATCAAAGGCAGTGAAAAAAACAATAAACAACAAAATAATGAATGGAATATCATTAATAAAAATGGTGAAACTCGGTCAACAAATCGTCCACCAAAGTAAACAACCACACTTAAACTTAATGAAAAAAGTCCATATAATAAACTAAACTCGTCATACGCATCTCCTATATTCCTTAAGAAGAGGACATAATATGGAAATACTAAAGAGCTACTAAATCCAATAATACTAAGTAATGCGATTAAAAAGCGGTTCATAGGATTACTCCCCATAATTTTCATAAAAAGTATTCATAAATACACTATTTGGATCAAACTTTCTTTTCTTATTGAAAAAATCTTGCGCTTTTGGATATGCTGATACCATTTGTTGCTTAGACTGATATGGATAATAAGGTAAATAATATGTTCCTCCATGCTCCAAAGTTAGATCAGTCCACTTTTGAATTACTTCTTTTGCATATTGAACAGAATCTTTATCTTTACCATGTTGAATCAAAACAACAAAAGCAAACATATCATCTTTGGCATAATTCAAGACTGTTTCATCATCTTTTTCAACGTATCGAATCGTAATATTTAATATATTTAAATGTTCATATTGTAAATAATCTCTAACATCATCAATGTAAGGAACAAATTCATTTACGGGTACAAAAAATTCCTGTAAAACTTGTGTATCTTGACGGTCATCGAATTCCATAAATTTACTTTCAGAACGCATGACATTATTGCGAGATTCATAGTTTCCATTTAGGGAGTGAATAAAGCGATATTGAAAATCCCAAAAAAGATTTTTACCAATTTCCGAAGTTCTGGACATACCTAGTGCAAACTTCGGTAAAAAAGCAGAATGATCTTCCTTCAGCTCTTGATCTGAATCGGTCATTTTACGGGAAGTTGCCATATAATTAATTGCATAAACCTTATCTAAAAAGCTATCAGGTGCTACAGATATTCTAGCAATATGCATTCTTGCATTTGGGTTTTCTAAAACGTTTTTGTTAAAATAATTTGGATACTTCTTATAGTCCATCGTTTTTGTTTCTACTCGATATAATTCATTATTTGTTAGTTGAAACTCTACTTCTAAAATAATTCCAAACAATCCATATCCACCTAATACATACGGGAATAATTCTTTATTCTCAGTGCGGCTAACTTTAATTACTTTCCCTTCTGGTGTTAATAATGTAAACCAATTAACAGTACTAGCTAATGAGTGATTCCGAATGTCACGACCATGTGCGTTCACACTTAATGAACCACCTACTGAGAATATCTCTTGTGACTGAGTTACCTTTAAGGCAAGATGATAAGGATTAATCGCTTTTTGTATATCTCCCCATGTTGCACCACTTTGAACAATAACTGTCTTTTGAACAGGATCCACTTTTTCCACCTTATTAAACGTTTTTAAATCAATCACTACACCATCTTTATAATATGTATGACCTCCTTGACTATGTCGCTCGCCTGCAATTGAAACTGTCTTACCTTGTTTTTTTGCATCGATTACAATTTTCTTTAATTGATCTACTTCCTTTCCTTTGACTATACGATCAATTTTAGTAGGAAGAAGATGGCCAACATCATCAATCACTCCATGCTTTAATGGTGTAGGTTTATTCCACAGCGTATGTAAAACTGTCACAAACACGGTTAAGAGGAGTATTCCTACAAATATTCTTTTACCCAAGTACTTTTCCTCCTATTAGAAAAAATAAATTTAAGCGTAAAAAAAGACGTGCTTACACGAATGTATACACGTCTCAGACTGCCCGCCAAACGCTCGCTTTCTTCGTTGCTTCGCCTGCCTGCGCGGTGCTCATTACCGTCTAAGGTAACTCCGCTCCTCACCAGGCTTCGCGCCTCGAAAGACAAGCGCTTGCAATCAGTCTGAAAATCAAGCTTTTAGTATTTTGTCTACAAACTGAGACGTGCTTAAACTAATGTATGCACGTCTTCTTTTTTTAATTTGTGATTGTTCAATATGGTTTTAACTAAACCAACCAATCATTCGATTTACGTCTTTTTCATCTAAATGTCTTACCTGATAAGTACGACCAAATTGACTTGAAAGAATCGTAATGTATATAGATTTTAGTTTTACTCTTTTTTGAAGGAAACTTTGTTCACCAATCAATACTTGTATTCGCTCTTTTGGTAAAATCGCGGTTGTTCTTGAGAAATAACCAGACTGAATGATTACAGTTCGATCTAATAATGTATAACCTGCATTTCTAAATCCTAATTCCCCAATAAATAGACCGATTAAAACGATGCCATAAGCCCAGAAATGAACAAATGGAAGTAATACAATTCCACTTGCTATTAGAAGAAAAGTAATAATCATTCTTGAATAATACGTTTTTCGCGCTCTTTTTGGTGCTCGGTTTGATATTTCATCATAGTTAATAGAAGGAATAAAATTTTTTAGGAATAAGTGGACATCCTTCGTTTTAATAAATGGATGTAGAACATGTCTACCTTGTTCCTGCTTATCCCCCATGCCAACAGCTTCGACGTAGACTGTTGAATAGCCAAATAATTGACGAAGGATCCCTTCTTTTACAACTACTCCTTGAATTCGTTTTAATGAAACCGTAAATTCATTTTTTTCGAATAATCCTCTTGTAATAATAATTCGATCATCTCTTCTTTGGACAGTAAAGTTGGCAAATTTCAATATGTACCGAATGGTTGAAAATATTAGGGAAAGTAATAAACTACCTAAAAATACGATAAAAAACATCATGTAAGTGAATGTTTGTATTTGATTATATATTGCCACATAAATACTATGTGGAAGTAAATCCTCGATTTGAGAAAATAATGATGCTAAAACGGCAAAAGCTAGTCCTACTTCAAAGGAAGTGATACCAGCTAAAAAAAGTTTTCTCGTTTCAATTGTTAAACTTATATCTACTAAAGGTACTGCTTGTACACTATTTTCCTCAGCTACAACCAAACCTACTTTTTTCTTTTTAGAGTTTAATACTTCATTTTTTAATGAAAGTGCCACTTCCTTAGGTATTGCATTTAATATACCTTCAGCTTTTTTTCCACCAGCTGTTTCAATTCGTACGCTCACCACATTAAAAAGCTGTTGAATAAATCCAGCATTAATTGAAAAAGACTGAATACGTTCTTTTTGAATAAATGTATTTTCGATTACAAATAATCCCGAACGAATTCTGAATTCATCTTCAGTTATATAGTAGGTAAATCGATACCATTTTATGATTGCTGAAGCAACTGGAAAAACAATCAGAACAGCAGCAAACAAATATTGAAACATTGACCCTTTACCACCTGAAACTAAAAGTATAATAAGTGGTATTAGTACGTTTTTAATTTGCTCTAAAAATACGGTAAGTATATAAGCTGGATGTTGTCTTTTCGGCTCATACATCGTCATCACTTATCCTTGCTAAGTAGATAATCTTATCTCTAAGCTTTTCTGCGATATGGTGTTCTAAGCCTTCAATTTCATGTGTGGTGGCAGCCGTGGAAATATTTACTGTAGATAAACCGTATCGACGCAGTATTGGTCCTACTTCTGTCGTAACGTGTTGAACTCTAACCATAGGAATTACAATTCGTTTAATAACAAATATTCCTTTTTGAATTTCTAACTCATTTTCATAAATCTCATATGCGGTATATTTCAATTTAAGTGTAGGTAAAAATAAAGTTAAAAAAATAATTAACGCAATAACGACACCTATAATAATCATTAAACTAAAGAATGGAAGTGAAAAATATCTCATAAGAAAATAATAGATAATTGGTAAAGCAACTAAAGAGATACTGCTAAGTAGTGATGTAATTCTCCATACTGACCTCATTTTAGGTGATGGTCTTTGTGATGGATTTGCTCTCATTTAATCACCTTTTCTATCTCATTAATCTATCACTTACTATATCATACCATGAGACAAACTATTCACAAACCTCCTATTTATCGACAAAGTTAAAAAAAGGTAATTTTCCCCATGATTGATGAAGGAATAATCTTTTAACTAAGCAAATATCTTTAAGCTAATTACTCAAAAAAAGGTTAACTCATAAAGTCTAACGTACAAAGACTTATGAGTAACCCTATTTTAATCGTAATAAATCTTCTCAGATTCTCTAAAATTTACAATTACCTTAGCCTGTCCTTCTACAATCTTAGCAAATTCATCCATCGTAGTGTCATACTTAATATAGATTCTAGGTAAAAGATAGTCTTCATTCTTAGTACCTTTTTCTAGAAAATATTTCGGATCAGTCGCTACTGCAAATTTATAGTACTTTTTTGTTTCCTCAATTACTTTATCATTATGATAACCATAAGGATAAGAGAGGGCTATCACATCTTTTCCAGTGATTGATTGGATTTTATCTTTGGAATCTTTCAACTCATGCTTATAATCATCTATCTTCCTTAAATCTGGATGGGTTGCAGTGTGCGATTGGATTGAAAACATCCTTGTATCAGACATCTTTTTTAAATCCGTGCTAGAAAGACGATCCGGCCATCCAATATAGTCGGATATCGCAAATATAGTTGCTCTTGGTGTAAATGTATCCGATTTCAAATTTTGAAAGATTTTTAACACATTTAAGTTGTTTTTATAACCGTCATCAATTGTAATAAATACAGGTTTCTTTACTTTATTCCGGTCTCCCCATTGTTCAAAAGTTAAAAGCGTAAATCCATGATCACGTAAATAGATCATTTGCTTTTCAAAATTCTCTGGTGAGACAAATAAATCCCGTACTCCATGACCAGTAAACTCATCAATATTATGATAAATTAAAATTGGAATTTTGTCTGCAGCATGTGTTTTTTCTGGCAATTGTATCCACAAAAATAGACATAGAAAAAATAAAGTTATCTTTCGCATATAAATCCTCCCTTTATCTTTTTTACTATTTAGTGTTCCAATTTCCATTTTAACTATCATTATTTTTAGTAAGTTTACCTATTTGAAAAAGTTACTTTACCTACTATTTAAATAAACAGGTGATGCTTAACATGTTCTATTAATAAATGAAGGCCCGTTACTCATCATGTAGTAACGGGCCTTTCTAAATATAAAAGCTCAAATTATTTCCGTGAAAATATTTTGGAACTTCGTTTTCATTTGTGTATTCTACTTGTTTTGATAAAATACTTCATTATTCATCTACTCCACACCAATCTAGTAAGGTGTAGGCAATTACCTCTGCACAACTAAATAATTCATCTAGATCAATGTATTCATTTGGATAATGTGCAACCTTTGTTTCCCCTGGGCCAAACACAATAGTAGGTATTTGTTTTATATGTGAAAATAATCCGCCGTCTGTACCCCATGGAGAGGCTTCAATAATCGGTTCATTTTTATAAACATATTGATATGATTTCTTCAGAGATTCCATAAATGGATGCTCAAGGTCGATACTACCTGGTAACCATCTTGCTCCAAAAAATTCAACCTCAACAGGATTTTCAATAAACCAATCATCCATTAATGAGAGTGTTTTAAGCCACCTCGTTATTTCAAGTTTAGCTTCTTCGATTGTTTCATTTGGTGAAACACCTAGTCTTCCCTCAAGAATAACTAGATCTGAGACAGAAGAGGGCCAAGTACCCCCATTTATTTTTCCAATATTAATTGGAATTGGAATTGGCACATTTTTGTAAAGTGGATCATCTAGTAATCTTGTATTTCGAACTTTTTCTAATTGATTTATATGATTAATAACCATTATACTTTTTTCAATTGCACTAACACCTTCATACCTCGTTCCACCGTGGGCAACTTTCCCTTTTACTTTTATTCGAAACCAAACACTACCTTGCTGTTTCGGAAATATTTTCATTTTAGTTGGTTCTGGAATCAGGACAGCATCTGCAACGTATCCTCGTAATATCGTTGCTAGCGAACCTGCCCCTCCGCTTTCTTCCTCAATAACACTTTCAAAATAGATGTCACCTTTGAGTGGAATATTACATTTTTTTATTGCCTCAATCGCAAATAATGCAGCAACATTTCCGCCCTTCATATCTGTTGTTCCCCTACCATATAAGTGATTTCCTACAATTGTACCACTATACGGATGACGCTCCCAACTACTTATTTCACCTTCAGGAACCACATCAATATGTCCATTTAATATAATCGATTTACCATTACCTGTTCCTTTTAAAATTGCAACGATATTCGGACTATCTTCAAATGAAGTTCGTTCTGAAATAAAATAAGATGATTTTGTTAATTCCTCAATTGACGGCTCAAAGCCATCAATCACTAAACCAAGATTCTGTAAATAATTTGAGACAATTTTTTGTGCAGCAGCTTCATTTCCTGAAACACTTTTTTCTCGAACAAGATTCTGAAGTAATTCAATTGCCTTGTTCTTATTTTTATGAATGTAGTCATTAATTTTAGCTTTCAAATCCAATCTTGATCACTCCCAACGATGAACAATAACATTTGGGTTCACAAATAGTGGAGCACCAGTTTTCTCAATCACATCGCTGACTAAATATGGAGACATTACTTCATTTAACCAAAGCTCTCCACTTTCTTTTTTAACTTCAATTACGGCCATTTCAGTAATGATTAAATCTACGCAACTTGGAGATGTAAGAGGAAGTGTACATTCAGAAACTATTTTAGGGTCACCATTTTTATTAGTATGGTTCATTAAAACAATTACTTTTTTTGATTTTTGTGCTAAGTCCATTGCTCCACCAATTCCTGGCACTCTTTTACCAGGAACAATCCAATTTGCTAAATCGCCCTTTTTACTGACTTCGAGAGCACCTAGAACTGTTAAATCTAATAAACCTTTTCGAATAATCGCAAAGGCTATGCTACTATCAAAATAACTCGAACCTGGAATTAATGTTACAGGTAATCCTGCAGCATTGCATAAATTTTCATCCTCTTCACCTTTTTGCGGAGTAGGCCCTAAACCTAACACGCCATTTTCTGCATGAAACATTACTTGGCAATCATCAGGTAAATAATTTGGGATCAGTGAAGGAATTCCGATCCCAAGATTCACAATCATACCGCTCTTTACTTCTTTTGCTGCACGTTTTGCCATCATTTCCCTAGGATTTATTTTTCCCAAACCCACTTCCAATTCACTCCTTCCGATTGAACGATGTGGTTTACAAAAGCTCCAGGCACGATAATTTCTTCAGGTTCTAATGCTCCTAAAGGAACAATTTCATCAACTTCCGCAATTGTGATTTTTCCGGCCATTGCTACATAAGGATTCGTATTGCGAGCACTTTTATCAAAAACTAAATTCCCAAAAGGGTCTGCTTTTTTCGCATATACAATTGATACATCTGAAATGAGAGGAGTTTCAACTAAATAATCTTTCCCAAATACATTCACTCTCTGTTTATCAACATCTATTACACTATCAATCCCAATATCAACTAAAACGCCACCTAAGCCAACTCCACCCGCTCGTATCCGTTCGATAAATGTACCTTGAGGACTGAACTCTATTTCTAACGTACCATCTGTCATTTGCTTTCCAGCATTCGGATTTGATCCAATATGCGTTGTAATCATTTTTTTTACTCTTTTAGCCGTCACTAATTGTCCGATCCCAACATCTGGAAAACCAGTATCATTTCCAATTAGAGTAAGATTTTTCACACCTTTCTCTAAAATGCTCCTTATTAATGTCGGTGGGTTACCAATTCCTCCAAACCCACCGAACATTAGCACCATATCATCTTTAAAAAAAAGCAAAGCTTCTTCAATACTAATGATTTTTCCGAAAGTATTGATTGCCATTATTCAATCTCCTTTGCTTCTTGATTTAGCTCTTTAAATACTTCCTTTAATAAAGTTAGTAATTCATTTACTTGCGCATCAGTAATGACTAAAGGTGGAGAAAGCAAGAAACTATTTTCAGATCTTCCATATGGACCACTAACAGATGGATACAGTAATAATCCATGATTTTTAGCAATCTCAATTACACGATTTGTTACACTTTTACAATTAAAGAAATCTTCATTAATTTCTATACCGATCAGTAGTCCTTCACCCCTGATATCGAATAGAAAAGGATACTCTTTCTGCCATTCTCTTAGTTTTAATTTAATCTTTTCACCTTGAATCTTAGAATTTTGTACTAATCCATTTTTTTCGACATAGTTTAAAACGGCTAAAGCTATACTTGCAGAGAGAGGATTCGCACTAAACGTATGTCCACTCATAACAAGTCGACTACCTTCTAATATTGGTTGCATTACACGATCACTTGCGATTGCTACAGCAATTGGCGTATAACCAGCCGCTAATCCCTTACCAAGAACTAATAAATCGGGCACACAATTCCAATGATTTATTCCGAACATTTCACCAGTTCTACCTATTCCAGTCATTACTTCGTCCGCAATAAGAAGCACATCGTGTTTATCACAAATTTCTTTAATTTTTTCATAATATCCTTTTGGAGGAGTTAACGCAGCTCCTGCCGCACCAACAATAGGTTCAGCTATAAAGGCTGCCACATTTTCCGAACCCAATTTCTGAATTGTACGATCAAGTGCAGTCGCACAAAGTAACCCACAACTTTCAGGCTCTAATTCAAATGGGCACCTTTTGCAATACGGCGCTTCAACCATAGGATAATCCTCTAGTAAACTAGTAAAACGTTTCCTCCTTAAATGGTGCCCTGACATAGATAAGGATCCGATGGTGATACCATGGTAGCTCATGCTTCTTGATATAATCTTCGTTTTCGTATGAATTCCTCTTTCTTGAAAATGCTGTATTGCCATTTTCATAGCTGTTTCAGTTGCTTCAGTACCACTATTAACAAAAAAACTCCAGTTTAAATCCCCAGGTGTTAGCTGAGCAATCTTTTCAGCTAATTGTTCTGCTGCCTCACTCGTAAACTGTGATCTATAAACAAATGCCACTTTAGAGGCCTGTTTTACCATTTCATCAATTATTTCCTTAACACCATGACCAATACTTGCCGCAACTGCACCCGAAGAACCATCAATATATTTCTTTCCTTGCTTGTCCCATAGGTAGATAGTTTCTCCTCGATCAATTATCGGATAATGATCACCTACAAGTGGTTTTATTAAATAATCCCTTTTAGTCATACTATCCCACCATCTTTCACTTAAATCTCATTACTATATATATAGTTGAAAGCGCATGAAGTTAGACTAATGAAAAACAATAGGGTTTACTTCGAATAAAATTATGAGGTGTATAGATGCAAGATTGAAATATTAACGAGGCGTAAACCATTTAGTATTATTAAAAATTGAAAAGCAAATAACAAATAGAAAAGGTTTAAATTAATTTAAATAAAGCTCCGGTAAATTTAAATGTTGATTGCAACTGAAAAAGACCACAAAAATGTGGTCTTACTTTACTTTATGTAACGAACGCATGCGTTAGCCAACCATGGATTAAAAATTACCACAGTCAATGGAAGTTTATAACTTACTTCAATAGTTGTCGAAGAAACATCTACAAAAATTTCACCATTTCAAAATGTTCCACTGTTGGAAATGGGTCGTAAAAATGATGAAGCTGCTTTTTCCAATCTTGGTATTCATTAGATTGCCTAAATCCAATTGTATGGTCCTCCAATGTTTCCCACTGCACCAATAATAGATATTTCCCTTTTGTTTCCATGCATCGTTGTAATTCATGAGACATGTACCCTTTCATAGAAGAAATAATTTTTGATGCTTCTCTAAAAGCTTCTTCATATTGTTCCTCCATACCTTCCTTAACATGTATCATAACAGTTTCCAATACCATTTAATCACCCCTAATTATTTTGATCTGACTTTATATTATTCGGCAAAACTTTAATCTCCACCTTTAAGTGTAATTTATCCACTAATCTACTAATTAGTTGAATAACAAAAACAACATTATTCTTTAATACAGAACAAAATAAAAAGAGCTTCGAGAAAATTACCTCTCTTAGCTCTTTTTTCTATCATCATTTAAGCAGTCTCTATGAATAGCTTCTGTTATTTTTTATTTCCGAATTTCATCATTAAATAATAACTTACTTTAGGGAATACTGAATAAACTTTTGCTCCAAATCCCATCCATGAAGGTAAATCAATTTCATGAACATTTTTTCCAATTAAAGAAATAACTTTCGAAGCAACTTTTTCAGGGTCTAGCATCATTTTCCGAACAGATTTTGCGTATGATCCTGACTCATCTGCAATATCAAAAAATGGTGTATCCATCGGACCTGGATTTATATTTGTAATATAGATACCGTCTTTTTCAACTTCTTGTCTCAAAGCATTACTGAACCCTAGCACTGCATGCTTAGAACCTGCATATGCTGCAGCCTTCGAAGTTGCAATCTTACCGGCTAAAGAAGCGATATTAATAATATGTCCCTTCCCTTTTAGCTTCATAGACGTAAGGGCAAGCTTTGAACAAATCATGACCCCAAATACATTGACATCAAACATTTGTTTCATATCTTGAAGTGACATTTGTTCAACTGTTTGAAATAGACCATACCCTGCATTATTTATTAAAACATCGATTCCATCAAATTGCTCTTCGATTTGATGAAATGCTTCGTATACTGCATTTTCATCTGTCACATCGACAACAAAATAATGACATTTAACTGGAAAATCTTCTTGTATTTTTGCCTTTAAGTTTTTTAGCTCTGTTTCTCTCCTAGCAATTAAGACGATATTAGCGCCTTGTTTTGCTGCAGTTAAGGCTAAATCTTTCCCAAGGCCACTCGAAGCACCTGTTATTACTACCGTTTGGTTACTTAACCTCAAAAATTCCCACCTCTATTATTGACTGACTGAATGCTCATTCGTTTTATACTCAAGTATACCATCATTTCGTTCATTTAAACTAATAAAACCTAAGTTTTCCAGGTAGTCTAATTGACCAATTGTTTCAGACAAAGTAAGTGAAAGTTGTTTTTGATAAACCTTTGGAAATAACATTTGGCAAACTTCATATGCTGTTAACGGTTGTTTTTTAATCATTTCATATACTTTTTCAGCTCTAGCTTTTTGCTTTTCTAATCTACTTTTTACTAACCCTTTAATATCTGTAACTGGTTCACCATGACCAGTATATAATTTTGTAATCGGAAGTTCCGCAATTCTTTGTAAAGAGTGATTGTATTGTAATAATGGTTTAACACGTTCGGTTTCACCATTTAATGGAGGCTCTATAATTGGGTTTGACGAGACCTTATCTAATAATAAATCTCCTCCGAATGCAATGCCATCATCCTCACTAATTAAAGAAATATGAGAAGTTGCATGACCAGGGGTGTACAATACTTTCAATCCATAAATACTATCGATTATATCGCCTTCATCTATCGTATGGGTTAAAGAACGAATACTAGTATATGGCATTTTCTCTGTTGTACGTGGCATTCTTTGTACATATTCTTGTGGTACACCGTATAATAGTGCATTTTCGATAAAGTACTCATTATAGTAATTTAGGAATGATTGTTCCTGAGTTAAATACGGAATATTTCGTTCATGGCCTAAAATCTTCACATCTTCATTGAACTCTTCTAATAATCCTGCATGGTCTGGATGATGATGAGTTAAAATGACTTGCTCAATATCTTCTAATTTATACCCTATTTTATCTAATTCACTTTTAAGTGCATCTAATGTATCTGGAGTATTCGTTCCTGTATCAATTAAAGTCAATAAATCTCCTTCAACTAAAAAAACATTTACTGTATTCATTGCATAAGGTACCGGGAGTGTAATTTGGTGAATCTTATCTTCAGGGATCATGTTAATTCCTCCTTATCTGAATCTTCTTACAGTTAATTCTAATATACATTTAAAAAAATACAAACAAAGATGATTAGAATTTTACATTAATATAAAGTCAGAAACTAGAAAGTACATGAACAAAAGAGATTAAATAAGGTATTAATCGTTACAAAACTAAAAAAATTTTCTCAATTACTTCTTTTCTGCTTAAAATTTTTCCTTCAACTAAAAATTATTTAAAAATATTTTTGAAAAATTATATAAAAGTAATATGTCAACAAGGAATATAGCTTTTATTTCTCTAATATAAATATCTATTACAATAGTGGTGAGGTGAGTGTAATGTTTCTAGGAAAAGTTGCGTTTATTGGTGCAGGTAGTATTTCAGAAGCATTAATTGCAGGGTTAATTGATAGTGGGTATATTGAGAGTGATCAAATTGCTATCACTAATAGGGAGGATTTAGAGCGTTTAGATAGTTTACATACAAAATATGGTGTATTAGCTACTACTAACCGTCAGCTAGCAATCACTGGTTCAAGTGTAGTTTTTTTAGCGATGAAACCTAAAGATATTACAGTCGCTCTTGATCAAATTAAAAGTTTTTTCAATGAAAAACAATTAATTATTTCCTTAGTAGCAGGTGTTACAATCAATACAATTAAACAGCTACTAGGAAATGAAAATCTTAATATTGTTCGTGCAATGCCTACTACGTCTTCACTCGTTAGAAAATCTGCTACAGCACTTGCTTATCCAGATGAAATTCCTTTTGAAAAAGTGCAAACAGCAAAAAGATTATTTGAGCGCGTCGGTATTGTCGCTAAAGTTGAAGAAGACGAATTACATGCAATGACTGGATTATTTGGTAGTGGTCCAGCCTATATATATTATGTCATCGAACAATTTGAACGAGCTGCAATGGCACTAGGAATACATCGTGATATTGCCAAACCATTTATTCAACAAACTTTAATGGGTTCGATTTCAATGCTTCAAGAAACGAATAAATCTCCTTTAACATTGAGAAAGAAAGTTACAAGCCCAAATGGCACTACTCAAGCTGGAATATCTGTTCTTGAAGACCGTGAAGTTGCTAATTCATTTTTAAATTGCTTTATTGAAGCAACTGTTCGATCACGTGAGATCCAAGAGGAATATGAAAAGATTAATAAAATTTAATCAGCTTGTCATGACTCTCTTCTTTAGGTAATAAAATGATACAGGTAACTGTGTTGTCCTAAGGGGGGAGAGTTTTCTGATGAAAATAACAAACAGTAGAGTATTACGAGCAAGTATTAAGCGTATTCTCATCACAATTGCTTTAATCGTTACATTAGTATTAATTGTTGGCTTTCTAACAATCAGTTATGTTGTTGGCAATTCAATGGTAGAAGCAAAGGGCAAACCACTTAGCTACCCTCAAAAAGTATCAACTCTCCTACTATTAAAATTCGATTCATTAAAGAAAAATAAAGAATCAAATCATGAAGTACATAAAAAGCTAAATTAAGCGTTTAACTGATTCCAAGCCTTCAAAATTTACAAATCATACTAAAATTAAGATTAATAAATAAAAGAGCAAAGGACTGTATAATGTCCCCTTGCTCTTCTTTTTAATCATTTTTGAGTAGCATGACTTGTTGCAACTTCTTCATGCATAATATGAAACTCTTTTTTAATAATATCTTTTTTCAACTTAATATAATCATCTTCACTAATAGTTGGTGGTAGCGTAATTAAAATTCTTCGATAAACCGAATCACTATCTAGAGTAATACAGCTCTTCAAATTAGAATATTTATTTACAAGCTTAGCTAATCTAGCTAATGCACCTTCATGTTCCATCGTACTAACAGTTAATGAATAACCGCCGTCCTTCAGTCCCCACGCTTCTTCTAATAATTCAAAAACTGTTTTATGTGTTAAAATTCCTACAAATTCATTTAAATCGTTTACTACTGCTAAATAAGGAAAACGTTTAATCGTAAAGAATACTTTGAAAAATGGTGAATCCTCCTGTATTGGTGGACATTCTTTGCGCACAAAATCATTTACTGTCTTGCCTTGCAAAGAATCGTTATCTACTAAATACTCAGCTAAATCAACACGATAAAGATTTCCAACATACTCTTTATCATTTTCACTTAAAACTGGAATACATCGATATTTTGTTTTCTTTAATAGATCCCATGCAAACTGCGCCTCAGTTGAAACCATACAATGAACTACATCATGTTTTTTTACGATATTACCTTTAATTCTCAATCATAACCCTACTTTCAAAATTTATTTTACTAATCATTCTTAATTTTTCTCTTTTAAAAACACATCTTCAAAAACTCCATCATGATTTGATTAAAAGCACTGTTAACATAAATAGATTCGATTAAAAGCCCCTCATCCCAAAGATTAAAACTCTAAAAACCTCCTTATACTCTCCTCAATATAGGATTTTTTGATGTTTAATTATGTGGGAACTTCCGGATCTTACGTTATACATAACAATGTCTTTTAAAACGATCTCGAAGCCTTTCATACTTAATTCGCCCTTTCTCAAAATGTACCTTTTTTGTTTCATAAACTAATTCTAAATTTTCAAATAATTTTATGAATCTATTTAAAGTCAACATCATATCTATATTTTTAAAAGAGAAATTTATTCCAAAATAATCAAAAAAATACATCTCTTCATTTCATGCCATTGAAAATGATGTTGTCAAATAGAAGAGTATTATCTTGTTGATTTCCTCTAAAGGATCTCGCTTTCCATGGGGGACTTAAAATGCTTTTTCTTGTTATTTACTTCCTCATAACAGGTTCATGAGGAACTTATTTTGCTTTTCTTGCAATTTACCTCCTCATAACGGATTCATGAGGAACTTAAAATGCTTTTTCTTGTAATTTACTTCCTCATAACGGGGTCATGAGGAACTTATTTTGCTTTTTCTTGTAATTTACTTCCTCATAACGGGTTCATGAGGAACTTATTTTGCCTTTTCTTGTAATTTACTTCCTCATAACGGGTTCATGAGGAACTTATTTTGCTTTTTCTTGTTATTTACTTCCTCATAACGGGTCCATGAGGAACTTATTTTGCTTTTTCTTGTAATTTACTTCCTCATAAAATCCCGTATTGGAAAGAAATCCACCTCATTCATCTTCTTCTCCAGTAAAAAAATTGAAATTAGTTGAATTGTACCTTTTAATCTACAAAAAAAAGAAGAGATTGATGATCTCTTCTTTTTCGAAACGATTATGCTTCTTGCTTTACTTTATTTGTCAGTTCTTTTTTTAATAAGTCAATTTTGTAATCAAATGATTGTAGATCAAATTCTGAACGAACTCTTAGCTCTAAATCACGAATTTGTTTTTCAAAGTAGTTGAAGTCAATTGAAGGCATTTTACTATTAAGTAAATGGTGAGTTTCATTTATTTTTTTTGTCGCATGAGCCATGTTTTGACGAGACATTAAGTCATATTTTTTCGTATGAAGCTCTTTTAACTTTTTTTCAATTTGATTAACTTGCTCGTGCATAAAGCTAATTTCTTCTTCTGTTTTAGCGATTAACGTAACAAACTTTTCAGCTTGCTCTTTATAAAAAGCTAGATCTTCAGTTGCACGTTTGATTAGATCATCTGCACCAGCTTCATTTGCAACCTTTAATTGCTCTTCACGTTTTTGCACCATTTGAAGTGCTCCCTCACGTTCGACCTGGAATTTCGTACGTAATGAGTAATGTCTTTCAAGTAATCCCCTTACTTTTCCTAATTCACTTTCAGATTGTTTAATAAAGTAATTTAATTGTGAGATAGGATTTTGTTGTTCTTTCTCATCTAATAAGCCATGTAAATCCGCTGAGATTTGATTTTTAATACGAGTAAATAAGTTTTTCATAGTTATACACTCCTCTTATTTTATAGGGTTGAAATTTTCATCATAAATATTAAATTCATCATCTTTAAGGTTTTTTTGATTTTTATAATCTTTATATAGGTAATAAAGCAAAATTGCTGCTGCTACACCTATTAAAGAAGGAAGACCACTTATTGCAATCGATAAACCGATTAATCCAATAATTGTCCAGATGATTTTCATTAAAATCGAATCTGTTTTCATAAACTTTTTAAAACTGAAATATGTGATTACTAACCCAAGTGCTAAAGTAATCAAGCCACCTAAATTCGCTAAAGCAACTCCAATTAATATTAGTACGAGGATAAAAGTTAAGAACTTCTTCATGACCTCGTCGCCTCCTTTCAACTTATACTCTTATCTTATACAAGTTTTTATATTGGAATAATGGCCTGAGGAATGGTTTTATATCAGACTTAAGATGTAGAAAAGCAAGACAAACAAAAAAACCAGATCAATTTGGATAATCCATTGATCTGGTTTTGACTAAAAATTAGGAAGTTTAACACCGGCTTTTAATTGTAATAATTGTGATACTGTTACAAACTGATAGCCTTGCTTTTGAAGAGCTGGTAAGATTTGTTTCAGCGCTTCGATTGTTTGACTACGGTCTCCTCCGTGATCATGAAAAAGAACAATATCTCCTTTTCTAGTATCTTTTAATACATTTGATACGATTTTATATACTCCAGGATTTTGCCAATCAAATGTATCCTGATGCCAAGACCACATAACGGTTAAATAGCCAAGATCATGCACGGTATTAATCGAACGCTCACTATAGTAACCAAATGGTGGTCTAAATAATACTGGTTCGACATGAGTTGCAGCTATAATTGCATCATGAGTTTTATGTAATTGATCTCTTATTTGGTCATCAGTTAAATACTGAAGCCTAGCATGCGTATATGTATGATTCGCAACTTCATGACCTTCTTCTATTTCTCTTTTTACAACTTCAGGAAATTTCACAACTCTCTCACCGACTAAAAAAAATGTTGCTTTAGCATTATACTTCTTTAACAAATCTAACACTTCTGGGGTATATTCATCATTCGGCCCATCATCAAATGTAATTGCTATTACTTTCTCTTTTACAGGTACCTCCCAAATAGCAGTACCTTGCTTTTCGTAGTAATATCGATTTTTACTTTCAGCTGATGCATTCATAGAACTGGAAAAAACAAATTGGAAACTTAGAATAAATAAAAGGATAACTTTTAACTGTTTCAAAGCCATGACCTTCCTTTTAAACAGAATACCTATATCATGTCTCTAAACGATTCTTTTATGTACACTTCTCAACTTTTTAAGCTTTGCATCTTAACTGAAAATTTAATCGTTTCTTGTAATTTCGTATTCATCAAAATCATTCGCTATATATGTATGATCAAAGATTTCACGTGCTTCGTCTAATAATTTTTTTGAAGCTTCCCCTTGATATCTTGCACTTATATGCGTTAAATAGAGAGTTTTAATTTTCTCACATTTAGCAACAGTTGCAATTTGAGTACTTGTCGTATGGAAATAATCATAAGCATGAGCTGTTTCATCGTCTGCAAAGGTTGATTCATGAACTAATACATCCATACCTCTTGCAAGCAAATTGCTTTTATCAGTTATACGAGTATCCCCTGCTATTGCAATGCGTCGACCTTTTTTTGAAGGTCCAATAAAGTCCTTACCATTTAATGCTCTTCCATCCTCTAAAGTTACTGTTTTCCCTTCTTTTAGGAATTTATAAACTGGCCCTGGTTTTACACCAATTTTCTTTAATTCCTCTACATTCAATTCTCCAGGTAAATCCTTTTCAATGATTTGATAACCAAATGATTGAATTCCATGTTCAAGTTCTACTGCTTGAACAATGAATTGGTCATCTTCAAAAACGATACCTTCAGTAGTTTCAACATAATGAATCGGATATTTCAAATAAGTACCACTAATTTTAAAGCTAGTCTCTACATAATCCTTTAACCCTTTTGGCCCATAAATTGTTAATAAATCTTCTCCACCTAAAAAAGTTCTACTGCTTAATAATCCAGGCAATCCAAAGATATGATCGCCATGGCAATGAGTAATAAAAATTTTCTCGATTCGTCGTGGCCGAATTGACGTATGTAATATTTGGTGCTGAGTTGCTTCACCACAATCGAAAAGCCAAGTCGCTCCTCTTTCCTCTAAAAGCTGTAATGCAATACTTGTTACATTCCTACCTTTTGATGGCATTCCTGCTCCCGTTCCTAAAAATACAAGCTTCACGTTAATGCCTCCATCTTAATCATTTCTAATTGTTACAGTACCATTTGTCTATTAAATTGCCAACACTTTAAAGAATGATTTATGAATTGATTGGGAAATTTACACAATAGAGCTTAGTTTTTTAAATATAATATATGGAGGAAAACAATGCGAAGACGTTTTTTCCAAATCGCCACTGTCTCACTAATTGCTAGCCTTACTTTAACTAGCTGTGCTAATCGAAATAATAATATAAGTGCATCGGAAAAAGAAAAAGAAAATGATTTTAAAATTGGAATTGTTATGGGTAAAACTGAAATTCACGATAAAGGATTTAACCAAGCAGTTTGGGATGGAATTATAAAAACTGGAAAGAAACATGGTTGGAAGGAAAATAAAAATTATGTAAGAACTGATGCCCCAACAGACAAAGCAGCAAAAAAAGAATTAATGAAGTATGCAAAGAAAAAATATGATTTAACATTTGGAATAGGCTATTCATTTCAAAAAGCCATCTCTGAAGTTGCGAGTAAAGAAAAAAAATCTGACTTTGTCATAATTGATGGAATTGTTGAAAAACCAAATGTCGTAAGTGTTACCTATCGTGAGGAGCAATCAGCATTCCTTGCTGGTATTGCAGCAGCGATGAACACTAAAACGCATAAGATTGGATTTATCGGTGGTACAAAAGATCCATTTATAAAAAGGTTTGAATACGGATTTAAAGCAGGTGTTATGTCAGTCGATCCAAAAATAAAAGTGTTGACCGAATTTGCAAATTCATATGATAAACCTGCAGAGGGAAGTAAATTAGCAAAATCCTTATACAATGATAAAGGTGTAGATATAATTTTCCAAGTAGCAGGAAAAACAGGATTAGGTGTATTTACTGAAGCTAAAAAATTAAAGAAAAATGGTAAAAAGGTTTGGGTAATTGGTGTTGACCGGGATCAATATAAACAAGGATTACCGGAAAATGTAACCCTTACATCAGCAATTAAACGAATTGATAAAGGCGTAGATGAAGTAATAACAAAGAAATTAAAAGGGAATTTTCAAGGTGGACGAATTTTGAGATGGGGCATAAAAGAAAATGGCGTTGACCTTGCAAAAACAGATAAGAATTTAAATAAAGACACGAAAGAACAAGTTGATTTATATAAAGCAAACATAAGAACAGGACATATCGAAGTACCAGAAACAAAAAAGGATTTTGATAACTTCTCTCCTACAAAGCCTGAAAAAGCAGAAATTAAAAAGAAAAAAGTAAAAATTGGTAAATAAAAAAATCTTGTCCAATTATATGAATATTCTGCATATAGTATAATACCAACAAAAAAAGTTAGGTGTGATACTATGTCAATTCGAGATTTCATATTACTCTTCTATTGTTTTATCATCTTTTTATCTGTACCAATTGGGTATAGGTATGCTTCAAAGAAAACAAAAGAAACTGGACAATTTTTACCGTATTTAGTAGTATCGCTTGCCATTGTTTTAGCAGACGGAATCCTTTCTATTTTAGTTTGGTCACTATTTACATCCCAAATGGATACATTCATGTATATAGGTGGATTACTTACTGGTATGATTTTCACATCCCTGTGTGGTCTATTACTACTATCCGTTTTACTTTTAAGAAGAAAATATTTTTTAAACGCATTTGTTAATCTGGACACTGCTAGAACCGGTACGAATCCACCACCTGATGATCAATCAACCAATGATTTAAAGAAATAGAGCTCACCTGCTCTATTTCTTTTTTACTTGTAGAATAGTTATTTCCCTAAAAAATTTCGTAATTTGAAGCTAATAAATTGAGATTTAGCTCTAATTTTGTTTATACTTTCTTTAATTGATTTAGGAGGTTTCATAATGAAAGTTACAATTTTTTCGGACTATGTATGCCCGTTTTGCTATTTAGGAAAAAAACCACTTGAGGATGCTATGAAAGAAGTTAGCGATGTAGAGCTTGAATGGAAACCATTCCAATTAAGACCTGAGGGAGCTGAACCTTTAAGTCCAAATAGTTCTTATATTCAACAAGGATGGAAATTCGGTGTTCAACCACTTGCACAAAAACTTGGTGTAGAGATGATTTTACCAACTATGGATCCCCATCCTTCTACTAAAAAAGCTCATAGAGGCTTTTTATTCGCAGAGGAAAATGGAAAAGGTGCTGAATATGCTCAAGCAGTTTTAGCAGACTTTTGGACAGAGGGCAAAGAAATTGGTGATGTAAACGTACTGGCAGATATCGCTGAAAAACTTGGCTTAGACCGTTCACAATTCATTGAAGCTGTTTCAAATACAAAGTATGACTCATCAATTCAAAACCCTAATTTTATTAATGCAGTACCAACTTTTATAATTGGTGATCAAGTTTTACAAGGTGTTCAAAGTAAAGAAGCATTTATTCAGGCATTAAACAACCAAAAACTTGTAGAGCAGTCTTCATTAAGCTGCGACATTGATGGAAACTGTTAATAATCATTAATCTAAAAGGATATCTCTTAAGTTTTAATTTTTAACTTTTGAGATATCCTTTTTAATTTTTAAACCATTATAATACAACGGCTTCTTCTCCAAGATTACCTTCATTACTAGAAATCATAGCCTCTTACTGTGACGAAATTCCCTTTTAGATTTGATATTTCAAAAACTTTTACTGTAAAGTTACTTTCATTGATATTGTAATTTCGCAAATAATCAACATGATACCTATTTCTTTAATTTTTTAATTTTTCTTACTATAATTACAATATAAATCTATTTCGAAAGGTGTTTTTTCTCATGATAAAAGTTGGTATTATTGGTCTTGGCGCAATTGGCCAAAGATTAATTCCTTTATTTTCAAACCACCAAGAAACAAAAATAGTAGCAATATGTGACACATTAGAAGAAAGAGTTCAAGAAACAAGCAGCCAATTAGAATCAGTTTTAACCTTTACAAATCATATAGAGATGCTTGAAAATGCTGAACTTGATCTCGTTTATGTTACTGTACCTCCAAAATATCACTATTCGGTAGTATCTGATGTAATCTCAAAAGGAATTAATGTGCTTTGTGAAAAGCCATTGGCAAATTCAACAGAGGAAGCTCTAGGACTTTATACTCAAGCAAAAGAAAAAGGTATTTTTCATGCTATGAACTTTCCATTAAACTACAATGTTGGTAGTAAGTCTTTTGCTAGCCTTATTAAATCCGGATATGTTGGCGACTTAAGAAGAATCGAATTAAAGATGCGTTTTCCTAATTGGCCGAGACTATGGCAACGAAATGAATGGGTTGCTACAAAGGAACAAGGGGGATATGTACTAGAGGTTGGTGTGCATTATATTCAACAAATTCAAAAGATTTTCGGTAACATGAAAGTAGGCACGAAACATATGCAATATCCCGCTGACCCTCTTGCTTCCGAAAATGGAATTATTGCCTTTTTAGAATTAGAAGATGGCACTCCTATATTAATAGATGGCTTAAGCCAAATTGCAGGTGAAGAAGAAATTAAATTTACAGCATACGGTTCGAAAGGAACTCTTTCTTTAGTCAATTGGGCTAATTTAGAAGGAGGAAAAATAGGCGAGCCAATTCAACAAATTGAAGCCGATCAAACCTTAGCTGATTCATTAATTGATCATTTAGTAAAGGCTCTAAAAGGTGAAGAAGCTACAATCATAGATTTCTCTGAAGGTTACAAGGCACAAGTCGTTTTAGAAGCATTAAGAGGATAAATTTATACATAAAGATAAAGGTGCTTTCTTAATTGAAAAGCACCTTTCAGTGTGAAAACAAAGTACTAAAAATTTGATTTTCAGACTGATTGCAAGCGCTTTGTCTTTCGAGGCGCGAAGCCTGGTGAGGAGCGGAGTTACCCTAGACGGTAATGAGCACCGCAGACAGGCGAAGTAACGAAGAAAGCGAGCGTTTGGCGGGCAGTCTGAAAGGTGCTCTCTTAATTGAGAAGCACCTTTAAAAAATTGGTTTTATTTTACCGGAATCCAAATTTCAGTGTAATAATCTTCACTAAATGGATTTCCTTCTGGATAAAGTTCAAATTCTGGTATTCCTGCATGAGAATAGCCGCTTGAAGGAAACCATTCCGAAAAAATTTTCTTCCATGCCGATTGCATTGCTTGCGGCATTGCTCCGTGAACACCAAATACAGCCCATTTTGATGCAGGAATTTCCTGATGATAAAAACCTTCTGGTACATCTCCTTCGTATTCGGCTGCAACCCAATATTCTAGTAGATTTTTTGATTTTTGCTCCTCGCTCATCATACACACACCTAAAACACCTTTAATGTCACCATTGTTTATTTCGTACAAACGATCACTCGTACCATTTTCATTAACCTCTTCCCACATTTTAGGAATCAGTTGCTGTTGTTGATCATTCAAATAAGAAAACTCTTTTTTCACGCCAACTACTTGAAAAGCACTTTTTTCAACAATATTAAATTGCATAGGTTCTGCTCCCTTCAAACTCACCTGAATAACGAGGCGGTTATATGATTTTAAATTTCCAATAAACTTTCTTGCTTCACTTGGCGTTACACCATGCTGTCTTCTAAACGCTTTTGCAAAAGCCTCAGGAGAGTCATACCTATATTTCAAGGCAATCTCAATTATTTTTTGATCAGTAGTTGTTAATTCATTGGCCGCTAGCGTCAATCTTCTTCGTCTTATATATTCAGCTATATTAATATCAGTTAAAATTGAAAATGTTCGCTGAAAATGAAAAACAGATGAATTGGCTTGTTTAGAAATTTCTTCAATCGTTAACTCGTTTAATAAATTGTCTTCAATATAATCAATTGCCTTTTGTAAAGATTCAACCCAAGCCATATGACTCCTCCCTTAATTACATCCTAACAAGTTAAATTTATTGAGTCCTGTCTTTTTATGCTCTTATATGACAGATAATAGTCAATTAGCCGCTTTTCGATCAGCCATTGATAATATGACAATCGTACTTATAATACAAAGGCTACCGATCCAGTCTATCATTTCAAACTTTACTCTTAACCAAATTACTGATAGTACAGCTGCTGATAATGGTTCCACACATGCAAGTAAGCTAGATTCAGAAGCATTAATATACTTTAAACTCTCTAAATAACAATAAAAAGCTATTAATGTTCCAAATATAACAATAAAAATTACTGCGAAATATGCACTCATCGACCAATGGCCTTGGAAATTAAATGGTGAATGTATAAAGCTAAAACATATTCCACCGATTAGCATTCCCCACCCTACTACGATTGTCGACCCAAATTTTTTTAAAAGATTTTGAGGCTGTATTGAATAAAATGCTAAAGCAAAAGCTGATGCTAGCCCCCAAAATAATGCCCAACCAGTAATTGACAATCCTTTAATCGTTCCATGTGTTACCAATAAAAATGTCCCTGCAAACGCTAAAATGACAGCCAGTACTTCTTTTCTAGTTGGTACTTTTTTAAAATGCATTGCAAAATAGCATGTAATGATGACCGGTGCCAAATATTGTAAAATTGTCGCTGTAGCAGCATTTGAAGCTTTTATTGCAGCAAAGTATGTATATTGAACGGCTAACATCCCAAAAATACTAAATAACAATAAACTTAAGACATCTTTCTTATCCTTCCAAATTTCTGTTATATTTCTTTTTTCTTTCAGACTAGCAAAAATTAGTAGGATGATTCCTGAAAACAATAACCGAATAACTACTAGCCATTCTGGACTAAAATGATTTCTTTGAAATACAAATTGTGCAACAGTTCCAGATATGCCCCATAATATTGCCGCAGTTAATACGAGAATAATTCCCTTCGTTCTAGAATTTGTTAAGGCAATCTTATCTGCACTCATTCTTACTCCCCCCAAAAAACAACAAATTAAAATAAGTTAATAGAAAAATCGTACATAAATATTCAGAATATATCAATCAAAAATCTCAGTAATTTTTAACAATTAGATTAATTGAGAAATTATGACTAGAAATTGCTTAATTGGAAAAATTGAACATATACGATTTTGTATTAAATGATTTAGGAGACAAGTCTATGAATGAGTTATATGAATGTATCATAGTAGGAGGCGGATTCGCAGGTTTACAGGCATCAATTCAGCTTGGTCGATACCAAAGGAATGTACTCGTAATTGACTCAAATTATGGGCGCTCAACATTATGTAAAACATATCGTAATATATTAGGTTGGCCGAATAGTATAAGTGGACAAGAGCTAAGACAACTAGGAAGAAAGCATGCTGAAGTTTATGGTGTATCATTCACCAAAGATAAAGTAATAAGTATACAAAACGTAAACAATCAATTCTTAATCGAGACGAAAGCAGGAAAATCTTATTCTGCCAAAACAGTCTTACTAGCAACTGGACTAATTGATCGAATTCCTCAAATTAAAAATCTAGTCGATTGTCTTGGATCGACAATTTATGTTTGTCCAGACTGTGATGGATATGAAATTTTAAATAAAAGTGTATTAATACTTGGATCTGGTAGTACTGGTGCGAATCTCGCCATAACATTAGCTTATTGGTCAAAACAAATTACATATATTAATCACGAAGGACATGACCTTGATTCCAAATTAAATGACCAACTACAGAAAATTGGAATTCACTATCGAAAAGAAAACATTAAAGAAGTTCTCAAAGAAGACGATTCTACTTTTAAAGGTATTTGTTTACAAAGTGGTGAAATAATTTATGGAGACCGAGCTTTTATTGGTTTTGGTGGAAATGAAGTGCAGAATAATCTTGCTATCCAACTAGGGGTAAATCTTTTAAATAATAAGCATGTTATTGTAGACCCGCGGACAAAGGAAACGAATGTTAAAAATGTATGGGCAGCCGGCGATTTAGTAGCCCATTCTCAACAAGTCACAATAGCAATGGGCGATGGTACCCAAGCCGCTGTTTGGATTCAAAAAAGATTATTAGAAATGAATGTAAAAGATTCATAAATAAAAAACGTTGATCACCAATCTTTCTTAAGCAAAAAATATTAAAAATTTCTATTTAAGTTTAACTAAAAAAGTATTACCTCATTTTAATGAAGTAATACTTTTTGCTGTTTCTGTAACAAAAACGTTTAGAAAAATACTTTTATTAAAGTATACATAGTGACGATTGCTAATATAAACACTAAAATTGGTATTAATATTCGGATGAAAGTTGAAGGTATTCGATATCTTCTATAAGTATCCTCAATACAAATAATACATAGTAAATAGATTAATCCTGATATGATTGCCCTAGCTAAATCAAAATTCCCAAGTGATTTAATGGTGTGATTAACGTGATGAAATATATAAAATTGTACAAGATTAAAAATTAAAAATAATAAAAAATAATAAAATATACTTAATAAATAAGTACTAAATTTTATTTTTTCGCGCTCAATATTTTGACGCTTTCTAATAAAGCGCTTCTTATGTCGCTCTTTCCTCGGTATAAATTGTTCGTCCATTTTAGTACATCCTTAGTTTAAAAATTGAATTATTTAAATCAAATTCTTACCTATATTGTACATAAACATTCCATCATTTAAAAATTTATAATACTTCTCTACAAAATTTACATTAAACTAATGAATCATAAAATTAATTATACCAAATTTCGTTGAATTCATTTACTATTTTTTTCCAAAAAAATATAAAAAAAGTGTACTTAGATTGAATCTAAGTACACTTTTTGATTAAGCCTAATTTACACTACTGGATGATGTTTTCCATGGGACATGAGAGTTGAGCTATCTCGTTGTTTTGACAAGCGTACATATGATCTTAGACTTCCTACATATCTCATAGGAATCTTAGGATTATGACAACATTTTCATTTTGAAGTTTTACATCTCATAACCTTTTATGAGTATGGTATTTTCTTCTTTTTTCGGTTTTACTTCCTTATGACCCATTTATAAGGAACTTTTTTTTTAGCTGTTTTACTTCCTCATGAACCACTCATGAGGAACCTTTTTTCCCGACTTAATTTTTATGTTGCGTGTAGATATGAATTGCATCTCTTAAAAATTCAGCAGTTCCTGGTTGTTCCTTATCGTAATGTGCTCTAAAACGTTCATCGTCTACATACATTTGGGCTAAGCCCGCGTGAGCTTCCTTACTATATTTGCTCCAATAAAATGTTAGCCATTGTTTATGCAAATCAGCTGCTTTTTGGGCAATTTCACTTGATGGATCCCCTGTTTTAAATGCTTCGGCTAGTGTTTTTGCTAATTCTTCAGCAAGTCGCGTTACTTCTTTATGCTCTTCTTCTGTCATATTCATTACTTTTTGATTTGCTTTATTAACAGCTTCATCTCCATATTTTTCACGTGCTTCTTTTCCATATTTCTTTTCATTTTCTTCGATCATATCTTTCTTAAAGCCTTCAAATTTTTCTTTATTTGACATTGTAATTCTCCCCTCTGTTAGAGCAATTGACTTTTCAACGTTTGAAATTAATAAATCCAATTGCTTTCTTTTATCAAGAAGCTGCTCACGATGCTCGGTTAACGCCTTGGCACTATTAAAATCAGGTGATGTGATACTTTCTTTAATGTTTTCTAAATTCATACCTAGTTCTCTATAAAATAAGATTTGTTGTAAGCGATCTACTTCCGCTTGACCATAAATCCGATATCCCGATGAGTTAATTCTTGCCGGCTTAAGAATCCCAATCTCATCATAATATCTTAATGTCCTTGTGCTGATTCCTGCTAGAAGTCCAAGCTTTTGTACTGTATATTCCATTGCGACTACCTCCTGACATCTTTACAATACACCTTTACGCAACGTTAAAGTCAATTCTATAATTTATATATTTTTAAATTTTTTTGGTAGCTAAATGTCCCACAAATCAGCATGATACAACATTCTCTACATTTAATTCTTACTGACTGTTTGGCAAGATTCATTACAAAAGCATAAAAAAATCCCCTCTTCATAGGGGATTACAGTTTGTAGACAAAATAATTATTTACCTGTAAATACTTTCATACCATTTATACCATCAAATGGTTTTGCACCAGGAGCGTGTAAATGACGTACTGCTAATTTAAATCGCTTATTTGAAGGTATTTCTTGTTTTAAGGTTAACAAGAACGAATTGTTATCTCCTTGTACCTTTGTAATTGTAACTTGATTATTTGATAAAGCATTCCTAGCATTAAATTGACTTTTGCTTCCGAGAGATGCAATTCCGGTAGGGATTTTATCAGATAAACTTTGAATCCAATAAAATGAAGCTTTTGTACCTAAATTAGTATCAACTTGTGAATCAAAAGTTACTAGGATCTGATTTGTTGAAACCTGGAAAATATCAGCTAGATTAGGAATTTTGTTTACAGTTTGGTGGTTTGGCTTATATCCTTCAATTCGCAGAAATTCCTTTTTGCTAGTTGCATTTACCTGCTTAATTCCTGGAAGAATAGAAGACATTACAATCAATAAAATCATAATCTTATTAAAAAATTTCATTATAATCTGCCTCCCTATATATATATAACAATTTTATAATTTGATGTTTTGGCAAAATATATACTTAGATTTTTTTAATTTTATCAGTTTTTAATCTAATCGTAGACTTGTCCCATTTTACTACTTCTTTCAATCGAAAAGAGACGCACTTTTATGTGAATAACGCTATTTAGATAAAAAAATTGATTTATATCTAAAATAGTGGCAAACTATTTATAAGACTTAAGAGAGAATTATAGGTGTAATTATGATTGAAATTAAAACTTCTACGTTGAGTGACGGTGAATTTAATCGAGGTGTCTTTGCAACACGTGATATTGCAAAAGGTGAGCTAATACACGAGGCGCCAGTTATTTCTTACCCGAACGAGGAACATGAGCATATTGAGAAAACTTTATTAGCAGACTATGCATTTGAATATGGTATTAATCATTCAGCTATTCTTCTAGGATACGGAATGCTATTCAACCATTCTTATGATGCAAATGCAACTTACGATATTAACTTTGATAATCACACATTTGATTTTTTCGCTTACAAAGACATTAAAGCTGGCGAAGAAATTTTGATTAATTATAATGGTGAAGTCGATAATATGGATCCACTTTGGTTTAATAAAGATTATGAAGAAGTTATGAGCAAAGAAAAGGAAAAAGAAAAAGAAACCAATTAATTGGTTTCTTTTTTATTTTTAAAGATTAATGGCACCGTAAATTAATGCACCAAGTACTACAAAAGCCGGGTGAATTTTAAATTTTTCCATTAAGAAAAATGTACAAACTGCAATAAAAATAACTTGGAATGCTCCAATATCATGAAATGAATCAGAAAAAGATTGATATGTAAGTACGCCTAAAAGGACAACTATTGTCGGTTTTACATATGCTGTCATTCTCTTCACTCGAATTGAGTCACGATTTTTATAAAGCAACCCAATTAATAGAATCATTAGCAATAAAGAAGGAAATACCGTTGCAAAGACTGCTACAAAGGAACCAAAGATTCCTCCAATTTTATATCCAATATAGCCTGCCATTTTTGTGGCAATTGGTCCTGGTAAGGCATTCCCCATTGCAAACGCTTCATGAAATTCTTGCCCTGTTAACCAATGTTTTTGTGTCACAACTTCATTTTGAATTAATGGGATTGTAGCCGGGCCCCCACCATATCCTAAAAGATTCGTGATAAGAAATGAGAGAAATAATTTCCAATAGATCATTCGTTTGTACTCCCCTTCCTCGTCTGATGGTCATTTGAGGAAGTTGCTTTTACTGGCTGGAAGATTGCAAATATTAGTAAACCACCAATTATAATCGCTGGGTGTATATGTAAAAATTGAATTAGAAACAAGCCGACAACTAAATGAATTAATATTGTTGGTGTTTTTAATCCTTTTTTTGAACTTTGATAAAATTGCCATGTTAATACACCTAACATTACCCCTACAACAGGTACAATTGATCCCTTCATTCCATTAACCCATTTAATATCTTTAAAAGACGATAATGATGTTAAAAGTATAATCATTAAAAGGATTGTCGGTAAGATCGTTGCAATGATGGCATTAAGCATTCCGATTATCCCACCAATACGATAACCGATATAACCTGCTAATTTTGTATTGATTGGACCCGGGAGCATATTTCCTATTGCTAAAATTTCAGAAAACTCTTCGTCTTTCATCCATTTATACGTATCAACAACTTCTTTATAAACTAGAGGAATCGTAGATGGTCCTCCACCATATCCTAAAATACTACTTCGAAAAAATGCGATGAATATTTCTAATTGTTTCATTAAACCAATTCCTTTTCATAATTACCAACTTGCTATACAACCGTCCGTTCTTGATTCTGTACCACCCATTAAAACGCCAGAATCTTCATTTCTCCAAATAATTTGGCCTCTCCCGAAACTGCCAGTATCCTTTGCAACCTTAATTTCATGACCTTTAGCCTGTAATTCTTCTATAATCTCTTGAGGAAAACTAGGTTCGACTTCAACTACCTTTCCTTCAATCCATTGCCATCTAGGAGCATCTAAAGCTTCTTGTGGATTTAAATAAAAATCGATGCTATTCATGATTACTTGAACATGGCCTTGAGGCTGCATATAACCACCCATAACACCGAATGGTCCAATTGCTTTATTATTTTTTGTTAAAAATGCTGGAATAATCGTATGATATGATTTTTTCCCTCCAATTAAAGCGTTGGCATGTTTTTCATTTAAGCTAAAATCACAACCCCTATTTTGCAAACCAATTCCAGTTCCAGGAATTACGATACCTGACCCAAAACCCATATAATTACTTTGAATAAAGGAGACCATATTTCCATCTCCATCAGCTGTTGCTAAATAAACTGTGCCTCCACTTGGCGGTCTTCCTGGTAAAGGTGTATGAGCAGTTTCCGTGATCCCTAAAAACCGTTCTTTTCCATATTGATCACTTAATAGACTTTCTACTGAAGTCTTCATAAACTTTCGATCAGTCACATATTCCTTTCCGCAAGCAAAAGCTAACTTCATTGCTTCAAATTGTTTATGATATGTAGTTACGTTCTCTTTATCATCAAACTGATCATTTTTTAATATATTTAAAGCCATCAATGCGACAATTCCTTGACCATTAGGTGGAATTTCCCACACATCATAGCCTCTGTAATTTATACTAATTGGATTTACCCATTCCGGTTTAAATGACTCTAAATCTTTTTTTGTTAAAAAACCACCATATTGATTTGAAGAAGCAATCATTTTATCTGCAATTTCACCTTTATAAAAATCTTTACCATTTGTTTCGGCTATTTTTTCTAAAGTTATTGCATGATCAAGTGACGACCAAATCTCTCCTACTTCAGGAGCTCTTCCATTTGGAGCAAACGTATCAAACCATGCAACAAACTCCTCAGAGTTTAACTCCTTTTTGTATATTTCATAAGCCTTTTTCCAAAACTTACCTAATGTTGGTGAAATCGGAAAACCTTCACGAGCATATTCAATTGCCGGTTGTAGCACTTCCTTTAACGAAAGTCTCCCAAACCGATTCGATAATTCTACCCAAGCAGCCGGAGCACCAGGGACTGTTATTGGAATCCAACCATATTTAGGCATTTTTTCATATCCTAAATTTTTTAATTTTTCAATCGATATATTTTTAGGTGCTGGTCCACTTGAATCTAAACCGTATAACTTTTCGTTCATCCAAACTAATGCAAAAGCATCTCCACCAATACCGTTTGAGGTAGGCTCTACTACTGTAAGGCAAGCAGCTGTAGCGATTGCAGCATCTACTGCATTACCACCCTTTTTTAAAATATCTAGGCCCGCTTGTGCAGCCAATGGTTGAGAAGTAGCGACCATTCCATTTCTAGCATACACCACATTACGATGTGATGAATAAACATGTTCATTCGCTTTCATTTTTGTATACATACACTTTCCTCCTTGGCTGATGGCAATAGTTACATTGGATAACAAACTAACTTACTCTTTAAATTCGACAATATTTTAGTATTTCCCTACTTAACTTTCAATCTAAAGATAAGAATCTATTAGAATGAATGCCAAAATCAACTAAAAATCTTAAATTTGGTTATATACATTAGATGCTTGTCCATTTCAACTAAAGGCTACTTTGAATACATTATCATAAGGAGGGGCAGTAGCAGATTCTGTATAACTTCTAAAACCTTATAAAAGAAAGGGGGTAACGTTGCCTCATTGTTTGCTAAGAAACAGTAAATTCATGATTAAAATATTATACCTACTATGAATCTAGGATGCCCACGAAAGTGACCTCAGCATTTAGTAGAACCATGATAGTGAGTAGGCTTAATAACAGACGAAAACCAAGTCAATCATTAAAAAGTTGAGAATAATCACAGAAACGATATCTCAACTATAAAGGATTCGTTGTTTCCGAATTTACGCCCTTGGAGTGTTAGACCAAACGAGAGTAGCTTCTGCATAATCGGACACTTAGAATAGGGAAGCAAACATCAATTTATAGATTTTTATAGATTGTGGCAACGGAATTAGTTTAATGTTGAAACTTTATTTAGATCCAGGGCATGGTGGCTCTGATTCAGGTGCAGTAGGTAATGGATTAAAGGAAAAAGATCTAACTTTGGATATTGCATTAAGAATAAGAGATTTATTAAATAACTACAATGACGTTGAGGTTAGAATGAGTAGATCTACCGACACAGATCGTTCTTTATCTGAACGGACTAACGATGCAAACTCATGGGGTGCCAACTACTTTTTATCTGTTCATATCAATTCATTTAATACATCAGCGTCTGGTTACGAGGATTATATACATGATAGTTTGTCAGATACGTCTACTTCAGCTCAATATCAAAACGTTTTACATCCAGAAATCGTAAAAGTAAACGGTCTAACTGATCGTGGTAAAAAGAAAGCTAATTATCATGTATTACGTGAATCAAATATGCCATCGATTTTGACTGAAAATGGTTTCATTGATAATGCAAGTGATGCTGCAAAACTAAAAGACCCAACTTGGCGTCAAAAAGTAGCTCAAGGGCATGTAAATGGATTAGTAAAAGCATTTAACTTAACAGCTAAGGCTAAGTCTGAAATGCATAGAGTAATCGTAGACGGAGTACAAGTCGGTGCATATCAAGATGATCAAAATGTACTGAGTGCAGTGGAACAATATCTTCCAACAGCAACTAAAATTATTATTGAGAAAGTTTAAACGGTTATATTAACTATTTGAAGATGGTCTAATTAATAGATCGTCTTTTTTTCGTTAAAAAACGGGCAAAAAAAAGGACCTTCGATTGAAAGCCCAGCAACTACTTACTCTGTCGATTTCAATATATCTAATATATTGTTTGCGTCAATTTTCTTTTTTTGTCTCCCTAAGCTAATCACTTGTTCTCCATATTTATCTTGCAATTTATGTAATGTTTCAAACAATGGTTCTTGTTTGGCATCCTTTTCAAAAGAAAATAGGTCTAATTGCTTTGATATTTCATCTTTTGGATTTAATTGTGATGCAGTTACTCCAATTAAACGTAATGGTTCTCCGTTCCAATTTCTTTTCCATAAATCAAATGCCTCTTTAAAGATTTCATTAACTTGTTGTACAGGTGTAGAAAGTTTTTTACTTCGATTAATTGTTTTCCGGTCACTAAATCGAAGTGTAATTGTCACAGTGTCAGCAACTAACCCCTTCTTAATTAATCGTTCAGCTACCCGTTTTGATAAAGCTTCAAATTTTTCTGCAATCATTGGTTCCTCAAAAACATCAAAAGAAAAGGTCGTTGATTGGCCAATCGTTTTATGTGAAAGCATACGACTAGGATCGACTTCTCTCTCATCTATTCCATTCGCCTTATTTCTTAAAGATTTACCGTTTACACCTAATAATTCATGTACTTGTTTTTCATTACTTTTTGCCAAATCTTCTATTGTAATAATACCAATTTCATTTAGTTTTTCTTCCGTTTTCTTACCAACACCATGCATCTCTCCTACTTTTCTAGGCCATAAAATAGTAGGAACATCCCTCTTACGAAGAACAGTAATTCCAAGTGGTTTTTTCATATCTGAAGCTGTTTTTGCAAGAAATTTATTTGGACCAATACCGATACTGCATGGCATATCAAGATCTTCTAACAACATTGACTGAATCAATTCAGCTATTTTAATTGGATGACCTAGTTTTTCATCACAATTAGTTATATCAATATATCCCTCATCAATTGATGCCACTTCAATTTTAGGACTAATTCCACCTAATTTTTCAAATATTTGCCTTGAGACTTTTCGGTAAGCTTCAAAATTTGGAGTTTTCACAATCATCTCAGGACATTTTTTTCGTGCTTCCCATAATGGCATAGTTGCCCGAATTCCATAAGCTCGAGCTTCATAACTTGCAGTTACGATAATTCCCCTGCGCTCTTTTTCATTTCCGGCGACAACTACTGGTTTACCCTTTAATGATGGATCATTCGCTATTTCAACCGAAGCAAAAAATGAATTCATATCAACATGTAAAATGACTCTTCCGCTCTTTGGTACCCATTGATTCATTGCGGCAACTCCTATAATATCTTTTTTTATATTTCCTATTTACGTGTATTAAAGTTGAATAATGTTAAAAACTTATAAAGTTTAAATCTTATCTATACTAATATCTAATTATTATAAACGTTTTTGGATTAAAGGAGAAAAGCTATGCAATGTAAAATTCAAAAAATATCAACGAATTTATGGTTTGATACACAAGCCGAATAAGCCGTAAATTATTACACTTCCATATTTAAGAATTCAAAAATTGAAAGAATTACACGATATGGAAAAGAAAGACATGACACAAACAGTATGAAAGAAGGCGCTGTTATGACCATCCAATTTAGCTTAGAAGGGCAAGATTTTGTTGCGTTAAACGGGGGACCTTACTTTAAATTTACAGAAGCAATTTCATTCATTGTTCATTGTGACTCCCAAGAAGAATTAGATTATTATTGGGAAAAATTATCAAAGGATGGAGATGAAAATGCACAAGCCTGTGGTTGGTTAAAAGATCAATTTGGTGTCTCATGGCAAATTGTTCCGACCATTTTACCAGAACTATTGAACGACTCCAATCCAGAAAAATCTGAACGAGTAATGAAAGCAGTTCTCCAAACTAAAAATAAAATCAATATCAACAACTTAATTGAAGCTTATGAAGGATAGGAGCTGTCTCATAAATCACGACAAAATGTACTAGCTCTTTTATGAGTATGTTTTTTTTCATCTTTTTGCTTCTTTACTTACTCATGAACCTTTTATGAGTAAGTTGTTTTCATCTTTTTGCTTTTTTACCTACTCATGAACCTCTTATGAATAAGTTATTTTCATCTTCTCACTCTCAAATTCCTATTTACTTCTCATAAAGTCCAAAAAGAGATAAAATAAACCTATCTATATTGTATTTTTTGAAATTAATGGAGGTATTTTCTTTTGAGTAACGAAAATCAATCAATGTATGATTATATAGGGAAAGAAAAATTAGAAGAACTAGTGGATACTTTTTATTCTTATGTTTCAAAGCATGAGAGACTTTCACCAATATTTCCTGGTGACTGGGAGGAAACGGCACGTAAACAAAAGCTATTTTTAACACAGTTTTTAGGTGGACCACAATATTATAGTATGGAACGTGGTCATCCAAGAATGCGCGCGCGTCATTTGCCTTTTCCAATTACAATTGAATTAGCTCATGACTGGTTGGATTGCATGGGGAAAGCGATGGATGATGTCGATTTAGATGAAGAAATTAAAGAGCCATTATTACAACATTTAAGAAATGTTGCTTACCATATGGTGAACCAAGAATAATCTTTTGGGGATAAATTATGAGCGAGAGGCCAATTATTTTATTTGATGGTGAGTGTATTTTATGCAATGGAGCTGTTCAATTTATTATTAAACATGACCAAAAAGGTTATTTTCATTTTGCCGCACTACAATCCACATTTGGCGAAAAGATTAAGAAGGATCACCCTGAACTTGGTTCAATTGATTCAATTATACTTGTACAAAATGGAAAAATAAAAATTGAATCTTCAGCTGCACTTTCTATAGCAAAAAATTTAGAAGGTTGGCCAAAATTTTTCTATGCCTTTATAATTATCCCAACAACAATACGTGACTCTTTATATCGACTGATTGCAAGAAATCGTTTTAAATTCTTTGGAAAAAACGAATCGTGTATGATCCCATCAAAAGAAATTAGGGATCGATTTTATTTATAAAAGCCCTCTTCAATTGAAAGAACCACAAGGTTATCATTTCCCTTTTGTGGTTCTTTTTTAGTTACTGAATTAACTTTTTATTAGAAACCTTGTTAAAGCGAGCCCTAAAAATCCAACACCCATTCCAATTAACCAACCTGAATGTGGTTCATGTAATAAACTTCCAATTCCTCCACCTAGAAACATACAACCAACAAAAACAATTCCTCCAATACCAGCACCTCTATTACTATTACTCAATATCTGACCGTCCTCTCCAAATAAATATTTCCTATCTATTTGTGATTAGATATCTTTTTGTATATCTCTATTTTTTATTTAGATTTTCCCTAAAAAATTCCAGTAATATTTTCCAATTTACTAACTTATTAGAATTTTATTACTATTTAACAACAAATTTTATATAAAAATATCAGGCGTTAAGAATTTTTTGAAATTATATATACCCTCTTAATTGCATTTATTAACTTCAAACAATTATGTAAAATCTTATCCGGAGCGTGATTAAATTTGCAGAAGCACAGACGTAGAAACACACCAGCATTTACTATTTTAGCTTACTTTACATTAGTTGTAGGAGTATTTTTGTTTAGTATTGGACTTTACAATGCAGATATGGAATTAAACGAAAAAGGTTATTATATTGCAGTTATGCTATTAGTAGCAGTAGGCTTAATTTTAACACAGAAGGTTGTTCGTGATAATGCCGAAGATGATGATATTATCGCGGATCAAGAAGTTCAATTAAAAATGAAGTTAGATAGCTCAACAAAGAAAGAAACAAATAATTTATAAAAACAAAAAGGGATCACAAAAAGTACTTTGACTTTTGTGATCCCCTTCTTTATGAAAATAAAGTTTTTATTCCCAAACTCGTTTTAATTTAAAGAATTCTTGAATATAGCCATAAAGTGAAACAGGCGACATAATCATTTGATAACATAATAGGAAGAATAGAAATCCTATACGATTATTTCTTATTCTTAAATTTAAATTACGGAAAACATAGTTTTTCTGGTAAAAATATAGGATTGAATAGCTAATAAATGTTAATGGGAGAACTAATAAAGTCATTGGACCAACAATAATGTCGATTCCAAAAAAAGCTAAAATTAAACCAGGAATCCAACATAAAGTGTAAATAAGATCCAAGTATACCATCATGAGATTAATCCCAGTTAAATACTTTGTATAAACTTGTGGTTGTTGCCACGGTTTTATTTCAATCAGTCCTTCAACCATACCTCTTGCCCATCTTGATCTTTGTTTAGCAAAATGACCAAAGGTTGTAGGTGCATCGGTAAATGCTACTGCTAACGGTTCGAAGTATACCTTCCAATGCTTTTGTAAAAGTCTCCATGTTAAAACGATATCTTCTCCAATTGCATCTGGCCAACCATTAACTTCCTTTACACAATCAGTTTTATATAAACTAAACGCCCCTTGTGCCACAAGAGTTCCTTGATATAATCCCTGAAGTCTTTTTATGGAAGCAATTCCCAAGAAGTAATCCCACTCTTGAATCTTAGTCCAAAATGTTTCACGACTATTACGAACTAACATTGATCCAGCAACAGCACAAACATCGGTAGGGCTACTTTTTATTCTTGAAACTAAGTATCTTACTGCGGAAGGATGAATTAATGTATCTGCATCTAATGTAATGACATATGTTGTTTTTACATACTTCAAGCCTAAATTAAGTGCATGAAACTTACCTGGTTGTGGTTGATGTAATAAAGTAATATTTGAATTCAACTCTTTTTTCGCCCTCATTACTTCACGATCTGTACCATCAGTTGAATTATTATTAATAACGATAACGTTTATTTCACCAGTATAGTCTTGATCTGAAATATATTTTAACGTATTAAAAATAGCACCTTCTTCATTATAAGCTGCCACTAATACAGTTACCGAATCATTTGGAAATTCATTTTTAAAATTCGGTTGTTTATCGAGCAGTAAACTTATGACTAAAAAAGTGCTCATATAGCCCGGTATATAGGCAATACCACCTATTATGATGATTGCTACTGGCATAGTAACAACGTCAGACAAATCCTTTACCCAAGGAATTGATAAATAAATTGAAAAAAGTAACCAAGAAAATGAAATAAAATGGCTAAACCAAAATTTCTTATTTACTGTTAAATAGTATCGGTTTCCTTTTTTTTGTATAGGAGACAAGTTGGGTTCCAATAGCCTTCCTCCTTTTTTGAAATTAAACGATAAAACTCATTATATCACTATAATTTATAATAATATCCAAGCAACTTTTGGTAAAAATGAATTAATCAATGCTTTTTCTTTTAACAACTTCATTACTTAATAATGACAAAAAAAAGAACTGAAATTTTATCAGTTCTTGTTCTTGCCAATATTATTTTTTAAAGGATAATCCTTTCTCTTCCAATGCATTTTTAATTGTTGTAATCGCCTTAGGTCCCATCCCATGTAATCTTAATACTTCAGCTTCACTTAATTGTGTGAATTGCTCCAAATGTAAGTAACCTGCTGAAGTTAATGCTCTAATAGCAGGTTTTGCTAATCCATTTGGTAATGAATTTTCACTCATATATAATCCCTTCCTTTTTAAAATTTTTATCAAGCCAATTGATTATGTCGTTTTTCATACTATCGGTGATTGTATGATTTACATCCTTATACTTAAGAAAATCAATATAATAATGATGTTTTGTTGTTAAAAAATCGAGTTGCCCTCCAATTGGAATAACTAGATCCTGTTCGCCGTGTAAGAATAAAACAGGCTTTATTATCTTACTTTCTTTAAATTTAGGATCATATTTTATAAACGTTTCCAATTCTCGATCATTTAATGGTTCTCTTTTATCCTTTTTACGAAAATCCTTCTCAGAATAAATATAAGAACTTGATCCATTAATATTAATTAGTCCGCCATAATTATTATTTTTAAAAAACATACCACTGGCAATAAAACCACCCATTGAACTACCTAACAGAATCGTATTTTCTTTTTGTAAATTAAGCTGATGTATCATTTCATCCTCTTCATCGATTGTTTCAAATATTGTCTTCCAAAAATATGTATGTAAAATCTCTTGATTGAAATGGTTATTTAGAGCATTTCTCGAATCATGGTATTTAATTTCGGGAATAACAACTTTAAATCCTAATTCAGATAGGTCTTTGCCAAGTTGTATTTGCGATTCAATCGTTGAACCCCAACCATGAAACATGATGATTGTTTCTTTCCTACTAATTCTATTTGGGGTTATTTCATAAAAATTAAACATTTTTCCCACCTAAATTTCTTTATTTTCTATAGTAGTATTAAATCATTCTAATAATAACAAATTATTTGAATTTTGAATTGCCAGATTTAAAAAAATGCTATAAAATACTTTTGTTTGTATACAATTATATTATCTTTAAAAATAAATTTTTGCCTATTTACTTCACGCGGAAAAAATCGAGGATGTGTATGATCAATGGTTCAACATTTAAACTTAATAATTAGTCACTATGGGTATTTTGGCATCATTTTAGCATTAATAGGAGGAATTATTGGGTTACCACTACCAGATGAAATTCTTTTAATCTACATAGGTTATAATGTATTTATAGGTAGATTGTTATATTTACCTTCAATAGCTTGTGCGATTATTGGAATCATTTGTGGAATATCAATAAGTTATTTACTTGGATACATATTTGGTTTACCTTTACTTAAAAAATATGGTCCAAAAGTACATATTACAGAGAAAAAAATTGAAATGACAAAAAGCTTATTTACAAAATTTGGACCATATATTCTTATAATAGGTTTTTTTATACCCGGAATCAGGCATTTAACTGCTTACTTTGCTGCCATTAATAAATATTCTTTTAGAAAATTTGCAACGTTTGCATTTATTGGAGCGATTCTTTGGGGATTCACTTTTATAACATTAGGAAAAATATTTGGTGTAGAATGGGATAAAGTGGCGTCTATTTTTGCAAAATATAGTTTAGTCATATTTCCATCTGCCTTATTGCTTGCGATTGTATTCTTTTTCCTATATAGAAAACGTTTAACTCCAAATTAAAATTAAGTTTTTAGACTTTTTAACTAAAAGACGAGGCATTGTGTTTCGTCTTTTTTTGTTGATAATGAGTATGTCAAAGGCTGATTTTCACTACAGGATGCTCCTTTTTTAGGGCATGAGGGGGCCATGTCGTGCGGGGTTTTTCGCCATCCTGAACAGTGGCCTGCAAATAAAATCTGAAAATCGCAATTAAAATTGGCATAACTGCAATTAAAAATCTGAGTATCGCAATTAAAATTAGCATAACTGCAATTAAACTCCAAAGAATCACAATTAGAACGTAAAAATGCCCCATACCCGTTAAGGTATTATAGCTAAAAATCGTAAAATAGTTGATCCTTTCAAATGGAAAACTAGCAAATAGACTCTAAATCGTTTAAAAAGTTGATAAAAAGCTTCTAATCCACTATAAAAATAATGAGTAAATCATATAAAAATGAATTGAGAAGTTGAAATCCCCCTCTCATTACACGCTAGTACGTTCTTTTATTATTTTAAAATATAAAAAGAGGGCGCTTATTTATCAGTTATACTGATCGATAAGACAGCCCTTTTTTCACTTAATTATTTTGCAACTTCTTCTACAATTGCAATAACCATTTCAGCAGTTTTTACTAACTCTTTAACTGGCATTCTTTCATTTGTAGTGTGGATTTCTTCATAACCGATAGCTAAGTTTACAATTGGGAAACCGTGACCTGCGAATACGTTCGCGTCAGATCCTCCACCACTTTGTTTTAATGCAGGAGTACGTCCAATTTTTTCTGCTGCACGTTTTGCAACTTCAACAACGTGGTCTCCTTCACCAAATTTAAATCCTGGGTACATAATTTGAACTTCTACTTCAGCACGTCCACCCATTTCAGTAGCAACTTCTTCAAAAGCAGCTTTCATTTTAGCTACTTGAGCTTCCATTTTTTCACCGATTAATGAACGAGCTTCAGCTAAAATATTCACTTGATCGCATACGATATTTGTTGCACTTCCACCTTCGAAACGGCCGATATTAGCAGTCGTTTCTTCGTCGATTCGACCAAGTGGCATTCTTGCAATTGCTTTAGAAGCAATCGTAATTGCTGAAACGCCTTTTTCAGGTGCAACACCTGCATGTGCTGTCTTACCATAAATAGTAGCAATTACTTTAGCTTGAGTCGGAGCTGCTACGATAATGTTACCTACTTCTTCATCGCTATCTAATGCATATCCAAATTTAGTAGTGATTAATTTTGGATCCATTGCTTTAGCACCATGTAATCCAGATTCTTCACCAACTGAGATAATGAATTGGATTTCACCATGCTCAATATTTTGTTCTTTAATGATTTTTACAGCTTCTAAAAATGCTGCGATACCAGCTTTATCATCTGCACCTAGAATTGTCGTTCCATCCGTAACGATATATCCATCTTTGATTGATGGCTTGATGCCTTTACCTGGAGTTACTGTATCCATATGACAAGAGAAGAAAATACCGTCAACGCCTTCTTTAGTAGCAGGAATTGTAGCAACAATATTTCCAGCACCGTGACCTGTAACACCCATCGTGTCATCTTCAAAAACATTCATTCCAAGGGCTTCTAATTTTTGTTTTAAAACCTTTGCAATTTCAGCTTCAAACTTAGTTTCAGAGTCTACTTGTACTAATTCTAAAAATTCTTCTACAATACGTTGTTCATTAATCATTTGTGTCATGCCTCCATATTGAATATGTAAAAAAATGTCTACAAAGGTATATTACCATGTTTTTTTGCTGGGCGCTTTTCATTTTTGTTTTTTAATACTTCTAATGATTGAATCAGCTTTTTTCTAGTCATCCTTGGATCAATCACATCGTCAACTAAACCGTATTTTGCAGCAACGTAAGGATTAGAAAATTTCTCTTTATATTGATCCATCCATTCTGATCTTAACTCATCCGGTCGATTACTTTGCGAGATTTCTTTTCCGTATAAAATATTTACAGCACCTGCAGCACCCATTACGGCGATTTCAGCGTTTGGCCATGCAAATACTAAATCCGCTCCAATTGATTTACTATTTAATGCAACATATGCTCCACCAAATGCTTTTCTCGTAATGACTGTAACTTTTGGAACTGTTGCCTCAGAATACGCGTATAAAAGCTTAGCACCATGCCTTATTATACCTCCATGCTCCTGTTTTACACCAGGGAAAAACCCTGTCACATCAACAAAAGTGATGATTGGTATATTAAAACTATCACAAAAACGAATAAATCTTGCCCCCTTATCAGCTGAATGTAAATCTAATCCTCCAGCCATAAATTTAGGTTGATTACAAACAAGTCCTACTACTTCACCATTTAATCTAGCAAATCCTACAACTAAATTTTTAGCGAAATCTTTTTGAACTTCAAAAAAGGAATCATCATCTACAATCATTTCTACTATTTTTTTAACATCATAAGGTCGACTACTTTCATCAGGTATTAGCTCCATTAAGTCATCTATATCTTTTTCAGTTTTTATTTTAGTAGGTGCTTTTTCTTCCCAATGAGCCGGTAAATACTCCATTAAATTTCTAACGACCTTAAGGGCTTCTTCTTCCGTCTCAGCTTGAAAATGAGCATTTCCACTTATCTCATTATGGACTTTAGCTCCCCCTAAATCCTCTGCAGAAATTTTTTCACCTGTTACACTTTCGATTACCTTTGGTCCAGTAATAAACATTTGGCTAGTTCCATTGACCATGATCACGAAATCAGTAATCGCAGGAGAATAGACTGCACCACCTGCACAAGGCCCCATAATAACTGAAATTTGTGGTACGACCCCAGAATAAATCGTATTTCGGTAAAAAACATGTCCATACCCATCTAAAGAAAGGACACCTTCTTGGATTCTCGCACCACCTGAATCATTTAAGCCTATAATCGGAGCCTTACACTGTACTGCCATGTCCATTAATTGACTTATTTTTTTCGCATGCATTTCACCTAAAGCGCCGCCAAACACAGTAAAATCTTGCGAAAAAACAAAGACCGTTCGATTATTAATTTTTCCGTAACCTGTTACAACTCCATCACATGCACCATTTTGTTCATCCATTCCAAAATCTGAACAACGATGCTCGACAAAACTAAATAACTCAACAAAACTTCCTTCATCTAATAGCATGTCTATTCTTTCTCGTGCTGTAAACTTTCCACGCTCATGTTGTTTCTCAATTCGTTCAAATCCTCCACCTTGCTCTATTTCAGATTTCTTTTCATATAGTTTATAGAGATCATCATATTTGCTCATTAAACTCCCCCCTTTTTTGAACAATCTCGATTAATACTCCGAATTGTTTAGGGTGTATAAAGGCAACTTTTGATCCCTCACTCCCATTACGTGGTGAATGATGAATTAAATTGAATTGCCGTTTTTTTAGTTCTAATAGTGATTTTTCGATGTCATCTACTTGAAAAGCGATATGATGCAATCCTTCACCTTTTTTTTCAATATATTTATGTACAGGATTCGTTGATGTAAGTGGTTGGATTAATTCAATGTTAATTTTATTTGTTTTAAAAAATGCGACTTCTACATCTTGGTCTTCAACTATTTCTCGATATGAGTATGATATACCTAAATCCCCCTCATACTTTTTAATACTATCGCTTAAATTTTTTACACAAATTGCCATATGATCTATATTTGTGAACATTTTTTTGCCCTCTCCTTCGAATTAATGCTTTTTAGTAACAGATGAAATTTTTTATGTACTGTAATCTGTTCAAAAGTACATAAGCTATTATTTAAACAATATTCAAGAAAGTGGACAAACATGATTAAAAACCGTAGCAGTATACAACCGTATTTTAAGAGATAACAATGAAAATGAACTATGATTTTGAATCATAGAACAATTAAACTTAATACCAAAATTATAAAAAAAAGTTCGACGGCATTCCCTCCACTATTCACTTTTAATAAAACAATATGACTACTTAATCAATCGAGTGGTTTAATAGACTCGATATAAAAGACTTATTTTTCCAAAAAAAGTGCAATAATTGCAGATATTTGTAGTTTGTAAACCTACTAGATTACATGATAGTATTAGCTCGTTATTACTATTTGTTAACTAGGGAGGAATTTAAGTGAACAAAAAGGTTTTGGCAGTTGGGTTATCTTTAGGATTAGCAGCAAGTAGTTTTTCAGTAACAAATACATATGCAGCACCAAAAAATGTGTTATCTAGCTACAAGTATAATGAATCTGTAGGATCTCCTGAATTTGTTTCAGGACAGCTGACAAAGTCATCAACTCAAAGTCCTGAGAGCATTGTACTTGGATATGTGAATGCTAACAAAGATAAATTCAAACTCGGTTCGAAGTCCTCAGAAGAATCATTCATCATTAAGTCTAGCAATAAAGATTTGTTAGGTACCGCTCTTAGACTGCAACAAGTATATAATGGAGTACCTGTTTGGGGTTCTACTCAAACAGCATTAGTTGCAGACGATGGTGTTTTAACAGCATTCTCTGGTACGGTAGCTCCTAATCTCGATACGAAAAAAGGATTGAAATCTGAAAAGAAAGTAAATGCCAACAAATCAATTAAAATTGCAGAAGCCGACCTTGGTTATACTCCTATCTATGAAAAAGACCCTACAGCAGATCTAGTAGTTTATACAAATGGTGATGAAGCATCTTACGCTTATCTTGTAAACTTAAATTTCCTTTCTCCTAAACCTGGTAACTTTAATTATTTCATTGACGCATCTACGGGAAAAATATTAAATAGCTATAATAATTTAGATGAAGCAGATAGTAGTGCCCCTGCTGCAAAACCGGGTGGTGCAACCAGTAGTACGAATACAACTGGAACAGGAGTTGGCGTACTTGGTGATACAAAAACACTAAATATGACCCAATCGGGTTCATCTTATTATTTACAAGATAATACTAGAGCCCAAGGTGGTATTTTCACTTATGATGCGGCTAACAAACAACGTCTAGCTGGTACACTTTGGACAAGTCCTGATAATCTTCTAAATAGCACTTATGATGCTGCTGCAGTTGATGCACATTATTTTGCTGGATTAACATTTGATTATTATAAAACTGTTTTTAATCGTAACTCCTATGATAATAAAGGAGGTGCACTAAAATCGAGTGTCCATTATGGCCGTAATTACAACAATGCGTTTTGGAACGGTACGCAAATGGTTTATGGCGATGGTGACGGAACAACCTTTATTCCATTATCAGGGGGTATTGACGTAGTAGCACATGAGTTAACTCATGCAGTAACAGAAACTAGCTCAAATTTAACTTATCAAAATGAATCTGGTGCACTAAACGAAGCGATTTCTGATATTTTTGGTACTTTAATAGAGTTCTATAATAATAAAACTCCTGATTACGAGATTGGTGAAGACATTTATACACCAAAAATTGCTGGTGATGCACTTCGTTCGATGAGTAATCCAACTAAATATGGAGATCCAGATAACTATGCAAATCGTTACACTGGAACATCTGACAATGGAGGAGTTCATACAAATAGCGGTATTATTAATAAAGCTGCTTATTTAATTGCTCAAGGTGGAACTGCTTACGGCGTCACTGTTACAGGAATCGGAAATGATAAACTAGCTCAAATTTTCTATCGCGCAAACACTGTTTACTTAACAGCTTCCTCTACTTTCAGTCAAGCACGTGCAGCATGTGTGAAAGCAGCTTCTGACCTTTTCGGTACTAGCTCCGCTGAAGTAACTACTGTAAATAAAGCATTTGAAGCGGTTGGAGTTAAGTAAAATATTAATTACATTTAAGTAAAAAAGGATGTCTCGTAAGTTAAAAAAGCTTATGAGACCCTTTTTTATTTGGGTATTAGGATTTGATGAATCACGTTTAATCGAAGGAGTTACTAATTAAGCAGCTAAGACTGTAAAAAATATCCTACATATGCTAAAATAGGACAACACTTGTATGATTTTAATAAAAAATTAATAAATGGTAATTCTTTAATATAAGGTGGTAATCACATGAGAAAAAAAACACAAAAAGTAGTCGTTATGATTATGTTAATATCAATGCTTGCTACTACTTTACTTGCAGGTATCGCTGCAATGTTATAAAAGGTCAAATAATATGGAAAAAGAGGATTCATCATCAAGATCTTGAGATTTTGATGGTGAATCCTCTTTATTATCTGATTGCACCTTGTTCACGAGCTAGTTGTTCAAAAGAACTTGATGATGTTGTAATTAACACTTTCGTTCCATACGGAATTTTATCAAAAAGTTCATTCACATCATTGGTGTACATTCTTACACAACCATTTGATATATATTTACCAATTGTTGAAGGATCATTATTTCCATGAATACCATAAATCGACCCATCAGTACCTAATGCGTCAAAACCAATCCATCTAGTTCCTAGAGGATTTTTAGGATCGCCCCCTGGAATATTCTTTTTACGCCAATATGGATTTTTGGCTTTATATGTAATATTAAAAATACCTTCAGGAGTTAAATCTGCTGTTTTCCCGGTAGCAATTCGATAAATCCTTAAGACTTTACCATCTTCTATATATGCCAAATTATTTACTTCTTTATTAATAATAATAAATGGTTCTCCTACCCTTGGATTTTGTCCAAGTGGCCATACAGGACCAATTACTAAAAGAAGTGATAGAACTAGTTTAAGCAAATAAAGCAACTCCTTTTTAATTTCACTTAACGTATTTTCCCTTAAACTTTGATTTCATAATCAAAAAACTTTCCATTTCGTTAATGATGGTTAAAACCGCTGCGCGAGTTTCAAAATCATCAGATGTTTGTGGTAGTGGCATTTCACGAAACATATGATAGATTTCTTCTAACTGATGTAAGCATATAACACCACTTATAATTGGATTGATTGAAAAGCTTAAATCATTAAAAAATTTGGATAAAATATGAGATTGTTCGTTACTCACTTTAATGTCACAAACCGTATCAATAATACGGTGAATAATTTCAAGTTGCCGCTCTCTTAATAAAAAGTATTCATAATCTTCATCATTCGAAGATTTAAAATAATGATTATCAATTTCTAATTTAGAAATTCTTTTTGCTTCTTGAAGCAATTTTACTGTTTCATCATATTCTTCTAAAAAACATTTTTTAGCTGGTTCTTTTAAATAAATAGAAATCTTCTCAAAAATAAAACAAAATTTAGAATCAATTTGTACTTTAAAGGTTTTTATTTGATCATCTAAACTAGGCATATATAAATTACAAAGTAAAGCTACACCAATTCCTATTACAATGACAGTTAACTCATCTACTATTATTGGAACTGTAATTTTTTTTAGACCATATAAATGTAGCATGATAACAGCACTAGAAATGACTCCTTCTTGAATTTTAAGCTTTACTAAGCTTGGAATAAAAAATAAAAGTAATATTCCAATCGCTAAAGGTGTATAACCAAAAATATAAAAGAAAAAAATACAAAAAAGGATGATCAGCACGCATGCAGAAAACCTTCTCAATGCTGTATCTAATGAACGCTTTTTGGTCGTTTGTATACATAATATTGTTAATGTTCCAGCAGACGAGTAAAAATGAACTCCCACCGATTGTGCGATAAAAATGGCAACCGCACTCCCTAGAGCTGTTTTAACAATCCTTGAACCAATTCTATACATAATATCACCATTATCTTAAGAATTATTGCCGTGTTTTGTTACATGTTATATTCCCTTGTTTTATTTTCTCTTATTATTCTTTCTTATTATTCTTTCTCGTAATGTAATTTTAAACCACTTTTTCTCATCTTCTGTCCATGCCTTCTTATCACCAAAAATCCCGTTCATAAATTATGAAAGTTTTTCTTAAAACCTTCCTAATAATCAATTACATAAACCTCACAAACGCATGCTTCTACCCAGCTATTTCTTCAAGTTTCTTTTTCTCGATTCACACGTAGTAAAGAATCGAACAACCAATTTTTTATTTACTTTTTACTCTCATAATTTACTTAATTCGCCGTACATTTCTAACTTTTCTTTATTCTTGATAAATCGCTGTTTTTTTCGATTAAGAAATAGTCGGGATGAAAAAAGAAGCTACATTAAAGCGCTTAGTGAACGATGGAAATGAAACCTAAATGTATAGATGGTTAGGGACATCGCATCGAGGATTGAAAACGGAGTAGTGAAGGAATCGGCTATTAGTAGTGTTTCGGAGGAGAAAAAGAACCCGAAAATACTATAAGTAGTTCAGTTATTGTGGAGAAAACTTAAAATCATAAGCTAAATTCTAATTAAATTCAAAGGTAAAAAAGCCCAGACTTTATGCTCTGAGCTTTTCTTATTTATATTTCCTTATAGCATCCTATAATGAAAGATCATCAGTATTCACTTTTTTTATAATAATCTTTCTGTACATCCCATCAAACATTATTGGAATATCTTCTTTAACAAATAAATTATCTTTATTCTTCTCATACAATTTTTCAAAGTTAACTCCGATGTCAGTGCCTATTAATTTTATTATTGGTCTAATTACTTTTTTAAATGGCGAAAGTCCTTTATTTTTTGGTGCAAATTTATCAAATATGATAATTTCTCCACTTGGTTTCAATACTCTCAACATCTCTTTAAGACACTTATCTGCATCTGGAACAACTGATAATACAAGACTCCCTATAACTACATCAAAATAGAAATCACTCAAACTCATTTCTTGAGCGTCCATTTTTATAAATTTTATTGATGAATCTTTAAATTTTTCTTTTGCTTTGTTAAGCATATCATCAGAATAATCTATAGATGTAATATCTAATTCTTTGTGATTAATCAGTTCCAAATCTGCACCAGTACCTACCCCAACAAATAGGATCTTTTGATTTTTCAAGAAATTAGTTTTGCTGAAAATCTCTTTCCTTGCGTGGAGGAATTTCCCAGTATTAAAAAAATTATCATATAAACGAGACCAAATTTTGTATATCAACTTATTCCAATGATTGTTCATATTACACCCCCGCCTTATTCAATATGACTTGTAACAACCAATTAAAGGGACAGAACCTTCTTTAATTTCTAATCATATTTTAACATAAATTTCCAATTCATCTTTTTTATTTTTTATCTTAACATTTATAATTACTAAGAGTTCTTAAGTATTGAATTAATAAAAAGCATTTTTAATGTATTTTACTGAGCAGTTTAGTGTAGTAAGAATCTGTTAAAATAACTCCTATTTTGATAAGGTAAACTAAAGGAAATTAATGAAGAGGGATGATTAAGTGTATGCATTTGAACTAGGAGGCAAACAAGGATATATAAAAATTGAGCTAACTGAGGTTTTAGGTTTTCCAAAAGAAACAAGTTATTTGGGAGGCTATGATGTTAAGGGAAAAATTGAAATTAAAAGTAGAAACTATTACGTAAAAGATGCCGAACTTTGGTTTTCAACAGGTCAAATATATGAATTTTATAAACAACTACATAAAAGCTATGAAGAGTTAGAAGGTATTATTAATTTTCAAAATCCTGATTCATTAGAACTTAAATTAGTGCTTGAATTTACTGGCTTAGGTAAATTTACAATCAAAGGAAGATTCCAAGAGTATTTATCTGAAGAGAACTTCTTAGATTTTGAATTTGAAAGTGCACAGAGCTATCTGACTTCTACACTATCAGAATTAAAAGAAATCATTGATTACTATGGTGGAAATCAGGGACTAAATGTATAAATCTTATCATATAATTGATGCGTTAGTACTACAACGAATGACTGTGCTAACAGATAGGAATTTAAATACGAGATAAAATATAATTCTCTTTACTATACTCAATCCCATCTTTGACACTTATTGGCTTATCTCCTAATGCTGTTATTTAGTAATATATATAATTTAATTCACCCTCAATTATTGGAATTTTGGTAAAATTTATATATGTAAAGGAGGTATTCAACTTGATAGTCCTAAAAGAAGTCACTATTCAAAACTGGTTTAACATTGTTATGCTTAGAAGTGCTAATGATCAAGAGAATAAAATTTTCGAAAAAAATATTGCATCCAATTGTTTTTCTCTAGCACAGTCTAGTATAGAAAGAAACTGGGTAACGAAAGCTATTTATTATAATGAAACTCTAGTAGGATTTACTATGTATGGTTATTCAGAAGAACTTCAAGGATATGAAATTTGTAGATTTATGATCGATTTTAACCACCAAGGTAAAGGATATGGTAAAGAAGGATTAAACTTAGTAATACAAGAAATGGTAAACCATTTTGAATGTGAAGAAATACTATTAAGCTTCCATCCAGAAAATGAAAAGGCAAAAAAACTATATGTATCAGTAGGGTTTCAAAATACTGGAAAGGTTGTTAAAGGTTTCGTTGATGAACATATATACTCTATAAAAACTAAGTAGTAGATTTAATTTTTTAGAGAGTCTAACAATATAAATAGTAATTAAGAAAAACAACATATATTTTTAGTAAAAAACCCTTTAAAAATAGAGGGTTTTTACTTTATTAATATCATCTAATTTATGTTTCACTTTATGAAGTATTTGATTCATTGATCAGGATAATATGTCAAATGAAAATTTCATCTCATAATTACGCTTAATAAAAAATAGATTGGTAAAAATATCAGTATTCTAATAAAAGGTGTGAATTTATGAATTCAAAATATTGCCATGAATCACGTTCAGCATTAACTGTTCGAGTTTTCCCTACTGACTTAAACAATCATCAAACTTTATTTGGTGGAAAAATTCTTGCTGACATGGATATGACTGCTTCAATTACTGCTTCTAAGCATTCAAGATTGAAATGTGTAACTGCTTCGATCGACCATGTAGACTTCTTACATCCTGTTACAGAAGAGGATTGTATCTCTTATGAATCCTTTGTCGTAGTTACAGGAACTTCATCTATGGTAATTTTCGTAAAAGCGATTGCAGAGAACTTGATTACGGGTAATCGCCGTGTTGCTGCTGCTTCTTTTTTAACATTTGTTGGAATGAAAGATAATAAGACGGTACCAGTTCCATCTATCATTCTTGAAACTGAAGAAGAACGAGAACTTGCTGAAATAGCCAAAGCAAGTATCGAAAATCGTAAAAATAATAAATTAATTAGTAAAAACATTGAATCGATTATCTCTACGAAACCTTTAAAATTAAAACAAAGTGATGAGTAAATTAATTTGTTCCTAAATAAAAAAGAAACTGAGAAATTTTCTTCAGTTTCTTTTTTTCTAATTAGGATTAATGCGTAGAAATACCAGAAACACCATGGCCAGTATTAGACTTCACAAGAATTTCATCAAATTTAGCTTCATTTTCTTTTTTACTTGAAAGAATAGTACCTAAATAAGCGGCTATGAATCCTAAAGGAATCGATATAATTCCCGGATTGGTTAAATTAATTAATGGATCTCCAACAAAAATGGCTTTTCCTTCAATTGGACTCCAAATATTTGGACTTATTGCTACTAGTATGATTGCAGATATTAGTCCAGTTAACATACCAGTAATGGCGCCGGTCGTATTAAAACGTTTCCAATAAATTGTAAAGAGTATGACTGGTAAGTTGGCACTTGCAGCAACAGCAAATGCTAAGGAAACTAAAAAGGCAACATTTAATGTTTGTGCAAATATTGCAAGTAAGATTGAGATTAAAGCAACTCCAATCGAAGCATATCTGGCCATTGAAACTTGCTCTTTTTCAGTTGCTTTACCTTGTTTTAAGATTTCATTATAAAAATCATGTGCAAAGGCAGATGCAGCAGTTAATACGAGCCCTGCTACTACAGCAAGTATCGTTGCAAATGCTACAGCTGAAACAAAAGCAAATAAAAAGTTACCACCTAATACTTCAGCTAATAGTGGCGCCGCCATATTTCCAGCTGGATTTGCTTTAATAATCTCTGAATTTCCAACAAATGCAGCTGCCCCAAACCCAAGGAAAATCGTCATGATATAAAATGCACCGATTAACCAAGTTGCATAAACGACTGATTTTCGTGCAGTTTTCGCATCACGCACTGTAAAGAAGCGGACCAGTATATGAGGTAATCCAGCTGTTCCAAGAACAAGTGCTAAATTTAATGAAATTGTATCTAATCCATTCGTGTATTTGACACCTGGATTTAAAAACGAGTCCTTTAGAGGAGTTGCTGTTCTCATTTGACTAAACATTTCATTAATGTTGAAATTAAATTTAGCAAATACAATGATTGAAATGACTAATGTTCCAAGCATAAGAAGGATTGCCTTTACGATTTGCACCCAACTAGTAGCCCTCATACCTCCAAATATTACATAAACAGTCATTAAAATACCTACTATTAAAACAGCAGTCGTATAATCAATTCCTAGTAGTAATTTAATCAGTGCGCCAGCACCAACTAGTTGTGCAATCATATAAAAGATTGAAATCGTCATTGTGTTTAACGCCGCTACCCCTCTTACTTTTCTTTGGTCAAATCGGGCAGCAATCATATCTGCTAACGTGTATTTTCCAAGATTTCTTAGAGGCTCCGCTACTAAATATAAAACGACTAAATATGCAACCAAAAATCCAATGCTATAGAAAAATCCATCGAATCCAGTTAAAGCAATCGCACCTGCAATTCCTAAAAAGGATGCTGCTGACATATAGTCACCTGCAATTGCAAATCCATTTTGCCATCCAGTCAACCCACCACCTGCTGTATAAAAATCTTTCGCATCTTTTGTTTTTTTAGAGGCGTAATATGTAATTACTAGCGTTCCTAGTACGATAATTAAAAATAATGTAAATGCCGTCGTATTCAAATGTCCTCCCCTCCTTTATTTAACTTTTCCAATACTCCATCTGCCATTTTATCAAAGGATTCAGCTTTCTTACTGTAAATCATGCATAACACCCATGTCATAATAAATTGAGCGAATGCAAACAACCATGCCCATGTAACCTCCCCGATTGCTTTTGTATTTAGTGCTTTAGAATAAGAAGTCATTAAAGGTAATGCAATGTAAAAACAAAAAAAGAATAGAGACATTGGTAGAATAAACTTTCTTTTAGCTTTCAGTAACTGTTTAAACTCATGAGATTTTGCAACTTCCGAGTATTTGCTTTGAGTTATACTCGTACTAGAATTTTGGTCCAATTCCATCATCATACTCTCCTTTCGAGTTTTTGTTTCTTGAAAAATTTGAAAATATTATTGCAATTTAAATGAAAGAATATTTAGAAACTAAGATAATTTTATTTCATTTTGATCCACTTTAATAAATGTTTTCGATAGACAAGAATTAACAAGTTCTAATGATTGACTATTTTTTTGTAAAATTTTGGGAACGAGCTGAAGTTAAACTAGAAGAAACACCCGCTGATTTACAAACTAAACCATAATTAGACATTTTTTATGTCATTCAATGAATTTTTTGTCAATAAAAAAAATCCCTCTTTTCAGTTGAAAAGGAGGGATTCTTCACAATTAGATGATTAAATGACTTATAAAACTTTCTCAAGGAATAACTTTGCACGATTTGTTTTTGGTTTTGTGAATAATTCGATTGGAGTAGCATCCTCAACTAGATTTCCTTCGTCTAAGAATAGAATTCGATCTGCAACTTCCTTTGCAAAACCCATTTCATGTGTAACGATGACCATTGTCATTCCTGTATGAGCTAATGATTTCATTACTTCAAGAACTTCTTTTACCATCTCTGGATCTAAAGCTGATGTTGGTTCATCAAATAACATTACTTTAGGTTCCATTGCAAGTGCTCTTGCTATAGCGACACGTTGTTTTTGACCACCTGAAAGCTTAGGAGGATATACGTTTGCTTTTTCAAGAAGTCCAACTTTTTCAAGAAGTGCCTTTGCATTTTCTTCTGCTTTAGCTTTACTCATACCTTTTACATTAATCGGAGCATACGTAATATTTTCTAGAACTGTCATATGAGGGAACAAATGAAAATGCTGGAATACCATACCTACATCTTCACGTATTTTCATAATATTACATTTAGGATTAGTTACTTCAATATCGTCCATCCAAATTTCACCATATGAAGGAGTTTCTAATAAATTCATACAACGTAAAAAAGTAGATTTTCCTGAACCAGATGGGCCAATTACAGCTACAACAGATCCTTGCTCGATTGTAGTAGTAATTCCTTTTAATACATGAACGTTTCCAAAACTTTTATTTAAATCAGTAATTTTAATCATTTGTACGCATTCTCCTTTCAACAGATTTACCTAGAAGTGATAGGATCATAATGATAATGTAATAGATTGCAGCTACAAAAATTAGTGGCTCCATAAATGAGTACGTCTCTCCACCTACTAAGAATGCTCTTCTCATTAAATCAGATGCACCAATTACTGTTACCATTGCTGATTCCTTCGTTAATGTAATAAACTCATTCATTAAAGCTGGTAAAATATTTTTAAATGCTTGAGGTAAAATAATTTTCGTCATCATTTTACGGTAAGGTATTCCTAATGCAGAAGCAGCTTCTTGTTGACCTTTATCAACTGCTAGTATACCTGCACGGATGATTTCTGATACATAAGCTCCTGAATTCAAACCAAAAGCCAATACCGCTGCCGGAAACTTTTCGATATCAAAACCAATTAATTGTGGTAAACCATAATAAATAATCATTAATTGCAAAACCATCGGTGTTCCACGAAAAATTGATGTATAAAAATCAGCTATTACAACTAACCATTTTGCACGGCTAATTTTCATTAATGCAAGTAATATTGCTAAAACAAGACCTAATAAAATTGAACAAACAACTACTAATAATGTTAATTTTAATCCGGCCAATATATATGGAATTGAAGGGACAATTTGAGAAAAATCTAAGTTCATATTGTAGTACTCCTTTACTATTTGTCTTTTAAATTGCACAGTTTATTCGACAAAGTCTGTTTAGATAAAGAGCACTGGTTTAGAAACCAATGCCCTTTGTTTCATATAATTCATATCCAATGGATTGCTCATATTCAGTTAATGCTTCATCTAAGATTGCTAATCCATCATCAATTTGATTCTTCGTAACTGTTAATGGTGGAATCATTCGAATTACTTCACTGTTATTACCACAGAAGTAAAATAAAACACCTTTTTCCAAAGCAAGATCAAGGATTTTAAATAAACCATCACCATTTGGTTCTTTTGTAGCTGGATTAATGATTTCAATACCGATCATTAAACCAATTGAGCGAATGCTTCCAATTACCTGATGCTTTTCTTTTAATGCATTCAGTTTTTCTACTGCGTAAGCTCCTACTTCTTTCGTATTTTCTAAAAGCTTTTCTTCTTTAATAATTTCTAAAACAGCCAGTGCAGCTGAACAAGCTATTGGATTTCCTCCAAAGGTTGTTCCATGACTGCCTAGTGGCCACTGTTTCATTAGTTCATTTGATGCTACAGTTGCACTTAGTGGAATACCATTTGCAATACCTTTTGCTATTGCCATAATATCTGGCGTTACATCAAAAGTATGTGCAGCAAACCAATTTCCTGTACGTCCAAATCCAGTTTGAACCTCATCAAAAATTAGTAAAATATTATTTTTATCACAGATTTCTCGTATTTTCTTTAACCATGCTTTAGGTGGTACTACATATCCACCTTCACCTAGAACTGGCTCTACAATAACTGCAGCTACTTCTTCTGGTGTTACTTGATGATTAAATAAACGTTTAAAATCTTTTTCTAATTGCTCTACTACATATTGTTCTTCATCATAACCTTCAGGACATTCTGAAACATTTGCATAAGGGATTTGATAAGAGCCTGTTGGTTGTAAAAATTTTCGATACTTACTTTTTGATGTCGTAACGCTTAGTGCTCCCATAGAACGGCCATGGAAACAACCTATAAATGAAACGATATATGGACGTTTAGTAGCATGTTTAGCTAGTTTAATTGCACCTTCAATCGCTTCAGTTCCACTATTACCAAAAAAGAAAGTATCTAAGTTACCAGGAAGAATTTCAGCCAGCTCATCTGCTAGCTTTAAAATCGATTCGTAAATAATAACACCCGATGGACCATGGGCTAAAGAATCAGCGCCATCTTTAATTGCCTGTACTACTTTTGGATGACGATGTCCAACATTTGTAGTAGCAATGCCCGAAGTAAAGTCTAGGTACTCTTTACCATCTACACCATAGTAGTAACAGCCTTCTTCCTTAACAACTGGTAAGTTAGGATGATCCTTTGCCATACTTGGTGCAAGACGTAAAGGCATTTTTTCTAATAAGTGACTCCAATCTCTCTCCATCAATAATTCCTCCCTAAGATTACAACAAAAACTTATCATTTCTATATCTATAAGCCATACCCTATAGGTTTATCTTTTAATCTATTAAAATCTTACGGACTACTTCATTTCACCGAACCATTTTTTAACTAATTTATCAACAGTTCCATCTTCTTTTAATTCTTTTAGTGCTTTATCAAATTTAGGTGTTAATTTACTTCCTTTTGGAAGAGCTACTGCTGAACCAGATTGTTCAAAGAAATCTTGTATTAATTCTCCTTGCATTTCAGGTAATTTATTTAGATAGCCACTAGCTACAGATTGTTCAATAACTACAGCATCAAATCTTCCAGCTTTTAATTCTTCTACCATCTCAGGAATACGATTACGGTTTTCAACTTTAAATCCAACCTTTTTAGAAACTTCAATTGCTTTTGTCTCTTGAATTGAACCAGCTTGAACACCGACTGTTTTTCCTTTTAAATCTTCAACACTTTTAATATTTGAATCTTTATTTACAACTATTTCATTTTGATCTGTGAAATATGGTTGAGTGAAATCTGCATTTTTCGCACGCGAAGGTGTCTTTTTCATACCAGCCATAATAAAATCTACTTTATCTGCATTCATCGCAGTAATTAATGAATTAAAATCAATGTCTTTAACCTTTATAGTGTAACCAGTTTTTTTACCTAGCGCTTTAGCTAAATCAACATCAAATCCGACGATTTTATCATTTTGTGTGTCAATAAATTCATAAGGCTTATAGTCCGCACTTGTTCCTAAGATTAAGGTTTTATCATCTGACTTGTTACAAGCAGATAACATTCCAATTGATAATGCTGATGCAGCTAAAACTCCGACTAATTTTTTCATTAATGCTTCCCCCTAATTTTTGTAAAATTCAAACTTCTTATTTCTATTATCTTTTTTAGTATTCTATTAAACAACCATTTTTTTTGAATGAATAATTATTCTACAAAATGAATTTTAACACATACTAATAAATATGCAACTAGTTTTTTCAGCATTTCGACAAAAAAATTAGATATAGCTTAGTTTTACAGGGATATTATAAAAAATATTTTTTTATTAATATTCATTATCTTTATATATTTATTCAAACTGGTGAATAGAAGGTTTATTATCAGACTTTTCAAACCCTTCAAAAAGTTTTCGACAAATCTCGCAAATCACTATGTTTTTCTTTTTCAAACACTTGAATTCCCCCAAATTTAAGCGTTTTCATACTTATTCATAAAAAAAATACCATTGTGGTAATGGTATTTTCATAAAAATGATTACATTATTCATTTATAAATTATTTTATTATATTAAAACTACCTCTTCTATTACTACATCAACAACCTTATTCTCCTTATAATAAAAGGAATAATGATGATTTTGATCGTTATTTAATAGTATTGGAAGAAAATAAGGAATACACTCTCCTACTCCTTGATTTTTTTCATCTATTACCCAATCAATTTTTTTCCAATCTAAAATTCCTTCATCTGTTTTTAAAGGTGTATCATATTTAAAGCTAGTAGAAACCTCGGCCAGAAATACATACATACCTCCGAAATCTACATCTCCTTCATGCCAGGTCACTTTACCTTTATAAGATATATCTTTCAACTCAATTTGTATCCCTGTTTCTTCTGCAATCTCTCTTTGAACTGATCTTTCAATTGTTTCCCCTTTTTCTATTTTTCCACCAACACCATTCCAAATTCCCATTGTAGGAGCATTTATACGATTTAACATTAATAGTTCATCATTTCGTTTGATAAAACATAAAGTATATTTCACAAATTCCCACTTACCTTTCAAACATATTCGTAAATTTTATTCCTATTAATTATGGCATAATTTGCTATTATTTTGTTTGTAAAACAACTTTACTAATTTTTTAGAATATTTTAAAATTTAATTAATATATTTTACTACAAAGGAGAGGTGTGTTGTGGATCAATCAAATATTATCGATTTAAACCAATATAGAAAATTAAAAAAACATAGATCAGAATCCTTCGCTTTTCGAGTAAAATATGATAAAACAGCATATAAAGATGCATTAATGTTATTAATTTTCACATGCTCTTTAGCTGTATTATCCTTCTTTTTTATCTTTTATTTTATTTACAAAATAATTAACTAAACGCTTTATTTAAAGTGCAGTTTACATAATAATAATATTATGTACAAAAAAAGTACAAAAATTTATGGAATTCCCCCCATAAATTTTTGTACTTTTTTATTTAAATTTCTTCACAAAATTGATCGAAGTAATTTTGAAGTTTTTGAATGACTTGCATTGGATCATGACCTTCAATTTCATGACGCTCAACCATCGCTACAAGTTCACCATCTTTTAAAAGTGCAAATGACGGAGAAGATGGTGCCTTACCAGTAAAATATTCACGAGCTTTCGCAGTAGCTTCTTTATCTTGCCCTGCAAACACAGTTACTAATTGGTCAGGTCTTGTATCATAGTGCACTGAGTGTGCTGCTGCAGGACGAGCAATACCACCAGCACAACCACATACTGAGTTTACCATTACAAGAGTAGTGCCTTTCTTTTCTAGAGCTTGCTCTACTTCCTCAGGTGTTTTTAACTCTGCATAACCAGCCGCTACGATTTCTTGACGTGCAGTATGGACAACATCATTCATAAAAAAATTAAAATTCATATTCATTTCATCTACTCCTTACATGCTTTTTTTCATCTTACCAATTTAGCGGCTATTAATTCAAGCTTTTGAACCTGCTAGTTTTATTATTTTATGAGAATCTTTTTACGCCTTAATTATTCATTCACTAACTCTACGATTACATTCGGTAAATGAGCTAAAGTAGATATGGCATATTGGTAATCTTCATTTAATTTTTCGACAACTCGAATGACAGTTACGAATGGATTTTTTATGACAAACTGATCAATCTTTTCCACATCTCCTGCAATAAATAAAACTTTTGCATCAATTTTATTTTTTAATCCGATTGAATGTAATGTGGATAAAACATTTTTCATTAGCTCTTCTTCTTGCTCACTAGCACCTTCTAATATTACACAGTCCCAACTTAATAACTTAAGCTGATCAAAAAGAAGTTCGTCCATATCTCTCCCTCCATATCGCTTGTTTATACAATATATGAGGAAATGAACGAAAGCATACTTTATTAGTATGAAATGAAAAAACTCTAATATTTAAGCTTCTCCAATACCGAACGCCAATATTAATAAGAAGAAGATAATAAATGTGGCAATATTTAAGACTGCGCCAAGAATAATATTTGTAAGTTTTTTTGAGAGGAATGCAAAAATCACCCCTGTTATTGATAAGATTAAGAAACATAAAAGGAATATGCCCAGTTGTTTAGTGTGATCATTCATAAAAAGAGCTATAACTATACTGATACCAACCATCATTAAAGAAAGCCTACCATACTTATTCAAATAACTACCCATCCTCGCTATTTTTATTCTTACTTTAAATGTATCATAATTAATCACTGGAAATGAATGGAAAAATAAAAATGACAACTTTACGCTCTTAAAAGAAAAAAAGAACGCTTTAAAGCGTTCTAGTGGTAGACAAAGTACTAAAAATTTGATTTTCAGACTGATTGCAAGCGCTTGTCTTTTTGAGGCGTGATGCCTGGTGAGGAGTGGAGTTACCCTAGACGGTAATGAGCACCGCGCAGGCAGGCGAAGCAACGAAGAAAGCGAGCGTTCGGCGGGCAGTCTGAAACGCTTTTAAAGCGTTCTTTTAAGAATTAACAGTTAACTTTGCATCCGGTTCAATCTTGATTTCTTTTCTTTTTTGAAAAAGTCTATTTACAAAAAACATCATTGGAAAACTTATAAAAGCGATTGCACTAATTATAACAAATCCACGGCCGCCATTTTCATATCCGAAGTAAGATAATAAACTTCCTCCAAGCGCTGGACCGAAAACGAAACCGAGTTTTGAGAATCCCATTGCCCCAAAATATGTTCCTTTTAATTCTTCAGGGGCTAGCTGATCAACAAATACATCTGTAAATGTAAATGCAAATATTTCTCCTATAGTTAAGACAATCATTACGATTGCTAATAAGAAAAAGTTAGTAAAAAACCCAAATCCAGCAACAGCTAAACTTACAATTACATTACCAATCATCATAGATACAGTAGGTGAAAAATTCTTCATTCTACTTACAATTGGGAATTGAAGTATTACTACAGTTACTGCATTTATAGTAGTTAAATACGCATACAGTTTAACGCCATTATGAAACTGTGGTGCATTCGCAAAATATTGAGACATTGTTGAAAAGCTTTGTGAATAACCTAGACCATAAAAACAGATTGTTAGAATCGTCAAAGCAAAGACAATATCCTTACGTAAAATTGAAAACGATGCCTTCATCGAAACTTTGTTCGTTGCCGAAGCAGACTTTCCTTCTCCAATTTTATACTTTGATAGCATAAATAGTAATGTTAAACCATAAATAAAGTACACAATTCCAGATAATACAAATGGCAATGTGCTTTTTGAGCTTCCTAGATATAAACCAACTAAAGGACCTACTGCTACCCCAACATTTATAGCGGCATACCTTAAATTAAAGACTAGCAGTTTTGATTTCTCGTCGGTTAAATCAGAAAGTAATGCTCTTGAAGAAGGTTCGAAAAATGATGAACAAATATTTAAGATCGAGTTCAGCACGAAAAACCAGGCGAATGAATCTCCTAGTCCAAAACCAACTAATGTAATAGACCATAAGAAAATACTCGATAATAAAATAGTTTTCCTTCCAATACGATCAGAAAGAGTTCCTCCAATAAAACTGAAAAACACCCCTAAAAAAGATGAAACTGTTAACATAAGCCCAACCATTGCAGGTGAGATATGTTTAACTGAAGTTAAATAAATAGCTAAAAACGGCATACTTACTGTGCTAGCAAATCTAACGAATAAAGTTCCAATAACGATATTCCAAGCAACAGGATGTACGGCAGATAAATTTTTAAACATCTTATCCCCCCTATTTCTCTAAGATGTCACATATTTGTAAATTATCTTACAAATGTTACAGTTTGTAAAGGCTTTAGTTATTAGTCTAATGGGGACAGACAATTGAGTCCAGGAGTTAGGAAAGCTTTAAAAGCTAGGATACAGGCAATTCCAGAGGTACAGAATATAAAAAAATAGAAAACATTAAAAGCGTGTAAAAGAAGACTACAGGGATGATATTGGCTTCCTATTCCCTATTATTTTTCATATTCCGATACAAATTATCTTTTAAGATAGCCATGAATCGGTTTTTATTATTATCAATCACTTCGAAGCCGTATTTACGATATAAGTTGTGAGCGTCCCTTGTTTTAAGCATGAATGTTCGCACAGTTGATAGTTTTTCATAACTCATGATTTGTTCCATTAACCATTTAGATAAGCCTTGTTTACGATATTCAGGGAGAATAAATACGTCTGCTAAATAAGCAAATGTAACGCCATCTGATATTACTCTTGCGAAGCCTACTTGGGTTGGTTCACTTTCTTCTGGCTTCCCCTTGTATACACCAAAACAGAAAGATCCTTTAATAGATCGCTCAATATATTCATAAGGAATTTCATTTGCCCAATATGATTCTTTGTCCAAAAAATTATAAATAACATCTCTGTTTAATAATTCTTTATTCGTAGATATGTAATAACCATTTTGTTCAACTAGCATTAATTCCACTCCTTCTTTTGAAATAATACAGAATTTTATAATTATTTAATTTTATCACAGATCACTAATAAAGAGCTATTTTATAATACAGCATAGGGACACAAGTATATTTTAATTACTTGTAGTATAGTTGAGGGGGTATCTCGGTGGCGTTTTTCGTTATGTATGATTTTATGTGGCCGTTTTAATAGATTATTAGCGTAATTCAACACTATTTTGGTACATAAAAGAAAGAATATAGAATAAACTTGCTAGTTTTCTATTTGCATGGGTCTATTTTTTTGGGATTATTAAGTTAAAATACTGTAACCGGTATGGGTAATTTCTTATTTTATTTGGGATATCATAGGATTTAATTGCAGTTTCACTAATTTTATTTGCAGTTTACCTATTTTTATTTGCAGTTCCACTATTTTTATTTGCAGTTCCACTATTTTTATTTGCAGTTCCACTATTTTTATTTGCACCTAGAATTTTATTTAAAGTTCCCCTATTTTTATTTGCAGTTTCTCTATTTTTATTTACAGTTTCTCTATCCTCATTTGCACCTCGCACGACGATTTTAATTTTCACATTTTACAACATAAAAAAAGAGGTTGCCCTAATGACAACCTCTTTTGTTTATAAATTAATATACGTTCGTATTTTCTTTTGTTGTATTTTCTAGGATTTCTTTTACTCTTCCTAAGAATTTACCACAAATGAAGCCGTCAAGTACACGGTGATCAAGTGATAAGCATAGGTTAACCATATCGCGTACGCCTATCATTCCGTTTACAACAGCTGGACGTTTTACGATGCTTTCAATTTGTAAAATTGCTGCTTGTGGATAGTTAATGATACCCGCGCTTTGAACACTACCAAATGATCCAGTGTTATTAACTGTGAATGTGCCACCTTGCATTTCGTCTGATTTTAATTTACCAGTACGAACTTTTGTAGCTAATTCAGTAATTTCACGTGCGATACCTTTGATTGTTTTCTCATCAGCATTTTTAATAACTGGAACAAATAATGCATCGTCTGTTGCAACAGCGATCGATAAGTTAATATCTTTCTTTTGGATGATTTTGTCTCCAGCCCACATTGAATTAATCATTGGGTATTCTTTAAGTGCTTGCGCTACAGCTTTAACAAAGAATGCGAAGAATGTTAAAGAGAAACCTTCTTTTTTCTTGAAAGAATCTTTAAGGCTGTTTCTGTAATTTACTAAGTTTGTAACGTCTACTTCAATCATCATCCAAGCATGTGGAGCTTCATGTTTACTACGTAACATATTTGAAGCAATAGCTTTACGTACTCCTGTTACTGGAATTTCAATATCACCAACTGCTGTTGGAATAACAGGTGCTGGCGTTGCAGCAGGTGCTTTAGCTACTTGAGCTGTAGGAGCAGTTTGTGCTACAACTGGTTGAGCAGGAGCTTCAACAGCAACAGGTGCAGGTGCCGCTTGAGGTACTCCATTTGCGATTGCATTTAAAACATCTTTTCTAGTAACACGACCTTCATTTCCTGTACCAGGAATTAATGAAAGGTCAAGATTATTTTCTTGTGCTAAACGAAGTACAGCTGGAGAAAAACGAACTTTTCCAGACTCATCAGTTTTAGCAATAGTTTGAACCGGTGCAGCAGCTACAGGAGCTGGTGCTACAGGTGCAGGTGCAGCTTTTTCAACTGGTTTAGTTTCTTCGATTGTTGTAGCAGCTACTTCACTAGAAGCACCTTCCACTTCAATCGTACAAATGATTTCACCAACTGCTAACGTTTCACCTTCATTTGCGATTAATTCTTTAATCACACCAGAAAATGAAGATGGTACTTCAGCATTAACTTTATCTGTCATAACCTCAGCAAGTGGATCGTATTTATTTACACGATCTCCTACTTTTACTAACCAAGTACTGATTGTACCCTCTGTTACACTTTCACCTAATTGAGGCATTTTAATATTTTCGATCATCATTATGTCCCCCTTTTTCAAACAGTGCCATTAAAATGCTGCAAGTTCTCTAGCCGCTTTTTCTACTTTATCTGGATTTACCATGAAGAATTTTTCCATTGTTGGAGAATAAGGCATTGCCGGAACATCAGGGCCAGCAAGGCGTGCGATTGGCGCATCTAATTCAAATAAGCAATTTTCAGCAATAATTGCTGCAACTTCGCTCATTATACTTCCTTCTTTATTATCTTCAGTTACTAATAAAACTTTTCCTGTTTTAGAAGCAGCTTCGATAATAGATTCTTTATCTAATGGATAAATTGTACGTAAGTCTAAAACATGTACAGAAATACCATCTTGAGCTAATTTTTCAGCAGCTTGAAGAGCAAAATGTACACATAATCCGTAAGTGATGATTGTGATATCTTCACCTTCACGTTTAACATCAGCTTTTCCAATTGGAAGTACATAATCAGTTTCTGGTACTTCACCTTTAATTAAACGATAAGCACGTTTATGCTCAAAGAAAATTACTGGGTCATTATCACGAATTGCTGCTTTTAATAATCCTTTAACATCATAAGGAGTAGAAGGCATTACAATTTTCAAACCTGGTTGACCTGCAAATACCTTCTCAACAGATTGAGAGTGATATAGTGCACCGTGTACACCGCCTCCGTAAGGAGCACGAATCGTAATAGGACAAGTCCAGTCATTGTTTGAACGATAACGAATTCTTGATGCCTCAGAAATAATTTGGTTTACTGCAGGCATAATGAAATCAGCAAATTGCATTTCAGCTACTGGTCTTAGCCCGTACATTGCAGCACCAATACCAACACCCGCAATTGCAGATTCTGCAAGTGGTGTATCTAATACACGATCCTCACCAAATTGATCATACAGACCATGAGTCGCTTTAAATACTCCACCTTTTAATCCAACGTCTTCCCCTAATACAAATACCTTTGGATCGCGTTCCATTTCCTCTTTTAACGCTAAAGTTACTGCATCTATATAAGACATTACTGCCATATTGTCCTACCCCCTCTTATTCTTCGTAAACAAACTTCAATGCATGCTCAGCTGCTGCATATGGAGCGTTTTCTGCGTAGTCAGTTGCTTCATCAACAATCGCACGAATTTTTGTATCTAATTCTTTTTCAATTTCTTCTGTTAACACACCAACTTCATGAAGGTATTTAGCAAATGTAAATAAGCAATCTTTGCTTTTTGCTTCTTCTACTTCTTCACGAGAACGGTAAATACGATCGTCATCATCACTAGAGTGAGCAGTTAATCGATATGATACAGCTTCGATTAATGTTGGACCTTCTCCACGACGAGCACGGTCAACTGCTTCTTTTGTTACACGGTAAACTTCTAATGGATCGTTTCCATCGACAGTGAAACCAGGCATGCCGTATCCAATTGCACGGTCTGATACTTTTTCACATGCTAATTGCTTTTCAATTGGTACTGAGATTGCATATTTGTTATTTTCACACATGAAAATTACTGGTAACTTATGTACACCAGCAAAGTTTGCGCCTTCATGGAAATCACCTTGGTTAGAAGAACCTTCACCAAATGAAACCCAAGAAACAACATCTTTACCTTCCATTTTTGCAGCTAGAGATACACCTACTGCATGAGGTACTTGAGTTGTAACTGGAGATGAACCTGTAACGATGCGATTTTTCTTTTGTCCAAAGTGACCTGGCATTTGACGTCCACCAGAGTTTGGATCTTCTGCTTTTGCAAAACCAGAAAGCATTAATTCTTTTGCTGTCATTCCGAATTGTAAAACTACACCCATATCACGGTAATATGGTAATACGTAATCTTTTGTATTATCTAACGCATACGCTGATCCAACTTGAGCTGCTTCTTGACCTTGACAAGAAATAACGAACGGAATTTTACCAGCACGATTTAATAACCACATACGCTCATCAATACGACGTGCCATTAGCATTGTTTCATACATACTAAGAACGTCATCATTTGATAAACCCAGCTGTTCATGACGGTTTGAAGTTGTAACCTTTTCCATAAATATCCCCCTTTTACCACATACTTGTGTGGAAGCGTTTTAAATCATTATAGTGATGAAATGTAGAGAATTACTCTCTACATTTCAATTTTTTAAATTAAGAGTGAATTGCTAATCCTTCTACAGCAAGTGCTGCTTCACCAATAGCTTCAGATAATGAAGGATGTGGATGAATTGTATGAGAAATTTCCCATGCAGTTGCATCTAATACTCGTGCTAAACCTGCTTCAGAGATCATATCAGTTACATGAGGTCCAATCATATGGACACCAAGAAGATCATTCGTCTCTTCATCAACGATTATTTTAACAAATCCATCATGCTCACCGTATACTAATGCTTTACCGATTGCACGGAATGAGAATTTTCCTTTTTTAACTGTATAACCTTTTTCTTTTGCTTCACGCTCAGTTAAACCAACAGATGCAACTTCTGGATTACTATAAACACACTTACTAACCATTGTTGGATCTAATGGAAGTGGTGAATTACCTACAATATGCTCAACTGCAATTGTTCCTTCTCTAGAAGCAACATGTGCTAATTGTAAGCCACCAATTACATCACCGATCGCATATATATGTGATTCTTTAGTTTGGTAATTAGCATTTGTTTGGATAAATCCATTTTCAACTACGATATCAGTATTTTCTAAACCGATTCCTTCAACATTCGCTTGACGACCAACAGATACTAACATTTTTTCAGCAGTGAAAGATTTCTCAGTATCTTTATGAAGCGCATTAATTCTAACGCCATTATCGATTACTAAAGTTTCAGCTAGAACTTTTGCATCAGTAACTAATTTAATGCCTTTTTTCTTTAATAATCTAGTCATTTCTTTAGAAATTTCTTCGTCTTCTAAAGGTAAAATTGTTTTACTATACTCGATTACTGTTACCTCAACACCAAAATCTGCTAACATTGAAGCCCACTCAATACCGATTACACCGCCACCAACAATAATAATTGACTCAGGAAGTGACTCCATTTTTAACGCTTCATCAGATGACATTACATGCTCACCATCAATAGTTAATCCAGGTAAAGACTTTGGTCTTGAACCAGTTGCGACTAATACGTTTTTAGGAATTAGCATTTCGTTCTCGCTACCATCGTTCATTTCTACTGAAATTGTTCCTGGCATTGGAGAAAAGATTGAAGGTCCTAAAATACGTCCTAAACCATTGTATACATCAATTTTCCCTTGTTTCATTAAGTGTTCAACACCTTTATGAAGCCCGGAAACGATATTTTCTTTTCTTTGTTGTACTTTGCTAAAGTTTAATGTTACGCCTGATGTTTCAACACCAAACTCTTCACTTTTCTTAGCAGTTGAAAAAACTTCTGCACTACGTAATAATGCTTTACTTGGGATACAGCCTGCATGTAAGCAAGTTCCACCTAATTTGTTTTTTTCTACTACCGCTACTTTTAATCCTAATTGAGAAGCACGAATAGCAGCTACATAGCCGCCTGTACCGCCACCGAGTACGACTAAATCATATTCTGTTGCCATGATGAAATTCTCCTCACATTTATACTAAAGATTTAACTGCATATTCTCCAGGATAGATTTTTGCTTCTTCTTCTTCTCGAAGTACGCGAAGTGCACCTTCACAAAGAGCTTGAAGTTCATTTTCACCTGGTAAAACAATTACACGTGCCATCCATTTAACTCTTTTCGTTATTTCATTAACAATAAAATCACTATAAGCAATTCCACCTGTTAATATAATTGCATCAATATTGCCTTCAAGAACAGCTGCCGCACTTCCAATTTCTTTTGCGACTTGGTAAGCCATTGCTTCATATACTAATGCAGCTTTTTCGTCACCATCTTCAATCATGTTTTCGACTTTTATTGCATCTGCTGTTCCAAGATAGCTAACTAATCCACCTTGACCAACCATCATTTTTTGAACTTCGTTAATATAGTAGTCACCAGAGTAACAAAGTTTTATTAAATCACCAATTGGTACAGTTCCAGCTCGCTCTGGACTGAAAGGTCCTTCACCATCTAAACCGTTATTTACGTCAATTACGCGTCCTTTTTTATGAGCACCAACACTCACCCCTCCACCCATATGGGCGATAATAAGGTTTAAATCGTTATATGACTGTTCTAACTGTTTTGACACTTTACGTGCTACAGCTTTTTGGTTTAAAGCATGGAAAACACTTCTTCTTTCCATAAGTGATTGTCCGCTGATTCTAGCAACCGGATTTAATTCATCAACAACTACTGGATCAACGATAAATGCTGGGATGTTTAATCCTTGTGCAATCTCATTAGCAATGATTCCACCAAGATTTGAAGCATGCTGACCACTATAGCCAATTTTCAAATCTTCTAACATGATTTCATTTACTGCATAAGTTCCACCTTCGATTGGTCTAAGTAGTCCACCTCGACCACATACAGCACTTAACTTAGAAATGTTAATGCCTTCTTTGTGTAATACCTCTAAAATAACATTTTTTCTAAATTCATATTGATCAATAATTGTTTTGTATTTATTTAATGCTTCATCGTCATGGCGTATTGTTTGTTCAAAAATTGGTTTTTCATCATCAAATACACCAACCTTTGTGGATGTGCTGCCAGGATTAATTACTAAAATACGATGCATTGTCAACACTCTCCCTTCTAAGTTTACCTTACCTTTATAACTAGAAAGAAAGAAGTACTATTACTTCACTCTTTCTTTCCATCTAAAAAATAAAGGAATGTTAATTAAATTTTATTTAGTCAATTATCTTCTGCTTAAGATGTTGTGACCATTTGATAAGAATTGGCTACGAGATTTTGCCATTGTAGCAATACGCTCTTCAGCTAAACGGTCTGCAGCTACATATGTTGGAATACCGTCACGTTTTGAAATTTCGATAACTTTTGCAATGTTATCGTATAAGCCTTCAACTTTTTTCATTGCACGGTCGTAGTTGTATCCGTATAACTCATCTGCAACGTTGATTACTCCACCAGAATTGATTACATAATCAGGAGCATAAACGATTCCTAATTCATGGATTAAATCACCATGACGAGTTTCTTTTAATTGGTTATTTGCAGAACCTGCAATAACTTTCGCTTTTAATTGTGGAATTGTTTTATCGTTAATTGTTGCACCTAATGCACATGGTGCATAAATATCACATTCTACTCCATAAATATCATCTGGATCTACTGCTGTAGCACCAAATGCTTCTACTGCACGTTGTACAGCTTCTTTATTGATATCTGTTACGATTAATTGAGCACCTTCTTCATGTAAGTACTCGCAAAGGCTGTAAGCAACATTACCAACACCTTGGATTGCAACTTTTTTACCTTCTAAGCTGTCAGTACCAAATGCTTCTTTTGCTGCAGCTTTCATACCACGGTAAACACCAAATGCAGTAACTGGAGATGGATTACCTGAAGAACCGAATGATGGTGAAATACCAGTTACATAATCAGTTTCTTCGTGGATTAAATCCATATCTGCAACAGTAGTACCTACGTCCTCAGCAGTAATGTATCGACCATTTAAGCCTTGGATATAACGACCAAATGCACGGAACATTGCTTCGTTTTTATCTTTACGTGGATCACCGATGATTACAGTTTTTCCTCCACCTAAGTTTAAGCCAGCAGCAGCATTTTTATAAGTCATACCTTTTGCTAAACGTAGAGCATCTTCAATTGCAGCTTCTTCTGATTCGTAAGTCCACATTCTTGTTCCACCTAAAGCTGGACCTAATGTAGTATCGTGGATCGCAATAATTGCTTTTAATCCTGATTCTTTATCTTGGCAGAAAACAACTTGCTCATAGTCATAAGTTTCTAAGTATTTGAAGATTTCCATGTAATAACAGCTCCCTTAAAATGTGTAAGTTTAGTTTTTAGAATTACATATAGCTAATGCTAATGAATATAATTTTGTCATTGCAGAGTCAGAACGCGATGTTAAAACAATAGGTGCCTTTGCTCCAGCAATAAGTGCAGCCACTTCTGAGTTAGCCATAAAGACTAAAGATTTATATAAAATATTTCCAGTTTCTATTGTCGGTACTAATAATATATCAGCTTGCCCAGCAACTTCTCCAGTTAAGCCTTTATGTTTAGCTGCTTCAACAGAAATGGCATTATCAAGCGCTAATGGTCCATCAACAATACAATTTTTAATTTGTCCTCTTGTATTCATGACGGTTAATGATGCTGCATCTAGTGTTGCTTGCATTGCAGGATTTACTACTTCAACAGCTGCCAGTACAGCAACTTTAGGGGTTTCTATTCCTACTTTCCTTGCAATTTCAACACTGTTTTCAATAATTTTCACCTTTTGATCTAACGTAGGTGCTATGTTCATCGCAGCATCTGTTACGATTACTGCATTTTCCCTACCTGGTACGTCGAATATTGCAACGTGTGATAAAACACTTTTATCTCTTAAACCATATTCTTTGTTCAATACTTCTTTTAGAAGAACTGAAGATGAAAGATTACCTTTCATTACAATTGAAGCTTCACCAGAGCGAACAGCTACAACTGCATTTTTAGCAGCCTCTTTGATTGAATGAGAATGAACAATTTTTAATCTTTCCGCAAATTGTTCGTTTTTTAATAAATCTTCATACATTTCATAGATCGCTTGCTCGTTACCGAAAAGTAAAAAGTTTGCTAAATCATTATCTAACGCAATTGAAACTGCTTCTTTTACTTCGAAGTCCTCAGCAACAGCTACAGCAACAGTTTGCCTAGAATGATTTTTCGCACGTAACACTATATCTGTTAAATTCATTGAAAGCCCTTCCTTTCATCCCCCTGCACTATATAAAAGCAATTTGCGTGCCAACTTTTTAAAAAGGATAAAACTATTTTAAAAATAGTTGAAAAGCCTTACATTACCAACAACCTAGTACCAGGTACTAGTAACACCAATAAATCTATTCTACAACAATATTTTGAAAAATGACAGTAATTGTATGCAAAAATATTCATAGCACGCAAATTATTGCGTGCTATTTTTTGCAGTGTGGTATTTTTCCAATTTATAATATAAATTCCTTACTGATATTCCAAGCTCTTTTGCTGACCTTGTTTTATTGCCATTATTTTTCATTAATATCTTTTCAATAATTTCACCTTCATAATTTGTAACCATTTCATCAAGGGAGCTTATTTCTTCAGTATGAACTTCTACGTTATGATGAACGGATGGTTCTTGCTTAACTTGTACAATCGCTGATAAATGTTCAGGCAGGATTTGTTTTTCATTAAATTTCATAAATATAACAGCTCTTCCTAGTACATTTTCCAATTCCCTAACATTACCAGGCCAATTGTAGCTTTTTAATTTATTTAATGCTGATAGTGAGATCCCCTCAACATTTCGACCGTAGTCTTGATTAATTTTTGCTAATAATCTTTCGCCAATCGGTAAAATATCTTCTATTCGATCCTTTAGTGCAGGAATAATAATAGGAAGTTTATTTAATCGATAATAAAGATCTTCTCGAAACTTTCCTTCAATGATTGCTTCCTCCAGGTGAACATTCGTCGCAGCAATCACTCGTACATTTATAGGTATTGACTTTGTCCCACCAACACGTCTTATTTCTTTCTCTTGTAGGACCCTTAATAGTTTGGCTTGCATCGCAGGTGATAATTCTCCAATTTCATCTAAGAAAATACTACCATTATTAGCTTCCTCAAAAAGCCCTCTTTTTCCACCACGTTTTGCGCCAGAAAAAGCACCTTCTTCATAACCAAATAATTCACTTTCCAATAAAGTTTCAGAAATCGCAGCACAATTCACTCGAACGAATTTATTATATTTGCGATCGCTTTCATTATGAATCGCGTGAGCAAACAATTCTTTACCTGTTCCTGATTCCCCACGTAGTAATACGGTAGCAGGAGTGCTCGCTGCTAATTTAGCTTGCATGATCGCTAAACTGATTCCTTCTGATTCACCAGCTATATCCTCGAATGAATATTTCGCCTCTAATGTCCTAATAATTTGACGTGCTCTATGTAGTTCATTCGTTAACTGTGAAATTTCAGAAACATCATGGATTACTCCAACACTGCCTTTTAATTTTCCGTCTACGATTACTGGAGCTACATTAACTACTACATCACGATTTTGCTTCCCGACTTTCATTCGATGTCCACGAACAGCTTGTTTTGTTTTCAACACTTTTAAATGTACACTTTCTCCTTCAGCAATATCAATCGTTGCATGTTTACCAAGTACTTGTTCACTCGATAATCCAGTCAGTCTTGTGTATGCCGGATTAATAATAATTCCATTACCTTTTTCATCTACAACTGAAATTGCTTCATCCGAACTTTGAATGACTGCTTCAAGCATGCTATAAACTTCTTTTAAATTTGTAACCTCTTCAGCTAAATCTATTACCTCAGTATCATCTTTAAAAACAGAAATTGCACCTTCAAGTTCACCATCTTCTCGAAAGATTGGAATTCGAGTCGTAAAAATCTTACTTCCATTAATTAAAATATGCTCTTGATTAATTTCCTTCTTTTTCGTTTGAAGAACCCGAGGTAATTTACTAGTCGGGACAACATCCAATATATACCTACCAATCGCAGCATCTTTATCAATATGTAACATTCTTTCTGCAGAGCGATTAAATAAAAGTATTTTTCCCCATTTATCAACCACAATCATGCCATCGTGAGTGTTGTCCAAAATGAGTTCTTGTTGTCTTTTTTTATTATTAATTAAATTAAAAAGTGATTCTTTTTCTTGAACAAGATCAGATATCATTTTTGCAACTGAACCTGGGATCACTAAAGTATTCTTAGCTTTATACTTGATTAATTCCTGGTATATCATTTCATCTCCAGTAGTATTTATGACAACATCAATCTCTTCGTTTAAATTAGACTTCCAATCCTTTAGTATTGGAATATTTAAATTTTTAGCAAATTCTAAACCTTTAGCCTCTTTTATCATATCTACTACTGCAACAACATGAAATAAATCAGAATGTGATAGGAGTTTTAATACAGCAGTACCTCCAGTTCCCATTCCAACGATCATTACGTTTTGTTTCATCTTAGTTCACCTACTAATTTCAACAAATTATTAAACACATTAGACTATTATATATAAAAAGTCGTTCTTTCGTCTATTTCAAATGTTTTATAAGTCTTGACAACACTATCCTTGTATAAGATTATGAAGAAAGAGAATTACGTAAATTAATTGTTACTTTTATCGGAGGAATTAATAAACATGAAAGAATCATTTACACGTATGTTAGCATTCGTTGTGATTGTTGTACCAATAGCTTTAGCAGTTATCGGAATTAAATTACTTCGTGATACAGTATTTCTAATCCATTCTTTTGGCATTCCAAATCTTCCATTGCAATTATTAATTGGGCTTGTTTCATTAGGAGTCGGTTTTTATTTAGTCGGAAGCTTTGTATTATTTAGAGATCGTAAACGAAACAAAGTTCAAGGCAGATTTTTAAAAAGATAATTTTTGCGGGAGGCCTCTTCATTACATTTACTTACCCGGGGTCTCATTAAAATCAAAAAATAAATAACAAAAAAAAAGTGCTGATGAGAGCACTTTTTTTATTTACTAAGAAGCTGACTTCTAACTTGAAAAGCTAGCTCAGGATAATCAGTAATAATCGCGGTACATTTGACTTCAAATAATCGTTTCATAACAGCTGGTTCATTGATTGTATACGGTCTTACGGCTATGTGATGTTCCATCGTTTCTTCTATTTGTTCATCAGTAATAATACGATAATTCGGATGAATTGCATTTGCTTTATAGTCTTCAGCAATCTTCCACGGTGCTTTACTTCTTCTATTAAATAGAACTGCTGTTTCAATATCTGGTGCCATTAAGTGGAATTTAAGCATACTTTTATGGTTAAAGGAAGATAAAACGATTCTTTTTTCAAATTCGTATGAACGGATTAAATTTATTACGCGTTCCTCAAGTCCGTGGTATTCGATTTTATCATTTTTTAATTCCACATTGATACTAAAGTTATTTCCTTTTGCCCATTCAAATACTTCTTTTAAAGTTGGAATCGTACATCCCTTAAATTGGCGTTTAAATCGATAACTAGCATCAAATTGCTTTAATTCAGCTAAAGTATAATCTTTAACGAAACCTTTGCCGTTAGTTGTACGATTGATTGTTTCATCATGAATAACAACAATTTCACCATCTTTTGATAAGTGTACATCTAACTCTATTCCGTCTGCCCCTAAATCTTCACATGCCATAAAAGAAATCATTGTATTTTCTGGATAGGTTCCTGCAGCACCTCTATGACCAATAATATCAACCACTCAAATTCCCCCCTTGTTGATAAAATATGTACTTTCTTCTTTTTCTTATTGTATACTAATTTTACGAAACTAAGGAGGATTATTATGCGACCATTGCAAATTTCGCCTGAAACGGCAATTTTACTTTCTAAGAAATTAAACGTTCCTTTAGAACAAATTATGCATATGCCACAGCATATATTAATGAAAAAGTTGATGGAATTAGATTCGTCTAAAAGCGAAGAAGCTTCTGAGGATAACGAATCTAAATAGAAAATCAGCTTTAATAAAGAAGGCAGAAGTAGTTTTTCTACTTCTTTTTTTTGCACCTTTTTTATTAATTCTAAAATTTAATTACATTTTTATGTAAAATTGTACAAATAATTAACAATTATGAGCTAATTTTAATTTAAACTTCCTTTCATATTAATTAGTTTTCAAGTAAAATGTAATGTATTGTGTATATTTTATAACGAAAAGTATTTATGGAGGTATTTTTAAATGTTACCTGATTGGTTAATTGGTTTGATAATGGGGATGGTAGAAGGATTAACAGAATTTTTACCGGTTTCTTCTACTGGTCATATGATTTTAGTTGCTGATTTATTAAATTTCACAGGTGAGAAGGCTTCATTTTTTGAAGTAATTGTTCAACTTGGTTCGATTCTAGCTGTAGTTGTTGTTTTTTGGAAACGACTATGGTCAGTACTAGGAGTAAAATCAGATGGTTATAGACAAACGAACCTCAACTTAATTCATATTATTATAGGTGCTATTCCAGCCGGGATTGTAGGGCTTATATTCCATGATTTCATTAAAGATGTTTTATTCTCACCTAAAACTGTTGTAATCGGATTAGTAGCAGGCGGTATTTTATTAATTGTTGCTGAGAAAGTCTCTAAACAGCCTAAATCATCTGATTTAGATCACATCTCATATAAACAAGCTTTTATTATTGGTTGCTTCCAAATGCTAGCTTTATGGCCAGGATTTTCACGATCAGGCTCTACAATAGCTGGAGGATTATTATTTGGATTAGATCGAAAAACTTCTGCAGAATTTACTTTTATTTTAGCAGTACCAATGATGATTGCTGCAAGTGGATTAGATTTTATTAAAAATATCCATATTTTAAGTGCTTCAGATTTACCATTATTCGCAACTGGATTCATCACTGCATTCGTAGTTGCATTACTTGCCATCGTTTCCTTCCTAAAATTATTAGAGAAAGTAAAACTAACAGGTTTTGCAGTTTATCGTTTTATTGTAGCGATTCTTTTCACGATTGTATTTATATTTTAATTAAAGACTACAAAGAGATAGGACAACCTTATTGGGATGTCCTATCTTTTTTATTTCTGTATATAAGTTATCGGTTTATATTATAAATGGAAAAAGGCTATTCGTACAACGTATACGAATAGCCTTTGTAATATATATGTTAGTTATTTATATTTAAAAATTGTTGTCTATTGGCGAAAGCCCTACCTCTCTTTCGCAATTCGGCTCCAGGGCCGTTCCATTAGGCAGCTTGTTTCACAACAATCTTCACTAACAGACACTACTACTAATTTTCAAATAAGGTTGAAATAGCTGACGCGTCATGGAATACGTCCAATTTTCTCCCAAATTTCGTAGTAATAATATCGTGTTACTATATGTTTCAGTGGCGCATTAAATAGTATAGCATAATGAAATTAATTACGCAAACCAATTTTCATTTTAATTAAATCGTGCTTCATGTTGTTGAAAGTTTTTTTATAAGTATCCTTTGACGATAAGTTAATTAGAACGAAAGGGTTCTCGACTCCTATGGGATTAGAGGGAAGGCTAAAGACCCCACAGGCTTGCTTAAGGAGGCTCTGGTCTTGCCCCACGGAAAGCGAGCACACTGTAGTGGCAATCATACCACACAACTTATTTATCAGGGATAAAAATAATTGACAAAGTCTTTTTTCAACAGCACGAAAAAACGTTGTCTACAATAGACAACGTTTTCTTTTTACAAATAATATAATTGCTAATGCGAAAAAGTACCGAAGATCTCATAAGAAGTTATTCGCTAAGAGAAATGTCTGTGGAATCACTATTAGAAGTTAATCGGGATGTATTTTCTTGAATAATTAATAAATATAATAAATTAAGAAGCTTTATGTTCTAAACGTAATTTATCAGCTACCATTGCAATAAATTCTGAATTTGTTGGTTTTGCCTTTGACATTGAAATTGTATAACCAAATAATGTAGAAATACTATCGATATTGCCACGACTCCATGCTACTTCAATCGCATGTCGTATTGCACGTTCAACTCGGCTAGCTGTTGTATTAAACTTTTTAGCGATATCTGGATATAAAACTTTTGTAATTGATCCTAGAAGCTCAATATCGTTGTATACCATCGAAATCGCTTCACGTAAGTACATATATCCTTTAATATGTGCAGGAACCCCTATTTCATGGATGATACTTGTGATACTAGCATCTAAATTACGTGGCTTGCTTTCGTAATTAGAAACTAGAGAAGGTGAGTTACGTTTAGTTACCGCACTACCCTTTCCAACTACTTGACGGATATTGCTGATTAAATGCTCCATATCAAATGGTTTTAAGATAAAATATGATGCACCAAGGTCAACAGCTTTTTTAGTAACATCTTCTTGACCAAATGCTGTTAGCATAATAACGTTTGGAATTTTTTCAACTAAGCCAGTGCGTAAACGATCTAAAACCGCTAATCCATCTAAATGAGGCATAATAATATCTAAGACTAGTACATCTGGCTTTTTATCCTTCACTAGAGGTAAGCAGTCTTGTCCATTAAACGCAACCCCAACCACTTCCATATCCGTTTGTGCGTTAATGTAGTTTTCTAACATAATAACAAGTTCTTTATTATCATCAACTAATAATACTTTAATTTTCTCCACGCCCGTTCCTCCCTACATCCTCTATAGTGAATTTTCATTACTTATTACCGATAATTTCGACAATAAAAATTTATTTCCTGTTTTTATTATAAATTCTGAATATTTTTATTAATATAGATAGTTTTCTTCAATTTCTTCTAGCATTCGACTATTCCGTTAAAAACTAGTATGTATTAAGTCGAATTATACATATAATTCATTATATAAAAAATGAAATAGTATGTAAATTTATAATTTTTAATATAAATTTACAATTCTGTAACATTAACCGTCATATCAACCATCCTTTACATTAAATTTTTTTTAATCTTTAAATGTTGTTAATAGTATATTACCATTTTTTCCCTATTTTGACTTATTTTTAACTAAATACACTACAAAATATTTAGCAAGTGTATTTTTCAGTGTTGAATCCAATTCATAAAGGGAAAGAGTATTTTAGCTTATTTTTTTGTGTTTTCCATCTAATGAGAATTACTTTGAAATATTACATAACACTTATGAGAGAAGCCGTACAGCACTTTGACCCTCTCACAGAAGTGATGAGTAGGATATATTGCTTTACAGAACTCGAGCATGCTGTAGTGCAAACAAACATAAAAATACACCTACATAATTTGATAGGTGTATTTTTTAAATCAAGAAGCCTTTTTATTTTGATAATCATAAATCGGTACTTTAGCCTCATCTAGCATCCATTCGATATGGACTCCATACCCACTAGTTGAATCATTTACAAAAACATGTGTAACTGCGCCGATTAATTTTCCATTTTGAATGATTGGTGAGCCACTCATTCCTTGTACAATCCCGCCAGTTTCTTTAAGTAAACGTTTATCAGTAACCTTTAAAATTATTCCTTTAGTGGATGGGAATTTTTGTTGAATACTGCTTACTATTTCTATGTCAAATGCTTCTACTTTATTATCATGTATTACGGTAAGTATTTTAGCTGGACCTTTTTTCACTTCATTTGATAATGCAATTGGTAATGGTTGTGACATAATCCCATTGTCTATTTTATTGTTAACTTTACCGAATATACCAAATGGACTATTTGAAGTAATATTACCAATCGTTCCACGATCTAAAGCAAAATGTGCTATTTTTTCTCCTGGTGAGCCATCTGCACCTTTTTCAATTGCAGTAACTGTTGAATAGACTATATGCCCATCTTCGACTTCAATGGCTTTTCTCGTATCGCTATCAGAGATAACATGTCCTAGTGCACCATATTTTAATGAATTAGGTTCAATGAATGTCATCGTGCCAATACCAGAAGCTGAATCTCTTATATATAGTCCAATTCGATAGCTATTATGACCTTGATCCCGTATAGGTTGTAACATTTTTGTGTAATACTTACCCTCGCGTTTTACAGTGATTTTTATAGGCTTTCCATACTTTCCTGCTTTTTGAATAAACGGTAATACATCTGACATTTTTTCGATTTGTTTACCATTCATTTTTATTATCATGTCTCCAACTTTAATACCGGCAATTTCGCCTGGAGACTTTTGTCCTGAATTAGTATTTACTAAATGATGTCCAACGACCAAGACACCTACTGAGTTAAGTTTTACTCCTATTGACTGTCCCCCTGGTATTATTCTTAAACTGTTTAATACTTTAACATCTACCTTTTTACTTGGTAATTCATTCATACCAAGTGCTACATTAACAACTTCTTGTTGATCCTTATTTTTTATGGTAGATGAAAACACATTATTTTGATTTATATTAAACACGCCAATACCAACTATAAATAAAAGGAGAAGAATTTTTATTATTCGATGAACATTTATATTTTTCACAAGCGAATCACTCTCCTTAGCGCCAAATTTCATTTTTTTTAATTCGTGGCTATGTAGTTAATGTTAGCTTTGCAAAAGCAAAATATGATTGTAAAAATATGATAGATTCTTTAACGTATAATGTTGTATTAGTATGTTTCATTTAGCATTTTCCAATTACTAATTTATCAATAATTCCCATAAAAAAAAGAGAATATTTAATGTATAGAAAAAAATTTCCATCATTAAACATTCTCTTTAGTTCATTGAGATTGGTATTTTGCAGAAGCTGCCTGATCGATCAATTCCTTAGCGTGTTGAATCGTTACATCTGTAATTTCAACTCCAGCGATCATCCTTGCAATTTCATTAATTTTTTGATCATTTCGTAAAGGTGTAACAGAAGTCTTCGTTCGATTTCCATCAATTAATTTGGCGATAAATAAATGAGTATCTGCCATAGAAGCAACTTGTGGTAAGTGAGTTATACACAGAACTTGAGAATCTATCGATACCTTGTGTATTTTTTCCGCTATTGCTTGCGCTACTCTTCCACTAACCCCTGTATCAACTTCATCAAATATAATTGATGTAATTCCCTGATGCTTCGTGAAAATGCTCTTTAATGCTAGGAACATCCTTGAAAGTTCTCCACCTGATGCAACCTTTGCCAATGGCTTTAAAGGCTCTCCTGGGTTTGTAGAAATATAAAACTCAACAAAATCAAATCCATCTTTTTTAAACTTTATATGTTGTTCATCTATCATTGGATCAGATTCTTGTCCTTCTTCAACATCAAACATAATTTCAAAGGTTGTTTTATCCATATAAAGCTCTTTTAATTCTTTATGTATATCAGCAGTCAATTTGATTGCTAATTCTTTTCTTTTATTTGAAAGAGTCTTACCAGCACTAATTAGCTTGATTGTTACATTATCTAAGTCTTTTTGTAACTTCTCGATATGCATATCTTTATGTTGAATAGTATCTAACTCTTGTTCGATATTTTCTGCGTATTTTAAGATATCAGCAACACTGTGCCCATACTTCTTTTTTAACATAGAGATCTCACTTAAACGAGTTTCAATTTCGTTTAATCTATTTGGATCATATTCCATTTGTTCAATAGAATCACGTAATCGATACGAGATATCCTCTAATAAGTAATAGCTACTACTAATTCCTTCATGCATTTCTTTAATGTCATTATCAATATTCGTTACTGACTCTAAAGAATACATACTAGACCTGACCGAATCTAAACCTGAACCATCCTGCGATAAACTTTGATATGCTTCAACTAAAGACTTATAAATGCGTTCAAAATTTGAAATTTTGAGTCTTTCTTCCATCAACTGGTCGTCTTCATTTTCTTGCAAATTCGCATTTTGTATTTCAGTTAGCTGAAATTGAATTAAATCCAACCTATGAGCCATTTGTTGTTCATTTTCAGTTAATTGCTTTAACTGTTTTTTTAAGTCTGTATAGTTATTAAATATATTTTGATATTCAGTATTCAAAGGAGCAATTGCTTTTTCATCATATTGTTGTAGCATCGGTAAATGATGTTCTTGGTCCATTAAATCTTGGCTCTCATGTTGACCATGAATATCAACAAGTAAACCACCAATTTCCTTAAGTATAGAAGTTGTCACTAATTTCCCATTGATACGGCATACACTTTTACCAGATGAAGTAATATCTCTTTTTAAAATAATCATTTCATCTTCAATATCAAAGCCTAATTCTCTGCATCTTGAATAAATTAGATGATTCTCATTTTCGATATGAAATAGCCCTTCAATTTCTGCTTTTTCAGTATCATATCTTACGAATTCTGCAGATCCACGACCACCAAGTAACAGACCGATAGCGTCAATAATAATCGACTTCCCCGCTCCTGTTTCACCACTTAGTACAGTTAAACCCTTTTCAAATGAAATGGAAACTTCCTCAATGATTGCAAAATTTTTAATGATAATTTCAGATAACAATGAGTTTCTCTCCTCTTTTTAAAACCATTCTCCTATTGAAGCATGTCAATAAATTTTTCTTTTAAATCCTCAGCATCTACAGGTGTACGACAAATGATTAAGATTGTATCATCACCACAAATTGTACCCATAATTTCTGACCATTCTAAATGATCAATTAATGCACCAACTGCATTTGCATTACCTGGTAAAGTTTTCATTACAATTAAATGACTTGAACTATCAATTTTAATAAATGAATCAATTAAAAGTCTTTTTAATTTTTGTAATGGATTAAATCGTTGATCTGCAGGTAAGCTATATTTATATCGACCATCAGATAACGGTACTTTTACTAAATGTAGTTCTTTTATATCACGTGAAATCGTTGCTTGGGTTACTTTAAACCCTAAGTCTCTTAGTGATTGTACTAATTCGTCTTGTGTTTCGACTTCATTTTTTGCGATAATTTCTCGTATTTTTATATGACGCTGACCTTTATTCATAATACACCTCTTTGCAAATTCCGACAAATATCTTACTTAAAGAATATCTTATCTAATCTACTCGTTATTGTATATATTTTTTTAAACGTTTTCATAAAATGCATTTTTTGGAACATATTTTTTTCTTTTCTTTTTTATCAGGCGATAGAATCCTATCAAATTAATTACTTAATTTGAAAAAGGAGAAAAAGGAAACCTATATGGTTTCCTTTATTATTTTACTTTCTTTAATTCACTATGTGCTTCATTTACAATTTCCATTGGTGAACGAGTTAACTCGCTATTTCCAATTTCTTTTAAACCTTCCCAATGAAGATGAATTAAAAATTCAATATTACCGTCTCCACCAGTAATAGGCGAAAAAGTTAAAGCTTTTATATCATATCCTTGGCGAAGCGCAAAATCGATCATCATTTCGATAACTTGTTCATGCACTTTTGGATCACGTACAATACCCTTTTTACCAACTTGCTCTCTACCTGCTTCAAATTGTGGTTTAATTAACGCGACAACATCACTTGAAGGTACTAATAATGTTTTTAAGACTGGTAAAATCAAACGTAATGAAATAAAGGATACGTCAATTGAAGCAAATTGAGGTAAACCTTCAATTAAATCTTCTGGTTTTACATAACGAAAATTTGTTCGTTCCATTACTATTACACGTTCATCTTGTCTTAATTTCCAAGCAAGTTGATTGTATCCAACATCAAGTGCATATGATTTTTTTGCCCCATTTTGAAGAGCACAATCCGTAAATCCACCTGTCGAAGATCCAATATCAATCATAATTTTATCTTTGACTGTTAGATCAAATGTGTTTATAGCTTTTTCTAATTTGTACCCTCCACGGCTTACATAAGGCATAACTTCACCTTTAATTTGTAAAGGGAGTTCGATATCTATTTTTTCTCCAGGCTTATCTAATCTTTGTTCGTTTGTATAGACAAGTCCAGCCATAATTGCTCGTTTAGCTTTTTCACGTGTTTCGATTAAACCACGATCTACTAAAAGTACGTCTACTCGTTCCTTTTTTGCCATTTAAATGTCATCCTCTTATTTATTACAAACCATTTCACGGATTTTCTTAACCGATTCATCTTTTGTTAAATGAATTTCTTCAAGTAATTTATCCACATCACCATGTTCAACAAATAAATCCGGTATACCTATACGTTCTACACGTACGTTTTGAAAATTATTTGAACTTGCAAATTCTAAAACAGCACTTCCAAAACCACCTTGTAATACTGCTTCTTCAATCGTTAAAATCGGTTTTCCGTCCTTAAAAAGATCATTTAACATTGCAGTATCCATCGGTTTAATAAATCTTGCGTTTACTACTTTAACAGTAATATTTTCTTTCTCTAACTCATCCGCTGCATCTAATGCCATTTTAATTGTTGTACCAAAAGTTAAGATAACTGCATCAGAACCTTCTCTTAATACTTCCCATGATCCAATCGGAATTTCTTTTAATTGCTCATCCATTGGTACGCCGATACCATTCCCCCTAGGGAAACGTAGCGCAATTGGACCATCTTCGTATTGAATTGCCGTGTTTACCATATGTTGGCCTTCATTCTCATCTTTAGGCATCATTAAAACTAAGTTTGGTATATGACGTAAAAAGGCAATATCAAACACACCTTGATGAGTTTCACCGTCAGCACCTACTAATCCCGCACGATCGATTCCAATGAATACATTTAAATTTTGTCTACAAATATCATGTAATACTTGGTCGTATGCTCTTTGTAGGAATGTCGAATAAATTGCTAAAAACGGCTTCATTCCTTGCGTTGCTAAACCAGCTGCTACTGTAGCCGCATGTTGCTCTGCAATACCGACATCAAAAATTCGGTCAGGTAATTGAGCTTGGAAATTTTCCAATTTTGAACCGACTGGCATTGCAGGAGTAAGCGCTACAATTCGCTCATCTTTTAAAGCTAATTTTAACACAGTATCACTAACAAGTTTACTCCATGCTGGAGGTGCTTTATCAGGCTTAATTAACTTCCCAGATTCAACTTTATAAGGACCTGTGCCATGCCAAGTTCCAATATCATCACTTTCTGCTGGCATATATCCTTTTCCTTTTTTCGTTAGTACATGTACTAATACCGGGCCTTTAGTTTTCTTAGCATATTCAAGTGATTCAAATAAGTCTTCAAAATTATGACCATCAACTGGTCCAAAATAAGTGAATCCCATTTCCTCAAAAAACATACCTTGTGTAACTAAATATTTAAGACTATCTTTTAACTTTTTTGATGTACTTGATAGTTTGTCCCCGATTCCAGGAATTTTTTTGATCACACCTTCAAGTTCACCTTTAGCCCAACGGTATTTCCCAGTTGTTCTCAGTCTTCCTAAAATGCTATGCAGGGCACCTACGTTCGGTGCTATAGACATTTCATTATCATTTAAAATAACGATAACATCTTTTTGCTCATGTCCAATGTGATTCATTGCTTCAAGAGCCATCCCACCAGTTAATGCACCATCTCCGATAATCGGAATAATATATTCACCAGTTTTTTTAATATCTCTAGCAATAGCCATCCCCATTGCCGCAGATAGTGAAGTCGAGCTGTGTCCAGTTTCCCATACATCATGCTCACTTTCATTTCGCTTTGGAAAACCACATAATCCTTTAAATTGTCTTAGTGTTGTAAATTCTTTTGCACGACCAGTTAATATTTTATGAACATACGATTGATGTCCTACATCCCATAAAAATTTGTCTTTAGGCGAATCAAAGACTTTATGTAATGCAATCGTTAATTCAACAACACCTAAATTTGGCGCAATATGACCACCTGTCTCAGAAAGCTGTTGAATAAGAAATTTACGAATTTCTTCACTTAATACTTCTAATTCACCGTTCGTTTTATTTTTTAAAAAGCTCGGATTTTCAATTGTCGTAAGATCCATCTTGGATCACTCACCTTCCTAGATGTTAAATCTATATAAATAATTCATTATTATGTAATTTTATCTATAAAATGATTTTACCATACTTGTAGTTAAACGCTAGTTTCTTAAATGACTAACTCTTAACACCATGTATCATAATACCATTTTTATTAAAATCTGTTTAATGTTTTTTATTTTTATAGAATAAATTATAAATATTTTTATGCAAAATGAAAAGAAAGCCGCTAGCACATATGTGTTAACGGCCTACATTTCTGTATATTTTATTAACAACATTAACGGTTATAAAGTAGTTACATTATACATAAATGAATAAATCTATTCAATGGACATGGTATGAATTACATAATCAAAGTTTAAAAACTGCGATTTTCAACAAAATCACAAATTGAGATTAAATAATCATCTTTAATCCCACATGCTCTAACATGTTGTTTAGCTTCAGTAATAAATGTATGAAGTCTTTCTTTCGCACCCTCGACTGAATATAACTTAACATAAGTAGTTTTATCATTTTCTATATCACTACCAACTGGCTTACCAAGTACTTCTTCATCACCTATTACGTCTAAAATGTCATCTTGTATTTGAAATGCGATACCGAGTTTATAAGCAAATTGTGTTAAGTGAGATAATTGTTCGGCTGTTGCTTTTGAAATAATTGCACCTGCAATAACAGGATACATAAGCATTTTACCTGTTTTTCTTTCATGGATATATTGCAATTCTTCTCCACTAAGCTCTTTGCTTTCACCTTCCATATCTGCAACTTGACCGGCAACCATACCTTCAGGACCTGCAGCAATCGCTAATTCACTAATTAGTTGTAGTTTCACTTGATCAGACACATGAAAATCATTCATTTCCGTAATTAATTTAAATGCGTATGTCAATAAACCATCACCTGCTAAAACTGCAAGATCTTCGCCAAATACTTTATGATTTGTCGGTTTTCCTCTTCGAAAATCATCATCATCCATACATGGTAAATCATCATGAATTAATGAATAAGTATGAATCATTTCTAAAGCACATGCAGGTTTTATCCCGATTAATGGGTCATTACCAAATGCATCTAACGTTGCGAAAAGTAAAAGAGGTCTAATTCTTTTCCCTCCACCTTGCAATGAATAGGACATAGATTCTTTTAATTTTTCTGGTGCTTTTAATCTTTCAACCGATTTAATCATTTCATCATTTACTATTCTACTGGAATACTCCATAAAATCTTTGAAAGTGTTCATATTATTCCTCCTCAACAGTAAAAGGAGTTTGTTCACCCTGTTCATTTAATATTGAAGTCATTTGTTTTTCAACTTTAGTAAGCTTTTCTTGACAAATTTGAGAGAGTTTTATACCTTCTTGAAAGTATTCGATCGCTTTTTCAAGTGGTACGTCACCTTGCTCTAATTTTTGTACGATCATTTCAATTTCTTTTATTGCTTCTTCAAAAGAACGCTCATTTTGTGACAATTGATTCACTCTCCTTTTACTTCAAGTACTTCACAATTTAATTTCCCATCGGTCATTTGTAATTGGAACTGGTCTCCGCTTTTTGCTTGTTTAACCGATTTCATTAATTCATTATCATTTTTATATGCTAAAGAATAACCTCTAGCCATAACTTTTAATGGACTAAGTGCATCAAGTGTATGAACTACTCTTTCCATTTCAAATTTCTTTTGGGTAATTAGCCGATTAAATTCTTTTTGTAAAGCCATATGTAATTGCTGGTGCTTTTGCTTTTCAAGCTGAACTCTATTACTTGGATGATGGATCAGTAGCGACGAATTTAGTTCTTTGTGCTTGTTTATTTTAGACTTAACAATTTCATTTATTGATGTATGTAAACGTTCATTAATCCTGTCAAATTGCTCTTGTTTTGGATGAAAAAGTGAATTTGGATATCTAAAAACATATGCATCTTGAACAGCCTTTAATTGCGCTTGTTTTCGTTCAATAATCGTATCCATCGCTTTATTAAGTCTTGATTTTCGAACTGTAAATTGCTCAAGTATTTCTCTTTGGCTTAACGAAACTAATTCTGCTGCAGCTGTTGGTGTAGGTGCTCGTAGGTCAGCTACATAATCTGCAATTGTCGTATCTGTCTCATGACCAACTGCTGAAATAATTGGGATTTTTGATTCAAAGATGGCTCTTGCTACCTTTTCATCATTAAAGGCCCAAAGCTCTTCAATTGAGCCTCCACCTCGACCGACTATCAATACATCAATTTCTTGCATTTTATTAGCTGTTTCAATTGATTTTACAACCGATGATGGCGCGCCTTCACCTTGTACAAGAGTCGGAATCACGACGATTTTCCCAATCGGGTATCTTCGTTGAATCGTTGTAATTATATCGCGAACTGCCGCACCAGTTGGTGAAGTAACAACCCCGATTACACTAGGAAAAGAAGGAATCTTTTTCTTAAATTTCTGATCAAAGAGTCCTTCTTCTAATAGTTTTTTCTTCAATTGTTCATAAGCTACAAAGAGACCGCCAACCCCATCAGGTTGCATGTCTCTTATGTAGATTTGGTAGCTACCAGATCCTGGGTATACATTTATTTCACCTTGAACAATAACCTGCATACCATCGGTTGGTTGAAATGCGATATTTGCATTATAGGATTGAAACATGACCGCTGCAATTCTAGCACCATCATCTTTTAAGGTAAAATAATAATGACCGCTAGATGAATGACGTTTAAAATTTGAGATTTCTCCACGGAGAAGTATATTTTGCAAATTACGATCCGCTTGAAATTTTGCTTTTAAATATTTCGTTAATGCGGTAACAGTAACTGGTAGCTTTTCCGTCATGCATAGCCCTTCTTTCATTCTTACAAAGCAATAAGATTAAAGTTTAGTACTCAAATTTAATTTACTATCAATTTGAGAAGCTGCTTTTAACGTATTATGAAGTAGCATTGTAATTGTCATTGGACCCACTCCACCCGGTACAGGTGTAATATAACCAGCAACATTTTTTACATCTTCAAAATTTACGTCTCCGCATAATTTGCCATTTTCGTCTCTATTCATGCCGACGTCAATCACAATTGCTCCATCTTTAACATAATCAGCTGTAATTAATTTTGCTACACCAATAGCAACAATTAAAATATCAGCCTGCTTTGTAATATTTTTTAGATTAGTTGTACGTGAATGTGTATAAGTAACCGTTGCATTTTCGTTTAAGAATAGTTGTCCAACCGGTTTCCCTACAATATTACTACGTCCAATAACAACGACATGTTTTCCACTAATCGGGATATTTGTATTTTCTATTAATTTTAATATACCAAAAGGAGTACAAGGTAGTAATGAATCTTGATTAGTCATCATTCTTCCAATATTAATTGGATGAAATCCATCAACATCTTTTAATGGAGAGATTGTTTCAATTACTTTCTTTTCTGAGATATGAGCAGGTAATGGCAACTGAACTAAAATACCATGAATTGACTGATCATCGTTTAATTTGTTTACAACTGATAATAACTCATCTTCAGTAACTGTTTCAGGTAATTCAATTACTTCAGAATACATTCCTAATTCATTACATGCTTTATGCTTCGAATTCACATATGTTCTTGAAGCAGAATTATTTCCAACTAAAACAACCGCTAAACCTGGTGTAACACCTTGATTTTTTAATTCTGAAACACCATTCTTTAATTCCTCACGAATTGATACTGAAACTTCTTTACCATTAATTAATGTTGCTACCATTTTAGTTTCCCCCTATGCATATAAACAATCTATCTATTTAGAATTTTGATAATACCGCATTGATAAATTTACTAGAATCATCATCACCGTAAACTTTAGCAATTTCAATCGCTTCATTGATTGCTACACTTTTTGGAACATCCTCTAAGTATTTAATTTCTACTAGAGCGATTCTAAGGATATTGCGATCAACGTTGCCTAAACGATCAATCGTCCAGCTTTCGATATTTGAAGCTAATTGTTCGTCAATCACTTCTTTATGACTAACAAAATTTGTTACAATTGCCTCTAAAAATGCATCTTGTTTTTCTTCAGCTTCTTCTAATACATGCCCTAATGCATCTGAAGCATTCGCTTCACTTAAATCCATTTGGAATAATGTTTGTAATGCAAGTTCCCTTGCTTTTCTACGTTTCATCAAAATAATAAACTCCTTTAAGCTAAATTCATCATTCGTTGCATAGGTAATAACGAATTCTAATTTTGTTTAGTAACACGTTATTTTACCATTTTTTTTAATAAGTTCCAACGACTGTCTGTATTAACTCTAATTTTTATTATTATTAACGTTTCTAAGCAAACTCAATACTTTAAACTGTTTTCTACATTTTAACTTAAAATCCAATAAAATAACAGAATAATGTTTGTGTTTTTTTAAAAAAAATTACTTTTTTTTACTTCAAAATAATAATTACATACCAAAACACGAACATTCAATTAGATAGATTAAGAAAATGCATGTTTAAAAGGGTCCAAAAGATTTTTAAGAAATAAAAAAACTTTCCAACTAATACCAGATTTTATTATCTTTCCTGTCCTTCCTGACTCCCAAGCCATTCATGTTCTAGTATGCTGTATAAATAAGTGTCTCTCCAGCCGTCTCTTAATAATAGATCTTCACGCATTTTACCTTCTAAATTTAATCCGCATTTTTCAAGTACTTTTGCTGACGCAATATTTCTAACATCACATGTCGCAAATATTCGATGAAGTTTAAAATTTTCAAAACCAAATGAAATTACTTCTTTTGTAACTTCACTGGCAAATCCCATACCCCAATAGTTCGGATGAATTATATACCCTATTTCACCAATTTGATTGATTTCATCCCTAATATTAAACTCGATTGATCCTATTAATTCATCGGATTTCTTTTCGATTATTGCAAATGCAAATCTAGTCCTATTTATTTGTTTCATATCTCCTAGTATGGTTTGAACGAATTCCTTAGTCTCACTCTCTGTATTCGGTCCCCACGGCTGAAATTGACACACAACTAATTGTGATGCATATTTATGTACTTGCTGCCAATCGCTTTCAACAAATTCACGTAAGTTTGTTCTATTTGTGCTCAAATTTAAGATCATATTATCACCTTTTTCTATTTCATTAACAAATAAATTTTAACACATTTCAAAATATTTAATCAGTTATATAAGAATCTGGACAAAGGATACACAAAAATGAAAGATCGGCATAACAAAAAAAGAGCCTCTATTAAATAGAGACTCTTTTTATACTATTAAAGTTCAATTGGAGCTTCTTGCTCAGGTTTCGTATCGAATTGAACTCCTACTACGTGAACATTTACTTCAGATAATTCAAGACCTGTCATCGTTAATAATGCTTGACGAATATTGTCTTGTACATTACCTGCTACAGTTGGGATTGACTTACCAAATTTAACTAGAATGTATACATCGATTGTAATTCGATCTTCTGATAAATCAACTCGGACACCTTTACCGTGATATTTCTTACCGATAATTTCAGAAATACCAGATGCTAGGTTTCCACGCATGCTTGAAACACCTTCAACTTCAGCAGCTGCAATACCAGCAATTACTTCGATTACTTCAGGTGCGATTTCTACTCGACCTAATGTCGCAGTACCCATTTCTAAAATTTGATTTTCGTTCATACAGATCCCTCCACTTTATCCTTTAACAAGCGCATGCTCCTCAAGGAATTTAGTATTATACTTCCCTTTTACGAAGATTTCATTTTGCAATAAATTTAAATGGAATGGAATTGTTGTGTAAATTCCTTCTACCACAAATTCTTCAAGTGCTCTTATCATTATAGCAATTGCTTCTTCTCTTGTCTTGCCATGTACGATAACTTTCGCAATCATTGAATCATAATATGGCGGAATTGTGTACCCGCTATATACAGCAGAATCAACACGAACATTCGGACCACCTGGTGGTAAATACGTAATGATTTTACCAGGAGACGGCATAAAGTTCTTATCTGGATTTTCAGCATTAATACGACACTCAATTGACCATCCTTTTAAAGATACGTCTGATTGAGTTATTTTTAATGGATGACCTTTAGCAATTAATAATTGTTGCTTAATAAGATCAATACCAGAAATATATTCAGTTACAGGATGCTCAACTTGAATACGTGTGTTCATTTCCATAAAGAAGAAGTTTTTAGTATGTGGTTCATAAATAAACTCAACAGTACCAGCACCCCAGTAATTTACTGCTTCAGCTGCACGAACAGCTGCTTGACCCATTTTTTGACGAGTTTCTTCGTCTAAAACAGGAGATGGCGCTTCTTCTACTAATTTTTGAAGACGACGTTGAATTGTACAATCACGTTCTCCTAGATGAATCGTATTACCATGTTCATCTGCTAAAACTTGAATTTCAACATGTCTAAAATCTGTAATATATCTTTCAAGATATACACCCGGATTACCGAAAGCTGTTTGAGCTTCTTGTTGAGTAATTTGTATACCTTTTTCAAGTTCGGTTTCATCTTTTGCTACACGGATACCTTTACCGCCGCCACCAGCTGTAGCTTTGATAATAACTGGATAGCCGATTTCTGCAGCAATCTTTTTACCATCTTCAATACTTTGAATAATACCTTGTGAACCAGGTACTACCGGTACTCCTGCTTCTTTCATTGTTTCACGAGCAACGTCTTTTGTACCCATTTTAGAGATTGAATCAGCCGTTGGTCCAATGAATTTCACATTGCACTCTGTACATAATTCTGCAAAACTAGCATTTTCTGATAAGAAACCATAACCAGGATGGATTCCGTCACAGCCTGTTAATTTTGCAATACTAATGATATTAGTCATATTTAAATAACTATCTTTTGATAATTTAGGACCGACACAATATGCTTCATCAGCCATTTGAACATGTAATGCTTCTTTATCTCCTTCAGAGTAAATAGCAACTGTTTCAATATTTAATTCTTTACATGCTCGAATAATTCGAATGGCGATTTCTCCTCGATTCGCTATTAAAACCTTTTTCATTTCTTCACCTTCTCTAGTAAAGTACTGTTAATTTTGTAGATATTAGGCCTTTACCAAGAATAATGGTTGACCGTATTCTACTAATTGACCATTTTTAGCAAGTACTTCAACGATTTCGCCTTCAATTTCAGCTTCAATTTCATTAAATAGCTTCATTGCTTCAACGATACAAACGATTGAATCGTTTTTAATACGATCACCAATTGATACGTATTCTTTTGCATCAGGAGATGGAGATGCGTAGAAAGTACCTACCATCGGTGATGTAATCTTATGTAAGTTACTTGTATCTTCTTTTTCCACTACAGGTGCAGCAACTTCTGCAGCAACTGGTCTTTCTAAAGTTGCAACTGGAGCAGATGTAACAACTGGAGCTAACTCTTGGTGTACAACTGGAGCAGATGTTACGACAGTTGTTTGTCCACCTTTTTTAATTTTAACGATAGCACCATTATCCTCAAATTCGAATTCATTTATTGTTGATTGATCGATTAACTTTATTAATTCTCTAATTTCATGAATTTTCATTCTGTTCACCCCTTAAGACATATAGTCTAATCTTATAACCTAATACTAAACTTTTCAACAAATTATTGTAATTCCTAATTATTTTTAGCTATTTTACAAGGAATATTTATATATTATTCCTTACCAAAAATAATTCAATATAAACCATTATAACAGGGAAAACCAAAGACGTAAAAGTGTATAGGAATTAGGAATAATCCTAAAATTCATATTAATTATTTATAAGCTTATTAAAAAAAATGAAGAGCCAGTAGATTAATCCCACTAGCACCAGGTGATCTAAAACAATGGATAGCCTTTTATTTTGGCTATTTCATACACAATCTACTTCTAATTAGTACTTAGTCGATTTCCATTTCAGGTTGAAAATCACCCCTACAGGGTTTTGTTTATTGTGGAAAAATTGGTCAAAATGACAACATGCTTTTATACAGAATAATAGCCAGTAGAATGACTTCTACTGGCTTTGTTCATAAAATTATTTAACTTGGAATTTTACAACTACTAATTTTTCACCTAAGACACTTCTAGTCATTTGAATGATGTCATTTGCTGCTTTTCTGCTAGGTTTTGCAGATGTTACATCTACTTTTACTTCATCTTTGTCAGAACGAACTAGTGCATCTTTATAACCAGCTTCTTTAATCATAGTTTCTACATCTGATTCTAATGCAGTTAATTTTTGAAGTTCGTTCATATTAGTGAATGCTTCACTCTTCTCTTGTGCTGATGCAGTTGCTGAGTCAACAGTAGCTTTATATTCATCAATTAATTGACTTCTTTGATCTTCTTGCTCCATACGTTGTTTTAAGAATACTTCACTAGTAGAATTTTCTTGAGAAGCAGTTTCTTTACCGTTTTGTTTAGAAGTATTTGTTTTAGAATCCGTTTTAGAATCAGTTTTAGAATCTGTATTAGAATCTGTATTAGAATCTGTCTTCTTAGTATCTTTAGGCGTTGAGTCTAACGAATCTGTATTTGTATTGTTATTCATATTCATGAAACTTGTTGTTTTTAAATTATCAGGTGTCGTAACATAATAAACTGATAATACAACTACTAAACTTAACATTGTTAATAACCAAATTGTTTGTTTTTTCATTTAACTTTTACCTTCTTCCTCTTATTTTTTTGGTTGTACAGAGACACGATAGCTTGGTACATCAAGTAATCGCGTTACAGCTTCTCGAATCATTGACTTTACTTCAAGGTTATCTGCGCCTTTAGCAATAACGAGTACACCTCTAATTCTCGGCATTTCAGTTTCGGCTATAACAGGTTCTTGTTTATCACCGTTATCAATAATGACCACTTGCTCTTCTTGTGATTGATCATCAATATTTCGTTTCCCACCTTGTTTATCTGTTTCCTCAGTTTCTTGAGAACGATTCGTTTTATTTGTTTGATAAACGTTCTTTCCACTACCTTCAAGATTTACTACTACTTTTACATTACTTACACCAGCCATATTATTTAATGTCTCTGTTAGCTGCTGCTCGTATTTTGTTTCATATTCTTCCATTTTGTTTGATGATGATTTTCCACCATCACTTCCAAGAGTCTCAACAGTTTTTTCATTATTTTTTGGTGTTCCACTCGTTTCTGTCGAAATAGGTGAAAGCATTGAATTCGTTTTTTGATTTGTATTAGCAAATAGACTACTTGCAATCATCCAACAAATCCCGAGTCCCAGTAGAGCTAGTACATATTTTCTCGTCAGTTTAAATGGACTTTTTTCTTTGTCAGAAGAGGTTTTATCATCGCCATTTCCTTTTAGAAAGTCTGCTAATTTTATTGGTGGAATCTTTTTCTTCATTTGTCATTACTCCCCTCCTTCCATCTTGACTTCGATTTGCTTGTCCTCAAGCTCCCATTTATTTGCTAAAAAAGTTTGTAACTCTTGTTGTTTAATTTTTTCATCGTCTGTCTGAACTGGCTGATTGGTATTAATTGATACTTCTTGAACAGGTTCTACATTGCTTGTCTCATCTTTTTTAGGGCCAACGTAAACGATTACTTTAGAAAGATCTTGAGCTGTTGTGACTGTATTAACTCCATCTTTTACTTGTAAATCCACATTTGTAATGACCTGTTCAAATTCTTTTGTAAAGCTTTTTTCAACGTCCTTTTTCATTTGGACAGCCATTTGTTTTAATATATATGCACGTTCTGCTTCTTGTATTTCATTTTTCTTATTATTTATTTCATTTTTTATTTCGCCATTTGCTTCATACGTTTTAGACTGGTACCCAGCAAGCACTTCTTTTATATTTACTCTAAATAATTGAAAAATTGGTTGGAGCATCATGACAATTAATAATAGACTGGCTACAAATCGTACATATTTTGCTAAGCCCGTATTTGGAATTAACATCATAATGACGGTTGCAACTAATATATAGACGATAATATTTGAAACCCAGTGTATAAAGAATTCCATTTTTTCACCTACCTAAACATGACGACAATGTTTCCTGCCGCTATTATTAAAGTCATACTTAAGAAAAACATTAATGAAACAATTGATAAACAAACAAATAAATAAGTTACACTTTTTCCGATCGTATCAATTGTGCTAATGATATTTTTACTGCCAACTGGTTGTAAAATCGCCGCTGAGAATTTATAAATTAAAGCTAAAACTAATATTTTAATAGCTGGGAATACAACGATTGCTAATAAAGTAACTAAACCAACTATCCCAACTGTATTTTTTAATAATAAAGACGCACTAATAACTGTATCTGTAACATCTGCAAAAACTTTACCAACAACAGGAACAAAATTACTGGTGACAAATTTTGCTGTTTTTACTGCAACCCCATCAGAAACTGCAGTCGTCAAACCTTGTACACTTAATACTCCTAAAAAAATAGTTAAAAAGATTCCTAGTACACCTACAGCAACATTTCTTATTAAAGAAGCTAGTTTTGTCACCTTTAACTCATCATTAATAATGCTTACAATACTTAAAATTGTAGATACAAGAATTAAAGGTAGTACAAAATACGTCACTAGTAATCCACTTGTATGCATTAAAAAAATTAAGATTGGATGGAAAACGCCAACAGATATGACACCACCTGATGTCGCAATCAAAGCTAGTAAAATAGGTATTAGTGCTCGTAAAAAATCAATCATGACTGTAATTGCATCTTGGGTGGCCTGCGTGGCAACATAGAAACTATTTAATGCAAAAACTACTAATACTAGAAAGACCACATTATCAGCAATCTTACTGACCGTACTCTTCTCAAATGCATTTTGTAATGATTGGAGTAACGAGCTAAAAATAACTAACATAATTAAGATCCCTAATATTTTCCCGTTACTTAATAACTCAAAAAATATATATTTAGCAAATGCAACAAACCATTCTTGCAATGAAAATTTCTTTTCTCCCTTTATAAATTGGATAAAGTCCCCTTTTTGACTTTCTGGTAAAAAGCCACCATATTGATGAACAACTTCATCCCAATATTGTTGAACTTCATCGATTCCTAACTTTTGTATTTGTTCATTTACTATTTCAGCAGGTGGAGGAGCAGCTTGTACAATTCTTGGTACTAAAAAAAAGAGAGTAAAGAAAAGAAGAAATACTTTCATCCTTTTTGACATAATGTCCTCCTTCCCTTACATCTAAGAAATTTTTGGTAAAAAACTTAAAATTGTTTCTATTAAAGCTGTTAAAATCGGTACTGCAAGGACCAAAATGAGTACTTTGCCCCCTAATTCAATCTTGGAAGCAATTGCCCCTTGGCCTGCATCTTTTGTAATTTGAACTCCAAATTCAGCTATGTATGCGATCCCAATTATTTTTAATAAAGTTTCAACATACACATTTTTAATACTCGCTTGATTTGCTAGTTTTTGAATTTGCTCTAATAAGAACTGCACCTTATCTAATAAAAATAAAAACAAAACACAGCTTATAAAAACAGTTATTGCTAAAGTAAAATTATTCATTTTAAATTGATTTAATAGAAGAATGACAAATGTAGCGGCTAGCCCAATGCCAACAATTTGGATGATTTCCAAAGACTCTCACCCCTAATCTAATGAAATAGAAATACATCCCTAACTTTATTAAATAGATCACCAGCTTTAGTGATAACTTGGAGAAATACGATTATGAATGCAGTAATAATCGTCCATGTAGCAAACTCTTCCTGCCCGGCTTTTTTTAAGACCGCATGGATAATTGCAGCAATTACGCCAATCCCAGCTATTTGAAACATCAGTGCATAATTTGTAATCAATTTAAATTCCTCCTACAAGAGTAATATAACGATTAATATTCCACTTAAAACGCCTAGCATTTTAGACATTCGTTCATAACTGCCCTGCGAATCGATTGCTTCTTGCTCTTCCCTTTCTAAATGTTTTAATGCTAAAATGATTTGTTTTTGTTGTGAATATTTATCATGCATACCAATCGTCTCACCAAATTGTAATAACACTTGTATGTCAGACTCTTTAATCGAGACAGTCTTTGCATATTTCATTAATGAACTTTCCCAAGCTTCTTTCGCTGATAATGCACTCGTTTCAAGTTGAATTGCAAAATCCTTTAAACAACTATTAATCGGTCCTTTCAATTGACCAGAAATTCTTCTAAACGCTTCTTGAAGTGGCAATTGACTATACATTACCTCTGCTTCAAGAGATTGGAGAGCCAACTTCCAGCCCCTTAATTCTTTTGTTCGTTCTGATAATCTACCTGCAAAATAAAATCCAAGCCAGCTTGTAGAAAAAATAATAATAAGTGCTCCAATCCACCTCATCTAAAGCACCGCCCTCGGATGAAATAAACTAGTGAAATCCTTATTTTTAATATCCGTTACAGTACCAGGTGACGGAAAATTTGAAATTTCAATAAATCGTTCAAATGTCCCATTTTGAAACAAAGGCAAAAGAGAAGGGCGTTTTCTAATTTCCTCTAGAGAATAGCCATGGACGGTTACTATTAATTGAACACCGGCAAAAATCGCTTCTAAAATTGCATCTACATCTTCCTTTTTTCCAATTTCATCTACAAGAATGACATGAGGACTCATCGACCTTACAAGCATCATCATACCTTCAGCCTTTGGACATGCATCTAATACATCGATTCTTTCACCAAAAGTATATTGAGGAACCCCTTTAACTGAACCTGCTATCTCAGATCGTTCGTCAACAATGCCAACTTTTCCAGGCCTTATTCCCCTTATGACATCGCCTTGACTCACCACTCTAGCAAAATCCCTAAGTAATGTTGTTTTCCCTGCTTGAGGCGGGCCAATCAGCATAGTGTTTTTCCATCTTCCTTCATAAACATACTTTACAAATGGACTAGCTATTCCTACTTTTTCTTTAGCAATCCGAAAATTATATGAACTAATATCTCGAATCATTTTAACCATTCCGTTTTCGGTTACAACGCGACCTGCTAATCCGACTCGATGCCCACCTTTAATTGTGATATAGCCTTTTTTCAATTCTTCCTCAATCGTATAAATTGAAAATTGACTTAACTTTCCAAGAATCTGCCCGCCTTCTTCTTCTGTTAAGATATACGGAATAAAATTCGATTGATTATTTGAAATCACTTCAACTGGACGCCCAATTCTTAACCTTAATTCTTCAACTTGATGTAAGTCTCCATATGAACGCTGTAACTTTTCTTTAATTAATGTAGGCAATACGTTGAAAACCTCTTCCATAAAAGGTCACATCCTATCATTTAAAAACTGCCAACAAGATTAAAAACACACCACAAACTACTAATACTAATCGAATAGGGTCCAATTTAGATGCAACCCCAATAATGCCAATAGCCATTGTTGAAATGAGAATAATAGGTCCAACAGTCGCCAAAACACTATTTACTGCTAACGCCTTCTTAATGTCGTTTAAATACAAAATCGTAAAAGCAGCAATCAACTCTACACTTCCACCAAAAACTCTGAGCATTCCCATACTTAGAACTGCTCGATCCATTGAATCAAACCAATCCTTCATAGCTACACACCTTTTTTCATTCTTTTTTATTACTAATATGCTGTACATGTCCATTTCAGAAGACAAACATTCATTCGGAGGCACAAAAAAGAGAGAAGTCGTAGGACCTCTCTCTTCGGGCTTGCACATTAATGGTAGATGTTTATTTGAAAAAGTAAAAATGAAAACTGCTTACTCATGACAGATCCATGAGTAAGCAAAAAAGCTAAATTATGAAAAATACTTACTCATGACTGGTTCATGAGTAAGCAAAAAAGCTAAATGTTGAAAGTAACTTACTCATGACTGGCTTATGAAGAACTAAAAAAGCACGATCTTGAAATTAACTTACTCATAAAGGGGTCAGACACAAGGTACGGCCCCATGGAAAATCGAGCATCCTATAATGGAAACGTCAACAACGATACTTTCTTTAAGTCAGACTACTTTCTTCATTGTTTAAATATACGATTCTCAAACCAAATTAAATAATTATATAAACAAAAAAGATTATTACCATAATAACTTGCAATACCGCTTTTGCTAATGAGCTACTAATAAAAGAAACAACTGTCGCCCATGCAGATTTTATCGACTCTTTCGTATTCTTTCCTTGTAATTTTTCAGCAATAAAAACAGAAATGAATGGGACAATAATTAAGCCAAAGGGAGGAAAAACAAACGATCCAACGATTACAGCTAAACAACCTACTCTTTCACCAGTTTTTGTACTGCCGTATTTTTTTAGAAAATATTTATTAGCTAGAATATCCGCTAGAAAAATAACAGCAGTAAAAATCAGCATAATAAGCCAAAACGACATATTTAAATTGGTTTTATTAATCCCAAAGTAATAAATTAAAAAGCCTACCCATAATACTGGTACACCTGGAATTATTGGTTTGATTAATGCAATAAACGCCAATGCAAAACAAATGATAATCAATGTCCATAAAACAATTGATGTAACCATATAATCACCCTTACATATATTTAAATTTATTAATAAGAAAAAAGAGACACTCTTTAAAAAAGTGCCTCCATTTTTTACATCTAATTAAGCTTTTGCACGTGAAACGTAGCTAGCTTCAGTTGTGTTAATAATTAATACTTCGCCTTCATTAATGAAGATTGGTACTTGTACTACTAAACCAGTTTCCATTGTAGCTGGTTTTGTAACGTTAGATGCAGTATCACCTTTAATACCCGGCTCAGTTTCAACTACTTTTAAGTCAACTGTGTTTGGTAATTCAACACCTAAAATTTCACTTTCAAAAGTCATGATATAAACTTCCATATTTTCTTTAAGGAATTTTAATTCACGTTCAATATTTGCTTCTGGTAATTCAATTTGCTCATAAGACTCATTGTCCATGAATACATGTTGGTTACCATTAGCATATAAATATTGCATTTTACGGTTTTGAATATGTGCTTTTGCTACTTTCTCACCAGCACGGAATGTTTTTTCTTGTACAGCACCTGTACGCAGGTTACGAAGTTTTGAACGTACGAATGCAGCACCTTTACCCGGTTTAACGTGTTGGAAATCGATTACTTGCCAAAGTCCACCGTCAGTTTCAATTGTTAAACCTGTACGAAAATCGTTTACTGAAATCATTAAATATCCTCCTAAAAAATGAAATGGTTCTGTAAGTATGTATTGTGTAAAAAAAGAACCATTTCTCTTACCATGAATTTCTTTTACAACTTTATATCATAAAGTAAAATTCGCTTTTTGTGTAGTTCTAATTTCCAATCTAATGAAAACTTATAAAATGATTAGATTTTTTGGTGAAGACATTAAGTTTTCGTTACCACCAGTTTTAACGATTAAATCATCTTCTATACGAACTCCACCTAGATTTGGAATATATATACCTGGTTCACAAGTTACGATCATATTTGGCTCTAATACTGTATCAGAACGGAATGATACACCAGGTCCTTCATGCACTTCTAGACCAATACCATGGCCAGTTCCATGTCCATAATATTCTCCATAACCTTTTTCCGTAATATAATCACGAGTTAAAGCATCAGCTTCTTTACCAGTAATACCTGCTTTAATCCCATTAACACCACGTAATTGAGCTTCAAGAACGATATCATAAATTTTCTTCAAATCAGCATGGGGCTCACCAACAGAAACTGTTCTAGTCATATCTGATACATAACCTTTATAGTATGCACCAAAATCTAATGTTACAAAATCACCTGTTTCAATTACTTTTTCTGATGCTACACCGTGAGGAAGAGCAGAGCGAGTACCAGAAGCAACGATTGTATCAAAGGATGATGAAGTAGCGCCTAATTTACGCATAAAGAATTCTAACTCATTCGATACTTCTAATTCAGTAACACCTGGACGGATAAATCCTAAAATATGATCAAATGCAGATTCTGCAATTTTAGCAGCTTCCTTAATAATTGAAATCTCTGCATCCGTTTTAATTAAGCGTAATTTTTCAATTAATCCGCTTACAGGAACTAATTCTGGTTTTACAGCTTTGCGGTAAGAACCAAATTCTGTAAACGTAACATGATCTTGTTCAAATCCAAGTTTTGATACGCCATATTTCTCTGTTAAAGCTGCAACCTCAGCTGGAATTGAACCTTCATGTTTAACAATCTCATAACCTTCACATTGGCTAGTAGCTTGTTCAATATAGCGGAAATCAGTAATGAATAAAGCTTTGTCCTGGGTAATTAATGCAACACCAGCAGAACCTGTGAAGTTCGTCATGTAACGTCTGTTGTATGTACTAGTAACTAATAATGCGTCTAATCCTTTTTCTACTAAAGCTTCACGTAACTTTTTAATTTTTTCCATTGTTTTTCTCTCCCCTACTAATCTTTTTTAACGCACTTAAACCTAAATCATATCCATACACACCTAAACCAACGATTTGCCCTACAGTTACTGCAGCTAAAACTGAAGTATGTCGAAACTCTTCTCTTTTATGTATATTTGAAATGTGTACTTCAATAGTTGGTACAGTAATACTTGCAATTGCATCACGAATTGCATAACTATAATGAGTAAATGCGCCAGGATTAAACAGAATCCCATCATAAACATTATTTGCTGCATGCAGTTTATCGATTAATTCACCTTCATGATTCGATTGAAAGCAATCAATCGTATCCCCATCTTCATGTGCAAGCGATGATAAATGATCCTCAATATCCTTTAAAGTAGTTGAACCATAGATAGAAACTTCTCTCTGACCGAGCATATTTAGATTAGGTCCATTTAATAATAAAAACTTAGCCATTTTAAAAGTCTCCACCCATCATTTTTTGCATATTTATCCCAAACAAACATATCTTGGAATACCCAAGGTTTATTTTATCATAGGCCAGACTATTTTGAATAGCCACGCAAATATGCCTTTTGCTCTTGAAATGCAAAAGAAACAGAATATGCAATAAAAGTTCCGTATAAAATGAATAAACAGATTGTAGTAACAGTCGTATCAGATGAGTAATCTTTAATTGCTTTTAAATCGAATGCTATTTTACCAAGAAGGATAAAAACAATAACCCACAGTAGTAATCCAAAAAATATACCTGGCAGAACTCCGTTAAATTTTCTACCGATAAAATAAAATATAAACGCAATAATGATTGATATAATGCCTATACCAACTATAGAAATTAAGTTTTCAACATAACCATTTGCCCATTTTCCAAGTTTGATTCTTTCTAAAACAAAATTTGGACCAATTTGAGTAAAATCAAAATAACTAAGAACTAACAAAACAGTAGACCAAAAAATGCCACCAAAAAAGCCAATACTTACAATCTTATTAAAGTTCTTATTTCCTTTTGATTCACCATCGCCACCTTGGACTAGGTATTCATTTTGACTTTTACTCTGATTTTGATTTTCATCTTGGTTTTGATTATTTTCTTGACCTTGCTGATCCTTTTCTTGTTCTTGATCCTGATCTTGTTTTTTTTCTTGTTCTTTATTTTTTTCCTGCATTTAACATTTCCCTTTCCATACATTGCTAAATATCTCTGAGTATTATGTCCAACAAAGAAATTTTTAATGTGATTCGGATTTTTTATTAGAAAATTAAAAATATTATGATTATTATTTAGATTTTCCTACTTCTTACTTGCACCATTATTATGCTTACATTTACAATAGATAGTAATAGATAAAAAACAAGTTTAGGTTGGTGCAACATGAGAGAGAAAAATAAAGCAGTTTATGGGGGTCAAGCAATCGTAGAGGGCGTAATGTTTGGTGGCAAAGCACATACAGTCTCTGCAATCCGCAGGACAAATGAAGAAATTCAATATTATGAAGAACCGATACATATAAATCGGACAATGCAAAAATTAAAGAAAATTCCTTTAGTCCGTGGTGTAGTCGCGATTATACAAGCAAGTATTAATGGATCCAAGCATTTAAATTACTCAACTGAAAGATACGGAATTGATCCAAAAGATGATGAGAAAATTGCAATTGAGCGTGAAAAACAAAAAGGAACGCTTGCAACTTATCTCGGACTTTCACTTTTAGCCGTTTTATCTTTTTTAGTTGGAAAAGTTATTTTTACACTTGTACCAGTACTACTAGCAGCTACATTAAAACCAATATTTGAAACCGATTTTCAACAAGTCGTAATAGAAAGTATCTTAAAACTAGGTTTTTTATTAATTTATATTTACTTAGTTTCATTGACTCCATTTATAAAAAGAGTGTTTATGTATCACGGTGCCGAGCATAAAGTGATTAATGCATATGAAAACAATATTCCTTTAACGATCGAAGGAGTCCAATCACAATCTCGACTTCATTATCGATGTGGAAGTAGCTTTATCCTATTTACTGTAATAGTTGGGATGTTCATATACTTCTTAGTTCCAACAAGCCCACTATGGCTAAGAATTGTCGATCGACTTTTATTAATTCCAGTCGTTATAGGTGTTTCGTTCGAAGTTCTTCAATTAACAAATAAAGTCCGAAATATCCCTATATTAAGATGGGTAGGTTACCCTGGATTATGGCTTCAATTATTAACAACTAAAGAACCATCTGATGATCAAGTTGAAGTCTCAATCGCTTCATTTAACCGACTTTTAGAAGTGGAAAAAAATAACATGATTTAATTGACAGAATTTTGTAAAAAAAATCAACTTATTGGATAAAATGTAATAAACTATAAGAAACAATATTTTTCTAATACATTATCTACTCTTCACCATAGGAGGTGCTTAAAGTGAATCAAAAAGTGTCCACATCAATATTTTACGGAATAATAGCATTAGCACTTTTTGGCTTAATTGCTCAGTTGATAAACGATCCAGCAAAATTATTACAACGATTTTTGTTTATTGGATTAATCCTTTTAATTATTTATTTTATTTATAGAGTTTTTTCATCTTCAAACAGTCAAAGAAGCCATCAAGACTCCTATCGTAAGGCTGCAAAACAAACTATAAAAAAATATAACACTCAAAAATCTAGCTCGTTTAAAAAATCGATTAACAAATCAAAGCCCACTTCAAGAAAAAGTACCTCCACGCCTTTGTTAAAAAAACGATCAAAGGATGCAAGTCACTTAACTGTGATTGAGGGTGAAAAGGGCAAAAAGAAAGACCGTGCTTCCTACTAAGCACGGTCTTTTTAGTTATTTGAATTCGATTGGGTCTCATTCGACTTTTGAATATCTTTTAATGCTTCAATACGATTTTTATCTTCTTCAAAGAACTGAACTAGTTCGCCAATTCGATCAATCGCTTCCCAACTCATATGATGTTCCATTCCTTCAACATCTTGATAAATTAAGTTTTCATCCACACCAATAATTCTTAAGAATTGCTCAAGTAATACATGGCGATAGACAAGTCTTTTTCCCATCTTTTTACCTTTTTGTGTTAGGATTAATCCTCTATATTTTTCATAAATTAGATAATCGTCTTTATCTAGTTTTTGCACCATTTTGGTTACTGACGATGGGTGTACAGATAATGCTTCAGCAATATCAGATACACGAGCATACCCTTTATCTTCAATTAAAAGGTAAATTTGTTCAATATAATCTTCCATACTAGGTGTGGGCATGTTCTTCCTCCAATACACTCATTCAAACTTTATTCCGTTACAATAAGCATCAATAAAATGATACAACACATAAACCAAAAGTGCAATTAACATGAACACATTTAAATGATAATAGATCTTCGTTCTGTATAAGAGTATGATGAAAATAATAAGAGTGTACCTATAAAATAGATACACTCCATTATGTAAAATATTGAATTTCTCCATTAGGAAAATACTTTTTTATATAACCCGAAATGGTTTCTTCAATTGAAGCAGCCTCTTCCTTTTGATAAACATATTTTCCAATTCCATATTTGCCCCATTTATATTTCCTTTTCTCTTCATCCATTTCAAGTTTAGTATTAGGATACCTCTCTAAAATCACCTTTTTGGCAGGCTTTGTAAAACGATGCTGTATAAGTTCAAATGTCATCTTCTCATTTGCCAATTCACCTAATGCATCCTTTAATCGAATAAAAAGCTCCTCATAGCCCTCTTCCCAATCTTCATGCATATAAATAGGTGCAACAATAAAACCAAATGGATATCCTGCATATGCAACTTTTTTCGCTGCTTCTATTCTCTCATCAAATGAACCCGTTCCAGGTTCGAAGTTTTTTATAACATACCTAGAATTTATACTGAATCTAAATGTTGTTTTTCCATTATGTTTTGCATCAAGTAAATGATCTACATGTGGAAATTTCGTTACAAATCGTAAACGACCGTATTCTGTTTCACCAATAAATTCAATCGTTTTCTTAAGAGAATGAGTTAAATAATCTATGCCAACTATATCAGAAGTACACGCAGCCTCAAACCGTGTAATCTCAGGCTCACGTTCCTTTATATATTTCTGGGCTTGCTCAAAAATATCTTCTAAATTTACATATACCCGAATATAAGGCTTGGAACCAAGCGTTGTTTGTAAATAGCAATAATGACAATGTCCCATACAACCTGTAGCAAGAGGAATTGCATATTCCGCTGAAGGTTTAGATGTTTCAAACTTTAAAGTCTTACGCAACCCAACTACTAAAGTTGACTTAGCGATTCGGTATTTTTCCACATCATTTTCACCCGGTAAATTTCGAATTTGATTATGCGATGTTGTTTCTCTTATTTCTAAACCCATCTGCTCAAATTTCTCCTTTAATTCCTTACCTAACGGATACTCTAAAGCTTGGGGCTCGAAATAAACAAGCTTTGGTATAAAAGGCTTCATCTAATCTACTCCTTCTCCACTTTTTTGTTTAGTATTAACCCCGATTAAAATTAACACAGTGGAAAAGGTAGGAAGTTCTCTTGAGATGCTTCTTTATTTTTTTGTTGAGGCCTAAAATTGAACGGATTGAGGGTATTTTATTGATTGATCTGCAAAAAAAGGATAGATTTATTTATAAAGGATTAACTTTTAGGGAATTTATCTGCATATGGGAAGTTCCATTAAAATATTGCGTTCATAATGACATACATTAAAGCTAAACCCTTGCAGGGATACCCTTAGCCCTATTGGTATTTCTCTATTTTATTTGCGGTTTTCGTATTTTTATTTGCAGTTTTCGAATTTTAATTGCACTTTTACCTTTTTTATTTGCGATTATTGAATTTTAATTGCACTTTTGCCTTTTTTATTTGCACTTCTAAGTTTATTTGCACTCTTACCTCTTTTATTTGCACCGCTCAGCTTTTATTTGCAATCTTACTTCCTTTACTTGCACTTCTGATTTATTTGCACTCTTACCTCTTCTATTTGCACCGCTCAGCTTTTATTTGCAATCTTACTTCCTTTAATTGCACTTCTGATTTATTTGCACTCTTACCTCTTCTATTTGCACCGCTCAGATTATTTGCAATCTTACTTCCTCTATTTGCACTTCTGATTTATTTGCACTCTTACCTCTTTTATTTGCACCGCTCAGCTTTTATATCCACTCTTACCTCCTTTATTCGCACCCTCAGTATTATTTAATCCCGTACTCCCTCCTCACTCAATGCAAAAAAAAGAAAGCCAAAAAGGCTTTCAATTAAAAACTACTTACGTAAATTCCATTCCTCAGTACTATATTTAGTAGCAGCTAAGTCCTGTACTTCCTTCTCTTGAGCCTCTGTTAACTCATAAGGCACCAACTCGATATCTAAGCCGATTTCGAAGCCTTTTTCAAATGCTTTATACAGGTCAGCCATTGTTTTAGGAGTAGTACTTTCTGCATTGATCCAAGTTGCACGATCTAAGAATCGTTTTTTCATTCTTTCTCTCACTGCGTCTGAAGAGAAAATATATAAGTCATACAACATATCAACATCAATATTTAAAGGAATTGAACCGTGCTGAAGAATTGAGCCCTTTTGTCTTGTTTGAGCACTTCCAGCAATTTTTTTATCATTTACAACAACTTCATACCATGATGGCGCATCAAAGCAAACGGCACTTGCTGGGTTTTTTAATTCATTTTTTTCTTCAGCAGTTTTTGGTACAGAAAAAGATGCATCTAAACCAAGTAGCTTGTACCCTTCTAAAATTCCCATTGAAATCACTCGATATGCTTCTGTAACAGATACAGGCATATTCGGGTAGCTTTCTGGGACAATTACGCTATACGTTAATTCATCATGATGAAGTACGCTTCTTCCACCAGTTTGGCGTCTTACGAAATCACCATTGTATTTTTTTAATGCTTCTAAACTTATTTCTTGGTTTTTTTGGAAATATCCGATTGTTACAGTAGGGTTTTCCCATTCATAGAAACGCAGTGTTGGAAGAAAACCTTCTTCACTTTGCCACTTGATTAAGGATTCATCAAGAGCCATATTATAGCTACCTGATTTTACTCCGCTATTAATAAAATACCACTTTGTCTTTGCCATGTTGAAAATCTCCTCATTTTTCGATAAATTTTTACTTTTTTAATGAAAGTTTCTTGCACAATCCTACTAGAGAATTATAATAAGATAAGTAGGTAATTGAAAGGTGTTGAAAAATTTGAGTCAGTTTTTACCAATAATTTTTGTCGTACTAGGTATCATTGTATACTCAATAGTTATGTATTTCTACCAAAAACGTTTAATCAAAACGTTAACTGAGGAAGAATTTCGTGCTGGCTACCGTAAAGCTCAGCTAATTGACTTACGTGATCAAGAAGATTTTAAGAACGGCCATATATTAGGTGCACGTAATATTCCGTTCGCACAATTAAAAACGCGTTCAAAAGAAATCCGTAAAGACCAGGCAGTATATTTATATGATCAAATGGGCGTTCGTCCTGGACAAGCTGCACGTATTTTACGTAAACAAGGTGTAACAGAACTTTACCAACTTAAAGGCGGATACAAACTTTGGTCTGGTAAAATTAAAAAAGGTTTATAATCCACAACTAATTAAATGAAAAAACTACTTCATTTTTGTGAAGTAGTTTTTTGTGTTCTATGTAGAAGTCATTAAAACCAAGCTCAGGACGATTTTATTCTTTATGAGTTTTTGGCTTAGCGTATTTCTCGCCTTTTGTATCTACCTTTATGGACTCGATGATTACTGGAGTAACAGGTTTTTCATTTGAATCCACTTCAACTGCATCAATTTTCTTAACAATATCGATTCCTTCTGTCACTTTACCAAATGAAGCATATTGCCCATCAAGGTCAGGTGTATCGTTTGCCATTATGAAAAATTGACTTCCAGCACTATTTGGGTCACCAGTTCGTGCCATGGATAGTACACCTGTTGTATGTTTTAAATTGTTTTTAAAACCGTTTGATGTAAATTCTCCATCAATTGCATATCCTGGACCACCGCCACCAGTTCCCTCGGGGTCGCCACCTTGAATAACGAAGTCTCTAACAACTCGATGGAATGTTAACCCATTATAAAATCCTTTGTTTGCAAGTGTTATAAAATTATCTACTGTATTTGGTGCAATATTAGGATATAATTCAGCTTTAATGACACCGTAATCCTTTACCTTTATTGTTGCAATTGGTAATTTCCCATGTTTTTTACCATTTGCAGATTTTTCATTATTGTTACCACATGCTGCTAATAAGCTGATTGTTAATACAAGACAGCTTATTAAAATTGCCCTAATCGATCTTTTTAACATTTTTCCTTCTCCCCCGCTTTCATTTTTTAGTTTACCAAATTTGACCATGTATTTTCTATAGTTTCGAAAAATTGGGAATTTTTACACAGACCAAGTTTGTTCACATAAATATAAAAACTGCTACTCAAATATGAAATGAATAACAGTTTCTTTAATTGATTTATCCAACTCGTTTAGATGGTTCAACGATTTTATTTTTTGTAAATGGAAACCACCAATTCCATTTTCCAAATAACTGCATTAAGCTAGGAACTAAAACTAAACGAACGATTGTAGCATCCAAGAAAATGGCAATAGCAATCCCGATTCCCATCTGTTTAACAGGTACCATATCCGTAAAAGCAAATGCCCCTGTAATAACAATCATAATGGATGCCGCTGATGTGATAATACGGCTAGTAGATACTAATCCTTCTCTAGTTGAATAAGTATTATCTCCAGATTCATAGTAAAGCTCTTGCATTCTCGACATTAAAAACACTTCATAGTCCATACTTAAACCAAACACTAATCCAAATACAAACACTGGCAAAATCAACATAATATCAGATTGAGGCAAGCCAAAATGACCACCTTGGAATAACCAAGTAATGATTCCAAACGTTGCACTTAAAGATAATACATTCATTAAGATCGCTTTGATTGGAATGATAATGGACCTAAATGCAATCATTAATATGATAAAAGTACTAACCATTATCACAAGTAATCCGTATACAATATTATCTGTAATCTCGTCAAATAATTCTTGTTCAAATTTCACTTGACCACCGACTGTATAATCTAGTCCTTCAATTTTCCCATTGTATTTATCTTCAAAATCTCTTACCCATTGCTTCCCTTTTTCTGATTTAGGATCAGAATTCAAGAATACTTGAATATAAGTTTTATTCTTTTTAATATAGGCATCAATCGCAGGCTGAATTTTTGCTGCGTTTGGAGAGTTTAAAGCAGGTAATAAGGCTTTAGCGTTTAAATTAACTGCATTCAACACACTTTTAACTTCATAAACATTTTGATCATCTTCAAGCTTTTTCTGTATTTTATCTAATGCGTCTACATTATTTTGCTTTAAAAAGTCAGTATTAGATTCTAGTACAATTGAGATTGTGCCATGTTTTTGAGCTTCCGGAAGAAAAGCTTTTTGATATTTTTCATAATTAATTCTGGACGTTGCATCCTTTGGTAATGCATCAATGGTAGGTATATTTAGGTGCACATCCCTTATTGGAATGACGAAAAGACCTAAAATGATTAATGATGTTAATGCCATGATGATTGGTCTTTTCATAACGAAATTTGCAAATTTTCTCCAAACTGCTTGTTGTTGATCTTGGCTTCGATTCGCAATCGATTTTAACGTACCTTTATTAATATTTTTACCAAGAGCTGAAAGTACTGCTGGTAATAGAGTTAATGATAAAAATAAACTAACTAATACAACAACTGCACCACTTATTGCGACACTTCTAAATAAATCAATATTTATGAAGTACAGAGCTGATAATCCAATAAATACACAAATACCAGAAAAAATAATCGCTCTACCTGCAGTTGCAAATGTTATACTAATTGCCTCTTTCACTGATGAATGATTCTGTAATTCAGTTTTATAGCGGCTTACGAATAATAAGGCAAAATCGATTGATAATGCTAATCCAATCATCGGTGCAACATTTAAGACAAAGATTGATAAATCAACATGCTTACCAATAAAGAATAAAATTCCAAATGTACTTAAAATACTAATCATACCGATTATAATTGGAATCGCAGATGCAACTAAACTTCCAAATGCAAAAAATAGAACAATAAACGCAATCGGGACACCAATCATTTCTGCTTTCTTTAAGTCTTCTTGACTAGTTTTATTCATTACATCGCTAATGATCGTAAATCCAGTTGTTCCAACCTTAACTGTATCATTTGAAAAAGACTCTACTTTTTTTGCAAATTTATTGTTTAGATCAACAAGCTTATCGTGATCCTTCTCATTGAATAAAAGTGATAAGTAGGCAATATTATCTTTTTTCATACTCGGATTCATTAACGGGTTATGAAATTGTTTTATATTCTTTTCCTTTTGAACTTCCTTCACAATCCGTTCAATATCAGATTGAAATTCGGCGTTAGAGGCACCTTTTTTCCGCTCAAGTATAATGATGAGTGAATCTGGCGATTGTTCAAATTCTTTTTCTAGTACATTCTTTGCTTTTTCATACTCTCCAGGTGTCCTAAAACCATCACCATCTAAAATGCCAGGTAAATGCTTTGAATACATACCTAGAATGATTGAAAATATAGCTAAAATTACAATAACAATATACCGAAAATGATAAATCGATCGACCCACCTTTTTCCAAGCACTATTTTCACTTACTGTACTTTTCATTTTTCCACTCCTTATTTACATATCCTACCAATATCTTATCAAACTGATGTAAATTCGCCTATTGATTTATATTTTGAGTCTGAAAATAAATAAGAATACTCTCCTAGTGGCAAGTCTTAAGTAGTTGCACTTATAGTTAGTGAACCACCATTCCAATTGATCTATGTGTAAAAAAACGCCCATAATATAAATCAATTGATTTATATTAGAGCGTTAAAATTTTGAAACTATGATTGCAATGATGATGCCAATTAATGCTCCAACAACAACTTCATATGAAGTATGACCTACTAGTTCATTTAATGCCTTGTAATTTTTAATTCTTCCATGAAAAAAATCATTTAATAACTTTGCATGTTTACTAACTGCCAATCTTACACCTGAAGCATCATACATAATAATTGTAGCAAAAATTGCTGAGATTGCGAAAGTAACATTTCCAAAACCTTGTGTTAATCCAACGCTTAATGCTAATCCAGTAACTGTTGAGGAATGTGAACTTGGCATACCACCAGAAGCAAAAAACTTAGATAGATCAAATTCTTTTTCTTTAAATAAATGGATAATGACCTTTAAAAACTGCGCAATAAACCAAGCTATAATAGCTGAAATTAATGGTTCGTTATGAAGTATTGTCAAAAGGGCCTCCTTAAAGTGTAACAAATTGTTATTCCATTATTATCTATCTTAAATAATTGTATATTCATTAATAGCTTATAAGAACAAAAATATTTTTGTTAAATACTAAAATGCTTGTACCAATTCTATTGTTACAATTAATTATTTATCATAATGTTTTTTACTTATAATTTTTAATTAATATTTGGCATATATTGGAGAGCTTCAATCACATAATACAAAATTAAGAAATATATAAATTTTTAATAAATTATCATTTTTGAAATTGACAATCCATATAATTCTGATAGACTTAGTTGTAATTAAATTCTAGGAGGAAGCTCATGAGCCAAACCAACGACTTAACACCCATCATTGAGGTCGTGGAATCGTTACTTAATGGTTTAAGATTTGGAACAATCACATTAGTCGTTCAAGATGGGAGAATTATTCAAGTAGAAAAGCAAGAAAAAATACGATTAAAGTAAATAGGTTCCTGCTGACTAGAAAAACTAGAGGCAGCTCAAGTCTACGTATGAAAAATGTAGATTTGAGCTGCCTTTTCTTTTTAGGATAACTTGGCTTCTTTAGTCAATTGGAGGAAAAGAGAATGAGATTTGAAAATTGGAACGTGAAAAGTATTCCTGACTTTTCAATTGATAATGAAACAAAAGGTGCGCTTGAAGTACTAGAGTGGGCTTACAAAACCTATGGTGATGACCTAGTTTATGCTTGTAGCTTTGGGGTTGAGGGAATCTTATTAATTGATTTAATTTCAAAAGTAAAACCTGATGCAAAGGTTGTTTTCTTAGAGACTGGCCTACATTTCAAGGAAACTTATGAATTAATAGACCGCGTGCAAGCTAAATATCCAAGCTTACAAATAGAAAAGAAAACACCAAGTCTAACTTTAGAAGAGCAAGCTAATATACATGGAGATGAGTTATGGAAGCGTGAACCAAATAAATGCTGTAATATTCGCAAAATCTTACCACTTCAAGAAGCACTAAATGGTTCTCCAGCGTGGGTGTCTGGCTTAAGAAGGGAACAATCTCCTTCAAGACAAAAAACAGAATTTCTTAATCTAGATAATAAGTTCAGCTCAATTAAAGTTTGCCCATTAATCCATTGGACTTGGAAGGAAGTTTGGCGATATGTATATTACAAAAACCTCCCATACAATCCATTACACGATTTAGGATACCCAAGTATTGGTTGTGAGGTATGTACATTACCTGCCTCGAATTCTTCAGATAGTCGCTCTGGTCGTTGGTCTGGTTCACAAAAAACTGAATGTGGTTTACATGATTAGTTGTCTTTATTAGATGCAAATAAATGAAAGTTTATTCTTACTAACTATTAAGATAGGAAAATTTAAGGAGTGTTTAGAAATGAGTTTACCCCCTCATGGCGGAGTCTTAATTAATCGATTTAATCCAGAAGTTACGATTAAAAATGGTTTGAAGGAAATTCCTTTAGATTTAATTGCCTTAAGTGATCTAGAGTTAATTGGAAATGGGGCTTATAGTCCCCTTACTGGTTATTTAGGAAAAGATGATTATGAGCAAGTCGTAAGCACAATGAGATTAAAAGACGGCACTGTATGGAGTATTCCAATTACCCTTCCTGTTAGTGGACAAATAGCTAGCAATCTAAAATTAGGAGAACTAGTTAAACTAACTTGGGAAAATAATGTGTACGGCTTATTAAAGATTGATGATATTTATACACCTAACAAGTTACTTGAGGCACAGTTCGTTTATGGTACTACCGACACAAACCACCCTGGAGTAGCAAAAATGTATTCTCGTGGTGATGTTTATTTAGGTGGTGAAGTAACTGTTATTAGACAAATTAATCGAACTCAATTCACTGAACATTATTTAAGTCCAAAAGAAACGAGAGCAAAATTTGCATCATTAAATTGGAAGAAAATAGTTGGGTTTCAAACTCGTAATCCAGTTCATCGTGCCCATGAATATATTCAGAAAACTGCACTTGAAATTGTTGATGGATTGTTCTTAAACCCATTAGTTGGAGAGACAAAATCGGACGATATTCCTGCAGAAGTCCGAATGAAAAGCTATAAAGTCTTACTCCAAAACTATTATCCTACAGATCGCGTATTTTTAGCCGTATTCCCTGCCGCGATGCGATATGCGGGACCAAGAGAAGCCGTGTTCCATTCAATTGTTAGAAAAAATTACGGCTGCACCCATTTTATTGTAGGGCGTGATCATGCTGGTGTTGGCAATTACTACGGAACTTATGATGCCCAAAAAATATTTCAAAAGTTTTCACAAGATGAATTAGGTATCTCTCTCCTATTCTTTGAAAATAGTTTCTATTGCACAAAGTGCGAGAATATGGCATCAACAAAAACATGCCCGCATGGTAGCGAGCATCACGTAACATTATCAGGTACGAAGGTTCGTGAAATGCTAAAAAATGGCGAAGTTCCTCCTTCTGCTTTTAGTAGAAAAGAAGTTGTTGAAGTATTAATAGAAGGTTTAAAAGAACCTGAATCAATTTCTGTAGAATAGGAGAAAAGTTAAATGTCTAAAAATATCGTTTGGCATCAGGCTAGTATTTCAAAAGAAGACCGTCGACAAAAAAACAATCACCACAGCTGTATTTTATGGTTTACTGGTTTATCTGCATCAGGTAAATCAACGATTGCTAACGAGGTTGCAAAAGCTTTATATCATCTTAATGTTCAACAATACGTATTAGATGGTGATAATATTCGTCACGGCTTAAACAAAGATCTAGGTTTCACTGATTTTGACAGAACTGAAAACATAAGACGAATTGGTGAAGTAGCAAAACTTTTTGTTGATAACGGGCAAATTGTCTTAACGGCTTTTATCTCCCCTTTTATTGCTGATCGAAATATCGTTCGGTCATTAGTCGAACAAGACGAGTTTATTGAAGTTTACGTAGAATGCTCCGTTGAAACTTGTGAGAGTAGAGATCCGAAGGGACTTTATAAAAAAGCAAAAAATGGTGAAATTCAAAACTTTACGGGCATCAGCTCTCCGTATGAGGCACCAATAAATCCAGAAATTACATTAAATACTGATAAGCAATCTGTAAAAGAATGTGTTGAAACAATACTTCAATTTTTAAAGAGTAAAAATTATATTGGGTAAGGTGATGTTGGATGGCATTTGAAAAAATTTGGAAAGATAATCTTAAGCTAAATGAAACTGAAAAAAAGAAACTCGTTAAAGATGGACTTAAAATTTATGATGACATCCCCTACTATGCTGAAAATGGGTTTGAATCAATTCCAAAAGATCAATGGGATTTATTCAAGTGGGCTGGATGCTATTTACAAAAACCAAAGGAAGCCGGATATTTTATGATGCGAGTTAATGTTCCGTCTGGCATATTAACAAATGAACAGCTTATAACATTAGCAGAAATCGCTCGTGATTATGGTCGAGATGTATATGATATTACAACCCGACAAGCGATCCAATTTCATTGGTTAACAATTGATCAAATACCAGATATTTTCACTCGTTTAGAAAAAGTTGGGCTATCTAGTGCTGGTGCATGTGGTGATATTACACGTAATATCGTTGGAAATCCACTTGCAGGGATCGATCCAAATGAATTATTCGATACTACACCGATCGTAAAGGAAATTTATGAATTCTTTCAGTTTAATGAAGAGTTCTCCAATCTACCTAGAAAATATAAAATGTCGATCAGTACAAATAAAAATAATGCGTCAAATGCAGAAATTAACTGCATTTCATTTATTCCGGCTATTAAAGAAATTGACGGAAAAGAAACTTCTGGTTTCCATTTAAAAGTTGGTGGTGGGCTTTCTTCTGCTCCACATTTAGCTCAAGAACTAGATGTTTTCTTATTACCACATCAAGTGAAGGAAGTTGCTATCGCCGTTACAACAATCTTTAGAGATTATGGCTACCGTGAGAAACGCCATCACTCTCGTTTAAAGTTTTTAGTCGCTGATTGGGGCGTTGAAAAGTTTAAAGAAGTTTTAGAAGGATATACAGGTAAGCTATTAACAAAAGGATCTGGCTTTGAAGAGTCATGGAATGCAGGATATTTTTATGGAGTTCATCCACAAAAGCAAGAAGGTTTAAATTATGTTGGATTAAGTATACCTGTTGGAAGATTACATTCTAAAGAAGTTTTTGAGTTAGCTAGAATTGTTAAAAAATACGGTAATGGTGAAATACGTAATTGTAATTCACAAAATTTAATTTTGCCAAATATTCCAACTGAAAATATTGATGAATTATTGAAAGAACCAATCCTTGAAAAATTCACTCCAATACCGCCAAAATTTATTGGTTATTCTGTTGCTTGTACCGGAAGTGAATACTGCAATTTAGCTTTAGTCGAAACGAAGGCTCGTATGAAGGACACAGCTTCTTATTTAGATGAAAAAATTACTTTAGATGTACCTGTTAGAATTCATATGGTTGGTTGCCCTAACTCTTGTGGTCAAAGAGCAATCGCTGATATAGGACTTCAAGGAATTAAGGCTCGTAATGAGAAAAAAGAATTAGTAGAGGCTTTTGAAATCTATGTAGGTGGTACATTAGCCAACGGTGGTAAATTAAATGAAAAATTAAAAGGGAAGGTTGAATCCCCTGCCCTCCACCTAGTATTAGAAAAATTCTTGCAGCACTTTAGCGAAAACAAACTACCTTCAGAAACCTTTTTAGATTATGTATCAAGAGTTGGAATTGAAGAATTACAAACCTATTTAACTTCCATTCTTGAAACCGTCAATGCATCTTAAAGAAAGTCGGTGGCATATGTTTTTATATCGATTTGAAGCATCAATCGAAAGTCGGATCGTTCCTATTGTTATATTAGCAAGTGATGATGAAAAAGCATTTAAACTTGTTGATACAGAACTTGAAAAGTTTTATGTTAAGAAACCGGAAGTTAAAGAACTACTGATGTATGAAAAAAAGAAAGTTAGCCAAAGTGGTGGATTTGTTTTAGATATAGAAGTTTTAAGTAAAAGATGATGATGAGGTGTGTGGAATGATTGGAAAAGTTTATTTAGTTGGTGCTGGACCAGGGGATGTTGATCTAATTACAGTAAAAGGACTAAAGTGCATTCAAAATGCAGATGTCATTATATATGACCGACTAGTTAATAAGGAACTATTAGAGTATGCAAAAGAATCCGTCGAGTTAATATACGCTGGTAAACTCCCAAACTACCATGCATTAAAACAAGAAACAATAAATGCTTTCTTAGTAAAGTATGCAAAAAAAGGAAAAAACGTAGTTCGATTAAAAGGTGGAGATCCTTTTATTTTTGGTCGCGGTGGTGAAGAAGCTACTTATCTTGTAGAACGTGGTATCTCCTTTGAAATCGTTCCTGGCATTACATCAGGTATAGCAGCTCCAGCTTATGCTGGTATCCCCGTCACCCATCGTGATTATAGTAGTTCCTTTGCTTTTGTAACAGGTCATTGTAAAGAAGAGGATACGGTTAAATGGTCCTCTTTAGCAAAAGGCATAGACACACTAGCAATTTATATGGGAGTTAATAACTTACCTTATATTCGTCATCAACTAATTTCAAATGGAAAACATCAAGACACACCCGTTGCCCTGATTCATTATGGTACGACTGAACAACAGCGAACTGTCATTAGTTCATTAAAAAATGTAATAACAGACGTTGAAAAAGAAAAAATAACCAATCCAAGTATGATTATTGTAGGAGAAGTAGTAAAATTACACCATCAATTACAATGGTTTGAGACTAACTATAACGAGATCACTGGACATAGAAACATTAATTATTCAAGTCTATAAATTCTCCATTAAAGTGGAATGAGGTGCTTTAGAATGGATGCAATCTTATATGTATGTCATGGAAGCCGTGTAAAATCGGCTGTCGATTCAGCCATACAATTTGTTAAAAAAGTACAAAAACAAATCGATTGCCCTGTTCAAGAAATTAGCTTTATTGAACTCGCTGAACCATCAATTTCAGTAGGATTAGAGAATTGTTTGCGTAAAGGAGCAAAATCGGTAACAGTATTGCCGGTTTTACTCCTTTCTGCAAATCATGCAAAGGTGGATATTCCTCTTGAAATAGAGAAATTTCAAAAGGAATATCCACACATAAAAATAAAAATTGCCACTCCAATCGGAATACACAAAAATATGATCGAATTAATCCAAAAGCGAATTAATGAAAAGGTTAAGCATTTAATGAAGCCAGCAAAAATAATGCTAGTTGGACGAGGAAGTAGTGACCCATTAACAATCGATGATTTCAATTCAATCGTTAAACTTCTTGAAATAAATTTAAAGCATTCTGTTCTCCCCGCTTTTATGGCAGTTTCAAAGCCGTCGATTCATGAAGCTTGGAATCAGCTATTGACTGAAAAAAATCATCAAATAATAATCGTTCCGTATTTATTTTTTTCAGGAACTCTTATGAATGAATTAAAAGATAAAATAAAATCATTACCTCTAGAATTGCAAAAAAAATGGATATTATGTGAAACCTTAGGGTACGATCACTTAATTACATCAATTTTTACTGAAAGAATACTTGAAGCTCAAACAAAGGAATTAGTTACTGCAATAAAATAAAAGCTCTTGTTTTCTCAAATAGAGAACAAGAGCTTTTATTTTTTGTTTATTTACTTTCAACTTTAATAAAATTTGTTGGTTGGTAAGTTGGAAGAGTCTGTAAGAATCGATTAATCCTTTTTGTAGCTTCAATTAATTGATTTAATGAAGTTGCATAAGAACAGCGAATATACCCTTCACCACAATCTCCAAAAACATTTCCCGGGACGACCGCTACTCTCTCTTTTAATAATAATTGTTCAGCGAACTCCTCTGATGTTAAGCCAGTATTCTGAATAGATGGGAATACATAAAATGCTCCACCTGGAAGATGACATGATAATCCAATTTCTTGAAGAGATTGCACAAGGAAATTACGACGTTGCATATAACTGCGTCGCATTGCTTCTACATCATGATCTCCATTTCGAAGTGCTTCAACTGCAGCATGCTGTGACATAGTTGGTGCACACATTATTGCATATTGATGAACTTTAAGCATATGGGAAATAATGTCCGAAGGTGCTGCAACAATTCCAAGTCTCCAGCCTGTCATTGCAAATGTTTTAGAGAATCCAGAAATTAAAATTGTATGGTCTCGCATTCCTTCGATATTTGCAAAGCTTGTATATTCGCCATCATAAACAAGCTCAGCATAAATTTCATCAGAAATGACTATTAAATTATGTTTTTTAACAAAAACGGCTAAATCCTCTAATAATTCTTTTTCTAGTAGCGTACCAGTTGGATTATTAGGATTACAAAGTAAAATCGCCTTTGTTTTTGGTGTAAGTTTCTTTTTCAACGCTTGAAGATTGATTTTAAACTCTTCTTCTCCTGTCGTTGATAAATGAACTGGAACACCGCCTGCTAGTGATACTAAAGGCGCATATGAAACGAAGCATGGATCAATAACGATTACTTCGTCCCCTGGATTTAAAATTGTTCTTAAGGCTATATCAATTCCTTGACTTGCCCCTACTGTAATAATTAATTCATCTTCTGGACTATAATGCACATCAAATTTCTTAGCAAAATAACGGCTTACTTCTTGACGTAATTCTAGCAGTCCAGCATTTGAAGTATATGCCGTATGTCCTGTTTCTAACGAATAAATACTTGCTTCTCTGACGTTCCAAGGCGTGACAAAATCAGGTTCACCTACCCCAAGTGAAATGACATTATCCATACTAGCCGCTAAATCAAAAAACTTTCGAATCCCTGATGGTTGTAGTGTAGTTACTGTATTTGATAAATTAAATTTACTCATGGCGTGATCACCATACGCTTATCACTTTGTTTTTGACCGTATACGATACTATCATGTTTATAACGTTTTAAAATAAAATGGGTAGTCGTTGATAAAATAGATTCTAAAGTCGATAGTTTTTGGGATACAAATGAAGCAATTGATGTCATTGTTTTCCCTTCAACTACAACTGATAAGTCATATGTTCCTGACATTAAATAAACTGATTTAACTTCTGGGTATAAATAGATTTTTTCAGCAATCTCATCAAACCCTACGCCACGTTTTGGAGCTACTTTTACATCAATCATAGCAGTTATACTTTCTTGAACTGGCACTTTCCCCCAATCAATAAGCGTAATGTATTGAAGAATAATACGATCGTTTTCAAATTTTGTTAATATATCAGCTACCTCTTCTTCTGTAGCTCCAATCATTTTTGCTATTACGTCATTACTTAAGCGTCCATTTTGTTCAATACACTGAAGTAATTGTATTTCTTTTTCTGTCATATCCATATACTCCTTATGTATTCCATTTTCTGGAATTACTTTAGATGTTCATTCTTTTCATCTATATTTTATTTATTTAGTTAGATGACACTTTTTGAGAAGAATTCTTCATAAATAACTTTCACTGCTTGTTTCTCATCGCATGATTTTACACCAAACATCATACTTACTTCTGAAGAACCTTGGTTTATCATTTCAATATTTATTCCCGCAATTGCTAACGCTTTACTCGCTCTAGCAGTTGTACCAACATTATGACGCATCCCCTCACCTACTAACATGATCAAAGCAAGGTCTCTTTCAACGACCACATGGTCTGCATTTAATTCATCTTGGATCCGTTTAATAATTTGATATTCTAATTCAACTGGTAATTGATTTTGGCGAATAATAATTGAAATATCGTCGATTCCACTTGGCTGATGCTCATATGAAATCTGATAATCCTCAAGTATTTGCAATAATTTACGCCCAAATCCTATTTCTCTGTTCATTAAATACTTGCTTATATAAATACTACAAAATCCATTATCACTCGCGACCCCAATTAAAGGACCGTTTGATAACGTACGTTCCTTAACAATTCGTGAACCAGGAGCAGATGGATTATTCGTATTTTTAATGTTTACTGGAATTCCAGCTTGAAAGGCAGGTATCAATGCTTCGTCATGAAATACGTTAAAGCCTGCATAAGATAACTCCCTCATTTCTCGATAAGTTAATTCTTTTATTTCCTTTGGATTATGAATAATCGTAGGATTTACTGAAAAAACTGCATCAACATCTGTAAAGTTTTCATATAAAGTAGCTTTAACTCCGTTGGCAACAACAGAACCAGTAATATCTGAGCCACTGCGAGAAAATGTAACGATATGTCCATCTTCTGAATAGCCAAAAAATCCTGGGAAAATAAGAATTCCAGATTTTTTTCTCAATTCAAATAAGTTCTCATAGCTTTTCGCTAAAACTTGGGCATGTCCTGGCTCATTTGTAACAAATAAACCTGCTTCTTTTGGATTAATATAACTTGCCTCAAGGTCCTTTAACTGAAAATAAGACGCTACTAATCTAGCACAATTATCTTCCCCACATGCCATAACAGCATCCATATATCTTGCAGGATAATTCTTTTTACTACTTAAAGAAAGTTCGATCCCTAGTGAAATTTCATTCATAATATCCTCAGATAAACCTAATCCATTTGCAATTTCAGAATATCTTTGAATAATTTGATGGAATTCCTTCGAATAATCCTTTCCCTGTAGAGCAAGTTGTGCACAACTAATTAGTAAATCGGTAACTTTAATATCATCTGGAAATCTTTTACCTGGTGCAGATACAACGATAATTTTACGTTCAACATCTGATGTAACAATCTGAAATACTTTTTCAATTTGTTCCGAAGTGGCTAATGAAGACCCACCAAATTTTACGATTTTCATTTTTATTACCCCTAATTTAGTTAATTTTCAGTTAAAAATAATGTTACAATTATCCTCCTTATGCGAGAAAAAATCAACACCATTTAATAAGTTTTTTTGGAATTTATAGTATGTTACAAAAAGAATTTGATGTTGTTGTGGGTATTTATTCAATCCAGTGAAAAGAATGGCAATAAGAAATTGTAGATTCTATAGGGAGAAGTTTAAGTTTATAAAAGTAAGGACTTAAATACAGTCATGGAGAATGCAAGAGTAAAGATCTATTAGTAGTTTTTAAAGACACTATTACTCCTTTGTCCATCCTGTTCTACTTTTGTATTATTGCCGATCCATTTTATGTATTGTATAAAAATACATTTAAAAATAATTCTAAAAATATTTAATAAATAAAAAAAGAGTACGAACAAAAAATAGCGATAATCATATGAAAACGCATATTAATAATCTGCTTTCAAATTTAACTGAAAATTCACACTAGAGTAAAGAAGCTTTAACAATCCTTCCCTATGCTTAGGAAGTAACCTACTAGCTAATTAGGAGGGAGAATATATTGAATTGGAACGCATTGAAAAAAGCAGTTCTTGCTTTTGTTCTTACGACTACATTATCTGCAGGAGTATTTATGGTTTCTAGTAAACCGGCTGCTAGAAACATTCCTATTAACACCAAGAATGATAAGAACCGTTTCATTCAAGTACAATTACTTGGCATGAATGATTTTCATGGACAATTAGATACGACCCGAAAATTTAACGGCAGGAATGTTGGCGGAGTAGAATATCTTTCCGCATATTTGAACCAGAAGAAAAAGGAAAACAAAAATACAATTTTAGTTCATGCTGGTGACATGGTAGGTGGAAGTCCTCCAATCTCTTCATTTCTTCTGGATGAACCTACAATTGAAGTATTAAACAAGATGGGTTTTGACTATGGGACTCTAGGAAACCATGAATTCGATCGTGGTGTGAATGAAATGATGAGGTTGATCCGAGGAGGTAACAATCAAAAAACCGGTTATTTTACTGGAGCAAATTTCCCGTATATATGCGCCAACGTAATCGACGATCATACTGGTAGGACCATTCTGCCTCCATACAGTATAAAAAATATAGATGGCGTACCGATTGGATTTATCGGCGTCGTTATAAAAGATACACCAAAGATTGCACCACCAAATAAAACAGATGGCGTTAAGTTTATTAATGAAGTAAAAGCAATCAACAATTCAGTAAAAACACTAAAAAGACAAGGGGTAAAAACAATCGTAGTGCTGGCACATAATGGTGGAAATCAGTCCAAAGCAAATGGAAATGCAACAGGTGAAATCGTTAGAATGGCAAAAAAAATGGATGATGAAGTTGACGTAATAATTTCTGGACATACACATACTTATCTTAACAAAGAAGTAGACGGAAAGCTGATCGTTCAATCCTACTCTTATGGAATATCTTTCTCTGACATTCGGTTAACAATTGATCCTAATACGAAAGATATTGTAGATAAAAAGGCAAGTATAAAGATGGTCTATCAAGATGAAATTAAACCAGATCCTGAAATAAAGAAAATGATACAAAATTATGAATCTAAAATTGAACCGCTCGTAAATAAAGTCGTTGGAACAGCTGCAAACGATATTTTAAGTAAGAAGAACCATAATGGAGAATCTAGTTTAGGAAATATGATTGCAGATTCACAAAGACTTGCAATGAAGTCTGATTTCGCATTTATGAACTTTAGTGGCATACGTGCTGATCTCCCAAAAGGGGGTGTAACTTTGGATGAATTATTCACGATACAACCATTTAAAATTAAACTCGTTAAAATGACATTAACTGGTGAACAAATCCGGGAACTTCTCAATCAGCAATGGCAGAAACATGGTAGTGTTCGGATGCTGCAAATATCAGGTTTAAAATACACTTGGGATAATACGAAAGATTCTGGTCAAAAAGTGATTAATATCATGCGAACAGACGGTACTCTACTTAACCCACAAACTAGTTATACTGTCACTACTAATAGCTATCTTGCAAATGGCGGTGACAATTTTTCGATATTACGATCAGGTAAAAATAAAGAAGAAGGTCCAACAGACTTTGATGCATTTGAAGATTATGTGAAGGAACAAAAGCAACCATTAGTCCAGGCATTTGATGGCCGGATTAATCGGATAAAATAGATTTTAAGAAGCCCCAAAAACAAGCGTTTTATATTGATAAGATTCTATCATACCATTCTTAAATACGACGATAAAAAAAAGTTCCCTTCAATGAGGGAACTTTTTGATTTATGCTTTAATATAACGTAATACAGGTTTACGAGCTGCTAAAGTTTCGTCAAGACGACTTACAACAGTTGTATGTGGAGCCTCTTGAACGATTTCTGGATTTTCTTCAGCTTCTTTAGCAATTGTAATCATTGCATCGATGAACGCATCTAAAGTTTCTTTCGATTCTGTTTCAGTTGGTTCAATCATGATACACTCTTCCACGTTTAATGGGAAGTAGATTGTTGGTGGGTGGTAACCAAAGTCTAATAGGCGTTTAGCAATATCTAAAGTACGAACACCTAATTTCTTTTGACGTTTTCCACTTAAAACGAACTCATGCTTACAATGACGATCGAATGGTAGATCGAAATGAGGCTCTAAACGACGCATCATGTAGTTAGCATTTAGTACCGCATCTTCAGTTACTTGTTTTAATCCTTCAGGACCCATTGAACGAATATAAGTATATGCTCTTACATTAATTCCAAAGTTTCCAAAGAAAGGTTTAACACGACCAATTGTTTCTGGACGGTCTGAATTTAATACGTACTCGTCTCCAACCTTCTCAACGATTGGTGCTGGTAAGTAAGGAATTAAATCTGCTTTAACTCCAACAGGACCAGAACCAGGGCCACCGCCACCGTGTGGACCAGTGAATGTTTTATGAAGATTTAAGTGAACTACGTCAAATCCCATATCTCCTGGGCGTGCTTTACTTAATACAGCATTTAAGTTTGCTCCATCATAGTAAACTTTACCACCAGCAGCGTGGATGATCTCAGAGATTTCATAAATATCTTCTTCGAAAAGACCTAATGTATTAGGGTTTGTAAGCATTAATGCTGCAACATTCTCATCAACTACACGACGTAAATCGTCAAGGTCAACTAAACCTTTTTCATTAGATTTAACTGTGATTGTTTCGAAACCTGCTACAGTAGCTGATGCTGGGTTTGTACCGTGAGCAGAGTCAGGTACGATTACTTTAGTACGGTTGAAGTCACCACGGCTTTCGTGATAAGCACGGATAATCATTAATCCAGTCCACTCACCATGTGCGCCTGCAGCTGGTTGTAATGTTACTTCATCCATACCAGTAATTTCTTTTAATTCTTGTTGAAGCTCATGCATTAATTCAAGAGCACCCTGCACAGTATATTCATCTTGAAGTGGATGAATATGTGCAAAACCTGCGAAACGTGCTACAGCTTCATTTATTTTTGGATTGTATTTCATCGTACATGATCCAAGTGGATAGAACCCTGAATCTAAACCATGATTACGTTTAGATAACGCAGTATAATGGCGCATTAAATCTAATTCAGAAACCTCTGGTAATTCCGCTTTTTCTTTACGGATATAAGCACTTGGGATAACTTCATTCATATCAATTTCTTCTACATCCATTGTAGGAAGACTATATGCAATACGACCTTCTTTACTTATCTCAAAAACTAACGGTTGATCCTTCAGCATGTTGAATCCCCTTTCCGTCTACTAATAATGCTAATTCTTCTACAAATGTATCAATATGTTGTTTAGAACGTAATTCAGTTACTGCGATTAACATATGATTTTCCATAGTAGGTTCAACTTTTGCTAAGTCATAACCACCGATAATTTTCTTAGTAAATAATTGTTTATTGATTTCAGAGACATTTTGTTTTACATCAATTACAAGTTCGTTGAATGCAGCACCTTCGAATACAACAGAGATACCGTTTTCATTTAATTTTTTCTTCATATATTGAGTACGAGAAATATTTTGCATTGCCATTTCTACAGCACCATTTTTTCCAAGAGCAGTCATTGCAACTGAAGCTGCTAATGCATTAAGCGCTTGGTTAGAACAAATATTTGAAGTTGCTTTATCACGACGGATATGTTGTTCGCGAGCTTGAAGTGTTAATACAAATCCGCGACGACCTTCACCATCAACAGTTTGACCAACTAAGCGGCCTGGCATTTTTCGCATTAATTTAGTTGTAGTTGCAAAGTATCCACAATGAGGTCCACCAAATTGAGTTGGAATACCAAATGTTTGCGCGTCACCAGCAACAATATCTGCTCCAAATTCTCCTGGAGGAGTTAAAGCTGCTAATGCTAATGGATTACTTGAAACTACGAATAAACTTTTACCTGTATGAGCAATTGGCTCAATTTGATCTAATTCTTCAATTTGTCCATAGAAGTTAGGGTATTGAACAACAACACAAGCAACATTATCGTTCATTTCATTTTTAAGCTCTTCTACATCAGTTTTTCCATCTTTAAGTCCAATTTCAACAACCTCTAAGTGTTGACCTTTAGCATAAGATAAGATAACTTCACGTGATTGTGGATGAACACCTTTTGATACTAAAATACGTTTTTTACCATTGTGACCTGCTGCTAAAGTAGTTGCTTCTGCTAAAGAAGTACCACCGTCATACATTGACGAGTTTGCTACATCCATACCTGTTAATTCACAAATCATTGTTTGGAATTCAAAAATTGCTTGAAGTTCACCTTGAGAAATCTCAGGTTGATATGGAGTGTAAGCTGTATAGAACTCTGAACGTGAAATTACATGATCTACAACAGTTGGTAAGTAATGATCATAAACACCCGCTCCTAAGAAAGATACATACTCTCTTAAATTGGCATTTTTATTAGCTAATTCAGTTAATTCTTTTAATAAATCAGATTCAGATTTTGCTTTTTTAATGTTTAATAAGCCATTAAAACGAACTTTTTCAGGAATATCACTAAATAATTCATCAACTGATGAAACACCTACTACTTTTAACATCTCTTGACGATCTTGCTCTGTCGTTGGTAAATAACGATGCATTAAGGTAATCCCCTTTCTCCCCCTAGTTACTTCTTCTCTCTTTTGTAAAATGGTTTTGAAACTACTACTGCTTTTAATTTTTTATTTCGAATTTCAACTTCAAGTTCAGTACCTAAAGCAGAAAATTCAGATTTGATTAATGCAAGTCCAATATTTTTCTTTAATGTTGGAGATTGCGTACCGCTTGTTACTTCACCAATTACTTCCCCGTTTACATATACAGGATAGTGAGTTCTTGGAATGCCTTTGTCAATCATTTCAATTCCAACAAGTTTACGAGGTACACCTTGCTCTTTTTGATTTTTCAGAACTTCTTTACCGAAGAAATCTTCTTCTTTATTTAATTTCACAGCGAAGCCAATACCAGCTTCTAATGGAGTAATGTCTTTTGTTAGTTCTTGACCATATAATGCTAGAGCCGATTCGAAACGAAGTGTATCACGAGCACCTAATCCACATGGCTTTAAACCGTCTTCCTTACCTGCTTCTAAAAGTAATGTCCAAAGCTTAGACGCATCTTCTGAAGCTAAGTATAGTTCGTATCCATCTTCACCTGTGTAACCTGTACGTGAAACTAAAACATTTAGATCACCGATTAATACATTATCTTTGAAAGTAAAATACTTAATATCAGAAACGTTCTCATTCGTTAAACGTTGTAAAATTGCAACAGATTTTGGCCCTTGAAGAGCTAATTGTGCAACTTCATTACTTTTATTAACTACTTTTACATCACCTTCAACATGTGAAATTAACCATGCGAAATCTTTTTCAATATTAGACGCATTTACAACTAATAAATAGTGTTCATCGTTATACTTATAAACTAGTAAGTCGTCTACCGTTCCAGCATTTTCATAGCACATTGCTGTATATAATGCGCCTTCTTCATTTAATTTTGAAATATCATTTGTCATCATTTTTTGTAAATATTTAAGACTATCTTTACCAGTTACTTCTATTTCTCCCATATGAGAAACATCAAATAAACCAGCTGCTGTACGAACAGCTTCGTGTTCTTCTTTAATGCTCGAAAATTGCACAGGTAGCTCCCAACCACCAAAATCAATTGTTTTACCACCTAATACTTTGTAATCTTCAAACAATGGTGTGCGTAATAAAGTCGTCATGTAGCCATTTCCCCCTTATCTACATGCTAGCATGATGGAAAACTAAATTAATAGTTCGTCCAGCTAACCATTAAATAATTTACATATTTTGTATATTTTCGGAAAAACTAGTAGAAAAACAAGAAAATATTATCAAACTATATTAGTTAACTGTTTTTTCTTAACAATAAGAGTTTTTTGTTTAATAAAACAATAATAAATTTTTACTTTTTTCTACACTATTATCCTAACATTAAACGACAAGTTTCAGCAATATCAAAGTGAATTTTTTTAAAAATAAAATAACGAACATTATAGCAGTTATTTTACTATAACGTTCACGATTATCCAATATAAAAATGAAATAGGTGAGATTTACATGTCAATTGAGATTAAATTCCATACAGAGTGGCAAGAAGAATTCCTAGAGAAGCTTGAGGATGATGGACCATGGTCAAATTGGGAGAATTATAAGCTTGCCTATCATACTTCTACAAAATTAGCAATTCCATCTTTTACAGGTATGATTGCTCCTACTCATTTACCAAATTTAACTCCATTGCCTCATCAATTAGATGTAGCTACGACAGTAATTGAAAAAATGAATGGAAAAGCAATTTTAGCGGACGAAGTAGGATTAGGTAAAACAGTTGAGGCAGGTTTAATTTTAAAAGAATACATGATTCGTGGTTTAGTCAATAAGGTGCTTATACTAGTTCCGGCATCACTTGTATCACAGTGGACCTATGAATTAAATACAAAATTCCATATTCCAGCAATCGCACAACAAAAAAAGAATTATGTATGGGATAGCTGTGATGTTGTTGTCTCATCAATCGATACTGCAAAAAGAGATCCTCATCGAGAAAAAATATTAAATATCAATTATGATCTCGTCATTATCGATGAAGCTCATAAACTTAAAAATAATAAAACAAAAAACTATGAGTTTGTACAACATCTTAAAAAGAAATATTGTTTACTACTTACTGCTACACCAGTTCAAAATAAAATAGAAGAAATTTTCCATTTAGTTTCTTTATTAAAACCTGGCCATTTAGGTAATAAATCTAGTTTTGAAGAATATTTTTCTGCTAAGAACCGCTCATTAGAGCATGAAGACTTATTACGAGAATTAATTGGAAAAGTAATGGTTCGAAATCGTAGACAAGATACAGGCATCGAGTGGACAAAGCGTAAGGTAGAAACAGTATTAATTAATTTCAATGAAGAAGAACAAAAGCTTTATGATTTAATCGATGAATGGCAGAAATCACAGTATACAGGAGTAACCTCAGCATTCTCCTTTTTAACATTTAAACGAGAAGCATGTAGTAGTCGTGAAGCTGTTTATGTATCAATGAAAAAAATGCTTCAAAGATTTGAAAAAGAAAATATTGATATTAACGATCCTTATATCGAGAAAATTTTTCATCAAATTAATCAAATTACGTCTAATTCAAAAGCAAATAAAGTAGTTGAACTAATTAAAAAAATAAATGATAAAGTAATTATTTTTACTGAATATCGTGCAACACAGTTATATTTACAATGGTTATTAAAACAAAACGGTATTACATCGGTACCATTTCGGGGTGGCTTTAAACGTGGTAAGAAAGATTGGATGAAAGAATTATTTAAAAATCGTGTACAAGTGCTAATAGCAACCGAAGCTGGTGGTGAAGGTATTAACTTACAATTTTGTTCAAATATGATTAATTATGACCTTCCTTGGAATCCTATGAGGCTAGAACAAAGAATAGGACGTATACATCGACTTGGACAAACAGAGGATGTATGTATCTATAACTTTGCGACTGTTGGCTCAATTGAAGAACACATACTAAGACTACTTTATGAAAAAATCAATTTATTTGAGCGTGTAATTGGTGAACTGGATGATATTCTAACCAGAATTCCCTATAAAGATTTTGAAGCACATATGAATGAAATATTTATTAACTCTAAAACTGAAGGCGAAATGAAAATTAAAATGGAAAATTTAACGTCCATCATTCAATTACAGCAACATAAACAAGCAGGTGATAGTTATGCAGCAACATGAAATCCATGATTATATCGAATACTTTTTCAGACATAATGATTGTGAAATTCTACAGAAAACACCAACATACTTAGAAATACAATTAACAATTGAGATGGATAAAAAGTTAATGAATCGTCCTTTCTATTGGCATTATTTAGAAAAAACAGGCGGGATCCCAAACCCAATGAAGTTAACACTCATTACAGATAGTGATAATGCACCTGAAGATCTTAAAGGTGAACATCTTCACTTTGGTTCGCCCCGTCTTCACCAAATTTTCTCAATTGTTAATGAACTAGGACAGTCAATTAGGCTTTATGAAGATACAAAAGCACCAATGGGCCAACAAATTGCATTACACCCTTGGTTAGCTGTTAATTATCAGGTTTCTTTTACTTGTGATCATAAAAAAGATTATTTATATTCTTTTGGAATCCATTTAATTACCGGTAGAATTATTGAAGATTTCCATACAAAACTTGAAAAAATCCAATTTAACTCTAAAATACCTGATTTTTGCTATTCCATGTCACCTTTGATTAAACCAATAAGTGGTTTAAATCGAATGGAACAATTACTTCGAAACATCATTGAAAAAGAAGATACGGTATGGGCTGAAGAGGCAAGGAATAGATGGCAGCATGATTTAGATTTATTAAATCAATTTTATGAAGCTGATGAAGAAAAACCTGAAAATTACCATGTAGAATTCAATGCACTTAAAGAACTTTACGAACCAATCATTCATGTTGATGCGATTAACGGTGGGCTTTTTTATCTATCACCAAACACAATGAATAAGTTAAGTTAATGGCTTTTCAGTGGAGATTAGGTATAGAGGGAAATCTAAATAAGATTGTTCCTCTTTCCTTTTCTACCTCCTGCAAAAAAATAAAGACTGACTTCTTTAATTGAAATCAGTCTTATTAACTAAATACTTTTCTTTTCTTTGTCTCTACGATTTTGACCCTTTTTCATTAATAAAGCTAGACTTAATGGTAACATTCCAAACATGTTAGTAGAAAATGGGGCCTTCAATTCTTCTTTTTCTTGTTTTATTGAATCACGTTTCTCTTTTGGTTGATCGATATAATTAATAAATTGTTCTGTCATATATTTTACATAATCATTTGTTTTCAATAGAAATCACCTTACTTTCTTATCACTTATTTCTACTATCTCCTCCTTTTGAATAATTTAAACAGTCAATGATTTCCAACGCAATTTCAATTGGTGTTAAATTATTCGTTGAAATTTCATAATCTGCTTTTTTATATTGTAATTCTCTCTTCTGAAACAGTTCCGTTAGTTCTTCAATCGTTCGATTTACAGCATTTGGTCGGTTAGAATCCAAATGGATTCTTTCGTATATTATTTCAATTGGCGTTTCAAGATAAATTATTTTGCCGGTTTCTTTCATATATCCAATGTTTTCATCACGAAGAATGATACCACCACCTGTTGAAGTGATCATATTTTTGGAGGGTAAATTTTTTAATACTTGTGTTTCTATATCGCGAAAACCGCTTTCACCAAACTCATTAAACAATTCTGGTATGCTTTTGCCTGTTTGAGAAACAATTTCCTCATCTAAATCAATAAATTTTTTGTTTACTCTTTTAGCTAATTCCTTTCCAACAGTCGTCTTTCCACACCCCATAAATCCTACTAAATAAATTGATTCCATTTCATCCTCCAACTTAATCGATCCAATCCGATACTTGATTTGTACTTTTTTTATATTTAAATTGAACTACATATTTTTTTATTTTTGAATTACTACTAGTTAAAGTTACATGATATTCATCATTTGTAACTAAATAAGTATTCAATATAATTTTTGTATTATTATAATACTTTACTGTATTTCCTTGAAGGGGTAAATTACCATGCTTTAAATCGTAAATTACTTGTGAATGTAACCGGTCTAGTTTGTTTTGATTTCTCGTATAAAAATAAAAGGTATTAAACGAATGAAAAATATCTATTTGTATTAGAAAAAAAATTAGTAAAATATTTATCATAAAGATCGTGTAAGGTAAATACACTCCATTTTCACCAAGTATTTTAAATTTAATTGATAAACAACCGAATAGTTTTTTCATAAATTCCACCATTTAAATCGATCACTTTTACTAGAATTTGCCTTTCGTTTATTTGCTCAAACTTTATATCCCTTATATTCTGTAGTACGATTTCATGTCCTAATCCAAGCCTTTGTCGCCGAATAATCGTTGCATATTTTCGATAACTAATCGTAACTTGATTAAACTCTTCAAAAAGGAGAAGGTCGGAATGAACTGTAAAACTTATACTTTTGTTTGCCTCTTTTTGAACTTCTTTAATGAAATTATCTAATTCTAACCTATTAACGGATTCATAACTGTAATTTCGTTTAACAAAGCTTTTTATACTTGAAGTGGATATAGAAATAATCATTAAAAATAAAACAAGTGAAAAAATTGTTTCTAGTAAAGTAAAGCCTTTATCATTCTGTAATTTCTTCACATATTTCACTTTCCTTTTTTCGATCAGTCCAAGTAACACAAATCGAATTAAAATTATTTCTAGCGTTTATTTTTACTAAAAATTCTCTGCCATTCTTTGTATAGAAACCCTCTTTAAAATTTTCCCTGTTCATAAAATAAAGATGAACCATATCTGTTAATAAGTCATCTGCCATATTGCTAATCGTTATCTTATCTTTTTTTTGTAAAAATAATGACATGGAAGGAACAATCATAATACTAAAAATAATTAGTAAGTTTAAAGAAATAACTGCCTCAATAAATGTAAAGCCTTTTTCATTTCCGATCATATTTAAATCGACCACTTCCTAAATAAAAAGTAACGATATATTCAGCTTTTTTATATTTAATTGAAATCGTTCCAGAGCTAGAGATATTACCGTCGGAGTTAAATCTTAGCGGAGGTTTTAAAGTAAGGTTAGTAATACTAATTGACTTGTCAAAATTTCGAATGACTACAGGGGGATTTAGTAAATTATCTTCCATTTCATATTTATTTTGATAAAAGATGATTCTAGTAGGAATTTGTTTTATTATCGCATTCCTTTGCGCTAGAAAAATATCATTTTGAAGCATTTGAATAAATAATGTTAACTTTTGTTCTTCTTCAATCTTCTTAACTTGATTGATTGGTAAAACCAATAACATGATCATAATTGAAAGGACTAATAACATCTCAACAAATGTAAAACCAAACGAATTATTCAACCTTTTTTTAAGGTATTGATACAGATCCAGTTGCTTTGTCATACGATAATTCAACTTTATTATTGCATTTATATGATGTTATATAGCCTTGTTCTTTTAAGACTGATAAACTCTCTGGTAATTGTTCATTTTCTAATCGATATGATTCAACACTTGACTGAACCATTTTTTGAAGTGCAGAACATCCTTTCGTTTGAATCGACTGTTGCTGTTTTCCTAAATTTGGTATCACTAGTAATAAAAGAAGTGAAATGATAAATAAAACAATTAACATTTCAATCAAAGTAAATCCTTTTTCATTCAAAAAAACTCCTCCTAGATATTGTTCATCAATTGAAACATAGGAAACAGGATGGCTATATACAGTGATAGAATACTTGACGAGATTAGAATTAAAATAATTGGCTGAATAAGCTTTATCGATTTGTGAAAGTAAGCTTCAATACTCTCTTTTAAATAATCAGCATAATCAGCAAGTTCCTTACTAAGAGTACTATTGTTCATGCCATGTTCAATCACAAATATAATATCGCTATGGAATGCTCGTTCATTTTTAAATGCTTCTTGCATAGAAATTCCGTTTAATATTTGATTGTAGAAAACTACTGCTTTTTCTTTTATAAATGTCCTACTATCATTATTCTGCATTGTTTTTAGTGCATCAACTATTGGAAAACCGGCATGTAATAATATACTTAACTGCATTGAAAATTCATAAGTGTTCATTGTAATTAGATACTTACTAACTAAAGGGATACGGATTAATTTCTCCATCCTCTCAATTGAATTTAATTTATTAATTGCAAATAAGTATATATAGGTTGCCAATCCAATTAGTAAAAGAGAAGAAAACATAATTGAAGGTAATCTTTTTATAACTTGTAGATAGATGAAAATAAAAGAGTTCTGATTAGAATGGAATGTTGAAAATAGAATTTCATATTGAGGAATGATTATATTTCTAAACAAAAACAAAATTAGCAATAATATTGTGATTAAAAAAATAGGATACCCCATGATTTTTCTTATGTAAGCTCTATGTTGAATCTTTTTTGTAAGCATATAACTACCTTCACCTAGTGCTAAGGGCAAATCACCATGCTTTTCTGCATAATACAAGTAAACGAGTACATCTTGATGAAGGCAAAGCATTTGAGCAAAATCGATGAATGCCCCACCTTCTACCAAAGCTATTTTAGCTTTATAAATCAATTCTTTTAGGTCATCTGGGAATTGTATCGTTAAGAATTCAATTGCTTGAATAAGGGGATAACCCTTCTGTAAAAGTTCTCCTAATATTTTTAATAGCTTAGCCTGTTCAATATAAGTTAATTTTCTTTTCTTAAAAAATTTACCCATAAATTATACTTCGGTCCAAATGTTTGGTATCAATAAAACCTAATGCATAACCTTTAATGAGTTGATCATTTAAAGTAGATAATTGAACTTCTTCTTGGATCCCTCTAAATTCATTAATAACGGAATTTAGAGCATTGCCATAAAGCAATTCATATACCCCTAATCTTCTGTGATTTCGATTTACAAAACAATTTGGTTCACATTCCCCATCACAAAAACGGCATTTTATTGGAACTAATCTTTGAGAAACGATTGCAACCATTGCCTGAAACAATTCCTCCTTTGGTATTCCAAGCTCTAACATTCGATATAATGCACCTTTTGTGTTATTAGAATGAATTGTCGTTAATACTAAATGACCGGTTAATGCTGCCCTAACGGCAATTTTCGCAGTCTCTTCATCCCTAATCTCTCCTACCATTACTATATCTGGATCAGATCGAAGAATAGCTTTTAATCCAGTTGCATATGTTAAGCCTGCTTTTTCATTAACTTGGACTTGAAAATATTCATCAGATTTCCTTTCAATCGGATCCTCTAAAGTGATAATATTTCTTGCTATGTCTTTTTTAGCTGACTGTAATAAAGAATACAACGTTGTCGTTTTCCCGCAGCCTGTTGGCCCTGTAAACATCATTAGTCCATGTGAATGATGTAATAAAGACAAAAGCTTTCGAGTTGTAGATGGGAATAAGGAGAGACTTTCTATTGGAGCGATTTTTTGTTGTGGGTGAATGCGAATAACCATAGACTCATCAATAATGGTTGGTAAAGTGGCTAATCGAAGTGATAATAAAATTTCATTAATGTTAACAACTAAAATTCCAGTCTGTGGCCGTCTAATTTCTCCTATATCCATACTTCCTAAAAATTTTAAATGCATGATGATCCTTTTAGACTCCTCTTTATTTATTCGTTGAATCAGCTTCAACTCACCATCAACACGAAAAAAAATTTGTACATCATCCTTTTTCGGTAATAAATGAATATCCGATGCTCCAAAATGGCAAGCTTTTTTTAGAAGTTCTTCCACCATTTTTTCTACTGATACCATTTTTATTCCCCCTTTCTATATGAGCAATTATATTTTTGTTTTCCTCAGCTATCAAACCATGAAAATTAGGAAAATAAACGAATAAATTAAATTTAGCTAAAATTTAGATATAAACTAAAGTTAATTTACAAAAATAACGTACAAGAAAATCAAATATATAATAAAAAACAAAAAGTATGTTTTCAATTCAATGTATAGAAAATCATTAAATAAGAAAAATAATATCAGATAGGTTAATTTCATTATTGCGAGAATCAATTTAGAATTGTATTAATACATTGTTTACAATTGTAACTTTCTTATTTTATAATAATGAATGGGTAGAAATTTTTTATGGGGGGATTTAGGATGGATCGAATGTTCCGCGTTCTAGGATTCTGGACAGCTATATTTACGGTAATGTTCTTTGTTGGACATATGTCAGCAGCTGCACTTATTTTCGCATGTCAAACAGCATTTTTCGTAGTATTAGGCTATCTAAAGCTTTCTGAGCGTATGTACATCTATATCTTTGGCGCATACTTAACTGTGTTCTTTATTGGATTTACATATTATAGTACTTTCTTATTAGTACCAGGCTTTAGTGAATAATAGAAAAACCAGTCATATGACTGGTTTTTTTATTTGAACTCATTTAATGAAATCAATTCAATCAACTTAGTAAGATCGTTTGTTGACATACCTTTTGTTTGTAATAGCCATTGGAAGGAATCACTTATTCCCCCAGGCATTATTAAAGATTGTACAGCTCTATTTTGTTTATATTCGCTTGAAAATGGATTTGACTGAGCATGCGGTATTAGCCAATTTAAAATACCAAAATCTAATATTGCATCTCTTTGGTTATTAAAGTATAGATTTTCGATATTATTCTGTAATCCGAACTTTTTTAATTCATCCCAGTGAATATGAGTTGTAATGTCCATTTGCCCTAAATTCTCTAGTATATTTGATTTCAATTCATGCTTGTAATAACCGCGCAAACTCCCCTTAATTCGATGGGGTGCATCCCATTCTTCATTCGTAAAACCATAATCAACAGTTAAAATGATTCCTTTACTAATTTTCAATTGTAAATGGTCATAAACTTTTTCCATACCAACAGGAATTTCAACTCTTTGCCCATCTTTTCCAACAAATTTGTTTCTACTTAGAAAATAACTGATTTCATTATCTTGTATTTTAACGAGGTTTTCTTTCAAATTATTTAGCTCATCAATAATAATTACTACCTCTTGCCATTCGTTTTGATTAAATTCAACTACTCGAACAGGTAAAGCATCAAACAATTCATTTGAAAATACCATTCCATTATTGATTTGCTCGACTTCTAATATATTCGAGTAATATTGACAATTCAAATGGTTCACCAATATTTCTTTTTGCAATTTACGATGATATTGGCTTGCATCAATAAGATTGTAAGTTAAATTATGATAAATTTCAGGCTCTTTTTTTTCACAGTACGAAAGAAAGGATGATGCGAATCTGCCATTTCCACCACCAACTTCAACGAAAAAAGGTTCGATTAGGTTATTCTTAACAAACCGACAAAATGATGCTGCAACTACCTCACCATATACTGAACCTACTGAGCTTGTAGTATAGAAATCACCTCTTCGTCCAATTTTTTCATTTGCCATTTGGTAATAACTTTCTTCATGATCATAAAGCACTAACGAAATAAATTGTTCGTATGTAATAAAACCTTCTTTGGTATTATTTATCGCATTAATAATTATGTTTTTCATCATATTACCTTATTATAAAAATGGATTATATCTTTTCTCATCACCAATCGTAGTAGTTTCTCCATGACCACTACATACAACAACATCATCAGGTAAAGAAAGAAGCTTACCTTTTATACTTCTAATCAATAGGTCGTGATCCCCACCAGGTAAATCAGTTCGTCCAATGCTTCCTTCAAATAATGCATCTCCAGAAAATACTGTCTTTATTTCTTTACAATAAAATGACACACTTCCTGGTGAATGGCCTGGCGTTTCAAAAATCGAAAATAAGAAAGGACCAATTTCCATTTTACCTTCTTTTTCAATCAAGTGATCTGCTTCCCTTGCAAAAATTGACTGATTTCTCATAAATAATTCAGAACCATTTTTTTGTCCATCTGTTAGCCAATCTGCTTCATATTTATGAATATAAACGGGTATATTATATTCATCACGAACATCATCAACAGCCCCAATATGATCAAAATGGGCGTGAGTTAAAAGGATTGCTAATGGCTTTAATTTATTTTCTTCAATAACATTAAAGATTACATGTGCTTCTTCGCCCGGATCAAAAATAACTGCTTCATTCATATCATTACTTAAGATATAACAATTAGTTTGTAATGGACCTAGTGGTATTTGTAAAACATTCATATTCATAGCCTGCTTTCTTTTTTAATCTATATAATACTATATCATAATTTTGTTTTAGCACTTAATTTCAAATAGACAATTGTTCATAAAAGTTTTACAATAATAATGATGTGATAGCAAACAGGGGTTGCTTGAAGAAATTTATAGGGGGTTTACAATGGGTACAGTTATTATTTTTATACTAGTAGCTATTCTAAGTGTTCCTGCTTTATTAGGATCATTAAAGAAGAAGAACTTTTTAGCCGTTTTTTGGTCTGCCGCTACATTAGTTTTATTTGGTTGGTTTGCCATTATGACAATTTTACATAACGGTTATCCACCAGCGCACTTATAATATTTATTTATTTTGTAACGGACTATTTTCTACATATAGAAAACATGTTACTAAAATAAAAAAGCTGACAAAGTTGTCAGCTTTTTTATTTTGAGGATGATTGGTTTTCTAAATTAAATAAAGACGCTAACAGTATTGGGAAAGTCTCTGAAAAAATGGATTCAAACATAGAGAGTGGCAATGGATTGATTCCTTTACCTAATTCAAGTGTAAATCCTGGTTTCCGAAAATCTTGTATATACCAATCCTTAAAACCTGCATGGCTATCAATTGTTTTTACTGCTTTATAGGGGCTGATACTAGAAAAATAATTAGCATAGACTTCCGAGATAGGCGGTTCAAGATTGTCATAGCCCCAATAAAATTCTTTACCTTGTGTATGCAAAGCCAAAATAAGATCAAACTTCCTTTTAATTGCTAAATTACTCATTGCGATTGTTTCTGGTTCAGTTAATGGAGCATCTCCTGGGTAGTCTCTTGGAGAGAATGTTTTTTGTTTCTTTCTTTCTTTTTCAAACTCCCAATGTGCAGGAAATTGATTGTTTAAATCAACGCCTCTTATATTTGCTTTCCATCCGGTAAAACCATCATTTCCTTCATTAATTTTATGAACAAATTCCATATAATCACTTTGTTCCACAGTTCCATTTATAACTAAATTTACCCCATCAGGATTAACCATAGGGACAATCGACAACGTATTTTCGTTAAATAAAGCTACTAATTCTTTATGAAATGGCAACTCCTCAGTTGTTAAAGTGTTACCTATCCAAAAAAGCATTTTCATAATTACACAAGTTGTAATCCATTCATTAGCATGAAACGAACCATTCCAATGTACCTTTCTATGTCCATTTCCAATTTGAATCTCATATATAGGCTGATATAAAACGCTGTGTCCAATTGTATTTAAACGAAGAAAAGGGAATTCTTGTACTAATAAACTAATATCTTTTGAAAGTTCATTAAAATCGTATCTTCGTGGATGGAAGGATAAAGGTCGATTGTTTTTATACAAAATTTTCACCTCATCAGTTATTTTCTAGTTAATTGTATGTAATTAAAATAAAGAAAAGCACTTTCGTTTAAAATGTACCCTTTGTAAAGGACATTGAAAAAAAAGTCTATGCAATTTTAAGGAGATGATTTCTGTATTGAACAGGGGTCATCTTCTTTAATTTCCATTGACATCTATAGTGGTTGTAATACTTCATGTAATAGGTAATTTCTTTTATTAGCTCTTCTAAACTTTGACATGACTTAATAGAAACTTCATCTTTAAAATGACCAAAGAATGATTCCTGTGGAGCGTTATCCCAACAGTTTCCACGTCTAGACATTGATTGGATTAAACCTAGCTTCTTCACTTGTTTTTGGAAGTCTGGGTGTGTATAATGTGTTCCTTGATCTGAATGAATAAGTGCGCCCTTTACTTTCCTAAAATTACAATTCCTTTTTAACTTTCCAAGTGTATCTGTAGCTAGCTCCATTGTCATTCGGTCTGAAACATTGTAAGCTAATATTTCATTTGTTGAACTATCTAGGATTGTTGATAAATAAGCCTTTTTTCCCTTACCATAGTGAAGATAGGTTATATCTGTTAGAAGTGCTTTTCCAGGTACGCCTTGTTTAAATTGACGATTCAATCGGTTCGGTACAACCCTATGTTCTTTAGTAGCCTTCATCATTCGTCTGTAGGGATTTGCCTTTCTAATTGGGCAAACTATACCGTATTTTTTCATGATTCTTCGTATACGTTTCAAATTGTAGACAATCTTAAATTGACCCGCCAATGTAGTCTTGATTTGGCGTGCCCCCTTTTTATAACGTTTAAAACGATATGCTTTTAAGATATTCTCTTTTAAAATTTCATCCTTTTCATCTTGTAGCTTTCTTCGCTCTTGTGACTTATTAGAAAAGTAATGATAATAACCACTTCTTGATACACCAGCTATCTTACAAAGATAAGTTACCATATCTTTTAATTCAAACTTTTCAATTATAGAACGTACTAGAGTGTATTTTTGACTAGGAGAAATTACTACTACTTCATCCTCCCCTCTAAGAAACGAATCTTTTTTAATAGTTCATTTTCAGCTTTAAGTAGATTAATTTCTGCTTCTAAACGAGCGTTCTTTTCCTCCAAAGTTAGCTCTCTTTCTAGATTTCTTCCCGAATTAGTGGATCGTGTGTCACGAAGACCCAGTTCACCGTTCTCCTTAAACGCAGTACGCCATCTGTTACTAGCAGATTTAACGCGCTTCATCCCAATCACTTCAATATCAAATCCGTACTCTTCAAATATTTCTCTCGGCAACTTTCCCTTTTCATTTTCCGATATAAAAATACGCTTAAACTCATCAGTGTAAGTAATCCCTTTTGAGCTAACAGATTTTACATACTGGTTTTTGGAAAGTAGTTTAATTTCTTTATCAGTAAATATTTTATTACTCATTTTAAAAATTCCCCGATCCCGTTTTTTTCTAATTATAAACAAAAGTACCCTATAGAGTAGACTTTTTTTTCGTGTCTATTCTATAGGGTACATTTTAATTTAAGAAGTGCTTTATTTAACGTTTTAACAAGTCATATTAAATTATTAAAGCTTCGTGTGTTTCGAGCTCTTCTGGGCTTAGCAAAATGGCAGAAAAGTGGGGCTAAATGACTTTCAGGACGCAAGTGACATTGTAGTAACACCAAAATCCCTCTACACTAATAGGCAAGCATCCTTAATTGAAAATTAACATGATATTTCTTTTTTAAATGAGAAACTACTTTTTATGTAATATAAGAAAAAGCACTCCCATTAAGGAAGTGCTTTTCATGTTTAATCAAACTTCGTATCAGCTTTTTTATATTTAACTTCATAGAAACGAAGTAAATCTTTATAAATAATTGAGTTTGAATACTCAAGTGATTTATTTGCTTTTGCTAAGTCTTCTTTAGGTGGTTTTTGTCCTTTTAATTCTTCACCAGTATTTGGATCATACATCTTCTCACCAGTGTAAATATATTTATCAGTAACAATTGTTCCATCACGGAAAACTACAAAGTTTTTGTGTTTAGGAGAGAAAATATCATTACCAAAGTTGATAGATGTTTTATTTGGATCTTCACCTAATAAGTTTAAGATTGTAGGTTTAACATCAATTTGACCTGCAACTTTATGAATTGTTTCACCCTTAGTTTGTCCAGGTAAATGGATAAAGAAAGGTACTTTTTGTAATTTAACATGTTCTGCAGGTGTAATGTCTTGTCCTAATACTTCACTCATTGCACGGTTATGGTTTTCAGAAATACCGTAATGGTCACCATACATAACAATGATCGTATTATTATATAAACCTTTTGCTTTCATCTCTTCAATGAAATGTTTAATTGATTCATCTAAATAACGTACTGTTGTTACATAATTATCAACAGTTTGATCTCCAGTTGTTAAACGTGGAATCATTAAATCCTCATCATTCAATTCGAATGGATAATGGTTAGTTAGTGTAATCATACGGTTGTAGAACGGTTTAGGCTCTGCTACCATTTTGTCTACAGCTTGTTCAACGAAATATTTATCTTTTAGTCCCCAGCCAATTGAAGTAGCTGCAGATACTTTAAAGTCAACTTCATTATAATAACGATCGTAACCTAGACTTGGATACATCATGTCACGGTTCCAGAACGATTTATTATTTGAATGCATTACTGAAGTGTAATAATTTTGATCCTGTTTAAGGATTGCTGGTGTTGCAGTAAACGTATTACCACTGTTTGTAAAGTAAACAGCACCACGGTCTAATGGGAATAAACTGTTATCAATTAAGAATTCAGCATCAGATGTTTTACCTTGTCCAGTTTGGTGGTAAAAATTATCAAAATAATAACTTTCTTTCGTAAATTTATTTAAGAATGGAGTAATTTCTTGTCCATTAATTTTTCGTCCAATTACGAAATTTTGTAAAGATTCTAATGAAACTACTACTACGTTTTTACCTTTGTATTTACCATGTAATTGTGCATTTACACCTGTATCGTTAGCACGAATAAAGTTTTCGATTCCTGCTAATTGACTATCATCAGCCATCGCTTTTTGAGCAGATGTTTTTGATTGAATAACCATATCATATAAATGGTAATTGTATAATCCTAAGAATTTAACAATGTATTCTCTATCAAAAGAACGTGTTAATAATTGTGGACGTTCAGTTTCAGCTAAACCAAGGTTAACTAGGAAAATAGCAACCGCTACTAAGAAATAAGCTGTTCTAGCTTTTCCTTTAATGTTACCTGTAGTAAAGAATTTTTTACCCCAGAAATAATTAACTGCAATTAAGATATAAATATCAGAAAAAGCTAAGATTGTTTTATAGCTGATCATTGCTTTAACACTTGAACCTAAATCCCCAAAGTTTCGTGTCATAAATAAAACTGGAATCGTTACGAAATCGTCAAAGAATGAATAATAAGCTGTATCAGCTACTAATATAAAGGACATGATTATAGTAATCCAAATAACTGCTCTATTTCGTTTTGGTCCTTTTGCAAAAAGAGCTATACCTAAAAATATTAATAATGAAGATATAGGAGCAATTAATAAGATAAATTCTTGCATTGAATTTTCAATTTCTAAATCAAAATAAAATTGGCTTAGAATAGTTGCTTTAATCCATAAAAGGAATACAGCAAGTAACGGGAATCCAAAGTTTTTAATAAACTTTTTCCACATATTCTGTTCCTCCTCTTGTTTAGACTATTAATCTATTTTATCTATTATAAAACAATGTTTGGCATTTCACATATCTATTTTATTGGCATTTTAAATACCAAGAATTTTTGAAATGATTCATACAATTATTAGCTACTAAATGTATGTATCTAAAAAATTTATTTGACGTTACCCTAGTTTTTTTCTAACGTCATTCAATTTATCATAAACTAGTTCCCTCGTCAAATAACTAATTTTTATTTCAATTCAATACAATAAACATAATAAGGTACTTCAATTAGAAGCACCTTAAATTTAAGTTAAATTTCATTAGTAATAAATTTTTTTACTAAATATGCTGCACCAATTGCTCCTGCATCGTTCCCTAACTTAGCAATTGAAAGTTTTGTCGAATTACGTACTGTTGTGAAAGCAAATTCGTCAAAATATTTCTTTAGAGGTTTTAATAACAGTTCACCTGCATTTGATACTCCGCCGCCAATAATGATATTTTCAGGATTTAATGTATTTCCAACTCCGGCTAATACTAAAGCTAGATATCTCATTACATGATTAACGATTTCTTCTGCAACTTCATCACCATTTGAATAAGCTTCAAAAACATCCTTTGCTGTAATTGGTGAATCATTCGACATTTCATTTAAAACTGTCTCTTTTGTCGTATTTTGTAATTTTTCGTTTGCTATTCTTGCAATTCCTGTAGCTGAAGAAATTGTTTCTAAGCATCCTGTTTTTCCACAGTTACATAGTACTCCATTTTCAAGTTGTACTGTTATATGGCCAATTTCACCTGCAGAACCACTAATTCCATGTGCAACGTCCCCATTTACAATTACGCCTCCGCCGACTCCCGTTCCAAGCGTAACCATTACTACATCTTTTGCTCCATTTCCAGCACCTTTCCACATTTCGCCAACAGCTGCTATATTTGCATCATTATCAACGATTACAGGAATACCTGATTCCTTTTCTAGAATTTCCTTTAAAGGAAAATTAACCCAACCTAAATTTACTGCTGCAAATATAAGTCCATCTTCTAATCGAACCGAACCTGGAGCTCCAATACCGATTCCAGCGATTTCTTCCTTTGTTTTATCCATTTGTTTAAGCTTTTCTTCAATAGCAATTGTAATTGTTTTAGGAATATGCTTACCACTATCAGATTTATCGGTTGGTACTTCCCATTTATCGATGAATTCCCCGTTATTTGTTAATAATGCCAATTTAATGCTTGTACCACCTAAATCTACACCTACAATCATTTTAGCCATAATGCCTTCTCCCTTCGCAGTGAAATCGTTTGCAATAGATTCTAAAAAAAACGATTTTTTCAAACCGTTTTATTTTTTATTTCATCCATCTCTTTTTTTAATATCATGGTAGCAATTTGTAAATCTTTACTTTCGAGTATATTCGCTAAAAATAATTCTTTTAGCTCATCTTGCATTAACATCAAGTCAGCTAGTCGATCACCTGTATAAATAATGGTGCCATAGCTCTTTAGAAATTGTTGAATATCATATACGGATTTCATACTTAACTCCTATTATTTTATCTTTCTAAACATGTAATAAGTATAAGTTGGAAACGATTACTCGTCAATGTGAAATACCAAACAAACCATTTATTTTGTAGGCATTTATAATTATTTTTTAGGCTTCATTACTTCTTCTAAAGCTAAATCATTTTTATATAAATATGTAGCGTACTTTATTCCGATATATCTTATATGCCATGGTTCATAATTGTATTCTGTAATATCTACTTTGTCCTCTGGATAACGGATGATAAATCCAAATTCATGTGCATGGTCTGCAAGCCAAGTTCCTTCTTTTGTTTCTCCAAATTCTTGTTCAAGTTTGTTACCGAAGTTTGGAGATGATACATCAATTGCTAAACCAGTTTGATGTTCGCTTGTACCAGGAATAGCACTAAAAGATTGAGTCCAATCTTCACCATGAATTTGTACATAATAATTATACAGGCTTTTTTGTCGATCAAAAGAGCGATATGCGGAAACTGGAGTAAGCTTTATGCCATCTGCTTCTGCTCTTTCAAATAATTTTTCTAAAGCGTGAGCTGCCTCTTTCCTCATTAATGTCTTATCTTTGTTTACTCCATGTAAAGGAACGACCGGGTAAACTAGATCTGGCGGTTCATATCCATCTGGTAGCTTTCTTTCTTTATTAACTAATACTAAATTAGAAGTAGGATTTGTTACAGCTAATAATCCATTCTCGGCTTCAACCGCTGTATCATCGTAATTAGGAAATTTTAACGAAGTCTGATTAGGCTTTTTTAGATGATTATAAAAAAATTCTTGGTTTCCAAAAAATAGAGCTAGTCCAATAATGAAAATTACGATTAATACCCATGCGTACTTACTATTTATTTTTTTCAAAATTACCTCCTTAATTCTTTTTTGTTACTTTTACAATATTAGAAGTTCGCCTATTTTTCAAATAATCTATATATTAAGACCTCTTTCAATTAGAAAGAGGTCTTAGTTGTGTAATTTATAAAATAGGTTCCATCGTTTTTCTTAAAGTGTCTACAGAGTTTTTAAACTGACGTTGCTCTAATTCATTTAAATCTAGTTCAACAACTTCTCGAATACCACCACGATTAATTACTGCTGGAACGCCAATATATATATCGTGTTCTCCATATTGTCCATCTAAATATGCAGAAACCGTTATAATACTATTTTCATTTTTTAGAATCGCTTTTGTTAATCTAACTAAGCCCATTCCAATTCCATAATATGTTGCGCCTTTTTTCTTTATAATGTGATATGCAGCGTCACGTGTATTTAAAAAGATTTCATCAAGCTCTCTTTGGCTATATTTTGGATTTTTCTTTAATACATGGTGTACTGGTGAGGTGCCAACATTTGTTTTAGACCAAACGGGCAGTTCACTATCACCGTGTTCGCCGATAATATATCCATGGATATTTCTTGCGTCCACATTAAAATAATCTCCAAGTAAATATCTAAAACGTGCAGTATCTAAACTTGTTCCAGAGCCGATTACTCTTTCTTTTGGTAATCCTGAAAATTTCCAAGTTGCATAAGTTAAAATATCTACTGGATTTGTGGCAATTAAAAAGATACCGTCAAATCCTGAAGCCATAATTTCTCCAACAATCCCTTTAAAAATAGCGCAATTTTTTGAAACTAAATCTAAACGAGTTTCTCCAGGCTTTTGAGCTGCTCCAGCTGTAATGACGACTAAACTCGCATCTTTACAATCGCTGTAATCTCCAGCCCAAATTTTTGTTCTAGAATCTACAAAAGGCAGGCAATGACTTAAATCCATTGCGTCCCCTTCCGCTTTATCTTTATTTAAGTCAATCATAACTAATTCTTCAGCAACACCTTTATTTAACATACCAAAAGCATAACTAGCTCCAACTGCGCCTGTTCCGATAAGTGCGACACGATTTACTTCTTTGTGTAACATACTATCCACCTCATTTGTGTTAGAAAAGTGTAAGTAACTGGGACTTCTATATTATATATGTATTTCCACTCAAAGTTTGTGAAACTTTTTACAAATTTGTTACAATATTAGTCCTATACAAATACATTTTCAATAAGACTTTAATTCAGTCTTACCTATTTTCAATCAAATCGTGTCATAATATGCACTTATTAAATAGCCTCTATTATTCTTGATTCTGTGAAAATCAATGGCATCTTAATGTCATGTTTTTCTGTTGGTAATTCATCAGTGATTTGAATGTCATAAGCTAAGGCTAAGATTTGGTTATTATAATCTTCTAAGTAGCGATCATAATAACCTCCACCATATCCTAGTCGTTCACCATTTTTTGTATATGCTACTCCTGGCACTATTATTAAATCAATAAGTTCTTTTCTTAATTCCTCGCATTTTTCTTCTATCGGCTCTTGTATTCCAAAATAACCTTTTTTTAAATCATCAAATGAATTGATTTTGTAAAAATGCATTTTTCTAGTCTCATGATTGCATTTAGGGACAACAACAGTTTTATTCATTTTCCAACAAGCAGTGATTAAATACTTAGTATTTATTTCATGCTCCATTGGCATCGTTGTTGCTATTATATCCGCACTCTTCATTTGTTCAGTACTTAATAATTTTTCTATAATTTGTTTTGACTTTTCGTCTCTTTCCGAAACTGAAATATTTTTTAAGTTTTTCATCATAGAATTTCTAATTTCTTTTTTTTCCATAATAATGGCCTCCATAGGTCAGGGTCGAGTTTTCTATAGTAAAAAGTTTTATTGATATGTATTCTAATTAAAATTATAAGTATTTAAATATAAAAAAAACAGTAGGAAAATTCCTACTGTTTACTTTGTTTCGCGATGAACTGTAACTTTTTTAAGTCTTGGGCAATATTTTTTAAGCTCAAGACGGTCTGGGTTATTACGTTTATTTTTAGTAGTGATGTAGTTACGATCTCCGCATTCTGTACATGCTAATGTAATATTTACGCGCATTTTATTTTCCCTCCTGACATAGTGACATAATCAGACTTGTATATAATAACATTCTTTCGGAATAATTTCCATAGTTTTTATTGATTCAATGTATTTCTTTTGATATTTTTTTTATTGAATTATGTACAAATTTATTCTCATAATTCAGAGTATATTTTTGAAAGACAGCTTGATGATGTAATACACTGCCTTGATCGATTCGAATATTAGAACTAATCGACACATATGGGCCGATTACACAGTTCTCTTCAATCGTAACATCATTCCCAATTATAACGGGAGAAACAATCTTAACATTATTATTTATCGTTACATGCTCACCTAAAAAGATTCTCGGTAATATTTGAACAGCTGGAATAGGTAAGTTTAATTTCTCTTCAATCCAATCTACGTTTAGTTTTGCAAATCTTCTAGGTGTCCCATAATCAATCCAATAACCTTTTAAATGAAAAGCGTTTAAACAGATATTTTTTTTTAACAATAAAGGAATCAGATCATTGCTAATGTCAAAATAACGATTTTCTGGGATTTGAAATAATAATTCCGGATTCATAATATAAATTCCAGTATTAACTAATTTACTAATTTCACTACCTTCATTCGGCTTTTCAATAAAATCGATTATTTGTCCATTTTTTACTTTTACATTTCCGTATGATCCACACTTATCAACTTGTTTTACAAACATAGAAAATCTACTTTTACTTTCTAAATGAGTTTTCAATGCATCTCTAATATCACCGTCAAATAAAATATCACCATTCACTAATAGAAAAGGTTCATTAAGAAAATGCTTAGATAGTCTTAAACAACCTGCAGACCCTAAACTTTTTTCTTCTATAATATAATCAATTGAAACATTTTTTAATTTCATTGCATTGATCGTCTCAATTATTGCTTGGGACATATAATGAAGCTGAATGATAAATTCTTTAAACCCAAGTCTAGTTAAATGTAAGATTAAATGCTCAATTGCCGCTCTATTTGCGATTGGTAATAGTGGCTTAGGAATGTTGTTAGTAATTGGTAAAAGCCTTTGACCGTATCCTCCAGCTAAAATAACAACCTTCATTTATTACCACCTCAATATCTCATACTAGTTAAAGAAGTATGCTTAATATTACATAAATATGACAAAAGGGCATTCAGGTAAATTTTGTCTGAACACCCTTTTATCATATTTGACTGTTTTTATTGATTTAATAAATAATGTTTCCCTTTAACTAGGTAATAAATATTCTCAGCAATATTTGTTGCATAATCTGCAATTCTTTCAAGATATCTACAAATAAATGCCATTTGCATAATATTGGATACATGCTCAGGAGAATCTGCAATGCTTGACATTAGTGTTCTAACAGTTGTTCCATATAATTCATCAACAATATCGTCAATTTCACCAATCTCTTTTGCAGCTTGTAAATCTTCAGTTCGGTATGCTTCTGCAGCCTTTGTTAACATGTCTAAACCAAGTTCATGCATCTTTTCGATATTCTCTAAAGGTAAGTTTTCTTGACGACTACGAATACGAATTGTCGATTTTGCAATATTTACTGCGTAATCTGCAACTCGTTCAAGATCATGAGCAATCTTTATAGCAGTTAAATTTCTTCTTAAGTCAACAGCAACTGGTTGTTGTCTTGTAATAATTACTAAAATTAATTCATTCACTTCTTTTTCTAATTTATTGATGCGATCATCTTCGTCAATTACTTCTAAAGCTAGTTCAATATTTTCAGTACGAAATGCCTCCATACTTTTAATGACTGCTTTTTTTGTTTTCTCAGCTAATTCGATAATCATTTCTTGTAATGTTTTTAAGTCTGCTTCAAATTGATTTCTCATCTCTTTTCACCTGTTCCCCTTCTATTATCCGAATCGTCCAGTAATGTAGTCTTCAGTACGTTTATCTTTAGGCGTTGAGAACAGTTTATTTGTATCTGAGAACTCAACTACTTCACCGCTTAAAAAGAAAGCAGTTTTATCAGAAACACGAGCTGCCTGTTGCATATTATGCGTAACAATAATAATACTAAAATCTTTCTTTAAATCATGAATTAATTCTTCAACTTTTAAAGTTGAAATCGGATCTAGTGCTGACGTAGGCTCATCCATCAAAATAACATCTGGCTCGATTGCTAAACAGCGAGCGATACATAAACGTTGTTGTTGCCCTCCTGAAAGACCAAAAGCATTCTCATGTAAACGATCTTTAACCTCATCCCAAATTGCTGCGCCTTTTAAACTTTTTTCAACAATCTGGTTTAATGTGGCTTTATCTTTAATACCATGAATTTTCGGTCCATATGCAACATTTTCCCAAATTGATTTAGGGAATACATTTGGCTTTTGGAATACCATTCCTACGCGTGTTCTTAATTCTTCAACAGGATAGTTTTTATCGAAAATATCTTGTTCGCGGTAAAGAATCTTGCCTTCTGTTCGAACTGAAGGAACTAACTCAACCATACGATTTAACGTTTTTAAGTAAGTCGATTTACCACATCCACTAGGCCCAATAATCGCAGTAACTTCATTCTCATAAATACTTAAATTTATATTTTTTAATGCTTTATCTTGTCCATACCATAAATTTAAATCTTGAGTATCATATACAATTGATTTTTTCACGTTTGTATTTGTCTCTTCAAGGTCATCATTTTTAATAATATTCTCTCTATTTAATGTCATTGTCATAACTTTCGATCCCCTCTCATCCTAAAGGAAGCTTTCTATTTTTGATATATAAAATATTAACTAAACAATAGATAAACTTTATAATCGTTTTAATTAAGTAATACATTACATGAATAATCATATTCTCAAACTATTAAACCTGTTTTAACCGAATGTAAAGATTATGTAAATAAGTTAAGAAGGTGAAGGAAATGTATAAAAAGGAGTTTTTCAAATAAAAAAAGAGAAGGGTTTAATCCCTTCTCTTCTTATTGATTATTATTTTGAGTGTCTTGACTATCTTGATTGTCTTGTTTATCTAAACTGTCTTTTGGTTCGTCATTATAAATTGATTGTCTTTCTTTTTTCAATTTAAAATACTCATCCATAATATCTCGGCCAATGTATTTATTTACTGGCGCTTGGTCAGTTTGTAACCAAGGAACTACTACTACAAAGGCAACTTCAGGATCGTCATATGGAGCATAACCCATTAATGTCTCATTATAAGTTTTTATAGGCCCATTGTATTTTTTACGATCTGGTCCGTCGTATACCGATTGGGCTGTACCTGTTTTACCGGCTATTTTATAGTCTACGCCTATGAAGTATTTGTGAGCAGTACCACCAGTCTCATTATATACTTTGATCAAACCTTGTTTAACATGATCGATATATGATTGTTTCATATCGATTCGGTTTAATACTTTTGGTTTTACTTCTGTTCTAATAACACCAGTATCTTCACCTATAGAAGGCTGTCTTATTTCTTTTGCAACATGCGGTTGAATTCTATAACCGCCATTAGCGATTGTAGAGACATATTGAGCTAATTGAAGTGGCGTATAAGTATCATACTGCCCGATCGCCATATCTAAAAGGAAACCTGGACTTTTGTCTACACCTTTAAATCCAATTGCTTCATTTGGTAAATCAATTCCCGTTTTAACACCAAGTCCGAATTGACTGAAACTATTTCTGAATGTATCAAATGCTTTTACGTCGATATCTAAAGGCTTATTCTCTACGTAATGTGCATGTCCAATGGCCATAGCCGTTCGGAACATATAAACGTTTGATGAATACTTTAGTGCATCTAAATCATTAATCCATCCGAAGTTTTTATATGACGCTTTTACTGGTGTACTTGCAATTTTAATCGGTGTATCGAATTGCCTTTGACCTGGAGTAATTGCCCCTGTTTGATAACCAGTTAAAAGAGTTGCACCTTTCACTGTTGAACCCATCTCATAAGATGAAGTAAGATTTCCTGTTGCGTAATCGACAACTTTATTTTTGCCTGTCTTTTTGTCTTTAACAATTTGCTTTCCTGACATAGCTAGAATTTCACCCGTTTTTGGGTTAATCATCGTAACAAATGCTCTGTCCAAATATCGACCATTTGACGTTGCTTTAGCTTTTATAAGCTCTCTTTTTACTATTTCATCAACCTTACCTTGAAGTTCCATATCAATTGATAGTACTAAATCACTTCCAGGTTCCCCTTCTGTAATCACTTTCGTATCAACTACATTTCCATTCGAATCAATAACATTTTGTGCCTTACCTTTTGTACCACGTAAAACATCTTCATATTGCTTTTCAATATAACTTTTTCCAACTCGATCATTACGGTCATAACCACGCGCTAAATAATAATCGACATTTTGAGCAGGTAATCCTTCTTTTTCAGAAGTAATATTACCTAAAATTGTTCGGAACGTATCACCATAAACATATTTTCTTTCCCAATTTGTCGTTACATCCACACCTGGAAGCTGGTCCAAATGTTCACTAACTGTTGCATATTCTTTTTCAGTAACTCCCTCACTTTTAATTGTTTGTGGAGTTAGTGCATAACCAGCACTCATTTGCTTGTAAATTGCAAGGATCTGTAAGTCATTTGCACTAAGTGAATTAATATTAGCTGCTGTGATTCTATCGAGCTGTAAATTATAGTAAGCTTTATTGTAAGAAGCGTCATCATCTTTATTTTGAGCTTTTAATGTTTTATCTTCTTCTTTTGATACTAATTTTTTTGCATTCTCAGGATTTGTTAATAACCAATAATCTTTTTTATCTCGTTCAGTTATTTTATTAGTTGGCATCTTTAGGTAACTTTTTAACTTTGTAGCCATTGTTAATAACTCTCCTGAAGTTGTCCCTTTTTTTCTTGTATACGTAATTGTACGTAAAGGCGTATTATCTACGACAACCTTTCCGTTACGATCTAAAATTTTCCCCCTTGGTACAGCTTGATCGACGGTCATATTTTCTGTACGCTCTAATTCTAATTTATAGTCTTCACCTTTAACAATTTGTACGACACCTAATCTTAGAATTAAAAAAGAAAATAAGACAAACACAAGAAAAAATAGTGTATTCAGTCGTGTTGGTAATGTAATTTTATATTTCTTAGGCTTATTCATTTTTTCTCCTCTTTTTTCTACAATTACTAATTCTACATATAAATATTTTAATGATTTGGAAAAGGAATCACTGCTAAGTTTTTGACAATTTAGTGACAATACTTAAGCATGCTTATATTCTAATTTCCTCATTACGAAATAGACCAAAAAGTGTCCTGCACCAAATAAACACATTAATAATGGAATAAATTGTTCTGGTTGGAATAGTGATGTACATACAATAAAAACTGCAATAGAAAACATTCTACCGCTATTTAAATACACTTCACGTATGACGATATATTCCACTCTATATTCCCTGGCCTTATACGATTTTCCTATTATATCATATGTTAAAGACAAGTAAGGTACTAAAATGATTGGATATGCCAAAGAAATTATTGCACCGTAAATAATTAATAAAGGAAACGAAACTTTAAAAGCGATTACAAAAACCGCGCAGAATAGTAAAAAACCACCAATAAATATAGCTTTCATTCTAAAATTTTCTTTTATTATTCTTGTAACAATATAATAGGTAATAAAGCTAATTAACGATGTAATTAATCCGTATTTTCCTAATGCAAATTCACTTCCTGTAGATAAGAAAATATAAATTGAAATAACAAACATAAAAATCCCTTCACGAATTCCCTGAAAGAAATTAGCATATGTTACTCTCCGCCAATTTTCATTTAATTTTCTTTCTTGAATGACGCGCTTAAGATTGAACTCACTATCAAGTTCCCGTCTAATTAAGAAACAACTTAAGACCACTGCACATATAAATAAAATAACTGCAGCAAGAAACACGAAATGATAACCTTTATTTCCGATCATTGAAGAAATAATCGCCCCGGCTATAAATGGGCCAAGCATACCCGTGAACGAATTAATTAGCCCTAAAAAACCATTAAAAAATTGTCTAGTTTCAGGTTCAGTCACTTCAAACGTTAATAAGTTAAACGCTAAATAGTAACAGCCATTCCCTATCCCTAAAATCGCTCCGATCAAAATTGTTGCTAATAATGTCTTCGTTTCGAATAGTAAAACGACAATGTAGAATATTGCCAAAAAAGAAATACCCGCTCTTAAAATGACAACTCGATCAATTGTTTTAGCTAACCTGCCTGCTAATACGAATGTTAGGGCTTGAAAAAATGCGATCGAAAATTGGTACGAAGCAATTGGTAAATAATTATTTGATTGCTTCCACAAATAAACATTTACAAATGTGCTAGATAAAGCTGTCGCTAAAGTGAACAATCCACCGACACTTAGTAAAAGAATTAAGTCTTTATTTAAATCTACGTCACCTATTAAAAATTTCCACTTACTCATAATAAACTCTCCTTTGTCTCATGAACTAGTTTTCCGAGTAAATGAAAATTTATCCTTTTTTAAAACATAAAAAAAAACACTACTTAAATAAATTAAGTAGTGTTCATTTTTATAAATTATTTAGCAGCTTGGTATAATTCTTCTACTTTTTCCCAGTTTACTACATTCCAGAATGCTCCAACGTAGTCAGGGCGTTTGTTTTGGTAGTTTAAGTAGTAAGCATGCTCCCATACATCTAAACCTAAGATAGGAGTTTTACCTTCCATTAAAGGTGAATCTTGGTTAGCTGTGCTAGTCACTTCTAACTCACCATTGTTTACTACTAACCAAGCCCAACCAGAACCGAAACGAGTTAATGCAGCTTGAGTGAAAGCAGCTTTTAACTCATCTAAGCTACCGAATTTAGCGTTAATTGCTTCAGCAACTTCACCAACTGGAGTGCCAGTGCCTTCTGGAGTTAATAAAGTCCAGAATAAGCTATGGTTAGCATGTCCACCACCATTGTTACGTACAGCTGTACGGATACCTTCTGGAAGTGCATCTAAGTTTGAAATTAATTCTTCAATTGAAGAAGCAGCTACTTCTTTACCTTCTAAAGCAGCGTTTAAGTTTGTTACATATGTATTGTGGTGACGAGTGTGGTGAATATTCATTGTTTCTTTATCAAAGTGTGGTTCTAATGCATCATAAGCATAAGGTAATTGTGGTAATTCAAATTTTGACATTTTTAATTTCCTCCCAAAGATAATAGTGAATTTCAATTTAAAGTTATCAAATATACTGAAAGATTTCAATAGTAATGCTCAGAAAAGGGAAAGAAAGTAGAAAAGATTAACTTTTGGAAGAAAAATTATTTAAGAGATGTGGCTAATAGAAGTTCTAAAAAACGAAAAAAGTCTTCAACATAATTGTTGAAGACTTTTTCACTAATTAAGGAGTAAGAGGGATTCGAACCCCCGCGGGCTGTTACACCCCTGTCGGTTTTCAAGACCGATCCCTTCAGCCGGACTTGGGTATTACTCCATAATAAAATATTGGTAGCGGCGGAGGGAGTCGAACCCACGACCTCACGGGTATGAACCGTACGCTCTAGCCAGCTGAGCTACACCGCCAAACTATATAAATGGCTCCGCAGGTAGGGTTCGAACCTACGACCACTCGGTTAACAGCCGAGTGCTCTACCACTGAGCTACTGCGGAATAATTTGCGTTGTCCTTAAGACAATATTTAATTTATCATGTTTCAAACTAGACGTCAACACTTTTTATTTTTTTTTTGATAATTAATTTATATTAACTATTTTTTAGTGAAAATAAATTATTTGATCGAGATTTAAAAGCCAAACTTAAATACGACCCTTCAACCAATGTCTTGTTCTTCTTAATTACTCTTACCATTTTAATTAAAGTTTAATATTCAATTACCAAAAAAAGATTATAATATACAAAATAGCCCGAAAGTTACATAATAAATTTCGGGAAGTGAAATAACATTAAATAAGAAAGGATGAGTTTATGAATATATTTAAACAATTTTGGTTTAGTTTATACTCTCCAAAAACAATATCAAGATATAGACTCCAAAAAATCGGTAAAACAATCTTTTTTCTTTTCCTACTAGCAATTTTATATACTCTTCCGGGTTTCTTTTCATTTGAAAAAAATGTGAAGCTTCAGGTGAACAATGTTTCTCATTTGCTTAAAGATAATATTCAGTCAATTTCTTTAAACAGAGGAGCTATAAAAATTAACGATAATACACCGTTCGAACGTAATATCGGCGGATATAAATATGCTTTTTATCCAAATGAAACAGTTATTCCTTCAAAATTAAAAAAAGAACAATTTGCTGTTGTTGTTTTAAAAAATAGAGTAATTATTAAAAATGATAAAGGCGAGCAAGATTTCCCTTACCCTTCATTAAAATCTAAAAAAATAAACAAAGCAGACGTTTCAAATTTTATTAAAAATATAAAAGAAGCTCTTCCAGTATTTTTAATCGCATTATTTTTCTTATTTTATTTAGGATCTTGTATCTTCATATTTATAGTTGCTACATTATTAGCGTTTTTAACAGCTTTATTTAAGTCGACTAAGCACTTGCCATTTAGACAACGCTTTGCAATGGTTTCGTATAGCTTAACATTACCTACTGTTATTTATTTATTGCTAGGATTATTGAAAATAAATGTTCCATTTCAAACGTTCATTTTTATTTTAATAACAGTTGCTATATACACATTAACAATTAAAAATTTACCTTCTAAAAAATAATGTTTGCTGAAGTGTGTTTCACACTTCTTTTTTTTTGCTAAAGTATTTATTAGTCCAAGCTCCTAGTAGGAATATTCGTTGTGGACAAGCATATAGTCTACCAAAGGAGTGATTATTAATGAAAAAAATAGCTTTTTTACTAGGTTCTTTATTGCTTGCATATATAATATTCTTTGACTTACAAGTAGGGACGATCCCAACTAAACATATTGCTACAGTGGCAAAAGCAACAAAATCTGAAACAAAGGCAACCTCTCTTCCAAAATTTGAAAAAATACAAGTGAAAAACGGTGACACTGTTTTAGGAATAATCGAAGACCTTAACCCTGCTTTTAACCAGCCAATTAGCCAAATTACAAAAGATTTTAGTGCATTAAACAATGGACTTTCACCTACTAAAATTCAAAGTGGAAAATCATATAAATTCCCAATTTACTCTTCACAAAAATAAAATTTGTGATATATTTCTTTTGAACCAGTTGATAAAATGAGTAATCATGAAGAAAATATGATAATGTAGATTTATACAAAATAGAAATAAAGTTATTTTTGAAGGAGCGAGTTACTCGTGAACGAAATTACACATAGAAGTAAAACACGTGCAGTTAAAGTAGGTAATGTAGTTGTTGGTGGAGCAAATGAAATTTCAATCCAAAGTATGACAACGACAAAAACACACGATGTTGAAGCAACAGTTGCAGAAATTAAACGACTTGAAGAAGCTGGATGTCAGATTGTTCGAGTTGCAGTACCAGACGAAAGAGCTGCAAATGCAATCGCTGATATTAAAAAACAAATTAACATACCACTTGTTGCAGATATACACTTTGATTATAAATTAGCCTTAAAAGCAATTGAAGGCGGAGTAGATAAAATAAGAATTAATCCAGGTAATATCGGTCGTAAAGAAAAAGTTGAAGCTGTAGTAAATGCTGCTAAAGCTAAAGGAATTCCGATTCGTATCGGTGTTAATGCTGGTTCATTAGAAAAACGAATCTTAGAGAAATATGGTTACCCAACTGCTGATGGAATGGTTGAAAGTGCATTACATCATATTAAAATTCTTGAGGATTTAGATTTCCATGACATCATCGTGTCGATGAAAGCATCGGATGTAAACTTAGCAATTGAAGCTTATGAAAAAGCTTCAAAAGCTTTCGATTATCCTTTACATTTAGGTATTACTGAATCAGGTACTTTGTTTGCTGGTACAGTTAAGAGTGCCGCTGGTTTAGGTGCAATTATTAGTAAAGGGATCGGAAATACAATGCGTATCTCATTAAGCGCAGATCCAGTTGAAGAAGTTAAAGTTGCCAGAGAATTACTTAAATCTTTTGGTTTATCTTCAAACGCTGCGACATTAATTTCTTGCCCTACATGTGGTCGAATTGAAATTGACTTAATTAGTATTGCGAATGATGTTGAAGAATACATTTCAACATTAAAAGTACCGATTAAAGTTGCCGTACTTGGATGTGCAGTAAACGGTCCTGGTGAAGCACGTGAAGCAGACATTGGTATTGCTGGAGCTCGTGGTGAAGGTTTATTATTCCGTCACGGGGAAATCGTACGTAAAGTTCCAGAGGCAACTATGGTTGAAGAACTAAAACGCGAAATCGACATCATTGCTAAAGAAAAACTAGCTGAACTAGAAGCAGCAAAAGGTTAATAATAACAAAAAGGTTAAGGACATCGCTCCTTAACCTTTTTATTTTCCTATCTTATCAAATCGAATAATCTTGAGGAATAAATACCTTCAATTCATTAGGGCGGACAAATACCCTTTCTCCAAGTTGGATATTTAGTTCGTAAAATAATTCGTTCATAAGTTCAATTTCAACATAATCATTTGTATCCTCCCGTAGGACTTCCACATATACGATCGGTCCTACAGCATGAATATGAGTTACAATTGCACTGATCGACGTTTGATTTGTTTCAAATTTTTCGATTGTAATTTGATGTGGACGAACATAACCCGTAACCTCTTTATGTTCTTTATGTTCTTGTTCGACTAATTCTGGCAATGGGATTTCTAATCCTCCACTTATTAAGCTCCCCTTATTTATCCTTCCATGAAATAAATTTACTTTACCAAGAAAATCATAAACAAACGGACTTGCTGGCGTATGGTAAACTTCTTCAGGTGTTCCGATTTGTTCAATCGTCCCGCCATTCATAATGACAACTCGATCTGCAACTTCAAGTGCTTCCTCTTGATCATGCGTTACAAATATACTCGTAATATGAATTTCATCATGGAGTTTACGCAACCATCTTCTTAAATCCTTCCGAACTTTTGCATCTAATGCCCCAAACGGTTCATCTAATAATAATACACTTGGCTCAACAGCTAATGCTCTAGCTAATGCAACACGTTGTCTTTGTCCACCAGATAATTGGGAAGGAAATCGATTAGCAAAGCTTTCTAATTTTACTAAAGATAGTAATTCCATCACTTTCTCATTAATTTTTCTTTTTAAAGGACGTGTAGCTCTTGGTCTAACTTTTAAACCAAAAGCAATATTTTCAAAAACAGTCATGTGCTGAAATAAAGCATAATGCTGGAATACAAATCCTACATTTCTTTCTTTTACCTGCACATTTGCTACATCCTGATCCTCAAAAAATATTTCACCCAAATCTGGATTTTCTAAACCGGCAATTATTCGTAGCAATGTTGTTTTACCCGACCCGGATGGACCTAATAAAGCAACCAATTCCCCTTTTTTTATATTTAAATCAATTCCTTTTAAGGCAGTTTCATTTTCATAACTTTTAATTACATTTGAAACTTTAATTGACATACAATCCTCTCCTACTGTTTCTCTTCCTTTAGAACTTTCCATTCAATTATATTTTTAATAACTAATGTCAAAATCGCAAAAATGGACATGAGTGACGCAACTGTATATGCTTGTGGAAATTGGTACTCATTATATAAATTTTCAATATGAAGTGGCATTGTAATTGTTTCTCCGCGAATATGTCCAGATACAACTGATACAGCACCAAATTCTCCAACCGCTCTTGCATTGCATAATATAATGCCATACAAAAGTCCCCATTTAATTTTCGGAAGTGTCACCTTCCAAAAAATATGCCATCCGTTCGCACCCAAAGTTAGTGCAGCCTCTTCTTCAGCATTCCCTGTTGCCTGCATAACCGCAATTAATTCTTTCGCTACAAAAGGCAATGTGACAAAAATTGTTGCTAAAACAATTCCTGGGGTTGAAAAAATGATTTTCAAATTATGTTCCTTTAACCATCCACCAAAAATCCCATTATTCGGACTAAATAGTAGAACAAATAAAAATCCTGCTACAACTGGCGACACCGCAAAAGGTAGTTCAATTAGAGTTACTAATATATTTTTACCTTTAAAATTAAATTTTGTTGTAGCCCACGCAATTGAAACGCCAAAAATCGCATTAAGCGGTAACGTAATAATCGTTACCAAAAAAGTCAATTTAATTGCTGCTAATGTCTCATCATTTACAATCGCTTCTTTATAAACTCCAAAACCATCTTGTAAAGCCTTTATAAAAATTGAAACTAATGGAAGAAATAAAAATAATGCTAAAAAAAGTATGACAATACTGACTAAGATGATTGGAATCGTATTGACGCCCAATTTTCCGTTTTTATCAGTACTAGCATTCACTTCTATATTTCTCTCAATCTTATATTCTCTTTCCATTCTTAACCTTTACCCCCTTGAACAAAAGCACGATTTGCATATCTTTGGAAAATACTAATGATCAATAAGAGTAAGAAAGAAATGACTAATAACACAACTGCAAGTGCGGTTGCACCCGCGTAATCATATTGCTCTAATTTTGTCATAATTAACAAGGGTGTAATTTCAGTCTTCATTGGCATATTTCCCGAAATAAACACGACAGACCCATACTCACCTAAGGATCTTGCGAATGCTAAAGAAAATCCCGTCAATAATGCTGGTAAAATCCCCGGAAAAATTACCTTCCAAAAAATTTGAAAGCGGTTTGCACCTAGACTTGCTGCTGCTTCCTCTACATCTTTTTGAAAATTTTCAAGAACAGGTTGAACCATTCTAACTACAAATGGTAACCCGATAAAGGTAAGAGCTATAATAATTCCGAGTGGTGTATAAGAAATTTTGAAAGAGAAAAATTTCCCAACCCAACCATTAGGTGAATACAATGTTGTTAAAGTAATCCCAGCAACTGCAGTCGGTAATGCAAAAGGTAAATCAATGAATGCATCTACAATTCGTTTTCCAGGAAAACGATAACGTACAAGCACCCAAGCTACTAATAAACCAAAAACAGCGTTAATAATCGCAGCAATAAAGGCAGTTCCAAAACTTACTTTATAAGACATTAGTACTCTATGTTCACTAACAATTTTAATAAATTTTGACCAACCTATATCGAAAGAATGTAAAAACAGCATCGATACCGGAAGAAAAATAAAAAAACTTATATATAATATTGAAAATCCAAAGGTTAATCCAAATCCAGGTAGGATTCTTTTCCGCTTCTTAAACAAATTCTGTCAATCCTCCTTAAAATAAAAATCAAATAAAGAAGACTTGGCTTAAGCTCTAGTAAAACGCCCAATAAAGTCCAATGTCCTCCTTATTTTTCAATTACGTGATTATTGATAAATTTGGTCGAATACTCCGCCATCATCAAAATGCTTCGATTGAGCTTTACCCCATCCTCCGAAATCTTTATCAATTGTTAACAATGGCAGGCTAGGATATTGTTCGCTATATTTAGCAAGTATCTCTTTATCTCTCGGACGATAATAATTTTCAGCAATGATTTTTTGACCTTCTTTACTATATAGATAAGATAAGTAGGCCTTTGCCACTTCTTCAGTTTTCTTTTCCTTCACATTTTTATCAACAACCGCAACAGGTGGCTCTGCTAGAATACTAATCGATGGATATACAATTTTATATTTCCCTTCACCTAATTCCTTCACTGAAAGTAATGCTTCATTTTCCCATGCAATTAATACATCTCCAATTCCTTTTTCAACAAATGTAGTTGTTGAACCACGTGCGCCAGTATCTAATACTGGAACGTTTTTATATAATTTCTTCATAAACGCTTTTACTTTTTTCTCATCACCATTATATTTTTTGTCTGCATAGCCCCAAGCAGCTAAATAATTCCACCTTGCACCACCCGAAGTTTTTGGATTTGGAGTAATTACTTGAACACCTTTTTTCGTTAAATCATCCCAATCCTTAATATTTTTCGGATTTCCTTTCCTTACTAAAAAAACAATTGTTGATGTATAAGGAGTTGAATTGTATTTAAATTCTTTTTGCCAATTAGGGGATATTAGTTGTGCCTTTTCATTGATCGAGTCAATATCATATCCAAGAGCTAGTGTAACGACATCAGCATCTAAACCGTCGATGACAGCCCTAGCTTGCTTTCCAGAACCACCATGAGACTGTTTAATTGTTACAGTTTGGTTATGTTCTTTTTCCCAATACTTACTAAAAGCTTTATTATAATTTTCATATAATTCGCGAGTTGGATCATAAGAAACATTTAACAATTCTACGTTTTTATTTGCTGCTACAGTATTAGTAGCCTCAGATTTATCATTCTTCAAGGTCGCATACAATACTCCTGAAACTGCTAATACAACTACTACCGAGCTAATAATCCATTTCTTTGCCCCCACGATGATCTGCCCCTCTCAATTTCAATTTTGCGATTTTTATTTGTACCCATCTCTACACTTCAACACATTAAAATCTCCCCTTTAAGGCACAAATGTAAAGAAAACTCGTCGATTGCCTAGCCTTTTAGGTGAAGGCAGAGACATAGTTGCACTTATACTTAATTCCTATAATTGGCCACTACGCCGAGTACTCCTCGACGCTGCCAATTTATCCTTTTTAAAGTGCAAAAAGACCCTTAACTAATGAAAATAGTTAAGGGCCTTTGGTCTTCCAATCAGCCATATTGATTTTTTATATAAGCTTAATAATAAACACACTATTCCTATGTGTCAACTATGATTTTAGAAAATTTAAAATTATTTATCCTATTTTTAACTTTTTATACAATCCTCATTGTATACTCATTATATTTACTATTTACATTAAATTTTATGGAGGATTTCATGCTAATCGAGTCATATTTTAAACATATCCGTTTAAATAAAACCAAAACAATTTCATATTCCTCTTTAAAACAAATTCATAAGCACCATTTACTTTCAATTCCATTTGAAAATATCGATATTATTTCTCAAATACCGCTCTCAATGAATCCTTCTGAAATAATGAAAAAAATAACTACAGGTAAACGTGGTGGAATTTGTTTTGAAACGAATTCATTACTTTTTTCAGTCCTACAGGAATTAGGTTTCAATGTATCTTTTATTTCAACTAAATTTTGGAATGAAGAAAAAAAATGTTGGAATCCTGAATTCTCACATTTATCTTTATTAGTAAAAATTGATGATCAAAACTATCTCGCAGACGTAGGAATTGGAGGCGGTTTTTTAGAACCACTCTTGCTTCGTGACCATTATGTATACTCAGATTCAAATGGATCCTATCGAATGATTAAACAAGACGATTCGAATTTCATACTTCAAAAATTTAATGGAATTTGGAAGGATTTACTATTCATTTCAATTATCCCAAAACAACTTCAACAATTCGAAGAACAATTTCATTACTTCCAAACTAGTAATGAAACAATTTTCACCCAATATAAAATCGTCAACTTATTAACGAATGAAGGAAGAATTTCATTATCAGATCACCAATTAAAAGTAACCAAAAATCATAGAATCTGTATAACTGAAATAAAAAGTCAAGATGAGTGGCAATCCATTTTTAATAATCTATTTAATCAAAAAGCAGAAATAAAAGGTTAAACGATTTTGCCATGCCCTAAAACATTTCCCCCTCCTTTTACTCCTCAAACTTCTAATAATTTAGTTAATTTTGCACAAATTAACAGTAATCGAAGTGAAGGGAGCAAATATATTGAAAAATCATGAAAAGCAAAACAGCATGATAAGAGAAAGAAGAGAAGACGAAATAAATAATATAAATCAGAGCAAAAAAAATAACCAACCACTACCTCAGCCAAAGGAAATTGAGGAAATAGAATATTAATGAAAAAAACCTTCTAAATAGAAGGTTTTTTTCTCATTTCATTTTACTAATCATATGAATCACTTCTTCTACTATATAAGGCACTTCTTCAAATGCATTTCTCATATGTAGCCTCTCAGTTAACTTATGAGCATCTTTACCAAACGGTCCGATATTTAACACTGGGGCATTTAATTTTTCCATTAAACTAAAAGGTAAAGTATAGCTGTCTCCCCATACAGGTGTGTTCAACTCGAATGCTGTCCATCCGCCAGTCGAATCACTGTAATTAACATAACTTAAGTCACTTATTCCATTAAAATAGTGAATACGTTTTACAGGTAAATTAAACTGGTCACTAGCAAGCTCAGAAGAAAATTTAATACACTGCTCCACTAAGTCATCTCCAGTAGAATTTATGGCTGGATAGTAAGGTGGCGCAAATAAAATGATAATAGCAGGTGCAAGCTCCTGACATTCAATCATTAAATTGTCTGCAATTCTAAATGACTTCTCACGATCATCCCACTCACTGTTCGAATGAATTTCTTTTTTAAGATTTAATACATAATCCTCGCCTAGTTTCCTAATAGCATATTGCTGCAATTCTGTATATTGGATAACTTTTACTTTCCCAATTGGATTTACGTTATGTTTTTTACAAATATTTTCATATTCAAAATTACATTCTTCAGCAGCTTCTTGTGCTATTTTTTCGAATAAATTAAAAACTTCAGAAGCATTTCTTTTCATTAAAAACACATTGTATAGCGCACATGAACGAAAAGGTGTTTGAGTCGAATATTCTAACCTCAAGTCCTTCTGCTGTAATGTAACAGGTAACGGAGTCTTCTCACCAAAATCACTCTCTTGAAACTCCTCATTCCACTCCATTTTTCTAGTTAAAAAAGATGCAATATATGGAGATGTTATGCCACTTAATGGTTCTCCAGCATGAGTTTCTTTACCATAAAATAATGCTGCTGGCATTATTTTACCAATTGTACCAGAGTAAATATAATACTTTGGATCTCCTGGTTCTTGTGAAAATACGGGCTCACCATTTAAAAATAGTTTAAAATTTAAATCATATTCTTCCTGAAGATTTACAAGTGTTGAGACCGCGTCACGCATTCCAGCCGAATTTACCTCTTCATCAGGAACAGTTAATAATAAAAGATTAATTGGCCATTCCTCAATACTAGCTTTCTCAATAAGACTCATATGCATCGCAAGTCCCATTTTCATATCCATCGAGCCACGACCAAATAAATATTCACCAGAATTCAAATCACTCTGAACTTCTTTAGATAATTCATTTAACCGTTCATGAAATGCATTTGTTAACTCCTCTGTTTTTGTAGACAAATGTTCAAGCTCACCATATTCTTCTGTATTTACAGTATCAAAATGACTTATAAGACAAATCGTATCTTTTACATCTGGTCTTTTATACAATGCAGTTAAAAATTTACGACCAATATCTGAATCATGTAACTTCAGTTGATGTGGTAAGTCTTTAAAATATTGTAAAGCTGATAGCTTGTTAAATAAATTAATTGGAAATTGCCGTTCCCCATCTGTTAGCGTTATACTTTTCCAGCTTACTAGTTCTGTAAGTAATGTTTTCAAGTTTTCAGGTGAATTCCATAACATCTTATTCATATCTGTCCCCCATAATCATTCTGTAATTTAATTTTCAATATCTCTAATTGGAAATGGGTAATTCAATCAATATCTCACCTATTCTATAAATGTAACTTAATACCTTTTTTAAATAGTAAAAACGGTAAAAAATAAAAAACCATCTAGATCTAGATGGAAAAATTAATAGCATTATTTAAACTTTATTTTCAGACTGATTACAGTTCTTGTGAAGCAGTCTGACGCTTAATATTGAGCACCATTTATATTCCACACAATAAAAGTACACACAAAAATTAGTCCAAATAAAAACATTAATATAAATCCCGATAATTTTGCTAACCCTTTTTCTTCTTTTATAATTGCTACTACACCGGTAATTAAGCTCGCAAAAAGACAAATATAATAAATATAAAATGCTATAACCTTTATAGTATTTAAAGTTTCGATTGAAAATGCAAAAATCGCACTAATTAAACTACCTAAAACAAAGAAGTATGCTAACTTACCAATTTTTTGACTAAACTTAATTACACCATTTGTAATAATTCCAAAACAACTAATTAGCGATAGCCAAAAAATCCCTTCTAAGATTCTTCTGCTAACAATTGGCAATAAGTTCGCAAAATGTCCTATAAATGAAATAAATATAACAAACAATAATATGAAGACATTTCTTCTATATTTTTTGAGCTCCTGCAAACCACTCAGCCTCCTAGGCTATAAGTTTATTAAACATCTTGCCCTAATGCATACTATTCAACAATAGAGGCAATTCCCCTCTATTTAACAGATAAATTAACAAATAAAAAAAGAACAAAAGTTCCCGTTTTATGTCGAAAAACTTTCAAAAAGTCAATATTGCAAACATATGTTCTTTATTTTATAATTTAGATATGGATAGAATAGAATATGGTAATGGATAGACAAGCGTTTTAGACTATTTAAGTTTCTTTCAAATTAACAAAATTAATTTTTAAACAAGGAGTGAAGTAGAACATGTCATTAGAATTAATCCCTTATTTAATCATGGACGGAAATGCTCAAGAAGCAATCAATTTTTATGAAAAAGCACTTGATGCAAAGGTATTATTTAGTCAAACTTATGGAGAAATTGGAGACGATTCAGAAGGAAAGATACCGTCTGATGCTAAGAATTTAATCATGCACGCAACGATCCAAATCGGAGAATCAGTATTAATGCTTTCAGATACTTATCCTGGTTACCCGTTCCAAAGTGGAAACCAAGTAACAATTTGTATTTCTACAAATGAAATTGAAATTTCAAAACGATTTTTTGAAGGCCTTTCAGAAGGTGGCGAAGTAGAATTACCATTACAAGATACTGGATTTAGCCCATGTTATGGTAAAGTAGTCGACAAATTTGGCGTATTATTCCAAGTATTTACACACCCTGCCGGGCAGCAATAATATCATTTATTAATTCTTAAACCGCGAATACATCGCTTGTCTAATTTTACATAGTTCTAAACTTCCATGTTCTAAAAAATTCTTAATTAGAATTTCATACATAATTTAGCAGCAAAAATACGACTCAGCCAAATATGTCTGAGTCGTTTTAATAAATTATATTCTTCTCTGGATATACCTTACAACGTTCGTAACTAATTTCCTTGGCATGAATCGAACAGAATTTGCTAGTATTTTATTCGTCATACCAGGAATGACAATTGTTTTTCCATCTCTAAATCCCCTATATGCTACTTTAGCAACATCTTTTACATTCCCTACTCCACCTTGGAATAAATTTGATTCATGCATATTAGCTCGTTTTCCAAAATTCGTTTCTGTTGCACCAGGACAAACAGCTGTTACTTTAACATTTGTTCCTTTCATTTCATTCGCAAGTGCTTCCGTAAAAGAAAGAACATAAGACTTTGTTGCATAATAAACAGCCATTAATGGCCCCGGTTGAAAAGCTGCTGTAGAAGCAATATTCATCACCCCACCTTTATTTCGTTCAATCATCCCTTTTAAAAACAGTTTTGTAAGATGTGTAACTGTACGTATATTTAAATCAATCATGTTTAACTCTTCGTCTAAATTTGTAGTTGCAAACTCCCCAAATAATCCAAACCCAGCATTATTCACTAAATAATCAACTTGAATATTCTCAGCATTTAATTGCTTTTGTAAAGAAACGATTTCCTCTTCCTTAGATAAATCCTTTGAATATAAATGAATCTTTACTTTTGTCATTAATTCAATTTCACTTTTTACTTCCATTAAATTATCAATCGATCTTGCTACTAAGACTAAATCGAATCCATCTTTTGCAAATAAAATAGCTAATTCTTTACCAATTCCTCCGGATGCACCTGTAATTAATACGGTCTCATTTGACTTCATGTTTTTTTCTCCTTACTCTTCACACTTATATTATTTATCATTTATTTCTAATAAAGATTATACGTTTAAACATTTAAACATAATAGATGAAACTTACTATACCTTATAAAAGAAAAAAAGACAATAATTTTTCAATAGGCTCTGTTTAAGCAGGAGGAAATAGTATGAAATAAAATAAAATCATTAGAGATTTATATGTTATTATTATTATAAAAGGTAAATAAGGAACTGACGAAGATGAAATTAAAATTGGCTTTAAATATTATTACATACTCAATATTTTGGACAATCCTTTTATTTATAACTGCAATGTATTTACCAGATACATTAAACATTAGTGAAAGATTATCTAAATGGATTTTTGAAATAGTATCAATTTTCGTATTTATTATAAACTTTCAAAAATGGAAGCAATTGTTAATTGCATTCCCTATTGGAATGGTATTACTTATGTTATTTATTGTTTTATTCGTACCATAAATTTCAATCTTAAATTGATATGGGTCTAACTCATGTGTTTTACATAAGACCTAAAAAAATCGATTTTCAAATATGGAAATCGTTTTTTTAAATTGATTCGTCTCGATTTACTTTCTCAATATTGCATGGAATACAACAATAGTATATTGTTTTTTGTACAATGGTTAATCAACTTAAACAATTAAACTGATTAACTCATGCATTAGTTGTATAATTGTTTCAAAGGTTGTCTAATTAGACAACCTTTTTTAGTTCAAAATAACAATTATATAAAGCCTATTAATCTCTTTTTATATTTTCGTTTATGTTATCAATCTTTGCTTCAACCCTTTGCATTTGAAGTCTATTTTTCTTAACAGATTGAATAATAAATATAACAAAAATAATAATAGCAACTGGTATTAAAAATACAATCAACTGAAAGATTAAATCTCCTATAGCCATATCATTTACACCTTCCTTATTTTAAGTGCATTAAAATAATCTCACTTCTAATTAAAGTATAAACAAGATTGGTAAATTATGTAATATATATTTATACCTAAAATAAATAGAGAGTACAACTGTACTCTCTAAAGTGGATCGAATTCAACTACATTCTGGACAAAGACCGTATATTTCAAATTTATGACTTTGTACTGTATAACCAGGTAAATCAACAGATAAATTGTCCATAGGGCATCTATAAATACTTTTTGTATTACCACAATCTAAACAAATAAAATGATGGTGATGCTCTGAAGAAGAACACTTCGATCGAAAACGTTTTTCACCATCTAGTTCTGTAACTTCTACTACATCAACTTCAATAAATGTTGATAAATTACGATAAATCGTATCGAAGCTAAGTCCTTTGTATTTATCTTTTAATGCTTGTTGAATATCTCTTGCAGTTACATATTTATTTTGCCTAAAAATATATTCAAGCATATCATATCGTTTAGGCGTATTTTTGAAGCCTCTTTCTTTTAATAATTTTGATGCATCTGCTAATTTCATTTAATCACTACCTTTGACTTGTTCTTAATTTCTTCAAACTTAAAGTAAAAATAAGAATAAGGATTTGCAGGATCACAATCGTACCACCAGGCGCGAGATTTAAATTATAAGAAAGCAAAATACCTGCAACAACTGAAAACTCTCCGAAAATAATTGAAAAAATAATTGTTTGCTTAAATCCCTTCGAAATTCGTATGCTCGCTGCTACTGGTAAAGTCATTAGAGAAGATACTAATAAAACACCTACAACTCTCATAGAAATGGATACTACTAAAGCAACTAATAATATAAACAAATAATGAATCCATTTTGCATTAATACCTGACGCAACTGCATATTCTTCATCAAATGATAATAAGAACAATTCTTTATAAAGTACTATGATAGATATTACTACAAAAACAGCTATAATTATGACAGTAATTAAATCTTCTTGTGACACAGCACTAACACTACCGAATAAATAACTAAATAGATCTGTATTAAATCCATTAGCTAATGAAATTAAAATGACACCTAATCCCATTCCTCCTGAAAGAATGATTGGAATTGCTAACTCTTGATAATGTTTATAAACACTTCTTAATTTTTCAATTAAAAATGCTCCCGCAACTGAAAATGTCATCCCCATAAATAAAGGACTAATAAAGCCAGATGTAAAGAAATACTTTTCAAGTAAAAGACTTGCTGCAACTCCTGATAATGTCACGTGACTCAATGCATCAGAAATCAGTGATAATCTCCTAAATACAACGAATACACCTAATAATGGAGCCATAACTCCAATAATCATACCCGTTATTAATGTATTTCTTAGAAAATCATAATGAAAAAAATCCATCATATTCGATCTCCTCCATTCTCGTGATTGTGAGATAGTACATGCACAGAATGGCCATATAGAAGAGATAAATCCTTCTCAGTAGCATCTTTAAACTTATCTCGACTACCATGGAAGTGTAGTCTTTTATTTAAACATGCAACATGTGATACTTTATCAGTTATAATGCCTATGTCATGAGAAACTAATAATAAAGTAATACCAAGCTTAGTATTTAAATCGCTAAGTAATTGATAAAAGCTTTCAACATTTTCAGCATCTACCCCAACGGTTGGTTCATCGAGTATTAATAGTTCGGGATCACTTACAAGTGCACGCGCAATAAAGACACGCTGTTGTTGTCCACCTGAAAGTTCGCCGATATTACGGTTTGCAAACTCAAACATTCCAACTGATTTTAAAGCTTCAGCGACTTTTTGTTTATCCGAATTTTTAAAACCGTTAAACAATCCAATTTTAGAAACAAGACCTAATGATACTACTTCAAAAACCGATGCTGGAAATCCAGAGTTAAAACTATTCGCTTTTTGAGATACATAACCAATCTTATCCCAACTTTTCATTTTTCGAATATCTGTACCGAATATCTCTATTTTTCCTTCATCTGGTTGTTGGATACCTAATATACATTTTAGTAAAGTTGATTTGCCGCTACCGTTTGGGCCAACTAGACCTAAAAAGTCTCCTTTTTTTACTAGAAGATTAATGTCTGTTAATACTTTTTGACGTTCATAGCTATAAGACAAATCTTCAATTTTTATGATATCTTGACTCATTTATTAAAACACCTTCATCTATTTAGGAATAATTACGTTTTACTTCAAGTTCTTAGTATAAGAGAATAATTCTTATTTGTAAACAAAGAAAACTCGGCAAAATATTTATCTGTTATTAATTCATTTTATCTTTATCAAAACTTTAAATCCCTTAATTTTCTCGGTAAATTTTTAATGTTTTTTTAATAAATAAGACTTATCACTTTGTGACGAAAAATACAATATGTTACAATTAATATATAAATATAGATAAAGAGGTGGTTTTTTGAACGCAATTACACATCGTAAGCTTTCAAACTTTAAGATTATTAGACGGGGGTTTTTTATTACATTAGGAGCTGCATTGATGGCAGCTTGCTTAAAAGCATTCTTTATTCCAACTGATATCATTGATGGTGGAATCGTAGGTATCTCTTTGATCCTCTCCCATATTACTTCGATTAATCTCGGTATTTTTCTATTCGTGTTAAACTTACCTTTTGTAATAGTAGGTTATAAGCAAATCGGTAAAACATTCGCTATTTCAACTTTATTTGGTATCACTGTACTTTCGGTATTTACCTCTCTTTTTAAGGACATCCCACATTTAACTAATGACCCTTTACTAGCAGCATTATTTGGTGGATTAGGTTTAGGAATTGGCGTTGGCTTAGTAATTCGTAATGGTGGCTCTCTTGATGGGACTGAAATTATAGGAATACTTTTAACTAAATCATCACCTTTTTCAATTGGTGAGGTTGTTATGGCATTTAATGTATTTATTCTTGGAAGTGCAGGATTTGTATTTGGATGGGATAATGCTATGTATTCATTAATTGCCTATTATGTAGCATTTAAAACAATTGATTTAACAATTGAAGGGTTCCAAGATACTAAATCTGTTTGGATCATTAGTGATAATGATAAAGAAATCGGTGATGCATTAAATGCCCGATTAGGTCGAGGAGTTACCTATTTTCACGGCGAAGGTGGCTTTATGGGTGAAGATAAAAAAATCATCTTTACAGTCATTTCAAGACTTGAAGAAGCAAAATTAAAATCGATTGTTGAAGACTATGATGAAAATGCCTTTGTAGCAATCGGTAATATAGCTGATGTTAAAGGTGGAAAGTTTAAGAAGAAAGCAATCCACTAATAGTAAACAATTAAGCTTGAATTCTATCATGAATTCAAGCTTTTCTTTTTTAATAGTTTAATTGTTCATTAATTCCGCTTTACGACGCCTCAATTATCCAGTAATAAGATTAACTGCGAATAGAAGCAACTTTTATTTTCCTCTGAATCTCCATGTGAAATCATAGAAATGTCACAGTTTTTTGCACTTCCTCCTACTGTAATACATATTATTTTTGGAAAAATCAATTGAGATTAGTGTCTTATGCACATTATTTATAACAATCTTTCATAAAATTTATTGATGAAATATTTCACCAAAGAGGAGGTTCAGAATGAATATTATCCAAACACTCATAAATAAAAAGGTAAATAGTATAACACCAAAGGATTTATTAAAATTAAGCCAACAATATCAGGTTTATATTACGCCAGATCAAGCCAATAAAGTGGCTACAATATTAAACGGGAAAAATTATAATATTTATGACACTGAACATAAAAAACAAATTCTTTCCCAAATTGCAAATGTCACCTCTAAAGCCACTGCACAACAAATTGATATTATTTTTCAAAAGCTAACTTAAGCTTGGTTAAAATGTTCATTAAAAAGCTTTAATTTATTACTCTACTCATTTCACAAATCATATAATGCTCATACAAAGAATCACCTAATTATTCTAAAATGAAATGAGAGGGATTAATATGGATTTGCATGAGCTACATTATGAAATAATTTATTTAGACAAAGAAACAGATGACGAAGTGAAATTCAAACACATGTTTCATATGGATGATTTAAGCCATAACTTAGCTCTTAATATCGCTAGTAGTTTAATCGAACGTGACAAGGCACATGTGGTCTATATTAAATTAATGCACTTAGACGAACATGATCACGAATTAGTTAGTAATGTTGTCACTGTGAAAAGAATTAAAGATGGAAAGATAATTGCTTCGTATATGGATAGTAAGTTAAAGAAGGTTGTAGAAATAGCATTATAAACTAGATCGAATGGGGCTGTCTCTTAAGTCAGATTAACTGACATATGGGTGCCCTTTTTTTATTACTAGTGCTAGTAGTGGTATCGCTCTTTATTGCTTCTATAAGTAACTGATAATTTCGAAATAATTAACAGTTTTTTATCACTTTAGTAAGAATAAGAGCGCATATTTGCTAGAATTCATTTAAAGGTATCTACTTTTATCTGATTTTTAAGTTATAATACCTTAAGGGGTATGGGTAATTTTGGCTATTATTTGCGATTCTTGGTAATTTAATTGCAGTTTTACCGATTTTAATTGCGGTTCTCTAATTTTAATTGCAGTTTTACCGATTTTAATTGCGGTTCTCTAATTTTAATTGCAGTTTTACCAATTTTAATTGCGATTATCAGAATTTATTTGCAGCTTTATTTGACTTAATTGCACTTATAATCTATTTCGAACCTATACTATATCTTGATACGCTCAATGACATCGTCTTTTTTAATTATATAAGGATTTAATAGCCACTCATTATTTAGAATTCAAATCTGTTAAATTGAGCAAGGATGAAGTTCGAACGATTAAACTATGAAAATAAATAACCAGCCCATTATTTAAACTGAGCTGGTTCTTTGAATTAAGCTTTCAATAATTCTTGAATTAAGTTTTCATTGAATTCTTGATTGCGTAACATTTCAATTTCTAATTTATAAGGTGGTACCTTGTTATTTTTATCTTCACCAACATATGGTGTTTCTAAAATTTTAGGGATGTCCATTAGTTGCGGATGATGAACAATATAGTTTAATGCTTTAAATCCAATCGACCCAAATCCAATGTTCTCGTGTCGGTCTTTTCGACTTCCCATTGGATTTTTACTGTCGTTAATATGAAGTACTTTTATTTTATCGATTCCAATTAATTGATCGAATTGCTGTAAGACACCATCAAAGTCATTAACGATATCATAACCAGCGTCATTAATATGGCATGTATCAAAACAAACTGATAATTTATCGTTGAAGTGTACGCCATCCATAATTCTTGCTATTTCTTCGAATGACTTACCACACTCTGATCCTTTTCCAGCCATCGTTTCTAGCGCAATTTGTACTGGCGTTTCAGCTGTTAATACTTCATTTAAACCTTGAATAATTCTATCGATACCTGCATCTTCACCAGCGCCTACATGAGCACCTGGATGTAATACGATTTGTTTTGCTCCTAATGCTGCTGTACGGTCTATTTCTTTTTGTAAAAATTCAACACCTAATTCATAGGTAGCTGGATTTGTAGTATTTCCAATATTGATAATATATGGTGCATGGACTATTATATCAGCAATTCCATTTTCAGCCATATGTTTTAAACCCGCTTCAATATTTAAATCTTCAATTGCTTTACGTCGTGTATTTTGAGGCGCACCTGTATATACCATAAATGTATTAGCACCATAACTTGCAGCTTCTTCACTAGCGGCTAAAAACATCTTCTTACCGCTCATTGAAACATGTGATCCTATTCGTAACATTCTTTTTCGCTCCTACCTTAATTAATCATAGTAACCATTTTAACATAAAAATCAATTATGGTTAAATTGTTCGCCTGCTTATAAAAGAAAAAGAAAGGAATATTCTTCCTTTCTTTCAATGTGTAGACTTATTTTCAGACTGATTTCAAGTGCTTGGGGAGCAGTCTGAATTATCTGCTCGTTTTTCTTTTCACTTTATTTTTAAATGACTCTCTTTGTTCATTCAGTTTACGTTTATAACCAGGTTTAACTTTAGATGGCTTTTTAATTGCTTTACCAGCAACTGCATCTAAATTACGATCAGTTCTTTTACGTAGCTTACGTTTTGAGCGAGGTCCTAAATCAACCCATTCACCTTTTTTAAGTTCACGATGCTCAAATGTAATTCCACGATCTTGAAGCTTATCTAATGCTTGTTCATCTTCTTGATCATAAATCGTAATAGCAGTTCCAGAGAAGTTTGCACGCCCTGTACGACCTACACGGTGGACATAAAAATCTAAATCAGCTGGTAGTTCAACATTTATTACATGACTTACCCCTTCAATATCAATTCCACGGGAAGCTAAGTCAGTAGCAACAATATATTGGAACTCTAAATCTTGAATTTGCTTCATCATTTTTTTACGCTCACGAGGACTTAAATCACCGTGAATTTGACCAACTTTTAAGCCATATGATGATAATTGACTCGCAACTTCTTCAGCCTTTTTCTTCGTATTTGTAAAGACAATTGCTAAATATGGCTGAAAACTTAATAAAATATCTTTAGCCATTTTAACTTTGTCTTTATGGCGGCTTGGAACAATAATATGCTCAATTTTCTGAGCTGAAAGTTGTTGCGGATTAATATGAATATGTTCAGGATTTTCCATATACTTTTTCAAAAACGGTTTAAGTTTCTCAGGAATTGTCGCTGAAAAAACAAGCATTTGTAGTTTCTTTGGCATTTTTGATGCAACTTGGTCTACATCATGAATAAATCCCATATCTAACATTAAATCCGCTTCATCCACTACTAAATACTTCGTAGTATGAACTAATAATACATTATCATTTACTAAATCTTTAATACGTCCAGTAGTTCCGATTACGATATGTGGCTGTTTTTTTAGTTTTTCAACAGTACGTTTGTAGTCGGTACCTCCAACGAAGTTTTTTGCAGTTAATTGCTCATCTTCTGGACAACATTCAATGATCGCTTGAACATCATTATAAATTTGAGTCGCTAATTCACGAGTTGGAGCAGTTATTACTAATTGCACTTGATCTACAGATGGATCTAATGTATTAATTGTCGGAATTAGATATGCATGAGTCTTTCCTGACCCTGTTTGCGATTGACCGATTACACTACGTCCAGTTTTAACTTGAGGAATGATCTTTTGTTGAATTTCTGTTGGTTCTGAAAAGTGTTTCTTCTCTATCGCTTCCAAAATAAATGGTTTTAATTGAAAATTTTTAAATGAAATTGCCATATAACTCACCTTCTTAATTTAAACTTTCTATGTAATGAGGAATCTTTCTCCTCGTACAAAATAGCTACAATTATCTATTATACAATAGATTTGCCCAATAAAGCTAATTCTAATTTTTCTTTCTTCTTTACTAGCATTTTATTTTTTATTCTGTCCTATACTAACCATTTCAAATTATGTGCATAGCCTAAGTAATAAAGAGTATTTTTGAAAGGAGGTATTAGATTGGGATTACTTGATAAATTTAAGAAAAAAAATAAACAGCCTTTTCCGATGAACGGTCCAAATTTTTATAATAGTTATCAACAGCCTTATCAAAATTTACAAAATCCATACGGTGCAAGACCAAATTTTGATCAACGATATCCATATCCCCAATCACCGCAGCAACCTTATATGCAACATCAACAACAGTTCTATCCACCTGTACAGCAAATTGTCGGGCAACAAGGTCATTATCAACAACCAATTTCATATCAGCCACAGTTAAACGCACATCAACAATATATAAGCCAAAATAAAATTTTACAACCTGTTCCTTTTCAAAACCAGCCAGTAATGCAGCAACAGGGCAGCAGTAATTATCAGCAACAAGGATCACAAAATCTATACCCAATGACTGGGCAACCACCCGAAAAAGAAGATGATGGCAGTCCAGGGTTCTTCTCGCGTTTAATGGGAGGAGACACATCAATTACAGGTGTCATCGGAGGTATGCAAAAAGCTGTTCAAGCAGCACAGCAAGTCACGCCAATGATTCAACAATACGCTCCTGCTATTAAAAATTTCCCTTCAATCTATAAAATATTTAAAGCAGTAAATACCGATGATCCGGTCGACACAAAAAAAAGTAAAAAAAATGAAGCGAATGCAATAATAGATGTAGAACAAACAAAAGAAACAAAACCAAAAAGAAGAAAAAAAGCTCCAGTTAAGTCAGAAGTAGAAGTAGAACCATCTCATAATATTGAAGAAACTGCATCAAACGTAAATCCAAAACCAAAATTGTTTATGTAAATTTTCTTTTTCTTTGTATAGTAGCATCTCCCTCCTTTATAATAAAAAATGACAACAATATTATAAAGGAGGGGCTACTCCATGAAAGTTATTAAAGTTACCCCACGAGGCTATTGCTACGGAGTTGTAGATGCAATGGTCATTGCTAGAAATGCAGCTAAAGATCCATCATTACCAAGACCCATCTACATACTTGGTATGATTGTTCATAATAAACATGTTACTGACGCATTTGAAGAGGAAGGTATCATTACATTAGATGGTCCAAGCCGATTAGATATTCTAGAAAAGATTGAAAAAGGAACTGTTATTTTTACGGCACATGGCGTTTCTCCTGAGGTAAAATCAAGGGCAATTAAAAAAGGTCTTACAACGATTGATGCAACATGCCCAGATGTAACGAAAACACATGATTTAATTAAAGAACGAATGGCTGAAGGCTATCACTTTATTTATATTGGAAAAAAAGGACATCCGGAACCAGAAGGCGCAGTTGGAATTGCACCTTCGATTGTTCACCTAATTCAAAATAAATCTGATATTGATGCTTTAGAAATTCCTACAGATAAAATTATCATTACTAACCAAACAACTATGAGTCAATGGGACGTAGTAGAATTAATACAATATGCAATTAAAAAGTATCCGACTGCTCATGTTCATAAAGAAATTTGTATGGCAACACAAGTACGTCAAGAAGCGATTGCTGATCAAGCAGTCCAAGCAGATTTAACAATTGTCGTAGGTGACCCGATGAGTAATAATTCAAATAGACTTGCACAAGTTTCGCATGAAATTGCAGGAACAAAGGCATTTCGTATATCAGATATTACTGAACTTCAGTTAAAATGGTTAGATGGCGTTGAGACTGTAGCGGTAACATCTGGAGCTTCTACTCCAACACCGATAACACGTGAGGTCGTCGCATTTTTGGAAAAATACGATCCAAACGATGAAAGTACTTGGGATACAAAATCATCTGTTGAATTAAGTAAAATACTACCTAAGGTTAGAATAAAAGACTAAAAAATAGGACTTCTGGATCATCAATCCGGAAGTCCTATTTTTTAATTTAAATAAATGTAAATGGATCTGTGTGGATCGTTGAAGCAATAATTTCACAAGCCATGTTTTTTTCTTTTAATTTATTATCTAAAAGACGTTTCACACCTGATTTCATTACTTTTTCAATATTGTGACCTGCATCAACTATATTTAAATTTAGCATTTTCCAATCCTGTGCTACATGGTAATATATATCACCACTTAAATAAACATCTGCACCATTTCGTTTTGCATGATAGGCAAACTTATTTCCGTCTCCACCAACAATTGCAACCTTTTTAACTCGATCACTTAAGTTACCTACTACCCTTACACCTTGTAAATCTAATTTTTCTTTTACATAATGCGCAAATTCTTCTAAAGAAATTTCTTCTTTAAGGCTTCCAATTCTCCCAATCCCGAATGTTTTGCCTTCATTTTCTAGTGTGTATGTATCATATGCTACTTCTTCATACGGATGAGCTTTTTGCATCGCTTTAAGCACTTGTTTTAATTTTAATTGTGGAACAACTGTTTCAAGCTTTACCTCATCAACTTCTTCTAATTGACCCTGTTGCCCAATAAATGGTGTTGTCCCCTCTAACGGCATAAATGTCCCTGTTCCATTCGAACTAAAGCTACAATGGCTGTATTGACCAATATGACCTGCTCCAGCATCACAAATTGCATTTAAGACAATTTCAGCATGTGTTTTCGGCACATATACAACTAACTTAATTAATTTTTCTACATAAGTTGGAGCGAGAACACTCGTATTTTCTAATTGTAAAGCTTCGGCTAAAAAATCACTCACACCGTTTTCTGCAATATCAACATTTGTATGTGCTGCAAAAACCGCTATATCATGTTTAATACAAAGTTCCACAATTTTACCCGGTTCACTGTCTGTATCAATCTTTTTTAAAGGACGATAGATAATAGGATGGTGAGCAATAATTAGGTTTGCACCGATTGAAATTGCCTCTTCTACCACTTCTTTTGTGACATCTAATGCAACTAATACCTTTGTCACTTGTTTTGATAATGTCCCTATTTGAAGACCATTTGGGTCACCTTCCTCAGCTAAATGCTTAGGGAATAGTTCTTCAAACTGCTGTACTACTTGAAAACCATTTATCGATTTCATGAAAGCACCTCTTTTATCCACTCAAGTTTCTGTTCAACTTCTTTAATTTTCTGAACTGATTCCTCTGTTTGTTTTGCTGATTCAAGTTGAGTTAAGATTCTTTCAAAATTATTTTTTTCATGCTGCCATTTCTTCTTAAATGCATCATTTTTGTTTTTTAATAAGTAAGGACCGATAAAAAGCTCCATATCTTTCTTTTCACTGTATGCACTATTTGGATTTGATTTAGAAGCTACTAAAATTTCATAGATTTTTCCATCCTCTTCTAATATATCTTCTTCCACAAGAGAATATCCTTCATGATCAAGCCAATTTCTAATCTGATTTGCACCGATATTTGGTTGCAATACTAACGTTTCAACACCTTGGAGTTTTTCTTTACCTTTTTCTAATATACTAGAAATTAAAGAGCCACCCATTCCAGCTATTGTTATGACATCTACTTCGTTCGGTACTAAAACCTCTAGCCCGTCTCCCATTCTCGCTTCTACAATTCCAATTAAACCACTTTGACGGATCGTAGATTGTGCTGAATTATATGGACCTTCAGTAATTTCCCCTACAATGGCTGAGGTACACCTTTTATTTAAAACTGCATAACAAGGTAAATAAGCATGATCCGATCCAATATCAGCTAATTTCGTACCCTCTGGTATGTAATCAAATACTCTTTTTAAACGCTTTGATAAATTTACTTCATTCATAACAAAATCACCATTTCATTTTATTTTCATAACATCATTTTACACTATAGTCGTCAAGAAACCAAAATGACCTCTTCCTAACGAAGAGGTCATTTCAGACTGTCTGACAAACGCTCGTTTTCTTTGTTGCTTCGGCCGCTTGCGGTGCTCATTACCGTCTTAGGTAACTCCGCTCCTCTCCGACCTTCGCGCCTCGAAAGACAAGCGTTTTCAAGCAGTCTGAAAATCAAATTTTTATACTTTGACTAAACAGTGAAATGACCCCTTCTAACGAAGAGGTCATTTTATATGCTTGCTTATTTTTTCTCAGATAACCATTTAGCAACAGCATCCAATTGTGGTCCTTGTAGTAAACCAGCTGGCATTCCGCCTTCTTTACCGTTTTTAAGAATGTTTTTGATTTGATCTTCTGAGTATCTTGAACCTACTTTAGTTAAGTTTGGTCCTACTACCCCTTGTAATTGATCACCATGACAGCTAACACATGTTTGAGCATATATTTCATCTGGCTTAGTTGATGCAGTTTGCGCCGGTTTTTTATCGCCGTTAGCAATTTCATCAGCCTGTTTTGCTCCTTTTAATGAAATAATTAGCATGACTGCGATTCCTAGTGCTGCAATTAGAGCAAAAGGAATTAATGGATTTCGTTTCATTATGATCCCCCTTATGTAACCCCTTAAAAAAATAAAATTAATTACTATAACATTATTATTGTATACGATTAAAAACAATAAAAAAAGTATTATATTGGATAAATTTAAAAATTGTTAAACGATTTCAAAATTATATAAACCTTTCTACTATAAAGAATTATATTCTGTATAGCATATTTACAAATTATATTTGTATAAACTCACCTCTTGATAAATGAAATAAGTAAGTTTTTTTAAGAAACCATTTAAAACCATCGTCACCCATTAAACTTTTATTTTGAATTTAATCATTTTCACAAAAATGGTTAAGCAATAGATTCAACCCATTCTATTATAAATTCTAATAAATAATTGCTATTACGATATAGGTAATATGTCTTTAAACCATTTATTTTATATTTAGTAGTATTGAACTAATTATAAAAATTATTAAAAAAGTAGGAAAAATGAGTATTTGCAAATTTAAAGACAATTCTGTAAAATAAAGTAAATAGGTATCCAAATTGTTTAAAATGATGGAATTACTACTAGCGTCTCCATAATTTATAATAACCATTTTTGCTTAAATTATCCTTTGATTCATCTTTAGAATAAATTATTAAAAGATCAATCATTTTAGCATTACTTAGTATGTAGCATAGCACTACAATTATTTATTTAGTACGGACATTCGATATATTTTGACAAAATTTTTATTGTGACTTATTTACTAATTAAAACGTTTTCATTTTTTATATTTTAGACGAAAATAAAAAAAGTTTACCCAATAAAGGATAAACTCTTTTAAACATTCTATTCTAAGAAATCTTTTAGACGTTTGCTACGGCTTGGATGACGTAATTTACGTAGAGCTTTTGCTTCAATTTGACGAATACGCTCACGCGTAACTCCAAATACTTTACCAACTTCTTCTAAAGTACGAGTACGTCCATCATCTAAACCAAAACGCAGGCGTAAAACATTTTCTTCACGATCTGTTAATGTATCAAGAACATCTTCTAATTGCTCTTTTAGCATTTCATAAGCTGCATGTTCTGCTGGTGAAGTTGCTTCAGAATCCTCAATGAAATCACCTAAATGTGAATCATCTTCTTCACCAATTGGTGTTTCTAATGAAACTGGTTCTTGAGCTATTTTAAGGATTTCTCTAACTTTTTCAGGTGGTAAATCCATTTCTTCACCAATTTCTTCAGGAGATGGCTCGCGACCTAGATCTTGAAGCAATTGACGTTGAACTCGAATTAATTTGTTAATTGTTTCCACCATATGAACTGGAATACGGATCGTTCTTGCTTGGTCAGCAATTGCACGAGTAATCGCTTGACGAATCCACCAAGTCGCATATGTACTAAATTTATAACCTTTACGATAATCAAACTTTTCAACGGCTTTGATTAATCCCATATTTCCTTCTTGAATAAGGTCTAGGAACAGCATACCGCGTCCTACATAACGTTTTGCAATACTTACTACTAATCGTAAGTTAGCTTCTGCTAGACGTCGTTTCGCTTCTTCATCGCCTTCTTCAATACGTTTCGCTAAATTGATCTCATCTTGTCCAGAAAGTAAATCAACTCGGCCAATTTCTTTTAGGTACATACGTACTGGGTCATTTATTTTTACTCCAGGAGGAACACTTAAATCATTTAAGTCAAATTCTTCTTCCTTCTCTAATTGATTTCCTCTAGGTTCATCATCAGCGTCACCAACAATATCAATACCTTGTTCACCTAGTTGCTCATAAAATTCTTCAAGTTGATCTGAATCAATTTCAAATCCGTTTAAACGATCTGCAATTTCTTCATATGTAATTACACCACGTTTTTTACCATTTTCAATTAATAATGCTTTTACTTGATCAAGTGTTACTTCTGTTTCCGTATCTTTAGAACGAGCCGATTTATCAGCCATCTGTTCCCCTCCTTCGAAAAGTTCGCGAATCATTTAACATATTTCATACTAGATCTTAGCTGTGTGATTTGTTGGAGAATCGTTGCAGCTTTTACAAAATCTCCTTCACGTTCGGCTTTTTTCAGATCTATTTCTTTTTCACGTATACGTTGTTGTTTATCATAGTTGTTTAATGCATCTAAATAATCCTTTAACTCTCGCTCTGTTAGTTCAGGTGCTATCTGTAAATTGACAATTTTTGAAACTACTTCAAGTAACCTTTTTGAAGGAAGGTAATTCATAAATTTACTAATATTAGACTCATTGCCCTCTTCATAATAAGCATAAAGATGGATTATAATCTCGGAGTAATCATTATTGTAGAATAGACCCTGATATTGCTGTCTTACTTTTTCAGCCACATCACTGCTATTTAACATATGAGCTAAAAGTAATTGTTCAGCTCTAACATGTGCAGGAAGAAGTGTCTTAGTAGTAATATCGCGTTTGATATCAGTTTTTACTTCTGTTACATTAGATATACGATTTGCCTGATTACTATATTGTCCAAATTCCTTCTTAAGAACTTCAATCGAGATAGAAAACTCTTTTGAGAGTTGATTTAAGTAATAATCTTGTTCGATCAGTTGACTTAGTTTAGCAATTTCTTGTAGCATTTCTTTTATATACTGAAATTTAACAGTTTCATCTAAAAGATTTTTTCCTTTTCGATGATATTGCATTTTAAAACTCATTAATGATACACTAGCTTCAATAATAGAGGTATTAAATTTTTCCGGACCAAATTTTCTTATATATTCATCAGGATCTAAGTCATCAGGCATTTGTGCAACTTTAATTGTAAATCCTTCTTTTTGAAGAACTCTAGCTGCTTTTTCAGTTGCGTTAATACCAGCTTGATCTGAATCATAGCAAATAATAATTTGATCAACAGATGTTTTCAAGACTTTCGCTTGATCCTCTGTTAATGAAGTTCCCATGGTTGCAACTGCATCATGGACACCAGCTCTAAACGCAGAAATGACATCTGCAAAACCTTCCATCAAGATTGCCCGGTTTTGCTTTCGCATGACATTCTTTGCTTGGTAAAATTGATATAATAATTTTCCTTTATGGAAAATTGAAGATTCAGGACTATTTAAATATTTTGGTGACCCTTCACCCATTATTCTTCCACTGAATGCAACAATTTTTCCTTGATGGTTATGAATTGGAAAAATTAATCGATTTCGAAATCGATCATAGTAATTACCATCCCGTTCACTTCGAACAACTAGACCAGCTTTCTCCATGATTGGCATTGGGTAGCCACGTTTTTCTAACACCTTGGTAACAGCATCCCAAGAATCTAAAGCAACCCCAAGCTCAAAATGCTTTATTTCCTCTCTAGAAATTCCTCTGTTAAGTAGGTATTCTAATGCCTGTTTACCTTCTGTTGTGTTAACTAATAGATGATGATAGTACTTTTTGACAAACTCATGAGCTTCAAGCATAATGCCTTGCTCAGTAGCTTGTGGATTCTTGACTGTGTCAACTGTTTCTGAAGGTAAAGTGATATTTGTCTTTTTTGCAAGCTGATGGACAGATTCTTGAAAGTTAAGTCCTTCAAGCTGCATAATGAAAGAAATCGCATTTCCTCCAGCACCGCATCCAAAACAATGAAAAATTTGTTTTTCAGGAGACACAGAAAAAGATGGTGTGCTTTCTCCATGAAAAGGACAAAGTCCAAAATAATTTCTTCCTTGTTTTTTCAGAGGAACATACTCACTTACTACATCAACTATGTCAACTGACTGACGAACCTGCTCGACAAGTTCATCGGGAATTCTGTTTCCCATACTGACAGCTCCATATACTATTTTATTCGATAAAACTCACTGTATTCCTTCATGATTCGACAAAAATATTTCCATATATTTTAAATTAAGTTAATTCACTTTATTAAATCATATATGAATTATTAATTATCTAAAAAGAAGTGCTAAACAGTAGTTCATAAGCATTGCATTCAACTGCTAGTTCTGGTTTTCATAAACCCATTTATTTATCGCTTATGATTAATTTCTACACGTCTTTTGTAATTCCTTCAAAACATGTATCGATTTATGTAGTTTTATTTCCATCTTTCAATAAACTAGGAAGCACATATTCATAGTTTATTCGTAAGTATAAAAAGTTAAACCTATTAATTAGTTCATTTCATACAATTTTTTATTATAATCTATTTTAATTAGGAAATCTAGCAATAAGTACTAAAGAATTTTAACTTTTACATACGATCCTAATTTAACTAAATTTCTTAAATAAAGATGAAAACACATTAGATTACTCTAATGTGTCAGACTAAAAAGATCGATCATCATTTTTAAATTCAAAAAAATTATCTAATCTGCTTATTTTGGTAATAGTAATTTAATATTACATTAGCGGATTCTTCTACTGCCTTACTTGAAACATCTACAACTTTACAGCCAATTTGTTGAACAACATTATTGAAGTGTTTTAGTTCTTCTTCAATTCTTGAAATATTAGCATAACTAGCTCCGTCGTGAAGTCCTAAAGAAATTAATCTTTCTTTTCGAATATGATTTAACTTTTCTGGAGAAATCATTAGCCCTATACACTTTTCTTTTGGAACTTTAAGTAGTTGTTCTGGTGGATCAACTTCTGGAACTAAAGGCACATTGGCAACTTTAAATCCTTTATGAGCTAGATATTGTGATAAAGGAGTCTTTGATGTTCTCGATACACCGATTAAGACTATATCAGCTTTTTCAATACCTCTTGGGTCTCTTCCATCATCATATTTAACCGCAAATTCAATTGCCTCTATACGTTGGAAATAATCTTCATCTAGTTTGCGAACAACACCAGGTTCATTTCTAGGTTCAAGTTTATGAATCGTTGAAATTTTATCGATTAATGGACCGATTAAGTCATATACGATTACACCAGCACTTTGCGATTCTTCTAATAATTTCTTTCTCATATCAGGTTTTACTAATGTAAATACAATAATACCATTATTTTCTTTTGCTACTTGAACTATTTCAATTAATGTTGCGTTATCTTCAACGTATGGTACACGTCTAATCTCGAATTTTTGATGAAATTGACTAATAGCCGCCTTTACGACATGCTCTGCTGTTTCACCAACGGAATCTGATACAACATAAACGATTGAATTGCCCATATGTTCACCTCTTAACTTTACTAAAACATATCATTGTTCATTAAGTCTACAATCGCACGAGTAAAATTTGTTTTTGTAAATCGACCAATTACCTCAAGTCCATGCTCACTTTCACGAACAACAGGGACAGCATCAATTTGTTTTTCAATTAAACTCTTAGCTACATTATAAATTGTATCATCTTTATAGCAAATTGTAATGTTTGGCATCCTCGTCATGATAATATCTACGGGTAATGTATGCAAATCTTTATTTCCTATGCTTGCACGGAGTAAGTCTTTTCTCGATAGTACTCCTGTTAAAATCGAATTTTGATCAACAACAAATAACGTTCCTACATCTTCAAGAAACATTGTAACAATTGCATCATAAACTGATGAACTTCGATCTACTACAACAGGAATCGCCTGAAATTCCTTAACAGTCAATTTTTTAATTCTTTCAATGACTTGTGCACCGCTTGTTCTTCCTGTGTAATAATAGCCTACTCGTGGTCTTGCCTCTAAAAAACCAGTCATTGTAAGAATAGCTAAATCCGGGCGAAGCGTAGCTCTTGTAAGTGCTAGCTTATCAGCTATATGTTCACCTGTAATTGGTCCATTATTTTTTACAATTTCAAGTATTTGAGTTTGTCGCTTTGTCAGTTCGATTTCCCTCACCCCTAACTATCCAATATGTTATACTCTCTAATAAATATTATATACTATTTTTACAATTTAAAAAAGAAAGAAGGAAATAGGTAGCCTATTTCCTTCCTTAGGTTTCTGAATTTTTATTTGTTTTCAGAAAATTATCCATATTTTTTAATTGCTCTAAAAACTTGCGTGACTTTAAATAGATCCCACTATATTCATCATAGTAAGAAAATAAAATTTGTTGTAAGTTTTTCTTTGTCGCTTCACTTACCTCAATTTTTCCAAGTCGGTTTACATCAAAATGATAAAATAGCCTCATTAACTTAACCGACTTTTCAGTAACAGAAAAAGCATATGGATCAGTCTGTTTACAACGCTGACATAAGAACCCACCTTCTCTAACTGAAAAGGCTACAAATATATTTTCATTTGCACTACATCGACATTTCACACATTGATCAAAAAATGGGTGATATCCTAATACAGGTATCATTTTCGTCATAAATAAATAAGTCAAAACTTCAGCGTCTGCACCTTCATTCATGTGCTGTAATAATTGAAGGACCAATTCAAATAAATACGGATTATTTTTTTTCTCTTCAACCGCTTTATCAGTAAGTTCTACAACAATCGAAGCATACGCAGTTGCAACTAAATCACTTCTTAATTCACGAAATGAATCAATCAGTTCTCCTTGACTTAAAGTACCTAAACCAGATCCTTTTTGAATTAAAAACGACCCATATGTAAAGAGTTGTGTAACAGAAGCAAGTCGACTATTCGTCTTCTTTGCTCCTCTTGCCACAACTCCTATCTTACCTAATTCTCTTGTTAAGAGAGTAATAATAACATTTGATTCTCCATAAGCGTTTGCCCGTAATACAATTCCTTCTACACGCTGTAACAATTAACTCACCATCCAATTGGATGAAGGTTAAGTATGTAGGGAATCAATATCAGCTATTTCTTCATCAATGTAACTTTTCTGATCCACATGTTCCTGTTCAAGCTGCTTAAACAATAAATATGTCTCAACATTTCCAGTTTTAGAAAAGACATCCCAGGTAAAATTCAACATTGAGAAACCACCTTTCAAGAATAGCTACAACTCATTGCTCATTACCTATAGCCAATTACTTTCCCTGCTTACTTATAATGTGACCTTCTCTCCCGATTTTCATGTGTATAAAATTTATTAAAATAACAAATAAAAAGCTTGCAAAATCACTAAAAATATGTTGGGCTCTTTTGAACAAATGGTAATATGATTAGACTCTGATGTTAAGCCCTATTCTCTTGATTTTTGCCTTTTAATATTCATCCTCACGGAAACCTAAATCTCTTAATTGAGACATGCGGTTACGCCAATCTTTTTGAACCTTAACCCATAACTCTAAGAATACTTTTGTATCAAGCAAGTTTTCTATATCTAAACGAGCACGCTTGCCAACCTCTTTTAACATGCTACCTTGCTTGCCGATAATGATTCCTTTTTGGGAAGACCTTTCAACGACAATTGTTGCATTCACGTAAATTGCATTTCCTTCTGGTCTTCTTTCAATTTGCTCAATAATAACAGCAATTGAATGTGGAACCTCTTCTCTAGTCAAATGCAATACTTTTTCTCTTATTAATTCTGAAATGATAAATCTTTCAGGATGATCTGTTACTTGATTTGCAGGATAATATTGCGGACCTTCTGGTAAATAAGTTTTAATAACTTTTAACAAGCGATCGACATTATTCCCTTGTAATGCTGAGATCGGAACAATTTCAGCAAATTGGAATAAATCTTTGTATTTATTGATTAACTCAAATAACTGATCAGGATGAATTGTATCAATTTTATTAATAACTAAAATAACTGGACTACGACTTCCTTGCAGCTTCTCAATAATGAATTCATCTCCACGACCAAATCCTTCATTGGCATTTACCATAAATAACGTAGCGTCAACATCCTTAATTGAATCTTGAGCTACCTTTACCATAAAATCACCAAGTTTGTGTTTTGGCTTATGGATTCCCGGCGTATCGATAAAGACAATTTGTGCATCATCTTCCGTAAAAACACCTTGAATTTTATTACGAGTAGTTTGAGGCTTATCACTCATTATAGCTATTTTTTGACCTATTACTCGATTTAGGAATGTACTTTTCCCTACATTTGGTCTACCTATAATTGAGACAAAACCTGATTTATAACTTTCTTTATTCATTCAAATCCTCCGATGTAAATGCTCCTGGCAATAATTCTTTTACTGATGTTTCTTGGATTGCTCCATTTAAGTTTGCTAAATATACGATTGTATCTGGACCACTAAGTTCAAATAAAACTTGACGGCACGCTCCGCAAGGCGCAACAGGTCCCTCGGTATCAGCGACTACTGCTACTGCTGTAAACTCCGTAATGCCTTCTGAATAAGCTTTGAATAATGCAGTACGTTCTGCACAATTCGTTAGACCATATGATGCATTTTCTATATTACAACCACGAATAACTTGACCATCCTTCGTAAGTAATGCTGCGCCAACTTGAAATTTCGAGTATGGTACATATGCGTTTACTCTAGCTTTTATCGCTTCATTTATAAGTTGTTGTTTATCCATTTATGTAGCCTCCTATTATAAGCCCGAACACGAAAGTGGGGTCTTATTAACGTAGTATAGTAAAATACGGAAAAAATAGCAAAGCACCTATAATGATTGAAACGATTGCAGCGACTAACACCGCCCCAGCTGCTACATCCTTCGCTTTTTTTGCTAAAGGATGTTTATTAGGTGATGCTAAATCTACAACTGCTTCAATTGAAGAATTAACTAGCTCTAGCGAAATGACAATTGTAATAATAAGCAGAAGGATTAACCAATCTATTCGACTAATATGTAAATAAAACGCAAGGCCGATTGAAATAAATGCTGCAAATAAGTGGATTTTTATATTTCTTTCATCCTTTATGACTTTAAAAATGCCACTAAATGCAAAACCAAAAGATTTAAGTAATGGCGCTCTTTTTTTAGAGTCTTTCAAGGCCATATTTTTCTAATATTTCCTTTTGTTTTGTAAACATCACTTTTTCATCGGCTTCATTCATATGATCGTAACCAAGTAAATGTAAACATCCGTGAACTGCTAAAAAACCTAATTCACGGCGGAACGAATGACCATACTCTTCAGCTTGTCTTTTAGTAGTAGGAATCGAAATGACAATATCACCTAAAGTACGTGGTAAATCCACTCCAATGATTTCAATTTCGCCTTCTCCTAATTCTTCCATTGGAAACGAAATAACATCAGTAGCACGGTCTTTTTCTCGATACTCTTTATTAATTTCATGAATTCTTTCATCATCTACAAATGAAACTGCAATTTCAACTTCACCCGTTACACCCTCATATTCAAGTGCGCACTCTAGTAAACCCTTTATATCAGATTGCTGTTCTTTAGTCACTTCATTTGTTTCATCTATAAAATCAATTTCTAGTTGAACCATTATCTCACCTTATCTTTCATCTGGGTACTGTATTCTTGAATGGAAAGTTCCTTTTAAAGTCTCACACAATGATTTCTCAACAATATGTAATTCTTTTAAATTTAATTCACACATTGCAAACTGACCATCATTCAAACGATCATGCATAATGGAGGAAACTAATACCTCGATTTTTTCCATATCAGGGTCCTTTAACGAACGAACTGCCGCTTCGACACTATCAGCAATTCCTACAACAGCCGATTCCTTTGAATGAGCTTTTGGACCTGGATATCTAAAATCACTTTCTTTAACATCAGGATTCGTCTCTTTTTCCTTATAATAAAAATACTTTAATAAAGTTGTACCATGATGCTCCGCTGCAATATCAATAATATCTTTTGGCAAATTATATTTTTTTAGTATATTTACTCCATCACTGACATGTCTTAAAATGATATCTTTACTTTGAATCGGTTTAATACGATCATGGGGATTATGACCACCCATTTGATTTTCTATAAAGAATCCTGGATTATTCGTTTTACCGATATCATGATAATATGCTCCTACCCTAGCTAACAAACCATTTGCACCGATCGCTTCACAAGCACCTTCAGCTAAATTTGCAACCATTATACTATGATGGTATGTACCAGGAGCCTCTAATAATATTTTTCTTAATAAAGGATGATTTGGACTACCTAACTCAACAAGTTTAAATGAGGACACCATTCCAAACGAATCTTCTACAAAAGGTAAAATCCCCATCGTAATGACACTTGATAAAACGCCAGAAGTAAGTCCCATTAATAAATAAATACCAATTTCTACTGATGAATATTGACCATTCCGAATTAAGATTAAAGAAAACAGAGTAGCAATATTAACAAGCGAAATTAAAAATCCTGCATGAAGTATCATTGAACGCTTATTTTTAACCTCATTTAAAAATAAAACGGCGATTGAACTAAATAAAATATAAATTCCAGTCGAGTAATTAATTGCACCATTTACATCTTCGTTAAACATTAAACTACCGCATATAGAGAAAATAATCGACGAAACCATTAAATATCGATTACCTAATAAAAACTTTATCAATAAAGTCCCAATCGCAACTGGAGCTACATATACAAGGCCAGAAAACTCAACTTTTTGAAACAAACTTACAATTTTCAAAATTAAGATTGTAAAAATTACAATGCTATAGTATGTAACGATGTATATATTCCCTTTTTCTTTTAAAGTTGCCGTTTGCTTCAATACGAAGTACGCCAATACACCAATTAATAAAATTAATCCAATATACGGCTGGATCGACTGTTTGTTTTTTATTAAGCCAACTAATTTTAATTGATCATATTTTTCCTTTGTAATTGTTTCTCCAGCTTTTACTAAGACTTGTCCTTGTAAAATATAGACACTATCTACACTTTCACTTTCAAGACGTTTTCTCTCTTTTGTCTCCTCTGCATCAAAAAAATAGTTTGGCACAATCGCAAATTCACCAATTGAGATCATCGCATCCTTTAGTGAAGGATTAACGCTTACATATGATAATTCGTTTCGTAGCTTCCCACGAGATTCTTCGATTTGGTTCGTCGTAATTTCCTCAGACATTACATTGTTAATAGCTGTATTTAACGATGCTTTCGTAATATTTAACTGTTCTTCTGACGATCTAACTAAAGTGCTAAATACACTATCTTCTAAGTTTTTACGAATATCGTCAGGCAGTTTTTTCTTAACATCACTTGTTTCTTTATCAATTAATGCTTGCCCTGTAGGATTATCACTCTTAGCATTTTCATTTTTCACTTCTGTTACAATATCAAAAATTGAATTTACTATGTCTATCCGTTTCTGCGTGTAACTTTCCTCATATTTATATACATCCTCAACTCTTGCTGCAGCCTCAAGTCGCTTTTTAGCCGTAGCTCCTTTGTCCTCAATCGTGATAGGTGAATAAATATTATCATCAGCAATTGATAATAGCTGAATGTCGTATTTTACCGGTCTAACATGACTAACTAAAAGAAGAAAACTTAATAAGCTGAATGCAATAGTACATAGTAATATGACAAGAGTTTGATTCTTAAAACGTTGAATTAAAGCTTGCAAACTATTCATTGTTTCCCCTTTCTAGAAATGCACCTCATCATAAAAATACGAAATGACCCTATCAATGTAGGGTCACTACGAATCATTCTTTTGCTAAATCATAAGCTTGAATAATCTTTTGTACTAGTGGGTGACGAACTACGTCAGTTTGTTCCAAGATTGTCATACCAATCCCCTCAACACCTTTAAGTGTATTTTGAGCTGATATTAAACCGGACTTTACACCTTTAGGTAAATCAATCTGTGAAGGGTCACCTGTTATTACCATTTTAGAGCCAAATCCTAAACGGGTCAAAAACATCTTCATTTGAGCCATTGTCGTATTTTGAGCTTCATCCAAAATGACAAAGGCATCTTCTAAAGTACGTCCCCTCATATAAGCTAAAGGTGCAATTTCAATTGTTCCTCTTTCAATTAGACGCACAGTATGCTCTTGTCCTAAAACATCATGTAGAGCATCATACAATGGTCTTAAATATGGGTCAACCTTTTCCTTTAAATCTCCTGGTAAAAATCCTAAACTTTCTCCAGCTTCCACAGCAGGTCTTGTTAAAATAATTTTACTTACTTTATTATTTTTTAATGCTTGAACAGCCATGACAACTGCAAGATATGTTTTACCTGTACCAGCAGGTCCAATTCCAAATACTAAATCATTTGTTTGAATTGCACGAAGATAATGCCTTTGTCCAAAAGTCTTAACACGAATTGGTTTACCTTTTGAATTCTTAATAATTTCTTCGTCATACAACCTAGCAAATGATGACAGCCTTCCTTCTTTAGCCATCTGAATTGAATACGTAACATCCCTCGATGTAATACTCACTCCATTTCGAATAACCTCTAAAAGAGCTTGAATGATTTGCTCAACAGTCTTCACATCTTCATTCGTACCTGAAACTTGTACAGATTGACCACGTGACACAATCTTAACATCAAGCAAATTTTCAATTATTTCTAGATGCTTATCGTTTGTACCAAATAAGGCAATTGCTTCGTTTGGATCCTCTAGTTGTTGATTAATCGTTAGTAGTTGTTCTGGCATTACTCAGTCCCCTTGAACAATAGTTTTCGTTTTTGTGATATCTTCTAAAACTTTATAATACATTCTTAAATTAACTTTACCATTGTCTATTGACTCGTGCAAAACTTTTTCTTGTAAAATTTTGGCATCCGGACTTAACTTTTTCATTAATTCCTTCTTACCAATTTGTTTTCCAAGTTGAGCAGCCTGCACTTTAGAGTATGTTCTTACATATTTTTCACTTTCTAGAGTAGTCTTTTTACTGAAAAAAATCGGCAATTTCCATTTTAAAAATTTAAATTGATACGAACTACTTTCATCTTCAAAAGACTTATATTTATTCTTATCAAAACCCCAAAATTTTATTTGATTTTCCTTAGTTCCAATATAATAACTAGTTTTTCTCTCTCCTGTAAGCAACGTAAACGGAGTATCTAAAGGAACACTAATAATTTCCTCTCTCCAAACTTCCCCCATAATTTTACCAACTGCTGGGACTAAAATAGGATGTTCTTCCGTTCCGATTATTCCAGATACTAATATTTGACCTTTTTTCACAAAGTCATTCTTTACTACAAGGGGTTTCCCCTTTTCAACAAACATACTTGAAATAACAGCTTCTTCACTTGCAATAATATGACGAGGACTTAACGCCTTCTCAGGTTTAGGTATATGCTTTTCTACTACCTCAAAATGAAAGGTAGTCCCATTTAATTGTACACCAATCCAGGTTAATGTTGGATTATCATCTTGTAGCTTTTTCTGAATGGTTTGCATTCTAGGTAAAGTAAATTGTGATGCACCAGTCTTAACACCCATCGCAGTTAAATCTTTCCGAAGTTTATATTCCACTTCAGGTGAAGCACCCTTTATATCAATTCGCCAAACCATATTTGAAAGTAAAAATAATACAACTAAAAAGCCAACAACTCCTATAACAAACCCAAAATACTTCCATGCTCGTCTTACTTCAAAAGGCAGCCCCTTCCTGCCAATAAAATAAACCTTATACTCTTTTTTTCGAGGAATATTCTTAATCCGTTTATAATCTTTCAACTCAATTGTAAACGTAATCGAATTTGTCCCACTTTTCTTTACATCACGAAGTGGAATTCCCTTTCGCATACAATCATTTAAAAAACGTTCTGGTCCAAGCCCTATCACTTTTACTTGAACCATCCCCGTAAGATTTGAAGTCCATTTGTTTTTCATCCTAATCCCCCATGTTCATTAGACTGATCATGGTGTAAGTTCTAGATGCTATTCATTAATAAAATACACATGCTCAATTTCGCCTTCCAACAAAATCTCCTCAGGTAACATCGTCTTCAAAACAAAATCTTTCCCTTTGATCAACAACTGTCCCTGCTTCATTAACAAACGCAATTCATTGTCCGAATACACAAGTAACCCTCTATGGTTTTCAATATAAATATGTAGTTGACCTAACATCGTAATACGTGGCAATTCCAATAATACATCTGGTGGTAAGTCCATCTTACTTGACATCCATGTTTTTAAATTATGCGCTAATCTTTTCAAGATAGACTCCTCCCCCTTTCATATCATATTTATGATGAATTTTGAGAAGGTATGATATAAAAAGAATAAGGTAAAGGAAATTTAAGATGAATAAGGAAGAATGGCTTTATGGTTACTGGCTTCTGTGTGGTGCGAAAAAATCAATCAAATAATTTAAGAGTCGAATGTCTTACCTAAGAGCCCTTTTAAAGTGTTATGACATAAAAGAAACCGAGAACAAATAACTGTTCTCGGTTTAAATTTATTTACATTTTTACATTCTTCTTTGGAATGTAACATCTTGATATACATCTTGTTTTCCTTGTGAAGTAGCAACCCACCAAAGGACCCCTTGTGTAAGAAAGAAAAGACTCCACATTACTACAAGACCAATTGAAGTTAGATCGCTATTCCCATCACCGTATATCCCTTTGACTGTAACATATGTGATGAGTACCTTACTATCAAACCTACCAACTTAATTAGTAACGGTCTTTTAGTCATAGTTGTATCCATTTGTGGTGAATCATTTATTTCAGTCAGGATTGGTTTTTCATAGGATCTAGCATAATTATGAACACCTTGCTTGATCTCTTCTTGTAGTCGTTCTTCGTCATTTATTGCCATCTCTTTCGTAATATAGATTAATGTAAATGCAAATGGTACGACAATTATTAACCAACCTAAAGCAAATGCTATTCCACCAAGATCATTGTGTAAGTCCCCCAACGGTGTCATTATTCATCTCTCCCCTTATCAGTAGATGTTAAACAACTGCATTGTTTATCTGAATTCATCATAACGGATAACTTTCATTTTATATGTGATATAAATCACACACTTAGATAAATATTGACTAGAAAATAAATAATTTTCTCATTGACTCTTTTGATTGGATTTTTTGGAATTATGTAGATTTCAAAAAGGGGGTAGAAATTTTGAGCTCAGTTTTCACCATGGCTGAATAAGTTGCTGATGTGGGATTATGGATAGAATATTTAGCGGTTTTTTAAGAAATTGGGTTAATTTTTTCTTGAACCGTACTGTTTTCGTGAAAATTTAAGCAGATTTATGTGATCTTTTGGACTGAATCATCCTTATGAAGGAGTCAATTACAGTTTTGGAAATTTTATTTGCACTTTCTGAGATTTTAATTGCAGTTTCGGAAATTTTATTTGCAGTTTCGGAATTTTTAATTGCAGTTTCGGAAATTTTATTTGCAGTTTCGAAGATTTTAATTGCAGTTGTGAAATTTAATTGCACTTTTGATAATTTTAATTGCAGATTCGGTAAATTTATTTGCTCATCCTAAGTTTTTTAATTTCAGTACCACAAAAAAATAAACGTCTATAAATAGACGTTTATTTTAACAAACTTGCTACAGCCTTATTCACAGAAGAGCCATCAGCTTGTCCTTTTACTTTAGGCATAACTGCACTCATTACTTTCCCCATGTCAGCTTTTGATGTAGCACCGACTTCTGAAATTGTAACACGTACAATTTCAAGAAGTTCCTCTTCAGATAATTGTTGAGGCAAGTATTCTTTTAGAATCAGTAACTCTTGCTTTAATTTATCCACAAGGTCTTGACGACCAGCTTTTTCGAATTCCAGGAGGGAGTCTTTACGTTGTTTCACTTCACGAGTTAAAATTGTTAACTCTTGATCAGCTGACAATGTCACATTATTCCCTAAGCTAATTACTTCATTTTGTAATGACGCTTTCACCATTCGAATAACTGCTAACTTGTCTTTGTTTTTTTCCTTCATCGCTTGTTTCATATCTGAATTCAAACGTTCGAGAAGACTCATAGTAACACCCTCTCTTAGAATTTACGTTTTCTCGCTGCCTCTGATTTTTTCTTACGTTTTACACTTGGCTTTTCATAAAATTCGCGTTTTCTTGCTTCTTGTAGCGTACCAGTTTTAGAAACTGAACGTTTAAAACGACGAAGAGCATCTTCTAAAGATTCGTTTTTACGAACGACTGTTTTAGACATCTTACTTTTCCCTCCCTCCAAGCTACCACTTACAATCAATAAAACACTGCAAAAAAGAAACACTTTTCCACATGTCTTTTACGATTATAATACATAAACTATTGATAGGTCAACAGGTAAATGTCAAGTTTGAAACTTAACACCCTTTGCCATTAAAAGGAATCAATAGCCTTCTGTTGCTACATTTCCTTGGACAATCGTGATTCCATTACTTGTACCAATTCGAGTTGCTCCTGCTTTAACCATTTCATTTACACTTGCTAGATCACGAACTCCGCCAGATGCTTTAACTCCGATATCAGGTCCAACTGTTTTTCTCATTAATGCAACATCCTCTACAGTTGCACCACCAGTTGAAAATCCTGTAGATGTTTTAACGAAATCGGCTCCGGCTTTTACTGAAAGCTTAGAAGCCATTTCTTTTTCTTCATTCGTTAAAAGACTTGTTTCAATAATTACTTTTACTAATGCTTTACCTTTTGCTGCATTAACAACTGCTGCTATATCTTGTTCAACAATATCATAATCCTTATCCTTTAAAGCTCCGATATTAATCACCATATCGACTTCCCCGGCTCCATTTTCAATTGCATTCTTCGTTTCAAACGCTTTCGTTTCTTTTGTATTCGCACCTAAAGGAAATCCAATTACAGTACAAACTAAAACCTCAGAGCCCTTTAACAAACTTGCACAATGACTCACCCAAGTTGGATTCACACAAACCGAAGCAAAATTATGTTCTTTTGCTTCTTGACATAATTTTTCAATTTGAGATTTTGTTGTTTCAGGTTTTAAAACTGTATGATCAATCAATTTATTGATATTAGTTGTCATTTTGTAGTGCTCCTAACTGATGTTTTTTTCAAAATTTCTCTTTTAGTAGACACTGAAATATCAGCATTTATTATTATTTGTTTTTTCATTTTAATTATGTGAAACCTGAGCATAAAATTTATAAACTTAGCTAAAAAAAAATTCAAAGCATCAAATTTATATAGATGCATTTGAATTTTTTTCTACTGTTTTATGATTATCTTTTACTTTAAGCATCATGAAGAATGAAATTGTAATAAAGAAACAACCATACAAGAACATAAACTTGAATCCAATTAAATCCATAATTGCACCTAATAATGGTGGTGATATAATATTAGCAATTGATGAAAACAAATAATATAAACCTGTATATGTTCCAATAAATCCAATCGGTGCCATCTCGGCTAAAAAAGGATAGGAATTAATATTTACTAATGCCCATAAACATCCCATAACCAAAAAAACTATTCGAATGAATAATAAATCCTTTAAAAAAAATAAAACAATAAATCCAAAGATAATTCCAAATATACCAATTAATATGCTGCGTTTCTTACCAATTTTTGTTCCAATAAACCCGGCAGGAATGGCAAAGATTAAAAATGCTAATGATATGAAAGCAAATGAAAACGCCGCTGCACTTACTTTTACCCCTAAATAAACTTCCCCATAACGTGTAAAAAAGGTTTCAATTCCATTAAATCCCGTGAACCAACTCAGAATTGCTAATAATAGAAATAATGCACTTTTATTCTGAATGGCCGAACGAAAACCTTCTCTTAGTAGTACCTTTTCTTCAGCCTGCTCATAATTTAGAACATCTCTTTTTTCTCGAATAAAGAAAAAAAGAATTAAAAAACTAAATAACATTAAAAATCCGGCCAAGTAAAAAGGAAATCCTTTATTTAAATCCCACAAAATTGAACCAATAAAGAATGCAATTAAAGCACCAATTCCACCCATAAAATTAATGACACTATTCGCCTTGCTCCTTTGTTCAACTCTTGTTAAATCAGGCATAAGTGCTATAACAGGAGAACGGAATATACTCATACATAAATTCATAAACACAATAAAAAAGATCAACATAAAAAGTGTTTTATGCACTGGTATTAAAAAGGTAAAAAATGCTGCAAGTGGCATACCGATCATTAAAAATGGCATTCTTCTACCAAATCGTGTATCTAAACGATCACTATACATTCCAACGGCAGGTTGTAAAAATAATGCAAAATAATTATCAAACGTCATAATAAACCCGATTAAAGCAGATGACTTTAAATAATCGCTTAAAAGCTTTGGCATAAAAGCATTATAGACTGACCAAGTAAGACTGATAGCAAAAAATCCAAATCCTAAAAGCATAATTTTTTTGTAATTTAGTTTAGTCATTCGAATTTCTCTCTTTTTATCTGTCTAAAAACATTCTTTAAATGAGTTCGAAACAATGACACAATCATCCCCCCTTATTCTCAGTATAGTAAGCACACCAATCAAATATTTACCCTTTTTTAAATTTTTATAAAATATTAATTTATTAGTAAAACTTAATAAAATTGACTGTTTTCATAAAAATAAAGGAACTTTAAACGAAAAAAAAACCTAGCGTAAACACTAGGCATTTAATATAAAACGTAAAACCGGTGATACCTCTTTTACTTGCAGTTTACATTCTCTCTTCTAAGGCTTTCGCGGTATTACTTGTTACTACTTCCTTCTCATCCTTCAATGTACCAAAAATCCCATCAAAAATAGGTGTCGATACGCCATACCAAAAGTTTTCATTTTTAAAATGATGCAGGATATGTAGCTTTTTAATTTGTCGTCCTACTTTCGTTATAGGTTTAATTGGTCTGTGAGCTACATAATGCTTCCATTCGTACACTAGTAACATAAAAACTAAACCTGAACCAAATGCGATCGTTTGAATTAGATCTTTCGACATCAAAAAATAAATTATACAAAGTGATCCTAAATTGGGAATGCTATACCATATCGGTAAAAATAACAATTTCAGATCATCTGGATACGTATGATGATCATAATGAATTCTCTTCATAAATTTAAGTAATAGTTTATTTTTTGGTGCCTTTATATGAAAAAGGAAACGATGAGTTACGTACTCACTAAACATAAAAAAGATTAATCCTATTATGAAAATGAAGACAGTAAGCCACGATAAATGAAAACCTATACTATAAATAATTCCAACTAAAAAAAGTACCCCCATCACTATAATATCGAAATGAAGAAAAAAGTCTCGATATAGTCCCTTCATAAATTCCCTCCTTATCTATACCTATCTTAATATCAAATTTATATTTCAATATTATTTAAGAAATTCCTTTTTAAGTACGAGCTGATTATTAATTTTGAATAAAGCACTGGTCGGTGAGGATAATAAAAATGATAACCAAAATTACGTAAAAGGGAGATCTTTATGGAAAAAAGGAGATATTATGTATCTGTTCAAGCAAAAACAATTGTTCCAAATCAAGGGGACGCACCTTATGAGTTAGAAATCGATGCTACAATCGATGAAAAACATAGACTCGAAAGAATTTTCCATCAGATTGACAGTTATGATGAAGCAGCAGGTATTCAAACTGCTTTCATCATTCCAATCACAAATTGGAGCCAAGAAAACAATGATGGATATGACTATTTTTTAAAACAAGCCTATGCGATGATTTATGAATTAGGTACTGAAGAAACACGTGCTCATATAAGCCAAATGAAAATTTTAAAATAATGGCTCTTTTAAACTAAAATGTTGATTTTTGAGTACTAAAAAAGACTGTTTTTTCACCAAAACAGTCTTTTTAATGCTTATTGAACTAAAGCACCCGTTAGTTTAAGAAGATTTTTTTTTCTTCTTTCTTCCGATTCCTCCTGTAGAAAAAACGCCATATATAAAAGATAGCCAAAAACGCCAAAAAAAGAATCCACTGATAATAATTTCGTTCACTATAATATATAATGATGATTCCTATAATAAACGTTGGTACAGCCAAATAAACCCACATTCTGTCTTCCTTGTTTTTAAACATATGCTTCCACCCCTCGTTTATAACTTTCTTAAACTAACCTGCAATTTTGTTGAATAAAAAAACGAGTTGCTAGCAACTCGTGATCTTCAACTAAAGCATGCGTCAGTTGAATTGTTTCTTATTGCTTTTTCTTTCTACAACATAGTCCCAAATTGAATAGACAGCACTTTGTGCAAATAGCAAGAAAAGTATCCATACACTAGTATTTTGCAAATTCGAATTTGTGATTATGATAACAATAGGAACGAAGATTAAGCTAATAACTAAAAATTTGATCATTCTATCCTTCCTGACCAATTTTATATAATTCCATTATTTTACAACTGATTTGACTAATATTATTAATTCTAGATTAAAGATAATAGTCCTTTTCTTATTGAACTAATCTGTCATTATATGTAGTATCGTTTTTACACGTATACAACGTAAATAAAGATATAAAAACAGCCTATTTTCTACCTTTGTTTACCTTTTATATTTAGTAATTAATTATAGTTTTCAACGTAAACAACGATAGGACTTTACTTGGAGAAGTGGGTATGATAGGCTCGTTTGCCTGATGAAGGCTGAGACCCCGCAGGCTTGCCGAGGAGGCTCAAGTCTCGCCCCATGGAAAGCGAGCATCCTGTAATGGAAACCAACATCACTCTACTCCTTTTACGAAAATTTGATAATTAATTGACAAGATTCTTTTTAAACATCAATTACTTTAGTTTTTGCAATTAAATCATGTAGTGTTCTTCGTTCAGATGAAAAAATGAAAAACGGATCAATTAATGCAACAAGACCTACAACTAATGAAAAATATGGTATTTTTATGTATCCTAATAGGAAAAAAATTTCTCTTATAATCATCGTTTTTAAATTTACTTCTTGATCATCGTTTTTAACGACTGCAATACTTAACCAACGCTTTCCTAGTGTTTGCCCTTTCCAAACAAATGTAGGGATCAAAATATAAAATATAATGACACTAATAATGGATAGTAAAGAAGTTCCAATATCAAATTTGTCTACTCTAGTAGGATTAAAAAATGTTGAAAACTTTGTCATTCCAGTAATAATCGATATGGCAAAAATAAAAAGAAAACTTATAAATCCATCAACCAAAATTGCTAATAACCTACTTGATCTACTTGCTAATTTAGAATACGATTCCAATAAAATCTCCACCTTTAGTTTCTAAGATCTCCTTAACGACAGTTTAGATTATACAGAATTTTTAATTAGAAAAATATAAGAAGCCTGATAGAAAGGACTCTATCAAGCTAATAAATAACGATTAAACTTAGTTTATGTAGTATTAATTATACACCTGGAGCATCAACTAATGTCCAAGTAACAGTTGCTTCATGATTACCCAATGTTGCTGAGCCACCAGGAACTTGTAGAGTAACATTATTATTTACTGCACCATCATTAACATCAGGATTTGGACCTAACCATCTTGTTAACCAAGTACCAAGTCCCGTACCAGGTTCAGCAGTAACAACTGATGATTCAGTTAATCCGTCTGTATTTAGAGTAATCGTTTGAGCAGGCGTTGGGCCAGTACCACTACCTGGTGTTACAACTGATCCATTTTTAAATGTAAGAACCGCTCCCGGTAATGATTCACTTGCACCGTTTGTAAATTTACTAGCTTTTGCTGTCACTTTCCACCCTGCACCAGTACCTCGGCGATCAGAAACTTGGATGAAAGGCTTTTTAGATGTAGAAGAATAAACCTGATCACTAGTTGAAACTTCTTTTGAACCAAATTGGACTGAAGATACAAAGTCCAAAGTTAACGGACCTGTCTCACCTGTAGGAGGATCTGTTGGATCAGTAGGACCAATTGGCTCTAATGGAGTTGATGGGTCGGTTGGATCTACTGGTGTTACTGGACCAGAACCTTCTGTAAAATTAATTGCTGCTTTTGAATTTGCTTGAGACGTAACCGCTGCAAATGATGTATTTGCCGCTCCTACAAGTGTTGAAAAACTTACTACGCCAATTACTACAATTTTTGAAACTTTCATTTAATCAAAACCCCTTACAAAAAATTCTTCATATAAAGATGCTTTCAAAAAAGGACTAAACATCTATCTAGAAGTTACTGCCAATTATAGTAAAGCAGAATACAATTGTCTGTGAATAATTTGTGAAAACATTCACTAAAATTTTACTTTTAATTTTACAAATCCCCTAAATTAAAGAAATTTAATAGAGGCAAAAATGAATTTTTCGTGAAATACTTCACGTAAATTTATAAATTCTACTTCGAAAGTTCCAATTTCCCGATTAAAATTCACTACAAAAAAAGAAGCCTACTTAAATATAAGTAAACTTCCAAGTTAAAATTTTATTGAAAAATTACTAAAATTTAGGAATAAAAAAACAATCTTTTTCCCCTAACCCGCAAGGAATTGTTACTCTCCAGCTTTCCCTACTTACTTTTAAGTGTTATTTCCCAATCTATACCTGTATCAATTCCGTATTCATCAGTAAACGAGCCTTGATTTACAGCAACTGCCATTTGATCTAGGCTGTTCGCATATAAGATTGGTTCTCCAATTGCTACATCAGCAAATGATTTTCCATATTTTACGGCTTCTTTGTATACTTTTCTTCCTTGGTGTGTAATTAGTACTTCGACAAAGTCCCCATGAGAAACGCCTTGTTTGAGAAAATCTGATCGATCAATATTCGTCCAAATACTACCATAGCGAACATCAAGTATATCAATTGTTCCTGTTAGCGAATTGTTTTCACTATGACATTCTTTAATTGGTAATTTTATGTATGAATTTGAATCCACTTCTGGACCAATATTTTCAAAATCAATTATTCCGGAAGCTAATCTTGCACCTGTAAAAGCAAATATATCTCTCCCATGAAACGTATAAGATTCACTTGAATTTGGTAGTCTATTAATTTCTTCGTCAATGACTCTTAATTGGTTGATTCCATATATTTTGCCAACATGTGTTAATGTTCCGTTATCAGGTGTTATAATGAAGTGATTCGTATTTGTGCGAGCCACTATACTTCTACGATCTGATCCTACACCTGGGTCTACAACTGAAACAAATACTGTTCCAACTGGCCAGTAATTCATTGTTTGTACAAGTCGGTAAGAAGCTTCCCAAATATTGTATTGAGGTATATCATGGGTCAAGTTGTAAATCTTAATATCTTGATTTACACTACAAGAAACACCATACATAGCGCTAACTGCTCCATCTAGTAATCCAAAATCTGACTGAAACACTAATGCATTTCCCATCTAAAACACCCCTAATTATTTGAATATTTAAAATTAAATATAAATTCAATCTATTATTTAGTCAATGATATTATTCGTATTTTATTGAATGAATTTAATGATCGCTTTGCTTTTCTTAATTATTACGTTGGAATTGTATAGTTATGGTAAATTCTAATTCTTTTAACCTTAATGTCTGTTTCGACGTTTCCATTAAACTTCAAATAAAAAAGATATAGTTGTTAGATACTATATCTATTAATAACATTAGTATTTAAAAGTATATAGTTTTGAAATGCTGGCACATCAACATTTATTATTACCTTTAATGTCCCCTAAGTCTGTGTAAAAATGTATTCTAAATTAAATAACTTAGATAAGATTTGGGGAACTTTTTAATTTAAGCGTCTAGGTGTTAAATAAAATTTGACTAAATACTTCTATATTAATAGAAATCTTCCTATTAAATGTTAGAGTGGACGAACTGTATGAATGTATCGTATATCCACCTCCATTTTTTAATTCGCAAACAATAACAACTAAAGCACTAAGAAAAGAATTGGTTACATATAGGAAATTAGCACCCACTATTTTATCCTATTGAATTTCCCTATACTTTAGTAACACGCTAATTAACTTTAAAAAGGTAATTTAGTCCTCTATAACGAATAGTTAGTATGTGGAGAAATATAGGGAGGCTAACTATTGTACACGTTTATTGAATTTTTATGTCTTATAGGAATCCTATTTTTTATTATTATGGGGATTATCTCTTTCTTTAAAATGAACGGAAAATCCTTAAAGAATTTTATTATTACTGGGGCCTTATTTGTTTTATTTATTTTTACCTCTTTTACAGATCCTTCAAATGAAGCAGAACATAAAGAAGCAACAGAAAAAGACACAAGTATTAAGCCAACCAAAGTAATTTATAAAGCTGAACACTCTAAACTTGAAACTGTTCAAAAAGAAAAAACAAAAAGATCTAAAACTAAAAACAATGATAACGAAATTAAATCCTGTAAGAATAGAGTAGGATGTAAATCGAAATCTGATAAAGCACCTTTCCAAGAACCAAAAAAAGTGAAAATAGAAAAAGAAACATATAGAATTGTTTTTATGGTAAACGGGTTAATGTGATTGTTGTCTTATTTTGAGGTTGAATCAGTTATAGCATTTAGACGTGCTTGAATATGTAATTGGGGGCTATATGGGAGGTTGTTTCACCTCACATATAGCCCCCAATTTTAGATTGATCCATTTAAAAGGTGAATTATTTTGGAGTGAAGAGTTGAATTAATTCTGCGCAACTAATTTTCCTTAGTAGATCGAAACTTGCCCAACTACAAACACGATCCTCCCAAGCTACTAAGCAATGATTATCTTTAGTTTCCATAACCGTTCCCACAGCACCATCTAAGTTAAACATAACATAGTTGCCTATCGAGAACATTTTCAATCACCCCAATCTAAATATAATTCCGTGCCCACCTTTCGGATATTCCCATTTAATATTTTGATGAGGACAGCCTATTCTACAACTTCCACATTCATGACATCCCTCGTATCCAACATGCATTCGAATATTTTCCCATTTATAAACTTCTGCTGGACAAAATATCGTACAGATTTTATCGGGACATTTTGTCATACAAATATCGGAATCTAGTACAGTTAAGTGCGATTTTGTATCGGCATTAAAACGAACGAGATACTGCTTTTCTTCGATTGTACTTTCTTTTTTTGTCTCACTCATTTATTTCATCACCTTCCATGCTTTGTATACATCCTTCGCAAGCTTAAGTTTAGCCTTTGCTCCTCCTATATTACTCATAATATTCTTTTGTTTTTCCCATTTAGATTTACCATCTACAGTAAACATTTGGCTGGCAGATTTATTTAATAGTGGAATATATTGCTCGAAATATTGAGGGAATTTTTCAAAATGATGTGTTGCATCTTTATATTTTTTCAAATCCTGTCCTACGAAGCTATTAAGTAATTTATCAGCGTACGGTTTTAAAGCAACATCAGAGTAGTTATCAATCGCTTTTGCTTCGATAATGGTCTCTGCTGCTAATCTTCCAGATGTCATTGCCATATTTGAGCCTTCACGATGAATTGCGTTTACTAATTGTGCTGCATCACCAATTACCAATACTCCGTTTCCTACCAATTTAGGAATTGATTTGTACCCACCTTCTGGAATTAAATGAGCAAGGTATTCTTGTGGTTCGCTTCCTTGAATATACGGTCTAATCATCGGATGATTCTTAACGTATTCAAGTAAATCATAAGGTTTCAATTTGTTTTCAATCATGCCGGATAATAATGTACCGACCCCAATACTAAGGGAATCTTTATTTGTATATAAAAATCCTGTGCCAACTATGCCTTTTGTCGCATCTCCAAATAACTCGATTGCTACCCCTTGGTTACCTTCAAGACCAAATCGATCTTGAATTATTTTACTATCCAGTTTTAAAATTTCCATTGTAGCTAAAGCGACTTCATCTGGTCTCCATTCTTTATGGAAACCTAAAGATTTTCCTAAAAGTGAATTAACGCCATCAGCAAGTACTACCACATCAGCATATAAATCACCATCTGGTCGATCCGTTCTAACCCCTACTACCATATCGTTTTCAACAATACACTCGAGAACTACCGTTTCATTGATTAATAATGCACCTTGTTCTACTGCTTTTTGAGCAAACCATTGATCAAACTTTGAGCGAAGAACCGTAAAATTATTATAAGGTTCTTCAGCAAATTCAAGACCTTTATATCCGAAGGTTGTAGCAGATTGTTTATCAAGCATCATAACTCGTTGCTCTACAATCACACGCTCAATTGGTGCATCCTTCCAAAATTCAGGTATAACGTCCTCCATCATTTTACGATATAATACGCCACCCATAACATTTTTGGAACCAGGATACTCTCCTCTTTCAATAAGAACAACATTAACACCATTTTTTGCGAGCTCGTATGCACATGAAATTCCTGCTGGGCCTGCTCCAACGACAATTACATCAAATTTTTCCGGCATGATCGTGATTTTCCTCCTTTAAAGAAAAACTTTCTTGGAATTGGTTAATCAGCATTGGTACAATTTCAAATGCGTCTCCTACGATGCCGTAATGACAAGATTGAAAAATTGCCGCATTCGGATCTTTATTGATCGCAATAATGAGACCTGAATTTTGCATCCCAACAATATGTTGTATTGCCCCAGATATCCCAATTGCAAAATAAATTTTTGGTGTAACCGTTACGCCAGTCTGACCTACTTGATGATGATGTTCAACCCAGCCAGCTTCAACTACATCACGACTTGCTCCAACAGCCGCTCCAATCGATTCTGCAAACATATGAATCAACTGAAAACCGTCTTTACTACCTAATCCTTTGCCACCCGCTACGATAATATCGGCTTCATCAATGCGAACTTTCTTCGTTGTTGCACGTACAATCTCTAATACTTTTGTACGAATATCATCTTCCTTTAAATCAATTTCCTCTTCGATTACAACTCCTTCAGCACCAAGAATCGGAGTGAGCGCTTTCATTACCTTTGGACGAACGGTAGCCATTTGAGGTCTATATTTCTTACAAAGAATAGTTGCCATTATATTTCCACCAAATGCAGGACGACTAGCTAATAATAGTCCAGTATCTTCTTCAACATCTAATACAGTTGTATCAGCTGTTAAACCTGTAGGTAGGTCAGTTGCAACTGCACTTGCTAAATCCTTCCCTTTAGAAGTTGCACCATACAATAAGATTTCGGGCTTATATTTGTTACAACATTCAAGCACTGCTTTCATATAAGACTCAGTACGATAATCCTTAAAGATTGGATCATCATACACATAAACGATGTCAGCACCGTATTCAAATAACGTAGGGGCTAATGATTTTACATTTTCACCAATTAATAAGCCTGCTAATTCGCAACCACGTTTTTCTGCTAATTCTTTACCAGCTCCAAGCAATTCGAGTGACACGGGTGCTATGACTTTATCGTTTTCTTCAATAAACACCCAAATACCTTTGTACTCTGAGAAATCCATTTATACCCCTCCTTTCACTTCAAATAACTCTTTCTTCTCATTTAAAATCTTCATCAGTTCATTTACTTTTTCTAATGAAGTTCCTTCAAAAATCGTTCCACCCTTAGCCTTCGGTGGAGCCCAAACTTTCGATACAATTGTAGGTGAACCTTTTAAACCTAATTGTTTAATATCTATATCTTCTAAATCCTTCACGGCCCAAATGGTCGGGTTATACCTTGCAGCCTTTATCATATTTGTAAGTGATGAATAGGGAACTTCATTTATTTCCTTCTCAACTGCAAATAAACAAGGTAAACTCGTTTTAATCACTTCATGGCCATCTTCTATTTTTCGATGAACAATTGCATACCCTTCATCTTTATTAATTTCTTGAACCTTCTTAACTGATGTTAACGGCGGTATATCTAAACGTCGTGCAATACCTGGTCCAACTTGTCCAGTATCACCGTCAATTGTCATCTTTCCACAGATGATTAAATCAATCGCTTGAATTTGTCCTATTTTCTCAATCGCTTTTGTCAAAGCATAACTTGTCGCTAAAGTATCTGCCCCAGCAAATGCACGGTCTGAAATCATATACCCTTCATCTGCACCGATTTCAATACATTTTCTAATAGCTTTTACAGCAGGTGGCGGCCCCATGGTAATAACCGAAACTGTTCCACCATATTTATTCTTAATTCGAACAGCTTCCTCTACAGCATGAGCGTCATACGGATTTAATATTGCTGGAGCACTTGCACGGTCCATCGTATTTGTTTTAGGATTCATCTTAATGATCTTCGTATCAGGCACTTGTTTTATACAAACCACAATATGTAACACTTTTTCACTCTCCCTTTTCTTCCCGTCTCCCATAGTTAGTAAATGTACATGTTGTTCAAATATATTATTTTTATTGAAAAAATATGATAGAAAGCAACCAAAAAATGAGAAACAAAAAAAGAGACATCCACAACTTAGTAGTTGAAAATGTCTCTTTAGACTGCCCGCCAAACGCTCGCTTTCTTCGTTGTTTCGCCTGTCTGCGGTGCTCATTACCTTCTAGGGTAACTCCGCTCCTCACCTAGACTTCACGCCTCGAAAGACAAGCGCTTGCAATCAGTCTGGCACTCAATTTTTTTGTATTTTTATTTTTCATTACCAACTAATAGTTGGATTGTTATGCCAGATGGATCCTTCGTAAATGTAATTCCATTTTCTACAAATACTGTTGCCCCCATTTTATTTAAACGATTTACTACAATCGATTTTTCTTCTTCACTTGGATATAACAACGTAAAATTCTTTAATCCTGCACTGCTATCAGAAGGTGCAACTCCTCCTGCACTATGCCAAGTATTTAAACCGATGTGATGATGATAACGTCCAGTTGAAATAAATAATGCCTGGCTTCCATATTTCGTAACAACATCAAATCCAAGCCCTTCACAATAAAACTTCTCTGTGCTATTTAAATCAGAAACTTGTAAATGAATATGCCCCATAATTGTTCCTTTTGGTAGTCCAGTAAAAGCTTCATTCTCAGCAAGTGCCAAAAGACCCTCTACATCTAATCGTTTACTATCCATAACCACATACTCATTATGCCATTGCCAATTCTCCGACGGACGATCTGCGTAAATTTCAATACCGTTCATATCTGGATCCGCTAAATAGATTGCTTCACTGACTAAATGATCCGAGCCACCTTGAAGTGGATTTCTAGTTTCAATCAAATGCTTAAGCACGATCCCTAAATCTTTTCGACTAGGCACTAATAAGGCAAAATGATATAATCCTGTATTTTGCTCATTTCTAGGTGAAACATTATCTGGCTGCTCTAATTTAATTAAAACATTTACCCCATCCGCTGTTAAACTAGCAGTTGTAGTTGAATGTTCCAAAACTTTCAAACCAATAACCTCTTGATAAAACCCTAATGAACGCTCTAAATTTGCAACTTTTAATTCAACTGTTGGAGCATAAACCTTTGGCTTTTGATGAAAATTCATTTTAATTTACCTCCTCTAGAAAATAGTACAATTAATGTTAACACTAACAGAACGAATGGAGCCATTGCAACACTCATGCCTTGACCAGCATGTAAATGAGTAAATACAGCCCCTACCATAATAATTGCCAATCCGACTGAAGCAATCTTACCTAATATCAACTTCCAATAACCAACTAATAAACCAATAGCACCTAACACCTCAAATGAACCAATCGCATACATCATACTTTTTGAATAACCATAAACCTCTTTAAAATCATGTAACATCTGAGTATTGCCACTTAATTTCACAAATCCAGACATTAGAAATGCAATAATTAAAATCCCTTGAATAATTCGAGTAAACCATTTCATTTAAAATCTCTCCCTGTTGTTTTTTACTGAACTTAAATTAAGCACAGTTATTATTAGAGTTTTTTACTGACGCATTACTGTTCTTAGTTTAGAAACAGTAATAATTAAAAAAATAGTGTGGTTGTTATTAGTTAGTTACTTTTTGTAAGTTGGTGATTTAAGTACAGTATATGCGATAACTGTTCTCATTTCAAGTGCATTTTTGATTTTTGTTTAACTTTTTATCAAAGTTAGAATTTTTAGGCTTGTTGAAATCCATTGGGAGAAAGATGCTTGTCAAAAAAACCTTGTAAAAATAATTAGTTATTTATATCTCCTGTTTCCAGTTTCTTATTTAAAACCATATAATCATTTCTGCTAAAAGAGATCGTTTAGATCGTTACTCTATCTAATCGCTCCCCATTTGGATATAAAAATAATTGTTGATTGAACTTTATGCCTAAAGTTACAACTGTTTGATAAATAAGATTTAATATTTTAAAGCTTTCTAAATCTACTCCTTCTTTCAAATGATTTTTAATATGAATTATTACGAAACCATCAACGCTTTCAAATCTAGGTTTTCGGGGAGAGATATGATTAGCTTTACAAAGCCGTTTTAATAAATTTTGATAATAATCATTTTGATCCAAATAAAACACCTCGCTTTTTATTAATTTATAAAAGCATTAGATACTGAACAAATAAATAGAAATTTTTTGGTGGCTAAATCTTGTGTTTTATAACATTTTCGAGAAGTTGTCTTGGTCCTTTGAGATGAAATAAGAGTTCTTTTTGGTATTGTTAAAGTATTATGTGATTTTTTAAATAGTTTGTTATAATGATTGACTGTTATTTGCAGATTTATTGTTTTTAATTGCAGATTTGAAATTTTTATTTGCAGATTCATTGTTTTTAATTGCAGTTTTCGTATTTTTATTTGCAGCTACCTTATTTTAATTGCAGTTTTCGTATTTTTAATTGCAGTTTCTTGATTTTTATTTGCAGATTTGACTATTTTATTTGCACCTAACTCGTTATACGCAGACATGACAGTCCTCTATCCCCAACAAAATAAAAATATCGTACATTCAAATGTACGATATTTTCAAAGTGATTCGATCGTTTTATGACTGGCACGTCTTACAAAATCCGCCAAAGTATAGTTACATAAAAAGCCAAGTAAGTGCTCTTCTGCTTCAATTGCAAAGTCTGAAAATACATTGTTCATTACACGTCCACTAGTACAGTCAGATGTGGATTCAATTAGTGCGGTTGATAGAGGTTCTGTCATTTGTAGGGCAATGTAGACTTGTTTTAAGGTAATTTCCTCTGGTGACTTAGCTAATAAATAGCCACCATCTCGTCCCTCTCTTGCTTCTACTATTTTTTCTTTTACGAGGGGAGCCATGATTCTTCTCATAAATGAAACACCTGATCTAATATGTTTTGCGATTGCTTTACTTGGTGTAACCCCTTCTGTTGTTGCTAGTAAAACTAATGCCTGAATAGCAAATCCGAACCACTTAGGTGTAACGGAATTTTTACAACTTGACATCATTTATCACCATCCAGTGATATTATTATCCTCCCTTTTTGTTTCCCTTGCAAGTATATAGTAGTTTTTAGTCTCGTATTAAATAGGTAGATAACGATTACTAGATGGTCTAGTGGTTTTTAGACAATAAAAAAAGGATAGAAAGTTTGCTTTCCATCCTCATTTTTTATTTAACGAGCATATCCGCCTAGGCTTTGTTCTGCCATTTGAACTAGACGCTTCGTAATTTCTCCACCAACTGAACCGTTAGCGCGTGAAGTTGTGTCTGGTCCTAATTGCACTCCAAATTCAGAAGCTATTTCGAACTTCATTTGCTCAATTGCTGAACTTGCATTTGCTGCAACATATTGATTTGAAGATCTTCTGTTTGCCATGTTGTCGACTCCTTTGTCTATTGGATGCTCTGATGTTGTTTATCAGATTAAAGATAGTATGATTCTAAAAATTTATTCTATACATTTATTTACAAATTTTTTTCTTTTTACCAAAATTACTTCTTGTTACCATCTGAAGTTTTCCTGTATAAATATTTCCAAGTTCAAAAGCTTGTATTATCTCTTTAGATTTTCTATAATCTTAGCATACTGTATATAATTAAAACACAGTTTATCAAATACAAACGACTCGTAATTTCCATATATTGAAAATTGTTATTTAGGAGGAAAATTTTATGATGAATAATCGTTTCCAAGATAAAGTTGCTAAGAATTTAAGTGAAATACCTTTATCTGTATTAGACTTAGCTCCAGTTGTTGAAGGAAGCACTCCTGCTGATGCGTTTAAAAATAGTCTTGATTTAGCACAGCACGCTGAAAAATGGGGATATCACCGTTATTGGTTTGCCGAACATCATAATATGCCAGCAGTTGCAAGTTCAGCTACTTCAGTTGTAATTGGACATATTGCAAGTGGAACAAAAACGATTCGAGTTGGTTCAGGAGGCATTATGTTACCAAATCATGCTCCATTAGTCATAGCAGAACAATTTGGTACATTAGAATCACTACATCCAGGTCGTATTGATCTCGGATTAGGTCGTGCCCCTGGTAGTGATATGTCTACAACTAGAGCGTTACGTAGAGATTTACGCAGCCATGAAGACTTCCCTGCACAATTAGAGGAATTACGTAATTACTTTAATCCGCCGGGTGGAATTGGCAGTTTAACGGTTCAAGCTGTACCTGGTGAAGGTTTAAATATACCAATTTGGTTACTAGGATCAAGTGGCTTTAGTGCTCAATTAGCTGCTGAATTAGGTTTACCATTTGCATTTGCAGCACACTTTGCACCTGACTATACAGTTCAAGCAATGCAGTTGTATCACAATAACTTTAAACCATCTGATGTATTAGACGAACCATATGCAATGATTGGCTTAAATGTTGTCGTTGCTGACACAGATCAAGAAGCAAAAAGACTGTTCACAACACAGCAACAATCATTTTTAAACTTAGTTCGAGGTGGTAAACCAGCTCTTTTAAAACCACCAGTTGACGATATGGATGAAATTTGGAGTCCATTTGAAAAAGAAACACTTGAAAATCAGATGAAACTATCTGCTATTGGTACAATAGAAACGGTTACTGAAAAACTACAAACAGTATTAAATATAACAAAAGCTGATGAAATAATGGTAAATGGTTCTGTTTTCGATCATGCAGCACGTTTATATTCATATGAATTATTAAGTAAAGTATCAAAATAAACAAAAAGGAGAGCATTAGATGCTCTCCTAAGTGTGTAGACAAAGTCCTAAAAACCTGATTTTCAGACTGATTGCAAGCGCTTGTCTTTCGAGGCGCGAAGCCTGGTGAGGAGCGGAGTTACCCTAGACGGTAATGAGCACCGCAGACAGGCGAAGCAACGAAGAAAGCGAGCGTTTGTCAACAGTCTGAGGAGAGTATTAGATGCTCTCCTTTTTGTTGTATAGAAACTTAATCCTAATCCTTTAATGCTTCTTGTTCGACTCTTTGTAAAAAATCATGTACTGCTTTTAAATTATTCCCCTTTGGATTCGCTAGCTTTAACATTGCTCGTCCGATAAAATTTACTCCAGCGTTCGTGCCTTCATAAATAAATTTTGTATGTGTATCGTCGATTTTTTCTAATATAAATGTCAGATTGGTTTCAAATGCATTTGCTAAAACAAAATGGATTTGCTTTTTTTTATATGATTCAGTATCTTCGTATGCTAAAGTTTCAACAATATAAGATTCTACACGTTTTCCTTCTCTATAACTCTGCTGATGCTTTGCACCTACTTCGTTTTCGTTTTTATCGATTAAATTATGCTCTTCAACTTTTGGCATTATTTTTTTAATATTTTTATCTAAAAATAGACTCCATAATTTTTCGATATTTGTATTAATAACAATATCTTCTTTCCATTTTATCATTATTTTTATTCTTCCTTCCTGAATCAATCATTTTATCTATTTCATTTATTTTAAAAGTTAACCTTAATTTTTCGTTTAATTTTCTTTAAAAACCATGGAGAACACCACAATTTCCAATACTAGTTCTATTATACCGAATTATGTTTTCATATCATAAAAAAAGCCCTCTCATTTAATGAGAAGACTCTGATTTTTTACCTGGAAATAAAAAAGTATTAGATGAAATCCTTAGGGGAAATTGAATTTAATAACCCAGAAGATGACACCCCTAAACCTTTGTTGTACTCTTCCTGACTTTTTCTAATCATAATCTCTATTTTGGGATTTGCTTTAATGTCAGTTTTAATAGATTGTTCTTCTTCAAGAGTTAGAGTGAATCGGCCTTTGCCTGGAACAGAGAACTGAACAACAGAATTCTCACGATTCATATTTGAAATATATCTCATAAGTTCTTCTGAGAATTGAGCTTTTTCCATCCAAATCACCACCAATAAAAGACTTATTATTATATCATAGCATATATCATACAAATAAATGGAATAAACCCATAAATTATCGAATTCACATTCGTTCATATCATAAAAAAAGCCCTCTCATTTAATGAGAAGACTCTGATTTTAATTTAATTTACCTTAAGCTTTTTCGGTATTTATATTGGTTCCATTGAAAATGAATATAGCATCCAATACAAAATCCATTGATCGCTATAAACGATGCTAATGCGACCATAATTGAAAACACATAAAATAATACGTTCCAACCAACTATTGCACCAATAAATGCAAGAGATAAGCAGGTTACTGCAATTGTTTGATTAAAATTTTGTTGGTCTTTATCCTCTTGCGGATAGCTTGATGGTTTCTTTTTTAAAAAACGTTTAGCCAATTTTATAATTGGATGGAAATCAAAAAGTAATCCACTAAGACCACTAATTAAAGGAATAAGTAGTAACCAGTACTGACCAGTGACCCAAGTTAATATAACAGAAATAAAGATCGTCCATTTATTTGTACGAACTAAAGGTAATGGAATTGTATTTAATTTTGAATTAGACATACATAATACCAACCTTTCGTATCGGATTAATTAAGTATAATCATAATATGATTTCAAAAACAATACAATCCATAAAACCTGAAAAAAGTAAAATAATGATAAAACGAAAGGCTCCTCCAATTTTAAATGTTGATTTTTGAACTAAAAAAAGATTGTCTAATTTGACAACCTTTAGGAACTCTTATTCAACTAAAGCATTACGATTTTGTATTCCTTAAGCTTATAAAAAATTTGATAGAACCCGTCGATTATATATTTTCAAGAAGATTTCTATAATATTGTCGTAAAGTTTCCTTTAAATTAGTAGGCTCTATGATTTTTACTGTTTGTCCTAATCTGGCAAGATATTTAATGATAAAGCCAAGTTCGTTTGGCTCATATGTACCAATAATAAATGCATTTTCCAACTCATAGATTAATTCCATGGATGGATAATGTTCCTGTTGAAATAATTCTATCCCTGCTTGATTAATTAACCATTTAAATTGTATTGCATTTTCTGACGGCTTCCAAAGTGAATGCGAATTTTGCTTAGTAATTTCTTTTAATTCCTCCAAAGGTTGAATGGTTGTTATTTCAGCCGAAGTGATACGATCACAGCGAAAAACACGGTAAGCCGATTTATCCATATCATATGATTGACAATACCAATATCCCTTCATTACGTAAATAGCAATCGGGTGAATAGTACGAAAGCTGTTTTGATAGGTTATTTTTAGGACAATATTTTGAACAGCTGCCATTAATAATATTTCTAAGTGTATGCTTTCTTTGTTTTGCACAGTATGTTGAAAGGATACTCGATTTTGCATCCTCTCTATATCTTGTTTTTGACATTCCGACAGTACATTGATGAATTTTTCATGAATTGTACGATAGGATACTTGAAAAGGTAAATTTGAAAAGCTTCGAAGTGACTGCATTGCAAAGTAAAGCGCAAGGATTTCTTGATTATTAAAATAAATAGGTGGAAGCTTCATTTGATTCAGCAAACGATATCCCCCATAGCGACCATATTCTGCATAGATTGGAGCTCCAATTTCCTCTAAGGAAGCTATATCTCTAAGTGCTGTCCTTTTTGAAATCTGAAATTCCTGCATTAAATCTTGAAGTGTAAAATGCTGTTTTTGATTGATGAACCGAAGTAATTGATTTATTCGTTCTGATTTTTTCATAAAAACACCTCTTAATGGTGCCTAGATTTGTCACCTTTAGGCACTACACTAGTAAGTGTAATCAATATTGATATAGGAAACAATACAGTCCCATTTTTTATATTGGATTATTAACTTGACCAAAGATTTAAACAAACATATTACACTAAATTCTAAAGGAGTTGTTTAATTTGACAGTACAATTGAATTCATTTTTGATGATGGATGGAAATGCAAAGGAAGCTATTGATTTTTACAAGGAATCACTCGATGCCAATCTTTTATTTTGCCAATCATTTGGGGATGCACCAGAAGATCCTAATTCCCCCCTACCCGAAAATATGAAAGATTTAGTAGCACATGCAATATTAAAAATCGGCGAGACCAATGTCATGATTGCTGATATGTTTCCAGGTATACAATATCGAAACGGGAACAATGTTAACATCTGTATTACTACCAATGAAATAGAGAAAACAAATAAGTTTTACGAATTGTTGAAACAAGATGGTCAAGTGGTGATGCCACTGAAACAAGTTCATTTTAGTCCTGCCTACGCTATTGTAACCGACAAATTCGGTGTTACCTTTCAAATTTTCACAGCATTATCAGAAGAGGCTGTAAAAAGAGGACATCAAAAAGGAAATTGACCGTTTTTTAATTTATTGCACAATAGACATCAAAAGAACCTTCCATGATAGAAGGTTCTTTTTCTATTCCCCAGTTTCAGAAAACTGTTTAATACGAAGTCCAATTTGATCACGAACTCTTTGGAATACACTCCATTCTTGACCTGCTGGGTCATCAAATCCCCAATGAACACGTTTCACATGTGGTGGTGTTACTGGACATACATCATTTGCATGACCACATAAAGTCACCACTAAATCTGCATTGTTTAATATATTATGATCGATTACATCTGATGTTTGATTTCCAATATCGATGCCAACTTCATCCATTGCTTTAATTGCATTTGGATTCACACCGTGTGCTTCGATCCCAGCTGATAAGACATTCCATTCATTTCCTAAATATTGTTTTCCCCATGCTTCTGCCATTTGGCTACGGCAGGAATTTCCAGTACATAAGAAGTAAATTGTTTTATTATCTGCCATGTTTATTCCACCTTGTTTAAAATTATATTGTTGTTTCTTTTGCAAAATATTTTCTTCTCATCCATAACGCTGCGTTAACCAATGCAATCATTACGGGTACTTCAACCAATGGACCAATTACTGCTGCAAATGCTGCTCCTGAATTAATTCCAAACACTCCAACTGCAACTGCAATTGCTAATTCAAAATTATTACTTCCAGCTGTGAAAGCTAAAGTAGTCGAAACCCCATAACTCGCTCCAGATTTTTTCCCTAAGAAGAAAGAAACAAAGAACATTATAATGAAATAGATTAATAAAGGAATTGCAATACGTACTACATCTAATGGAAGTTCTACAATTACTTCTCCCTTCAATGAGAACATCACAACAATTGTAAACAATAATGCAATTAACGTAATAGGACTGATTTTAGGAATAAATTCTTTTTCATACCAATCTCTACCTTTGGTTCTTACAAGAATTATTCTTGTTAATAATCCTGCTAAAAATGGAATTCCTAAATAGTTGAAAACTGATTTTGCCACTTCTGGCATTGTAATATCGATTGACATTCCTTCTAAACCAAAAACTTTTGGTAATACTGTTACGAAGAAATATGCGTAAACAGAGAAGAAAATCATTTGGAAAATGGAGTTAAAGGCTACTAAGCCAGCCGCATATTCACGATCACCATCAGCTAAATCATTCCATACAATCACCATCGCAATGCATCGTGCTAAACCGATCATGATTAAACCAACCATATACTCTGGATAATCTCTTAAAAAGATAATTGCTAATAAAAACATTAATACCGGTCCAATTAACCAGTTTTGAATTAATGATAAAAATAATACTTTTACATCTTTAAATACTCTTCCGATCTCCTCATAACGAACTTTAGCCAGTGGCGGATACATCATTAAAATCAATCCGATAGCTAAAGGTATTGAAGTCGTTCCAACTTGTAATTTGTTTAGGTTATCGACAAATCCAGGTGTTGAAATACCAAGAATTATCCCAATTGCCATTGCTACGAATATCCAAAGGGTTAAATATCTGTCTAAAAATGATAATCGTTTCATTCTCTTCTCCTTTTACACACTAACAACAAGAATTAACTTTAGATTCAGTGGAAGTTTTACAACAAGACGTATTCTCTATTTTTTGAACTTCACTATCTGCTTTTGTATAGAAGAATTCCCACTCATTTCCGTCTGGATCCGTTACCCAAAACTTATCTTGTACCGCGTAACAACAAGTTGTATCCATTTCTTCACGGGCAAAGAAACCTTCTTTTTCTAGTCTTTCCTTATGAGTTAAGATTTCTTCAGCTGTTTCAACTTGGAAACCAAAGTGATTTACTTGATTCCCTTCAACTTGATCACGAACGTTTAGTGTGAAATTAAGACCTGGATTTTCTAGCAGGAATTTCGCATATCCCTCTTTCACTTTAACAGGCACTAATCCAAATACCTTTTGATAAAAAGCGATTGATGACTCTAAATTTGTCACATTAACACCTACATGAACATATTTCATACAGAATTCCTCCCTTAATATGTTAAATCAAAAAAAATTGATTTAATGAATAAAAAAAATTAACAACAATTACTGTTACGATTAGCGTTATCTGATTTTCGGAAAATACAACAAAGCTCTTCTGATAGCAAGCTGTTAACTTCTGTGTCGTTTATATCGTAATAGCTCCATGTACCTTTCGTCTCTTTGACAATAAGCCCTGCGTCCAGCAAGATTTTCAAATGATAAGAAAGCTTTGATTGTGTCATATCAAACGTTTCCGTTAAATCACATACACATGTACTTCCTCTTTGGCAAAGCTCATACATGATTTCTAGACGTTTTTGATCAGCTAACGCTTTAAATTTTTGCTCATATTTCTGGAACTGTTGTGTCATCTCAGTCATTACCTTCTCCTTAATCAAATTTTCTTGATGAATTAAGTATATGTTAGTTTACCAAATAAATACAATATATAAATCAAAAAAATTTGATTTAAACTTTTTATTTACCTAAACTGCCATTTTAGATAAATAAAAAATCAACAACCCAATTTAACAAAAACAAACAAAAAAACGATCAAATATGATCGTTTCAGTGTGTAGACAAAGTACTATAATTTGATTTTCAGACTGATTGAAAGCGCTTGTCTTTCGAGGCGCGAAGCCTGGTGAGCAGCGGAGTTACCCTAGACGGTAATGAGCACCGCTCAACAGGCGAAGTAACGAAGAAAGCGAGCGTTTGTCAACAGTCTGAAACGATCAAATATGATCGTTTCAGTTTTAATTAATAGGTGCTCCATACTTAACAGGATATAAGCTTCCTTTATAAGCGAAAGATATATTTCCTGTTTCTTCTGATACAACTAGGGCAAGTGCATCACTTTGTTCGGAAATTCCAACTGCTGCTCGGTGCCTTGTTCCAAGTTTTTTATTATCGTATGTAATTTTAGAAAGTGGAAGTACATTACCAGCTGAAATGATCATATTATTTTCAACTAGTACTGCTCCGTCATGTAACGGGCTACCTGGATAAAAAATTGATTCTAGCAATGCTGGAGATAATTTTGCACCGACGTGGATCCCTGAACTCATCAACTCTTCAAGTGAGTCGTCTCTTTTTACAACAATTAATCCGCCATGTTTGCGTTTGGATAAGTGTTGAACTGTGATTGTCAATTCATCAAAGATATCAGTATACGGAGATAGGTATGAATTTAAATAAAATGAGGCTGCATCCATTTGTAAATCATTAAAGACACGATGGATATTTTCAAATTCCGTTAATATTCCGCATCCTTTATTTTCAATTCTTCCAATCATGCCTTCGATTTTTAAATTAAGTTGAGATAATGTACTTGTTATATTTTTTCTTAAAGTGGGATTTAATTGAGACTCGAATTCATCCATTTCAATTTTTCATCTCGCTTTCGAACCGAATTACCTCCACTTAAGTTTCCCAAAGTTAGCTATGTTATACCAATGATTACCAACTTAGTTTTTCAATAACAATTGATGGTACATAAGGTACTTAGTTGATTATCTTGCTGCCCATGCTTCAACTTCTATTTTAATATCAGGATTTGCTAAAGCTGATACATAAGCATAAGTTGTTGCAGGTGGGTTACCAGAATGAAATTGGCTCCAGCAGTCTAGAAAAAATTGACGATCGATTTTCTCCGTTAGCCAAAAGTTTAGTTTAAAAAGATTAGTAAGCTCAACTTTCTCACTCTCAAGGATGTTTTTTATATTCTCAAGTGCATTGACAAATTGACTTTCGATATCATTTGGAAATACTCCGTTTTTGTCGTTTCCTACTTGACCTGATAAAACAACTAGTTCTGCATGTCTTGGAACAATTGTGACATGACTATATTGGCCAACAGGTGCAGCAACAGATTCGGGGTTTACTTTTTTAATTTTCATTGTTAATTCCTCCCTTTTTTCTTTCAAAAAACCTCAAATGTCATAAACATTTGAGGTAGTCATTTATATGTATACATATCATCTTAATAATTCTATTACTCTAGCTAATCCTGTAGGTGTGATTGAAATATTAAATAATGTAGCAATTTCTTTTTGATCTATATCACTCTTAATCCAAGTTAAACCGTTTATAAATCCTTGCATTTCCAATTCTATTAATGCAGGTTCGACATCATCTATTTCTACTCCTACTTCATTATGAAGCCCTTTTTCAAAGTCTGGCTCTTTTTCTTGAAGTTCTTTAAAAATAGCCAATAGCATTAATCCTGCATCTGAAATCTTACTACCCAGAAAGAACACCACCTTTTTAGACTATTTATTCGACAAAAGGTGGTAATTTCCTTTTTTTGCTAATTTTTCTATTTATTTAACAACTTATTTGTTTTTTCAACGAGCTTTTGTAGATCCATCGGCTTTACTTGATTATTATCTAGTTTATATTTTTGTTTAAGTAAAATGATTCGTTTTACACTCTCGTTTATACGTTCTTCTGAAATTGTTTTGTTTTTCACGGCTGTTTCGATTTCTTTATAAACAGCTTTTACTTTGTTAGGATCATGAGCAACCATTATGATATCACTTCCAGCTAAAATGGAAGTAACCGCTGCTTTTTCTAAATTATAATTTTTTCCAATTGCATCCATCGTCATATCATCCGTCATAACAACTCCATCATATTTTAAATCATCCCTTAACATTGAAGTAATGATCATTTTAGACATTGAAGCAGGGTATTTAGGATCAATTTTTGGTAATAAAATATGTGCAACCATAACTGCATCGGCGTTTTGATTGATCGCGTCCTTAAACGGTATTAATTCCAATGATTTTAAATCAGTATACGATTTGTTTACAACTGGTAATTCTAAATGGGAATCAACTGAAGTATCACCATGCCCCGGAAAATGCTTTATAACCGGGATGATCTTCTCTGATTGAATCCCTTTCATTGTTTTTACTCCTAAATTACTTACAGTTTTTGGATTATTACTAAATGAACGATCACCGATGACTGGATTTTTAGGATTACTATTTACATCTAAAACTGGTGCAAAGTCCATATTTAAACCAAAAGCTTGTAGCTGTTCTCCTAGTATTTGACCAATTTCATATGAAAATTGCCCATTATTTTTCTTTCCAATTAGTTCGTTTGAAGGAATTTGACCAAGATTTCCTGGTAAACGAGAAACCTTTCCTCCTTCTTGATCAACTCCAAATAAGATCGGTAAATGATTAGTTCGATTAGCAGACTTTATTGAATTTACAAGTTTAACCGTTTGACTGTTATTCGTTAGATTTTCATTGTAAAAAATAAATCCACCAATATGATATTGTTCAACTAGTTCCTTTAAACTACTTGAATAATTCGGTCCGTAAAAGCCCGAGATAATCATTTGACCTATTTTTTCTTGAAGTGTCATCGCATTTAAAAGCTGATCTAGATTCGTGCCAGTACTAGGGTTAACCTCGTCAATCATTGATACTGACGTATGATGCAATGTTGGATTATTATTTTCACTAGTTGGTCTTGGTAAGATAAACTTCAGTTCAATATGATTTGGCAGTTCATAAACTAAAATAATTTGATCAACTTGTTGATCCTTATAATATTTAATCTTACTTGGCTTTTTTAATTGTTTCATAATATCGTCATAATGAATTTGTTGTAAATTAGGATCATATGATCTAACTTCGTAAATTCGATTTTGATGATCATATCCTACTGCAAATCCCTCTTTTTGATAGGTTAAGTACGTACCATTAGCAACCTGATCTGTTTGGGTAGATTCCCCAAATTGCTCCGTTAGCTCTTTTAAAGAAGTTTTCCCTACTTCTATCTCTTTTTGGTTTGGAATTTCTCCCTGTTTAGCGCTTGAAAGGATATTAGTTAAAATTTCTTCTGTTGAATACGAATGATTAGACTGTGATTGATGGTTTGTATTTTTATTTGGATTCGATTTTGGTGAGTCTTGGAAAACTTTATCTTTCACCGCAAAGTAAACACTTGTACAAACAATTAACAATAGTATGAATAAAAATATAGCTTTTTTGATAAAATTCTCCTCCTAAAATTTTTTTTTCCCTCTTTACTTACTTATATTTCCATTAGTTAAGTGGGCACCTTCTAACGAATGGGTGCATACGATGAGAAAGATTAACGAGGAGGGACTAATTAGCATGACCAGTAAAAAATCCCATGAAATGATTCAACCTATAAGCTACAGAAATCAAAATATGGATCAAAATACGAATAATCCTTACTATGATTATTACCAATATTGGTATAACGAGTATCAATCATATCCTATTCATCAACAGCATCATTCAATTGACCAATCTGACATTTTCTATCGTCATCATGCTCAAGCTACTTTCGTTTTAGTTCACGGTTCATGGGTTGATCCATTCTTTTGGCACGGAATAACAAGAGAACTACAAAAAATGGGACATATTGTTCACACACCACAGTTACCTGGGCATGGTACAGATAAAGATAAAAATGTAAATCATGAGATGATTACAAAACAAGTTGTTCATTATATAACATCTAATAAGCTTAATAATATTATTTTAATAGGCCACAGCTTTGGTGGTACTGTCATTCAAAAAGTCGCTGAACAGCTTCACGACCGAATTAAACGATTAGTTTTTTGGAATGCTTTTGTTTTAAATGACGGCGAAAGCCTGGCAGATCAATTCCCACCACAGACACAAAAATTCCTTTTAGACTTAGCAAAACAATCTTCTGATAATACAATCAAACTACCATTTCAATACTTCCGAGATGTGTTTGTTAACTTAGCTGATTTACAAACGGCGCGGCAAATTTATAATGCGACAACACCTGAACCGGCAACGCCCCTTGTTGAAAAACTAGATTTAAAAACGTTTTACCAATTATCTACTCCAAGAAGCTTCATTAATTTACAAGAAGATACAGTAGTTCCTGCAGGCGAAAATTCGGGTTGGTATCCTCATATAGCTAATAGATTAGGAGTTTATCGTTTTATACAAGGAAGTGGCGATCATATGTCAACTGCAAAAATTTACCCAAGAAAAATGGCACAATTAATCGTAAATGCCTCACGAGATTAAAATGGACTTTGTTAGTTTATGATTGTATCACTTAATTTCTTTACCTTTAAGTGAAGTGAATTTATTTAACTTCATTTAAAGGTAATTTAAATAAGATTTAATCCTATTAATATATATTTAATATTTTTGTAACATGTAATATACTAATAATATGAAAAATTTTAATATTATATTATTAGGAGACCGAAATGAATAAATTTAAGAAAATCGCAACTATAGCAACTGCAACAACTCTATCAGCAGGTATTCTATTAGGTATGCTACCAACTGAAACCCAAGCAGCAACTAATACTAAAGTTGTCCAAGCTCAAAATGATTTAAAAAAACAAGTAAATTCTTACATTAAGGTATTGAACAATTTAAAAAGTGAAATCTCTTCTACTGATGGAGATGTTTATTATTTTTACAAAGAATTACAAACAGATGTAACTTTATTTAATAAGTACGGATATACAGGTAAAGATACACTAGTGAAAAAAACTACTAGCTTTAAAACAAGAATTGATAAAGCACGCAAAGATAATGCAGCTGTAGATATGAAAAAAATAACAGCACAATTTAATACATATATTAAAAAAGTAGATTCAAAGAATGCTAAAACATACTTTACTACTCAAAAAAATAAATTAGCTGCAATTAGAAATTACCAAAATCACACATTGGATACGATTGAATCTTATACATACGATATCGAGGATCAAATTTATACGGAAAATGAAATTTATATTCGTAAACAATTACCTGTTGATTATAAAAACTATGTAACTGAAACTGACTTAGCAAGACAGCATATTGATGGATTCAATAATAAAGAAGAAGAAATTATTAACTATGCATATGAAGTTCTTAATATGGATTTCCCAACATACCATCAAATCGAAACTGATGTCGAGAATATGATTGAGAAATATAATGATGATTATTTTGATTATCCAGATGAGATTGATGAGAGAGATCAGGAGAACTTATATTATGCAATTGAGAAAAGAGATGTAGTAAAAGCTAAAACTGCTCTTGTAAATTCAACTGCAGCTCTTAAAAAATTTAATGAAAAATACGGTAAATTTGAAGTTGAGTACAACTTTTATAAAACAAATCTAACAGTTAAATTCGCTAATAAAGTAAAAGCGCCTGCTACACAACAATAAGATATGCATTTAAATAAAAACAGTCCTTTGTATGAAAATCATCTTTTCCAAAGGACTGTTTTTTATGTTTAATTTGATTAAATTTTTCTTGTTTCGTTTTTGTTCTACGCGTATTTAAATCTAACATCGCAAATGAACTTCTACTTAATTCTGGATTTCGTTTACCTTCCCTAACTAATTTGTCTCGTAATTTTCTTGCTTTTGATTTGCTCATTCTTTCCACCTCTTTTAACTTTATTCTTCTATTATATACAAGCAATCAAAGTTTTCCACTAACACTTCCAATTTATTTTTTTGAAATTGGAATAAAGTGATTAAATAAACCGACCACTTTTATTTCCTTGTCTAAAGCCTTAACCTCGTAAACTGAAAAAAAGACATAATCTTTTTTAGTTGTAACCTTACTGATAAGTTTTTCTCCTAGCAAATCAATCCCAAAATCCAGGTATTTATTTTTTGATTCCAATTTAAGTTGATCCTTTGCCCATGTGACAAACTCTCCCTTTGATGGATTTGTTTGTGCAGAAATAATTAGACAGATTGCGAAAGCTCCGATAATAAGTAATTTTTTCATAAAGTCACCTTTTCATTATTTTTACTAATTATATGATAAAGGATATTACTGAATTGTCCAGAAAATATCCATTTTTTATCAATAAAATATCTAAAACAAATAAAAAGGGATCCTAATTGCGACCCCTTAAAGTAAAAACGAGTTCAGTTTGAAACTTATTTAATTACTGCATTTTTTACAATTTTTGAATCTAAAAATGGAATTACTGAAAAAATTTCATTAATGCCGTGTTTTGATATTGCATCTAAAGCAAGTTCATTAAGTAGGTCACCTTCCATAAATGGACAGATTGGTGCTAGTGACTTGATCCCATTTAATTCATAACTCTTTCTTGCGCATTCACCAATTATTTCATCACTAATAAATGGTGCCATAGATGCTAGTCCATTTATACCATTTGTTTCAAACTCTTTCTTTGCACATTCATCGATTAGTTCATCACTGATAAATGCTGCCATTGATGTTATTTCTTTTATGCCATTTTGCTCAAACTCTTTCTTAGCACATTCATCAATGATCTCATCGCTAATAAATGGTGCCACCTGAGTTAATCCTTTTATACCATTTGTTTCACACTCTTTCTTTGCGCATTCATTCATTACTTCTTCGCTAATAAATGGTGCCACCTGAGTTAATCCTTTTATACCGTTTGTTTCAAACTCTTTCTTTGCGCATTCATTCATTACTTCTTCGCTAATAAATGGTGCCACCTGAGTTAATCCTTTTATACCATTTGTTTCAAACTCTTTCTTTGCGCATTCATTCATTACTTCTTCGCTAATAAATGGTGCTAAAGTTGTAAATCCTTTTATACCATTCGTTTCAAACTCTTTTTTCGCTAATTCATCAATTAACTCTTGAGATAAAAACGGTGCAACTCGTGTTAATTCTTCAATCCCATTTGACTCAAACTCTTTCTTTGCAAATTCATCAATTACCTCGGTGCTAATATAAGGTGCTATCCTTGATAATTCTTTGATTCCATTCGAATCAAATTCTTTCTTTGCACATTCATCGATTATTTCTTCACTAACAAATGGAGCAATATCCGCTGTATCAATAATCGTAAGATCGTTCTCAACGTTTCTAAAAACGAAGTCTGCTTGATCGATATTAAGAATAGGTGCAACATTTAAAAATTCTTCTTTTTCAACTTCTAACTCAATTGAAGTATCAGGATTATCTTTTTCAATTAAATTATGAATCAACTTAACACCTTTTTCATTCCTCCCTAAAATTTCATCAATGCTTACATTAAATATCTCAGCAAGCTCGGGTAATTTTGAAATATCAGGCATTGTCTCTCCACGTTCCCAGTTACTAATTGCTTGAAAGCTAACACCTAATTGATCAGCTAGCTTCATCTGTGTAATCTTGTTTGCTTTTCTTAATTGAGCAATTTGTCTACCTACTTTTTTCATATCAAACATTACTATCACCTCTATTTAAAAGTTAATTTTATTGTATCTAGTTAATTGGATAGTTAAAATCAAGTGTTACTTGAATTGAGGAAAAATGGACTCAAGTAATAATTAAGTTTCAAGAAAGTCTGCAATTTTAGTAAAGTTTAATAAATAATTTAAAGACTCTGAACTTAACTTAATGCTCAGTTCATTATAACAATATTTATAAATATAAGTATTCGAATTTTCTATCAAATAAAAAAACAACCCAAAAATGAGTTGTCTTCAGAAATATTATGATGATTAATCTTTTGTAGTCCATTCATAAAGTGCTTCAAAATTTAATTTTTCTAACCAATGTCGTTCCGCTAAAATAACTGGGTGAATCAATATATCTTTCCGATTTGAGTCATCACAAAAATTATATAATTTATCTTTATAAGGTTCTAACAGGTCTAGAACTTCTTTTATACGCCATTTAAACCGTTTACTTGAACCCCAACCTACTATAATAATGTCTGCGTTACTAATCGCTAACTTAATTGCTTCATCGTTATGTTCGCCAACTTCGCATTCTTTCCCTTTTAGCTTTGTTGAATCCGGTTCCATTAATGCAAAAAGATTTACTAGTTCTAGCGATCCGAAGTTACCTTTCTTATAATCTATAAAAAAGTTAAGACATCTCGCCAATATATAATCACTCTTTAGATGATTTGCTCGACAAGGATTAAGTAATACAAGAGTAGCTTTCTTTTTTGATTCATCCCAAGTTCTTGTAAGCGAATATCGCATTAATTTATTTTGTTTATCGAAGACCGCCTTCGTATTAATTTGCATTGAATGACAGTTTACAAAATCCTCAAATGACATATACTCACTCTTTTCATCATTAATTAAAACAAAATCAACAAGGTATTATATTCCATTTAATCGTCATTTGTACTATATTATTAATTTAAAATAAATAATCATTACATTGTATCTAAAAAAAGAGAAATTTTAGTAGCTTCCTATTTACTAATTCATATTTTCCTAGTACGATAGGGGATATTTTATACAGTTCATATTAGGGGGCTTTTTTATGATTAAAGGAATCATTTTTGATTTAGATGACACATTACTTTGGGACCAAAAAAGTGTACAAGTTGCATTTGCAAATACATGTAAGCTTGCTACAGAGAAATATGGTATTGATCCAGCTGAATTTGAAAATGCCGTTCGTGATGCGGCTAGAAAGCTTTATGAATCATATGATACATACGAATTCACAAAATTAATTGGCATAAATCCATTCGAAGGTCTATGGGGGAATTTTTTAGATGATCATGATCAATTTCCAAAAATGAAGGCAAATTCACCTACCTATCGAAAAAATGCATGGACGCTTGGCTTAAAAGCATTTGGAATAGATGATCCAGAATTTGGTCATTTATTAGCCGAAACATTCCCTGAAGAACGTAAAGGAAACCCTTTTGTATACGATGAAACATTTGATGTGCTTGATCGATTAAATGGACAGTATAAACTACTCTTACTAACAAACGGCTCACCTGATTTGCAACATACGAAGCTTTCAATTACACCAAAGATTAAAGAATATTTTGATCAAATACTAATTTCTGGTGACTTCGGAAAAGGTAAACCTGATCCAAGTATTTTTGAACATGCCTTATCATTAATGGAACTATCAAAAGAAGAGGTCATTATGGTTGGAGATAATCTTATGACTGATATTTTGGGCTCAAGCAGAATTGGAATGAAAAACGTTTGGATTAATAGGCATAATAAAGAGCGAAATGAAGTTGAACCTACATATGAAATTACTCATTTAGAAGAGCTTTATCCGATTATTGATTCTTTGAATAAGTAGGTTTTGATTAAAAAATCTAGTGGTCCATCTTTATGGGGGCTTGCTGGATTTTTTTTTTGATTGGGTATTAGTTTGTAATTCCTCAAGCAAGTGCAAATAAATTCCTGGAATCGCAATTAAAAATGGCATATCTGCAATTAAAATAATGAAAAATGCAATTAAACTAAAAATATACCCATACTACTATTCGTATATCGGGGTTCTTTGCATCATAAGCTGGTGCTAACCAATCTATTCAGCCAAAAATATAAATCAAACATGCAATTTCACAACGACATTATTATAAAATATTACGATTTTGACTAGATATACCCCCTATTTATGTCAAAAATTTTAAAAATCTTCGCTTTGACGGACTGCTCGTCCTATAAATTTTTTTAACTAATGATATTGACCGTTTCGATGTGTAGGATTCGTTTCATAAAATGTAGTATCAAATTTATGGAGGTTAACTACTATTGTCGGAACAACATGGAATTAGCATATCTAAAAGCACTTCACCAGAGCATAGAAATCATATTTTAAAAAGAGTTAAAAAATTTCTTGGGAAAAAGGTTTTTTTGGAGACATTCTTATTTAATTATAGAGGAAGATTAGTATCAATTAATGAAGACCATTCATTAAATATGATCATTTTGGCCTCTGATGAGGTGTTCAGACAAATTAGAATTGATTTAGCGTTGGTGATTGAGATTGGTAAATTATCTTGTAAAAGTGTTTCTTCAAGAAATGAGCAAGGAGATTTTACAAGTGATGATTCATGGCAGGCAAAGAGACATTATATAACCGTAGCTGAAAGTACGTCTCCTCAAACACAAAAAAGGATTAATCGTCTTGCAAAAGAGTTTAAAGGTGAGGTAGTTATCGTAAAAACACTAATTTATCATTATGTAGTTTGCATTAATGAAATTCATGATTCATATATAACAGTCCACCAACTCATCGATTTTGATCCGCATTTTGCCATTGAGTTTAGGATTGATAAAAATATTATTTATGAAATTGTTGATTTTCCAATTTAAATTTTAGAAAAAAAAAGTACTTTCTAAGAATATTTTAGAAAGTACTTTTTTTACAACTCTAGATTAATAAACTGTATTACTACTAGCTTTAAGTAAAGCTTGTTGTAAGTCTGCTACGATATCTTCCCATGCTTCTAATCCAACTGACATGCGTAGCATATTTTCTGTAATGCCCATTTTTTCTCGTAACTCTTTTGGAACGACAGCATGTGTCATCGTCGCCGGATGCTGAACTAATGTTTCTGTATCACCTAAACTTACAGCTATTTTTATCATTTCTAAATGGTTAATAAATTCCTGTGTTTCTTCCTTTGTCCCGTCAATTGTAAATGCGAAGACTCCGCCACCTTTTTTCATTTGCTTACTTGCAATAAAATAATTTTGACTTTTAAAATCTCCTGGGTAAAATACTTCCTTTACCATTGGATGCGATTGTAAAAATGAAACGACCCTTTTTGCATTTTCACATTGACGGTCCATTCGAACTGCTAATGTCTTTAATCCTCGAAGCAGCAGCCATGCATCAAATGGTGACATAATTGCTCCTATATCTTTTCGGATGGGGAGCATTCGCTCAGCTAACTCTTTTGATTTACAAACAACAATTCCTGCAACTACATCACCATGACCACTAATATATTTCGTTGCACTATGTAGCACAATGTCACAGCCTAGTGTTAATGGCTTTTGTAAATAAGGTGAACAAAATGTATTATCAACTACTACGGTAATATTATTTTTCTTTGCAACTTCGACAACCATTTCAATATCTATGACTTTCATTGTAGGGTTGATCGGTGTTTCAATAAAGATAACTTTCGTGTTTTCTTGGATTAAGTCTTGAATTTCTTCCTCAGTATCCATTTCACAAAAGTTATGTTCAATTCCAAATTTGCTCTCTAGCATTTCTAAAAAACCATACGTACATCCGTATATGCCTTTTGAACATAAAATATGGTCTCCGGTGCTAATTAAAGAGAAAATCGTAGCAGACACAGCAGCCATTCCTGACCCAAATGCTAACGCTACTTCTCCTTCTTCTAACGCAGCCATTCGTTCTTCCAAAATCTGAACAGTTGGATTTCCTAACCTTGAATAAATAAAGTCATCTCTTTCACCAGCAAAGGACTGTTCTCCATGTTGTGCAGTAGGAAATGTATAAGTAGACGTATGAAATAATGGTGGGGTTAAACTCCCGTTATACTCACTAGTTTTGTAGCCTTCGTGAATCAACTTTGTATCAAACTGATTTTTCTTCATTTCTAATTAGCCTCCTTAATTAAGTGCGTGTTGATCAAACGTTAATTAAAGCAAAAAACTAAAATGAAAGCCCTTACAAAATATTCACTTAGACTACTTCTATATTCGGGAAAACAATACCTTTTAATAGATCCTACTATAGGTAAAATTACATACTCAAAATCCAATATAGGACTTAAATATAAAATAGAAAGTAGCAAATTGTTCAATTTAATATTGGTTCTTTCTATTTATTCACTGAAATTTCTCACCTAACTTTTTCCCTATTAATTTTTTCATTTGGTAGAATTGTAATGATTAAATCATTCTCTTTAACTAGGATCATTTAATCTTAATTAATAAAAGAAAAAAGCACTTTCTAAAATCTAAGAAGTACTTTTTTCAGTGTGTTGAAATATAAAATGGTCAATAGGTAAAAAGGACATTAAATGAACATTTATTTAATGATGATATTCTATTTTTTGGGGGATCTGTCTTTAAATGTTAATAAATTTGAGCAATTTCATGATTCCAATAATACTAGTAATGATTTTTCTAAAACTAAAATTATTATGAGCTAATATTTAGAAAACACATTCAATTGATTTGTTTTATTAATGATTTTAAGCTGATTAATATAAAACAGTTAGGCTACTCTAAGTAAAAGGTATTTGATTAGGATTTATTGCAAACTTTTTTTGATGATTAAGTTGATTGGAATGGAGGGGTGATCGACTCCTATGGGATTAGCGGGAAGGCTGAGACCCCGCAGGCTTGCCGAGGAGGCTCAGGTCTCGCCCCATGGAAAGCGAGCACCCTGTAATGGAAACAACATCACTCTACTCCTTTTACGAAAATTTGGTAATTTAATTGACAAGGTTGTTTTTCAACAGCGTGAAAAAAAGCACTTTCTAAAAATCTAGAAAGTACTTTTTTAATTTCAAATCATTCACTTTGAGTTAATCTTCTAGCCACTTCAGAATTTCATCAATTCCAATCGCTTCTTCAACTTCTGGAAACTTCTTAATAAAATTTAAATCGGTATCATTTGGTATCAATTCATCAAATTCGTTTGGATCATGGAAGCTCATTGACTACACCTCTTTAGTAATTTTATTTAATTTTTGTATTGTTAACAAACTTACTTAATAAAATACATATCCAATTTTTAATGAAAAAAGTACTTCGATTAACTGAATGAATTAATAATAATAGTTCGTAGTTTTTTTATTTTTTCCTCTTTTTTTCATAAAAAAATCTTGTACAAAATAGTTCAGTGTCTAGAACAATCTCTTGCTTTCGACCATTTAATATTATATCTATTTAATTAGATGTATTTTATGATCACATTTATTACCGAGACTATGTAACGAAGATTTTCTTACAACATTTTATTACTGATTATAAAGTCATCCTTATAATTCCTTCTTCTAGCCTTATGATTAATCTAAAATTAGCACTTTTCAATTCGAAACTTCTTCTCCTAAACTACCCTTTCCACTTGTTCCCCCGAATTGATTTTAAAAGTAATACAAGCCATTGAAAAATTTAATTTATGTAGATCTCGGTCCAAATAAAGTAGGTGTTATCTCAGATTGAAATAACATCTACTTTTTATTTACTTTCCTACTTCACCATTCCATTCCTAAGTGCCGTTACGACTACTTGTGTTCTGTCTTCACAGCCAAATTTTTGTAATATACGATGGACATGTGATTTAACAGTACCTTCCGTTATAAATAATTTCTTACCGATTTGGTCATTTCGAAGTCCATAGGCCATTTCCTGAAGAATTTCTTGTTCTCGATCCGTTAGTTTTTCGATTAGTATTGATTCACCTTTTTTACTTGGAATGGCAAATCCAGAAACAATCGCTTTAGAAAGTGCATTTGCTGCGAGAGTTGTTTTAAAGATAGCTTCACCTCGATCGGCTGAGCGAACCGCATCAAGCATTTCTTCAACTTCAGCATCCTTTAATAAAAATCCTACAGCTCCTGAGCGAATTCCTTGGTAAATATATTCTTGATCATCAAATGTAGTTAAAATAACTATTTTGGTCGTAGGTAATTGTTTCATTATTTCTTTTGTAGCATCTATTCCTGAAAGATTTGGCATTTGTATATCCATCAGAATGACATCTGGAAGTTTTTCTTTTGCTAGCTTGATTGCCTCTATTCCGTCGGATGCCTCACCAATTAAGTTCATATCATCTTGTAGATTTATTACATAACTAAAGCCTTGCCTAATCATTGTTTGGTCATCAACTAGTAAGACCTTTATTTTTTCATTTGACATATTTTCTCCCCTTTCCTTCGTCACAATGGTATTTTTGCAACGATTTCAATGCCATGTGGAAAAATAACTGAATAAGAAAGACTACCATTCATTTTCTCTAGTCTTTCTCTCATTGATTTTAATCCAAATCCTTCACTAATTTTTTGAGCATTTTCTAAATCCCCATTATCCCTTATGGTCATCGTGATGAATTCAGATTCCTTTTTTAATACAACATCTAGTTTTGTAGCTTGAGAATGACGTATAACATTTGTAATTGACTCTTGTAAAATTCTAAACAGTATTTTGTATACCTCGACGTCTAATTCAACATCACCAATCTCCGCTTTAAAGGAATATCGAATCGTTGATGAGGACTCCATATGCGTCAGTAAAGTTTCTAATGTGCCAATTGCAGATTGAGGAAGATCATCAGCAAGTGAATGAACAGATTTACGTATATCATCTAACCCTTTTCGAGCGACTACTAACATATCCTTTAAGCTTTGTTCAGCTTGATTTGGATCCTTTTTTATCATATATTGTACAGCTTGCATTTGAACAATGATTGAAGTTAAACTATGTCCCACGGCATCATGAATATCTCTAGCAATTCGATTTCTCTCTTCTAAAATTGCATTTTGCATTACGGTAGAAGACGCTTCTTGTAATTGACTGTATGCTTTTTCTAAATTAACGACATGTTGTTTATTCAATTCATACATTTCATTTCGCTGCATTCTACTTCTAATATTTAAATAAATAATAATTGAGATTAAAATATAGGTTAAAACGTTTAATAAATCTTGGTGTCCGAATCGCGTATAGATAAAAGCAATGACAATCATAACGATAATTGATGTAATCGGAGTCCTCGATAAAGAGGACCGAATAATCGTTACGTGAAACATAAATGCTAAAAAATACAACACATTTATTTCTCTAAACAGTATTAATCCTACCAACGCTTCAATCACCATAATGCTAAAAGCAATAATTAAATTTACATTCGACCATTTATCTTTAGGAATCAATAAAATACATGTTAAAGTAACCCAAATCGTTAAATAAAGTGCCGTTTTAAGAGGTGGTCCACTAAATAATTTCCCGGTGCTCATGAAAATTAAAATAATCGTAGCACCTATGATTGGTCTTAATAAGAAGACATTTTTCTCCTTCAAAATAAACTTACTCCTCTCATTTACCCTTTAAAAATTCACTTTTAATTTTAATCAATATTCTTTCTGTTTTCCTCTATCTCTAGTTATAGACTTTATAAATAAATTTCTATCAAATAGAAGTCGATTCAAAATAAATAAAAGAATATCATATGAACATACAATACAAATTAAGGAGAAAAACAATGAATCAACAATATATTTTTATCGGAATCATTTTTTTACTTTTAGTTTATCGCATCTTTAAAAGGGTTCGTCGAAGTATCGGATAGCAGCAATTAAATAAGAAGAGGATGCGTATAAGTACAGTGATTTTCTTTATAATTGGAGCATTAATCCTATTTCAAGGCGGTTTAAAACCAATTATTTTAACATCAGATATTGTTGGTATTTTAATTGGAATTGGGCTTGCTTATTTCGCTTCAATCAAAACAAACTTTGAAAATAGAAATGGAGCTTGGTTCTATAATACAAATATTTGGATTAGCGGTTCTGTTACATTACTATTCTTCGGTCGCTTAGTTTATCGAACTTATGATATTTATTCAATTGAAAAATTAAATGGATTGCAAAATGATGTTTTATCTAACAAATTACAAAGCATGGCTTCTGGATGGTCTGCTGGGCTAATGCTAATCATGTTTGCCTATTATATTGTCTTCAATTTATACATGATTCGAAAAGAGAAGACACTTGCTCAAGGAAACAATGATTTTCCTATTGAAGGTTAATTGTTCTAAATCGTGAAATATGAAAACCCACAAGGAAATTTTAATACCTTGTGGGTTTCTTTTATGATTGGCTCTGTTAAAGTAGATTGTTGATTTTCTTATTCTACTAAATATGCAGTTTAGTTGAATAAGGAGTATTAAGTAAGAGGATATTTTTGGTAAAATATTTATTGATTAATTACCAAAGGAGATACATATGATTTTAAACTCAGAATGTTTAGGTTGCAGACTATCTAACCAACTTGAAACAGTAAATATTGTATATGAAAATGAATATGTTTGTTGCATTTTGGATATCGAACCTTTTAATGAGGGACATACTTTAATACTTCCGAAAAAGCATTTTTTAGATAGCGAAGAGTTAGATGTTGAAACAGCTAATGCTTTTATGCTAGCATCTATGACCATTTCAAAGGCACTAAAAAAACTATTTCATCCTGATGGTATTACTATTTGCCAAAACGGTGGAAAATTCAACGACTTGACGCATTATCATATGCACGTCATACCGAGGTTTGAAGGAGAACCTTTTTACTATGCGGAACAAAAGGATAATATCAAAGAAAAGGCTAAATTTATAGAAACAAAAAATAGGTTAAAAGAAATGATCGAAAAGATTAACGTGAGGTAAAGTGAATTTTAGAACTTATTCAACTAACGCATAGCTTTAGTTGAACAACTTGATCGGCTGAAAAAGCAATTTTTTTATGGAACTAAATGGCAGGATAGTTTAACAACGCATTGTTATATTAGTGAATAATATAATGATAAAACCCCGTTTAGTTAAAACCGGGTTTTAATTTGGATAGTATAAAACCATACTTAATCGAGTTAATGTTTCTCCAGAATTATGATAAGTATGAGGTCTATCAGCCTTGAATCTAATAGAATCGCCTTTTTTCACTGTATATTCAAGGTCATTTACTCGGACAGTTAATTCACCATCATAAATAGTTAAAAATTCCTCAGTTCCTTCCCTATGCGAATCAGCACTTAAGAACCCACCTTTTTCAACCTCAACAGAATATACTTCAAAACGTCTATCATCTTCAAAGGGAAAGTATGGATAAAGCCGATATTTCCCTTTATCCTCCACAAGAGTTTGAACCTCGCTTATTGGAATAACTTTTATATCTGGCTGCGGATTATTGATTAAAGAAGTAAAAGAAATTTTTAATCCATTTGCTATTTTCCAGATAGTTGTAATAGTAGGACTGGATTCACCTCTTTCAATTTGACCAATCATTGTTTTACTTACACCAGTAAGCTCTGCAACCTTTTCAAGACTTAATTTTTTACTTTCTCTATATGCTTTTAAGTTTTTTGCAATGATTTGATTTATTTCTTCCATAAAAACACTCCTAAAATTAATTTATTTACAATATAACGCACGAGTTGTACAATATAAAGTAAATCGTTATGTTGTCTATTTCGAACATTATAACATACAATTAAAGGAGGGTTCCATTTTGGCTTTATTATCATTTTTGTTATATGTCTTTGTTACTGCTTTTACCCCAGGTCCAAATAATATTATGGCAATGTTAGTTGCTAACAAATACGGATTAAAAAAGACAATTAGATTTTCGTTAGGGGTTGGTTCAGGTTTCTTTGTACTAATATTAGCATGTGCTTATTTTGGTCTTTTGCTTAAAAGCTTCATTCCAAAAGTTGAATTTATAATGACTATTCTAGGTGTAATCTATATGTTGTATCTGGCTATAAAAATTATTACCAGTAAGAATGATGGTATTCACAATGATGGGGACAAGAATAACAGTTTTTTAACAGGTATGCTTTTACAATTCATAAATCCGAAGGGAATTTTATATGGCATAACTACAATATCAACCTTTGTCCTTCCATATCACACTTCAAATGTCAGCTTAATATTCTATTCATTTTTTCTAGCTTTTGTTGGTTTTTTAGGTACTTACTCTTGGGGTGTGTTTGGTTCAATTTTCCGAAAGTTCTTATCAAAGTATAATACTCAGTTTAATATAGTTATGGCTTTATTATTGATGTTTAGTGTAATTTCGATACTTTTGGAATCGAGATAATATAACGGGTGATTTAGTTTAAGATCACGAGTTGCTATCCATTGTAATTGCACCTTTTAGTTTAAGTTTAACTTATGAACTAATTCAATTAACACATGCTTTAGTAGAACAACGTGATCGACGATTTGTCGGTCTCTTTTTATTAAACAAAATGGCAGATTAGTTGCATAAGGAATGAATATGATGAGAATTTTGTTTTGAATTTGAAGGTGATTTTTAATCAAAAGATAAATAGACTTTTAAGTAGAATTTAATAGATAATCAATGTTGGAGCTTCAAAAAAAAAATTTGCTTGAGTACCTTGAGTTTCATCATATTAAATATTAAATAGTTAAATAATAAGTGAGGTAAATAATTTATGGAATATCCAATCATGGAACCACCATTTGAAATAATATCTTTTAGTGAATTAAGTGCTAAAAAATCGAAGGCACTTTTAAATTGGTTTGTGAGTCAAATACCTGTACGTCTAGATTTATTACAAAAAGCAATAAAACATACGACCGATGATTCGAATGAATTTCTTGATTTTAGTCCTTTATCATTGATACCATTGTGGCGTTGGTTTTTAGACCAAATTGAAATTAAGGAAAAGGCGCAAGAAGAGATCATCATCGAGAAATTGAATATTCCTGAACAACTTCGAAACATAATTGAAGTAAAGACTCAAGAGTTAAGTGTTGGAACACAAATTCTTGCGATGGATATTGCAATTTATACTGCTGAGGTTTTAATAAGAAGTCATGCAGAAATAAAATGGGGAAGAATTAGAAAACCCAAGACTTCAATAGATGTAAATCGTCCCGTTCTACTGAGTAATTCGTCTAAGGTGGTAATAAACCCGACTAATGAAATTAGCAATCTGACAAGTCAAATGGTGAGAATTGGGAATACTAACGAAGCAATACTTAAAGAAAAATATGACTCATGGGTTTATTTTTTCAGTAATAACCATTTAAAAGAATACTGAATAACTTTTATTAAATTTTAAAAATGTTGATTATTGCAAAAGAAAAAGGCATTAAATTCAAAATAAAAACAACTATAAATAATCAAAAATTGTTCAACGAACGCATGCGATACTTCAATAGAAGATCGCATTTTCTTATTCAACAAAATGGCAGGTTAGTTGAAGAAGGTAATTGCTGATTAAATGAAGAATTTGTTCAGAAAAATAAGTGAAATCTATAGAAATTGAGGTATTATAAATGTCTGTTGAAAGAGATAATATGGTTTCATCCTTAAAGAAAATAGTCATACCTACCCTTAGAGCGAAAGGGTTTAAAGGTTCATTTCCACATTTCCGTCGAATAAAAGAAAATAAGATTGATCTCTTAACCTTTCAATTTGACAGGTATGGTGGTGGATTTGTTATCGAATTAGCTTTTTGTCCTCCTGAAGGGGTTACTCATTATTGGGGGGAGAAAGTTCCTCCGAATAAAGTCACAGCCCACGACTTATATCCGGATAACAGATTAAGGTTAAAGGGAAACGATGATGAATGGTTCAGATACGACATTGAATATGTATCGGGAAACATCTATGAAAAAGTAGCAGATGAAGTATTGGATCAATTATTTAAGGCAGATGAATATTGGAAGAGAGCTAAATAAATATTAAATCTTTTTCAACTAACGCAATGCAATAGTTATACAATAATTGGGAGGAATAATTCATGCAGTGGTCTCAATGGTTACAAGGAGGTCCTTTCCTTGAGGTTAGTTTCTTGTTAGAACTTAAAAAGAGCAAAAAAGAGACTATACAAGAAATAATCTTTAATTTATCAAAGGTCAGAAATAGAATTGAGATCCATGATAAAAACGTTGAAGAAATTATCGATTTTTTTGATAGAGGCTATCCTTTTGATGATGAAGACCCACAATTAATTTACATGCATTCACTAAGATTAAGATTATATGTCTATTTATCAAAAAAACGAAAAGCAACACTACAAATTGACATGGTCTCTTCAAATGCAATAATGGTTAACTTCTGGTTTTATGGTTCAAACTTTGATGCCAAGGAGTGGGATCAGATTGGAATAGAAAATGAAGAAATTACAGACTTCACAAATTTTCTTAAAGAGTTGTATTTCGTTTATGAATTTAAAATCGGTGGAATGGCAATTGAGGAAGATGTCATCTCTTTATTTGGATTCGATGAAGCACATCCTAATGAATGTTATAGCTATGAGAACATTTCTCCTGATCAATTTCTTCAAGATACATACGGTTTCATAGATATAATTTGGAATGATAAATACAATAAATTAAGCCAAGTTCCTTACAACCATAAAAGGCTTGATAAGGATGGAATCCTAATTAATATTGGAAGTTTTCAAGAATAATCTTGTTGAACTAACGCATGCGTTAGTTACATAAGGGTTTCTAAAGGTTGTCTAATTAGACAACCTTTTTTCAGTTCAAAAATCAACATTTTAATTTAACAGAGCCTTAGGATTAAATACCTAAAGCAAAATCCACAGCACTTTCAGCATGAATTCTTGTCGTATCAAAGACAGGGATCCTGCAATTTTCCTGAGAGATTAACATCGTTATTTCAGTACATCCCAAAATAACCGCTTCCGCTCCGTTTTCAATTAAATGATCGATTATGTTTAAATAAACTTGCTTAGATTCCTCTTTCACAATTCCAAGACAAAGTTCCTCATAAATAATATTATGTATTAGTTTTCTTTCAGCTTCATTTGGGACAATAACATCTAAATCAAACTGCTCAATTAATCTTCCTTTATAAAAATCATGCTCCATTGTAAAGGCTGTTCCTAGCAAAGCAACTTTTTTAATTCCATTCTTAACAATTTCGTTAGCAGTTGCATCAGCAATATGTAATAAAGGAATTTTGACCGATTCTTCAACTTCCTTTGCCATCTTATGCATTGTATTCGTACAAATAACAAGACAATCTGCTCCACTTGTCTCCAGCTTTTTAGCAATTTCAATCATTATTTTCGTTAACTCTTCCCATCGATCCTCAAACTGAAGCGTTTTAATTTCTTGAAAATCGACTGAATACAGTAAGCTTTTTGCGGAGTGATGACCGCCAAGCTTTTCTTTCACACGTTCGTTCATCATTTGATAATACAGTAATGAAGACTCCCAACTCATACCACCAATAAGCCCTATTGTTTTCATCATCATTCAACTCCAATTTCTTTTTAAATTTTTACTCATCTGTTCATCAAAAAAATCAATTCCGATTATTATTTCTCAGTTTAACAAGGAAATTTAACGGAAACGATAGAATAGTTTAAGCACAATATTATGGTGCAGGAGAGATCGAAATGCATAGTGAAAAAGAAAAAATATACCCTAATTGTCCATTTATTACTAGAATAGTAGAAATTGGTGGCCAATCGAAATCCCAGTTAATCGAGAAACTACACCAAGCCTCTATCTCGATGAACGAATATGGTGAGATGCTATTAAAAGATGATCACTTTACAGTCTCAAATACAAAGTACAGCCTTCAAACAGTTGAACTGACGGTTGGAAATCTTGGATTTAGCGAAGGAGCTACAACACCTCAAATTTATAAAAAAGCAAAGGAACTAAATTTGGAATTGTGCCCTATTGAGCTAGGAGCTTACTTAAGACTATCATATTTAGATCAACCAGAAGGTTTTTCGGGATATTCTGTAAGGCAGCATCAAGCTCCATCCGGTTCAATCACAATTGCATCTGAGGCACTATCTGAAGATGAAGATTTTCCGAAAGGTTTTTACATTAGACGAATTAATGGAGTACTATGGCTTCGTGGATACCGTGCCGATCATCTACACGTTTGGAACAACAATGATCATTTTATCTTTTGTCAAAAATAGGGATTAGTTTGCTTTTGATAATCGATCAATTGCTTCTTGTTCTGATGAAACAAAAAATACATTATTCCCTTTATTACTTTCATAAATGAAATCTTTAAATGCCTTACTTGTATAACTAGAAAAGTCACCTATAATCGCAAACTTAAGATTGTAATTAACGAACTTTTGAAGCACCGCACCTGCAAGTTTCGTACTTAGATTAAAAAAATTTTCTGAAATCGCTTCTTTGTTAAGTGCTATACGATAACTTCTATAATCATAACTTATTGTCATAATAAGATCTAAAGCACTTTTTTCATCCATAAGAATTACTGAATCAGCATTGGCGATTGCAATTACTTGCCCATTTACTTCTGTTGTTTTAATATTCATCTACTCTTCCCCTTTTCAAAGTATTTATTATTTCTACTATTTTAAAACAAAGAATATGTAGCGTGAAGCGATACTTTTGTTTTTATTTTTAATAATTAATGATAGATGAACACTAAAATACCATCTATTTTTGTCGGATTGATAAAAATAGATGGTATTAAAATCAAAATCAGGATAACTTTCTTTGAAGACGGGAGACTACCAACATCTTCAAAAAAAGTCATAAACCCTAGCAAAAAACCATTTAACAAATTTGTATAAGAGGTTTAGGACATAAACAGTTTGTCCTTTTCTTCTCCAAAAATTATTAGCCGATTTTTGCTACTATTTGTGCTAATAATGCAATTGCAGCTTGAATAACTGCTTCAAATTGAAGTTCAGTTTGTGTTACTACAATTGTATCAGCTTTTTCAATCAAAACAGATTGTGATTGTAATTGAAGGTTCTCTAAGGACTGAGCAACTTTTTGTAGCTGACTAATTCTTGGATTATCACCAAAAATTAGAATTACAGCTTCAATTGCTGCACTTAGTGAAAGTTGTACTAAAACTAAAGCTTGAGCTTCAGTCTGAGCAACTGTAATGTTGTGTGAATCACGGATTACTAAACGTTGCAATTCTGCTTGTGCATTTTCTATTCTATTAAAAGATCCTTGTCTTTGAGCTACACTAGCTCTAGATACTGGACGCATTGAATTCATAAAATCACCTCCTGAGTTTTAATATAATTTATTCAAAATAATAGAAAGTAGATTGGACAAGTATCCTAGTATAAATATGGAATTTTTAATAGATTTCGATTTTTTAAAAAGCAAAAATTAGAATAAGTGACTTAATATTCAATAGTAATTTTTATTTATAAAAGGAGAGAATTTGACAATAGAGTTAACGTTTCCACCTCATAAAATAAGGTGTTTTGTACACAGACCTACTAAAATTAAAAGTCTTTTTTTAAAACTCAATGTTCTTTATAGTAATGAGTAGTTAATCATGGATGTAAGTTCATCCAACTTATTTAAAGAGAGGAATCACTATGAAAATCGATACACCTACTATCCCCAAAGAATTAATAGCTAGAAATTTTTATGATATTTTTTATGAAGAGGACCCAGAATTAGGAATGTGTGAGATTTCTGGATCTGTTTTTGAAAATGAAGTTGTAGATCGAGTATATTTATATAAAGCCGTTATCAAAAATTGTAAATTTACGAATACTGATTTTCAAAATATCAGTATGACTGATGTATATTTTGAAGACTGTGATTTATCAAATTGCAATATGAGAAATTCTTCTATCCACAAAGTTATCTTTAAAAATTGTAAATTATTAGGCACAAATTTTACGGAATCTAGCATTGGTAATGTACAATTTGAAAATTCTGTTTTAAATTTGGCACTATTCGGAGAATCAAAACTAGAAAAAGTAATTTTACGTGACTCTGTTCTAAAAAGTACTGATTTTTATGATTGTAAATTCAAGAAAGTTGATTTTAATAGATGTGATATTGATGGAGCAAATTTTGAACAAACATCTCTCAAGGGTATAGATATTAGTAGTTCTACTTTTAATGAATTAACAGTTTCGATTAGTAATTTAAATGGCTGTAAAGTTTCATCAACTCAAGCCGTTCAATTTGCAGCATTGATGGGTTTAAAGATTGTAGATTAAAGTAGATTATTTGATTATATCTAAAGATTTTAGTTACGATTTAAATCCTGTTAGTAATTGGAGTGATAAACATGGAATATACTTCACCAAACGAAGCGGAGTTAAAAGTGAAAATGTGGCCTAAAGCTGCTATAGCAGCTGGTTATCGTCATTCCGTCGGGCTTAAATCAGATGGTACTGTAACAGCTGTTGGTGATGATAAATATGGCAAACTAGAAGTAAACGATTGGCGCGATATTGTGGCGGTTGCAGCCGGTAACGCTCACACGGGTAATTCTCATACAATCGGGCTTAAATCAGACGGCACGGTTGTTGCTGTAGGATGGAATAAGCATGAACAATGTAAAGTAAGTGATTGGCGTGATATTGTGGCGATTGCAGCGGGTTGGCGTCGTTCCGTCGGACTTAAATCAGATGGTAAGGTCGTAGCCGTAGGTCGAAACAACGATGGTCAGTGCAATGTATTTGATTGGCACAACATTGTGGGGATTGCTGCAGGTGACTGGCATACTGTCGGACTTCAAGCGGATGGCTCAGTTACAACTATAGGTAATAATCGGTATGGCCAATGTAAGGTGAATGGATGGCATGATATCGTGGCGGTTGGGGCTGGTTATCTTCATACCGTCGGGCTAAAGTCGAACGGCACGGTTGTTGCTGTGGGATTGAATAAGGATGGTCAATGCGATGTAAGCGAATGGCACAACATTGTAGCGATTTCGGCTGGTAGTAATCATACGATTGGACTTAAAGCGGACGGCTCAGTTATGGCTACCGGGTTGAACAAACATGGCGAATGTAATATAAGTGACTGGTGCGATATTGTAGAGATTTCGGCAGGTTGCACACATACTCTCGGACTTAAATCAGATGGCACAGTGGTAGCTGTAGGAAGTAATGAATTTGGCCAATGTGATGTAAGTAACTGGCACGGTATCCAACTTTCTGCAAAATAGTTTTAGTTATAAAAGCAAAAGTTTTCTGAAAATAAACCTTCTCCTCTACTCTTAATAATGATATATTTTCTTTTATAAGGTGTAAAAAATAACCAATTTTCTAAGGGGAGATTTATAAATGAAAAAAACAGCTCTTTTAGTAATTGATGTACAGGCATTTATGTTCTCTGAATCTAATCCGGTATATAACGGGGAAACATTATTAAATAATCTCAACAAATTGATTGATAAAGCAAGGGCGACGAATACGCCAATATTTTATATCCAACATTCTGAAGAAGGTTCTCCACTTGAATACGGTACACCTGGTTGGGAAATTCAGTCAGATATTGCTCCAATTGATGGAGATCTCATTATACATAAAACAACACCAGACTCATTTTTTAAAACGAATTTAAAAGAAGAGCTGGCAAAACAAGAAATTAATCATTTAGTCATGGCAGGAATTCAAACAGAAATCTGTGTTGATACAACGACTAGAAACGCTTTTGGAAATGGTTATGAAGTTACTCTTGTTACGGATGCTCATAGTACATGGGATTCGGATGAGCTTACCGCTGAGCAAATTATTAATCATCATAATCAGACTCTGCGCTGGTTAGCTGATCCTAAAACGACTAGTGAAGTTGAATTTTAAAAAGGCAGCTAATAAGCTGCCTTTTTTTCATAACAAACGCTCACTTTCTATTTTGCATCGCCTTTCTACGGTGCTTTATACGTCTTAGGTAAATTCACGCCTCGAAAAGGCAAGCGTTTGCATTCAGTCTGAAAATCTTCTGAAGGGACGCCTTTGTTTCCCCTTAATTCTTAAGTATGCGAAACAATTATTTCACAATCTCCATCTAAAACAAATTCCCCAAATCCAACAGGAATGATGAAGTTCGAGCCTTTTGATAAAATATATTCTTCTCCGCTATGGATCAGTTTTCCATTACCGTTTACTACACTTAAAAGTAAATATTGATCATTATAGGTTAAATAAGCTTTTCCAGTAATATCCCATTTATATACGGTGAAAAATTCCGAATCTACAAATGTATTAATCTTTATATTTTCTTTTTCTTCCGTCTTAAATTCCACTTTTGTTTCTTGATGAGGAACTGTTGTTACATCAATTGCTTTATTTAAATGAAGCTCTCTTAAATTTCCTTCATGGTCTTTTCGATCATAATCGTATACCCGATAAGTTGTATCAGAGCTTTGTTGTGTTTCTAATACGAGAGTTCCTTCACATAAAGCATGAATGGTTCCACTTGGCACAAAGAAAAAATCACCCGGTTTAATTTTTACTCGACGTAGTAAATCTGACCATTTGCCTTCTTTAATTTGGTTAATTAGTTCTTCTTTTGTTTTGGCATTATGGCCAAATATCATATGTGCGTCTTCTTTACAGTCGAGAATATACCAGCATTCTGTTTTTCCAAGATCACCTTTTTCATTCACTTTTGCATAAGAATCTTCAGGATGTACTTGAACAGATAAATCCATATTTGCATCTAATATTTTCGTTAATAGCGGGAAAACCTCTTCCTTTGGTTGACCAAATAACTCCGGTTGCTTTTTCCATAAATCATTTAAGGTACTACCTGCAAATGGACCATTTTCAATAATGGATGCACCATTAGGATGAGCTGAAATTGCCCAGCATTCACCCGTATTTTCATTTGGTATGTCATAGTTAAAATCTGTTTTTAAAGCTGTTCCGCCCCAAATCCGTTCTTTAAATACCGGTTTTAAAAATAATGGTTGCATGCTAATTTCCTCCTATAGGCTATTTAAACTAGTGCATTTTTATGTAAAGCATTACGTGCAAGCATAAGAGCTCCGGTAATTCCAGCACGATCACCTAAGCCTGGTGGTACGATATATTCAGAGAACTCTGGTAAACTAACATAATGACAAACTAGTTCATTTAAATATTTATAGATGCTTTCGAAAACTTGTTTTTGGTTCATTACTCCTCCCCCAAGAACAATCTTCTTAGGTGATAAGATTAAAATATATTGCATAAGTGCTTGTGCAATATAGTAGCCTTCTAAGTCCCAAACTTCTTCTCTATTAACGAGGCTTGAACCAATTTCTCCCCAACGAGCTTCAATAGCTGGACCAGCAGCTAGCCCTTCTAAACAATCACGATGATAAGGACATTTCCCTTCATACTGATCTAATGGATGACGTCTTACTAAAATATGTCCCATCTCAGGGTGAGTCATCCCTTGTAACAACTCGCCATTAACAATTGCGCCAACACCAATTCCGGTACCAACAGTAATATAAAGACAGCTATCTAAGCCTTTCGCTGCTCCAAAAGTCGCCTCACCTAGTGCGGCTGCATTCACGTCCGTATTAAAACCAATTGGGACTGAAAAATGCTGACTAATTGCTTGTACGAAAGGAAAGCCTTGCCAAGTCATTTTAGGGGTTGATGTAATCGATCCGTAAGTAGGGCTTGCCAGGTTTACATCAATCGGACCAAATGATCCAATACCAATTGCTTTTATGGGATAGTTCTTAAAAAATTCAATTACTTGTGAAATCGTTTCATCTGGCACAGTTGTTGGGAATTGAGCACGCTGAATTAAATTGCCATTTTCATCTCCGATCGCACAAACAAACTTTGTTCCACCTGCTTCGATTGCACCTAACATTTGCCATTACCTCCCATTAAAATAAACTAATTAAACCTTACATTATTTAAAGTAGTTAGAAGCTCGCCTTACTTTTTTTGTATATAGAAACATTTTTAAAGATAAACATGCGATTAATTTCACATAATTTATTGGAAAGTTATATAAAAATAAGAATCTTTTCATGTACAAAAAAAGAAGCCCCTCTCACTTGAGCGACTTCCTTTTTTTGCAAATTTAAAACTAAACTCCAAACGCCTATTTAACGGATTTTTCCAATCCTAAGCTAAAAAAATACATGAAATTGCATAACATTTTTTTAAAAATCAAACACTTGTCCATTTCTTTTTGCTTGTCCAAACATAGGATGTGTTGTTGAGATTAAATTTAAAAGAAAAGGTGTTGTTTTAAATGAGTTGTAACTGTAATAATGAAAGAAATAACGATTGGAATAATGATTGGAATAATGATTGGAATAATAATAGAAATAACAATAGAAATAATAATAGAAATAACAATAGAAATAACAGAAGAGATAGAGAAATTACGTTTAATGCGAGAGTTACGGTTAATCAAGAAGAATTCTGTCGTGCAGTAGATCGTTGCGATGATGAAAGACGTCGTAGTGACAGATGGTGGAACTTCTAAGTTCAAAAAAGCAGAAAAAAGGAAATTCGTTTTTTTCCTATACTATGAATTGATTATATGATAGGAAGCTCTTCAATTTCTTTTACGAGAACATCTGTCCCTGACTTTAAATGGGATAGATGTTCTTTGTCTTTAAATAATCTTTGGGGATATTACCTATATAAATTTGACGGTTTTTACTTAAAAAATAACGATTGGATTTTGATCATCTTGAACGGCCATTTACTTTAATAAAAAAGAACCGCCTTTGGCTGCCCTTGATCTTCAATGCATGCGTTGAATAAAGTCATGATTTATTTTTACTATCTGATTCAATAATTACCTTACAAAGATAGCCAACTATACACTCTCTTTTAGTTGTTTCTTCAATATCATTATTTTCAACAAGATCATTAATACCTTTATTAATAACACTCCACAAAGGTGTATTTTCATATTTCTCATATGGACGTGACATGCTATTTCCTCCATTTTATTTATTCAACAAAAGCATACGTTCGTATTATATTGTCTTATTTCTTTTCTATACTACTATTAAACCATCTTTTTCTAAGAATTCATTCCACTCTTCTCGCAATAACCCCATACGAATTGAGTCATAGTAATTCCCATCATAAAAACGACATTTTCTTAATCTTGCTTCCATTGTCATTCCCAATTTTTCTCCTACTTTAATCATACGATGATTACCCGACCAAGTTGTATATCCAACACGTACAAGAGGTAATGTATTAAATAAATGATTAATCCAAAGTTTTAAAGCTCTTGTACCAAAACCTCCACTCCAATAGTCGGAATCATAAATACCTATCCCCATTTCAAGCCAATTAGATGGTTTATGTTCCCAATAGAAGCTGACTGTTCCAATGACTTTCCCATCTACCTCTATAATCCATTTATCCTCTTGATTAACAACAGAATCTTTAGTTTTTAAATAGTCCTCAAAAGTGACAGCTTTATGTTCAAAATATGGTGCATCCCATTTCTTCCACTCTGGTGAACTCTCTTTATACATCAAAGTCCATAGTGAAAATAAGTCTTCTTCATAAATTGGTCTAATTCGTAATGGTAAATTATTATTCAACTTATTTGCTCCTTCAATTATTAAAAATATTGGTAGATTTCAAAATACCAAAATTAGTTAAAATTTTATTCAATTATGCATGCGTTAGTTGTATAAGATTACCTCTTGCTAAGCACATAACGATTAATCATATTAATATTGTTTTGTTTGAAAAAATGATTTTTTCACGTAGATTGTGTAGATCAAAATGAATAAGGAAAAAAGCATATTTCCAATGAAAGGTTGCTGGCTATGTTGAATGGTTAAGTAAAAACTTATACTTCCGAAAAGTACAGAATATGAAATCATAAACCAAAATCCCCACTTTTTTAACCTAAAATAACCAAAAATCATCAACAAAGTTATAAAAGCTACTATCACTCTAAAAAACGGTTCAGATACGTTTGAAACTCCAAATCTGTCGGCTATGTCAATCGGGTTAGAAGTTGCATTATAAAAAATGGAACTAATAAGTAAAATTATAGAACCAAAAATATAAAAATAGCTAATCACTGAAATACCTATAGGTTTCTTCAATTATTCCTCCTCCTAATATTCCTTATTTATCTAATCTGCAATTTACTTTAATAAGAAAAGCTACCGGAACAGCTTTAAAGGTTGTTCATCTATTGAGTTGCGTTAGTTCATTAAGTTTTATTTATCTAATCGAATCCACTTTCCGAAACTACGTTCATAGTTATAACTTTTTGTATAGTAATAACTGGGGTTTCCAGCAGGTTTTTCTTTATTAACAACTTCGATCATGTATAATCTTTTTTGAGTCAGTTCCATATCTCCTTCATTCATATCACTTTTCATTCCACTTATTCTTTTAACCCTATTTATTTTTCCTTCTAAATTTGTTTCATGTTTGTAAGCTATTAATGACTTTTTCTCTAATGAATGAGTAGTATATTCTGAGAAATAAAATCGTTTTTCAAAAGATTTATAGTAATGATTTATTCCAAAAATAAAAACTGCAATACAAATTAATGTCATTAAAAAAGACATTAAGGTTGACATGAAAGAGAACTTAAATGATTTCTGAACCAAGTAAAAATATAAAAAATACGGTAAACTAAGTAATAATAGTGGCAAACCAAAAGAAAAAATCGAGAAAAATATGAGAGTAAATGTAAATTCAATCGCTTTTACTACATCGAACAGAATCAAGAGCACCGTAATTAAAAAAGGTAAAGTGTATAGAATAAGTATCTTCGGTGTTAATTTCAATTTGTATTACCTCCACCTATTATTTTAATGCAATCAGTATAAGAATTTCAAAAAATCATTCTATACCTCATATAACTTTACTGCCTTTAGTTTTAGTTCAGTTGAATAGTGTTTAAATTTTGTTCCTTTTAAAGCCATAATAAATCCCCCTATAGTAGACTGCCTATCCATTTTATCAGATAGGCTTTTTCACGTGTCTACTATAAGGGGATAATATCATTAACAGTCTTTTTCAGTACGCAATTATCAACATTTAAGTTTAATAGAACCTAAAATTTCACGGTTGTTTTTGGAATATATCCAGTATACTTCTTTGAATACTTTACATAAACATAATCATGTTTCAAGCCATACCCCGAGCTAACAACGTATATCTTCGTACCTTTTGGAATTGATTTTATTACCTTCCCTTTACCATCCGAAAGTGATCTAAGTGTAGCAGTTGATTTTAAATAATAGTATTTATTAACCACTGTAGCTTTCGGTGTTATTGTAATTGGAATTTCCGGTGAGTAATGAGCATACACTGATAGTTTATCTACATCAGACGTACTGAATACAAAATTATAGGATTGTCCAACTACTAGATTCCCTTTATAACTATAAGTGTTTGTTCCTTTATTTACATTAACTTCCTTATTATTAGGTAAAATAATTCTTGTAAAGCTGTAATCGTGATCAACTGGTGGAGTAAATGAAATTGTAACAATCCCATTTGTTTCTTTAATTTTCACATTCGTTACAGGACCTGGTGGTAATGGATTATCCCAAATTAATGTTTTTCCTTTTGAGATGTTTCCATTATAATCTACAGTTTGAAGTATAAACTTTTGCTCCTTAAATACCGTGTCTGGTTTGTATTCATAAAAACTATCGTAACTAGGCCTTCCTGGAACGTAAATCTTTTTCCCATTAGGCACTGTTAGATAAGTTCCAACAAAATCTGCATCTGATGGATTATACCAAGAGAAGTCCAAATACTTATCGCTAGAATATGTTCTTGTCGCCATAACATATATGAGATTTTTTTGTACATAATCGATCCTACCATATTTAATTTCTCCTGGAGGTCTGTTCTCATTCGTAGTTTTAAACGTTTTTTTTGAACATTCTGTATATGGAACTACATTTCCTAATTTATCTTTTGGACATACTTTTAACAAATAAGTAGTATTTGCTTCTAAATTATTTGCAGTATAAACACCACCATTTAATGGACCAGTAACCAAGTTTGTTAACAATTCTCCATTCAGATAAATGTCTACAGACTCTAAATCTGGTGTGTATGTTGGATTTTGCCATGCAAATTGAATAAAATGATTATCAATGTTTGGGTAATCGTCTAAAATAACATTTGGTGGTGCCGTTGTATCCTTTTCAATCGTAATTGTTACAGATTTTTTATCATCAAACCCATTTGCCCAAATCGTATAAGTATATGTAATATCATCTTGTACTGAATTTGAATCTTTATATTCCCCTCTACCCCATACTTCATTATCTAGAATTTCACCGTTACGTTCAATCGTGTATGTATCACTCGCATTCCAATCCCATGTAAGTGTAACAATATGGTCCTTGTGAGTAGCATTTAAGTTCGTTACGATTCCTTTTTCACCAGTTGCCGTATCCATTGCAAATACATGTGAAGTAGTAAATAAAAATGACAAAGTGATTAACGTGATGATGATCCTTTTTATATCTTTCATTTCTTCCCCTCCTAAAGGAAGTATAGCACCTCTTGTTATAAGCGAGTACATGTAAAATAACTTATTTAATAGAAACTACTTAGACCGAAAGGATGAAATATAATGCTAGATTTAAAGGAACTTATTCAACTATTTATTAATTCAATTTTATCCTCATATAATCCTTTCCTTATGCAACTAAACTGCCAATTTAGTCGAATAAGAAAAAGCCACCTGAATTGGCAGCTGCTATTCACCTCATACAATGAGTTAGTTGAACAAAAACCTTATAAATAATATTGGTTAACAATGATAATCGTAGTTATTAATACACCAATATACAGTAAGGAAGAGACCAATCTGATTTCATTTCTGTTTACAATTTTTCGGATTCCATCTTCAATCACTCTAATTAATATAATAAAAAGAAAAAACCAAATGATATCTACTATAAAATAGAGACTACCAAATAAATTACTAATTGTCGAAAGAGGCTCCCCCCACTGATATTTAACGCATAAAAAGATAAATAGAATTAAAATTGTTACAAGGATTAAAGAAGAGGTGTCTCTTTTATCGTAATCTTTAGTAAGCCATTGTTTGAAATTTCTTAAAAAATTCAATTTACTCCTCCGTAAGTGTAAATAGTATTTAATCTAATAATAGCAATATTCAAATTATCTTGAACTAGATCTCGAGTCGCTTTAATGAACTAAAATAGAATTTAGATGAAGAAGGAAATTTTCATTAGATTTTCATTTTTATATTGTAAGTTTTAGTAGTTATCAAATTTAGGAGGAGTAATCTACTTTAGGAGGAGTAATCTACTTATGAAAAAGAGAATGGGATTAATATTTACTGCAATAGCTTTGATGGTAATAATGTTAAGTGCTTGTGGAAGTGCTTCTAATAATACTTCGAAAGATGCAACATCTAACAAAAAGTCGAATACCACAGTACAAACATCAAAAACTGCGAATCCATCATCTGAAAATTCAACAACAGGAAATGTAGTTGATATTAAGGTTATGGCGAAGGATTTTGCATATGATAAAAAAGAAATTCATGTTAAAAAAGGAGATAAGGTAAGAATCACTCTTCATAGTGA